>Ga0209716_1000035_pt1 | contig 130477 bp, 107 predicted proteins | sample COGITO_mtgs_1205_FD_184811 | JGI IMG/M metagenome (GOLD analysis project Ga0209716, IMG submission 184811) | Pelagic marine microbial communities from North Sea - COGITO_mtgs_120531 (SPAdes) (version 2) | ecosystem: Environmental > Aquatic > Marine > Epipelagic ... | reverse complement strand
GAGTCTTAAAAAAATTAAAACCCTGTAAATCAACGACTTACAGGGTTAAAATGTGGTACCTCCAGGAATCGAACCAGGGACACAAGGATTTTCAGTCCTTTGCTCTACCAACTGAGCTAAGGTACCCCGCTTTTAAGCAAGTGCAAATATAGTTGGCTTTTGTATTCTCACAAAATCATTTCACTTATTTTCTTTGTAATTTTACAGGCGCAAGCGAATACCATGCAACTAATCATTGATCTAGGAAACACGCAAATCAAATATTTTGTATTTGATGACAATCGGGATATCGACACAAGAACCGTTTCCTATGACCATTGGGAAAACACCCTAACGCAACTGCAGAGAGAATACCCTTTAATTGAAAAGTGCATTGTATCTGATGTCAACAGATCCATAACAGCAGATTTACAGAGGGCTCTGGTGCCTTTACCGGTTATTTTGTGTTCTGCGGACTTGCGACTGCCCTTTAAAACCCTTTACGCACCCAGTCATCAATTAGGTGCAGATCGTGTTGCTTTGCTAGCGGCGTGTACTTTAGAATACCCCAATCAAAACGTTTTAATTATCGATTTAGGAAGTTGTATTACCTATGATATTTTAGATCGAGAAGGGCTTCACCACGGAGGGGCTATCAGTCCAGGATATCGAATGCGTTATAATGCTATGCATTCCTTTTCTGGACTTTTACCTGCCTTGGAGCCAAAGAAAACAGCTCAATTTTTTGGGACCAATACAAAAAGTGCAATGCACAGTGGGGTTTCACAGGGAATTATTTCAGAAATACAGACCGCAATTTCCTATTATGAAGCCAAATTTGACTTTTTAACGGTTATTTTAACAGGTGGAGACGCTCAAATGTTGCCTAAACCATTAAAAAATAGCATATTTGCGCATTCAAATTTCCTAGCCAAAGGGTTGAACTTCTTATTAGCAAGCAATACAAATTCATGAATCGAGTAAACGCTTTTTTCATTTTACTTTTGATGACTGCCCCGCTCGTTGCACAAAACACGGTGTCTTCTCCTTATTCCGCTACAGGTCTAGGGGAGCGCAGTTTTAATGGAACACAAGCGACACGTCATATGGGTGGTCTGGATGTTTTTACAGATTCGATTCACGCCAATTTGAACAATCCTGCCAGCTATGGGTTTTTAAAGGTTACGACCTATTCTGTAGGGATAAATTATACAAATAACAGTCTAGCCTCTGCCTCAGCGTCAGAAAATTCTGACCTTGCCGCTTTGGATTACCTCGCGGTTAGTATTCCAGCAAAAAAATTCAGTTTTGGATTTGGAATACTCCCATTTACTTCGGTGGGGTACCAAATAGAAAAAATCTCTCAACTTTCTGATACAGATGTCTTCAATCGCTATGAAGGGAGAGGGGGGTTAAACCAAGCCTATTTCTCTTTAGGAGTTCCGATCACTCCCAATTTGTCGATAGGCTCAACTATAAATTACAATTTTGGGAATTTGTTTTATAGAACCGGACAGTATCTAGATGGCGTTGATAATGGAACTTTTCTTACAAATGACTCCAGTGTTTCCGGGTTGAGTCTTCAATTCTCAGCACAAGCGAATATTCCGATTGCGGAGAAATACAATGCCCAAGCCATGATTGCCTATCAACCGAGAGGCAACTTAGATTCTCAAAACAACCGTATTTTTTATGTACAATCATTTTCCAGTCAAGCGATAATTGATTTGGCAGAAATTGACCTCTCTTCTTCGGGACTGGATCAAACCAATTTGGAGTTGTCCGAGACACGACGTTTTGGGTTGGGTTTAGGCAAAGACAAGAAATGGTTTTTGGGGGTACAATATAATTTGATAAAATCTGCTACCTTTAGCAATGAATTTTTTAAAAGAACAAATGTTTCTTACAGAGATGCTAAAAAATGGGCTGCTGGAGGATACTTTATTCCCAATTACGCTTCATTCACAAGTTTCTGGAGCCGAGTGGTTTACCGCTTTGGATTTCGCACAGAACAGATGAGTACAATTGTCAATAACATACCTTTAACAGAAACTGGCATATCTTTTGGTTTAGGTTTGCCTTTAGCAGGTCTGTCCAATGCTAACGTTGGACTAGAAATTAGTCAGCGAGGCCAAAAAGAGGCAGGTTTGGTACAAGAAACAATAGTTGCGTTACGCGTCGGTTTGTCGCTAAACGATATTTGGTTTGTAAAAAGAAAGTATAATTAAAAATAATTAAGATGAAAAAGCTATACGTTTTTGGGATTATATTACTAGGATTGATTTTTCAGAATCAAATTCAAGCCCAAGATAGCAACGCTTGTATGCAAGATTTATCCATATTCGCAGAGTATGTAAAAGTTAAAAACTACGCATCCGCAATGGAACCTTGGACACGAGTTAGACAGAGTTGTCCAGACCTCAATGCCGCGATTTACACCTATGGAGAACGCATTTTAAAACATTACATTAAAAATGGAACCCCCGAGGAAGTTGATGCGTCTAAAAAAGACCTAATTCAACTTTATGACGAGTGGGTTCAATACTTTCCTGCAAAGAAAAATAAAAGTTCTGTAGGGGACGTACTCAGTAGAAAAGCACAGGCATTACTCGATTATAAAATAGCAGACTTAAAAGTGGTATATACCACTTTTGAAGAAGCGTATACTAAAGATGCAAAAAGCTTTACCAACCCAAAACACTTATACAATTACTTCAAAACGCTTTATGACAGATATAAAGCAGGAGACAGTGAGGTGAGCATGGAGATGCTGTTTAATAAGTATGAAGAGGTTTCTGAAAAATTTGAAATTGAAACTACTGAACTAGCGAAAAAATTAGACGTGATTCTAAAAAAAGAAGACGAAGGAAATGCATTGACTAGTAAAGAGCAACGACGAAAAAGAGTATACAATATCAACTCCAAAGCCATCGGTACGTTTTTGTCTAACTTAGATGCCATCATCGCTAAAGAGGCGACTTGTGAAAACCTTATTCCTTTATACAAAAGAAACTTTGATGAGAACAAAGGTGAATCTGTTTGGTTAAAGCGTGCTGCAAGTCGTATGGACAGCAAAGAATGTTCAGACGATCCTTTCTTTGTCACCCTAGTGGAAGCCCTCCACACCCTAGACCCTTCTGCGGATTCTGCCTACTACCTAGGCTTGTTAAATGACAAGCGCGGAAATGCAGATGAAGCTTTAAAATACTACGAAGAGTCTATTGCTCTTGAAACAGACAATTACAGAAAGGCTAAAATTCTTTTAAAAATTGCAAATAAATTTAAAATTGCAGGGAGAAGAAGTTCGGCTAGAAGCTATGCAAACAAAGCACTTGGTTTTCAGCCTTCTTTAGGGCGTGCCTACTTACTGATTGCAAACATGTATGCAGACAGTGCCAACGAATGTGGAGACACTCAATTTAACAAGAGAGCAGTTTATTGGTTAGCCGCAGATTTAGCTAAAAAAGCAGGAAATGTAGATAATTCCCTTTCTAAAATAGCAAAACGGACAGCGGAAAGCTATATCGGAAGAGCGCCCAGTAAAACGGATATTTTTACCGAAGGAAATGAAGGGGCAGTGATTAAATTCAGTTGTTGGATAAACCGAAGCGTGACCGTTCCGAAACTGTAAATGGACCTCTCTTTACATAAAATTTTTTTCAGGGTTGTGGTAGGTACCGCAGCCCTTTTTATTTCTTGTGAAGACAATACAAGTGCGTTAAAAGAAATCAATAGCGACCGTCAAGACCCCATAGGAACTGCATCAAATATAAGAATGGTATACACTGATTCCATCAAAATACAAGCGATTCTAACAGCTCCGAAACACATTGACTATACCAATTTAGATTTTCGATATGCAGAGTTTCCAGAAGGACTGAAAGTGATCTTCTTTGATGACCAAGGAAATGAAAATGAAGTTCTCGCCGATTTCGGAACACTCTACAATGACACCAAGCTCATAGACTTAAAAGGAAACGTACAATTAAAATCTCATGAGGGTTCCGTACTTACCACACAGCAGCTTTTTTGGGATGCAGAAAACGAATGGTTATTTACCGAACAGCCCTTTAAATTTAAAGATAAAGACTACGATTTCGATGCCATTCGATTGGATACCAATAAAGATTTTACTAAATTTCAAACAGGGAATCTTATCGGTACAGTTGCTGTTTCTGAAACCAAGGATACTTTAACAACTCAATGAAGCAAGATTTTCTAATTGAGGTCGAGCAGACTTTGAGCCTTTAATATTCAATTGTAAACGCATGAAAACTTATAAAATTTCAGAAATTCTCTATTTGGTTATTGCTGGGATCTCAACCTACAAAACCATAACCTTGTGGGGCTATGATCAAACGCGGGCTTATTATTTTTTGGGTTTTGCAGTTTTGTCAATATTCATGGCGCTATTCAGACGACATTATAGAAAAAAATTTAATCAAAGGGACAACTCCTCTCAATGATCGGATCCGATTTAGTCATTATTTTCAGTTTGGTACTCTCTGCGTTTTTTTCAGGAATGGAAATAGCCTTTGTGTCCTCAAATAGAATCTACCTTGAAATTGAAAAACTACAAGGGAGTTTTACTTCTAAAGTATTAAAAAACATCACTCAGAATCCTTCCCGATTCATAGCGAGTATGCTTTTGGGAAATAATGTTGCACTTGTAGTCTACGGTATTTTTACTGGAGATCGAATACTCCAACTCTTCTTCCCTGAAACCCTCTTAACAGGAGCTGACCCCAGCTTGATAGTGGTGTTTTATCAGACCCTAATTTCAACAGGGATCATCTTAATTACAGCCGAGTTTTTACCTAAAGTATTTTTTCAGCTTTACGCCAATTTTGCCATTAAAATCTTTGCCGTTCCAGTAGCTTTTTTCTACTACACATTTTATCCACTTACTTACTTAATCATTCAATTTACAGACCTTATTTTAAAACGCTTCTTAAAAACAGATTCTGATCAAGTACAACTCTCCTTTTCCAAGGTAGAGTTAGGAAATTATATTGAAGAACAATTGGAATCTACCCAAGACAAAGAAGGCTTGGATTCTGAAATACAAATTTTTCAAAAAGCCCTTGAGTTTTCTGATGTAAAAGCCAAAGAGGCTATGGTACCTCGAGCCGAAGTGATTGCTGTAGATGAAAATACACCCATTGAAGAAATCAAAGCGCTTTTTATTTCCACTGGGTTTTCTAAAATTCCAGTTTATCAAAAATCAATCGATCAAATCTTGGGTTATGTTCATGTTTTCGATATGATGAAAAATCCTAAGATTTTAAAAAACATACTTTTACCTCTTGCCTATGTCCCAGAAACTATGCTGATCAATGACGTTTTAAAATTATTGACACGTCAGCATAAAAGTATTTCTGTAGTGATCGACGAACACGGGGGGATTTCAGGAATATTGACAGTAGAAGACATAGTGGAAGAGCTCTTTGGAGAAATTGAAGATGAATTTGACACGGTGGCTCATATTGAAACACAATTGGATGAAACCACATTTGATTTTTCTGCGCGTTTGGAAGTCGACTATTTAAATCAAAAATACAACCTCTCACTTCCAGAAAGTGAGTTTTACGAAACCTTAGGTGGTCTAATTGCATACCATATTGGCGAAATCCCAAAGAAAGGACAACAAATCCAAATTCCACCCAATACCTTAACCATTAAAAAAGTTGCAGCTACGAAGATTGAACAAATTCTATTAGAGCATTCACAAGGAGATTAGATCATAGCTGTAAAAAAATACATCCCTATTTTTAAACAAAGGAACTTTCTTTATTCAAAGGAATAGCTTAATTTCGCAAACCATCAAAAATAGCAACTATGGCCATTTTAGGAAAAATTAGACAACGCTCCATTTTTTTGATTCTCGTAATCGGAATGGCGCTTTTCGCTTTTGTAATCTCCGGAGTGTTTGACGGAAGTTCTTCAAATTCCGGTCCTACGGATCCTATCGCACTGATCAATGACGAAGAGGTAGAGCTCAATTACTTTCGCCAGCTGGTCGAACAAACCGAACGCACCTACAATTATTCCACCTTACAATCTGTAAACCTTGTATGGAATCAAGCGTTGAGAAACACTGTATTTGAACAGCAGTTTGAAAAACTAGGAATCGATGCGGGTAAAGATCAACTGGAACAAATTATCTCATCGGATGATAACATTGTAAACAACCCAGATTTTCAAAACGAGGCAGGGTTTTTTGATTTTGGAATATTCACGGATTTTATTGCTCAATTAAAATCTACAAACCCCACGGCCTACGAAAATTGGAAATTTCAAGAGCAAAGTATCATTGGAATCGCAAAACAACGGATTTATCTGGATTTAATTAAGGCGAGTGCTGGGATGACAGAAGCTGAGGCAAAAGCCAATTACCACCTTGAAAACGACAATGTAAACATACAATACGTTCAAATTCCTTTTGATGTAATCCCCGACAGTCTTGTTGAGGTAACAGACTCCGAAATCAAAAAATACATCCAAGAGCACAAAGATGAATTCGAGCGAGACGAGACCCGAAATATTCAATATGTCGCCTTTGATGAACGTCCCACAGAGGACGATTTGGCAACCATTCGTTTGCGCCTTGATGGACTAAAGTCCCAACGTATTGCTTACAATAATGTTTCTAAGTTAACAGACACGCTAGAAGGTTTTAAAGAAACCAAAAATGTAGCAGATTTTGTAGATCAATATTCCGAAGTTTCTTTTGATTCCGTGTACAAACCCCGTGGACAATACAACAACGAATATGCAGATATACTTTTCAGTTTAGACGAGGGAGAAGTTTTTGGTCCCTATCGCGATGGAAATTCATTTAAGATTTCTAGACTTTTAGGACGTAAAAAAAATGCATCCCTTCGTGCGAGTCACATCTTGATTGCTTATGAAGGGGCAACCCGTGCTTCTTCCAACGTCACTAGAACAAAAGAAGAAGCAAAAAAAGAAGCCAATCGGGTGTATCGCCTTGCCAGAAGAGCCTCTGCAGACTTTGACGCACTTGCCTTGGAAAACTCGGATGGTCCCACAAGAACGCGTGGAGGAGATTTAGGCTTTTTCCAAGAGGGCGAAATGGCCACAGAATTTTTTAATTTTGTCAATACCAATCGGGTTAATCGTGTAGGTTTAGTCGAAACGGAATTTGGGTTCCATATTATCAAGGTTACCGACAAGGACGATTTAGCATTGATTGCTGACGTAGTAACCGAAGCGGTTCCTTCAGATCAAACTTCCAATGAAATTTTTAGAGAGGCTACTCAGTTTGAGATGGATAGTAATGAACAAAACGATTTTTTAGCAATTGCTGAAAAAAGTAACTATCAAGTACGACCCGTGCAACAAATTGCAGCCCTAGAAGAAAATTTACCCGGTCTGCCAGGACAAAGAAATATTGTTCGATGGGCTTTTGAAGAAGACACCAAGATAGGGGACATCAGACGCTTTTCACTAAACCAAGGAGGCTATGTAGTAGTACAACTCACCGCAAAAGTTAAAGAAGGTTTAGCTTCTATTGACGAGGTGGGCGCTGAAGTGAGAAAAATCCTCATGGAAGACAAGAAAGCCGCATTAATTAAAAAACGCTACGCAGATAAAACTACTTTAGAAGCTTTGTCCGAAGAGGAAAACCTAACTGTTGAAACGGCCTCAGCAGTAAATCAAAAAAATCCAACCATTGTAGGCGCAGGGAACGAACCCAACGTTGTGGGGACCGCTTTTGCAATGAACGAAGGAGAACTCTCTGATTTAGTACAAGGAGATAAAGGTGTTTATAAAATCCTTTTAAATCAGAAAAATATTGTTGAAGATCTAGAGGACTACTCTGCTTATTCAAAGGAGATTCAAAGAAATGCTAGTTTTACTTTAATTGAAAATGTTTTTGTAGCCTTAGAATCCGTAGCAGAAATAGAAGACAATAGAGCTCTCTATTACTAATGCAGTAATTAAAAATTGTACAATATAAAACCCTTAACAGCCTTAAGGGTTTTTTTGGCATGAAATTTGATTTGCAAATCGATAAAAGCTATAATTCATGCGATTATTTCGTTTTACAAAGAAAATCAGACAGTCTCTAGCCCTTGTAGGGACGGTTTGGATGTGTACTTCTACCAACGAACCGGATGCGAGTTATTACAAGCTTATTTTTGCTAATGAAGACCAAGTAGAAGGCTGGGTAAAATACAATTCTCAAGAAGAGGAAGTCAAAGTTTTTTCCGCCGACTACAAGAAAAAAAAGAATATTCTTCACGTTAAAAAAGAAGATGACATCTTTATGGCGGTTTATGATAAAAATCAAATTACAGCCGTGCTAGATGGTCAAAAAATGAGTTTCAGTAAAACCTAAGCGTACCGTATCTAATTGATCTTGCACATTTGATTAAAGGGGATTACAGTATCGAAGCCTTTTTCCGTAAAATAGTCATGGGTTTCCTTCCCACCTGTTGCCAAGATAAAATCACCTCCCCACGCCCCTAAGCTTTTGATACTTCCCAAAAAGTCTGAGAATAAAATTTCTTTTATCGTTTTTTGTTGGATCAACTGACCGATTAAATTTTCGTGTTGTTCGATCAGGGCAGTAAATTCCTTTAAATTTGTGCTTATTGAAATAGCTTCGGTGAGTTGATCTAATGTAGAAATAAGAGTGGGAGTGACCCGTTTCACGTCAAAATTTTGAACGGCCTCTTGGCTATCTCTTTTTTGATTTAAATAAACAAAATACAATTCATTTCTAAATGGAGGCGAAAAAGTTATCGGTTCGACTTTAGGGGTGTTTTTCTTTTTGGTAAAAAAAATGGGACCTTCGGCAAGACCACAGGCCACATCGTAACCACTACCTCCAAAACTGTTTTCAAGCAATTGGTAGGGGTTTATTTTTGCCCATGAAGCGATATTTACAATTAGAGTAGCAGAACTTCCTAAGCCCCAATGGCGATTGAACTCCAATTCGGTTTTTACTGTTCCTCCCAAGTTTAAAAACGAAGGATTTTTTTTTTTAGCAAAGTTTAAAATATCTTGTAAACGCTTTGAAGCATTAGGATCTGAAGTTTGAACAACCTTCAGTTCAGGCAATTCAAATTGAGCTTCAAACCAGCGGTTTCCTCTTTCATCATAACTGTTCCAATGCAGTACGGATTCGGCACTTTCTTCAAAGTGTAACTTCTGTCCTTTTTGGCAAGGAATTGCCAATGCCTTTGCCCCTCCTAAAACAGCATATTCTGCGGTAATTAATAATTTTCCGGAACTGTAAAATGAAGCCATACTAAAGACTGTTTTTTTGTAAAAAGGCACCTACAGCCTGAACCGTTACGGGTTCCGTTTTGAAATATGCTAAAGCAGCTTTCTTTTGAGTCTCGCTGGCCTCAAATTGATTCAGGATATTGAGCAAATGCATTTTCATATGACCTTTTTGGATTCCTGTAGTTACAAGAGAACGCAAGGCAGCAAAATTTTGAGCCAATCCCGCTACTGCGACAATTTCCATCAATTCTTCGGCAGAGGGATTTCCCAAAAGTTCCATACACCATTCTACCATAGGGTGAAGTTTAGTAAGCCCACCCACCGTGCCTAGAGCAAGGGGTAAGGTAAGCTCCATTACAAACTGTTCCTCCTGAACATAGGCATTACTCAAGGAACGGTAGCGTCCCGATCTTGAGGCAAAAGCATGAACGCCCGCCTCCACAGCTCTAAAATCATTTCCTGTAGCAATTACTAAGGCATCCACACCGTTCATAATTCCCTTGTTATGGGTTACCGCACGGTAGGGTTCACAACTCGCGATGGCAACAGCATCAACCATTTTTTTTGCAAAAGTGGCTCCAGCTACACCGTTGTTTTGAAGCGTAAAGTCCGTTACTGGGCAACGCACTTCTGCACGAACCAAACATTCAGGGACATAGTTTGAGAGAATGCTCATCGCGATTTCTAAAGTGTTTTCTTTTCCTTGTGTTAACTGATCTTCTTCCGCAAATTCTATGAATTTTTTTGCAACGAGTTCCAAGCAGGAGTTGATAAAATTGGCCCCCATGGCATCTTTTGTTTTAAACTCCATATGCAGTTGGAAATAGTTGGCGAGTGCTTCGCTTTTATCCACCAATTCAAGTTTGGTGATCCCCCCACCACGGGCTTCCATATTTTTAGTCAGGGACAGGGTAGATTGAAGTAGATCCTTTTTTCTACGATCAAAAAATTTTTGCAGCTCTCTGGGATCTCCTTTAAAATAAAAATGAACATGACCTACTTTTAAAGTATTAATTACTTGGGTAGTAAACCCTCCACGACTCCCCCAAAATTTAGCTGCATTGCTCGCAGCAGCCACCACCGAACTCTCTTCCACAACTAGGGGTAGCGTGTAGGTAGTACCATTAATTAAAAAGTTGGGAGCAACTCCCAGAGGAAGGTAAAAATTGGAAAGTGTGTTTTCTATGAATTCATCATGACGCTTTTGAAGCTTGGAATCAGGGTTCCAATAGACTTCTAATTGTTTTTGTGCTTTTTCAGGGTTCTTAAAGTGAGTGTTGGTGATCCAATCTATTTTTTCTGATTGGGTCAGTTTGGAAAAGCCGTCAATCTTTTTACCCATCTAAATTTTTTTGTAAAGATACAGAATTTGAACCCCTTCCAAAATCAAGGTTGACGCATTTTTCCTAAATTGCCTTTCCATGAAAATGAAGCGCTAAAAATTTAATCATGAATTCCAGTACACAAAAAACAATACGAGATTTTAGTAAAACGCGAGACTCCAATTACTTCTTTCTCCCCTTTTTATTGTTACTCGCTGGGGAAATCCAAGTCCAGCAACTTAGTTTAGATTTAGACTATTTATGAAAAGATGTACGCGATCCGGGAGGTCTACAAACCATTCGATCCACGAACAAGGAAATACCCAGAAACACCTCTACACCAAAATGACTAACTTTAACCTTAATAATCTGTAATAAAATTGAAGCTCATGGCAGACGCAAAATCTCTTTCTGAAACAAAAACAATCTTTGGTCATCCACCCGGGCTATATGTTCTCTTTTTTACAGAATTGTGGGAACGATTTTCATACTATGGAATGCGTGCTTTGTTCACCCTTTTTCTCGTTGCTAAAACCAATACGGACAATCCCGGTTTTGGTTGGACCAATTCGGAGGCCATTGCACTCTACGGTTGGTACACTATGCTTGTTTATTTGGCTTCTGTACCCGGGGGCTGGATAGCGGACAACCTTTTGGGGCAAAAGAAAACCGTGATGTTAGGAGGGATTTTATTGTGTATTGGACATACGATTTTAGCTTTTGATACCGAATTCAGCTTTTACCTGGGATGCTTTTTTGTGATTTTAGGAGTGGGTGGACTCAAACCCAATATCTCAAGCATGGTGGGAGGCCTCTACCCCAAAGGGGATGAAAGAAGAGACCTTGGATTTTATATTTTTTATATGGGGATCAACATCGGTGGTTTTGCAGCACCTATTCTATGTGGATGGGTCGGTGAAACCTACAACTGGCACTACGGTTTCGGTTTGGCCGCGATAGGAATGTTCATTGGTCAAATTACGTATTTCTACGGTCAAAAATACTTAGTGGGAGTAGGAGATTTTATTGGAAAAGAGTCACATCCTGACCGTGAACTGAGAAAAAGAAAGTTAACCGCTGTAGAAAAAGACCGAGTCAAAGTACTTTTAATTTCCTTTCTATTGATTATCTTTTTTTGGGGAGCTTTTGAGCAAGCAGGAGGATTGATGAATTTGTATGCTAAGCAAAAAACAGATCGCATGCTTATGGGGATGGAAATCCCAGCTTCTTGGTTCCAGTCCTTAAATTCCTTTTTTATCATCACCTTGGCTATTGGAGTCGGTGGATTTTGGATGCGTTGGAAGTTAAAAGGGAAAGAAGCTTCCTCTTTGTATAAAATTGCAATTGGAATTTTAATCATGGGTATGGGCTTTCTATTTATGCGCTTTGCAGCTTTGGATTATGAGGTAGCCGGTAAATCAGCGATGTATTGGCTGGTATTAGCATATCTATTTCATACTATTGGTGAGTTATGTGCCTCTCCGGTTTCTTTATCGTTTATTACCAAATTGGCTCCTGTGAAATATGCAGCCTCTATTATGGGGTTGTATTGGGCAGCTACTGGTTTGGGAAACAAGCTTGCCGCAAGTATAGGGGGCTACGCTGAAACCGCAGGAGAAAAGCAAATTTTTACAGGCATTTTTATTTTTTGTACCCTGATAGCGATATCGGTTATTTTACTCTTAAAACCCTTAAAAAGGTTAACGCACGGTGCAGAGGATTTAGAGAAAGCGCAATAGTATAATATTTTATATTTTTACATCAGTTTTATTCAAAGCTGTGCAGTTATGAAAAATTCCATTCTACTAACATTTTTTTTCCTACTTGGACTGAGTACTGTTTTTGCTCAAAAAATTCAATGGATGACTTTGGCTGAAGCCCGAGAGGCTCAGAAAAAAGAGCCCAAGAAAATCTTTATGGACGTCTATACGGACTGGTGCGGTCCCTGTAAATTATTAGACAAGAACACCTTTCAAAATCCCGATGTCTCCCGCTATATCTCTGAACATTACTACGCAGTAAAATTCAATGCGGAAGGGACAGAAGAAATTCAATATTACGATCAAACCTACACTAATCCCAACCATGACCCCAACCGAAAAGGACGTAACGCAACCCATCAGTTCACCCAGTTTCTAGGCGTTAAAGGGTATCCTACGATGGTTTTCTTTAGCGAAGAGGGAGACCCTATAATGCCCTTAGTAGGATATCACAAGCCCAAACAAATCGAACTCTATTTAAAAATGATCAAGCAGGGAGATTATCAAGTATTTTCTAAACCTGAAGACTTCGAAATCTACAAGAAAAACTTTATTCCTCGTTTTCGAGGCTGATTTTTAAAGCACCACTTTTTCGTGTATCGTAGAATGGAATCGAGTATTTTTTACAACTTTTTTCCCATCTGCTCACCGTCCGTGGACTGTTTGAACTGTCTGCGACAATGAGTTGAGGTTGATGGATTTAAAGCAAGCGATCTAGATTGATTTTTGGGTCGTTTCGCAACAGGATATGAGTCGGACTATAATTGGGGAGCGTATATCTTTTTTCGTTGTCCAAGATGAATAAATGAAATTGATCTACGCTAAAAAAATTCTTGATGGGAAGTTTTTCGAAGCGGTGAAGGAGTCGAGAATTTGCAAAATCGGAAAGGATACGTCGGTTTTTATTAGGGTTAGATGAATGATGGTAAAAAACTCCTGATTTAAAATAGCCGTAGCTGCTTTCTCGGTGTAAATAGAATATCCAAAAAGCGTGTTCATTTGAGGTTTTTTCTTGTTCTAGCTGGATCAACTAGAGTAAGATAAAAAAAGAAATTGCGGTTCCCACCCATTGAGGGAAACGCTTTTTTTCTAGGGAAAGCACGACAAAAAAGAGAGCTAAATAGAGCCCTAACATTACGGGAACAGGAAGGTAAAGCTGATCCAATGGCAAAGGGTCATTCTGAGCAATCCAAGAAACGGACCCATTTAAAAGTTGAACTGCTCCATCGAAGAATGTTCCCATACAATGGGGAAGTAGGTCAAATAGAAGCATCACAAAAACAGCCATGACCAAAACCAGAAAAACTCCAAAAAAGGAATAATCAAAAGATTGCTGATCAAAAATAAACTAGGAAATTGATGAAAGTAAAAGACACTCAAAGGACCGACGGCCATTTGTGCGGCCAGACTTACGGTAGTCCACTGCCAATACTTTCTTATCCAACCGATCTTAGGGTTCCAAAATCTTTGAAGGATCGGATGAATCCACAAAATACCAAAGACAGCTAAAAAGCTAAATTGAAATCCAATTTGTTTTAAAAAGGGGGGATATGCGACTAATAAAACTAAAAAAGAAACTACCGTGAGATGAAATGTATTTTTCCCTTGATGAATAAAACGTCCTACGGTTAAAAAGGAAAAGAGAGTTACCGCACGGACAACAGAGGCCGGTAAGCCCACAAAAAAGGTAAAAAGCCAAAGAACGCTAAGTATAATACTCAGTCGAAAAATAGACCCATGACGAAACCACAACAAAGGGCTCAAAAGCAAAAGTAATAGTTCTACAAGAAGACCAATGTGTAGGCCAGACAGTACCAAAAGATGTAACACACCAGCACACGCATAGTCTTCGATCTGTTCTTCTCCGATGGCTTTTCGCTCTGCCAATAACAAGGCTTGAAGTATTCCTTTGGATTCATTTTGAAGGGTGCTGTTTTCAATCTTAGAAAGGATTTGTTTTCTCAACTGCACCATTCGATGATGAAGAGAAGTTTCAGGTGCTTTTAAGGGTATTGTATTTTTTGTATTCAACTCTAGCTGCGCGTAAACCGACAAATTTTCTAGATACTTCTTATATGAAAAAGCGCCTGGATTTCTAGGTTCGTCAATAGGAACGAGGGCCGCTGTTGTAAGAATTTTCTGACCCAACTGATAAGCATCCACGAGACTATCTTTTTTTGATATACAATTAATTTGCCCGAGGCTGGACTTGTTCCAGTGGATTTCAGTTGAACGATATACGCAAAAGAAAAAGTCGTTTCATAAAGTATTTCCAAGACCTCAATTTTTTTGAATCCGGAGCTCGGAGAAATAGGATTTTGGAGGTAATGTGTTTTGTCTTGATGGTAAAAGGCTTGAAAATTCAGTTAGCCCATGCAAAAATAACAAGCGTATAATAACAAACTCTTGAATTGTCTTTGGCTATTTTTAAGTAAAAATGCGCCTAGAAGAAAAAACAAAAAAAGGACAAGAAAAAGCCATGACGAGAGGAGTTTAAAAAGATGAAAACCTATACCTCCTAAAGTAAATAAAACCACCAATGGGTAGAGAAAGGATCGGGGCAAACGCATTCCTAAAGTAATAGCTTTTTACCTCAACAAAAAAAAACAGTATTAGGAAATGGCCTTGTAAATAAGCGTAGCCGTTTTTTCGCTAGCGCCAGGATCGCCCAGTTGTTTTTTTAAATCTAGATACTCCTTTTGGATTTTATCAAGGCTACTCTTTTTCAAAAGAGTGTCAAGATGTTCATTTAGATTTTCAAGATTACATTCCTCTTGTATCAGCTCAGTAACTGCTGTTCGGTCAAGAATTAAATTAACCAAAGAAATGTGTTTGAGTTTCACAATTTTTTTCCCAATCCAGTAGTTTATGGGATTGCTTTTGTAACACACTAATTGAGGAACGCCCAAAAGTGCTGTTTCTAAGGTAGCAGTTCCACTCGTGACGAGCGCTGCCTTACTTTTTTTTAAGAGTCCGATGGTATGGGAGTGTAGTATTTTTACCGAAGCATTCTCAATGAATGAATCGTAGTACTCTGAAGAAATACCAGGAGCACCAGCAATGACAAACTGATAGGCTTTAAAATGGGAAGCCACTTGAATAAAAAGGGGGAGCATTTTACGGATTTCCTGTTTTCTACTTCCGGGAAGTAAAGCAATAATCGGAGTTTTTGGATCCAGCGCATGCGTTTTGAAAAAGTCTTGCTCTTCTTTAAAAAGAGATAATTGGTCCTGTAAGGGATGACCCACAAAATGGACTGGGAATTGGTATTTTTCTTCAAAAAAAGCTTTTTCAAAAGGGAGGATCACATACAAGGCATCTAAACAGCGCTTCATTTGCTGAACTCGGTTTTCCTTCCACGCCCACACTTGAGGACTGATGTAATAATGATTTTTAAAACCTTTTTTTTTGGCCCAATTTGCGATTCGGAGATTGAAACCTGGATAATCGACGTAAATAATGACATCGGGCTTAAACTGAAGAATGTCTTTTTTACAAAAGGCAATATTCCGGATCAGAGTAGGTAGGTTTGAAAGGACTTCCCAAAAGCCCATAAATGCCAAGTCTTTATAGTGTTTTACCACTACAGCCCCCTCTTGCTGGATCAAATCGCCTCCCCAGGCTTTAAAAATGGCTTTGGGATCCTGTTTTTTTAAGGCGCGAATAAGATGTGAGCCGTGAAGATCGCCAGAGGCTTCGCCAGAAATGAGATAATACTTCACAGCGTAAAAATTTAGAAATCCAGCTTTAGAATCGCTACTAGAAGAACCAAAACCAAAGAAATGGCAACCAGACCAGCAGCAAAGGCAAATTTATTTTTACGTAGCGCGATAAAGAAAATGGGAAGATTGATCAAGGCTCCTAAAGAAATCAAACCACCCAATTTTTTTTGTTGGTAAAGCGAAGAAAAACTCGCTTCTATTGAGGCTTCAGAAAGGACAAAAAGAAGCACAAGAACTCCAAAACTGGTCCACAGCAAACCTGCTAGTATTCCCCAAAAGAAATATTTATCTTTTATAAATTCCATGTGTTGAGTTGTTGAATACTGTGGTGTGCGGTCAAATCAAATTGTGTTGGGACGATGGAGATATACCCCTGGCTCAAGGCCCATTCGTCTGTATCTTCCCCTTTGTCTTCATTGACAAAAGTTCCGGTGAGCCAATAATATTCTCTTCCCATCGGATTGGTTCTTTTGTCAAATTCTTCTACCCAGTTGGCCCGGGCTTGCCGACAGATTTTAATGCCTTTGATTTCTTCCTCCTTGAGCTTGGGGAAATTGACATTGAGTACCACATCTTTAGGGATTCCGTGGGATATAGCTTCCAAGGTAATCTGGCGGATGTAATTTCTCAGTGGATTAAAGTCAGCATTCCACTGAAAGTCTAATAGTGAAAAACCAATGGCAGGAATTCCTTCGATCCCGGCTTCCATGGCGGCACTCATGGTGCCCGAATAGATTACATTGATAGAGGAATTGGAACCGTGATTAATCCCAGAAACACACAGATCGGGTTTGCGGTCCAAGAGCTCGTTGACCGCTAGTTTCACACAGTCTGCAGGTGTTCCCGAGCAACTGTATTCTTCTTGAGGGCCTTCTGTGACCTTAATTTTGTGACAATGTAGCGTAGAATTTATGGTTATGGCGTGCCCCATAGCCGACTGTGGAGAGTCCGGAGCAACAACAAAAACCTCTCCGATTTCATTCATGATTTCAATCAAGGTTCGAAGACCCGGAGCTGTGATACCATCGTCGTTGGTTACAAGGATTAAAGGTTTTGTTTTCATAGTTCTTGTTTCACAGCTAAAGTAAGAAATCTTTACCCGCAATCTTTTAAAACATTATTAACATAAACTGTTATTAGAATATGCTTATCTTTAAACGCTATGAATACCAAGATAAAAACCACCCCTATGCGAAAATATATTTGGATCTTATCTTTTATTTTAATCAGTGGATTTGTTTTTGGATTTTCTCTAAAAGAGGAAGATCCGAACAAGGACAAACTTTTGTTAGAAATAATTTCTTATGTCCTAGACAGTGGACACTACGATCCCAAGGAAATTAACGATACTTTTTCTGAAAATGTCTACATGAACTATTTGGAAAATCTCGATGGACAACATCGTTTTTTCCTCAACGCAGACATTCGGAGTTTTGAATTGTATCGATTTAAAATTGACGATGAATTGAAAGAGGCACAAATCAACTTTTTTGACCTCACCTTCACAAAGCTTATGGAACGCATGGAGCAGGTTGAAGGCTTTTACAATGAATTGTTAGAAAAACCATTTGACTTTTCCAAAAAAGAAGAAATCAATTTGGATTACGAAAACCTTCCCTATGCCAAAAGTGTTTCAGAGTTAAAATCGGTTTGGAGAAAGCGATTTAAGTTAAGTGCGCTACAAACCTTTACAGCAAAAAAGGAAGAAGAGCTCCAGAAAAAAGAACAAGACCAGACCTATGAAATCATTTCAGATGAAACCTTAGAGAAAAACGCTCGAGCAGATGTAGCTGAAAACATGGCTAATTTTTTTGAGATTTACAACGATCAGAAACGCAAAGATTGGTTTTCCATTTACGTCAATGCTATCGTCCTCCAATTTGACCCCCATACCTTTTATTTTGCACCTAGAGACAAAGACCGTTTTGACATGTCCATATCTGGAAAATTCGAAGGGATTGGAGCACGACTCAATAAGAGAAATCAACAAATCAATGTAGTTGAGATTATTTCTGGAGGTCCTGTATGGAGAGACAATCTCCTAGAAGTGGGCGATGCAATCTTAAAAGTGCGTCAAGAAGATGAAGAAGAGGCCGTAGACATTTCAGGAATGGTCATTGATGATGCCGTAAAGCTCATCAAAGGGCCTAAAGGAACCCAAGTATTTCTCACTATCAAACGCGTAGAGGGAACTATAGAGGAAGTTGGAATTACACGCGACGTAGTAGAACTTGAAGAAACCTATGCAAAATCTACTTTAATCAAAGACGAAACAGGATCGTACGGACTAATCGAACTGCCAAAATTTTACATCAATTTTGACGATTACAATGAACGCAATGCGGCTACCGACGTCAAAAAAGAATTGGAACAACTCAAACAAAAAAATGTAAAGGGAATTATCCTTGATTTGAGAAATAATGGAGGAGGTTCTTTAAAAACGGTAGTGGACATGACGGGCTACTTTATAGAGGAAGGTCCCGTGGTTCAAGTAAAAAGCACAGGGGGACGAAAAGAAGTATTAAAAGATGAAGACCCTTCGGTAGTTTGGGATGGTCCACTTGTGGTATTAGTTAACGAGTTTTCTGCCTCTGCTTCAGAAATTATTGCAGCGGCACTCCAAGATTACAAACGAGCCATCATCTTAGGAAGTAAACAAACCTTCGGAAAAGGGACCGTGCAAAACATCGTGGACCTCAATCGCATGATCAGCGGGGGTACCTATGGTGATTTAGGGGCGCTCAAAATTACTACAGATAAATTTTATCGTGTCAATGGACAGTCTACCCAACTGGAAGGAGTAAAAAGTGATATTGTATTTCCAGATCGCTATGCTTATGTAGAAATGGGCGAAAAAGATCAGGACAATCCACTGGCTTGGGATCGAATTACACCTGCAAATTTCAAACCCTATTCCTCAATGACCAACTTTGACTATTCTCTCGAACGAAGCAAAAAAAGACTGGATGAAAATCCAATGGTCAGTTTGATTGATGAACAAGCACTTTGGGTAGAAAAGCAACAAAATGATTTTAGCTATTTCTTAGACTACGAATCATTTAAAACGGAACGAGAGACCAAAAAAGAATATTCAAAACGATTTAAAAAACTATCTGAATACGAGGCGACCTTTGAATTTCAATGGCTTCCGGAAGCAGGGGCAAAGGAGGTACCTAATGAAGATACTATTGAAAAAAGAGAACGGGGAGCGGAAGCGTTGAAAAAAGATATTTATATTTCCGAAGCGGTAGAGATTCTCAAAGACCTTTCTACTTCCATAAAGGCAGTACGTACCATTGCTCAAAATAAAAAAGAATAAACCCATTTGGAATTTAAACGTGCTTTAAATCGATTAAAAAAGGACGTTTGGGCGCTGGTCAGTGCCCTGTATATTCTCGGAGTTTGTGGGATTGCAGTTTTTGCTTATCAATTGGCACCCGACGCAACAAGGTTTGCTAATCAAATGCTACTTTCTATTCACTCCAAACCTCCTGGTTTTTCTTGTCACGTTTTGACAATCCCCAGAAATGCTCCTAGGGAAGACTCTAATTTTTTTACGGGATCACGGAATACCAATGAGGAAATCCCGATCGAAGAAATACGATGGTCGGAAAAGGAGATCGCCTTTAAACGGTATGGAAATGCAACCGATTATTTTGAAACGATATCCTTTACTCAATTTTCTAAAGGAACGCAAAGAGCGGATATCGAGCGGCTGTATTTACAAGAAAAGTATTTTCTTTTTGGAACGGATAAATATGGAAGGGATTTATTAAGCCGTTTGATTATCGGTTCAAGAATCTCTATTTCTATCGGGTTTGTAGCCGTGCTTATTTCTCTAGTAGTTGGTGTTTTTTTGGGAGCTTTAGCAGGCTTCTATGGCGGCGGGGTGGACAAATTGATTTTGTGGCTTATCAATGTAATGTGGTCCATACCTACCCTTCTTATGGTGATTGCCATCACGCTGGCTTTAGGACGTGGATTTTGGCAAGTTTTTGTAGCCGTCGGTTTTACGATGTGGGTGGAGGTAGCCCGTTTGGTTCGGGGTTTAGTAAAGTCCACAAAAGAAGAAATCTATGTCCAAGCGGGTACCGTACTTGGATTTTCTCAAACTCGAATCTTAGTACACCATATTCTCCCAATGATCCTAGCCCCTTTAATTGTCATTTCCGCAGCGAACTTTGCCAGTGCCATATTGATGGAAAGCGGATTGAGTTTTTTAGGAATTGGGGCACAACCTCCCATGCCCAGTTGGGGAGGAATGGTAAAAGACCATTTTAGATATTTACTTCTAGGGAAACCCTATTTAGCCATTTTACCAGGACTTGCCATCATGAGCTTGGTGTTAGCCTTTATGACTTTGGGGAACAGTTTAAGTGATGCATTGGATGTGAGGCGTTAATTCAGCTGAGTCGGTTCGCATCTAGGTTTAAATAAACAAACAGCATCAGGCTAAATGCCAAAAGGTTTGTCCCTCCATAGCTAATAAATGGAAGTGGAATTCCAACCGTAGGAACCAGCCCTAAGGTCATCCCAATATTGACAAAAAAATGAATAAAAAGCATACTGGCGAAACAGTATGAAAAAATCCTGGGAAAAGGTTGCGTGTGTTTTTCTGCACGATAAAGGATACGAAGGATTAGGACTGTAAAGAGAATAATGAGTCCACTACTTCCTATAAATCCCCATTCCTCACCAATGGTGGTAAAGATGTAGTCCGTATGTTGTGCCGGGACAAAACCTCCTTTGGTTTGTGTTCCATTCAGAAAACCTTTACCAGAAAAACCACCAGAACCGATCGCAATTTTAGATTGATTGATGTTATATCCGATCCCGCGTGTGTCGGTTTCTAGACCCAGAACTACATTAAAACGATCGCGATGCCGCTGTTCAAAAACATTATTAAAAATGAAATTTACCGATAGCGAAAAAAATACAAGAGTGACAAAAACAAGAAGAAAAGGGGTTTTTTTGACTTTGGAGTTGCTTTTTTTTAAGAATCGAAAAACGAGCAAAAAAAGAACAGCTAAGGCAATACTGAAATTCAGGGGTTGAAAAAGCAGGGTCAAAATAAAAACGATCACTAGGGCAAGGGCGAGATAAAAAATACGCATGTCTAATCCCTCTCGAAATAAAACAAAAAACAATGCAATAAATACCAGTGCAGACCCCGCGTCTGGCTGGAGGAGGACAAGGAGTAGAGGAACACCAATCACTAAAAACAACTTGAATAACTCCTGTCTTTTTTTAAAGTCCATTTGAATGGAACTCAATCTTGCGGTTAAAAATAAAGCGGTAGTGATTTTTGCAAATTCAGACGGTTGTAGACTAAACCCCCCGATAAGATACCAAGAGGTGGCTCCTGAGATTTTTTGACCAAAAAGGAACAAGCCCACTAAACTCAAAATAGAAAGTCCATAGAACACATAAGCTAAATGCTCAAAAAAGTTAGAATTGATGAATATTACAAATGGAAATAGAACAAGGGAAAAAATAAAAATCCAAAACTGTTTCCCTGCGGGAGTTGTCCATTCAAATAAAGAAAGGGATTCCTCAGTAAAGCCTGTTGAATAAATATTGCTAATCCCAAAAGAAACCAGAATTAAATAGAGGAAGAAACTCAGCCAATCGATGCGTAAAAGAAAGGGATTATTCATTGATTGTAAAGGCTTTTCCCAAAAGTGGTTTTTCGTATTCTGATTGGAGACTTCCTTCCAGCATTCTGTTTTCCAGCCACCCTCTTTTTACCTCTCCATTCAAGTATTTTTCAATCATCAAACTGGCAATGGGTGCTGCCCATCGGGCTCCCCAATAACCATTTTCGATAAAAACAGCGACGGCAATCTTTGGTTCGTCTTTGGGAGCAAAAGCCACAAAAATGGAGTGGTCTGTTAGCTGCGTTTTTTCGCCATTTAACCGAATAAAATTCTCTACAGTTCCCGTTTTACCACACACCTCAATTCCTTTAATTCTCGCAATGCGAGCTGTTCCTTTTTCAACTACCTGGTGCATTCCTTCAATAACCGTTTCAAAGTGTTGGGTGTCGATTGAAGTTTGGTTAATAGGGTACAACGAATCGCGCTCCTGTAGCGAGTTGGTTTTTTTAAAATGGGGTTTTCGATAATACCCCCGATTGGCAATGGTGGCTGTAAAATTTGCCATTTGAATGGGGGTTGTGAGAATTTCACCTTGACCAATCGCGTTGGAAACGACGTTCGTAGCACCCCAACTTCCTTTAGGATACCAGCGATTGTAATACTCGCTATCGGGAATAAAACCGCGCTTACCTATGGGTAAGTCGTACCCTAAATAATTCCCTAATCCAAACTTTTCAAGATGTGTTTTCCATAAATTAACCCCTTCTTCTGGCGTCGGTTTACTTTCAATTATACGCATAAAGGTTTTGGCAAAATAGGTATTACACGAGTTGTAAATCCCTTTCTTTAAATCACTTTTCGTACCCACTCTACAATGACATCCCATAAAGGCCCCACGCGCATAAAAATGCCCTTCATTACAAGCAAAAATAGTTTCGGATGTGATGACATTCTCTTGAAGACCGATTAGTGCATTGAGGGTTTTAAATGGCGATCCCGGTGAGTATTCCGCCTGCAAGCTTCGATCAAAAAGAGGTTTGGCGAGCGTGTCCTGGACCAGTTTATTAAAAAATTTGGAACGGTCTCTACCAACTAGTAAATTGGGGTTATAATTTGGAGCGGTGATCAAGGCCAGGACTTCTCCACTTTCTGGTTCTAACGCCACAATACCCCCTCTTTTGTTATTCATAAGAGATTCTCCATAAGCTTGTAACACAGCATCTAAGCTTAGAGTAAGATCTTCAGCCGCTTCAGAGGCTTTGTCATAAGCACCTCCTTCATAAGCTCCTATGATTCGATTAAAGCGGTCTTTTTGGAAAAGTTGCTCTCCTTTTGTTCCACGTAATACTTCCTCATAGGTTTTTTCTATTCCTTGCCGACCGATCATTTCTCCAAGGTCGTAATCTGATTTGGTTTTGATTTCATTTTGGTTGGTTTCACTGGTATATCCCAATACATTGGCACCAATGGGTAGTAAATAATCACGAGTGGATTTCTTTTGGAAATAAAAACCGGTGTACTTCCACATTTTCTCTTGAAGGATGCCTACCTCAGCTAGGGATAATTGACGCATAACCACTGAGGGAAGTTTTCTCGAAAATCGTTTTGCCTCTTGGATTTGCGTGAGAAGTGTTTCTTTAGTGATTTTCAAGCTCTTTGATAATTCCAAAGTGTCGAAGGCATTTAGGTTTTCGGGTACTACCATTAAATCATACACCGGTTTGTTCGCTACCCAAAGAGTTCCGTTACGGTCATAAATCAAACCACGCGTGGGATAAATGGGACGTTTTTGAACGGCATTGTTTAGTGAACGTTCTGTGTAGTCTGAATTAAATAATTGCAAGGTTGTAAGCTGGAAGATGAAAAGAAGGGAACTTCCAAGTGTAAAACTCAATAAGAGAAATTTACGAATCATTCAATTTTTTGTAAAAGCTTGATAACAGAGCAATTAAAATTAATGAAAATACGGAAGCCAACAGAGTATTCTTTAAAATAAGATAAATTGCATTCCAATTGAAAAACACAAAACTAAAGTAAAGTAGGTGGTGAATACTAATTATCAGAGCTAGGAATATGGTTTTGTTCAATGTCCTCGAATCGTTGTAAAAACTAGTTGGAATTTCTGCGGTTACTCCAAAAGCGTTTCGAATGAGGAGCGGTCTTAAAAAACCAATTGTTAGTGTTGCAATACTGTGAGCCCCTCCCGATTGAGATAAAAAATCGATTGAAAATCCAAGAATAAAACTCAAGAGGATAAAGAGGGTTTGATCACTTTCAAAACGATACATTATTATAAAAAAAAGATAAACCATAGGGTTTATAAATCCAAAGAGTTGCAGGTTGTTAAACAGCATTACTTGGAGTAAAACCATGAGAACAAACATACTGACAAGTTGTAGACTACTGCTGTTCATTAGGGCTGCTCATTTTTCAATTCGTTGATTTCCTTTTGATCTAAATTTTCGATGACATACACATAATATACTTGTGAAGGGTCTTCAAAAAGTTCAGTGCTAATTGTATAATAACCACTTTGAATATCGTGTTCAAATTCAGAAATTTTCCCAAGCGGTATTCCTAAAGGGAAGTAGGAGGACATTCCTCCAGTGATTAGGGTATCTCCTTTTTCTAGCTGGGCATTCATAACAACATCTTCCACTTGAAAATCGATTGGATTTTTACCTTTCCAAGAGAGGGTTCCAAATGCAGCACTATTTTTTAGACGCACATTTATTTTTAAATCTTGATTCAAAATGGAAATGACACTAGCGTAGTGATTAGAGACAGATTTTACAATACCAATAATTCCACGATCTGTAATTACAGCCATTTCTTCTTTGATTCCATCCTCAGCCCCTTTGTCAATGATGAGAAAATTTTGCTGATTTAAAAAACTGTTTTTTATAATGTGGGCAGCTTTGACCTGAAAGGGAAAGCGTCTCTTGACTTTCAATGCACTTGGGTAAAGGGGAATACCTTTAGATTTTAATTCCAATTCTTTGAGTGCCTTATTTTCTTGTAGGAGCTTTTCATTGATTTTTTTCAGCTGAAAATAATTCCCAATTTGGTGGCTCACCCTGTAAAGATTTTGCGAAACATACAAGCCGTATTTTTCCAATTGGCTTTGGTGAAAGCTACTCTTATTATCTAAAAAAAAGAAGGAAAGCCCTAAAAGTAAAAGATAGAGTATGGGATTTCTAAATTGTACGAGCGCATTGAGGATTCGCTTCACAACAAATTATTTAATCAAAACGGTCTTAAATCGTTCTACGTTTTTAAGTGCAATACCTGTTCCTCGAACCACAGCTTCTAAGGGTTCTTCCGCGACATAGATGGGCAGGTCTGTTTTTTGTGACAAGCGCTGATCCAAGCCTCGGAGTAAGGCACCTCCCCCAGCGAGGTAGATTCCAGTGTTGTAAATATCTGCAGAAAGTTCAGGAGGGGTTTGCGAAAGGGTCTCCATAATAGCATCTTCTATTCGAACCACCGATTTGTCCAATGCTTTGGAGACTTCCACATGGCTGATAACGACCTGTTTGGGCTTGCCAGTTAATAAATCTCTTCCTTGTACAGACATCTCCTCCGGAGGGTTTTCTAAATCTTCAGTGACACTCCCAACAAGAATTTTAATTTTTTCTGCAGTGCGATCTCCGATGTAAAGATTGTGCTTGCTGCGCATAAAATTGATGATGTCACCAGTAAAAACATCTCCTGCGATCTTGATGGATTTATCACAGACAATACCCGAAAGTGCGATCACTGCAATTTCTGTAGTACCCCCACCAATATCCACAATCATATTTCCTTTGGGTTGCATGATGTCAATCCCAATTCCAATAGCTGCAGCCATGGGTTCGTGGATTAAGTAAACTTCTTTTCCATTGACCCGTTCTGCAGATTCTTTTACAGCACGCATTTCAACCTCAGTAATTCCCGATGGAATACAAATTGTCATACGCAAAGAGGGAGAAAAAAAACGACGGTGTAGCGTAGGGATACTTTTGATCAAACGACTGATCATTTGCTCAGAGGCATAGAAGTCTGCGATCACACCGTCTTTCAGCGGTCGGACCGTCCTGATGTTCTCATGGGTTTTCCCTTGCATCATGCTGGCTTCTTGACCTATAGCAATGACTTTATTTGTTGTGCGATCTATTGCAACGATAGATGGGCTGTTAACCACAACCTTGTCGTTGTGAATAATTAGGGTATTTGCGGTACCTAAATCTATTGCAATGTCTTCTGAAAAAAATCCCATCGTTGTTTTTAAATGTACGTAAAATTAAGAATTAATGTTTAAAGTGACGTATTCCCGTAAAGACCATTGCTATTCCTTGAGAATCGCAATATTCAACAGAGAGATTGTCCTTTATTGATCCACCAGGTTGAATGACTGCCTTTATTCCCTGTTTGCTTGCAATTTCAACACAATCTGGAAAGGGGAAAAAGGCATCACTGGCAAGGACAGCGCCTTGAAGTTCAAACCCAAAATTTTGGGCTTTATGGATGGCTTGATGCAGGGCATCTACACGTGAGGTTTGTCCTGTTCCCGAGGCAAGAACTTGTTGGTTTTTTGCCAATACAATAGTGTTGGATTTTGTGTGTTTACAGAGTTTCGAGGCAAACAGTAAATCTTGAGTCTCAGAAGAGGAAGGCGCTTTTTTAGTTACTGTATTTAAATCACTTTCCAAGTCTGTTTTGAGATCTTTGTCTTGTACCAGGATTCCGTTCAGACAAGTTCGCAGACTTTGTTCTGGAAGTTTGCCTTCTTTTTGAATCAAGAGGATTCGATTCTTTTTTTCTTTTAAAAGTTGTAAGGCTTCGGCATCGTATCCCGGAGCAATCACCACCTCACAAAAAAGAGTGTGAATTTCAGTAGCGGTGTTTAGGTCGATGGGTTTATTGCAAATCAGTACCCCGCCAAAAGCGGAAACAGGATCTCCTGCTAGAGCGTCTCGGTAGGCATCTTCAAGGGTTTCACGTACGGCAAATCCACAGGCGTTGTTGTGTTTTAAAATTCCAAAAGCTGGAGCCCCTTCGTAAAATTCCAAAATGAGGTTTACTGCAGCGTCAATGTCCAAAAAGTTGTTGTAGGAAATTTCTTTTCCATGAACTTGTTCCAATAGATCTGAGAGCGGACCATAAAATTGTCCTTTTTGATGAGGATTTTCTCCGTAACGTAGTTCTTTGGAGTTGCTGATGCTCAATTTCAAACGATTTTCTCGTTCATTAAAATGATTAAAAATAGCAGTATCGTAGTGCGAAGAGGTATGAAAGGCTTTGACCGCAAAAGCTTTGCGATCTTCTAAAGTTGTAGTTCCCTGAGAGGCTTTGTAAAGTGTCAAAAAGGAGTTGTAGTCCGCTTTATCTGAAAGGCATACAATGTCGTTGTAATTCTTAGCAGCGGCGCGAATTAAGGCAATCCCTCCAATATCAATTTTTTCTATGATTTCACTTTCTGTGGCATTTCCAGCTACTGTTTTTTCAAAAGGATAGAGGTCCACGATAACCAAATCAAAAACAGGAATCTCATAAGTTTTCAATTCCTCTTGGTCTGACGGATTTTCGGATCGATTGAGAATTCCTCCAAAAACCTTGGGGTGGAGTGTTTTGACCCTTCCTCCCAATATAGAGGGATATCCGGTTAAATCTTCAACAGCATTTACCTCAAAGCCCAGGTCGCGAATAAAGCGTTCCGTACCTCCGGTAGAGTACAGCGAAACCCCATTTTCAACCAGCACCTGAATTAAAGGTGCTAAGCCTGTTTTATCAAATACAGAAATAAGGGCAGAAGTAATTTTTTTTGGTAGCATAGTGAAATTAAATATGTAATAGTGAAGCTCCGTAGGTACTTGAAATCAGGTCACAACAAGCTTCTAGTAATTGCTCATCTTCCTTAGAAAAGGGGTTTATTTTGTTCGAGTCGATATCAATCTGACCGATATTTTTTCCTTCAAAAAATAAAGGTACAACGAGTTCTGAGCGCACATCGATACTACAGGCAATGTAATTGTCTTGATCTTGTACATCAGGAACCATAAAATTTTGATGGGATAGGGCTACTTGTCCACAAATTCCTTTTCCAAAAGGGATGGACGTATGATCTGTTGGGATTCCTGAAAAAGCCTTGAGATGTAGTGTTTCTGTGTTGAAATCAGCAAAATAAAAGCCAACCCAGTCGTAGTGGTCGAATCGTTGTCTGAGGAACTCGCAGCACTTTTCTAGACCGCTTATAACGGAGGGTTTGGAATCGTTAAAAAGAGCTTGAAGCGCTTCAAAAACAGATTTGTAATTTGCTGTAGACATCGTTTTACAAAAGTAAGTATTTATCTGACGTGCAAACTTTAATTCCAAGGCGTTTTATCTGCTTAAATTGATTTAACTTTAATTTGGCTTTTTGAGTGTTTAGTGTCTTATTTTTGTGAAAATTTAAAGTTATGGAACAGCGCTTTTATATAATGGGGATGACATGTTCAGGTTGTCAAAATTCAGTTACCGAACAAATCAAAGCCTTGCCTGAAGTAGAGGAAGTTTCGGTCACTTTGGAAAGCGGTCTGACTGTGGTTCATTCAAAAAGGGTCCTTTCTTCCAAGGAAATTTCAACTTCTTTGGGACCTAAGTACACCGTTCAAAATCAGGGCTCCGTACAAAACAGGAAACCGGAATCTTCAAAATTAAAACAGCTCACTCCGTTGCTTTTAATCTTTGTCTATCTCATCGCAGGAACACTTTTCTTATCCCACCAAGTAGGCGCCAGCCCTCAAAAAGGGATGCTTCTCTTTATGGGTTTGTTTTTTATCGTATTTAGCTTTTTTAAATTTTTAGACTTCCAAGGATTTCCAGATTCCTTCAAGCGCTACGACCCACTAGCCAAAAAAATACCAGGATATGCTCAAATCTATCCTTTTTTGGAAACGGCTTTAGGAATTGCCTTTTTACTAGAATGGCATGTGCCTATTGCTCTTGTTATAACCCTAGTGATCTTGTCTTTTACCACTTTTGGGGTGTTGCGTTCAATACTCCAAAAAAACGCGATTCAATGTGCCTGTTTAGGAACGGCTTTACAACTTCCTATGACAGAAGCCACGCTGATAGAAAATGGGATCATGTTAACGATGTCCAGTATCCTATTCCTGGGCTATATCGGTTAAATACGTTACCTTTACACCATGAAAATGAAGTCTTTAGTTAGTTTTTTCCTTGCTCTACTAATTTTTGGGACACGAGTGGGGTATGCACTAAACGTTCATTATTGTGGAGACCATATTGCAGAAATTTCTTTGGCCTACACTCCAGAAAACTGCGGGATGGAGTCGGACAAGGAAGACACAGATCCATTGAAAACAGGTTTCTCAAAAAAATCCTGCTGCAAAGACGATACGCTACTTTTTCAAAATCACGAACCCCAAAAAGTTCAGTTGCAGGCTGCACTTAAAGTCATAAATTTTAACTCCAAATTCCCACTGCCCGTTTACAGTTTGGATTTAAAACCGATCTCGGTTGCCGAAACATTATTTAATTGGGATCCCCCTCCCCCTCAAATCGACAAACTCTTTTTGGCGCAACAGTCTTTTGTTTTTTATGGTTAAGGAGCTCTTTTTTTAGAGAATAGAGAAATCCTTAATCCATAAAAATACCCAATGAAAAAATATACTTTATTACTAATTGTCTTTTACGGGCTTGCACTCACCGCTCAGGAGAACCTGGAGGGAAGAGTCCTTGCCAAAGACGGAAACGAAACCATTCCACTGATTGGAGCGAGCGTCTTTTGGAAGAATACACAAACGGGAACCATCACCGATGAAGAAGGAAAATTTTCAATTCCCTATTTAGGTCCCGATGCAGTTTTGATTATGAGTTATATTGGCTACAAGTCCGATACACTTAGCGTAAAAGAAAACCGCTTACTAATTCGTTTTTTAGATGAAAGCGACGAAGGAGAACTAGATGAAGTAACCCTTACTCAAAGACGAAAAGCCCTACAAAAATCGTATTTAGAGGCGCAAAACATCATCAATGTTAACAGTGCAGAATTGCTCAAGGCAGCGTGTTGTAACCTATCAGAAAGTTTTGAAACCAACCCTTCCATAGACGTCAACTTTTCGGATGCTTTGACAGGAACCAAACAAATCCGAATGTTGGGACTGACCAGCCCTTACCTTTTAATAACGGAAGAAAACATTCCCATGGTCCGGGGTGCGTCGCAGGCCTACGGGCTATCCTTTACCCCTGGGACATGGATTGAGAGCATTCAAATTACCAAAGGGGTGGGGAGTGTGATCAATGGTTTTGAAAGTATAGCGGGTCAGATCAATACGGAAATCAAAAAACCTTTTTCTGATGTTCCCTTATTTTTCAATTTATTTACCTCTGCCAACGGAAGGCGTGAAGCCAACCTCCAAGGGAATTGGAAAATCAACGACCGCTGGAGTAGTGGTTTGTTTGTCCACGGAAACCAAAGAACACAAGAAATGGATCGTAACGGAGACACTTTTTTAGATGTCCCACTGTCCCAGCAATACAACATCCTCAACCGATGGCAATATACAGACGCAGAAAAGGGATGGGTTGGTTTTGGCAGTATCCGTTTTATGCAAGACAACAAACAAGTAGGTGAATTAGGTTTTGATCCAGAACAGAATCAAAATCAACAACCCCTTTGGGGCAGTGAAATAAACACCAATCGTGTTGATGCATCTTTAAAAATTGGCTATGTTTTTCCAGAACTACCCTTTCAAAGTTTTGGATTTCAATCCGCTTACAGCCATCACAAACAAGATGCTTTTTACGGTTTCCGTGTATATGATATCGATCATCAAAGTGTCTATACCAACTTTTTATTTAACTCCATTATTGGCAATACCAAAAATAAATTTAAAGCAGGACTCAATTTTTCTTACGATCGCTATCTAGAAACGGTGGATACTTTTTACTTTAACCGCAGTGATCGTTCTGTGGGGAGTTTCTTTGAATACAGTTATGACAGTCTAGAAAATTTTTCTTTGGTTGGTGGCGTTCGTGTGGATATTCACAATCGATTGGGTACGTTTATAACTCCGCGTTTACATTTGAGGTATCTCCCACAGGAGAAAACCATCATTCGCTTATCGGCGGGAAGCGGAAGGAAAGCAGCTAATATTTTTGCAGAAAATCAAACGCTTTTCGGAACCAATCGAAGGATCAATATTGTTGAAAATGGAGGATCTATTTATGGTTTAAACCCCGAAAAAGCTTGGAATTATGGCGTGAGTATACGTCAGATTTTTACCCTTTTTGGGAGGGGAGGAGACATTACCGCAGACTATTACATTACGAATTTTACCGATCAGGTAGTTGTAGATTGGGAAACGGAAGGTCAAATTTCATTTTATAATCTGGAGGGGGTAAGTCGTGCCAACAGCTTTCAGCTTTCGTTAGATTACAATCCGTCCGAGGCCTTGAGTTTGCGCTTTGCGTATAAAAATTACGATGTAAAAACCAACTACAATTCCGGTTTTTTACAACGCCCTTTACAAGCACAAAACCGATTTTTTGTTAATCTGGGATGGGAATCTCCACGGAACAGTAAGCAAGCTCAATGGCGTTATGATCTGACCTATCACGCGTTGGGGCAACAACGTTTGGTCAGCACCCAAAGAGATCCAGCGGGCAGTAATGCCCCAGCGTATGCGGTTTGGAACAGCCAGTTGACCCGTGCTTTTTCAGCTAGCTTTGAAATTTATGCTGGAGTTGAAAACTTAGGGGGCTACAGACAACTCAACCCCATCATTGGAGCGGACGACCCCTTTGGTATCAATTTTGATAGCGCTCAAGTTTACGCTCCTATTTTTGGAAGAATGCTTTATACAGGCTTACGATGGAATTTATAAGTACCTTTAATCTAAAATTTAGTTATTATGAAAAAACTTTTAATCTTTTGTTTACTGATTGCGCCTTTTGCACTTTCAGCTCAAAACAATAAAAATGAAAAAATCAGTTTCGAAGTGAGTGGAAACTGTGAAATGTGTAAAAAACGTATTGAAAAAGCAGCCTTAACGGTAAAAGGAGTAAAAACAGTTTCTTGGGATATTCCTTCAAATGTGATTTCTTTGATTTACGATTCCAATAAGGTCCCTTTACAAGACGTTCAAACTGCAATTGCTCAAGCAGGACACGATACTCCCTTGTCAAAAGCTCCAGAGGCTACCTACAACGAGTTGCCCATGTGCTGTCTTTACAAACGTACAATTGAATAAAAAAAAGGCTCCTATTTTTCAGGAGCCTTTTTTATTTAAGGAATAGGGAACTAGGAAGTTTTTCCATTCACGTAAGTTACTACTCCGGCCATTAGTAAAGTCATGAGAACATTGATGATAAGACCTTTTAAAAAAGGGAGAACGTCTATGTCCCCTATAGTCATAAAGAACTTCCAACTCAGCTCGTATAAAAGGCCAAGTATCGCTCCTGCCTTAAGTCCAGTAGAAAAGGTAGAGATGTTTGCCCAACGCGAAAAATGGTTGCATATACAAAGGCGTAAAACAAACAACCCAAAGCGATAAATAACATGGATTCTTCACCCGTAGTTTCCTCGGTGAATAAAATTCCATAAGCAAGCCATCCCAATAAAAAATAAACGACAAAGCCTGCAATTCCAGATAAAAATAATTGCTTAGTCATAATGATAAGATTTGTGTTAGACCGGAAATGTAATTATTTTATTTTAAATCAAAAAAAAAGCTCCCATAAGGGAGCTTTATAATTAATTGACAAATCGGCTTACATCATGCCAGGCATGCCTCCGCCGCCCATTGGGGGAGCTGCTGGAGCCTCTTCTTTGATATCAATAAGTGCACATTCTGTTGTAAGAATCATGCCCGCTACAGAAGCTGCATTTTCTAAAGCAACACGTGTTACTTTTTTCGGATCAATGATTCCTTCTTTGAGCATGTCCACATAAGAACCGTCTTTGGCGTTATAACCAAAGCTGTCTGCTCCTTCAGAAACTTTTGAGACGACGACAGAACCTTCGCCACCAGAATTTTCAACAATGGTACGCAAAGGGGATTCTACCGCTTTGTTGATGATTTGGACTCCTGTGCCCTCATCTGCATTTTCTGCTTTGAGTTTTTCAAGTACTTTTTTTGCATTGAGTAAGGCAACGCCTCCTCCTGCTACAATACCTTCTTCAACTGCAGCACGTGTAGCGTGAAGTGCATCATCCACACGATCTTTCTTTTCTTTCATCTCCACCTCAGAAGGCGCCCCTACATAGAGTACAGCAACCCCTCCAGAGAGTTTGGCTAGGCGTTCTTGAAGTTTTTCCTTGTCATAGTCGGAGGTGGTGGTCTCAATCTGCGACTTGATTTGATTCACTCGGGCCTTGATGTCATCAGAGGAACCGTTTCCATTGACCACGGTCGTGTTGTCCTTATCGATAGTTACACGCTCTGCAGTACCAAGCATTTCAATGGTCGTATTTTCTAATGTAAAACCGCGCTCTTCAGAAATCACAGTACCTCCAGTAAGAATCGCGATATCTTCCAACATCGCTTTTCTTCGGTCTCCAAAACCAGGTGCTTTTACCGCAGCGATTTTAAGAGCTCCGCGAAGTTTGTTTACTACTAAAGTTGCCAAAGCTTCACCGTCCACATCTTCTGCAATAACTAGAAGAGGTTTTCCCGTTTGTGCCACAGGCTCTAAAACAGGAAGCAAATCTTTCATGGTAGAAATTTTCTTGTCGTAGAGTAAGATATAAGGCGTTTCTAGGTCCGCCTCCATTTTTTCAGAATTTGTCACAAAATAGGGTGAAAGATATCCTCTGTCAAATTGCATCCCTTCGACGACGTCTACATAAGTATCAGTCCCTTTGGCCTCTTCAACGGTGATGACTCCTTCTTTACCTACTTTTTCAAAAGCTTCAGTAATCAATCCTCCGATAGTAGGGTCGTTGTTTGCTGAAATACTGGCGACTTGGTGAATTTTTTCTGAGGAATCTCCTACAGCAACAGCTTGTTTTTCCAAGGAAGCGACAATAGCTTCAACCGCCTTGTCAATTCCCCTTTTAAGATCTAAAGGATTGGCTCCCGCTGCTACGTTTTTCAGCCCTTCTTTCACGATGGCTTGGGCCAATATAGTTGCCGTAGTGGTTCCATCTCCTGCAAGGTCGTTGGTTTTTGAAGCAACTTCTTTCACCATTTGCGCACCCATATTTTCAAGAGCATCCTCAAGTTCAATTTCTTTAGCTACTGTCACCCCATCTTTTGTTACCTGAGGAGCACCGAAAGCTTTGCCTATAATCACGTTTCGCCCTTTGGGGCCTAATGTTACTTTTACCGCATTGGCAAGTGCATCCACACCGCGTTTGATGCCGTCTCTAGCTTCTAAATCAAATTCTATTCTTTTTGCCATTTTAAATATTTTTTTTTGTTGTTATACAATTGCGAGAAGATCACTTTCTTTCATGATGAGATAATCTTTTCCTTCATGCTGAAGTTCTGTTCCGGCATATTTACCATACAATACACTATCACCTACAGAGACAGTTATGGGATTTTCTTTAGTTCCTGCACCAACAGCTACTATAGTCCCTTTTTGGGGCTTTTCTTTCGCACTGTCTGGGATGATGATTCCAGAGGATGTTTTTGTTTCTGCTGCAGCGGGTTCTACAAGAACACGATCTGCTAAGGGTTTAATAGTCATTTTACTCATTTTTAGATTTTTTTAGATGTTTTCAGAAACTATGCCAAGGGAATAAGGACTGCCAATTTAACCTTTAAAATGCCAGCCTGTCAGTTTACTCTGCAGCTTAGTTGGATTAATTTTCTAGGTCGGGAATTTCAGTAGTAGGAACCTCTGCTGGGATTTCGGGAATTTCATCGATCTCTTGTGCAGGGATTTCAGGAATACTCTGCTGTTGGGTTCCTTCTTGAAGGAGTTTGGAATCCGAGACACCTTTCCCAGAGGAGAGGGTTACATTTGAAATTAAAATTAAAGCCAGTAAAAGCGTGGCTAAAATCCAGGTACTGCGGTCTAGAAAGTCAGAGGTTTTTTGTACCCCGCCCACTTGTTGTGTTCCACCTCCAAAAGAAGATGAAAGTCCTCCTCCTTTAGGGTTTTGAACCATAACAACCAAAACAAGAAGGAAGCATACTACGATAATTAGGGCGATAAAGATGGAAAATGTACTCATTGAGCTATTATTTCAGTTTTTTTAATCTCTTGATCTCTTTAATTTGGTCTGCAAAGAAACTATTTTTTTCTGGATATTTCAAGCCTAATATTTGATAGGCTTCCAGTGCGTTGTTGTATTTTTTTTGTTTGACAAAAACCTTTGCTAAGGTTTCTGTCATCAACTCATCGGAAGCGGTCCAACTTTTTTCACTTAAGTCCTCTTTGTTGGTTGCACTTTTGTCGGGAATGATTTTGCTTTGTTTGGAGAGAAAAGAATCGATGAGTTCAAATTTATCATTAAGTTTCAACTGTTTTTCTGGTGCTTTCCGCGCCTTTAAATAACCTGCCCATTCTGAAAAACGCATAGTTTCGGGTTCGGATTGTAAAGAATCTACGATTTGTTCTTCTTCTTTAGGTTGAAGTTTTATTTCCTCTTTTACCGTTTTTTGATTTTCCTCGGGTACGACGACCGACTCGTCTTTGGTGTTGGGTTTGGATTCTGTTTGCTTTAAAGGTTGAGTTTGTGTTTCAACAAACTCGTACAACAGTTCCCTGTCAAAAGTCGCAATGGCCGTGTGGGATAGGTTTTTATCAAAGGACTCAGGATCTAATGCTTGAACGGCTTTGAGGTAGTGAGCACGCACCCAGTGAAAATTGGGGTGTTGATCTAATACTTTTATAAGACTTTCGAATTGGTCCCGGTTGCTGGGATCAAACTCCTTGATTAGAGCAATTAACGATTGAGCATCTGTAACTACCATTTGGCTAAGGTGTCGTTAAAAATATCTTGAGTGATGCGATCAAAGATTTCCTTGTGTGCGGAGTCAATGACGTCGTATACCTGAAGTTCAGCGGGAAAATCATAAAAAAAAGAATAATTTTTTTTGTAGTCATCTTCTTCTTTTTTGATGTTAAAAAAGCGAAAAGCCACGGTCATTTTCAATCGGTTCTGCGCTGCGGTATTTTGTGATGTGGCAGACATGGGTGTCACACTGTATTCGGTAATCTCTCCTTCGTAAATTAACTGCCCATCTTGACTGACCAGATTCAGGTTGGTCTGATTCATAATGAGATCCTGAAGTGCATTGGTAAAATCATTATCCAGTCCAGGTTCTACGGTAGAGCCAGGCCGGTTTCCGGCTAGATTTTCAAAAAAATTAACCTGAAAAGTGGTTACTCCAGGAGGAATGGAAGCTCCTGTAAAAGAATAGATACCACAAGATTGAGAGGTTAAAACCAATAGCAATACTCCAAAAGCTGAGCTTCTATTCCAAGTCATTGAGATCAAACTGTTTAATTTTTCGATACAGGGTGCGTTCCGAAATACCCAACTCCTGTGCTGCTAATTTACGTTTTCCTTTGCTACGAATGAGTGCTTGTTTAATCATTTCCAACTCTTTTTCGTGCAAGGAAAGAGGTTCTTCTTCTTCAATGGTCTCCGCATAAGAATACTTGTCTACGGTTTCCACTTTAGAAATTTCATGTGTTTCTGGAGTATACGAAACCGGATCTAAAGCCTTCGGTTCGTCGGGAAGGGGATCCTCCTTGCCATAGATCTTGTCGATAAGGCTTTGATTTTTTTCATTGATTTCGCTTTCCGCTCCATTTTTAATCAAATCCAATGTGAGCTTTTTCAGATCATTTAGATCGCTTTTCATATCGAAAAGTACTTTGTATAAGATTTCACGTTCTGATGAAAAATCACTTTTGCGTTCTTTTTTGTCGATCAATGCGGGGAGTTGGGATTCTCTGTCTGGGAGGTAGGGACGAATTCCCGCAGCATTGATATCTCGCTCTTTTTCTAAAACAGAGATTTGTTCGGCGACATTGCGAAGTTGTCGGATATTCCCACTCCATCTATAGTCGGTTAATAGAGCCTGTGCGTGTTCGTCCAGTTTGATTGGGGGCATGTGATATTTTTGTGCAAAGTCTGCAGCAAATTTTCGAAATAACAAGACGATGTCTTCTTTTCTGTCACGTAAAGGCGGGAGGTGAATTTCTACAGTGCTAAGCCGGTAGTATAAATCTTCTCTAAATTTTCCTTTAGAAATCGCTTCCATCATATTGACATTTGTCGCAGCTACAATTCGAACATTGGTTTTTTGGACTTTGGATGACCCTACTTTGATAAATTCTCCACTTTCCAAAACCCGCAACAAGCGTACTTGAGTTTGTAGGGGCAATTCCCCCACTTCATCTAAAAAAATAGTTCCTCCATCTGCAACTTCAAAATACCCCGCTCGTGTTTGTGTTGCTCCAGTAAAGGCTCCTTTTTCGTGCCCGAAAAGCTCACTGTCTATCGTCCCCTCGGGAATTGCCCCACAGTTTACAGCGATGAACTTGTTGTGTTTTCTGTGCGAATATTGATGGATGATTTTAGGCATACTCTCTTTTCCTACTCCACTTTCCCCAATCACTAAAACCGAAATATCCGTATTGGAAACACGTAAACTTTTTTCCAACGCTCGATTAAGTCCCAAGTTATTTCCAATAATTCCGAAACGTTGTTTGACACTTTGTAGAGAATCCATGGTTATATTTGATTTGAAAGTTGAACGGCTTCACCAAGAAGAGTAGCAGAGGTACAATCATTGATCTTAACATCCACAAAATCTCCTACAGTGTACTTTTCTTTAGGAAAAACAATTACCGTATTTTGAGTGGTACGACCACTCCAATGCGTATTGGATCGTTTGGATGTTTTTTCAATTAAAACGCAAACGGTCTTACCCAGAAACTCTTGGGTTCGGTACAGACTGTGTGCTTGTTGTTTTTGGATTATTTCATTGAGTCTTCTTTTCTTTACCGATTCTGGGACGTCGTCTTCTATTTTTCTTGCCGCAAGAGTTCCGGGTCGTTCGGAGTAGGCAAACATAAATCCAAAATCGTATTTCACATAGTCCATCAAATCCAAGGTATCTTGATGGTCTGCTTCGGTTTCTCCTGGAAAACCTGCAATCATATCGTGAGAAATCCCACAGTTGGGAATGATTTCTCGTATGGAGTCAATAAGTTCAAAATACTCCTCTCGAGTATGTTGTCGGTTCATTTTTTCGAGAACGGCATTGCTTCCCGATTGGACAGGCAGGTGGATGTACTTACAGATATTTTCGTATTTGGCCATCACCTGTAACACCTCTAGGGACATGTCTTGCGGGTTGGAGGTGGAAAAACGAATTCGAATTTTGGGATGCGCCCCGGCTACTAAGCTCAATAACTTGTCAAAACGCAGGGCTGTTTTTTGTTGTAGAGGTGAGGCTTTGTCAAAATCTTTTTTTAAGCCTCCTCCATACCAGAGGTAGCTGTCCACATTTTGCCCCAGTAGTGTAATTTCCTTGTAGCCTTTGGCAGCTAAATCTGCAACTTCTTCCAAGATGCTTTTGGGATCTCGGCTTCGCTCTCTTCCTCGGGTAAAAGGTACTACACAAAAGGTACACATATTGTCACAGCCTCTGGTGATCGAAACAAAAGCAGAAACTCCATTTGAGTTGAGACGCACAGGGGCGATGTCTCCATAGGTTTCTTCCTTTGATAAAAGCACATTTACGGCTTCTTTTTCGTTAGCAACTTCTTGAAGTAAATTAGGAATATCTTTATAAGCATCGGGACCGACCACTAGATCTACAATCTTTTCTTCCTCCAGAAATTTGTGTTTTAGGCGTTCTGCCATACAGCCCAGTACCCCTACTGTCATTTCCGAATGTTCTTTTTTCTTAGAGTTAAAATACTCGAGACGTTTTCGAACGGTTTGTTCTGCTTTTTCTCTGATGGAGCAGGTGTTGACCAAGACTAGAGAAGCCTGATCCAACTGTTCGGTAATGGTATAGCCCTCTTTTGTCAAGATAGAAGCAACCACTTCACTGTCGGCAAAATTCATCTGACACCCATAGCTTTCGATATAGGCTTTTTTGGAAGTTTTATTTTCTTTTGAAGTGCTAGAACTGAGCGTTCCATTGTGTTCCAAAGGTTTTTTCCCCAAAGAGTGTATTTCTTCTAGTGACATAACAGGTTTTATAAAGCGCAATCGCTTCAATTTCTTTGCAAAATTACAAAAAAACGGAACGATATTGCCATTTTGTCAGTCTTTAATCTTAAAAGAAGATTTCAAACTCAAATCCAAACTTGGTAAAATAAAAGGAACTTTAGTGAGGAAGTTTATCCATCAAAAGGCCGTAAATCCAAGTCCCTACAACAGCGAAAACAAGCACGACAGCGATGGGTAAAAATCCAGCACCCAATAGGGTGAAAATAGGACCCGGACAGGCTCCTGAAAGTCCCCAACCCAATCCAAAAATGATTCCACCTAGACTGTAGCGATAAAAACTTTTGGTCTTATCAGGAATCACGATGGGTTCTCCAAAGGCTGACTTGAGTTGATATCGTTTGATCAATTGAATCATTACGACTCCTAGGGCAAGGGCAGAGCCTATTATGCCATACATGTGAAAGGATTTGAATTGAAACATTTCATAGATGCGAAACCACGAAGCGGCTTCGGATTTAAACATCACAATTCCAAAAAGGATTCCGATAAAAAGAAAAATAACCTGTCTCATAGTCTATAGGATATAAGGGAGTAAAAAGTGATTCATAAACAGCCCACCGATAAAAAAACCAATAACGGCATAGAGTGATACCAGTTGCAAGTTGCTGAGTCCTGAGATCGCATGGCCGGAAGTACAGCCACCAGCGTAGCGGGCGCCAAAGCCCACAAGCAAACCTCCAAATGCTAGGGAAGCAAAAATCTTAGGTTTGAGGAAATTATCAAGCCCAAAGAGTTCTTCGGGAAGATAGGCAGTACCCGCACTTTTAATGTTGAGTTGATTCAGTTTTGCAATTGTATCCTCGTGAATCAATACACTAGGGTCCGTAGAAAGAAAATTAGCTGCAATCCACCCCCCGATAATCGCCCCGGCGGCAACCAAGAGATTCCATTGCTGGGTTTTCCAATCAAACTTAAAAAACTCAGTGTTTTTTCCAGCACCACAAATGGTGCAGAGCGTTCTTAAATTGGATGACATTCCAAAACTCTTTCCAAAAAACAATAGTAAAAAAAGGATCAGCGCTAATAGGAGCCCACCCACATACCAGGGCCAGGGGTTAAAAATCCATTCCATAATAATATATTTAGTTTTCGTTTATTTTATAAGGTTGAAGGACATACATAGTCAGAGACCTTCATTCCACTTTCTTTAATGGCACCAAACCCACCTCCGACATCAATCAAATTATGGATTCCTCTACTTTTTAAAATCGAGGCTGCAATCATACTTCGATAGCCTCCTGCACAATGCATATAAAAAGGAGTTCCTGTAGGAAATTCATTCATGTGTTCATTGATGAAATCTAAAGGAGTATTTTTGGCATCCGGGAGGTGTTCAGACAGGTATTCACCAGGTTTTCGAACATCAAAAACAGTTAGACTTTCTTTTTCACTCAACGTTTTCAGTTCCGTCGTATTAATTCCTTCCACGCTGTCTGTAGCCTTACCTGCTTTTTTCCATGCTTTTAAACTTCCGTCTAAATACCCTAGGGTATTGTCGAAGCCCACTCGGGCAAGTCGCGTGACGGTTTCTTCTTCTCTTCCCTCAGGAGTGACTAAAAGGATGGGTTGTTCTACGTCTCCAATTAGGGCACCTACCCATGGTGCAAAACCGCCATCTATTCCAATAAAAATAGACTGAGGGATATGTTCTTCCGCAAACGCATCTTGATGGCGAACATCTAGGATGACGGCACCGCTTTGGTTGGCTAGTTTTTCAAAAGCTTCCGTATCTAGTGGGGTGGTGCCTGACTTGAGTACGGTATCAATATCCTCATAGCCTTCTTTATTCATTTTAACATTCAAAGGAAAGTACTGTGGAGGAGGAAGAAGGCCGTCGGTAACCTCTTTAATAAACTCTTCTTTTGTCATGTCTGCTCGTAGCGCGTAGTTGGTTTTCTTTTGTTCTCCAAGGGTTCCCACAGTTTCTTTGCTGAGGGTTTTTCCGCAGGCAGATCCGGCGCCGTGTGCTGGGTAAACTAGAACGTCGTCTGCTAGAGGCATGATTTTTTTTCGCAAACTTTCGTAGAGTATTCCTGCCAAATCTTCTTGAGTTATATCGGCTGCTTTTTGTGCCAGATCAGGACGACCAACGTCTCCTAAAAATAGTGTGTCTCCACTAAAAATTGCAATGTCTTTTTGGGAAGCATCTCGGAGTAAATAGGTTGTACTTTCCGTGGTATGCCCAGGAGTATGAAGTACGGTAAGGGTAATTTCTCCAATTTTAAACTCCTGTTGATCTTTGGCAATCAGTGAATCAAATCCTGTTTTTGCCTCAGGACCGTACACGATTGTTGCTCCCGTTTTCTTGGCCAAAGTAACATGACCACTCACAAAATCTGCATGAAAGTGTGTTTCAAATATATACTTGATAGTGGCTTTGTTTTTTTTGGCTTTTTCAAGGTAAGGTTTTACCTCGCGCAAAGGGTCAATAATAGCAGCTTCTCCTTGACTTTCGATATAATAAGCCCCTTGAGATAGACAGCCGGTGTAGATTTGTTCGATATTCATAATTCAAATTAGTGTAAATTAAACTTTTAGATTACTTTGACCACTCAGTTTTTTCTGTAGTGGAGTTTTTTTGCAAATTCCATCAAAACTATCTGTTGCGTCTCCCGAGGTGATGAACAGATTTTCCTTTCCCAAAACTTTGATCAGTTTACTTTTGATTATTAGATCTCTAGCAGGTCCGATGGCGCCCACCATCATCACATGAATTTCTTTTTTCTGTAGTTTTTTGATGAGTTCTACAAGTTGTTCCGTTGCGGTGCTATCGATGTAATTTATGGCACGTGCATTGATGACAAAGCCTTTGACTTGATCTTTGTTTTCTTCAATGGCATTAAGGACAAGTTCTTTAAAAAACTCAATATTTCCAAAAAATAATTGTGCGTCAAATCTCAAAATGATCAAATCCTTTCGATCTATAACTTCCTCGGGAAAGCGTTTTATATTTTTAAAATAGTTAGTCGTACCGATACGGCCTAAAAAAGCGTAATGGGGTTTGGAAGTTCGGTAAACTAATAAAAGCAATGAGAAAATGATTCCGAAGAGAATTCCTTGTGTAATCCCGACAAACAGAGTTAGCATAAAGGTGAGAAGCAGTACTCCAAATTCATCTTTCCTGCTTTTAAATAGTCGAGAAGTGTATTTGAAATCAATCAAATTCACAACCGCGACGATAATTATGGCCCCTAAGACTGCTTTGGGAAGGTAAAAAAACCAATGGGTAAAAAAGCTGAGAATGATCGCTACAATCAGAGCACTTACTAATGCGGACACCCCTGTTTTGGCTCCAGCTTGGTCGTTTACTGCGGTTCGAGAAAAACCTCCTGTAGTGGGATACGATTGAAATAATGAGCCGATTACGTTTGAAGCACCTAATGCAATGAGCTCTTGGTTGGGGTTGATTTCATAATTTTTATGTTTTTCCTGGATGGCTTTGGCTACAGACACAGCTTCCATATATGCAACCAAGGCTATGGTAAGTGCAATAGGGAACAAGGTTCGTATCGTTTCCCAATCGGTGCGTGGAAGAGTAAAAGAGGGAAGTCCACTGGGAATTTCACCTACTACCGCAACGCCCATTTGGTCTAGTTTTCCAAAATAGACCCCAAGAATTCCAAGTGCCACAGCAAGTATTCCGGAAGGGACTTTTGGAGTCCATTTTTTAAGTCCTATCAAAAGTAAAATACTTCCCAGTCCTAGGACTAAGGTAGGGAGATGAACAGTTGTTTGGTTCTGTAACACTGAAGCTATAAACTCCTGAATTTTATTACTTTGCGTGATCGAAATCCCCAATAGGTGTTTCAGTTGACTCAATCCAATGATGATTGCTGCGGCAGCAGTAAACCCTTTGATTACAGGTTTTGATAAAAAGGAAACGATAAATCCCATCCGCAACAAACCCAGAATGAGTTGTAAGGCACCCATCAGCAGTGCTAATAGAATAGCCATTTGGATATACTGACTTGGATTGACAATGCTCAGGGCACCCAGACCTGCAGCCACCAAGAGGGAGTCCATCGCCACAGGACCCACAGCCAGTTGTCTGGAAGTTCCTAAAAAAGCATACACGATTTGTGGAACTAAGGCTGCATAAAGACCGTATAAGGGAGGTAAGCCTGCTATTAATGCATAGGCCATTCCTTGGGGAATAAGCAATACAGCAACCGTAATTCCAGCCGCCAAATCACTCTTAAGATAATCAGACTTGTAGTCTGAAAGCCAGTTCAATATGGGAAAATAGGTTTTCAGTTTGATTTAATTTTATACAAAAATAGGACTCTAAAACAGAATCGGAGTAACATTTGTTACAAGGTTTCGAATTGGTCAATCAAGCTTATGGTATTCCTACCCAAAGCGACAAATCGATCGTTTTCCAATTGTTTTAATAAACGCGAAATAACAACTCGGGAAGAATTTAAGTCAGAAGCAATTTCAAAATGTGTAATATGTATCGTTTTGTTTTTAAGGACTTTGGTTTTTTCCAACAAATAGTTTTTTAAACGTTCGTCTAGTCTTAAAAAAGTAAGTGCATCCACCGCTTTTAGCATTTCTGAAAGACGCGTATTAAAGCTATTGAACACAAAAGAACGCCAGGACTTGAATTGAGAAAGCCAGGGGTCCATATATTGAACAGGAACCATAATCAAGCTGACATCGGATTCACAGAGAGCTCTAATTTCACTTTTAGAATGACCTAAACAACAGTTTAACGTCATGGCGCAGGTATTGCCAAACTCTACAAAATACAAAAGCAACTCATCTCCCGATTCATCTTCTCGGACCACTTTGATAGCGCCTTCTAAAATTAGTGGAATGAATTGAACTTTTTCGCCTAGATCAATCATCAATTCACCTTGAGGGATTTTTTTGTGAATTCCTACTTTTTCAATCTCAAGGAGTAATTCGGATTCAAAGAGGCTTTTTATCGGAGCTAAATCCAGCGTCTTCATGTGTTGGAAGTTTGTGTTTTCGGAAGGTGAATTTACAAGATAAATAACAGAAAATTAATATTTGAACCCTTTAAAATTTTATAGTTCCAAAAAAACTTACCTACTTTTGTCCACAAAATTTAGCATCCATGGCCAAAAATTTAGTCATTGTAGAATCTCCTGCAAAAGCAAAAACCATTGAAAAGTTTTTAGGTAAGGAGTACAAAGTAGCTTCTAGTTTTGGTCATATTGCAGACCTCCCTTCCAAAGAATTAGGAGTAGATGTGCAAGGGGATTTTTCAGCAAAATACATTGTAAGCAGTGACAAAAAGAAGATTGTAAAGGAGTTAAAAAGCCTTGCTAGTAAAGCAGAAACCATTTGGTTAGCTAGTGATGAAGACCGTGAGGGTGAGGCGATTGCGTGGCATTTGGCCAATACCTTAAACCTCTCAAAGGAAAACTCCAAGCGGATCGTTTTTTCTGAAATCACAAAAAATGCCATACTTAAAGCGATAGAAAACCCGCGAGACATCAATTATGATTTAGTCAATGCCCAACAGACAAGAAGGATTTTGGATCGACTGGTGGGTTATGAATTATCACCTGTGTTGTGGCGTAAAGTAAAAGGGGGCTTATCTGCAGGTCGTGTCCAATCTGTCGCGGTTCGAATCCTTGTAGAACGAGAACGTGAAATCAGAAATTTCCTACCTGAACGAAGCTTTAAAACACAGGCTCTTTTCCAAACAGAGCACAACAAACTCATTCCTTCTCAACATCAAAAAATAGTAGATACTAAGGAAGAGGCGACTGCATTTCTTCAAAAAAATACGACGGCTCAGTTTACCGTTGGTGATATCAATACACGTCCTGCAAAGAAAAGTCCTGCACCGCCATTTACCACCTCAACACTTCAGCAAGAAGCTTCTAGAAAACTTTATTTTTCGGTAAGTAAGACGATGACCTTGGCTCAGCGACTTTATGAAGCGGGACACATTACCTACATGCGAACCGACAGTGTTAACCTTTCCAATGAGGCCAAAAAAAACATCAGTGCCCAGGTTGAATCTGATTACGGAAAAACCTATTTACAGCCCCGTCAATTTAAAACTAAAAACAAAGGGGCGCAGGAAGCACACGAAGCCATTCGTCCTACAGACTTTTCAAAAAAGCAACTCAATATCGATTACGATCAGGCTCGACTCTACGAATTGATTTGGCGCAGGACCGTGGCTTCGCAAATGAGCGATGCTGCTCTAGAACGAACTCAAATTCGGATTGAAGCCAACACCCACTCCGATCCCTTTATAGCGAAAGGAGAAGTTATCACCTTTGATGGATTTTTAAAGCTCTACCTAGAAGGAGTGGACGATCAGGACGATGAAGACAATACCATGCTCCCTAAGGTTCAATTAGGAGAAACACTTCTTTTAAAAAAAATGGCAACTACAGAACGTTTTTCACGACCTCCCTATCGGTATTCAGAAGCTTCATTGGTTAAAAAAATGGAAGAACTTGGTATTGGAAGACCTTCTACTTATGCCCCTACCATTACGACCATTCAAAATCGGAACTACGTAGAAAAAGGGGCTTCAGAAGGAACCGATCGAGACTATGAGCAGTTGACATTAAAGGAAGGAACTATTCAAACTGAAAAGTTAACGGAAAGAGTAGGCGCCGACAAAGGGAAGCTTATCCCTACCGATATTGGAATGATTGTCAATGATTTTTTGGTAGAAAATTTTAAAGACATCCTCGATTTTAATTTTACTGCAGAGGTAGAGCAGAATTTTGACGATATAGCCAAAGGAGTAAAAGATTGGACGCAAATGCTTAAAGGGTTTTACCAACAATTTCACATCACAGTAGAAGATGTGAAGGAAAATGCCCAACGAGAATCTGGTGAGCGTGTGTTAGGTGTGGATCCTCGTTCTGGACGCCCTGTAAAGGTTCGATTAGGAAAATTTGGACCCGTTGCACAAATTGGAGATCCCGAAGAAGAAGAAAAACCAATTTTTGCCAGTTTGGGCCCCAATCAGCAATTGGAAAACATCACTTTTGAAGAGGCCTTAGAGCTTTTTGAAATGCCTAAAACTCTGGGAACCTATCAAGAGGAAGAGGTTGTTGTAAACAACGGTCGATTTGGTCCTTATATCAAGCACAAAGGGGTTTTTGTTTCGTTGCCCAAGGGGATGTTACCGACCGAGGTTGATCTAGAAATAGCAGAACAATTAATTGACGAAAAACAAAAAGCAGACGCCCCTATTTACACACACAAAGACCTTCCTGTAACCAAGGGAGTGGGTCGTTTTGGACCCTATTTAAAGTGGAGTGGTCTTTTTATAAATGTCAATAAAAAATACGATTTTGACAACTTGAGTGAGCAGGACATCGTCACTTTAATAGATGAAAAAATTCAAAAAGAAAAAGATAAAATTATTCACGACTGGGAGGAAGCAGGAATACGTGTAGAAAAAGCACGCTGGGGCAGACACCACATTATTCGAGGTAAGCAGAAAGTCGAAATTGGCAAAGAGGTGGATGCTGTAAAACTGACGCTTGCCGACGCAGAAAAACACCTTGGAGCTCCAAAACCAAAAAGAAAAACGGCAAAGAAAAAATGAGTTTAGAAGTATTGCTTCCAGTAGCAAGCGAAGCTATTGCAGGACTAGCCTTGTCTCCTAAACAGGTTTTGGGTAAAAACATCGCGATTCATACAGAGGGCTCGGGACTCCCAGAGTTGAGGGGACTTCAACTAGCGATTATTGGACTTTCTGAACAGCGCAACAGTTTTTTTGCCAATGCCCAATACGATGTCAATCGATTTAGAAAATCATTTTACGAATTGTATCCAGGAAATTGGAATTTAAAAATTGCAGACCTAGGGGACTTGCCTAATGGCGACAAGGTGGAAGACACTTATTTTGCCGTTAAAGAAATAGGATATCACCTAAAGCAAATGAATATCATCCCTATTTTTATAGGCGGAAGTCACGACCTGATTTTTCCTGTTTATCAGGTCTTTCAAGAATTCAAACAATTGGTCAATATTGTTTCTGTAGATCGTTCTTTTGATTTTTCTCAAGAAGATAAGCTGATCTCAGACCGTTCCTACATGAGTAAAATCATTATGGAAAAACCCAACGTGTTACACAATTATACCAATCTGGGGTATCAGAGTTATTATTGTGCGATCGAAGAAAAAGACTTGATGGACAAATTATATTTTGACGGTATTCGACTGGGACAGCTTTTAGACGATCTATCCCTAGCAGAACCCGTATTTAGAGATGCAGATGTTGTAGGTTTTGATATGAAGTGCTTGTCTTGGCAAGCCCTCGCAGACCCCCTCAAAGGACAGCCAAACGGAATCGATTCTAGATCGATCTGCGCGTTCAGTCGGTATGCTGGAATTAGTGATCGGGTAAGTTTTTTTGGATTGCACGAGCTCATTGCGACTCCAATGATGGATCAGTTATTGGCACAAATCGTGTGGTATTTTATCGAAGGGGTTCAGTTTCGTTTCAATGAGCACCCTGTCAATACCAAAGAAAATTTTTTAAAATATTCAGTAACACTTTCGGACCAGACCTTGGTTTTTTACAAAAGCGAAAAAAGTGATCGTTGGTGGATGGAATTAACAAATAATTTACATTTGAATAATAAAACAAAAACTGTTGCGTTATTAGCATGCACCAAAAAAGATTATGAATCTGCAACAAAGGATATTTTACCTGAAAGATGGTATAATGCCATAAGAAGGTTGCACTGATTTAAATTTTATGGGGCAAAAAATCGAATTCCGTTTGGAGTTAAAACTACAGTAAAAAAAAATGACTAGTTTTATGTTTTTATATCACAAAGCTGGTCTTAACAAAATTTTGATGAAAAGACTTTTAGTTTTATTGGCCCTCGGCTTTGTTTCCGTCTCATGTGGAAGTAAAAACAGGGGAGAATTACTCGGGGTAAAACAGAAAAAGTGGTTTGGAGAAAAACCCTATGGTATGGTCCTTGTTGAAGGAGGAGCCTACATCATGGGGAAAGCTGATGAAGACCTTGCACAACTCCAAAACGCTCCAGCAAAGACCGTTACCGTTCCCTCCTTTTATATGGATGAAACTGAGATTACAAACAGCGAATACCGTCAATTTATATATTGGGTAAAAGATTCTACAGCTCTTGCGATGCTTGCAAGAAAAGCGGATGAGTTGGAATTGGGTGAAGACAATAAAGACGGTATCGGAGAATTTGCTTTTAAAGATGCTGATACAACGAAACTCAATGAGTTTCAAAAATACATGCGGGAAAACTATTATGATGTATCAGAAGATCTCTACGCCGGGCGTGCTTTAAATTGGGATGCAGATCTTAGTTGGGACACGGATGACTATGTAGATAAAAATTATGCTGAAGTGATGGACTCGCTTTACTTGCCACCCGAGTTGTGGTACAACGGTGAAATTAAATTGGACGTCTCCAAGCTTGTCTATGCCTACACCTGGTTTGATGCAGAAGCGGCAGCGGCAGAATCCAGAAGAACGCGAAAACAATTTATTGACCGCGCGCCTTTCATCAAAAAGGAAGAGATTCAGATATATCCTGACACGACCGTTTGGATTAAAGATTTTACCTATTCCTACAACGAGCCGATGCATAACGATTACTTTTCACACCCAGCTTATCAAGATTATCCTGTAGTGGGGGTTTCTTGGACGCAGGCAGTTGCTTTTTGTAATTGGAGAACCAACTTTAAAAATGGGTATCAGCGGGATAAAGGAAAACCCAATGTGAGTCGTTTCCGCTTGCCCAATGAAGCAGAATGGGAATATGCTGCACGGGGAGGGATACCTTCAGGAACCTATCCTTGGGGATCTCCTTATTTATTAAACGACAGAGCTTGTTTCTTAGCAAACTTCAAACCCTTGAGAGGTGACTATGCAGTAGATCAAGCGGTTTATACCGTAGAAGCAAAATCCTATCTACCCAACGACTATAACCTTTACAATATGGCGGGGAATGTAGCCGAATGGACCAACTCCTCATACGATGCTGGATCCTACGATTACGTGGCTTCTTTGAACCCAAATATTTCATTTTCAAATGAGAAGCGAAAAGTAGTTCGAGGAGGTTCTTGGAAAGATGTGGCCTACTTTCTACGTGTCAGTTCAAGAGATTATGAATATTCAGACACCTCCAGAAGTTACATTGGTTTCCGAACGGTTCAGGATTATTTAGGCTCTCAAAAAGTTAAAATTAAGTAAATTTATATCTATATTTAAATAACAAAAATCAAAAACAATGACAGACAAAGCTTTAAACAAACGACTGCGAAGTAAAGTAGCAATGCACATGCTCTTTGGACTTGGGGGTGCTGTAGTAATTATTGGGGCACTCTTTAAAATCTTACACTTGGAAATTGGACCCATTACAGGGGGTTTAGTTTTGGGACTTGGTCTTGGAACTGAAGCACTTATTTTTACGGTTGCTGCACTCAATACGGGTGAAATCAAAGAAGAGCACCAAGATTTTGTAAAAAAACTTAAAGGAGCAGCACCGGCCAAAAGCGCTGCAAGTGGTGATGAAGGCCTTTCGTCCAAAATTGACGCCTTAATGCAAGAAGCTAAATTAGATGTGAATCTAATGAATTCATTAGCAAAAAGTATAAAAGATTTAGAAAGCTCAGCAAAGGCATTGAATCCCGCTTCAGAAGCTGCTTCAGCTTCTCAAACGTATTCTCAAGAATTGGCTAAAGCTGCAACACAATTGGAGGCACTCAATGCGAATTACCAAAAGCAAATCAGTGCTAATCAAAAAGCGGACGAACTCAAACAACAAATGGAAAGTTTATCTGCAAATCTAGCGGCACTAAATAATGTCTATGGAGGAATGCTTAATGCAATGTCAAAAAAATAAATAAACAACCATGGCAGGAGCAAAAGAAACCCCCAGGCAGAAACTAATCAGTCTGATGTACTTGGTCTTTATCACGATGCTAGCACTTAATGTAAGTAAAGAGGTGTTAGATGGATTTGGCCAAATGTATGAGAAGATTTCAGATGCAAATACTAGAGTAGACGAAAGTAACAATGCACTTTTAGAAAATATTCTTGTAAATGCGGAGGAAAAAGGTGGTAAGTGGATCGATCACAAAAGAACAGCTGAACAGATTAAATCAGAATCAGATGCTTTTTACAACGTCATAGAAAATCTAAAAAAAACAATCACCGAAAAACAAAGAGAGAAAGATCCTGAATTAAAGGAATTTTCACAAATGGACAAGGGAGAAGCCCTTGACGTTATTTGGTTTAAAGAAGGTTCTGAAGCGGCTAAAAACGAATTTATTGACCTGATTCAGGAATATAAAATGCATGTTATTCAAGTCTTTGGAAGTCGATATCCAGAGTCCATTGAAATGGTAGAAGCACGTTTTTTTACAGGCGATATGAACAACAATGTTCTAAATAGAGACGGAATTGATGAACCTTGGTTGGACTCAAATTTTAAAGGCTTTCCTTTAATTTCTTCTTTGGCAAAGTTGACAATGATGCAAAACGATATCCGCCAGACTGAACATGATGTATTTGCAACCTTAATGGGTAAAGAGTTGAAGATGTCATCCAAAGTAAACCAAATGAACTACACCAGTTTGTTAGTTACAGAAAAAGGAGCTTACTATCCTGGAGAAACCTTTAATGGCAGTGTTATTTTGGGAAGAAAAGGAGGAGCACAAAATCCAAATGGAGTCGATCTTAAAATAGATGGTAGAAAAATTTCAGAAAGGGATTATGAATTAATCCCTGGGGGAATAAAACTCAATGTAAATTCTGGAAACCCTGGAGATCATACCATTGAAGGAGACTTACTTTTCTTAAACGACGGAGAAGAATCTAGAATCAATGTAAAGCAAACCTATACAGTAATCTCTAAACCCAATTCTGCGGTGATCTCAGCAGACAAGATGAATGTAGTTTATCGTGGAGTTCAAAACCCGATGACCATATCCATCCCTGGAATTGTAGACAGTAAAATCAAAGCAAGCGCACCGGGTTTAAAACGTGTTAGAGGTAGCAAATACAATTTATTTCCTTCTAGTGGGCGTGAAGTGAAGATCAATGTCTCGGGGACACTTCCTGACGGAAATCGTGTTTCTTCAGTCTCTAGCTTTCGAATAAAGGAAATACCTAAACCAGCGGGTTATTTTAGAGGAAAATCAGGATCCTTTACCATTCCAAAATCCAGTTTGGAAAGAGGAACGGTTGAAGCCCGTCTAGAAGACTTTGATTTTGATTTGCCATTGCAAACTAAATCCTTCCGTTTTCGAGCTCCTGGACAACCCAGTATTGTCGTAAACGGTGATAAGTTAGACAGCAAAGCGAAATCCATGCTCAGCCGAATAAAAAATGGCCAAACTGTAATTATTTCTGATATTGAAGTAATAATTCCTTCAAATCCAAGTTATAAGCTAGGACAGACTTCACCTATATCGATTACAGTTAACTAATCTATTGCACTCATGAAGAATACGTTTTCCATAGTTTTATCTTTTCTGATACTAGGCCTAAATGCTGTGTGTGCACAGTCTAATTTGTTGAATGCTAGAGTTCCCCAAGAAGTGGGTCAATTGAACGAGCAACAAATTTTAGCAAATGAAGTGGCCCCCATCGAATATGGATATGTAGATGATCGTGATATAGTATGGTCAAAAACGGTTTGGGAAGTCATTGACTTGGATGAGAGAATTAACTTTCCTTATTACTACCCAACCAAAAACAACGGGTACTTATCTCGAGAACGTCAGTCTTTATTTCGAGTGCTTATGGATAATATCGAAGCAGGAAATATCAACGAGATCTATGCTACAGATTACTTTAATGAAAAGCTCACCTTTGAAGATTTGAATCCCATACTGGAGTACAGTATCTTGACCGAAGATGGGAGAATCAAATCGAATTCAGGTGAAGAAGTAACGCAGAATGATTACGATACGTATATTATCGATTCTTTTAAAGTAGTTCAGTATTTTATCAAGGGAACTTGGTATTTTGACAAAAGATTGGGAGAACTCAAATATCGCTTGCTTGGAATTGCTCCAGGTGCACCAGATGTGTCTACTTTGGCAGATTCCTCAGCAGAGAAAGTCATCATACCTCTTTTTTGGATTTGGTTCCCAGATGCCCGTAACAGCTTGAATAAAAACAGTGTTTTCAATACGAGAAACTCTTCTCAGCCCATTACGTTTGACAAGATGCTAAATTCGAGAAGATTCAATTCTGTTATTTACAAAGAAGAAAACGTCTATGAAGACCGAGAGGTGAAAGAGTACATTTACGAAGATGCCTTACGACAACTTTTAGAATCAGAGCGAATCAAGTCTGTTATTCGAGATTTTGAACAAGACATGTGGAGTAATTAGATTTCTATAAAAATCAAAACAAAGCGCTAGAGGAAACACTAGCGCTTTTTTTTATACTATTTTTACAAGGATGAAATACGCCATAATCGTTGGGTGTGGACTGGCAGGTTTTCACTACGCACGTCAATTGCAAAAGCAGGGAAAAGAGTTTGTATTAATTTCCGATGGTGCTTCAGGAGCCAGTAGAAATGCAGGAGGTGTTCTGAATCCCACAATTTTAAAACGTTATACGCTTGCATGGAATGGGGTTAATTTTTTCGATCACGCCCTTCCTACCTACCGGAATTTTGAAGCAGAGTTTCACACTTCGGTCCTTCAAGACTTTTCTATCCATCATTATCTTAGTCAAGTTTCAGACCATAACAATTGGTCTGTAGCATCGCATTCAAAGGGGTTAAATCGATTTCTTGTACCGTCCATTTTACAATCCGATCCAAAAGGAATTCAAGGAGATTTTGGTTATGCAAAGCTTCAAAATGTAGGCAAGCTAGAGGTCCAGAAGATGTTGGACATTTTTCGAAATCATTTGACTTCTAAAGATTTTTTAAAAGAATCTTTTGATTATCAAGCACTAGAATTATATCCTGAGAAAGTAGTCTACAAAGGTGTAGAAGCTAAATCCATTGTCTTTTGTGAGGGTTTTGGGTTAAAGCAAAATCCGTGGTTTTCTTATTTGCCTCTAACGGGATCCAAAGGAGAGTTTCTTCATATTCGAACGGATGGGCTTGCTCCAAATAAAATCGTAAAAGGAGGCGTATTTATAGTACCCATCGCAAAAAATCTATATTGGGTAGGAGCCACCTTTAGTAGAGAGGACAAGACAACTCAACCTACTGAAAAGGGAAAAGAATGGCTTTTAACCAAATTAAAAAAACTGCTGCATCATCCTTTTAAAGTGGTAGAGCACCGAGCGGCCATTCGACCTACTGTTCAAGATCGACGACCGCTCTTAGGGGTTCATCCTCAGTACAAACAACTTTATGTATTTAATGGCTTAGGAACTCGAGGCGTACTGATGGGACCGCTGCTCGCAGATTGGTTATTTCAATTTATGGAGTATCAAAAAGATTTGCCCTCTGAAGTAGCTATTGATCGTTTTGAAACTTATTTTAGCAATCCAAAAACACCCTATGTTTAACGCGCACAACATCAGCGTAAGTTTTGGTGGAGAAACTCTTTTCGATTCGATTTCCTTTCGTTTGGGGAAAGGAGATCGCGTAGGATTGATCGGAAAAAATGGTGCGGGGAAGTCCACCCTACTAAAATTAATGGCACGTGTAAATCAGCCGACTTCAGGAACATTTGCTCTAGAAAAAAATGTAAAAATTGGGTATTTACCACAAGACCTGGATTTTAATCAAGGGCTAACGGTTTTAGAGGAAGCCTACTTGGCTTTTGAAGAAATAAAAAAAGTAGAGGCACGCCAAGAAGAAATCCATAAAATCATGGAACAGACTCAGGATTTTGAAAGCGACTCGTACATGGAGGTCTTAGACGAGTTGACCACACTGAACAATCGCTATGAGCTGATAGGAGGGTATCACTATCAGGCACAAACAGAAAAGATTCTCCTCGGATTAGGATTTTCTATGGACGACCTACATGCCTCTACAGAAACTTTTTCGGGGGGATGGAGGATGCGTATCGAATTGGCTAAAATTCTCCTTAAAGACAATGATATCCTGTTGCTGGATGAGCCGACAAATCACCTGGATATTGAGTCCATCATTTGGTTGGAACAGTTTTTAAAAAAGTACAAGGGGGCGTTGGTGATGGTTTCTCACGACCGGATGTTTTTAGATCAGGTGACCAATAGGACAATAGAAATTGTGCAGCAGCGTATTTTTGACTTTAAAAAACCGTATTCAAAGTATATGGTTCTTCGAGAGGAGCTTCGTGCACAACAACAAGCCGCTCAAAAAAATCAAGAAAAACAAATTCAACAGACCGAAAAGCTTATCGAGCGTTTTCGTGCAAAAGCATCTAAGGCCAGCATGGCGCAATCGCTCATAAAAAAGCTGGAAAAGGTGGAGCGCATTGAAATTGATCCTGAAGAAAGTAAAACCATCAAATTTGTATTTTCCGTATCGCATCAGCCGGGAAAGATTATTTTAGAAGCCCAAAATATTTCCAAATCTTTTGGAGAAAAACAGGTACTGGAAGCTGTAGATCTCGAAATTGAAAGAGGAGAAAAGATTGCCTTTGTGGGTCAAAATGGGCAAGGAAAATCCACCTTAGCTAAAATTTTGGTAGGCGAATTGGAATGCGGGGGTGAACTTCGCTTGGGGCACAATGTTCAGATTGGTTATTTTGCTCAAAATCAATCCGCCTATTTGGATGGGAAGAAGACTGTTTTAGAAGCAGCTGAAGATTCTTCAACTCCGGAAAACAGAACCAAAGTAAGAGATCTTTTAGGAGCCTTTCTTTTTCCAGGGGAAGCTGTGGATAAAAAGGTACAGGTACTTTCTGGTGGGGAACGAAATCGTTTGGCACTGTGTAAATTACTACTCCAGCCGTTCAATGTTTTGATCATGGACGAACCCACGAATCACCTGGATATTTTATCTAAAAACGTTCTCAAAGAAGCGCTTAAAAATTTTGAAGGGACCTTAATTTTGGTATCTCACGATAGGGATTTTGTACAAGGTCTTTGTGAAAAGGTGGTGTCCTTTAAAGATCGAGAAGTCAAACCCTTTTTAGGGGATATCAATGCCTATTTAGAGTATCAAAAATTAAACTCGTTAAAGGAATTGGAAAAAAAATCCAAACCTGTCTCCCAGACTAAGAGCGTAACAGAAGAAGGTTCATATGAAAAGCAAAAAGAACAGCGCGGGGCGCAGCAAAAAGTAGCAAATCTCGAAAAACAAATTGCAAGGTTGGAAAAAGAAATCAAAGACATTGACTTTGACTTGGAAGTGGAATATGAAAAAACCATTAGTCAGCCTAATTTCTTTAACAAGTATCAAGCTAAGAAAAAGGAACTTGAAGTTTTAATGGAACAATGGGAAGTCCTTCAGCTTTCGCTAGAATAAGTATTTTTTATGCTTCGATTAAATCTTCGACACTTTGTAAATACCGTTCTGCATCTAAAGCGGCCATACACCCTGTTCCAGCGGCAGTAACCGCCTGACGGTACTCCTTATCTTGTACGTCCCCAGAAGCAAAAACACCTGGGATATTGGTGAGAGTTGTTTTTCCTTGGGTAATTAAATATCCTGCCTCGTCCATGTCTAATTGACCCTTAAAAATATCAGTATTGGGCTTGTGCCCGATGGCAATAAACAATCCAGTAATTTCAATTTCCTCGGTTTTCCCGGTTTGGTTGTTTTTCATGCGAAGCCCTTCGACAACCTGTTCGCCCAGAACCTCATCTATTTCGGTGTTGTATCTCAGGTCGATATTCGGGGTGTTGGTTACTCGGTGTTGCATGGCCTTTGAAGCCCGCATACGATCTTTGCGAACCAGCATGGTTACTTTAGAGCAAATATTAGCGAGGTAGGTTGCCTCTTCAGCGGCAGTATCTCCTCCACCCACGATAGCTACTTCCTGGCCTTTGTAGAAAAAACCATCGCATACTGCACAGGCAGAAACCCCTCCTCCACGTAATCGTTGTTCGCTGGGAAGTCCCAAATACTTTGCTGTAGCTCCTGTACTGATAATGATACTGCGTGCTTTGAGTTCCGTACCGTCTTCTGCATAGGCTTTATGAATTCCTCCAGGCTCTTTTGAAAATTCAACTTTATTGATAAAACCTACACGAACCTCCGTCCCGAAACGTTCAGCTTGTTGTTGGAGTTGAACCATCATCGTAGGACCATCGATTCCTTCGGGATATCCGGGAAAATTGTCAACTTCTGTGGTGGTGGTCAGTTGTCCTCCCGGCTCCATACCCGTGTAGAGTAGTGGTTTTAGGTCAGCCCGCGCTGCGTAAATTGCTGCAGTATATCCTGCGGGGCCACTTCCTATGATCAAGGTTTTTAAGATCTCCATGCTGTTATAATTTTATGTCAAATGTAAATTATATCTTTTAGTTGTATCTTGGATTTTGATTAGATTTATTAAAAATTTATCAAAATTTTCTATGAAAAAAATCAGCCTTCTTTTGAGTTTATTCTTTGTGGCTTGTGCTCCATCCAACCCCCCATCTGCAAACGAGATCATAGAAAAATCCATTGCAGCGTACGGTTGGAACCAAAGGGAATTTAAAATGGTTTTTGACTTTAGAGCATATGAATACGAGTTGGTTCGACAGCCAAACTTTTATTCGTATCAACGCACTACAACAAAAGAGGGCGTTAGCTTTCGAGATGTAATGACTTCGGAAAAAAAATTAGAACGCTTTAAAGACAACCTACCTGTATCACTGCAGGACAGTTTAGTCAATGTCTATTCCAATTCTCTAAATTCTGTCATGTACTTTTTTCAACTCCCCAGACCTCTCAAAGATTCGGCTGTCCGGTCCGAATTTCTAGGAACGACCCTCTTCTCCGAAAAACCCTATTGGACTCTGAAAGTTCGATTTAACGAAGTGGGTGGCGGGGAAGATTTCCAGGATGAATACCGCTATTGGATTGATCCAGAAAGCGGACACATTGACTATTTAGCTTATAACTATCATACTGATGGGGGAGGAACGCGTTTTCGCAAAGCAAAAAATCGCAAAAAAAAAGAAGGTTTTGTTTTTCAAGATTACATCAATTTCAAGCCAGAAAAAAAAATTACTCCCTTGGATTCGCTTCCCTTCCTTTTTGAAATGGGCAAGCTGATTGAAGTGTCCCAAATTGAAAATGAAAACATTCAGGTATTTTTACCAAAACATTAAAAAAAGGAAATACTATCTGCAGACGATATTGAAAAGCATAGGGCAATACTGGGTAACAGAACAGTGGAGGAAAAAGATAAAATCAATAATTAAGCTAGGGCTCGCCTCATTTCTAAATTGTTTCTTTAAAGTTAGTTTTTTTTAATGAATCAAAAAAACAGCAAGTAAAAAAACTTCAAAACAAAAGAAAGCTTAAATTTGAGATTCAACAATTTTTAGTGATGATTGATTCAAAAAAAGTAAAACTTCTTGATTATAAAGCACCAGGAAGTTTTGAAGAAACCCGTTATGAAAAGCTACACAACGTCATAGTGAACACTCCTTTGGAGGGTTCTGTGACCATAGCACACGCTATAGCAGATTTAATTTTAGAAAAACAAAAGCAAAAACAAAACTGCGTTTTGGGACTCGCCACAGGTTCTAGTCCTTTAAGCGTGTATAGAGAGTTGGTGCGTCTGCATCGCGAAGAGGGGTTGAGTTTTGAAAATGTAATAACTTTCAATTTGGACGAATATTATCCGATTGGAAAAGAAGATCTTCAGAGCTATCACTACTTTATGCATGAAAATCTTTTCAACTTAGTCGATATAAAGCCCGGAAACATTAATATTCCTAACGGAGAGGTGGATCCAGAGGAATTGCGTAACTCCTGTATTTCTTATGAGGAAAAAATCAAAAAATTAGGAGGAATAGACCTTCAAATTTTAGGGATTGGAAGAACGGGACATATTGGTTTTAACGAGCCTGGATCGCATCTGAATTCTCAAACCCGGGCGATTACTTTGGATCATCTGACCCGCTTTGATGCTAGTGCTGGTTTTCAAGGGATAGAAAATGTTCCCAGAAAAGCAGTAACCATGGGGATTCAGACCATCCTCGGTGCCAAAAAAATCATTCTCATGGCCTGGGGAACCTACAAGGCAGAAATCATTCAGAAGGCCATAGAAGGACCCATCTCAGAAATAATTCCTACGACCTATCTTCAGCTTCACAGCAATACCACTCTAATTCTAGACCAAGAATCCTCTTCGGAATTGACACGGATCAAAGCTCCGTGGTTGGTCAGTAGTTGTGAATGGACGGAAGATTTGCGTGCTAAAGCGATTACTTGGCTATGCGAAAAAACAGGGAAGTCTATTTTAAAACTCACCGATGAGGAATACAACCAAAATGGGATGTCGGATCTTTTAGCCCACTATGGATCTGCCTATGATTTAAATATTGAAGTTTTCAACCGTTTACAGCGCAGCATCACAGGATGGCCGGGAGGGAAGCCCAATGCAGATGATGCGTATCGTCCCGAACGAGCAACTCCCGAGCGCAAACGGGTGCTCCTTTTCAGCCCCCACCCCGATGACGATGTCATTTCTATGGGAGGTACTTTTGATCGGCTTGTTTCTCAAGGTCACGAGGTCCATATTGCCTACCAAACCTCAGGGAATATCGCGGTTTCTGATCACGATGCACTTCGGTATCTGGAGGTAGCGAAAGATGTTTTGAAAACGGACAAAAGTGAGGTCTTGAGCAACCTTAAAAAAGTATTTAGTCAACTAAATCCGCAACAAGCAGCACCGAGAGAAATTTGTGATTTAAAAGGGAGTATCAGAAAAAGAGAATCTTTAGCAGCGACCCGCTATTTTGGGATTCCGGACAAACAAGTGCATTTTATGAATCTTCCTTTTTACGAAACGGGATTGATCGCCAAAAATCCAATTTCAGAAAAAGATATTGACTTAACAGTCCAATTGATTGAGGAGATTAAGCCTCATCAAATTTATGCCGCAGGAGATTTAGCAGATCCACACGGGACGCATCGGGTGTGTTTAGATGTTATTTTTGAATCGTTAAAGCAGCTCAAGTCCAAGGCTTTTATGAAAGATTGTTGGGTCTGGCTCTACAGGGGAGCTTGGCATGAATGGGAAATCCACGAAATTGAAATGGCTGTTCCTATGAGTCCCGATCAGGTATTGCGAAAGCGAAAAGCCATCTTTTACCACCAGTCTCAAAAAGATGGAGTGATGTTCCAAGGAAATGACCACCGTGAATTTTGGGTGCGTGCAGAAGAACGCAATGCGGCTACAGCAAAAAAATACAAGGCCATGGGTCTAGCTGATTACGAGGCTATGGAGGCCTTTAAGCGTTATTTTTATTAGTCGGTTGTAAAGCTATCGATCTCATAGCTATAGGCAGCACGGAGGTATTTTATTTTTCCAACAGAATCTAAAAAGTAGCTTTTGCGTTTGTGATTTAAAAACAAACCGGTCTCCGATTCTACGGCTTCATTTACAATCAAACTGATGCGTTTATTATGAAGGACTTGTGCGGCGTAAAGCCTGTAATTTTGTGTGTCAAAAAAATAAGTCCAAACGTCGGCATTTTTTTCCTCCGAGTAGCGAATTTGTAACGCATGAACAGAAATGGAGTCCAATAATTTTTGGATCCCCAAATAGTTTTTTTGTGCCTCTTCCTTTAAAAGTTTGAACGGCTGCCAATACACATACAACGCAGCTTTTAAATTAGTATTGGCTTGTGCTAAAAGCAAACTGTCTTTTTGTAAAATCCCTTCTTTATATAGTGAAATTCCGGTAGTATCTTTTAGGGCTTGATATGATTTTCCTTCGTTTTCCCAGATCATTTCCGTCTGCTTGGGTCTCCATTGATGCGTGATGTGCTGAACACTCTTTTTTTCTATCACTCCCGTAGGATCATAGAAAGTTGTGGTTTTGCGATAACGGATGCATTTCATTTTCTTCCAACGTTCCCTTCCTCCATGTGCTTCTAAACTTTTCTGAAGAATGAAATCTGCGGAAGGGTCTTCGGATTCGCATCCTGTTAAACTAAGACTAAGCAAAAGGAGTAATCCAAAGAAATTTAAAGAAGCGTAGCGTACCAATTTATTTGTACTTTAGGAGTTAAAATATTTTGATTATGCACTATAAAGTATCACTGCTCACTAGAACTCTTTTATTGGCAGTCGTTTTTCAAGTTACGACATCTCAGGCGCAACAAAAATTTTCAAAGCGCCAAATCGAAAAGATAAAAACAGAAACCTTAAATCAAGTCCAAGCGCAGCACAAGAATACGCAAGTCATGATAGACAAGGTATTTAGTTTTGCAGAGCTGGGTTTTCAAGAATTTGAAACCTCGGCTTATTTGACAAAAATTTTGGAAGAAGCCGGCTTTGAAGTAAAGACGGGACTTTCAGGAATTCCCACTTCTTGGATGGCGACTTGGTCTTTTGGAGAAGGTCCTGTGATTGCTTTGGGTAGTGATGTGGATTGTATCCCTAAAGCCTCTCAATATCCGGGAGTTGCCTATCACAAGCCCATGGTAGAGGGAGCCCCAGGACATGGGGAAGGCCATAATTCGGGAGTTCCAGTGATCATTACGGCAGCACTAACCCTTCAAGAACAAATGAAAAAAAATAAGTTAGGGGGTACTTTAGTTATTTGGCCCGGGATAGCAGAAGAGCAATTGGGCTCTAAAGCCTGGTACGTTCGCGATGGTTATTTTGATAAAATTGACATGTGCATTTTTACTCATGTGAGCAGCAACCTGTCTGTGTCTTATGGACAAGCCAGAGGGACAGGATTGATTTCTGTAGAATATACTTTTGATGGAGAATCTGCTCATTCTGCGGGAGCCCCTTGGCGAGGGCGAAGTGCATTGGATGCAGCGGAACTGATGAACGTGGCTTGGAATTACAAAAGAGAGCATTTGCATCCGTTAAAGCGGTCTCATTCCATTTTTACAGATGCCGGAGATCAACCCAACGTGGTGCCCTCCAAAGCTTCCATATGGTATTACTTTAGAGACATTACTTATGAAGGAATTATGGAAATGTACGACGACGCAAACCACATAGCTGAAGGTGCTGCACTGATGACCAAGACGAAAGTAAGTTCTCGTGTTTTGGGGAGTGCTTGGCCTAGACATTTTAATAAAGTCATTGCAGAGAAGATGTATGAGAATATCCAAAGCATAGGACTTCCAGAATGGTCAGAGGCAGATCAACAACTTGCTAAAGCCGTTCAAGAAGAGGTCAACTCAAACAATCAAAAAGGCTTAGCCACAGAATTATCTGAATTGGGAAAACCACGAAAGAATCCTGTGAGTGGAGGGTCTGATGATATCGGAGATATTTCCTGGACTATTCCCACCGTAACCCTGCGATTTCCGTCTAATATTCCAGGCTTACAAGGGCACCACTGGTCCAATGCCATTGCCATGGCAACTCCTATAGCCCACAAAGGTGCTACCGCTGGAGCCAAGACTGTGGCCGCTACGGTCATTGATTTTTTGACTCAACCTCAACTTCTAGCTGATGCAAAAGCGTATTTTGAAAATGTCCAAAGCAAAGAAACGCAATACCGTCCTATGATTACAGAAAAAGATCCACCGCCGATCTATTTGAACAAAGATATTATGAAGCAATACCGTCCTGAATTGGAGCAATTTTATTTTGATGAAACCAAATACGATAGCTATTTAGAGCAACTCAACATTCAATATCCAACTTTAAATAAAAATTGATGAAGCATTTTTTGGGTCTCTTTTTAGTATTTTTTTCCACCTTGGTTGTTGCCCAAAAAAGCGTTTCTAAGTCGGACTCTCTAGCAATTATAAAAACATTGTTTAAGCAAGAAGAAGATTGGAACCGCGGCGATATTGATGCTTTTATGGAAGGATACATCAAAACGGATCAGTTGGTTTTTTCGGGGGCCTCTGGTCCTATTTATGGCTGGGAAGCCACTCGCGATCGTTATAAAAAAAGCTATTACAATCGGGTGATGATGGGGGAGTTGAAGTTTGACATACTAAGCATGATGCAGTTGAGTCCCAAAGTGGTGCAACTCCAAGGGGCTTTTTATTTGACCCGAGAAATAGAGGACAGCAGTGGATATTTTACATTAACCTGGTTAAAACAAGACGGAAGTTGGTTGGTTATTTCAGATCATACTTCTTCATCTAAGTAAGACTATGCAAAAAAGGATTGGTTTTCTATTAGGACCCTTAGGGTTTTTTCTTTTACTTTTTATCGGTCCTTTTGAAGGACTATCTCAGGAAGGGCAAGCCGTTTTGGCGACAACTTTTTGGGTCGCGATCTGGTGGATTACCGAAGCGGTTCCCATTGCGGCGACGGCACTCTTACCCATTGTGCTTTTTCCACTCTCTGGGGGAATGGAACTTTCCACAACTACAGCAGCCTTTGGGCACCGGTTTGTTTTTTTGTATTTGGGAGGATTCCTAATTGCGATTGGAATTGAAAAATGGAATTTGCACAAACGCATCGCCATTAATATCATTTCTTTCATCGGCTCCGATGTTCGATACGTTATTTTGGGCTTTATGGTAGCTACCGCTTTTTTGTCGATGTGGATTTCAAACACAGCCACTTCGGTGATGATGCTCCCCATTGGGATTGCCATTATTAAAGAACTCAAAGACAACCCTGCTACGGTAGAAGACGAAAACAAAATTTTTGGAAAAGCACTCATGTTGGGAATTGCCTACAGCGCTTCCATTGGTGGAGTGGCTACCCTCATCGGAACCCCACCAAATTTGGTTTTGGCAGGTGTGATTTCAGAAACCTATGGATATGAGATTACCTTTTTGGAGTGGTTTCTTTTTGGCTTTCCTATTTCAATTACCTTGTTAATCTTCTGTTGGGTTTATCTGACCCGTGTGGCTTACACTTTTAAACAAACTGAATTTCCAGGGGGGAAAGCAGAGATTACACGATTAAAAAAAGAGCTGGGTCCCATTTCTTATGAGGAGAAACGTGTCGCTATTGTTTTTGCTTTGGCAGGATTTTGTTGGATCAGTCGGTCGTATCTCTTACAGGGATTTCTTCCTGCATTGGACGATACGATTATCGCAATTACTTTTGGTTTACTCTTGTTTGTATTGCCTTCAAAAAACAAAAAGAAAGCATTGTTAAACTGGAAAGACACTACCCAACTACCTTGGGGAATCATCCTCCTTTTTGGAGGAGGGATGGCCTTGGCAAAAGCTTTTGAAACCAGTGGGTTGGCGATTTGGTTGGGGGAGTTGATGACGGCCTTTGGAGGATTGCCTTTGTTTGTGTTGATTCTCCTCTTGGTCACGGCAGTAAATTTTTTAACAGAAATCACCTCAAACCTAGCGACCACAGCCATGTTGTTACCCGTCTTGGCACCCTTGGCTTTAGAAGTAGGGGTTCATCCTTTTGGACTGATGGTAGGTGCGGCAGTAGCCGCTTCTTGTGCCTACATGCTTCCAGTGGCAACACCCCCAAATGCTGTAGTTTTTGGTTCAGGATATTTAAAAATTCCCGATATGGTTTCCCGAGGTATCGCAATGAATTTATTTTCCATTCTGCTGATTACTCTACTGGTATATTTTCTACTCCCTGTTCTTTGGGAGATTGATTTGTCTGCTTTTCCTAAAAATCTTTCTCCATAAAACAACTGTCGTTGATTTCGATAAAAAAACTTCATTTTAAGGAACAAAATCAAAATACAGATCGGGGAAGGGTTCTTGGATCAAGGTAAAATGCCACCATTCTTTTTCATACGGTTTAAATCCATTTTGGAGCAGCACCTCTCGAAGGAGCTTTCGATTTTCTTTTTGAATTGGGGTTAAAGGATTAAAATCATAATGAGAGCGTACTCCAAAATAATCCCAGTTTCCGCCCATGTCAAGTGCCTCTCCTTTTTTCTTTCCGTCTAAATAAACTAAAGTAAGATCCACTGTACTCCCTCTACTATGACCACTTTTCATTGCGATATACCCCATTTCAAACAGACGGTCTTTGGGAAGTTGGGGGTAGTAGTTGGCTTTGGTCAGCGTGTCTTCCGGGCGTTGTGACCATTCAAAAAAAGCATCTACAGCACGCTGAGGGCGGTAAGCATCAAAGATTTTTAGCCCAAGTCCCTTAGCTTTTAATTTTGATTGTGCCTTTTTTAATGCTTGAGCCAAGGTGGCAGTACCAATAACTTTTTGCTGTGGGTGATATCCGTTTACAATACGTCCTGTAAAATTATCAGTTGTGGCATAACGAAGAGAAACTTCTAAGTCGGGGATTTGCTCGTTCAAAAAAACAAAACCTTCGGGAAGTGTTTGTCCTATCAATCCCCATGAAAATAAGCCTGCAAAAAGAAAACACCTAATTCTGAATTGCATAATCCAATAGTTTGGGTCGAATGTTCAGCTGATACAAACCTCTTTGGGTACGAGAGGGATAAACGCGATTGGTCAAGAGAATGATAAAACAATCGTTGGTAGGGTCCACCCAAACCATGGTTCCCGTATAGCCAGTATGACCAAAAGTTTCAGGGCTTACCAAAGGGGAGGGATAGCGGTCTTCTCCAGGTTCTAAAGTGGGTTTGTCAAATCCCAAACCTCTGTAGTTCTCTCCTTCCGGATAGGTGCGTTGACTGAAAAGAGCAATGGTTTCAGGCTTTAAATACTGTGTGCCTTTGTAGCTTCCCCCTTGAAGTAACATTTGTAATAAAGGAGCTAAAGAAGTCGTATTGGCAAAAAGGCCTGCATTTCCCGAAATGCCCCCCATCAAAGAAGCGGCTTCGTCGTGAACCCATCCGTGAATCAGTTGTTTTCTGAAGAGGCTGTCGCGCTCTGTAGGTACAATCTCGGATTTTGGAAATTTCTCTGTCGGTAAAAAAGTGATACGCTCCAATTCCATAGGTTTAAAAAAGTGCGTATTTAAAAATTCCGAAAAACTAAGACCACTAAGCCTGGGAACCAGTTGGGGCATAAAAAAATAAAACATTCCAGAATAAACCAGCTCTCCCAAAGGAGTAAGTTCTGTTTTTTTGATACGGCGAAAGATCTTTTTTTGATAGCGTTTGTGTACAAACAAGGAGTCGCTTACCGGATGGGGGAATCGTTTGCTTTTGCTGTGTGAAAGGGTATTCCATTTATAATTTCCTTTTTTGTTGTACACCAAATTTTGATGCGTGATATAGGGCTTCCAGCCTGCACTATGACTTAAAATCTGTTTGAGGTTATGGGCTTTTTTGTTGCTTCTTTTTAATAAGGGAATCCATTGGGAAACGGGAGCTTCTAAATTCAGATCATATAGTTCATAAAGCTTCATCAAGGCGAGGGTGCTTCCCAATACTTTGGTCACCGAAGCCAAGTCGTAGAGATGGTTTTTGGACACAGGTGTGATGGAGTCATAGGTGTGATAACCGTAAGCTTGATGAAGTCGGAGCGTATCTTGTTTAAAAATCAAAACTTGTGCCCCAGGAAAGGCTTGGTTTTGAATACCGTACTCCATCAACTCCGTAACTTGAGAAGTCAAGCTTGTGGTTTTTGTTTCTAAGGTTTGGGAGTATACTTTGACACAGGAAAAGCCTGCGAGCCCGAAAAGTAAAAAAAATAGCGATCTCAATGTTCTCTTTTTAAGGAAGCAATATAATAATAAAGATCCCGTTTTTAGTTTAGTAAAAAATAGATCTGTATTTAACTGAATTGTAAAATTTCAAAAGTTTAAGTTCCATGTCCTTAAAACAACTGCTCTTTTTTAGCTTCCTGCACTTCGTCTTTTTTTTCACACTCCAAGCTCAAGAAGAGGTAGAGGATTTTACTGATGAAGAATTGCCCTTTGATGCGGTGATTGAATCTGAAATGGGGGGAAAACGGATGAAGTTTTATGGAAATACCCGATTTAATTTCAACCAAGCTTATTTTTCCAATTGGATTTCGGGTGGGGAGAGTGCTTTGACACTTTTGTACGGACTGGATTATAATTTCAATTATTCCGATCGAAGCGGTTTAGTGTGGGACACCAATTTACTTTTGTCCCTAGGGACGACCTATATTTCGGGGAATAAATTTTTAAAAAAAGCAGACGACCGTTTTGAAATTGGATCACTTGTTGGAAAACAAATCAATCAAAACTGGAGTTACTCTGGCCTTCTCAATCTGAAAACACAGCTATTGCCGGGGTATCGGTTTTATACAGAAGATGGGATAGAGATGCGGGAACAAGTATCGCAGTTTTTATCTCCTCTTATTCTCCAGGCAGGTTTAGGGTGGTATTATAAAAAGAGTACTGATTTTAGAGTCAACCTCTCCCCGGTGACGGGTAGAGCAATTATTGTTTCAAAAAAATATACAGAAAACCTAGCGGAAGGGAAAAAGTACTTTGGTGTAGATGCTCAAAAAAGCAGTAAGTTGTTTTTTGGAGCTTTGATTACTGGTTACTACAAAAAAGAGATAATGAAAAATATTATTTGGGAAAATAATTTTAGTATTTATGTCAATTATCTCGAAAATACTCAGAATGTAGATTTTGACTGGAACGCCAATCTGCGTTTTAAAGTAAATAGTAAAGTCTCGGGAAACTTTGTCCTTCACCTTTTGTATGATGACGATCTGGTGAGTGATTTACAAGTCCGCGAACTTTTGGGTTTGGGAGTCAATATTGACCTTTAGCTATTCTTCTCCTCTCGCTTTTTTGAGAAACCACTCATAGTTGTAAAAGGTAATAAAAACGTTGTACACACTCCCTTGACCTCTTGGATCAACCTCTACTACAACTGTTTTATCAGGATCGACAAACCGAATTCCAGGAAGATTTTTTTTAACTAAAGTGGGTTTCGACCAGTTTTCTTGAGCATAAACCACTTTAAAATTTTTGGACTCAAAATAAGCACGAGATTTTTTTAAATACGCCTCAGCTTGATTTAGGTTTAAGTTTTTTTTACTTCCTAGGTTTAAGCTTACTAATTTTCCATTCTTCCCCACTAGCGATTTCTTTCTTACAGCATAGAGGGTGCCACCTCCAAAAGAGAGGTTTTTCAACTCTTTTGATTCCTTAGTCAGAAGATCTTTTGCGGCATCTAGAGGCATTTGAAAAGCAAAAGATTTAAAGAGGGTTTGGGCAGCTAGTTTTGAATGAAAATTCAAGCTTAAAAAAAAGAGAAAAGCATATAAATACTTCATTGTGTTTAGTCTACAGTATCACAAATATAAGAAGACTAATTTTTTTGAGATCGAAATATCTATTTGAAAAATTCAATTAAGATTAAGTACCTTGAACACATTAGTAAAGAGCGCACAAATGAAAAAGGAATACGCTTTAATAACTGGAGCATCTTCTGGCATAGGTTTAGAAATTTCAAAAGTTTTAGCACAAAAGGGTTTTTCCTTGGTACTTGTGTCTCGACGAGAAGATAAATTAAAAGAGGTAAGTCAAGATTTAATTCAAAATTACAAGACTCCGGTTACGTATTTTGTAAGTGATTTAGAAGATCCTGCTGCTCCAAAAGCCATATTTGAATTTTGTATCAACAAGGGCTACTTCATCTCGTTATTAGTCAATAATGCGGGCTATGCTCTTCCCGATGCGTTTCATAAAACCCCAATGGAAGCGGAAGAAAAGTTTTTACGGGTTTTAGGGATTTCGGTAGTGGCTTTGACCAAATTATTTTTACCCGACATGATTACAGCAAAAGAAGGTAAAATCATGATGATTTCCTCCGTTGCGGCCTTTGCGCCCCCTTCTACAATCCAAACCTTATACGGCCCTATAAAAACCTTCATCAACCGTTTTAGTGAGGGGTTGAATCTGAGTTATAACGCTTTGGGAATCACATCAACAGCCGTATGCCCAGGCTATACCGTTACCAATTTTCATACGGCAAGTAGAGTACAGCAGGAAATGGATCGCGTTCCTTCTTTTATGAAAAAAGAGGCACATCGGGTTGCCGAAGAAGCGGTAGAAGCTACCCTAAAAGGGAAAAAAGTAAGTGTACCTACAAAAACGTTTAAAATCATTGTTTTTTTACTGAAAGTACTACCGCACTCTCTGTTTCCCTTTTTTAGCAAGCGATTGGCTCCAGGACGTTACGAGAAAAAATAATCACTTTATCCCCGTCACAATCAAAGTACCCTCCCAGTTTTTCTCTGCCCCATGACGCCAAGATTCTACGCTGTGAAAACCTGCTGCCTTAAAAAAGCCCACCCATTCGTGTTGACTAAAAAGTTTCATCGTATTGATTCCACAGCTTTCGGGCCAGTCGTGAGAGGTTTTGTTTTCCAAATAAAAATCCAGCCCAACAATCAATCGTCCGCCAGCTTTTAGCCAATCGTTGAAAATCCGTTGAATAATAATTTTGGGATCATTCAGATAATAAAACACCTCCATAGAATGCACAAGATCTACTTTGCTTTCTGGAGTCCAAGATGTTAAATCGGCACAGTAATAGGCTCTTGAGGGGTCTATTTTTTTCGCTTTTTGGATCATTTTTTCAGAGCCATCTACACCAAGCGCAGCGTAACAGTTTGGGAGCTCCGTTACCTTGCGAACCACCCAGCCGTTTCCGCATCCTGCGTCAATAAATGAAAAAGGGGTTTGCTGGTTTTTTAAAGCAAAATCCAGCATGTTTTCAACCGAGGCGCTGTGGTTTTTTTCCATGCCATAATCTTTGTCTAAATCGGCCCACTCACTAAAAACTTCTATAGGATTGCGTTTACTCATTTTTTTTTTGTGAAACTAAAAAAAAATTATTCCCCAAAGGGTTAAAATCCCCCAAAGGACATAACGCAGTAATTTACCCACTAGCATCCAAAGACTCACTTTGACAAAATCAATCCGGAAAAATCCCAAACCCACCGCAAACAAGTCACCTACGACGGGCAGCCAACAAAGCAAGGCCAGTGCACTGCCCCAGCGGCTGATCTTGGCTTTCATTTTTTTGACTTGAGGCTCTTGGACTCCAAAAAAACGTTGCAACAAAGACCACTTTCCCAAACGCCCCAATCCATAACTGCTGAGGCCTCCCAGCCAATTTCCCAAAGTAGCAAAGAGGATGCTTACTGCCAGAGGATACTGATTTGCAAGAACCACACTCAACACTACTTCAGAACTTAAGGGGAGTACTGTTGCAGCTAAAAAACTAGAAAGAAACAATCCGAAATAGCCCCATTCTAAAAAGTATTCCATCTTTTGGATTTAGAGCAAATTTACATTTAATTTTGAGCAGCGAACAGATCCGTTCTATGCGAAAAAAAAATTGTGCGTTTTGTAAAAAGGAGTTTGATGTGCTGTATCGAGTACAATACAAAGTACAACGCCACTGGGAGTTTTTATGTAAAAGCTGCTTACTGGAAGTCAAAGAAAACAATCCTTTGTATCGCTATGGGGGGACTTGGAAAAAATAGTGCGTAAATAGGTAATCCTAACGCTAGTTAAGAGGACAAAAAAGAGATTAATCTTTGGATTTTAGCATGTCGCCAAAAAGTGCAATAAGCACTCCAATCATCGTAATTACTACTATTACTGCTACACCAAATGGAGTCATAAGAATTGATTTTTAATTTTCAAAGATATAAAAACAGTTGCAGCTGTTTTGCCTTCCCATCAGGAATTTTATCTTTGATTAGCAAACTGTTTTGATTTGATACGACTACGAGAAGCGACACTAGAAGACCTCCCTACCTTATTGGAATTCGAAAAAGCCTTAATCGCATATGAAAAGGCTTTTACGCCCAATTTAAAAGAAACGGATTTCAACTACTACGCTTTGGGTTCTTACATACAGAATCCAGACATTGCTGTGGTAGTGGCAGAAGATCAAAACCAATTAGTTGCCTCAGGATATGCCTTGATCCGTGAGAACAAAATCTATAAAAATCCTGCGCAGCTTGTGTTTCTTGGGTTTATGTATGTGGTTCCCGAATACCGCGGGAGCGGAATCAATAAAAAAATATTGGATTACCTTTTTAAATGGGGCAATGATCGAGGGTTTTCCGAGTTTCAGTTGGATGTCTATGCACCCAATAAAAGTGCAATAAAAGCCTATAAAAAAGCAGGATTTAACTTTGAGACCATTACCATGCGTCTCAATACAGAAGAGTGAATTCCGCTCCTTTTTTCTCATATAGCAAACAAGAAGATCGATTAAATTACTCTCATCCTCGCTTGTTTTTAAGAATAATCTTATTTTTAGTGGTGACTAATGGAATCAAAGACGAAAACATTAAAAATTCATCCTGCAGACAACCTTATGGTTGCACTAGTCGATTTGCAGGCGGGAGAATCGGTTAGCCATAGGACTGAAATTTTTCAGTTACAAACAGAGGTACCTGCAAAACACAAATTTGCCCTTGAAGCCTTCAGCACTGGAACAGAGGTTTTACTTTATGGGGTAGTAGTAGGCCGTGCCACAAAAAACATTGCAAAGGGGGAAGCCGTCCATACGCACAACATCACCCATGACACCGAGGCTTACCAAGTCCCCAAAAAAGTAGAAACGCAAAGCTGGTCTCCCCCCTTGAGAGATAAATATGCGAATAGAGGTTTTTTGGGATATCACAGAGCAGACGGGAAGGTAGGTACTGAAAACAACTGGCTGGTCATTCCGTTGGTTTTTTGTCAAAACAGAAATATAGAAGAGTTAAAAAACAGTTTGCTGGAAGGCTTGGGTTATGAGCATGCCGACAAGAAAGTATTTGATTTAGACTCTTTAATTACCAAATACAAAGCAGGAGCAACACAAGAAGAACTGCTCAACGAAGAACTGTTGACCGCTCAAAAACAAAACCCAAAAAATCCACTCTTTCCCAATATTGATGGGATTTATTTTTTAACCCATGACGGGGGTTGTGGCGGAGCTACCTCCGATGCTGTAGCCCTTTGTAATTTACTGGCAGGATACATCAACAACCCCAATGTAGCGGGAGCTACTGTTTTGAGTTTAGGATGTCAACATGCCCAAATCAGTATTTTAGAACGCGCGCTAAAGCGAATTGCTCCTGACTTGCAAAAACCTGTCTTTTTTATGGAGCAACAACAAAGCACTTCGGAACCGGAGTACTTGGCAGACTGTATAAAAAAGACTTTCGTAGGATTGATAGAAGCAAATCAGGTAGCGCGCAAACCCGCCCCACTGAGTAAATTAACATTGGGCCTTGAGTGTGGTGGATCAGATGGTTTTTCGGGGATTTCCGCCAATCCCGTTTTGGGTTTTGTTTCGGATGTCATAATAGGGCAAAGCGGAGCAGCAGTTTTGTCCGAGTTTCCAGAACTCAATGGAGTTGAACAGGAATTGGTCAATCGATGTACCACTTTAAAAAATGCACAAAAATTTGAAAAGTTGATGCGGGAATACCACACTAAGGCTGCGGCTCTAGGTGCTGGATTTGATTCCAATCCCTCACCGGGCAACATCAAAGACGGCTTGATTACAGACGCCATAAAATCGGCAGGTGCTGCTAAAAAAGGAGGGACCTCGCCTATAGTAGATGTATTAGATTACACAGAACAAGTGGTTCATCCTGGACTCAATCTTCTGTGTACCCCTGGGAACGATGTGGAATCCACTTCAGCCTTGGCAGGATCCGGAGCCAATTTAATTTTGTTTACCACAGGCTTGGGGACCCCTACTGGAAATCCTGCGGTTCCAGTTGTAAAAGTGGCTACAAACACCCATCTTTATCAAAAAATGAACGACCTAATTGATTTCAATTCAGGAACGGTCATAGAAGGGAAAACTACCATTGAGGAATGCGGGGAAGCCCTTTTAAATTACATTATAGACGTGGCCAGTGGAAAAGAAGAAGTCCACGCCCGAAGATTGGGGCAGGACGATTTTATTCCATGGAAAAGAGGTATGTCACTTTAACCGTTAGCGCATGAACACTAAATTTTCACTTCAAAACAAAACCGTTCTCGTTACAGGAGGAGGAAGCGGTATTGGAAAAGCGATTGCCACTACCTTTGCAGCACAGGGCGCTCAGGTTCATATTTTGGATTTTCACAAAAATTCAGCATCAGAGACTGCGAATGAAATTACAGAACAGGGGTTTTTTGCTCAAACCCATGTCTGTGATGTTTCGAAGTACAATCAAGTTATGGAAGTGGTAGAAACGATTTCCAAAACCTCAAAAATCACAACTTTGATCAACAATGCAGGGATTGCCCATGTGGGAAATCTTGAAGCTTGTGAAGAAGCCGATTTGGACCGGCTCTATCAAGTAAATATCAAAGGTGTTTACAACTGTTCTAAAGCAGTCATTTCTGAGATGAAAAAAAATAAGGAGGGCGTTATTGTCAACCTGGCTTCGATCGCTTCTAGTGTCGGTATCAGCGATCGTTTTGCGTACTCCATGACGAAAGGAGCGGTCTTATCCATGACCTATTCCATTGCTAAAGATTATATCCAAGACAACATTCGCTGTAATTCGATCTCCCCAGCCCGGGTGCACACTCCTTTTGTGGATGGTTTTATCAAAAAAAATTATCCTGGTGAAGAACAACAAATGTTTGAAAAACTTTCCAAAACACAACCCATAGGACGTATGGGAACTCCACAAGAAGTTGCTGATATGGCTTTGTATTTGTGTGCTGATGAAGCAGGCTTTATTACAGGGACCGATTTTGCAATAGATGGAGGTTTTATAAAACTCAACTCAAAATAACACCTATGAAACTCATTCGATTTGGCACACCGCAAAACGAAAAACCAGGAGTTCAACTCCAGGATGGAACCCGCCTAGACGTATCCGCTTTTGGTTCCGACTACGACGAAACGTTCTTTGGAACAGAGGGTATAGAAAAGCTGTCTCAATGGTTGGAACAGCATCAAGATTCTTGCCCTGTTGTTGCTAGTGATGTTCGTTTGGGTGCTCCACTAGCACGCCCTTCAAAAATAGTCTGCGTAGGGCTAAACTACGCCAAACATGCTGAAGAAAGTGGAATGGCCCCACCAGAAGAACCTGTTCTTTTTTTTAAAGCCAGCTCTGCGATCACAGGTCCTTTTGATCCCATTCGTATTCCCAAAGGGAGTACAAAAACCGATTGGGAAGTAGAGCTTGCCCTGGTGATCGGTAAAAAAGCATCTTATGTTTCCGAAAAAGAAGCATTGAATCACGTGGCAGGATATGTACTTCACAACGATGTGAGTGAACGCGCATTTCAGCTGGAGCGTTCTGGCCAATGGGTAAAAGGCAAGAGCTGTGACACCTTTGCACCGCTGGGTCCTTTTATTGCTACGACAGATGAAATTAAAGATCCTAATTCCTTGGATTTGTGGCTAAAATTGAATGGGAAATTGATGCAAAACAGCAATACCTCTGATTTTATTTTTAACGTTCAAGAGGTAGTCAGCCACATTAGTCAATTTATGACCTTACTCCCCGGAGATATTATTTCTACAGGAACTCCTTTTGGAGTGGGCTTAGGGTTGACCCCTCCACGATATTTAAAGGAAGGAGATGAAGTAGAGCTTGGAATTGAAGGCTTGGGAATCTCAAAGCAGATTTGTAAAGCCTACGCATGATCATCGACAGCCATCAACATTTTTGGAAGTACATTCCGGAACGGGATACTTGGATTGATGAAACGATGGAAGTGCTAAGACGTGATTTTTTCCCTGAAGATCTAGCCCCAATTTTAAAAGCAAATCAAGTCAGCGGTTGTATTGCCGTTCAGGCCGATCAGTCTGAAGGAGAGACCGAATTTTTACTCAGTTGTGCAGCAGCCCACCCGTTTATCAAAGGAGTGGTTGGATGGGTAGATCTTTGCGCATCAAATTTAGACGAACGCCTTGCTTTTTTTTCTAAAAATTCATTATTCAAAGGAGTGCGACATATTGTACAAGCTGAAAAAGAAGACTTCTTACTCCGCAAAGAGGTGCAGCGAGGAATTGGGAAACTTTCGAAGTGCAATTTGACCTACGACCTGTTGGTTTTTCCTCACCAACTCCCTGCAGCGGTGACTTTGGTAAAACAATTTCCAGAGCAAAAATTTGTTTTGGATCACCTTGCAAAACCTGCTATTTCAGAACCTATTTCCAAAACGTGGTCGACTCAAATCGCGCGCTTGTCTGAAAATCAAAATGTTTTTTGTAAATTTTCAGGTATGGTTACGGAAACAAAAGGATATCAATTTGAAGCGGATGATTTTACACCCTTTTTAGATGTCATTTTTGAACATTTTGGTCCAGATCGAATCTTATTTGGTTCGGATTGGCCTGTCTGTTTACTGGCAGCGGAATACAAACACGTACTTCGTCTTGTTATGAACTACCTCGACGCTCACGGTCAAAGTGTAAAGGACAAGGTTTTGGGAGAAAATGCGATCGCCTTTTACAATTTATAAAAAGCTCAATGGATTTAGGTTTAGATAGAAAAGTAATTGTTGTAACTGGAGGCTCCAAAGGAATAGGCTCTGGAATTGTAGAGGTGTTGTCTCAAGAAGGTGCCTTTCCCATTATCGTAGGAAGGGATCAAAAGAAGATACTTCAAGTAGTTTCACACTATTCAAAAAAAGGAACTCAGGTAGGTTACGCCTTCGCAGAACTCACGGATCCCAAACAATGTGAGCAAGCCGTAAAAAAAATTACTAAAGAATTTGGAACAATTCACGGCTTGGTCAACAACGCAGGTGTGAACGACGGGGTGGGTTTGGAAACGGGAACCTATGAAGATTTTTTACATTCCATCGAAAAAAACGTAGCCCACTATTACACGATGGCACAATTGGTATTGCCAGAGCTAAAGAAAAACAAAGGAGCGATCGTGAATATCGGTTCTAAAGTAGCAACAACAGGACAAGGGGGAACCTCAGGCTATGCTGCTGCAAACGGAGGTAGAGATGCTCTTACCAAAGAATGGGCAGTTGAATTGCTTCCTTATTCCATACGAGTAAACAGTGTTATCGTGGCAGAATGTTATACTCCTTTGTACGAAAAGTGGATTCAAAATTTTGAAAACCCAGAGGAAAAGTTAGCTTCCATCACGGATCAAATCCCGCTGGAAAACCGAATGACCACCAAAGAGGAGATTGCAAATACAGTAGCGTTTTTACTTTCACAAAAGTCGAGTCACACCACCGGACAGTTGATTTATGTTGATGGGGGATATACCCATTTAGACCGTGCACTTTCAAAACCCAACACCTAGTAGTATGGACGATCAACAACCAAAAAATTATTGTTTTGCATTAGACCTTCAAAACGATCCCGAGAAAATCAAAGCGTATAAAGACCACCACAAGAAAGTTTGGCCTGAAATTCTACAAAGTATAAGAGCCTCAGGAATTGAAAAGGCAGAAATTTTCCATACGGGAACGCGTTTGTTTATGAGAATTGAGGTCAATGCTGATTTTACGCTGGAAGAAAAAGCAAAAAAAGAGTCAGCCGATCCGAAAGTCCAAGAATGGGAGCAGTTGATGTGGGAATATCAACAAGCCCTTCCGAATACACCACCAGGAACCAAGTGGGTTTTGATGGATAAAATTTTTGATTTAAATAAATAAATAGAAGTCTTTTGGAAAAAATAAAAACTCCCTTAGTAGCTAAAGAAGTACTCCTACCTTTTATCTTGATTACTTCACTTTTTGCCCTTTGGGGCTTTGCCAATGACATGACCAATCCGATGGTCGCTGCGTTTGGAACTTTGATGGAACTTTCTAACGCCAAAGCCGCATGGGTTCAGTTGGCTTTTTATGGAGGTTATGCGACTATGGCCATTCCTGCTGCTCTTTTTGTACGGAAATACAGCTATAAAAAAGGAATCTTACTGGGGCTAGGTTTGTACGCCTTTGGGGCCCTTCTTTTTTATCCGGCAGCCCAATACGAAGCCTTCGGTTTTTTTCTAATGTCTCTATATGTTTTGACTTTTGGCTTGGCTTTTTTAGAAACCACCGCCAGTCCTTTTATCATGGCCATGGGGGATCCCAAAACGGCCACAAGAAGACTCAACCTAGCACAAGCCTTCAATCCCTTTGGTTCTCTGTTGGGCATGTTTGTTGCTTCTACTTTTATCCTTTCCCACTTACAATCGGACCAGCGAGATACCGACGGTAACCTTCTTTTTGATTCGTTAGATTTTACAGAAAAAGCTGTGATCAAAACCCAAGACCTCAGTTTAATAAGTACCCCTTACATCGTATTAGGTTTTGTAGTTATTGCAATGTTTATCCTTATAGCACTAACGAAGATGCCAGATTTTGGGACTACTGTCAGCACTTCAAATGCAAGTCAAACCTTTAAACGATTACTAAAAAAACCAATCTACAGGGAGGGTGTCGTGGCTCAAATGTTTTCCGTGGGAGCACAAATTATGTGTTGGACATTTATCATCCAGTATGCTGGGTCCTTGGGGATTTCAAAAGCAACAGCCCAGAATTACAATATCGTTGCGATGGGAATTTTCTTGAGTAGCCGATTTATAAGTACGTTTTTGATGAAATTCATCAACTCAAAAAAACTCTTAATGCTCTTTGGGATAGGAGGAATACTTTCCATGCTGGGGGTCATCTTTTTTGAGAACATCATTGGGCTTTATTTTCTTGTGGCAACCTCTGCATTCATGTCTCTGATGTTTCCCACGATTTACGGAGTGGCCTTGGAAGATTTGGAAGAAGAGGACATCTCATTGGGAGCTGCGGGTCTGGTTATGGCTATTGTAGGGGGCGCATTGATGCCTCCACTACAGGGGTGGATCATTGATTTTGGAACCCTAGGAACTTTAAAAGCAATAAATGCTTCCTTTAGTTTACCTTTACTTTGTTTTTGTATGGTGACGCTATATGGCTACCGCACCTTCAAAATCCACAAAAATTCCTAGAAGATGAAAAACGACATTCATTTTGTGGATAGTAGGTATCCTTCTGTACCAGATCTCAGAAAGAAAGCACAAGCCAAAATTCCTAAGTTCGCTTTTGAATATTTGGATGGAGGATGTAATGACGAGGTGAATTTAAAAAGAAATACAGCTCAAATTCGCGAGGTCCAACTCAAACCGAATTATTTGGTCCCTTACCAAGCCCCTAATTTAAAAACTTCGCTCTTTGGTCATACTTATGACGCACCGTTTGGAATTTCTCCTGTAGGTCTTCAAGGGCTGATGTGGCCAAAGTCCCCTGAAATACTAGCACAAGCTGCTTTTGACCACAACATTCCCTTTATTTTGAGTACAGTTACCACGGCGTCGATTGAACGAATTTGTGAAATTACAGAAGGGCGCGCTTGGTTTCAGTTGTACCATCCCGCAGCGGAAGAAGTAACCCACGACCTTTTGAAACGGGCTGAGGCTGCAGGATGTGAAGTCTTAGTGATTCTCGCCGATGTGCCCTCTTTTGGATACCGACCACGCGATATTAAGAATGGCTTGTCCATGCCTCCAAAAATGAGCTTGAGTAACGTCATTCAGGTTTTAAAGCGACCCGAATGGGCATTAAAAACGCTTATCAATGGACAACCCAATTTTGAAATCTTAAAACCCTATATGCCTAAAAATTTAGATCTTAGTGAATTGGCAAAATTTATGGATGCCACTTTTTCAGGACGTTTGGACGAAGAAAAAATCAAAAGACTCCGAGCGTTGTGGAAGGGGAAATTGGTCCTCAAAGGTGCAGAGTCTGTCCAGGATGTGGAAAAAGCTTGTGAGTTAGGGTTGGACGGTGTCATTATTTCCAATCACGGGGGACGCCAGGTAGATGTGGGTCAGGCCACAATTGAATCTTTAATGACAATCGCTCCACTGTATCGCGATAAAATCAAAATTATGATGGACAGTGGCATTCGTGGAGGAGCAGATGTAGCTCGAGTATTGGCGCAAGGAGCCGAGTTCACTTTTATGGGGCGTACTTTTATGTACGGTGTTTCTGCATTGGGAAAAAAAGGAGGAACGCATACCATTGCAATGCTTAAAAAACAACTTACACAGGTCATGGAACAATTGAGTTGTTCGCAAGTATCGGACCTTCAAAAAACTAGGGTTTAATCTTAACAAATTCACAGAGTCTGTGACTCGGGATACTTATTCTTTTTGATTTTTAAATAATTTGTTGTACAACTTTACAAGGAATAAAGCTTTTACTCGTTTACACGCAAACCCCTTACTGATAAATTTTTGTACTTTAGGAACCGAAACAGAACTTCTGTTCCTTGTCTTGCAATTGTAAAAAAAATTCGGTCGTGACTTTCATTAAATCTACCTTTCTTGTCCTGTTCTTTTCGATGAACTCTTTCGCTTTTGGTCAGGAGGTGACTACTTATTATCTCATTCGCCATGCGGAAAAAGAAACAACAGACCCGAACAATCGAAACCCGCACCTCACTTCAAAAGGGAAGGAACGCGCCCAAGAATGGAAGACGATTTTAAAAGCAGTTCCCTTTGATAAAATCTATTCCACATCGTATTTCAGAACACAAGAAACCGCAACTCCCATAGCAGAAGAAAGAAAACTCCTTATTGAAGCTTACGATCCGAGAAAACTCTATACTGATTCCTTCGTGAAGCGGAACTTGGGCAAAACCGTTCTCATCGTTGGTCATAGTAATACAACTCCAGTTTTAGCAAACAAAATTTTAGAAAACGAAACCTACCCTCAAATTAACGACAGCATCCATGGGAACCTTTATATTCTTCAACTTTTTGACGGAAAAGTAACCCACCAATTGCTCAATATCGAATAAAAAAACAAATTGTAAAATTTTAATTCCACAGGCTTTATGAAAAAAAGTATTGCATTTCTACTCTTAGCAGTATTCGCTCCGTTTGTTGAAGCACAAGACAAAAAAGACAAGAAGGATAAAGAGGGACTTCCACTAGAAGCCACCCGCTCCGTTGAAATTAATACAGATGAAGGAACTTGGATGTCTATAGACGTTCACCCCAGTGGAGATAAAATTGTATTCGACTTGTTAGGAGATCTCTATGAGTTGCCCATTGAAGGGGGAAAAGCCACTCGTATTACCGAAGGTTTAGCTTTTGATTCTCAGCCCAAATATTCTCCGGATGGAAACTCCCTATTGTTTTTGTCAGACAAGAGTGGTGGCAATAATGTATGGATCTTAAATCGCAAGGAGGAAGATACAACCCAACTAACAAAGGGAAATACCTTTAAAATGCAATCTGCAGATTGGTCTCCCGACGGGAACTATATCGCAGTAAGTAAAGGCACTCGAAATTTTAAACTTCATATTTATCACAAAGAAGGTGGTGGTGGAAGCCAATTGATCGAAGAACCCGAACGACTAAAAATCTCTGAGCCTACCTTCAGTGCAGACGGACGTTTGATTTGGTTTTCTCAGCGAATGGGAGCTTGGCAATACAATGCCCGTTTTCCACAATATCAATTGGCGACGTACGATCGGGAAGACGGAAAAAAAGAAGTGATGACCTCCCGATATGGTTCAGCATTTACCCCAACACTTTCACCAGATGGGAAATGGTTGGTCTATGGGAGTCGTTTTAACGACCAAACAGGTCTTGTAAAACGGAATCTTGAAACCCAAGAGGAAGAATGGTTGGCCTACCCGGTTCAGCGTGATGAACAAGAATCTATTGCTCCGCTGGGCGTACTTCCAGCTATGTCTTTTACACCAGACAGTAAAGAAGTTGTTGCTTCTTATGGAGGAAAGATTTACCGCCTCCCCATAGAAGGAGGTTCAGCGATCAATGTTCCCTTTGAGGTAAAAGAAACGTTGGCCATGGCGCCCCAACTCAAATTTGATTACCCCATAGAAGACACACCCACTTTTTCTGTGAATCAAATTCGTGATACTCAAATTTCACCTGACGGATCTTCTATGGTTTTTACTGCTTTAAATAAGCTTTACCTCATGAATTTTAAGGATAAAACTCCGAGGAGGTTAACTCAGCTTGAAGCTACAGAAGCCATGCCCACTTGGCATCCGAATGGAAAAGAAATTGCTTTTGTAAGTTGGGATGAATCAAAAGGTGGAAATGTCTATAAAATTCGTGTCGATAAAGCCGCCTCACCCCTCCAACTGACCCAAGAAGCAGGGGTCTATACCCAACCTGTTTGGAGTCTGGACAACCGCATAGTGGTATTTAAAGGATCGGCACAACAGTTTAAAGACTCGGACGGACCCAGAGCGTTTCAACAAAAGTCCAACTTGGTTTGGCTGGACGGTAAAACGCCTGGAAAAACAACACTAATAACAAAAGCTTCAGGACTGTCAAACCCCCATTTTGCTCAAGACGACAATCGTATTTATTTGAATACTTCGGAGGACGGTTTAGTTTCTATCCGATGGGATGGAACAGATCGTAAAAAGCATTTGGCTGTTGACGGAATCACGGTCTATGGATCTTCGTATAATGAAAACCATCTTTTGGCCGATACTCCTACCGCACCCGAAAAGAAGCCTTCTAAAGCCTCAATTTTGTTGCGTGCACCAAAAGGATCGTATGCTCTAGCACAAATCAATAATGATATTTATGTGGTTACCGTTCCTTATTTAGGAGAAAAAGGGGCAAAAATCAATGTAAAAGACCCAGAAAATGCAAATTTTCCTTCACGTAAGTTGACCAAATTTGGAGGACAATTTCCCGGTTGGGATGCCGGCGGTAAGGTGGTGTATTGGACCTTGGGAAAAACCTTATTTCGCTATGACATTGCCGCAGCGGAAGTGGTAGAAAAAGCGCAGAAAGAAGAAGCGGAAGCAAAGGAAAAAGAAAAAGAGCAGAATACAGAGGACACAGTCGCTTCTTCTGAGGAGGAGGAAGAAGAGGAAGAAGAAGATGATTCCATCGAAGACTATCAGGCCAAAGAAATGGATGTCATCGTTCAGGCACCCAGGGTAATTGCAGAGGGGACCTTAGCATTGACTAACGCAACTCTGATTACGATGAAGGGTACTGAAGTCATTGAAAACGGAACCGTTTTGATTCAAAACAATCGCATCCAAAAATTGGGAAAAGCGGATGAAATTTCAATCCCTGCGGGAGCAAAAATTATTGATGCTACGGGAAATTACATCGTACCTGGCTTTGTGGACACCCATGCCCATATGTGGCCTGCCTGGGGCTTGCACAAAAAGCACGTTTGGGTGTATGCGGCTAACCTGGCCTACGGAGTCACCACCACTCGTGATCCCCAGACTGCGACTACCGATGTCTTGACGTATGCTGATATGGTAGAAGCTGGAATGATTCCAGGACCACGGGTGTATTCTACGGGTCCAGGGGTAGGTTATTGGGGATACAACATTAAAAGTTTGGATCATGCGCGGGATGTACTAACTCAATACTCCAAATATTACAATACGAAAACCATTAAAATGTATTTGACAGGAAATCGTCAACACAGACAATGGATTATAGAAGCGGCAAAAGAGCAAAAACTGATGCCGACGACAGAAGGGGGATTGGATTTTAAATTAAATATAACCCAGATACTGGACGGCTATCCCGGACACGAACATTCTTTCCCGGTTTATCCGCTCTACAAAGATTTTATTGATTTCGTTTCCACTTCTCAAACTGCCTATACGCCTACCCTGTTGGTCTCCTATGGAGGGCCGTGGGCAGAAAATTATTTTTATGCTACCGAGGATGTACAAGGGGATCCTAAAATCAATCGATTTACGCCAAAGTCAGAACTCGACGCCAAGTCCAGAAGAAGAAATGCGGGATGGTTTATGGAAGAAGAACACGTATTTCAAGACCATGCAGTCTTTGTAAAAGATTTAGTAGAAGCAGGAGGAATTGCCGGAGTAGGATCACACGGACAACTGCAAGGTTTAGGCTATCATTGGGAGTTGTGGAGCATGCATTCCGGAGGAATTTCAAATCACAATATGTTAAAAGTGGCGACCCTTCTAGGGGCAGAAGCTTTAGGACTTTCCAAAGACCTGGGCAGTATAGAGGAAGGAAAACTGGCAGATTTAGTGATCCTAAATAAAAACCCTTTAGAAAACATTCGCAACACCAATACGGTTCAGTATGTCGTCAAAAACGGATTTGTTTACGAGGCTGAAACCTTAAATATGGTCCATCCTTTGGAAAAACAGCAATCCTATCCCTGGAAACAAAAGGCACCTGCCTCAAATTTACCCGGGATTCTAAAAAAATAGTCGTACTCCAAATCACCTATTTTATTAAAGCCTTAAAAATGCCCTCCGCTAAGGAGGGCATTTTTATAAAATCAGTTTACCTTTCTTATCTTTAACATTCCTAGTAAAAGTATTTTAGAATGAATCGCCAATGGGGTTAAAACCGAAACTTATTCGGCAGATGGGATTGTTCACTGTCATTGCCACAGGAGTATCTTCCATGGTAGGTGCCTCCATCAATGTCGTTCCTTTTATGATTCATCGGAGCGTACCCAACCTTGGTCCCAACGTACTTTGGGCTTTTACTTTTGCAGCTGTTCCTGCCCTATTTGCGGGACTTGCCTATGCGATTCTTTCTTCGGCTATGCCTCGAGCGGGAGGGAGTTACCTCTATGCGAGTAGGGGGCTGAATCCCTATCTAGGCTTTGTGGCTAGTTTTTCTCAATGGTTTGGACTGTCTATTGTGATTGGAGTGATAGCTTATATCTCCATTCCCTTTTTAAGAGACATCGCTTACAGTTATGAACAATATCAAGTTGCCTCCTTATTGGAAGTCTCTTGGATCCGCGTGGGGTTGGCTTTGAGTTTTATTTGGAGTTTTGTGTATCTCAATATTCGAGGAATCAAATCCTATGCAAATTTGTTACTCCCCATGGTGGTTTTGATTTTTTGTTTGGGGAGTATTGTTATATTTTCACGTTTTTTTTATGACGTCTCAGATTTTCTTTCGGCACTGGAACAGCAGGAAGGAAGGATTTTTAGTATTCCACCTGTACCTGATTTTGAATGGACCGCGTTTCTTTCTGCGGCAGCGGTTTTATTTTCAAGTTTTATCGGATTTGATGCCATTGCCCAAACGGGCAGTGAGGCTGTAAATCCGAGAAGAAATTTACCCTTGGCAATTTTAATTGCAATTCTAGGGGTGGGATTGTTTTACTTTCTGTTTACCGCTTCAGTGTACAGCATCATTCCTTGGAGTTTTATCGCAGAACAAGCTCAAATCAAAGACATTACTGCGCCGGGATTATTGAGTTATGTGTTGCCTAATGGAATCGATACCCTAATTATTTTGGGAGCAACCCTTGCATTGATTAACGACCTCCCAGCCATGCTCCTTTCGGTTTCTAGATTGATGTTTGCTTGGGCAAAAGACGGAATAATGCCAAAGCAAATCACTGCTATAGACCCTAAAAAAAACACGCCAATTGTGGCTTTAGTTGCTGCGGGAATCCTTTCTAGTATTGGGGTATTGGGCTCTAATTTTGCGGGTGATTTTTTCTTGGGAATTGACATTATGGTGACTTCTATGCTAGTCAATTTTTTACTAATGTCTATTACATTGCTAACGATTAAAAAACACAATGTGGGATTGTATACCAATATCGAAGTCTTGAAAAATAGACCTATACAACTTTTTATTGGCTGGGGAGGGGTCGTGTTCCTCAGTAGTTTTTTAGGGATTCATTTGTATAAAGATTTGACCAATTCAGTAACGGCGTGGTATTTTCATTCCACCTATGTTTGGCTTATTGTGATGGGAATGGCTACCCTTGTTTTTATTTACCAGTGGAATCAAATGAAAAGTAAGGATATAGGGTTTAGAAAAAAATTTAAAAAATTACCGATCGAATAATTATGAAGAAAAGTATTGCTATTTCTGAGACGCTTACCGTTCCGAGACTCGTCATCGGGTTGTGGCAAATTGCCGATATGGAGCGAAACAATCAACAATTGGACTTGAATAAAACGGCAACATATATGGATTCTTATGTCCATGCCGGATTTACCACTTTCGATATGGCAGACCATTACGGTTCTAGTGAAATCATTGCGGGGATTTGTAAAAACAAGCATCCTGAAAAAAATTCGATCTGCCTGTTTACCAAATGGGTTCCAAAACCCGGTCCTATTGACAAGGTCATGGTTCGCGAGGCTATAGAACGTGCCCTGAAACGGATGGATCAAGAGTGTTTAGATATGATTCAATTTCACGCATGGCTTTACGCAGACCCCAGTTGGCTAGATGCCCTATTCTATTTAAAGGAACTGAAGGAGGAAGGGCTTGTAAATGCTATCGGAGTGACCAACTTTGATGCTCATCATTTGCGCATTGCTTGTGCAAGCGGGATTCCTGTAGTGAGTAACCAAATTTCGCATTCACTTGTTGACCGTCGTGCGCTGGGTCCAATGCAAGAAGTCTGCGACCAATACGGGGTGCATCTATTGACCTACGGAACCTTGCTTGGTGGGTTTTTATCCGACCGTTGGTTAGGGGTTGAAGCACCTAAAACGGAGGCATTACAAACGTGGTCGCAAATGAAATACATGCGTTTTATTGAGGCAGCAGGGGGGTGGAATTTATTTCAAAAAGTTTTGGAAACTTTAGATGCCCTAGCGCAAAAGCACCAAACGTCTATTGCCAACTTAGCGAGTCGATATGTGTTGGAAAATAAAAATGTAGCCTCTGTTATTATCGGTGCTCGATTGGGAGAACGTGCACATATTGAAGACCACAAAGAAGTTTTGAACATTTCCCTTGAGAAAAGTGATGTCGAGGCGATTGAACAGGTCATTTCAAAATTAAGCCCCATCCCAGGGAATTGTGGAGATGAGTACCGGACTCCGCCTTTTCTTACCGCTTCAGGAGATTTAAGTCACCATTTAGAGACGATTCCTGAGGCTTTTGAAGCCGTGCAAATTTCAGAGACCAGAGCACAGGTTTACAGCGGTACAGTTTGGGAGTCATTTGCAGGCTATAGTCGTGCGGTAAAAAAGGGAAATCGGATTGTTGTTTCCGGGACTACCGCCACCCACGGAGACAAAATCATTGGAGGGGAAGATGCCGCTGCTCAAGCGCATTTTGTCATTGATAAAATCGAAGCCGCCATTCGTTCTTTGGGAGGAAGTTTGACAGATGTGATTCGCACCCGAGTTTTTGTGGATGATATCGAAGACTGGGAGGCTGTGGCGAGAGCACACGGTGTTCGCTTTAAAAACATTGATCCAGCAAATACCCTAGTTCAAGCAAAACTAGTAGGGGAAGGCTATAAAGTAGAAATCGAAGCGGAAGCTGTTTTGGATTAATTTTTCAATTTCCTAAGCCATGAAAAAAAATGTATTTTAACATTCCAGTAAAGATTAACTATGTATATAATACAATCCAATAAATTATCCAAAATAGGAGCGAGTAGTTTTTTAGCCCTTTGTTTGTTATTGCCTTTAAATTTTATGGCTCAAAAAACGAATGATGTTTCAAACAAGGCATTGGTACAATTGTTCAGGGAGTGGAGAGCTTTTGAAGCACCTCCTTTACGTGAAGGAGTTCCTGATTATTCTCAGCAAACGTTCGATCAACGTCAACCTGCGTATACCACCTTACGAAATAGGCTAGAGGGCCTGTCTAAAGAAAACTGGAGTGTTGAAGCCCAAGTCGATTGGCAGCTACTTTGGGCTGAAATGAATGGATACCAATTCAATTATCAAGTACTCAAACCTTGGCAACGCGATCCTGCATTTTACAAGAGCATCTGGGCTTATAAAAGTGATGTTCCGGCACATGAAGGACCCACTTCTCATTTTGTAATTGAATTGTGGCACTATACTTTTCCTTTGAATAAAGAAGAGCGCAAAAAATTAATTTCAGATCTTCAACGCATTCCAGATTTTAATCAACAAGCACAAAAAAACCTTACAGGTAATGCCAAAGATTTATGGATTGCGGGAATTCGAGATATCGAAAATCAGTCTCAACTATTGAGCGCCATACTTTTGAAACCGGGGGTTGCTAGAGACAAAAAACTTGTACTTCAAATCAATGCCGCCAAAGCCTCAACCGAAGCTTTTGTCGCATGGCTAAAAAAAGAATCTCCTAAAAAAAGAGGTCCTTCAGGGATAGGAAAAGCGCACTACACCTGGTACCAACAAAATGTGCATTTGGTTCCACTGACCTGGGAAGATGAGGTTTTGTTGTTAAAACGAGAATTGGCACGAGCCTGGTCTTCTTTGAAATTGGAAGAACATCGCAATAGAGCGCTGCCTGAGTTACGTCCTGCAGATTCACCCGAATCATATCGGACCTTAGCAAAAAATGCAGCAGAGGAGTTATTGGAATTTTTAGATCAAAATGAAATGGTTACGGTAAAAGACTATTTCTCCACAGCGCTAGAGCCCCATTTGGGAAGTTATATCCCTGCCGAGAAGCGAAACTTTTTTTGGATCACCGCGCATTTGGATCCAAAACCTCTTTTCTCTCATTTTTATCATTGGTTTGAATTGGAACGTATGGAGCTAGAACCCCATCAAAACCCAATACGAGAAAAAGCTCTTTTGTACAATATTTTCGATTCGCGAAATGAAGGACTGGCCACTGCAGTAGAGGAAATGTTTATGCATGCGGGGCTGTACGATAAAAATCCAAGAGCGAGAGAAATTGTCTATATTCTCATTGCTCAACGAGCGGCTCGGGGTTTGGGTTCTTTGTATGCCCACGCGAATTTGATGCCCATGGCAGAGGCTGGAAAAATTCACTCCGAATATACACCCAGGGGTTGGATGAAGACTGAAAAAGAACTCTTGCTCTTTGAACAACACTTGTATTTGAGACAACCCGGTTATGGAACCAGTTACATCACTGGAAAATATTTGATTGAAGAAATGATGATGGAAGTCGCCAAACAAAACGAAGCGAACTTTTCCATCAAAACTTTTTTTGATACGCTCAACCGAATTGGGAATATTCCTGTTTCCCTAGGCAGATGGGAAATGACCCGAGACCCCTCTCAACTGAAAGCCATTACCAATGCCTATCAGCCTTTGGATTAATTATAAACAATAAATAGTAACAGATGAAACACACCATAACTCTTCTTTTTCTGATGCTGTCACTTAGCGATTGTAATCAAGAGCAGTCAAGGACTTCTGCATCACAAACCTTAGCTACAATTTTTGAGGAGTACTATCAATTTAAAGACCGTATCAATCCCATAGAAGCCACAAAAGGGGGGAATTTTCAATACAATGAGTACATCGCAAATTATATTTCTGACGCCTACCAGACTGACTTGATCGCGGAATACTCCACTTTTTTAGAGCGTTTAGCCCAAATCGATCCTGCGCAACTTTCACAGGCAGATCTTTTGAGTATGAAGGTCATGCAATGGGATTGTGAGGTAAAATTGGAAGGCCTTCAAAATCCGCTGGTTATTACAACGTCACCAATTTATAATTTACCGAGTTTTGAGTTGACCCCACTCATTCAAGTCCAGTCTTTGCATTTGTATGTTGCCCAATTAGGCGCAGGGGGAAGCGTCCATCCTTTTAATACAGTTAAAGATTATGAAGATTGGTTAAAGCGCCTGGATGATTACATCGCCTTTTTAGACACCTCTATAGCCAACATGAAGGAAGGGATAGCAAAAGGGATTGTGTTGCCTAAAGTTTTGACCGAAAAAACGATTGTTCAACTGGAGGAATTTATCACCAAACCCGTTGAGGAACACTTGTTTTTCAGACCCATACAGTCTATGCCAGAGGGAATATCTCAATCGGATCGGGATCGTTTGGCGGGGGAGTACCAGAATGTAATTGAAACCAAACTAAGACCAAAATACACCGAGCTCAAGCAGTTTTTGGTAGCGGAATATTTACCTGTTTGTAGAACAACTTCAGGTATTGGTGCTTTACCTAATGGTGCAGCTACGTACAACTACCTCATAAAGCTTCATACGACTACCAATCTAACAGCAGACGAAATCCATGAATTAGGGAAGCGAGAAGTTGAGCGTATTTTAGTGGAAATGGAAGAGGCTAAGAACCAAATTGGATTTAAAGGAGACATCAAAGTGTTTCTTGAATTCATTCGCAACAGTCCGGAACAGATGCCTTTTCAAGATCCGCAAGAGGTTATTGCAAATTTCAATCAAATAAAGGAAAAAATAAATGACAAGTTCGATCAGGTTTTTGAATTAACGCCCAAAGCAGATTTTGTAGTCAGGAGAACAGAAGCCTTTCGTGAGGCTTCGGCCAGTGCGGAATATGTTCCCGGAACAAAAGACGCCTCGCGCCCTGGAATTTTTTATGTACCCATTCCCAACGTTTCTAAATACAACAAGTTTGCTGACGAAGCGCTATTTCTCCACGAAGCGATTCCGGGACATCACTATCAGTTGTCTTTGCAACAAGAAAACAAGGCGTTGCCTAAATTTTTACATCCCGAAAGTTTGGGAGTTTTTGTAGAAGGATGGGCGTTGTATGCAGAATCTTTAGGGAAGGAATTAGATCTTTATGACGATCCCATTCAATATTTTGGTATGTTGAGTATGGAAATGCATCGCGCGATTCGTTTGGTGGTAGATACGGGAATGCACAGCAAAGGATGGACACGAGAACAAGCCATCCAATATTCGCTAGACCATGAAGCCGAGTCTGAGGCCTCTATCATTTCTGAAATTGAACGCTATATGGCTACCCCCGGTCAAGCACTGTCTTACAAAATGGGTCAGATCAAAATCAGAACCCTGAGAACTAAAGCAGAACAGAAACTCGGAGCGCAATTTGATGTAAGAGCGTTTCACAGTCAAGTTTTGAATTCGGGAAGTTTACCTCTTGTTTTATTGGAGGAGAAAATTGAAAACTGGATCAACTCTCAATTGTAGAATTTTAGATCCGCGAGGATACTTTATTCTTGATTGATGATGGGTTTGACCTTTTCTGCGATCAGTTGCATGGTATTTTTGAGTTGCTGATGGGTTAGATTGGCATTGTCTAGTTGGAAAGTAAATCGATTGATTCCTCCAAGTGCAGCACTATGTCCTAAAATCTTTTCGGCCACCTCTTCGGGGTCACCTACCAGTAAGGCTCCTGTTCGACCGTTTTGTGCAGCAAAGCGTTCAAAGGTTACAGGAGGCCAGCCGCGCTCTTTCCCAATTCTACTAAAATTATAGGCGTAACCCGGATAGTATTCCTCCACCGCATGGTCTTTTGTTTCCGCAACATAGCCCAGGGAGTGAATTCCAACTTTTAACTCCTCCGGAGCAAATCCTGCTTCCTGACCCGCTTTTCGGTACAAGTCAATCAAGGGTCTGAAGCGGTGGGTTTCTCCACCGATAATAGCAACCATCAGGGGAAGACCAAGTTGACCCGCACGGACAAAGGAGGCGGGTGTTCCCCCAACTCCCAACCAAACAGGAATTTTCTTCTGATACGGTCTCGGGGTAATTCTTTGGTTTTGCAAAGGAGCGCGAAACCTTCCCGACCAGCTGATTACTTCTTCTTTCCGAATTTGTAAGAGCAGTTCTAGTTTTTCCTTAAAAAGAGCATCATAATCTTCAAATTGAAAACCAAACAGTGGAAACGACTCAGAAAAAGAGCCCCTTCCCACGACCATCTCTGCGCGTCCCGAGCTGATTAAATCCAAGGTTGCATAGTTTTGAAATACACGTACTGGATCGGCGGCACTTAACACAGCAACGGCACTGCCCAGTCGGATCTGTTTTGTACGCGCTGCGGCGGCGGCAAGAATCATATGGGGTGCTGAATCCAGAAATTCCTCGCGATGGTGTTCTCCAATTCCGAAAAAGTCCATACCTACAGCATCTGCAAAAACAATACGATCAATCAATTCATTTAGGGCATGAACCCGCTCCTGAGCTGTTGGAACCCCTTGGGTTATATCCACTGCTGCAAAGCTATCTACACCGATTTCCATTTATTTTTCTGAAGTAGTTTCGTTCATCGTATCTACCATGGTTTTTAAAAGGCCATTTTGTTTTTTGTCGTTCATAAGTTGCCAGAACATGATTCCCCCTAAGTTATTTTTTAGTGCAAACTCAGTTTTGAGTTTAATCGATCGTGGGTCGTCAAAGGTGGCAAAGATATTATTGATGCTGTCGTAGGCATAAGGTGCTTGGGCCTGTTCATCCCAATAAAAATTAAAATTAGACCGCACGGAATCGAAGTTTATTTGGTTGTAGCTGCGGTTCCATTTGGCGGGTTGGTTTAATCCGTTATTGACGTTGGTAACTTCTTTAAATGTTTTGATGTAAAAAGCCCCACCGATAAAGATTTTTTTTGGGTTGACACCCAAATCAATCAGTGCTTTTATGGAGGCCTCCGCAGATCTGTCTTGGAAGGCATTAGAAGACAGTGCGGTGTGGTGCCCAGTTTTGCTAGATCCAGATCCAAAAAAATCATAGGTCATCAAATTCACGTTGTCCACCAAAGGCATGACTTTGTCCCATTCCACAGAATTTTCAAAAAAGCGTATAGAGGCCCCCGCGGCAAAACTCAAGATATCCCCTTGCTTCATATAGTTTCGCAGTTGAACGACCAAATCGGTAAAATTTTCTCGGTCTTCCGGTTGATATTTATGTCCTGGATAACCCGAAATTGCTGGATATTCCCAGTCTAGATCAATGCCGTCGGCATCAAATGTCTCGATGATTTTTGCTGTGGAAACCGCAAAGTCTATCCGTCCTTGGACTGTACTGAACACCTCTGAGCAGGTTTCACAACCGCCCCAGCCACCTAGGGAAACCAAAACTTTTAAATTGGGATATTTCTTCTTTTGCTTGACGAGGTTTACCAACGTTATACTGTCTGCCACATTATCTACGGCTAGTTCATTTCCTTTGAGGTGTAAAAAGCTATAAATAATTTGATCTACACCGTTCAGGTCAAATTCATCAATAGATTTTTCATCTCCGGCATAATAGGCAATGAGTTGTGGTTTCCATTCCGTGGCTTCATTACAGGAAGTCAAAGAGACAAGAACAAGGAGAAGAAGGATTGTATTTTTCATTTGTCAAATTTATTTTTCGATTAAAAATTGTAGGATTTAGCTGCAGTATTTAAAAATGGGAACACAGAGAACCTATAGCCGTTACCTTAAAATTAGTCCAAACTTTAATGTCTGCAAAACAATCCCTTTGAAAATATGAGACCTTGCAAAATTCTGTACCTAGTAAAGAGTTCTTTTTATTCTCAAAGATTTGTTCCTATCTTGTTGTAAATTAAAATTTATGCGAAGTCAAAAAATATTTTTTATCCTTTTTGGAATATTTTCCGTGTTGAGTTCTTGTACTACAGATTCACAGGAGCGGCCCAACATCCTCTTTATTATGTCCGACGACCACACCTCTCAGGCTTGGGGAATTTACGGTGGAATTTTGGAGCCTTATGTAAAAAATACGGGAATAAAACGCTTGGCATCCGAAGGGGTTACTTTAGAAAATATGTTTTGTACCAACTCGATCTGTGTACCCTCACGAGCTGCGCTCTTGACAGGAGTCATGAGCCATAAAAACGGGGTTTATACTTTGGGTGATGCGCTGGTGCCAGACAGCTTGAACATTGCAAAAGTACTCTCCTCTTCAGGCTATGCGACAGCGATAATAGGGAAATGGCATTTAAAAACCGAACCTACTGGATTTGATTACTACAAAGTTTTACCGGGGCAGGGGCGCTATTTCGATCCTGTTTTTAAAACCGCAGAAAATTGGGAATACGGTTGGAAAGGCGGAAAAGAGCAAAAAGGATTTTCATCCGACATTATTGGAACGGAATCTCTGGACTGGATTGATTCGCAAGATCCAGAAGCCCCTTTTTTCTTAATGACCCATTTTAAAGCTACCCACGAACCCTTCCACTATCCCGAGCGTCACGCCGAACTTTTGGAAGAGGTTGTGTTGCCAGAACCGAAATCTTTACTGGAACCCTATCCTACACCAGATGGGAGGACATTCAAAGGACAATTGTTAGACAACCTCACCAAGAGATGGTTGCGGTATCAAGCGGATCCAGAAAAATTTTGGACAGATTACCCCGGTATGCCATTTGATGTTACCGGTTTGGATAGTATTGCCATTCGAAAAAAATCCTATCAGAAATTTGTTAAAGATTTTATTCGGTGTGGAGCTGCGATAGATGACAATATTGAAAAAATAATTGCTGGTCTTGAAGAGCGCGGTTTGTTGAACAATACTTTGATTATTTATACCTCTGATCAAGGCTATTTTCTTGGGGAACACGGATTTTTTGACAAGCGAATGATGCTGGAACAGTCCTCACGGATGCCTTTTGTAATTCGGTATCCAAAAGATTTACCGCAGGGAACGCGAAATGAATCCTTGTTGATGAATATAGACATTCCCGCCTTGTTGTTGGATTACGCCCAGGTGAAACGACCCGAACAGATGCAAGGAGAGAGTTTTAGATCTCTCCTGAAAGATGATAAGTTAGAGGGAAGGCCCTATACCTATTACCGCTATTGGGAGCACAGCCCAGACCGGCCAGCACATTTTGGGATAAGAAGCAGTCGCTATAAGTTGATTCACTATTATGGAAAACCCTTGGGAATGAAAAGTGCCAATGCACAGGCCACTCCTCCTAGTTGGGAATTTTATGACCTTGAAACAGATCCGAACGAGTTGAAAAACGTTTTTAACGAACCCAGTTATCAGGATCTCATTGTGAAAATGCATGCTTCATTAATTAATGAAAAGGCTTTTTATGAGGACCATCAAACTCCTGTACCCGATTTAGAATTTTAGGTTCTGTGTAATTTCAATAAAAAAACCCTCCCAGGCAGATGGTTTTTCTTTTCCACCTTGCGGATCCTAGAAAACAGCTTTTTTCTAGAAATAGGCGGTTCGTATTTGAATTAAAGGGTGAATAGTTATAGATTTGAATGTTATTAAATTAAGAACACTTGAATAAACTAGTTAGAGTACTTCTATTTTTCTCCTTCCTGATTTCTTGCGACTCCAATTCTGAAAAACAGCAGTGGCAAAAGGGAAATCTTCATACCCATTCCTTTTGGAGTGACGGGAATGATTTTCCCGAAATGATCATACAATGGTATAAAAATCAGGGTTATCAATTTATAGCACTTTCAGATCACAATACCATTGCCAAACAGGAACGTTGGTATGAACTATCAAAAAAGGATATAGAGAACAAGGTTTTAGAAAAATATGAAAATGCATACGGAGATTGGGTGGAAACCCAAACAGATTCAATGGGTGTTCGTGTAAAGCTAAAAACGTTCGATGAATATCGTTCCAAGCTGGAAGAACCTGGACGTTTTTTAATTGTTAAATCTGAAGAGGTTACTTCCTCCTACGAGAAAAAACCAATCCATATAAATGTGACTAACATCCAAGAAAAAATAGAACCGGTAAAAGGAAGTTCTGTGGTTGAAATTATGCAAAAAACACTTGATCTTGTTCATGCACAAAGGGAAAAGCTAGGTATTCCAATGTTTGCTCATATCAATCATCCCAATTTTGGTTATGGAATAAGTACGGAGGATTTGAAAAAATTGAATGGCGAACGCTTTTTTGAGCTTTACAATGGCCATCCTGCAGTAAACAACGCAGGTAATGATGAATACGATTCTACAGAAATTATGTGGGATCTAGTCAATATTCACTATTTAGATCAAGACAAACCTCTATTGTATGGGATAGCAACAGATGACAGTCATCATTATCATAATTTTACTGCCGATTTGAGTAATACCGGGCGAGGCTGGGTAATGGTTAATTCAAGAAAACTTGAGACCTCATCTTTAATCGAGGCAATGGAAAAAGGGGATTTTTATGCCTCCACGGGAATAACGATTAAAAAATATGTTGTTACAAAAAACCAAATCCGTGTTGAAGTTGAACCGGAACAAGGTGTACACTATGAAATTTTATTTTTAGGATATAAAGATGGAGGTGAAGCTGTAGAAATCTTAGAAAGAATAAAGGATACAAAAGGTTCTTATACCTTTCAAGACAATGATCTTTTTGTTCGAGTTAAAATAACATCTGATGCACTTAAGGAGAGCCCTTCAAATACGCAAGAGACCAAACAAGCTTGGACGCAACCCTTTTTGGTAAAGAACTAGTTTTCTTTTTCACATCATCGAATTCTACTCAAAACGTTAATTCCTTTATTTCACTGACCTAAACTAAGATTCATGTGTAATGGTTTTAGAGGGTATTTGGGAAATTTTTGATTACAGATTTGTAAATCCAATCGCTTCTCTTACCTTTAAAGAAGTATTAACCATAAACCAATTAAAAATGAAAAATTATTTTTTAGCACTATTAGTATTCAGTACGATTTCATTAGAAGCGCAATATTGTGTGTTTTTTGATCTTAAAGCTGAAAATCCAGAAATGGTTGTATCAACCATAACAGCTGCAATGAATACCGAGTGGGCCAAAAACATACAGGCTACAAAGTCATTATTTGCCTATCTTCCAAATGGATCTACAAAGTCCACACATTCACTTCAGTTATGTTTTCCAAACGAGGAAGCTTTTGAAAAAGCTTTTATGTCTTACGGACAGTCAATGGAAGCAAGATTATTATTTGACGAAAGGCTACCTCAGTATTCTATAGATGTATCACAATCTATCAATACCCCGATTTGGTATAACGGACAAGATTGGGCAAATGACAATGTGTTTATGCTTTATCAAATGGAAGTAACCAACCCTTCTTTATATTTAAAAGAATTTAAAAGCTTTTCGCAAAAGATGGCAAAAAAATTAGGGTATGAAAACAATTCTTATGGTCTAGCTTTTCCAATTGTAGGGAAAAATGCTGATTTTTCTCATTTTGCGTGGATCGGATCTCCTGATATAAAGACAGCGCTTTCAAATACAAAGAAAATGCTAAGCGATCCCTTATTTGCTGAGTTTTCAAGTAAAGTCTCTGGAATTAGAAAAGTAGTCAATTCAGTAATGTCAGTTCGTGTGATGGACTTTTAACACGTCAAATCTCTATGAATTAACCCTCCCTAGTGGAGGGTTTTTTTGTAAATGGAAACAATTCCAATCTCTTCCCATCTATGTCGGGATTTCTGGCGAAATATTGTTTGAATTAGATCTTGTAAATCCAATTTATTCTGTTTAATTTGGAAGTATTATTAATCATAAATCAATTTAAATGAAAAATTTATTTAGTGTAGTTTTTTTCCTTTTGGTGTGCAGTTTAAATGCACAGAAAAAGAAGAATGGCGTCATTTATAACGAACACCCTCATATTCAAATCGTTGAAAAATTTAATGCGGCTTTTACGACTGGTGATTCAGAAACACTTAAAGGTCTTCTTGGGGAGGATTTTAAATGGTTCAAGCCCAGTGACAGAACGCCAAGGACTGTTGACCAATTGTTGGGTCGATCGAATTATTTAAGCAAGAATATTGCAAATTTTGAGATTAAACATTCAGGGGGTTCCTATCCTGACGTTTTGGAGTACAAGCAGGACAATCTCACAGATGTAAAAACATACGAGAGAATGACTGGCTATGATATTAACACTGGAGTAGATTTATGGATGCCAAGGTATGCAACATTTAGAATAAATGACGATAATAAAATCGTAGCCCTTTGGGTAAACGATGACCAAGTATTGTGGCAAAAAGCCTATGACGCCTATGACACACGTAAAAATGGTGTGATCTACAAAGACCATCCCTTTATTTCAAATATTCGTCTTTTGATTGCGAGTATGAAAGAAATGGATGTCGACAAAGTTCGTTCCTTTTACAGTGAAAATGCTCGGATTTACGATGTTATGAATTCAGGAGAGTTTGAGTTTTTAACTCTCGATGAAGAAATGGCGAACATGGAAAATGCTTTTAAGGCATTTGATATAGTCTATATACAAGAAATCGGGTTTCCAGATGCTCTAGCGTATGAGGGGAGTAATGTGGTGATTCTCTCCTGGTGGAAGATGAGAATAAAAAATAAAAAATCAGGGAACGTAGCTACTATTATGCAGCACATTCAACATACATTGAATAAAGAAGGTAAAATTGTAAGAGAAGATTACTATTACAATCCTGCTCAATTTCCGAATTAAATTATTTATAACTATTTCCGACCCTCCTTAGTGGAGGGTTTTTTTTTCTTTAATGAAGCCAAACAAAATTTTCTTTATTATTGTTGAATATACGTACTATTTAAAAGGAGTTGTTTTAGGAATGGTTTGTGTTGGGAAATTTTAGACCTGTAAAATAGAAAACGAATAGCTCTAGACAAGAGTAGAAAAGAGAACTGAGTAACTACCCTTTCATGGAAAAAAATGTATTTGGTGAGCAGCTAGAGATTTGTTGTACAAATCCTATGACGGGATATTTTAGAGATGGTGTTTGTAGGACAATTTCCGAAGACACAGGAACTCACACTGTTTGTGCAGTAATGAATACTGATTTTTTAAAATTCTCAGCTTCCAGAGGTAACGATTTAATTACTCCAATACCCTTTTATCAATTTCCAGGTTTATCCGAAGGGGACAAGTGGTGTTTGTGCGTTAGGAGATGGTTGGAAGCAGAAAAAGCAGGGAAAGCTCCAAAATTAATATTAGAGGCGACGCATGAAAAAACTTTGAAATATGCACCATTAGATTTATTGGTAAAGTATGCCTGCAAATGATGATAAATTTCCAAATTCTTGAGATGTTTGATATATAACTTATATTCTTTATCTTAAAGACTATATTAACCATAAATCAATTAAAATGAAACAAGTTAAGTGCGCAGATTTAGGAAACGATTGTGATTTCGTTGCAAAAGGAACACTCGAGGAAGTGATGAATCAGGTTGCAGATCATGCTACTGGAGTTCACAATATGACAATTACTGACGATGTAATTGAAGCTGTGAAAGGTGTAATGACAGAGGAGTAATTTTGAAATACAATTTTAATCAATGCCCTCCCTAGTGGAGGGTTTTCTGTGATTTGTATGGAACTCGAATTCCTATCAAATCCAAGGGCATCCTTTTTCTAGCCCAAGATTTCGGTGTAGAGCGTTTTAAGGGTTGGTGTTTGGGTGATCTGTGTAGTCGTTTTGAAATAAATCCCATACTCTATATCTTTGATGTAGTATTAATCATAAATCAATTTAAATGAAAAAAACAATTTTACTCTTTGCCTCGTTATTTAGCATGACTTTTGTTTTAGCACAAAATCAAGAACGTTTAAGCGTCCATTATTTCGATATTCCTGAAAATCTAGAGACACAGTTTATGGAATTTAATAAACAAATTAATCAAGAGCTTGAAAATGCTGGATTCGGAAAGAATTTTTATAAAATTTATAAAGTAAAGAAAGATGATAAAGCCAAAATGCACAGGTATTTTCAAATTAGTTCATATACCAGCGACAAACACTATGAAATGACTCACGATGTAGGTGAGGATTACAATAAAATTTTAGATGCCTTTTGGGATTCGGACCTTGCTAAAGCTTTTAATAAAAATAGAATTTACAGAAAAGTTTATAGGATTGAAAAGTAAGTTTTGTTTTAAAGCGGTCACCCCAGAAAAATAATCCACTTTGAAATAGTGTTAAACCCTTCCTAGTGGAGGGTTTTTTTTGCCCCTAAACGTCCAACCCAAATCTTTTCTAATCTATAGATATTATTCTCTTAACTTTAGCTTCTTGTATAGTGGTTTTAAGGGAGTGTTGTTTGAGAGAATTGTAGAGACGAATTTGTAATTCATTTCAATACTTTATATCTTGGGGAAAAGTATTAACCATAAATCAGTTAAAATGAAAAAAATAATAGTTACACTAGTACTTAGCGCAGGGTTCATTTGCTGTCAAATGAACCCAAACTCCTCTGGAATTGTACTCAAAAATGACGAAAAATCAAACTTGGTTAAAAGTCATATGGAAGCCTATATGGAAAACGATTCAAGTGTAGCCGAGATTTTATTTAGTGAAGATTTGTTGCTTTATGATCAGTTTGCCAATAATCAAAAAGACAATACTACAGTTCCTAATCCAGGTGGAAGGCAAGGGTTGATCGATGCAGATAAGTTCACCCATATGCTCTTTAGAGAGATTCAACTCACAACAGATAAGATAAGTACTTATCAAATGGATGATGGTAAAACCTATACAGCATTTTGGTCCATGTGGTCTGGGACAGGAAAATTTACAGGACAAGAAATGACACTTCCGTTTTACTGTGTAAGTCTTTGGGAGGGAAATCAAGTGGCTAAGATATGGCGCTATATGGATCCATCAGGGTTAAACAAAGAAGTGACTGCTTTTGAGGGGATCAACAAGAACTCAAAAAAGGTTATTGGATTAGCAGAACTCTATGTGAATAACGGATACGATAAAGAGGATGTAGAAGAGTTTTTAGTCCGCTTCAGTAAATTTATCAGAGATACAGAGCCCAACACCTACGATTTTGGTTATTTTATTTCATCCAACGGAAAAAAAGTTAACCTGATAGAAAAATACATTTCATCAGCAGACTTTGTTTACCACTTAAATAATTTTGAACAAAGTGATTACGCTAAGGAGTTTTTGACACTTTTTACACTCAATAAAGTTATTATTGCAGGTGATGCTTCTGATGAATTAAAAAGTAAAGCTAAAGCCTATGGAGCAGAATTGAGACCCCAGATAGGAGGATGGATCAATTAAAAATTTAATCTTAACAACACATTCAACCCTCCCAAGTGGAGGGTTTTTCTTTTACATTTTTTCTCTATATCTTCGAGCTAGTATTAATCATAAATCAATTAAAATGAAAAAACTTTTTCTACCCTTACTATTAATTCTTTCATCATTTGCAATTGCTCAAAATATTGCTTTTGATTTTGCTTTTATAGATGCTGAAGACATCAATTCTTACGATGAAAACTTAAAAACCAAATTTCAACGACTCAATCAAAATTATATCGATGATGACAGGATATTGGGTTGGCATGTGTGGAAAGTGCTAAATGGAGCGCAAACTCCTTTTACACATCTTGCAGTAACTATTTATGATATGGACAAAATGGATGACAACTACACACCCAAAAAATGGACAGAAGAGTTCACCGATATGACACAATCTGAATTAAGAGAGTGGGCAAAAAAAAATGGAGAAAACAGAAAAATTGTCTTTGAAACACAAATGGTTAATGTAGCTGACGTATTGCAAGAAGGGGTTACAACTTATCCTGATATTGCGGTGATGAACTTCATGAAAGCAAGACATGATAAATATAAATCCTATGAAGATCTAGAAAAATCAATGACAAAATCCATTCCAAAAGGAGCTGCAAGAAAGGGGTGGAGCCTTGCAAAAAGAATTGACCGTATAGGAACCGATTTAGCATGGACACATTTTACAGTAGATTGGTATGACAAGTATTCAGACTATTTAAAAAATGCTTCAGGACCCTCTGGTGATGCAAATAAAACCTATCAAAAAATGATGAGCTTAAGAGATTTAACCAACCGTGTTGTGCTTAAAAAGTTTATATTCCTCAATAAATAATTTATCCAGACCCTCCCAAGCGGAGGGTTTTTCTTTTCCACTATTTTCTATATCTTAGAGGTAGTATTAATCATAAATCAATTAAAATGAAGAGATATTTAGTAGCTACAGCTTTTATTGCATTAACATTATTTTCATGCAGTCCTACAGAACGTTCAGTTGGATTTACGAATTGGTCAGATGACGGTACTCCGTATAAATTTCATTTAGGAACTGAACAGTCTATCAGTGTAGTAAAAAAGTTTGACGAATTATTACAAAGTAAAAATTATGATCTGCTTTATGAGCATTTTTCAGATTCTGCAACATTTACATATCACAATGGAGAACAAAATACTTTAAAACAATTTATAGACCTAAACCTCCAAAGAGATTCGACTCTTACCGCAAATAATGAAACTTTAAAATGGGAGCCACAAAATGCATTTTCTGTTGACTTAGATCCTGACATGGGTGGTGAACATGTAAATATGTTATATCTCGCTACTTATGAGTCGGAAGAATCAAAAAGTCAGTTTTATGCTAATCTCTGGTTTTACGTTCGTGAGGGTAAAATTGTTACACTTCGACAGTTTAATCAATCGATCAAATAAAATCGTTTAAACTTTTGATTCGTGTAACCTCTAGCCTAGGATTTTTCTTTTACACCAATGCCTCCAATCCAAATCTTCTCCAATCAAGTGCTATAATTAAGTTAAACCAAGATACGTGTTTATTGGTTTTAGGGGATGTTGTTTGGGGAAAGTTTGTAACGTGATTTGAAATAAATCCAATTCTTTATATATATCTTAGAGGTATTATTAATCATAAATCAATTAAAATTAGAAAAGTAATTTTTTATTTGGACAATTCCTTTTCCCCTGCTTTTTTTAAAAGTTGATTAATTTTTTTTAAATCCGAACTCAGAATTTTATTTAATTTCCCCAAGTGCATGTTCAGCTCCGTAGAAAGTTCATCAAATACCAAATAAGCTCCGTCAGTTGGTTTTGCGTCACCATTTTCAACACTGCGTCTTAATGATGCCAATCGATTATTTAATTTAATTGGAAAATTAAGAGGATCTTGACCTGATTGATTTTTTACTTGGTAGAGATCGGCTTCAATTAATGAAATTTCTTTTAAAAAAGGATTAACAAAATTTTTGTAAGTAGAACTAGGAATTTTGTTTTTTGCATCATTCAACTTTGATTTAATTTCACGAATTTTAATTACAGTTTCATTTGCAAGACTCGTTTTATCCCGTATTTTTGAAGCAAGGTCAAACTGTTCTTTCAAATCTTTTTCTGTAATATCTTTTAAATTGGGATTCATTCTTATTTTGAAATCATGTGTTTCAACATAATCCCCAGCAGTTAAGCGCACTTTATAATTTCCAATAGGAGCTTTAGGACCTCTTTCAGGACGTGCGCTCCAAATAATCATACCCTCAAATGATGAAGCACCAGGATATCGTAAATCCCATGAGAAATTATTCATGCCGATGGCTGTAGTAGGTTTAGTTGACCCACCTCTTTTCCACCAAGGAATATTTGGATCAACTTTATATTTTGGCTTATCTCCCTTATGAGTAGCTATAATGTTGTCATTCGAATCCAATATTTCAAAAGTAACAGTGTCTAGTTGCTCATTTAAATAATACTGGATGTCAGCATCATAAACTCCTCTAATAGCATCTGCAGGTTTAAAAAGTACAGCTGATTGCTTCACCATTTCATCTTTGAATTGTCTAAAAGGCTGTATATTGTCTAAAATCCAAAATCCTCTTCCATGAGTTCCGATTACAACATCATTATCTTTTATAACTAAATCCCGAATGGGTGTGTCTGGAAGTTCTAATTGTAAACTCTGCCATAATTTCCCATCGTTCATGGAAAAATATACCCCATGCTCAGTTCCTAAAAACAATAAACCAGGTCTAACAGGGTCTTCCCGAACTGCTCTAGCAAAATGCCCCTTTTTTATTCCATTGATTATTTTTATCCATGTTTTTCCGTAATCATGAGTTTTAAAAACATAGGGTTCTCTATCATCAACTTGATATCTGTTTGCAGCAATGTATAAAGTTCCAGGATTGTGAATTGATTCATCAATAATACTTATTCTTGAAAACTTAGGAAGCTCCTTTGGGGTAATGTCTTCCCAGTATTTACCCCCATCTCTAGTAATATGCATTTTCCCGTCATCAGATCCAGCCCAAATAGTATTAATGTCGTGATGAGACGGTGCTAAGGCAAATACAGTTGCGTAAATTTCAGGACCATTCATATCCATCGTAATTACTCCCCCTGTTTTTCCTAAAGTTGTGGGATCTGCATAAGTTAAGTCTGGACTAATCTTTTCCCAAGATTGACCATCATTAGTCGTTTTCCAAACATGTTGTGAACAGGTATACATAATATTTTCGTCTTGAGGTGCAAACATTATTGGAAATGTCCATTGCCAGCGTTCAGGAAGTGCATCTGCAGGTTCTCCAGAAAAAAAACGCGGATAAACTTGAATATCTCTAATTTGACCGTTACTTCGATCATAACGCGTTAACAAAGCTCCCTGACTCCCTGCGTAAAAAATATCCTTTTTACTCGGATGTTGTGTTATCCATCCACTTTCACCGCCTCCAACGGCATAGTACCATCCATGATTTGGACCGCGAGCTTGTCGATGGTCCCATCCGTCACTTGGAACAGCTACGGTACTATTGTCTTGTTGTGCGCCTGCTACGTGATAGGGAACATCACTTGTGGTCATTACATGGTATAATTGTGTAGTTACAAAATTTTGTTCTGTCCAGGTTTTACCTCCATTAATGGTTACGTTACCTCCACCATCATTTGAATTAATCATACGCTCAGGATTATTTGGGTCTATCCATAAATCATGATTGTCCCCATGAGGGACTTGAATAGTTATGTCAAATGTTTTTCCTCCGTCTATTGATTTATACAGACCAGTATTTAAACCATAAACAATATCTTTATTCAGGGGATCTGCATAAATTCTTGAATAGTAAAAAGCACGTTGTCTCAATTTACGTTCATCATTTGTACGAATCCAAGTTTTACCAGCATCATCAGATCTAAAAACTCCTCCTTCATTAGCTTCAATAATAGCCCAAACTCTATTTGAATCAGCAGGAGAAACTGTTACACCAATCTTACCAATTGGTCCTTCTGGCATTCCAGAGTTTTGTGTTAAATCCAACCAGGTTTGCCCACCATCAACACTCTTCCAAAGTTTACAGTCTGGACCTCCACCCCACATTTTCCATGCTTTTCGTTGTACTTGCCACGTACTGGCATATAAAACATTTGGATTATTTCTGTCTATTATTAAGTCTACTGCGCCTGCTTTTTCACTAACAAATAATGTTTTTGACCAAGTATTTCCTCCGTCAATACTTTTAAAAACTCCTCGTTCAGAATTGTCACCATAGGGATGACCTAGTGCAGCAACATAAACAATGTCTGGATTAGTTGGGTGTATCCGAATGCGTGAGACTGCTTGCGTTTCCTTTAAGCCTAAATGTTTCCATGTTTTTCCTCCATCTACTGTTTTATATACTCCATCTCCTTGAGTTATACTCCCCCTTAGTTGTACTTCTCCCATTCCTATGTATACAATATCAGGATTTGTTTCTGCCACAGCAACTGCTCCAACAGATGAACTGGTTACTTTACCATCAGTAACTGGATACCATTCGGTTCCACCATCATCGGTTTTCCATAAACCACCTCCTGTAGCTCCAAAATAATATTCATTTATCCTCCCTGGACTTCCTGCTGCTCCAAGAGAACGCCCACCTCTTAAGGGACCGATATTTCTCCATTCCAATTGATTGTAAAATTCTACAGGTATTTGCGTATTTTGATTAGAAACTTGAGCTGTAATCGGGAAAAAGCTCACTAGTAGCAATACTGTACTAATCAAGGATTTAAAGTGATTCATAAGAAAACATTAAGGTTTTAATAATAGTATGAGTTACAAAAATACTGAATTTACATTTTTAAAATAAACTTCTTCTAGGCAGAGAGATAATCCCCATCTGAGATAAAAAAGTAGAATAAGAACTTTTATAAACCCAAAAAAAGTGGTTTCATTTACCTTATTGGGAATAACAGCAATTATTGATTAAAATTATTCTATTTACCTTTAAAGTATTATTAATAACAAATCAATCAAAATGAAAAAAATATTTTTAGTATTGTTACTTGTATCATTCGCTTTTGCATGTAATCAACCAGTTGAAAAACCAAAACCAAACATATCAGACGAATATGCTTCAAATTTAAAGACAGCTCAAACATTCTTTGAACTCTTTTTAACTGAGGATTTAGATGGTCAGAAACCATTAATTTGTCCAGGCGTGACTCATTATCCTCCTTTTTACGGAGCAGAACCAGGAAAATATGATGCTTTTGTGGCTGCAGGAAAGGGATGGATGGATGCCTTTGATGAAATAACCTACAATGCTGAGGTTTGGCTTCCAGGAACTGATTCATTAGGAAATTCAAATGGAAGTGTGAGAACTTACGGTGTGTGGACAGCAAAAAATCCAATGAATGGAAATGTGATTACTACAAATGCTTATCATTCGTTTGAGTTTAATGCCAAAGGACAGATTCACGAAATGCGTGATTACTTTGATGCCTCAGGAGCAATGGCTGCAGCAATGAAAGACACCCAATAGTTTAAATAATAATTATATAGCCCTCTCAAAGTGGAGGGTTTTTATTTTACACCATTGGACACAATCTAAATCCCATTCTCTATATCTTAGAGGTATTATTAATCATAAATCAAATAAAATGAAGAAAATTATTTTTGGATTAATTGTATCTATTACAATATCAGTTAATGGACAATTTTTACAGTCAAGACTTCTTAAAGTAAATCAGAGTGATGCTGCCAAGTTTGAAGCTGCAGTTGAAGAAAAAACAAAGTTGTATAACAGTAAAGAGGGACAACCCCGATATTTAACATTTAAAATTTTAACAGGTCCTTATGCTCAAAATTATGTGAGAATGCAATATGCAGATGATTTAAGTGAATTTGATGCTATCGATAAAGTTGGAAATGATTACTGGTTTAAAACAACTGGTAAACTTCATGTTTCAGAAGGAAACCGAATTTTCTCAAGAAATGCAGAAGCAACTTATTCTCCCGAAGGAGCTGAAAGAGTAAATCATAGACGTATACTATATTATAAAATCAGACCAGGAATGGAAAAAGATTTCTGGAGATATAGAACAAGGTTAGTTAAAGCATTAGAAGCCGCAAATTGGCCAAATCGAGTATCAACTCTAAACTGTAACTCAGGCTGTGATGGAAATTGGGTAATGGTTAGATATCATCATAAAGATTTTAAAAATGAATATGATGATAACTCTAAAATATTTCCAGTTGTAGTTGAAAAATATAATGAATTATTTGGTAAAGATTCATACGAAGAAGACTCTCAAAGGCTTCAGATGTCGGTTGAAGAAAATAGAACAAGACACCATCAAAGAATGCCTGCTCTTAGTTCCTCCTGGAATTAAGATTACTTAACCCTCCCAAGCGGAGGGTTTTTCTTTCTCCCCAATGAGGACAATCCAAATCCTCTCTAATCCATTACTATTATTGACCTAATATTACCTTAAGGCAAAATGGGGGTGGTTTGTTAAGGGTTTGTGTGGATACGTGATGGTGGAAAATCTAAGACTTCTCAAGCAACTCTATACCAAACACAGGGGTGTGGGTTTTAAAAAATGGTTTTTCTATTGGGATATGGGGTTGTGATTTGATATTTAATCCATTCTTTATATATTGTAAAAATGAAGAAACAACTCTACCCTAGAGCATTAATTCTATCAGCATTCCTTATCCTTTACAGCTGCTCTGCAGAAAAAGAGTTAGTTAATGAGACAACTAACCAGCAAGTTGAAATACCATTAGAGGATATATTACCTCAAGTTTATATCAACACAAACAGTCAAGAAATTCCTGATGAGCCAAAAATAATAGCTGAAATTTCAATTGAAAATAAAGGAGAGTTAAGACATGAAGGGCTTATTGGGATTGAAATCAGAGGACAATCTTCTCAAATGTTTCCAAAAAAACAATACGGTTTTGAAACACGTGATTCAGAGAATCAAGATATTGATTTGTCCTTGTTAGGACTCCCTGAGGAAGAAGATTGGATTCTTCATGCGCCTTACAGTGATAAAAGTTTGATTCGCAACGCTTTAATATACGATCTTTCACGTGATATAGGAAGGTATGCTTCGAGATTAGTGTTTGTTGAACTTATTTTAAACAATACTTATGATGGTCTTTATATTCTAATGGAAAAACTCAAAAGAGATAAATATCGAATTGATATAAACAAACTTAAATCAAGTGAAAATGAAGGAGAGGATTTGACAGGTGGATACATATTAAAACTTGATAAAGAAAATTCATATAATCAATCGAATTCTTTTACTTCTACTATACGCCCTCCAAATTCGATAAATAATCAGCAAATTCATTTTGTTTTTGATACTCCAAACGAGGAGGATATTACTGACGAACAAAGAAATTATATCAAATCTTATATAAACTCATTCGAGACCACATTAAATTCAAATCAATTTTCTGATCTCGAAAATGGTTATTCAAAATATATTGATATCGATAGTTTTATAGATTTTTTCATTTTGAATGAGATGTCAAATAATGTTGATGGGTATAGATTGAGCACCTGGTTGGTAAAGGATAAAAATGAATTACTTTCAATTGGCCCAATTTGGGATTTTAATTTAGCTTTTGGAAATGCAAATTATTGTGGAGGAGAAAGACATGATGTGTGGACATACAAATTTAACGAAAGATGTCCAGAAGACTTTTGGCAAATTCCTTTTTGGTGGAACCGATTAATGGAGGACTCTAAATTTAAAAGGTTATTACAGCAAAGATGGAATTTTTTGAGAAATAATGAATTAAGTGAAAATAATATTCTTTCCAAGATTGATAATTATGTTAATCTTTTTGAATCCTCTGGCAGTAGAGAAGGTAATTTTAGGAGATGGCAAATTATAGGTGAGTATATCTGGCCAAATTATTTTATTGGTGGTTCCTACCAAGATGAAATAAATTATTTAAAAGATTGGATTTCCAATAGAATGGCTTGGTTAGATAGCGAAATTGATAAGTTTTAAGATTTTTCAAATCAAAATATTTGCAAAAAGTAAAGTAAAGGGGCATGGGATTTAGAAAACGGTTTTTCTATTGAAACACGAGGTTGGTATTTGATATGTAATCCATTCTCTCTATCGTTAGAGGTATTATTAACCATAAATCAATTAAAATGAAAAAAATATTATTAGTTTTTCTAATATCAATAACTATAAATGCACAAGAAAAAAAGAAATATTTTATTCATTTAACATCCGATCCAATGAAAAATCCCTCAGCCGCTATGATGTCTATAGCTGCCGCAAGTGAAGCTTTAAAACAAAAGCATTCAGTAGTGTTTTTTGCTGCAGGTGATGGGACTAAAATACTAATCAAAGATGTAATTAACAATCTTCATACTGTTACCTCTCTTGGCAGAGGAGTTTCAGGCGGTCCAAATAAAATTAGCCAAATGCTTAAAAAGGCATTAATTGAATTTTCAATTAATGGAGGTGTTATTCATATCTCTGAAGGTTCTATTTTAACTTTTGGAGTAACTCAAAATAATTATAAAGAACATTTAATTGATGTTAAAAAAATCAATTGGAGCTATCCTAAAGAATTAATAGAAGAAAGCTCAAAAGCTGATATTGTTTTTTCTTACTAAATAATTTCTTGCTTTGGAAATTAAATTAAAATTTAAAGCCCTCCCAAGCGAAGGGTTTTTCTTTTACACCAATGGATACAATCCAAATCCATCCTAATGCATTGATCTTATTGCCTTAATATAGTATTTCTGCATAGTGGTTTTAGGAGATAGCAAATTATAGGTGAGTAAATCTGGCCGAATTATTTTATTGGTGGTTCCTGCCAAGATGAAATAAATTATTTAAAAGAGTGGATTACCAATAGAATGGCTTGGTTAGATAGCAAAATTGATGAGTTTTAAGATTTTTCAAATAAAAAACATTTGCAAAAAGTAAAGGAAAGTAAAAGGGTTGAGTTATAGAAAAACAGTTTTTGAAGCCATGCTCGTCCATTTATTTTGGGTTTGTTGAGAAGTTTTAGGTTTTCCTTACACAAAATTTCCTTCAAAACACTAAATAGAAATTTTGCGTTAAGGTATTGATATCAATCTATTCGAGAAATAAATAGCAAAATTAAAATCAAAATTAACATCAATTAAAAAAAAATTATTATTTTGTACACTGATATAAATCATTTACTGATTTTATCTCTAAAATGAATAAAACAAAACAAAGAACATTAACAAAATCATACTCAAAATGAAAAAAGAGTTTTTAAAAAAAATCTCATTCCTTTTTGCACTACTATTGACCATTAGCACATATGCACAATCGGTTTCAGGTGTCGTAATGAGTGAAGATGGTCCTTTACCAGGGGCAACAGTTCAAGTAAAAGGAACAAATATTGGTGTAAGCACCGATTTTGACGGAAATTTCACAATTCAGGCTGACGGTACCGATGTATTAATTGTATCGTTTGTAGGTTTTACCTTGCAAGAAGTACCTATCGAAGGTCAAGATCAGATAACTGTTACACTTCAAGCTAGCAACGAGCTTGATGAAGTTGTTATAACTGGTTATGGTTCACAAAAAGATAGAGAAATTACTTCAGCCGTAGTTAATGTTGAAGCTGAAGATTTTAATCAAGGGCCTATAAATGATGCTGCACAGCTCCTCCAAGGAAAAGTTGCAGGACTTCAAATTTATAAGCCAGGTGGAAACCCTAATGAAAATCCAACAATACGACTTAGAGGAATCTCTACATTAGGGGCAAATACATCCCCTCTTGTTGTTATTGACGGTGTCCCTGGAGCGACTTTAGCAAACATTGATCCAAATGATATTGAAAGTATGACTGTTTTAAAAGATGGTTCAGCAGCCGCAATTTATGGTGCTCGAGGTTCAAGTGGTGTAATACTTGTAACAACTAAGAGAGGATCAACTGGAAAAACGGAATTTTCATATAACGGTCAATACTCTGTTAGCTCTATATCAAGAGAAATACCTGTTTTGTCTGCTCAAGAATTCTTAACTAATGGAGGAACAGATATTGGAAATGATACCGATTGGATTGATGCAATCACTAGACAAGGACAATCTCAAATTCACAATTTTTCAGCAGGTGGAGGAAGTGAAAACACAAACTATAGAGTATCAGCTAACCTAAGGGATGTTGAAGGTATACTAAATAATACTGGTTTTAAGCAACTTAACACACGTGCAAATGTTAATACAAAAGCATTTAATGACAAATTAACTTTAAATTTTAATTTGTCTTACACTAAAAGAGATGCTGATCGTGGTGATGAAAGAGCATTTGAATTTGCTCAATTCTACAATCCTACTGCTCCTATATATGGTGCTGATTCCCCTTTTGTTTTTAATTCAGCTCAATATGGAGGATATTTTGAACAATTAGGTCTTTTTAGAAGTTATAACCCTGTATCAATTATTGAGCAAACTAGAAATACTAGAAACTCTACTGACTTTAACTATAATGTTAACGCCATTTTAGAGGTTGTTGAAAATTTAGACCTGACATTTAGAGCCGCTGAGCAAAGAACAACATCTCGTGACCAGCTATATAGACCTACTACCCTTTTATTTGAAGGTAATGCTGTAAGTCCTACTAGAAGAGGTCTTGCTAGTTTAGGATCATTTGATTTATCTACGAAAGTTTATGAATTATATGGTGCGTGGGACAAATCATTTGGCTCTACGGATTTAGTATTTACAGCAGGTTATTCATATAATCAGATTAACACATCTGGAACAGGCTTTTCTTTGGGTGACTTCCCTGACAACACTTTAGACTATTCTGATGCAATTCAGAATTCACAGGATTTATTGAATGATGGTTATGTTGGAGCAAATAGTTATGCTTCTCCTGATGAAAAGATTATAGCATTTTTTGGTAGAATAAATCTAACCTTTAATAAAAACATATTCTTTAACGCAAGTTTGAGACAAGAAGGTTCTTCTAAATTAGGAGACGACAACAAGTGGGGGTTATTCCCAAGTGTTGGAGCTGGTGCAGATTTTAATTCAATTTTTGACTTAGGATTTGATCAGCTTAAAGTTAGATTTGGTTACGGATCAACTGGTTCTCTTCCTAGTGAAAATGGTCTCTCTTTAGAAGCGCGGAATTTTGTTTACAGTGGTGGCGGTTCTGCAGGTGGGGCAACCACTCTAGCACGCGCTGCTAATCCTGATTTAAAATGGGAAGAAAAAGGAGAAACCAATTTAGGTATTGAATTTAAAAGCGGTCCTTTGTCAATTGATTTTGATATTTACAACAGAGTCGTTAAAGATTTCATTATTGATAGGGAAGTTGATGCATCAATTTATGGTGTAAATAGAAGATTCGAAAACGCAGGTCAACTTTCTTCTCAAGGTCTTGAGCTAGCATTAGGTTATGATATCGTAAATAATGGAACAACATCTTACAATACCGGAATTGTATTATCTTCTAACACAAATATTTTAGATGAATATGTTTTGGATAGAGCTCAATACGGTTATTTAGGTTCTCCAGGTCAAAATGCTGTTGCTATGGTTAAAGTTCAAGTGGGACAGCCTCTTGGTGAAATTTATGGTCCGGTATGGGAAGGAGTAACTGCAGATGGAGGAAACCAATTTAGAGATGTAAATAGTGACGGGACAATTAATACCGACGCTGGAAATGTATTAAACGAAGACTATGATGGTGAAGTATTAGGACAAGCTTTCCCCACATTAGAACTTGGATGGACAAATCAAGTTGTTTTTGGAGATTGGTCAATAAATGCATTCTTTAGAGGTGCTTTTGGCCATAGTTTAATAAATACTTTTAGAGCTTTTTATGAGCCTAATGTACCCTCTCAGACTTCATATAATCAAATGAATACAAGATTAAGAGAACCAACCCTTGGGGTCGCTCAATATAGTTCTTTATATGTAGAAAAAGCTGACTTCTTTCTTTTAGATAACTTAACAATAGCTAAACAATTTAACTTTGGTTTTGACAAAGGAGTAAAAAGTGCTGTTGTATCTCTTAATGCAAATAGACCTTTTGTTATTACAAATTATACAGGTACGGATCCAGCACCAGAACTTTTTGATGCAGGAAATAATGCTGATGGAGGAGCAGCTGTTGGAACAGATGCCCTACTAGCACCTGGTATTGATAGAAGAGCTGATTATTTTGCAGCTCGATCGTTCACTATTGGGTTAAGATTAACGCTTTAATAATGAAAATGGAGAAAATGAAAATGATGAAATCTAATAAATACAATATAAACATGAACACTTTTAATAAATTATTTATATTTTTCTTGACTTCTTCTTTAATTTTGTCTTGTACTGATTTAGAGGAAGATTTAAGAGGAGTTATTGTTTCTGACATTACAGTCGAAGGAATAACAACTGACTCAGGGGGTGGCGCAGGAGGAGATGCACTTGAAGGTGCTTATTCTCAGTTGAGAAGCACCGGAACAGCAGGACACACAAATTGGTATTCAGCACAAGAGCTTGCTTCTGACGAAATGGTAGTTACCACCAAAGGTGGTGACTGGTATGATGGTGGATGGCTAATCGATTTTCATAAGCATAATTATAGTCCCACTAACGTAGCGGTTACTAATAACTGGAACTCACATTATGCAGCTATTAATGCAACTAATGAGTTGCTTGATGGTGGTACTTTAGATTCAAATGGTACTGCACAAATAAAAGCATTAAGAGCTTATTTCTTTTGGAGACTGATGGACTTGTATGGTAATATTAAGCTTCCTACTTCAACTGGACAAGATGCGCCTCAATCTTCAAGAGCAGAGGCATTTAACTTTATTGAATCAGAATTGTTAGATGCAATTGGCGTATCTTCAATTTCCGCTTCAATGGATTTGAGTAATAGCCCATTAGGTACTGCGAAAGATGCTTACAGAATAAATAGGTTTGGTGCCCTTGGTATTATAGCTAAGCTTTATCTTAACGCAGAGACATATACAGGTACTGCAAGATATCAAGAAGCTCATGATGCAGCAAACTATATTATTGAAAATGGGGGATATACACTTTGTGATGCAGGGTGTAGTGTAGCGAACTTAGGCAAAAGACCTGAAGTAAGTTCTGATCCAGATAGTTTAGAAGGTTTTGCTGCTGTTTTTGCTCCTAACAATGAAGGTAATCCTGAGCATATTTGGACTGTAAAATATGATCAAGCAACTGCTGGAGGATTTAATTTGGCTATGATGTCATTACATTATTCTAGTCAACTTACTTGGAATTTTGATGATCAACCTTGGAATGGATATTCTACATTAGAAGAATTTTATAATTCCTTTGATGATAATGATCAACGTAAAAAAGCGAGTTTTATAGCGGGTAACCAATTAGACTATGGTGGATCTGATTTACTTGATTATGCCACTGATGATGGAGATCCCAGACTAGAGTACACGCCATATATTAATGAAATTTTTCCCGATGGTTGTCGCCAATGTGGTGTAAGACCGGGTAAATTTAGTTATCAGCAATTTGGAAGACCCGATCAAAGTAATGATTTTACTTTAATTAGATTAGGACAGGTTTATTTAATAAGAGCTGAAGCTGCAGCAAGAGCTGCTGGGGATTGGAGTCAAGCACTTCCTGATACTAATATAATTAGAGCTAGAGCTGGAGCACCTGCCTTTTCTTCAATGGATGCTGACAAGTTTCTCGCTGAAAGAGGTAGAGAAATGTTTGGTGAGGCTGTAAGAAGAACTGACTTGGTTAGATTTGGTAAATACAATGATGCTTGGTGGGAAAAACCTGCATCAGAACCCTACAAAAACATTTTACCTATACCTTTTGAAGCCATTCAAGCTTCTGGAGGGTCATTAACTCAGAATCCTGGTTATTAATTTTATCAGAGTAAATATTAAAAAACCCCCTCTGGGGGTTTTTTTGTTACTTCACATTCTAATAAATAGAAGTTGATTAAAAAAATTGCACTTTTACAATGTATCCTTTTACTCCATTCTTGTGATAACGAAAAGATTGGATTCACGCTTTTAGGAGAGGATACAGGTATAAAGTTTGAAAATAACCTTTCGTTCAGTGAAGCATTGAATCCATATACCTATAGGAATTTTTATAATGGTGGTGGAGTATCAATTGGTGATATAAACAATGACGGGTTAGATGATATTTACCTAACCGGCAACATGGTTGAAAATAAGCTTTATATAAATAAAGGTGATTTTAATTTTGAGGATATAACCTTAAATGCAGGGGTTTCGTGTACTGATGTTTGGTCTACTGGCGCTACTTTTGTTGATATTAATGCTGACGGATTTTTAGATTTATACGTTTGTAAGTCAGGGCCACCTGGAGGAGAAAATAGAAAAAATGAGTTATTTATAAATAATGGTGACTTAACTTTTACAGAAAGAGCAAATGAGTATAATTTGGATATTTTCGGTTTATCTGTCCACTCTGCTTTTTTTGATTATGATCAGGATGGAGATCTAGATTGCTATATTTTAAATAATTCTTTTAGAAGTGTTGGTGGATACGATTTGATTAAAGGAAAGAGAAAAATTCCAGATCCAAAAAATCAAGGAAACAAACTACTTGAAAATGTGGATGGTAAGTTTATAGATGTAACTCAAAAGGCAGGGATTTATAACAGTGAAATAGGTTTTGGTTTAGGTATTACTTTAAGTGATTTTAATAATGATGGTTGGGTTGATATTTTTATTTCAAATGATTTTTTTGAAAAAGATTATTTATATGTAAATAATAAAAATAAAACATTCACTGAATCATCCGATAGTTATTTTAAATCCTTGTCTTTAGGTTCAATGGGTGCTGATTCTGCAGACCTAAATAATGATCTGTTAACAGATTTATTTGTTACGGAGATGCTGCCAAAAACTTTTAACCGAAAAAAAACAAAAGCTATATATGATTCATGGGATAAGCATGAGCTTGCTGTATCAAAGGGCTATCACTACCAATATCCCCGAAATGTTCTTCAAAGAAATATGGGAGGAAATGATTTTTTTGAGATTGGAAGATTTTCAAATTTATCAGCCTCCGAGTGGAGTTGGGCATCACTTATATTTGATATGAATAATGACGGTTTAAAGGATATTATAATTTCTAACGGGATTTATAAGGACTTATTAGATAGAGATTATTTAAATTATATTTCTGACCAACAATTAGTTTCTAATCTTATAAAAACAAAAAAAGAAGGCATCAGAAAACTAATTGATCTAATGCCCTCAGAACCTGTAAAAAATCAAGTCTATTTTAATAAAGAAAATTTTTTGTTTGAAGAAGTAACTGATAAAATTGGTTTTAGTATGGAAACATTTAGTAATGGTCTTGCATACTCAGATTTGAATAATGACGGAAACTTAGACATTGTTGTTAATAATGTAAATATGCCTGCTATGATTTATCGAAATAATCATCGATCAAATAATAGTATTCAATTTCTATTAAAATTTGAGGGTGAAAATGTTGATGGTATTGGTTCAAAAATTATTTTAAAATTTGAAAACGGTAAGAAATCTATGATTGAGCATTTTCCATCTAGAGGTTTTCAATCCTCAATATCTAATAAACTTCACTTTGGGATCGGAAATAATATTGATGTTGATAGTGTTTTTGTTATTTGGCCAAATAATAAAATATCTTTTTTCGAAAATTTAAAAGCGAATGAAATTCATGAATTAGATATTAATAAAGGAGAAAAATTCAATAAAGAACTTAATTATTTATTAGGAATAAACGAAATAGATATAGAGGAAAAAAATAAATTTAAGTTTTCTCATAAAGAGAATAATTATGTCGATTTTAATAAAGAAAGACTGTTAATCGAAATGCAGAGTAATGAGGGACCCTCTATTGCGGTTTCTGATTTAAATAATGATAATTATGATGATTTTTTTATAACAGGTGCAAAAAATCAATCATCAGCTTTATTCATTTCCGAAAATGGAATTTATCAAAAACATCATTCCCCCTTCGATGAATTTAAAAAATCTGAGGATGTTGAGGCATATTTTTTTGATAGTGATAATGATGGTGATCAAGATTTATATGTTGGTTCTGGAGGTAAAGCATTCTCAAAGTATGATCAATTATTAAACGACAGGTTTTATATTAATAATGGGCAGAATAATTTCGAATACTCAAAAACGTCTTTTTTATTTGAAAAACCTTTTGCTACCGGATCAATCGATGTTGCAGATTACGATAATGATGGAGATTTAGATGTTTTTGTAGGTGAAAGATATAATCAAAATGTATATGGTTTACCGGTATCAGGACACTTATTTGAAAATTCAGGAAATAATAATTTTATTGAACAAAAAGATAAATCATTCAATGAACTTGGTCTTATAACAGATGCTAAGTGGATTGATTTGAATAGTGATAAGTTAATGGATTTAGTTATAGTAGGAGAATGGATGCCAATAACAATTCTAATAAATAATGGTAAAGGATTTGATAATGAAACTGATTTATATAATCTTGAAAAAACTAATGGTTTATGGAAAGCAATAGAAATTATTGATCTTAATAATGATGGGCTTTTAGACTTCATTGTTGCAAACTCTGGCAATAATAATTTTTATTCCCCTGAGATGAAAATTTTTATTAATGATTTTGACTCAAATGGAACTGTTGAACAAATTATTTGTGAAAAAGTAGGTGAAAAATATTTTCCTGTCCTAGATAGGGATGAATTGTTAAGTCAAATTCCTGCCCTCAAAAAGAAATTATTTTATTTCAAAGACTATTCAAAATTATCAATGAGTGATATTTTTGGTGTCAAATCATTAAATAATTCTACTATAAGAGAATTAAATGAATTAGAAAGTAGTATTTTTTTGAACACTTCAAAAGGTTTTTTAAAGAGTCCTCTGCCTTATGAAATAAATTATTCATCAGTTTATGACGTTGAAATATTATCTCAAAATTCTAATGTTACTAAAGTATTATTTGGTGGAAATCAAAGTAAAGTAAAACCTCAGTTTGGACAACATGATGCGTCTAATGGTTGGTTAGTTGAATTAACTAACCATAATAATGAATTAAAATGTAAAACTCCAATCAACCTAAATATCGAAGGAGAAATTAGAAAATTAACAACATTTGAATTTGGAAAAATAAAAATGTTTATGGCTGGAATAAACAACAAGGAGATTAAATTTTATGAGCTTAATTGAAATTACAAGAAGAATACTAATTTCATTTCTTTTTATACAGCTAACTAGTTGCAGCTTTAATTCAGAGTATCACAACTTAGTTGAAAGTGAAATTAAAAAGGGTGAAATAAATAATAATTTAATATTAGGATTTAGTTTTGGGATGACAAAACAGCAATATTATGACAGATGTACAATTCTTAACAAGAATAAAATAATAACAGTAGGAGGGTATAATTTTAACCCAGAACAGATTCTAACATCAACTGAAAAAAATACAAAAAAAATTAAAATGTCTATTGATCCAAATTTTGAAGAAAAAAAAATCATTGACGGACTCGAACTTAGATTTAATTTTCTTGGTTGGTCAAATTGGAATACTGACTATCAATCTAGTGTACTAATTAATCAAGTGAAAGATTCATTAATTTCTTGGCTGCCAGGAAATGATTTCATAAAAGTTAGTATTGAAGGAATAAATGAAAAACCTCTTGTTAAGGTTGACGGAAATAGAAGAATTGTACTATATAAGTTAAACTCTAAAGACGTGATTGCAAAAATCAATAATCTCAAATAGATTTTATGAAAAATCAGTTTCTAATTTTTATTTTGATAGTTTTAATTATCTCCTGTGATTCAAAAACATTTGAATTAAAGCAGAATAATTTGATTGGTATTGATTTCACAAATAATTTAAAATTTAGCGATGATTTTAATGTTTATAAATACAGGAACTTTTATAACGGTGGTGGAGTTGCTTTAGGTGATATTAATAATGATGATCTATTAGATATTTATCTAACATCTAACCAAGGTGAAAATAGACTATTTTTAAATCTAGGGGGGTTCAAGTTTAAAAATATAACAGAGTTTGCTGGAGTTAGTGGGAATAAAGCTTGGTCTACTGGTGTAACAATGGTCGACATAAACGGAGATGGTTTTTTGGACATCTATGTTTGTAACTCAGGTGATGTTGAGGGTGATAATAAACAAAATGAATTATTTATTAATAATGGTGATCTTACTTTCAAAGAATCTGCATTAAAATATAACCTTAATGATGAAGGCTTTTCAACGCATGCAAACTTTTTTGATTACGATAAAGATGGAGATTTAGATGTTTATATCCTCAACAATTCTTTTCAGGCAATAGGCAGCTTTGATCTCAGAAGAAATGAACGTCCAAAAAGGGATGTCTTAGGAGGAGATAAACTTATGCAGAATAATAATGGATACTTTGAGGATGTTAGTGAATCTGCAGGAATTTACGGAAGTGTTATTGGCTTTGGATTAGGTATTACTATTGGTGATGTTGATGGTGATAATTGGGATGATATTTTTATTAGTAACGATTTTTTTGAAAGAGATTATTTGTATTTAAATCAGAAAAATGGAACATTTAAAGAGGATTTAATAAATCGAATGAATTCTATAAGCGGAGCTTCCATGGGTGCTGATATAGCAGATATTGATAATAACGGAACAAACGACATTTTTGTTACAGAAATGCTGCCATCAAATTATCAACGATTAAAATCCGTAACTACTTTTGAAGGATGGGATAAATACAAATACAATGTTAAAAATGGATACCACCATCAATTTACTAGAAACGTTTTACATCTAAACATTGAGAATGATAAATTTAGTGAGATAGGTAGGTTTTCAGGTGTAGAAGCATCTGACTGGAGCTGGGGAGCATTATTCTTTGATTTTGATAATGATGGACTTAAAGATTTATTTATTGCAAATGGAATTTATAAAGATCTAACAGATCAGGATTATCTTCAATATATTTCAAATAAAGAAGTAATTAATTCTATTGTTTCAAAAAATAAAGTGGATTACAAAAGATTAGTTGAGATTATACCCTCAAATCCTATTCCAAATCACTCGTATAAAAATATAGATGGTTTAAAATTTGAGGAGTTTAATAATTCAGGTCTAGAAATTCCTAGTTTTTCTAACGGATCAGCTTATGGGGATTTAGATAATGACGGGGATTTAGATCTAGTTGTCAATAACGTAAATATGCCTGCTTTTATTTATGAAAATCAAACAAACAATAAAGCTAATTTCATAAAATTTAAACTTGTCGGTGAAAATAAAAATATATTTTCGGTTGGAGCAAAAGTTTACATAGAAAGTAATGGAGTAAAGCAAATGCAACAAGTTCAATCTGCTAGAGGTTTTCAATCCTCTGTGGACTTAAGACCTAATTTTGGAATTGGCAAAAATACCAAAATAGATGCTAAAATAGTGTGGCCTTCGGGGAAAGCTAAAGAATTATTTGATGTTGATCCTAATCAAACTATTACTTTATATGAAAAAGATGCTGTGGTTGGTATTAAGGAGAAAAATACTGATAAAGAAAATATTTTTAGAAAAGTAAAACTAGATTCAATTATAGATCATAAAGAAAATAATTATGTTGATTTTAATAGAGACAGGCTTTTATTTCACATGTGTAGTTCTGAGGGCCCAAATCTTGCTTTTGGTGACATAAATAATTCTGGCTCAAACCGTGTATTTTTATCTGGGTCTTTAGGAAATTACATTAAATCATTTCAAGTTGATAAAAACAACGTAATTAGTATTGAGAATGATATTTTAAAAGAAAAATTAGATTTTGAAAATTCAGTGATTCTACTTTTTGATGTTGATAATGATAATGATTTAGACTTATACGTTGGAAGTGGAAGTGTAGAGCTTTCAAAGTATTCTGAAAAGTTGTATGACAGAATTTATATTAATAATGGAAAAGGTGAGTTTAGTCTAAGTGATCAAAAATTACCCGATGTTGATCACAAAATTAGTACAGGTACAGCTTCATTTGCAGATATAGATAAAGATGGCGATTTAGATATTTTTATTGGAGAAAGACTTAAAATCAATAATTATGGTTTACCCTCCTCTGGTTTTTTATTAGTTAATGACGGGAAAGGGAATTTTTCTAATCAAACACTAAAAATATCTCCTGAGCTTATTGAAATTGGGATGATCACAGATTCAAAGTTTTCTGATATTGACAATGATGGTGATATGGATTTAGTTGTAGTAGGAGAATATATGGGTATTGAAATTTTCAAAAATGATGATGGTTATTTTTCTAGGGTAAAAAGTGATCTAATAGAACTAAAGGGTTGGTGGAATACAGTTCAAATTGAAGATTTAAATAATGATGGTCTTGATGATTTAATTATAGGGAATCATGGTTTAAACTCAAGATTTGAAGCTAGTAAAAGTAATCCCATAAAATTATATCACAGCGATTTTGATAATAATGGATTTGCTGAAGCAATTGTTTGTTTTACATCTAAAGATGGCAAAGAATATCCCTATTCTTTAAGGCATGATTTGATAGATCAAATAAAAACTTTGAAAAAAACTTTCCCAAATTATAATTCCTTTAAAAACCTTGATATTAAAAAAATTATAAATAAAAAAGCTTTGTCAAAATCAATATTATCAGAAGTTAATTATTTAGAAACTAGTATTTTGATTAATGAAGGGAATTTTAATTTTAGGAAAATTAAAATTCCAAAATCCGTTCAATTTAGTCCAATATATGCTATAGAAACTTATGATTTTGATTATGATGGTGATATGGATATAATTATGGGAGGTAATTTATACAATGTGAAACCTGAATTTGGAAGGTATGATGCATCATATGGAATCTATCTTGAAAACATAGATGGTGAAAAATTTAATTTCTATAATAACGGTAGAGGATTTTTTGTAGAGGGACAAATTCGGGATTTAAAAGTCTTGGACGACAGAATCTATGTTGCAAAAAACAATTCTAACATGGAAGTTTTTCAAATAATTAAATAATGGTAAATAAATTACTCATTTTAAGTTTTATTTCAATAGTCTTTACAGGTTGTTTTTCTAATAAAGAAAAAATATCTTCAAGTGAAATATTTAAAACCTTAAACGTCTCAAAAACAGGGATTGACTTTGAAAATTTATTAAGCTACAGAACCGAACTAAACATAATTGAATACTTATATTATTATAATGGTGGTGGAGTAGCAATAGGTGACATAAATAATGATGGCTTAGAAGATATTTATTTTGCTGGTAATCAAGTCTCTGATCAACTATATCTAAATTTAGGTAATTTACAATTCAAGAATATATCAATTGAATCAGGAATTACTTCGGATAATTCGTGGTCCAGTGGCGTTACTATGGAAGATATTAACGGAGACGGTTATTTAGATATTTACGTTTCGAAAGTAAGCCCTGCTAGTCCTCAAGCAGTAAAAAATAGGTTGTATATGAATAATGGAGACTTAACATTTACAGAAAAGGCTAATGAGTTTGGATTAGATTTTACTGGATTTTCAACACAAGCAACATTTTTTGATTATGACAGAGATGGGGACTTAGATATGTACCTTTTAAATCATGCTATCCACACTGTGAGAAGTTATGGAACAGCAAAAAAAAGAATGGAGTCGGATTCTTTGAGTGGGGATAGATTCTTTGAAAATAAATTAAATGAAAGGGATAAAAAATTTATAGATGTTACAAAGTCAAGTAAAATATATGATACACCACTGGGTTATGGTCTAGCTGTCACAACAACTGATATTAACAATGATGGTTTTCTTGATATTTATGTTGGTAATGATTTTCATGAGAATGACTACATATATATTAATAATGGGGATAAAACATTTTCGGAATCATCCAAAGATAATTTAGTTCAAATGTCACATTTTACAATGGGTGTAGATGTTTCAGATTTAAATAACGACGGATTCTTAGATATTTTTACAACTGATATGATGCCCTTTGACTCAAAAGTTTTATTAAAATCTGGTGGAGAAGATCCTGATAAAATCTCCAGAATCAAAAGTGAGTTTGGGTTTCAAAAACAATTTTCAAGAAATAATTTTCAGCTAAATAGAGGGGATGGTACTTATTCTGAAATTGCTTTTAAGACTAATACTTATGCTTCAGATTGGAGTTGGGGTGTATTACTTCAAGATTTTAATGTAGATGGAAACAATGATATTTTTATTTCAAATGGTATATATAAAAGACCAAACGATTTAGATTACATTAATTATTTAAGTAATGTTGATTTCACTAAATACAATAACTCACAGCAAGACGAAATCAAAAAAGAATTAATATCAAAAATTCCAACAAATAAAACTTCTAACGTTTTATTTACTAATCAAGGTAATCTTAATTTCGAAAGAAATATAATAGGGAAGCCTAATTATAGCAATGGAGCAGCATATGGTGATTTAGATAACGACGGTGATTTGGATATTGTTTTAAATAATCTTAATTCACCATCCGAAATTTTAGAAAACACATCCAATGGTTTGAGAAATTTTGTTTCATTTACTCTGAAAGGAAATAAAAATTATTCTGTAACTCGTGGAAGTAAAATCAATATTTACGTTAAAAATAAAATTTTTGTAAGAGAAAATATTACCACAAAAGGATTCCAATCTTCTTCTACTAATCAAGTTTACTTTGGTTTAGGAGAAGAAAAGGATATTGACTCTATAATTATTCGTTGGCCTGACGGATACGAAGAAAAAATATCTAACCTTTCAATAAATGAAAATAGAATAATTGAAAGATCTGATAATCTTAAATTTTCAAATAAGGATTCGAAAAATAAATATTCTAAAAAGGAGTCAATAAAAATTTTACCCATCAAACACCAAGAAAATATTTTTTATGATTATGAAAGAGAACGTTTAATTCCTGAAAGGTTATCATATGAGGGTCCAACAGTTATTAAATACGATTTTAATCGAGATGGGATATCAGATTTTTTTATTGGTGGTGCAAAATATCAAAAATCCAGGATTTACTTGGGCTCAAAAGATGGTGAATTTTATTTAAATGAAAATACAGACTTTGTTAAAGATAAAGACTTTGAAGATGTTGATGCTGCCCTTTTTGATTTTGATGGTGATGGAGACAAAGATTTATATGTAGTTAGTGGTGGTAATGATAATATGGAACTTAATAAGTCTTTAACAGATAGAATTTATGTAAATAACGGAAAAGGTGATTTCAAAAGAATAAAAATTGGATTGCCAAAAACAAATGGCTCAAGTATTTCAGTATCAGATATAAATAAAGACGGTTACGATGATCTATTTATTGGTAATCGCTCTATTCCTGGCTCCTATGGGTTAAGCCCTTATAGTTTTATTTTACTTAACAATAAAGATGGAAAATCTTTTAAAGTGATTGATAAAAAACGTTATGGAATGATAACAGATTCTGAATGGTTAGACTTTAATAATGATGGATTGGAAGATTTAATTCTTGTTGGAGATTGGATGCCAATAAGGCTATTAATGAATAAGGGTGACCTCACATTTGCCGAAGTGACTTCAGATTATGGTTTGGAAAAAACTAATGGCTTATGGAATGTAATCTTCCCCTATGATTTTAACAAAGATGGTAAAATTGATTTTTTAGCAGGAAACGCCGGACTTAACTTCAAGTGGAAGGCTAGCCAAAAAAGACCAGTAAAAATGTATTTGGATGATTTTGACAACAACTCCCAATTAGATCCAATTATATTTTATGATTATAATGGAAACTATGTGCCATTTACCTCGAGAGATATTTTAAATAAACAACTTCCCTATCTGAAGAAAAAGTTTAATTCATATAGCTCGTTTTCTGAAGTTGATGATTTATATGAACTTACAGGTAAAAATGAAGAGGATTTATTGGAAATAAAATATTTATATGATTTAGAGTCAAAATTATTTATAAATAGCAAAGATGGTTTTAAATCAATCCCTCTTCCCGAAGAAGCACAGTATAGCAGCATAGAAGATTTTTCTATAAATAATAAAGATTCTTTAGAGGTTATTTATGTTGGAAATACAAGATATTTTGTTAATGAGCTAGGGAGTCCGAACTCAAATCCTGGGGGAAAATTATCTGAATATGATACTGTTTCAAATAAATTTCAAAAATCTGAGTTTTTAAAATTGCCTGTTGGTATCAATGCAAGAAGAATACTTGAGTTTGAGAAGGAAAAAATTTATATTTATACTAACAACGGCTATATTTTTAACGTAAAATAAAATTTTTGAAAACTATAATTTACATTTTATTTATTGTAACTCTTGCATGTTCATGTTCAATTAATGTTCCTGAACAGGTAATGGTAGAGTTTGATCAAATTGATAGAGTAGTAGATTTCAATTATGATGTACAACCTATTTTATCAGATAGATGCTATCATTGTCATGGTCCAGATGAAAACACAAGAAGAGCAGGACTTCGGTTAGATGACGAAAAAATTGCTTTTTCAAAGCTTTCAAGTGGCTCAAAAGCCCTTGTTTCTGGAAGTTTATTTAAAAGCGAAGTGGCGCATAGAATTCTTTCTGAAGATCCTGAAGAAATAATGCCAACTCCGGAATCGAAGCTTTCACTTACTAATAAAGAAAAGGCTATAATTTTAAAGTGGATTGATCAGGGTGCCCAATTTAAAGATCACTGGGCTTTTATAACTCCCGAAGAAAATAAAGTAAATGCAACTGAATCTGAGAAAGCGTCTAATCCAATTGATGTTTTTATTAATGATAAACTTAATGAAAATGGATTAACTTTTTCTGAGCCAGCAAATAAAGAGAGATTAATAAGAAGGGTTTACTTTGATTTGACTGGCTTACCTCCTTCCCTAGAGGATGTGGAAAATTTTAAAGCTGATACAAGCCCCATGGCTTACGAAAATATTGTTGATAAGCTACTCACTTCAAATGAAAATGCTGAAAGATTGACAATGGATTGGTTAGACTTGTCAAGATATGCAGATTCTCATGGTCTTCATGCTGATGGGCTAAGAACTATGTGGCCTTGGAGAGATTGGGTAATTAATGCATTCAAAAATAATATGCCCTATGATGAGTTTGTAACCAAACAACTTGCAGGTGATTTATTTCCTAACCCATCAAGACAAGATGTGATACCCACTGCTTTTAATCGAAATACTCCAATGACAGCTGAAGGTGGGGTTATAGATGAGGAATGGAGATTAAATTATGTTTTTGATAGGGCAGAAACCTTTGGAACTGCATTTCTAGGCTTGACGGTAATGTGTGCAAAATGTCATGATCATAAGTTTGATCCCATTTCACAAAGAGATTATTATGAACTAGCAGCTTTTTTTAATCAGACAAAAGAACTTGGGATGACTGGAGATGATGGTGATTTTGGACCTCTATTGCTGCTACCAGTGCCTGACAAAGAAAAGGCTCTAGATGAAATACAAGAGCAAATTGCCTTAAAGAAAAAGCAATTAAAATTAAATCAAAACGAATTGTTTGAGGTTTATAGTTATGTCGATCAATTAAACAACAAAAATAATTTAAAATCTATCGAAAGGTCAGTAATTCAAAATGTTTCCTTTGAAAATTTCAAAACCTTAAAAAAGAAAAGTCCTGATATTTCTTATATCGTTCAAGGGGATTTCGGTAATCAAACCTCTTATATTATTGATAATAACTCAAGTATTACATCCAACGAAATACCAAAAATTTCAGATGGAGTCGTTGGAACATCATTTACTTTTGGAAATGAAAATGATGTTTTATACTTAGAGTCAGTCCCTAATTTTGAGTGGACTGATTCGTTTTCTGGTGCTTTGTGGTTAAAAACTCAGAAGAGAAAAGAAGATTTTAGCCAAACTATTTTTGGAACAACAGGAGGTAAAAATAATTACTGGAGAGGCTGGGATATGTTCTTAGATGATAATAATTATATCAATTTCAGATTGATAAGTTCTTTACCTGGAAATGCTATTCATGTAAAATCTCCCGACTCTATAAAAATTAATAAATGGGATCATCTTGCCTTTACTTATGATGGATCAGGAGAGGCAAGTGGAGTTAAATTATTTTTGAATGGAAATCAAATTAATCAAATTGTAAAAACTGATAACCTTTATAAATCAATTAAACCTGTGAGTAGTTCAGGAATAAGAAACGAAAGGAGATCTGTAAAAGTTGGGGAAAGTTATGATGGATCAAGTGGTGATAATAGAATATTTAAGGGTAAAATGGATGAACTCTTTATATTTAATAAATCACTTTCTACATTTGAAATTAAAACTTTATATAATAAATATGAAATTGATGAAAAACCAATTTCAAATGAATTGAAGCGTGAACATTTAGTTCAAGAAAATATTGAGCAAAAGAAAATTAAAAAAGATATATCAAAACTTAAAAATAAATGGCTAAATGAAGTATCTGATGTAATTGAAATAATGGTAATGGAAGACATGAAGGAACCTAGAAAATCTTTCCTTTATGATAGAGGCTTATACACTAATAAAAGTTACGAGGTCATAGCAAATACTCCGAGTGCTTTGCCTGAATTTTCAAAGGACTTGCCAAGAAATAGATTGGGGCTTGCTAAATGGCTTTTTGAAGATAAAAATCCATTAACTTCTAGGGTGACAGCTAATAGATATTGGCAAATGATTTTTGGTAAAGGTATAGTATCTACTCCAGGTGATTTTGGATTACAAGGAATGCTTCCCTCACATCCTGAATTACTTGATTTCCTTGCTGACTTCTTAGTTAGTGAAAATTGGGATGTGAAAAAACTTTTAAAGTTAATGGTAACCTCATCTACTTATAAACAAAGCTCATCACCTAATCAAAAATATGTTGAAATTGATCCTAACAATATTTATTTATGGAGAAGTAATAGCTATAGACTTTCAGCTGAAATGATAAGAGATAATGCTTTAGCTGCAAGCGGGCTTTTAATAAAGAAGATTGGAGGGGAAAGCGTTAGACCATACCAACCTGATGGGTTATGGAGAGAAAAATCGAATTTTTCGATTAAATTATTAGACTATAAAATTTCTGATACTGATGAAGACCTCTACAGACGAAGTTTATATACTTTTTTAAGAAGAACATCGCCACCACCCTCAATGTCTGTTTTTGATGCACCTTCAAGAGAAGTATGTACTGTAAAAAGGGAAATAACCAATACGCCGTTACAAGCACTAGTTTTACTAAATGACCCACAATTTTTTGAAGCCTCAAGAGTGCTGGCTGAAAGAATTCAGATTGAAAAGCCAGAATCAATTGAAAAATCAATAGAGTATGGTTTTCAATTATGTACCTCAAGGATACCTAGTAACGATGAGCTTCAAATTTTAAAAGAATTTTACGATAAACAGTATAAGAAATTTAAAAGTAATCCAAAACTAGCAGATCAGGTATTTAAAAACGGAAGAAAGAAAAGAAATCGAAGTTTAGATAAATATAAAACTGCTGCCCTTACATTGGTAACAAATACGATGTTAAATCATGATGAAGCATATCTAAAAAGATAAATATGAATTGTAATTCACACGAACATAATAAAAAATATACACGAAGAGATTTTTTGACAAAAACTTCACTTGGTATGGGTGCTGTTACCCTTGGTTCTTTATTAAATACTAACTCAATGTTAGGTAATTACAACACTGATTCATTAAATCCAAATCTACGATTACCTCACTTTGCACCAAAAGCTAAAAGAGTAATTTATCTTTTTCAAAGTGGTGCACCTTCACAATTAGATATTTTTGATTACAAGCCTACCCTGGTTAATTTAACAGGTAAAGAACTTCCTTCAAGTGTTAGAGGAGATCAAAGATTAACAGGGATGACAGCTGGACAAGCAACTTTCCCAATGGTTGGATCTGTTTTCAATTTTAAACAGCATGGACAAAGTGGTGCATGGATGAGTGATTTAATGCCTTATACTTCTAAAATCGTTGATGATTTATGTTTTATAAAATCTATGCATACAAGTGAAATAAATCATGATCCGGCAGTTACATTTCTTCAATCAGGATCTAATCTTCCAGGCAGACCATCAATTGGTTCTTGGGTCAGTTACGGCTTAGGAACTGATAATAAAAACTTACCTGAATTTGTGGTTTTAGTAACAAAGAATAAAAGTGGTCAGCCACTATATGCTAGATCATGGGGTAACGGGTTCTTACCATCTAAGCACCAAGGGGTTCAATTTAGGTCTGGAAAAGATGCAGTTCTTTACTTAGAAAATCCCCCTGGAGTTAATCATGAATCTCGAAAAGAACAGCTAGAATATCTCAAAAAATTAGAAGATATAAATTATAGAGACATTGGAGATCCTGAAATTTTATCTAAAATATCTCAATATGAAATGGCATTTAGAATGCAAACTTCAGTGCCTGAAGTGATGGATATTTCTAGTGAACCTGAATATATATTTGATCTTTATGGTGAAGACAGTAAAAATCCAGGAACTTTTGCAGCTAATTGTCTTTTAGCGAGAAAACTTGCAGAAAAAGATGTTAAATTCATTCAATTATATCATCAAGGCTGGGACCAACATGGTTCCCTAAATAAGGATATTAAAGTTCAATGTAAAGAAACTGATCAAGCTACAGCTGCTCTTATTCAAGACCTAAAACAAAGAGGTCTTTTAGAGGATACTCTTGTTATTTGGGGAGGAGAATTTGGAAGGACCGCATATACTCAAGGAAGAATTTCTGATCCTGGTTATGGAAGAGATCACCATCCAAAATGTTTCACAATATTTATGGCTGGGGCAGGAATCAAAAAAGGAATTACCATTGGTGCTACGGATGAGTTTGGTTATAATATTGCAGAAAGGCCTGTTCATATTCATGATTTTCAAGCAACACTTCTCCATTTACTGGGAGTAGATCATGAAAAGATGACATACAAACACCAAGGGCGAAGATATAGATTAACAGATGTTCATGGGAACGTAGTAAATGAAATTTTATCATGAAAAATTCAAAAAATTCAAGAAGGGATTTTGTAAAAAATACTGCCGCTTTAGGTCTTGGGATCATATCTACACCGAAAACTTTCTTCATAAATAAAGGAATCGAGAATGATGATCAAATTATAGGTCATGGTGATTTCCGCTATAAAATTGATAAAGAATGGGGAATTAATGCTCAATATCCTGTTAATGATTGTCATGAAATGGTATTAGATAATGATAAAAATCTTTATTTAACAACAAATCATAACCAGAATAATATTTTAAAATATAATCGTTCTGGGAAAATAATTGATTCATGGAGTATAGGAAATGATGGAACTCATGGACTTACAATTAACGATGAAGGAGGTGAAGAATTTCTATATATAACCGACTATGCTGAACACAAAGTATTTAAAACGAATACCAAAGGCAAAATTCTTCTACAAATTGAATGGCCAGAATTTATTCCAGAATACAGCTCTGCTAAAGAATTTAAACCTACAGAAACGGCAATTGCTGATAATGGTGATATATATGTATGTGATGGATATGGACTAGATTATATTATCCAATATAATTCCAATGGTGAATATATTCGACATTTTGGAGGGAGAGGTGATTCAGAATCAACTTTTAATTGCTGTCATGGGATTACTATTGATAATAGATATGATAAGCCATCACTTTTAATTACTTCTAGGACAAATAATGAATTTAAAAGATTTTCTATGGAAGGGAAATTTATAGAAAAATATGAATTGCCTGGATGTTGGATTTGTAGACCCGTTTTAGATGGAAATGAATTGTATTTTTCAGTAATTGTTACAAACTCTTGGGATAAGTTCGACGGAATGCTCGCAGTTTTAGATCAAAATAATAAGGTTGTTTCTTTACCTGGAGGGAGTATTCCTAAATATTCAGAAAATAATTTTTTAGCTCCACTTTCTGATAAAAAGTCATTTTTAAACCCACACGATATTTGTATTGACGAGGATAAAAACTTGTATGTCCCTCAATGGAATTCTAAAAATACCTACCCTATTAAGTTAACAAGAGTTTAATTTTGGATTTAGATTTATTTTTTGGCAGATTTCATTCTTTAATTGTTCATTTACCTGTAGGGTTCATTTTTCTTATTATATTTTTTGAACTTTACTATGGATTTTTAAAGAAAGAATTAAATAATAAGTTAGTCACTTTAAGTTGGTTTTTTTGTTTTGCAAGTTCATTATTTAGCTCTATTTCAGGATATTTACTCTCATCTAGAGGACATTACATAGATGAAAATTTGTTTGTCCATAAAATATTTGGATTCATATTAGTTGGAGTTTCATTACTATCCTGGCTTGGAAGAACTTCCTTCATTAAATTTAAATTGAGTTTTAGGAATAAATCTATATTAAATTTTGGCGTATTAATCCTTCTTTCAATTACTGGACATTTGGGGGGAAACCTTACTCATGGAAGTAAATATTTAACTGAATTTTTGCCTATTCAAATTAAAAATTCAGTAGCTATTAATCAAAATATAGATAAGAATATTGATTCAATTTATATTTATAAAGATCTTGTAAGTCCAATATTTGAATCTAAATGTGTTTCATGTCACAATAGCGAAATTAAAAGGGGTGAACTAGACATGTCTTCACTAGTTAGCCTCATAAAAGGTGGTAATTCAGGAAAAATAGTAGATAAAACAAATCCAAGGCAGAGTGAACTATTCAAAAGAATAACTCTTGCTCAGGATAATATTAAATTTATGCCTTCTGATGGAGAACCCACTTCCTATTATGAAAAAAACTTAATCTTGTGGTGGATCAAGAACCTTTCCGAATCAGATCAATTAATTAAGCCTTCAGAGGTTTCTGATGAAATGAAATATGTATTTAATCATTTATACTCTTTAGATTTTGAACAGAAGACTTGGGATAAAAGATTAAAACTGCAAAAACTAAAAGGTTTTAAAGAAATAGATCCAAAGAAATTTGAAATAAAGTTTATTTCCAGTCAAAAAAAATATATAACTGTTAAATGTTTAAATGAAAAATCTGAAATTGATTTTAAAGATTTGGAGGAAATAAGTAATCACATTGTATATTTTGATGTTTATGAAGGTCAATTAGATGATTCATCAATAAAGAATATTTTGAGCTTTAAAAATCTTGTTAAACTTGACTTAAAACATAATGCAATTACAGATAAAGGGTTAAAACTAATTTCAGTACTTGAAAACCTAGAAGTAATTAATTTAATTGGAACAAACGTAACTGAAAAAAGCCTAGATATTTTTGAGGAATTTAAAAGTCTTAAAAGAGTATATCTATGGAAATCAGGAATTAAGAATGATCAAATAGATTCTTTCAATCAAAAACAAAATAAAATAACTTTAGTTGGATCTGTCAAATAAAGTTTAAAGTTTATTTTTTTAATAAAGTATATTTAATTAATTCATTCTCTATGAACAGACTATCGTTTATGATCTTAAAAGATGATTTATTTGAATCAAAATATATAAGCCCGCTATTATCTTTAAATTCAAGTTTATAAATAAAATCGTAATAAGTTTCTCTTATGTTATTTTTGACAGAATAATATTCTTCAAAGATACTGTCACCTTTAATGATCCAATAAGTTTTATTTCCAGATGCATTTACAGAATAGTCCACTCCTCCATTTTGAGATTTAAAATAATATTCTAAAAAAAGATATCTACCTTGTAATTCTCTTAACTTATCAGATTTATAATGATTAATGCAGTTCACAAAAAATATTAATAAGATGATGTATATCATTATTTTAATTTTGTGATTTTTTAAAAGCTCCATAATTAATTTAAATATAGTTTTTAACACATTTAATATAAAGAGATTAGAATTGAATAAATAATAAAAAAACAATTTTTTATGTAAGAAGAATCGAATCACACTTACTAGGTTATAGGTATACCCTCTTCTTAAGTTCAAAATCATATCATCCCTCCCGTGCGTAGGGTTTTTCTTTTACACCAATGCCCCCAATCCAAATCCCTTCTAATCAATTTATATTATTGCCTTACCATAAGATTCCATGTAGTGGTTTTAGGGGGGTGTTGTTTGTGGAAAGTTTGTAGTGTGTTTTGACATGTAATCCATTTTCTATATCTTGGAGGTATTATTAACCATAAATCAATTAAAATGAAAAATTTAACTAAATTATTACTGGTAATATTTTTCTTTCTTTCTATTCAAAATATCGTTGCCC
>Ga0209716_1000034_pt1 | contig 131529 bp, 131 predicted proteins | sample COGITO_mtgs_1205_FD_184811 | JGI IMG/M metagenome (GOLD analysis project Ga0209716, IMG submission 184811) | Pelagic marine microbial communities from North Sea - COGITO_mtgs_120531 (SPAdes) (version 2) | ecosystem: Environmental > Aquatic > Marine > Epipelagic ... | reverse complement strand
ACCCCGGCTACCGTGCCATTACTTTTGACGAATTGGTAAACGCTTATCGAGAACAGGTGTTGGGTTTGATTGACGGAGGTGCAGACGTACTTTTAGTCGAAACTATTTTTGATACCCTCAATGCCAAGGCGGCTTTGTTTGCCATTGATTCTGTAAAAGCTGAAAAGCAGATTGCGATTCCGATCATGATTAGCGGAACGATAACGGATGCCAGTGGAAGAACGCTTTCTGGACAAACCGTGGAAGCCTTTCGGATTTCATTGAGTCATCTGCCTATTTTGAGTATTGGGTTTAATTGCGCCTTGGGCGCAGACCAGTTACTTCCCTATGTAAAACGACTTTCGAATCAAAGCGAGGCTTTTGTTTCTGCACACCCCAACGCAGGCTTACCAAACGCCTTTGGAGAATACGATCAAACTCCTGAAGAAATGCAAGCCTTGATCGAGGAGTATTTAAAACAAAATGTGGTGAACATCATCGGCGGTTGTTGTGGGACGACGCCAGATCACATCCGGTTGATTGCGGAAGTGGCTAAAAAATACACCCCCAGAAAACCAAAAATTGTTGCACATGCTTAAGAAGAAACCCTTATTGCTTTCTGGATTGGAACCTTTGGTGATCACCGAAGAGACCAACTTTGTCAATATTGGGGAACGGACCAATGTCACGGGTTCACGAAAGTTCCTTCGGTTGATTGAAAATCAGCAGTATGATGAGGCCTTAGAAATTGCAAGGGAACAAGTCTTGGGAGGTGCTCAAATCATCGACATCAATATGGATGAGGGGATGATTGATGGAGCAGCTGCCATGACCACCTTTTTAAATCTCATCGCTGCGGAACCCGATATTGCTCGTGTTCCTGTAATGATCGACAGTTCCAAATGGGAAATTATTGAAGCCGGACTGAAAGTTGTTCAAGGGAAATGTGTGGTAAATTCCATCAGCTTAAAAGAGGGTGAAGAAAATTTTATACACCAAGCCCAAACCCTAAAAAAATACGGAGCAGCGGTCATCGTAATGGCATTTGATGAAGACGGTCAAGCCGACACCCTGGAACGCCGAATTCAAATTTGTGAGCGTTCTTACAAAGTTCTGGTAGAGCAAGTACACTTTCCCCCTGAGGACATCATCTTTGATCCCAACATCTTTCCTGTAGCCACGGGAATGGAGGAACACCGAAGAAATGCCTTGGACTTTTTTGATACGACTCAATGGATACGGGAGAATTTACTACACGCCAACGTAAGCGGGGGAGTCAGTAACGTTTCCTTTTCCTTCCGAGGGAACAATACAGTTCGTGAAGCCATGCACGCTTCTTTTCTCTACCACGCCATTCAACACGGGATGAATATGGGGATTGTCAATCCCACCTTGCTGGAGGTGTACGACGAGGTACCCAAAGAATTGATGGAGTATGTCGAAGACGTTTTATTGGACCGCCGAGATGACGCAACAGAACGTTTACTGGAGTATGCAGAAACGTTGGTCAATGCAACTAAAGGGGTGAAAAAAGTAGATGATGCTTGGCGTAGCGAGGATTTAAAATACCGAATTACCCATGCTTTAATCAAAGGAATTGACGCTTTTATTGTAGAGGATACAGAAGAGGCGAGGTGTTTGGCAGAACGACCCATTCAAGTCATCGAAGGTCCTTTGATGGATGGAATGAATGTCGTGGGCGACCTTTTTGGAGAAGGAAAAATGTTTCTTCCCCAAGTTGTAAAATCTGCTCGGGTGATGAAAAAGGCCGTAGCCTATTTGCAACCTTTTATTGAGGCAGAAAAAACAGAAAGTGCCCAATATGCAGGAAAAGTTTTGATGGCTACGGTTAAAGGGGATGTACACGACATTGGAAAGAATATAGTAAGTGTGGTTCTGGCCTGTAACAATTACGAAATTGTGGATCTAGGGGTAATGGTACCCCCAGAAATTATTATCCAACGGGCAGTGGAAGAACAAGTCGATGTCATTGGACTTTCGGGTTTGATTACCCCTTCCCTGGACGAAATGGTGTATTTGGCAAAAGAGCTGGACCGTCAGAATATAAAAATACCTTTATTGATTGGGGGAGCTACCACTTCCAAAGCCCACACCGCGGTAAAAATTGCACCGCATTCCAAAGCTCCTGTCATTCACGTAAATGACGCCTCGCGAGCAGTAGGTGTAGTAAGTAATCTTTTACAAGAGGACAAAAAAGAAGCCTATACCTTAAAAATCCGTGAAGAATACGAAGTGTTTAAGGCCAAATTCTTGGAGCGCACCTCTGCCAAATCATATGTGAGTTATGAGGAAGCACAAAAAAACACATGCTCCATCGATTGGAATTCCTTTGAAGCAAAACTCCCTAATGCGTTGGGCGTACATACCATTGAACAGCAGTCCCTGAAGGATTTGGTTCCTTATATCGATTGGAGTCCCTTTTTCCGCTCGTGGGATTTGCACGGGAAATACCCTGAAATTTTAACAGATGAAGTAGTAGGGGAACAAGCGCAGTCCTTATTTCAAGATGCCAAAGAGATGCTGAATCAAATTGTTGAGGATAATTGGTTGACAGCCAAAGCTCGTTTTGGATTGTTTCCTGCCCATGCCGTAGGAGACGATATTGAAATCTACACTACGGATGACCGTTCTCAAGTCAGTGCACGTTGGCTTACCTTACGCCAACAGTTAAAAAAACGGAGGGGGCTCCCTAACCTTGCCCTAGCTGATTTTGTTGCGCCAAAAACCAGTGGAAAAAAGGACTATTTAGGTGCCTTTTGTGTAACTACAGGTTTCGGTACCGATGAAAAAGCACAGGCTTTTGAAGCCGAAAATGACGATTACAGCTGCATTATGGTCAAGGCCCTTTCCGACCGACTGGCAGAAGCCTTTGCTGAGTATTTGCACGAAAGGGTACGCAGGAAGTATTGGGGGTATGCCGTGGAAGAATCCTTTTCCAATGAAGAGCTGATTCAAGAAAAATACAAGGGCATTCGTCCCGCACCGGGCTATCCTGCCTGTCCGGATCACTTGGAGAAAAAAACCCTTTGGAAGCTTATGGAAGTAGAAGAGACTATCGGTGTACAACTCACCGAAAGTTTGGCCATGTGGCCCGCCTCTTCGGTATCGGGATATTATTTTGCTCATCCTGAGGCACAGTACTTTGGTTTAGGAAAAATCAAAACCGACCAATTGGTGTCCTACAGTAAACGTAGGGGAATCTCTTTAGACGAAGCTCGAAAATGGTTGAATCCCAATCTTGCCGAAGAATCAAACGAAATTGAAAAAAAGAAATGAAGATTACCGAACATATTGCCAAAGCAAAAGCACAAACGCAGTTTACTTTTGAAATTCTACCTCCTCTGAAGGGGCAAAACATCAACTCGCTTTTTGAAGCCATCGATGTATTGATGGAGTTTCAACCGCCTTTTATCGATGTAACGTATCACCGAGAAGAACACATTTACAAAGAGGTAGGCAAAGGCCTACTCGAAAAGAAAATCATTCGCAAAAGACCGGGAACGGTTGGGATTTGTGCCGCCATTCAGAGTAAATACAACGTAGATGCCGTACCGCACATCCTCTGTGGGGGGTTTACCAAAGAAGACACAGAAAACTTCTTAATCGACCTGGACTTTTTAGGAATCGACAATTTGGTGGTGCTACGCGGAGATGCTGTAAAAACAGAAACCTATTTTACACCTAGTGTAGACGGACACCGCTATGCCAATGAATTGGTGGAACAAGTAACCGCCTTAAACAATGGAATTTATCTGGATGAAGAATTGCTGAATTCTCACGCCACAGATTTTTGTATTGGGGTGTCGGGCTATCCCGAAAAACACATGGAAGCCCCCAGCCTGGCAAGTGACCTTCATTTTTTAAAGAAAAAAATTGAGGCGGGAGCCGACTATGTGGTTACACAGATGTTTTTTGACAATCAAAAGTATTTTGAGTTTGTAGAGTTGGCTCGTGCCGAAGGGATAGACGTACCCATTATCCCCGGACTGAAACCTCTTTCTACTCTTAAACAACTGAATATGATTCCCCATCGTTTTCACGTGGACCTGCCCGAAGCCTTAATCAAAGAAGTAATTCGCTGCAAAGACAATGCAGCCGTCCGACAAGTAGGTGTAGAATGGTGTATCCAACAAAGTAGAGAACTCAAAGACGCAGGGGTTCCCTTTTTACATTATTATTCCATGGGAAAAGCAGATAATATTAAAGCCATTGCGGAGGAGATTTTTTAACTCTTAATTTCTTGATTGAAGGGATTAAAAATTAAACATTTATCCCAGTCTTTAGAAATACATAACTTTGTTTGGTGATGGAAGCAATGGAGTCATTACGGGACAGCTACTTGAGTTTAACTCAAGGTAGAATTGATTATGCCAAATTCAATCGTATTGCGATGGTCCATCATTCCAATGCCATCGAGGGGTCAACCTTAACCGAATTGGAGACTCAAGTATTGCTCAGCGAGGGGTTAACACCAAAAGGAAAGCCTGCGGAACATACCTTAATGGCGATTGACCACCATCATGCCATGGAACAGATTTTAGGTTGGGCAGAACAAAAAGAGGTTTTGACCTTAGCCCATCTCAAGGAAATTGCTGCAGCGGTTTTAAAAAATACAGGAAGCGAGATCCATACTGCTTTAGGGACTTTTGATTCTTCAAAGGGCGATTTAAGATTGCTGAATGTCCATGCTGGGAATAGTTCATTTCCCAATTATGATAAAATCCCTCGACTGCTTGATGATTTGGTTTCCCATATAGCCACTGCCCTTCCTCAGGTCAAAGGTTTTAAGGCAGTGCATGACTTGGCTTTTGAAGCGCATTATCAGTTAGTTAGTATTCATCCTTGGGCAGACGGAAACGGAAGGACATCCCGGCTGTTGATGAATTACATACAACATTTTCACGGAGAACCTTTAAGTGTGGTTCACCTAGAAGACAAAGCCGCCTATTTTAACGCGTTAGAAAAAACCCGTTCCACAAAGAACCCTAAAGTGTTTAGCACTTTTATGTACAGCCAACTTGAAAAGCACCTCAGATCTGAAATAAAAAAACTGGATCGTCCGTTTAAAAAAGGAAAAGGAGAAAGTGGCATTGTATTGGTTTTTTAACTCGTCAAACTGTTAAACAACTGCTCCAAACTTTCATTTTTAAGCTGTAGTTTAAGAATTTTTAAACCATTATCATGAGCAAAATCAAAGACAACCGGGCGGAGGTCTTCGCTTCCTTTGATGTGGATTTCGTAGTCAAAATCATGGGTATTTTTCACCTTTTCCACTTTGGGAATACGGGCTAGGGCTTCGGTTTCCACGCGGTAGTCAAAGCTGACTTCGATGATTTGTTTTTGGTCTTTTCTCAGGACCTCCAAGGCTTGGTCTAAAACAATTTCGCCTTTGTGGATAATCAATACCCGATCACAAAGCGCATCCACTTCCTGAAGGATGTGGGTGGAGAGCAACACGGTTTTATCTTTTCCCAAACTGCGAATGAGTTTTCGAATTTCCACCAACTGATTGGGATCCAGTCCTGTAGTAGGTTCATCTAAGATCACCAATTTGGGATCGTGGAGTAGGGCAGCAGCCAGACCGACACGTTGTTTGTACCCTTTGGAAATGGTTTGAATTTTCTTTTTTTGATGGTCAAGGAGGCCCGTTTGTTCCATGAGTTGATCTATTGGAGGATTTTTCAATCGGTATAAATCTGCTACATACTGCAGGTACTCCTTGACATACATTTCGGGATAAAGGGGGTTGTTTTCGGTGAGGTACCCCACTTGTTTTTGAATGGCTCGTAATTCGGTTTTTAAGTCTTTTTCAAAAAAATCCACCTTGCCTTCCCACTGGGTGTAGTAGCCTGTCAGGATTTTCATCAAGGTAGATTTTCCAGCGCCGTTAGGACCCAAGAGTCCCACGACTTCTCCTTTTTTTAAGGTCAAAGAAACCCCTTTTAGGGCCTGGACCTCCCCAAAGTTTTTGGCCACATTTTCTAAGACAAGACTCATGGTATTTTTAGTTAAAGATACGCCATTCTCCTCAGATTTTTTTTGACCGTGCGCTCCGGCTTTCTAAGACCACGGTGGTCAAAATTAAAAGACCTCCAAAGATGCTTTTTAGATCGGGAATTTCAGATAAAAACAGTGCGCCAAGCAGTACACCGAATAGCGGCTGCACACTGCTTAGGATACTGGCGGTACTGATACTGAAATGGCTAAAACTACTGAGGAAAAGGGTATGGCCTAAGGCGGTTGTAACTGCCCCTAGTACAAGTAGATAGGGCCATTGAGAGCTGAGGTCTGCCTCGGGATAGATCCAAAGTACGGGAAGTAAAAGGAGGACAATTACCCCAAGTTGATAGATCATCTGTATGGAGCCGTTGCCCATGGCATTGTGTTTTTTTAGAATTAAGTTTCTTAGGGAATACGCCAGAGCAGAAAATAAACCGACAAGCAGTCCTTGGGTAGCCGTATTTTTTAAATCAAATTCGGGGACTAAAAAATAAATCCCTACTAAAATAAGAATACCTAAGAGCAAATGCCTTTTTTGAAGTTGAACTGGCATAAAAAAAGGTTCTAGAAATACCGTGATAATGGGGTAGGTAAACAGGGACAGCATCCCGATGGCAACATTACTCCACTGCAACGCAAAGAAATAGGTGATCCAGTGCAGCGCCATAAAAAAGCCACTCCACCAGACCGCAGCCCCGTGCTTTTTCCAGTTGATCTGAAAACGAAACTTTTTATAACGCGCATAAAGTAGGAGTAGCACAATTGCAATTAAAGAGCGAAACCAAATAGAAACCGGAGGAGGAAGTGCGATGTAGCGACCCAAGACCCCAGAGGTGCTGATGAAGAGCATGCCTAAATTGAGCAAGAGCGCATAATAAAGGTGTGGATTTTTGGATTTTGTGGTCTTCATCTAGAGAATAAAGAAACGAAAAAGTTGGATGGTCAGCAAACCCCAAAACGTACCTGTGGCCATACTCAATACTGCAAGAATAATGGCATGGGGCATCCATTCCTTTTTGTAGGCGGCGGTCACCGCTGGGGCAGTGGCGATTCCTCCCACATTGGCCATGCTGGCGATGGGAACCCAAGCTACATTCACCTTGAGGACTTTGGCAACACCCAGAATGAAAATGAAGTGACTCACCAACCAAACGACCAAGAAACTCATAAAAGCAGGGTCAAATCGAATCAGACTGAATTTGAGCTTTAATCCCAAAACGGCCATGACGATTAATATTAAAATACTCCCTAGCTTGAGAATAAAAACACGGTTCCAGCTTTTGATAAAAAATCCCAACCCTAAACCGATAAATGACAACACTACAATTTTACCTACAAAAGAGCTAATAGTTACATGAACACAAAAAACAAGGCCCAGTACTAGAAGCAAACTCAAAACAGGAGCGGTTTTTTTCTGCTGACTTTCTTCTATGAGTTCTGGTGGAGAAAGGCCGTTGATTCTGAGAAGACGGTTCAGAGAATCACTTTTTTTAATGCTTTGAAACATTCCAATGGTCCACAAATTGACCAAAATATTATCTAAAACCAAAACCGTTAGAAAGAGCGCTTCGGAACAGGCGACTACTTCCTTGAGTACCAACTGACTGGTACTTCCTCCGATCCAACTCCCCACAACCGGAGGAAGGGCCTTCCACACTTCCTGATCGATAAAAAGCTCCGATACCATGGACGTATTTTGAAATAGGAAAAGAAAACCTACGGGGAATAAAGCAATCCAAAAAGACCCCGACACAAAAACGGCGATGGGCTTCCAGCCCACAGCTTTTAATTGAACCAAAGAAAGACTGCTCATAACGGCCAAAACAGCTAGTGGGATCAAGACTGTTTTACTGTAGGTATGTATCGTTGCTTCACTATAATCTTGATTTAAAAGGGCGGAAAGTCCTGCCGGAATCAGATAGGCAAATAAAATAGAAGGAACCCAATTGAAGATTTTTTTGATCCAAGCCTTTTGTAAACCCTCAAGAAAAAGAATTAAAAGTACCGTACACAAAGTTATCAATCCCGGGATGATCAATAGCGTTATTTTAAATGATACCGTAAGATAGTTGTTTTGCTCGAAAAGAATTTATTTTAACAAAAAAGGGATCAAGCGATCCTCAATCAAACTAGACCAGCCCTTCTCCATACTTTTTTGACTAAATTCCTCCATTTCAGGGAACGGACTTAGGATACGTGCTTCTAGATGTAGGTGACTTCCGTTTGGCACCTTTTCCATTTGAAAAGAAACGATGGAATCCCCCTCGTATTCCTCATACTGCCAGTAATACGCTATTTTTTGACTAGGTTCAACTTCTACCACACGCCACTTATGAGTAAATGTTTTGCCTTTGTATTCAAAAGTAAAAGCATTTTCAAACCCCACTTTCGCTTTAAATTCTTTTAGCTCTTGAAAATACCATTGTTGCATTTGGTCAAGCTCTGTAAGTGCAGACCAAAGTGTTGTGCAAGAGACAGGGATTGTTTTTCGGAGTGTAATCATGATTTTGGGACTTTATGAGAATAGTGCAAGTTAAAAAAAATCCCTAAAAATTTGTTTTTGCAAAAAGCAATAGTACATTTGTCAAGATTTTAACAAAATGAAAAACACATTATTTAACTACAACTACTCTTACTACTTCTATACGGAAGCAGACAGGACTTTGTAGTATTGGAATTACAATATAGAATTAAAAAGTCCTGAGTTTATCGGGACTTTTTTTTTGATTTAAAATGAAAGAAAAAACGGAAGTAGCTATACAGGGAAAGCAAGGATCTTTCCATCACATCGTCGCCCAGCAGTGCTTTGGGAATGCGTTGTCACTAGTTCCCTGTGATACCTTTGATGCAACTGTAGCTTCACTAGTGGCGAATACTGCGGATCAGGCCGTGATGGCTATTGAAAATTCAATCGCGGGTTCGATTATTCCGAACTACGCTTTGATCGATCAAAATGACTTGAAAATTGTGGGGGAATACGGTTTGAGCATCCATCACAATTTTATGGCGCTGCCTGGGCAGACTCTTTCAGACATTAAAGAAGTTCATTCGCACCCCATGGCGTTATTACAATGTAAAAACTTTTTTCTGCAGCATCCCCACATTCGTTTGGTAGAAGCTGAAGATACAGCAGAGGAAGCCCAAAGGATTTCTAAAAATCAAATCAAAGGTATTGGTGCCATTGCCAGTCAGGAGGCTGCCGACCTGTACCAGTTGACTGTCTTTGCATCCTCCATTCAAACCATTAAAAACAACGTAACTCGTTTTGTGATTGTCCAGAAAAAGGGTGATTTGGTACCCGAAACACAGATCAACAAAGCCGCACTAAAATTTACATTAGATCACCAGCGGGGGAGTTTAGCCGCTGTGCTGAATGTGATGAGTGATTGCCAGCTGAATTTGACCAAAATCCAATCGCTACCCGTAATTGAAACCCCAGGGAAATACGCATTTTTTGTAGATGTTACTTTTGAGGATTTTAGTCATTACGACAAAGCGAGAAAGTTAATTGCCATTATGGCTTCGAAATTTAAAATCTTAGGCGAGTACGCCCAACACCAAAGATGAAAACAGCTACGCGATTACAGAGTGTCAAGGAGTACTACTTTTCTCGAAAGTTAAGAGAAGTAGCCGCGATGATTAAAGAAGGGAAACCTGTCATCAATATGGGAATAGGGAGTCCTGATCTGGAGCCTCACCCAGAGGTCGTACGCGCTTTAAATGAAGCAATGCAGCACCCTAAAGCTCATATGTACCAAAGCTACCAAGGGCTGCCAGAATTGCGCAAAGCAATTTCAGATTTTTATAAAGCCCATTACGAGGTTACCTTAGATCCCAATTCGGAAATACTTCCTTTGATGGGATCTAAAGAAGGGATTATGCATCTATCCATGGCGTATCTCAATCCAGGAGATCAGGTTCTAATTCCCAATCCTGGTTACCCGACCTACGCTTCGGTAACCCGTTTGATGGAAGCAGAGGCGGTGGTGTATGACTTAAAAGCAACTCACGGCTGGCAACCTGATTTTGAGGCATTAGAAGCACTGAATACCTCTAAAGTCAAGATTATGTGGCTCAATTATCCTCATATGCCTACAGGAACGGATGTATCTCTAGCAACTTTTGACCGCTTAATTGGATGGGCAAAAGAACGCGATATTTTGTTGGTCAACGACAATCCCTACAGTTTTGTCTTAACTGAAAAACCACAAAGTCTCTTGTCTCGTCCGGGTGCAAAGGACGTTGCTGTAGAGCTGAATTCCCTGAGTAAATCATTTAATATGGCGGGTTGGCGTGTGGGAATGCTCTCTGGGAAAGCGGATGTTTTACAGCAGACACTTAAAGTCAAAAGCAATATGGACTCGGGTATGTTTTTCGGGGTACAGCAAGGAGCTATCGCTGCCTTAAAAATGACACCTGATTGGTTTGCAGAACTCAACAGCATCTATAAAAAACGCAGTGCTTTGATGAGGGTCTTGGCCCAAAAATTAGGTGCCTCAGTAGTGTCGAACAGTGTAGGTCTTTTTTTATGGGCAAAGCTTCCTGAAGATGCTCCAGATGCTGAGACCTTTATAAATACTGTCTTACATCAGAACAACATTTTTGTCACCCCGGGAACTATTTTTGGAAGTCAAGGAGAGGGCTACATAAGATTCTCCCTATGTGTACCTGAAGCTACCATTGAAGAAGCTATAAAACGGATCGAATTATGAAAATAGGAATCATCGGATTGGGGTTGATTGGTGGGTCTTTTGCTTTGGCAGCAAGAAAGCATGTTGCTGGCTGTGAATTGTTTGGCGAAGACCAAAATAGGGACCATCAAAAAGAAGCTCTTGCCTTAGGTCTAATAGACATGACCTTGGGAGCTTCAACTTATGCAGCTATGGATGTCATTATTTTAGCCATTCCTGTTGATGCAGCACTTGAGCTAGCTCTGCCGATACTAGATCAAATGAATGACAACGCTCTTTTACTTGATATAGGCTCTACCAAGTTCTTGATTTGTTCCACATTGGAACAGCATCCAAAGCGCAATCAATTTTTAGCGACACATCCCATAGCAGGAACTGAATTTTCGGGACCTTCAGCAGCCTTTGCTACTTTGTACAAAGGAAAAGCACAAATCTTGTGTGAGGCCCATAAGACAAGACCGGACCTGTTAGAATGGGCAGTACAGTGGTTTAAAAATATGGAGATGGAAATCAAAGAAATGGATCCAAAAGAACACGATCAGCACATCGCATACGTATCACATTTGTCCCATATTTCCTCATTTATGTTGGGTAAAACCGTGATGGAAAAAGAAAAAGACGAACAGGCGATTTTTGATATGGCGGGGAGTGGATTTGCTTCTACCGTTCGTTTGGCAAAAAGTTCTCCTGCCATGTGGGCTCCCATATTTAAACAGAATCAAGAAAACATTTTAGAAGTGCTGGGCGAGTACATCGCCAATTTAGAAGAATTTAAATCGCTGATGGAACAACAGAATTTCGAAGCGATTTCTCAGAAAATGCAACAAACCAACGCCATCAAAACAATTTTGGCAGGAATTAATTAATGTAAAATAAGTATAAACGAACAAAAGATGGAAAACAAAAAAGAAATGCGTCAGTGGTTAGACAACTTTGGATTGGATCACCCACTGGTTATAGGAGGACCATGTAGTGCAGAAACGGAAGAACAAGTGCTCAAAATTGCTCATGAACTCAAAGACACGGATGTAACGGTTTACCGAGCAGGAATCTGGAAACCCAGAACTCGTCCTGGAATGTTTGAAGGGGTGGGCGCTATAGGCTTGGGATGGCTAAAAAAAGTCAAAGAACAGACCGGTTTGCTGACCGCTACTGAGGTGGCCAACAAAGACCACGTAAAACTGGCCATCGAAAACGATGTGGACATTCTTTGGATTGGAGCCCGTTCTACGGTAAGTCCTTTTATCATGCAAGAAATTGCAGATGCCCTAGAAGGAACAGATAAAATTGTTTTGGTAAAAAATCCCGTAAACCCAGATTTAGCTCTTTGGTTAGGAGGAGTAGAACGCTTGTATACTGCTAATATCAAAAAACTAGGACTTATTCACCGAGGGTTTTCTACCTATGAAAAAACCAAATATCGAAACATTCCTGAATGGCAAATTGCTATTGAAGTGAAAAACCGATTTCCTGACCTTCCTATGATTTGCGATCCTTCCCATATTGCTGGACGAAGGGATTTGATTTTTGATATTTCTCAATCCGCTTTGGACCTAAATTTTGACGGTTTGATGATTGAAACACATTGGGATCCAGACAATGCCTGGAGTGATGCCAAGCAACAAGTGACTCCTTCCCGTTTGGTTGAAATCATGAAGGATTTAAGAGTCCGAAAAAAGACGACAAATGAAGAAGCCTATAAACATCAACTCAATAATCTTCGTGCCCAAATTGATGTGGTAGATCAAACCCTTTTGGATACTTTGGGTAAACGAATGAAAGTCGCACTTGAAATTGGAGCCTTGAAAAAGACTAATAATGTCGCAGTTTTACAAAACAAACGATGGAATGAGATCTTAGGTAAAATGATTTTGGAAGGACAAGAGCGTGGTTTGTCCGAGGAATTCATCCTTCGAGTCTTTAAAGCGATTCACCAAGAGTCTATCAATAAGCAAGAGAAAATATTAAAGTCTTAAGAGTAAACCCAAATCTCAAATTATGGATTTATTGACGTTAATGAAAAAAAATAGAACCCAGTTGATGCCTTTCTGGGTTTTATCTTCAGCAGTCTGTCTGGTCTATGCGCTGTTGATTGGCATTCCACCTGAATTGAATGCTTTTGGTGAGTTGCTCTCTCTTTTGATTGCGGGGCCCTTGCAACTGGGTTTATGTATTTATTTTTTAAAAATTTCTAATGGAAGTACACCCACCTTTTTTGATCTTTTTGAAGGATTTAAACCCTTGTTGAATGTGCTTCTTGCATTTGTTATTATTAGTGCACTTACCCTTTTGGGGCTCTTGTTTTTTATCGTGCCTGGGATTGTGATTAGTTTGGGTTTTTCAATGACCTATTACCTTATTGCGGAGCATCCAGAAATGCAGTTTAATGAGGCACTTCAGCAGAGTTGGAAGATGATGGATGGAAAAAAAATGGAACTTTTTGTATTGCACTTGCGTTTTATTCCATGGTATTTATTGGGTTTGTTATTTTTTGTTGTTGGAATTTTTATCGTGGTTCCCTGGCATAATTTAGCAATAGCAAATTACTATCAAAGTATAAAGATCCCCGTCTCAGAAGATTCGAGACGTACGAATTGATTTATTTTTGAATGGCGCGCTGCAGGCGATCGTTCATGGTTTTTCCCAAGCCGTAGTCTGGGAAATACGGGGCAATAATCAAGTCGAGATCCCTCTGGTCCAAACGATGAAGTGCAGCGTATAAGTTTTTTGCAGCTTCTTCTAGGTTCCCGTTAGTAGATAGAACTTCTTGGTGTATCTTTCCGTTGGAGAGTTCTATTTTTTGAAAGCTCAAAAGACCAACTTTTTTATTAGAATGCTTGCTCAGTGTTTTTACTGGATTTTTACTGAGTAGGGTTGCGGTCTTGGGAGCGTAGTGACGGGAAAGCATCCCGGGTGCATTTGGACTTTCGTCATTCTTTGTTTTAACACTTATTTTTCCTACCACCTTTTCAATTTCTTCTAGTACCAAAGCACCGTGACGGTAGAGCACTGGTTGATTTCCATCAAATCCAACGATGGTGGACTCCAACCCGCGAAGACAAGGACCTCCCTCCAAAACGAACTTTAAGCCCTCTTTAAAATAGCCCTGCACGTGTGCTGCCTTCGTCGGGCTTATGAAACCAAAGGGATTGGCACTGGGAGCGGCTAAGGGAAACGCCAATTTGCTCAATAATTCAAGTGTCAAAGGATGATTGGGAACCCTAACGGCTACGGTGGGTTTCCCAGCTGTAACGCGATCTGGAATTTGATTTTTTTTATTCAATACGAGAGTCAGCGGTCCAGGCCAAAAAGCTTCGGCTAATAAGTGAGCGTTGGAAGGAATGTCGGTAGCTACTTGAGTTAAAAATTCAGGACTTGCAATATGAACAATCAGGGGGTTAAACGAAGGGCGCTTTTTTAAGTTAAAGATTTTTTCTACCGTACTTTCTTTGTACGCATTTCCCGCCAAGCCATAGACTGTTTCTGTGGGAATTCCCACAACATCGTCATTGTTCAAAGTTTCAATGACCGGTTTCAAATCAGTAGTAATCACGGACGGGAGGTTCTAATTTAACCGTAAAGATAACGGATTGGAAGGCTACTGCAAGGCTTCTGCAATCCGTCTAATAGCTGTACGGATATTTTCTTCGGAAGCAGCATATGAAATTCGAATGCAATCACCATTTCCAAAGGCATCCCCAGTTACTGTTGCCACGTGTGCTTCTTCTAAAAGATACAAAGCAAAATCCGATGCATTTTCAATCGTTTTTCCTTTTAGAGTTTTTCCAAAATAAGCGGACACATCTGGGAAAACATAAAAGGCACCTTGGGGTTGATTGACATGAATTCCAGGAATGGCACTGAGTAGTTCGATGATGATTTCTCTGCGTTTTGCAAACTCCTCCACCATATAATTAATCTTGCTGACAGGAGCCTCAACGGCGGCGATCGTAGCGCGTTGTGCGATACAATTGGCTCCAGAGGTAATTTGTCCTTGCATTTTGTTACAGGCTTTAGCCAGCCATTCAGGTGCTCCGATATATCCAATTCTCCAACCTGTCATCGCAAAAGCTTTCGCCACTCCATTGACCGTAATCGTTCGGTCGTAGAGCTCTGGAATTGCAGCAATACTAAAGTGGGGACTTCCGTAATTGATGTGTTCGTAAATCTCGTCCGAAAGGATAAAAATATCAGGATATTTCTCTAAGACTTTACCCAAGGCACGATATTCTTCCTCGGTATAGATCGTTCCGCTGGGGTTGTTTGGCGAATTGAACATCACCAACTTCGTTTTTGGAGTAATGGCGGCTTCCAATTGAGCTGGAGTGATTTTAAAATCCGTTCCGATACTGGAAGGAATAATAGTTGATTTTGCTTCTGCCAAAGTTGCAATGGCAGAATAGCTTACCCAATAAGGAGCGGGAAGTAGTACTTCGTCTCCAGGATCCAAGAGAACCATACACACATTGGCGATGGATTGTTTTGCCCCTGTGGAAACTACAATTTGAGAAGGGGAATATTCTAGTCCATTATCTCTTTTGAATTTGGTACAAATCGCAGTTTTTAAATCTGCGTAACCATCTACAGGGGAGTACGAATTCCAATTGTCTTCTACGGCTTGAATGGCAGCCTCTTTTATAAACTCTGGAGTATTGAAGTCGGGTTCCCCCAAACTCAATCCAATGACATCGATCCCCTGATTTTTTAACTCACGGGCTTTTGCTGCCATAGCAAGAGTGGCAGAAACGGGTAAACTAGTAATACGTGCTGAAAGTAAATCCATAATTGGAGATTAACTGGGTTGGACTCCCATTTGTTTTAAAAACTTGAAGTGTGACAAGAGTGCACTTCGGGTGGTTTTGTATTCGTTGTAAGGTAGGTTAAACTCCTTTGCAGTTTTTTTAACAATAGCACCAATATGGGTGTAGTGTATGTGACTGACATGAGGAAAAATATGATGTTCAATTTGGTGGTTCAATCCTCCTGTGAACCAATTTACAAATCGATTTTTGGTTGAAAAGTTTACAGTGGTCAGAAGTTGATGAATGGCCCAAGTATTTTTCATTGTACCTGTTTCATCCGGTTTGGGCATTTCAGCGTCTTCCATGACATGGGCCAACTGAAAGACCAAACTAAGAATAAGCCCTGCGGTATAGTGCATGACGACAAAGCCAATAAGTATCGCCCACCAAGGCGCATTTAAAAAGATCATTGGTATGACCAGCCAAATGAAAAAATAGACAACTTTTGAAATAACCAATCCAGTCCATTGGAGACTTGGGCGCTTGCTGTTCAAATAAGAAAGCTTTCGAGCAGTGTAGCGTTTCATTTGTTGGAAATCTGTAAAAATAGCCCAATTTATGGTTAAAAGTCCATACAATAGTACAGAGTAGAAATGTTGAAACTTGTGGTGAGGGAGCCACTTGGCGTGTTTTGAAAATCGAAGCACACGGCCCGCTTCTAAATCCTCATCATGACCGTGAATATTGGTGTATGTATGATGTAAAAGGTTGTGTTGTACTTTCCAGTTAAAAACATTTCCTGCCAGAATATAAATACTGCTTCCCATTAGTTTATTGACCCAAGGGTATTTTGAAAAAGAACCATGATTGCCGTCATGCATCACATTCATCCCTACACCCGCCATGCCGATCCCCATCACTATACACATGGGGAGTTTATACCACAAGCTGATATCCAGCAACAAAACCAGTACATACGGTGCTATTAATAAAGAAAACATTACAAGGGATTTCAGGTAGAGTTTCCAATTCCCAGTTTTTTGAATTTTATTTTCTTTAAAATATTGATTAACCCGAAGATTTAAAGTTCTAAAAAATTTTTTGGAGTCTTTTCGCGAAAAGCGAAGGCTTTGTGTAGCTTGCATAAAAATATTTGTTACGCTAAAATACTAGAAAATTTATTTTAAATCGATAGAAGTATAAAAAGTTGTGGAAGAACTTACTAAATATTTTCCCGAACTGACCGTATTACAAAAGGAGCAATTTGAAAAGCTTTATGGGTTGTATCTGGAATGGAATGCAAAGATCAACGTCATTTCCCGAAAGGACATGGATGCTTTTTACGAGCGTCATGTACTACATTCTTTAGGGATTGCAAAGGTAATTTCGTTTCAGCCTAACACGCATATTTTGGATGTGGGAACGGGAGGTGGATTTCCAGGGATTCCCTTGGCCATACTATTTCCCGAAGTAAAATTTGAATTGATCGATAGTATTGGAAAAAAAGTGAAGGTTGTACAAGAGGTAAGTCATGCCCTGGGGTTACAAAATAGTTCTGCACAAAAGCTTCGTGCTGAGGCCTTTGCTGGAAAAGTTGACTTTGTAGTGAGCCGTGCCGTAACCCGGATGGAGTCCTTTGTTCCTTGGGTACAAAAAAAGATAAAGCCAGAAAGTAAACATTCTTTACAGAATGGAATTTTATATCTCAAAGGAGGCGATCTGACCGAAGAATTGAAGTCTTTTCCTATCGCAGAACACTATGAATTAAAGCGGTTTTTTAAAAGCCCCTTTTTTGAAACTAAAAAAGTGGTTCACCTTGCTCTTTAGCGCGTGCTAAGTTTTCTTTTGCTTGGTCGGTTTGTTCGAAAAACTGTTCAAACAACTTTTCCATCCGGTTAAAGTGTTGATCCAAGATAGAGTCCAGATTTTTTTCTTGAAGGTCTCTTTTAAAATGAAGAAAATGATTTGGAATTTCCATTACTGAGTCTTTCCTATAAATAGAGATATTGGGAACCATTTTGTGTCCTTTTAAGCTGTCGAGCAGATCCCTATCTTTAAAAAGAAAAGCTCTTTTGTGACTCAACAGTGAATCCATTCTTAGGTTGTGAATGGGCAGAGAATCTGAAAGAAACTTGAATTGAAAGCATTATGAAGTCTGTGTCCCTTTTCAACACGTGTGGAGTCGTATCGAATCAAGTTTCCCTTTTTATCGTATTCTTTGTAAACACGAAACTCAACATCGTTCTTTGTGCTGGGTGCTTTTTGAGCAATGCTGAAAAAATTAAACACGAAAAATGTCGCAAGTAAAATCAAATTTTTCATAAGAGTGGGGTATTCGTTTCGTTCATAAGACGAACGAGCACTCAAAATGTAACACTGAAAGGAGGAATTAATTTTCCTCCAAAAAGGGATAACGATAATCGGATGCAGGGACAAAGGTCTCTTTGATGAGTCGGGGTGATACCCAACGCAAGAGATTTAAGGACGAGCCTGCTTTGTCATTGGTTCCTGAGCCTCTAGCACCACCAAAAGGTTGTTGTCCCACCACAGCGCCAGTGGGTTTGTCATTGATGTAAAAATTCCCAGCACTGTTTTCTAAAGCAGTAAGCGCTTCTTCCAGTGCATATCGATCTTGCGAATAAACGGCCCCTGTTAAGGCATATTCAGAAGTTTGATCCACCAGATTCAAGGTGTTACTCCACTCCGCGTCAGGATAAACATACAGCGTCACTAAAGGGCCAAAAAGTTCACGGCTCATCGTGTCGTAATGAGGATTTGTTGTTAGTACCACGGTGGGTTCAACAAAATAACCTTTGGAGTCGTCATAGCCTCCTCCTGCTACAATTTCTACATCCTGTTCTTTTTTAATTTGTTCGATAGCGGCGACCAATCGGTCATAGGCCCCTCTGTGGATGACCGCAGTGACGAAATTTTTAAAGTCTGCGGGTGATCCCATAGAGATGGTTTTTAAGTCTGATTTTACTTCGGCAATTACTTTTTCAGCTAGAGATTGAGGAAGGTAGACTCGTGAGGCTGCAGAACACTTTTGTCCTTGAAATTCAAAAGCACCACGGATGATACCTGTAGCGACTTCTTTTGGGTTGGCAGAGGGGTGAGCGATAATAAAATCTTTTCCTCCTGTTTCCCCTACAATGCGAGGATAAGAACGATACCGATCGATGTGAGTTCCAATTTTCCTCCAAAGATTTTTAAAAACTGTGGTAGAACCTGTGTAATGAATCCCGGCAAAATCTGGACTTTCAAGCACGGTATTGGTGATCATTTCTGGGTCGCCAAAAACCATATTGATCACACCATCGGGAAGACCCGCTTCTCTAAAGACATCCATCAGCACATTTGCAGAAAAAACTTGATGATCACTAGGTTTCCAAACGACAACATTTCCCATCATGGCTACACTGGCAGATAAATTTCCCGCAATGGCGGTGAAGTTAAACGGACTAACCGCATAGACAAATCCCTCCAAGGGTCTGTAGCTGAGACGGTTCCAGATTCCAGAGCTATTTTCAGGCTGATTTTCATAAATCTCCTGCATGTATTGCACATTAAAACGCAGGAAATCGATGTATTCGCAAGCGGCGTCAATTTCCGCTTGAAAAATAGTCTTGGATTGAGCTAGCATAGTGGCAGCATTAATTTTTGCGCGATAGGGTCCTGCTACGAGGTCAGCAGCTTTTAAAAATATGGCTGCTCTAGACTCCCAAGGCATCTGACTCCATGCTTTTCTTGCTTCTAATGCTGTGGCAATGGCATCTTCAATATTTTTTTTGTTGGCTTTGTGGTAAACTCCAAGTTGATGCTGGTGGTCATGTGGAGGGTGCATACTTGCTGTTTCGTCCGTAGTGACGTCTCGGTTTCCGATTCGCATAGGAATTTCTGTAGTAGTAGTGTACAACCTTTCGTACATTTCTAAAACTTCCTTTTTCTCTGGACTGCCAGGAGCATAGGAGAAAATGGGTTCGTTAGTGGGATAGGGAACTTGAGCAATTCGATTAGCCATGATTATTTTTTTGCTAAAAGTATTGATTTATCCTGAGAAAACAAGTGAGGTTTTACCCGTTCCTAATTGAGAATGTAGGGAACATTGAGTTTAAAGCAGGGGACCTCCACATTAAACTTTTTAGCGGTTGTAAAATTGATCATGATAAAAGTTCCACACATGGAGCCAATAGGGGAAGTGATCAAGCTACCCGACTGATAGGTGTGGGTTTCTCCTGGGCGAAGTACCGGCTTTTTCCCAACTACTCCTGCGCCATTAACGTATTGGGATCTGTTGATAGCTTCTTGGATTTTCCAATGCCTTGACAAGAGTTGGACTACATTTTTACTCTGATTTTCAATTGTGATAAAATAGAGGAAGGCATGGTGGGGTATATTTTCTTTAAGAAAGCTACCCTCGAATTTTGTTTCGACAGAAATTTTTATCCCTCTTGTAATTTGTTGTATCACAGCTGGTTGTTTAGTCAAATTCAAATTAAAGGTACTAAAAAAACCTTTGTTTGTGCAGGAAAGAGATGCTAATTTTGCAATTCAAAAGAATTTGTCCTTCCAATTCCAATCAAAGCATCGTATTGGGCACCAATAGCTCTGTAGTAAACTAAGACCAAATAATCGTTTTCGGTGAGTGCATGTGTTCCGCTTAACGCATTTTTATTGAGGAGGTTTCCTTGTTTGATCACATATTTATAATTGTAAAAACCTTGCTTTAAAAGCAATACTCCTTCGTAAATTTCTAAGGAGGGATTGTAATACATTCGATTCGCATCGCTGAGGTGATAGTTGTTAAAGCTACCGTAAATGTATATTTCTTCTCCATTCAGCTCAAAATCGGCGGCCAGACTAAAATGTACAAAGCTGTAATCCGCTTCGATATTTGGATTTCCGGGTCTCATGATATTTCTAATTTGAAACCCACCATTACGATCAGGGGCAAATGTATAGGGCACATTGAGGCGTGAAACATCCAAGTTTAAATAAGTCTCATAGACTTGATTCCGTTCGATATAACTGATGTTTGGGCTTGTCACTCTGAGGTCTTTAGTGTCAAAAAAATAAAATTCATTCCCCCCTTCGTATTGTGTAGGAGCCTCATACCGGTACTCTAAAGTGCTCCCCGAAAAATATTGTGGCTTTATTCCTGTAAGGTCGGAGTCCCATTGTCTATTTTGAAGCAAATGCACAGCTAGTGTTTGTTCTGGATTTCTAAAAACTCCTTGGTAGGGTGTGATTGAAAAATGAAGGGACTGATGGGTGTTGAATCGATTCATGTTTTGCGGTCTGTAAACCGCTGTTTGAACACTTGCTTGTTCTTCAAAAAGACAGAATCGTCTGGAAAAAACTAGTGTATCATACGTGTCATAAATTTCTAAAAGATAATTTCCTGAGACTTTAAACTGAACCGCTTCATTGGGGAGTTGCAAACGATAATGAGTGTAGGTTTGTAGGGTATTGAACGAAGTGTTGTAGTCGTCAATCCGAAGATTGTCATAACCTTCTAAGTATTCATTTTGAAAAAGAGCAGAAGGAGTCCAATCGTGGTTAAAGTGTTTAATTTTATAGTAATAATCTTCTTCAGTACCCCTGAGGTCATCAAAAAGTAAATTAATTTTTTCACCCAAGGATACTAAAGGAAAATTCTCTGTGTTTTCGGTTCCGTAAAATTGGATGGATTTGATGTGTTCGGGGGGGGCGTATTCATATACCACTTGAGCTCTCAAATTGGCAAACTGAAGCACAAGGACCCCTATCCCAAGGAAGAAGTTTTTTTTACTTGTAAAAAATGCAAAGAAATCTTTTTTCATCACGGGTAAATGTAAATGTTCAGTTTGTGTTGACCAAATCAGAGCTTTATATATAAAAAGGTTCAACAGCTATTTAGAATGAATATAAATAGATGATTTCCCTTATTATTTGTTTTCTCCAAAGCGGTTTAGTTAGTAAATTTGAAGGATTTTAGAATTAGATTTTTAATGGAAGTGATAAAAAGAATTCGACCCCACAGAGGCGCGAATCTGAACATTAAAGGCAAAGCTGAAAAAAGACTTGAAAACACAACTTCAGCGACCACTTTTGCCCTAAACCCTGATGATTTTTTTGGAACCATCCCCAAGCTTATTTGTAAAGAAGGAGCACAAGTTGAGGCAGGTACTCCGATCTTCTTCAGTAAAAAAAATCCCGATATCAAATTTGTTTCCCCTGTTTCGGGTACAATAACTGCCATTGAGCGGGGTCCCAAACGAAAAATTGAAAGAATTTGCATATCGGCTTCCAAAACACAAAAATCCGTATCCCATTCTGTTCAGGGTTGGGAAAAAATTGATCGGGAGCAATTGAAGGCCCTATTGATGGAGAGCGGTAATTGGCCTTTTATTCATCAGCGTCCTTACGGTATCATCGCAAATCCCAATGATACTCCAAAAGCCATTTTTGTCAATACAGTCAAGACGAACCCTCTGAGTGAAGATCTTCGCTTTGTGCTAAAAGATGACCAGAAGGAATTTCAATTGGGAATTGATTTGCTCAACAAACTGGTAGATCAGCCTATATTTTTGGGAACAGATAAAGTCCAGATGGGATATTTTCAAACAGTAGAGGGAGTGCAGTACTACACTGTTGAGGGGCCACATCCTGCGGGGAATTTGAGTTTACACATACAAAATATTACGCCCCTAAACATGGGAGAACGCGTTTGGACAGTCAATGCTGAGGATGTTGCAAACCTAGGGAGATTTATAAGTACGGGTACTTTTTCTCCTCAACGAACAATAGCTGTTTCTGGAAACGCTGTGGACAATCCCGTTTACTTTAAGACGCTTATTGGATCTGCATTGGCTCCTTTTTTAGAAAAAGCAGGGCTGAATCAGGAGTATGTACGTATTATCAATGGAGATGTACTGACGGGTGCTCAAGCTGATCTTTCTGGGTACTTAGGATTTTATAACAATTTAGTTTCGGTGATCCCCGAAGGAAACAACTACCGGATGTTTGGATGGTTGCCCTTTAAGGACAACAATATTTTGAGTTTGTCCAATACCTCTTTTTCCAGGCTTTTCAATCGGAAGGGGTTTGATGTGGATACCAACCTCAACGGTGAAGAACGCGCCTTGGTCGTAACGGGTGAAATGGAAAAAATATTTCCCTTGGAGATTTATCCCATGCAACTCATCAAAGCCTGCATGATAGAAGACATAGAAAAGATGGAAGCTTTGGGAATTTACGAGGTTGTTCCTGAAGATTTTGGATTGGTGGAATATGCCAATACATCCAAATTAGAAGCCCAAGAGATCATCCGTCAAGGGATTGAATTAATGATTAATGAAGTAGGATAATAAAATAACTATGAATTTTCTTAGAAAAAGTTTAGACAATTTAAAAAAGCCTTTCGGCAAAGGACAGAAATTTGAAAAATTTGCTCCAGCGATCAATGCGTTTGACACGTTTCTATTTGTCCCGAATCACACTACAAAAAAAGGAGCTCATATTCGCGATGCTGTAGATTTAAAGCGCACCATGGTAACGGTAATCATTGCCTTGTTGCCCGCTTTGATTTATGGAATTTACAATACCGGCTATCAGTACTACATACAAACAGCTGCACCATTTACCTTCTTGGATGCTTTTATTCACGGTGCTTGGAAGATTGTTCCGATGATCATTGTTTCTTACGTTGTAGGGCTCTCTATCGAATTTGGATTTGCCGTTTACCGCGGGCACGAAGTCAATGAAGGCTATTTAGTCACAGGACTCCTCATTCCCATGATCATGCCTGTAGATATCCCGCTTTGGATGGTTGGAATTTCAACCGCTTTTGCAGTATTAGTAGCAAAAGAAGCTTTTGGTGGGACGGGAATGAATATTCTAAACCCCGCATTAACCGCACGTGCCTTTGCATTTTTTGCTTACCCTACCTATATGTCGGGAAACAAAGTTTGGGTTTCAGAAGCGGGGAATGTAGATGCAATTTCTGGGGAAACCATATTGGGTACGCTTGCTGCTGGGGGTGAAGTAAACTACTCCATGATGGAAATGTTTCAAGGATCCATCCCGGGTTCCATAGCTGAAACGTCCACTCTTTTTGTAGCAGTAGGAGCTTTGATTTTAATCTTAACAGGAGTAGGAAGTTGGCGTATTATCACAGGTGGAATTTTAGGAGCTGCCGTTATGGGCTTACTCTTTAACCTTTGGGGAGCCAACGAATTGATGAGTTTTTCATGGATGAATCATCTGGTAGTAGGAGGATTTGCTTTTGGAATTGTATTTATGGCAACAGACCCTGTCTCTGCAGCGCAAACTACCAAAGGAAAGTGGATTTACGGATTTTTAGTCGGTATTTTTTGTATTATGATACGCGTCTTTAATCCCGCCTATCCGGAAGGAGTAATGCTTGCCATCTTATTGATGAATGTTTTTGCCCCTACCATAGATCACTACGTCGTAAATGGAAATATCAAAAAGCGTAAAAAACGTTGGGCCGCTGCCACACAAGAACTTAAAACTGCTTAAAAAATGAATCGAGATAGCAACGCATACACCTTTTTATTCGCTACCCTTATGGTATTGGTAGTCGCTTCTTCGTTGGCTTTTACAGCGAGTTCACTAAAAGACCTCCAAAATGCTAATGTGAGAAAAGAAAAAATGCAAAATATTTTGGCAACCATTGGGATAGAGTCCGACAGAGAAGAAGCAGAAAAATTGTACCGTGAGTACATTACCGCAGAACTGTCCCTTACTCAATCTGGAGCTGTGGATGCTAAAGTAAGTGCGTTTGAAATTAAATTGAATAACGAACTGAAAAAACCCAAATCTGTTCAGCGTTTCCCAATGTATGAAGCAGAAGTGGAAGGAGAAAAGTACTACATTATCCCTCTTCGCGGAGCGGGACTTTGGAATGCCATCTGGGGTTACATTGCTTTGGAAGAAGACAAAAATACAATTAAAGGAGCGGTATTTGATCACACAGGAGAAACAGCCGGACTGGGAGCAGAGATTACCCAGCAATGGTTTCAAGAACGTTTTGTAGGAGAAAAAGTATTTGACACCAAGGGTAATCTCGTGGGTATCAACGTTTCCAAAACGAATAATGACCCGAAAGATTTAGACAAAGACGATCACGAAGTAGATGCGATTTCCGGGGCTACCATTACGGGTGACGGTGTGACTGACATGATCCTCGAGCGCCTAACTCATTATTTGCCTTATCTCCAAGCGAAAGAGAATACTGTTGCATTAAACAACTAGACGAATGGAAGAAAACAAACCCACTACCGAAGAGACTCCTACAGTTCTCTTTGTCAATAAAGAGAAAGAACCGCTCTTTTCTAAAAAGAATCGGAAGTTATTGTCAGATCCTATGGACGACAACAATCCCATAACCGTTCAAGTTTTGGGAATCTGTTCTGCTTTAGCTATTACAGTACAATTAAAACCTGCTGTGGTGATGAGTATCTCCGTTATGGCGGTCATGGCTGCTAGTAACGTCATCATCTCTTTACTCAGAAATTTAATCCCTAACCGGATCCGAATTATCGTGCAATTGGTCGTCGTTGCCTCCATGGTGATTTTGGTTGACCAAGTGCTACGCGCATTTGCCTATGACGTAAGTAAAGAGCTTTCCATTTTTATCGGATTGATTATTACCAACTGTATCGTGATGGGACGCTTAGAAGCTTTTGCCCTAGGAAATGGGGTTTGGAAATCCTTCCTAGATGGGATTGGTAACGCCGCAGGTTATGGATTCATCCTCATCTTAGTGGCTTTTTTTAGAGAGTTGTTCGGTTCAGGAAAATTATTTGGATATCAAGTAATCCCAGATGCCCTTTATGAGATGGGTTATGTTAACAACGGCTTGATGTTGTTGTCGCCTATGGCTTTGATTACGGTAGGACTCATTATTTGGGTGCAACGCTACAGAAACCGAACCCTAATCGAAAAGAACTAAACATGGAAGCATATTTAAATTTATTTGTAAAAAGTATCTTTATTGAGAACATGATTTTTGCCTATTTCTTGGGGATGTGTTCTTATTTAGCCGTTTCCAAAACGGTAAAAACAGCAGTAGGTTTAGGGCTTGCGGTTATCTTCGTTTTGGCGATTACGGTACCGATCAACTTTTTACTGGACACCTATCTGCTCCGACCCGGGGCATTGGCTTGGTTAAACTCCTCCTATGCGGAGTTGGATCTGAGCTTTTTGAGTTTTATCATGTTTATCGCGGTCATCGCTTCTATGGTTCAGTTGGTTGAGATGATTGTTGAAAAATTTGCACCCGCACTATATGGAGCTTTAGGTATTTTTCTTCCACTTATTGCGGTAAACTGTGCCATATTGGGAGGTTCACTGTTTATGCAACAAAAAGATTTTTCTGGAGTCGCAGAATCTGCGGTTTACGGATTCGGTTCAGGAATTGGATGGCTTTTGGCGATTTTAGCCATTGCTGCGATTCGTGAAAAAATTACGTACTCTAACGTCCCTGCTCCCCTTCGTGGTTTAGGTATTACCTTTATTATAACGGGGCTTATGGCGTTAGGTTTTATGAGTTTTATGGGAATTAAATTATAATTTAAGAATGGAGTATACAGTTGTTATTGCGAGTATCGTCGTCTTTTTGACCATCACTTTTTTATTGGTTGGAATGCTTTTGGGAGCCAAAGCAAAATTATTGCCTTCTGGTCCTGTTTCACTTCAGATTAATGGAGACAATCAAGTGGAGGTTTCTTCTGGAAGTACACTTTTGAGTACGCTGGGAAATAATAAAATCTTTCTGCCCTCCGCATGCGGTGGTGGTGGAACTTGTATCCAGTGTAAATGTCAGGTATTAGAAGGAGGAGGAGAAATTTTACCTACTGAAGCACCACATTTTTCGAGAAAAGAAGTCGCTGAAGGATGGCGTCTAGGCTGTCAGGTAAAAGTAAAAGAGGATATGGTCATTCAGGTTCCTGAAGAAGTTTTCGGAATCAAGAAATACGAGGCTACCGTAGTTCGTAATTGGAATGTGGCCTCATTTATAAAAGAATTTGTAGTTAAAATTCCTGAGGAAATGGACTACAAAGCGGGAGGGTATATTCAAATAGAAATTCCCCAATGCGAGGTCAAGTTCGATGATATTGATATCTCTGCACACCCCGAAGAACATCCTGGTGAACCCGATAAATTCAAATTGGAATGGGACAAATTCAAGCTTTGGCCGTTGGTGATGAAAAATACAGAAACGGTAGAACGCGCTTATTCCATGGCCTCTTTTCCTGCAGAAGGAAAAGAAATTATGTTGAATGTTCGAATTGCTACTCCTCCCTTTGACCGTTCAAAAAACGATTGGATGGATGTCAATCCTGGAGTCGCTTCTTCGTATATCTTCTCAAAAAAACCAGGAGATAAAGTGACCATTTCAGGTCCTTATGGCGAGTTCTTTATAAATGAATCTGATGCAGAAATGCTTTACGTAGGTGGGGGTGCAGGAATGGCTCCCATGCGTTCACATTTATACGAATTATTTAGAACTCTACAGACAGGACGCAAGGTAACTTTCTGGTACGGGGGTCGTTCGAAGAGAGAATTGTTCTATGTAGACCACTTTAGGGCTTTGGAAAAAGACTATCCAAATTTTAAATTCTACATCGCGTTATCCGAACCCGTAGAAGAGGATAATTGGAAGGAAAAAGCAAATCTAGACTCTGAGGGGGACGGCTTTACAGGCTTTGTGCATCAGGTGGTTATTGATCAATATCTCACAACACACGATGCCCCAGAAGACATTGAAGTATATTTCTGTGGACCACCCTTAATGAATCAAGCGATAGAACGCATGGCAGAGGACTTTGGAGTTCCACCAGAAAACGTTCGCTTCGATGATTTCGGAGGATAATTTATAAAAGAGGCTTTAAAAAAGCCTCTTTTTTTTTCACTTCACTTTCCTCCTTAGAAAGAAGGACCCCATTTCAATAAAAAATAACATCAAAAACAATTGGGTAGTGCTTTTGACTTTATCTTTTTTAGAGGAAATAACTTGAAATACTAGAATCCAAAAAGGGTCTCTAGAGATAGTTCTTTAACAGTTCCGTATTGCTCTAAGTTTTTGAGGTCTATATTGTCACGATTCCCAATCAATAAAATAGTATGAGGTTTGTCCTTGATATAGGTTTTGTGAAATTCATTTAGTTTCTCTAAATCCATGGCTTTGACTTCGTTGTAAACCTTTTCTCGAATGTCATAATCAATTCCTCTCTTTTCAGCAGCCAGATAGTTGTACAGCACTCCAGCCTTAGTAATGCGCTCACTTTCAATTTTATTTAAAATTGCTTGTTTGCCAATTTCAAAGGCTTGTGGAGATTCAGGAAGATTATTAATCAAACTGAATATAGAGGATAACGCTTCTTTTTGTTTATCCGACTGAATCCCAATGTAGGAGAATAAATAATCAGATTGGTCGGGTTTGTTCGCTTGTCTATATGCAGAAAAAACGGAATACGCTAAGCCTTGGGCTTCTCTTATTTCTTGAAAGACTATGGAATTCATTCCTCCTCCAAAATATTGATTGAACAAGCGGATGGCAGCGGTTTTTGCGTTGTCTAATAGTTCTTGCTTGGAGAGTAAGATAATTTCCGTTTGTACCATATCAAAATGCGTCCAAAAGACATACTCTTTGCCGTAGTTTTTTTCTGAATACGTCTCTACGTCGCTTACTTCTTTTAAGCTTTCGGGAATTTTATGATAGGTCTTCACCAAGTTAGTTAAGGTTTTTTGATCTTGGTTTCCATAAAACAAAATGCGGTGTTGCTTTTTGGTTAACTCTTTAATTCGATCGGTCAATTCTGCAACACTAACTTCCATTAATTCTTCAGAGGTAAGCACGTTAGACGCTGGATTGACCTCACCGTACTTTGCATAGGAATATAATTGTCTGCTTAAAATCAAGTTTTTATTTTTTTTGGCATCCGATCGCGATTTAAGAATACGGCCTACAAGCTTGTCTAATGCATCTTGAGTTCCTACAGGATTTTCTAAGAGACTTTCGAAGAGTTTTATCGAGGCCTCCATATTCTCACTCAAGCCGCTCAAGGTGATTTGGGTTTCTTCTCCGTCAGTGGAGGTGCTAAAATTATACCCTGCACCGAGTTTGTAAAATTCTGTTTTCAAGTCTTCGGGACTTAAATTTCCAGCACCCACATAATTCATTAGACTAGCTGCTAATGCAATTTTTGGATCTTGGTTTTTTCCATAGTTAAAGTGATACGTCAATTCGAATAAATCATTATCGGAATTTTCTTTATAAATAACTTCCAGAGGACCAATATTGAAGAATTCCAAGTCTGTTTTGTAGTCCAAGAATTTAGGCTGGAGTTTTGCAGTTTCTTGATTTGCCAATTTTATATGGAGTTCTGAACGGTCTTCACGATTTAGTGGGACTTTTGTTATCTGAGGTTTTTCAACTTTTTGGGTGTTTAGATCTTTTCCTGTTCGCTTGTACACTACCGCATAATTTTCCTTGTAATGTTTATTGGCAAAAGCGACTAAATCTTCTTTTGTGATTTTAGAAAGTTCTTCATAATAAATCACATGGTCTTTCCATGACAGGTCTCTTGTATACGCTAAAACCATATTGTTTGCCCTGTAGTAGTTCGCATAGTCGGAATCATCTTGTTTCATCACTCCTTTCTTCAGGTCATTTACCACAGCTTTGAGAAGATCATTATCAAAGGCACCTTTTTTAATATTTTCAACTTCTCCTAAAAGTAGATCTCTAACTTCTTCGAGGCTTTGTCCTTCTTTTGGATTCCCATTGAGTATGTGAATTGAAAAATCATTCATAGCTCTAACTGTAGCACTAGCCCCTAATACTTTTTGTTTCTGGACTAGGTTCAAATCAATGAGTCCTGCTGTTCTATTGGATAGCAGCATGTCGATGAGGTTTACTCGCATGAGGTCCTCTTTCGCTTTTCCATCAAAGCGGTACCCCATGAGAATAGACTCTCTGTCGGGACCAAGTACTTCTTTTTCAATGGGACTAGTTATTTCTGCAACAGGTTCATAGCTGAGTTCAGGGAGTTCAGGATTAGCTTCCCAGTCACCAAAATGTTGATCAATAAGTGCGATTGTTTTGTCGAAGTCCAACTCTCCACTCATGCATATAGCAACATTGTTCGGGCGGTAATACTTGTCAAAATAGTTTCGAATTTCTGTTATCGAAGGGTTCTTTAAATGTTCAACAGTACCTATAACCGATTGTTCTCCATAAGGGTGACCTGGGAATAGGCTCTGGTAAAGTGCCCAATACTGTTTTCTAATATCGCTGTCTAAAGACCTGTTTTTTTCTTCATAAACGGCTTCAAGTTCAGTGTGGAAAAGACGATTTACAATTTGTTTAAAACGCAGGCCTTCCAGAGTGATAAAGCGTTCCATCTCATTAGAGGGAATGTCTACCGTGTATACGGTGCGATCTTCGGTAGTGTATGCATTTAATCGTTTACCTCCGATCATAGAGATCATCTTGTCGTATTCGTTTGGAATTGCGAGTAAGGCAGCTTCATTTGATAGGTTGTCGATATTTTGATAAATGGCTTTACGTTGTTTTGGATCTTTGAGTTTAGCATAGTTATTAAACAACTGTTCAATAGAGTCCAGTAGGGGCTTCTCTGCTTCGTAATCTTTCGTTCCGAAATATTGATTCCCTTTAAACATCATGTGCTCTAAGTAGTGGGCAAGGCCTGTGTTGTTCTTAGGATCGTTTTTTCCTCCTGCTTTCACTGCTGTAAAGACATGAATTCTGGGGGCATTTTCAAATCTACTCAGGTAAACTTTTAAACCGTTTTCTAAAGTGTAAATTCGAGTTTGAGTCGGATCATCTGTGACATATTCATAGGTATAACCTTCTGAAGTAGCTGTTCGTGTTTGGTAGGGTTGGTTTTTACATGACGTAATAAGTATGAAAAACACAACAAATAAGGGGGTTTTGGTCAAGTTCATAATTTTATTTTTAGAGATTTTAAATTACATAAATTATTTGAAATAGCTAGTGTTAGAAGCTTTTTGACTTATTTTTGTCACTGTATGAAAGCATTAAGTGAACAAGAGATTCATCAACTGGCCATGCAAGAAGTAGGAGGTTTTTTAGAAGCCGAGGGGTATGAGTTTTTGGCGGTCAACTCTGAGATGAAACGTTCTCCTCAATTTGTCTGTGTTAAGGATAAAGTACTCTATTTTGTTGTCGTGGAAGGATGTTTGTATCCAAAATCACCTAGGACCTACAATCAAGAACGAATGGGGAAAGTAAAAATTCACGCCGAAAAAAACAGCGCAAAACTTTATTTTGCCGGTGTAGGGTTCGCACATGCAAAAGATTACAACCTCCCTTTAAACAAAAACAATCCCTATGTGGTCAATTTCAGTGGACTGGAACAAATTTTATAGTTTTTTACTCCTTCTTTTTTTTGTCGGTTGTCAACCCACTCAAGAAAATGAGACCCAACGAATCAGCGGCTTTGCTTTGGGCACGAGCTATTCGGTTACCTATTTAAGTCCTTCTCTAAAGGCCGAGGTCTTGCAGCGCGAGATTGATTCCGTCATTGACCTGATGAACGCTTCAATGTCCACGTATTTGGAGGATTCTGCAATCTCAAAAATCAATAGAGGAGATAGTCTTATTCAAGTAGATGAACACTTTGAAAAAGTATATGCAATGGCTTCTGAGGTTTGGGAAAAAACCCAGGGGTATTTTGATCCTACGGTAGGGGCTTTGGTAAATGCTTATGGGTTTGGACCCGACACCAGCTTCACCCCTATTTCTGAAGAGCAAAGAGATGAGATTTTGATCTATACCGGTTGGAACAAAACAAAGTTAACCCCAAAAAAAACGGTTCAGAAGGAACATCCACAAGTGTATTTTGATTTTAATGCACTGGCAAAAGGCTATGTTGTAGATGTAATTGCTGATTTGCTGCGAGAAAATGGGAGTACCTCTTTTTTAGTTGAAATTGGAGGTGAAATTGTGGCGGAAGGACTCAGTCCCAAGTCACAGCAATCTTGGAAGGTAGCCATCGATGATCCCAGACAGACAGAAGAACGAAGCTTTATTGCTGTTGTCCCTTTGACAAACCAAGCCCTGGCAACGTCTGGGAATTATAGAAAGTATAAACTTGATAAAACCACAGGCAAACGATTGGTACATTCCATCAATCCCAAAACGGGAAATCCATTTCCTACAGAAGTTTTGAGTGCCTCGGTCACTGCGCCTACTTGTATGGAGGCTGACGCCTTTGCTACAGCTTTAATGGTGATGCCTTTGGAAAAAAGTAGAGCTTTGATCGAACGAGAATCCAATTTAGAAGCCTATTGGATAGTTGAAACGGAGGACGGAACCGTAGAAGAGTTTTATTCCTCTGGTTTTTTTCGGGAGTGATTTTCGACTTATTTTTTAGCTACGGGGATGCTGTCGTATTGAAGGGCGTAGGTGTCAATTTCTTTCTTTGTCAACTGCTCTGTGTAGGGAATACATTGGGAACTAAATCCTGTTTGGTTTAAAAAATCAGAATAGTCTTTACCATAAATCCGAACATGATCGTATTGTCCAAAAATACGACTTCGTTCTTGAGGGTCAGTTATGGTAGGATCTTCAAAAGTTTTTTCTCGATTTAAGTCTAGGGGAACTTGTGCAATTAAAGTTCCGCCTTTTTTTAAAACCCGATACAACTCACTTAGAGCCTGAAGGTGATCTGGGATATGCTCCAATACGTGGTTACAAAGAATAAGATCATAAGCATGGTCTTCAAAAGGAAGCTTGCGCAAATCGGCTTTTACGTCTGCCAGGGGAGAATAGAGGTCAGTAGTGGTGTAATCCCAATGCGAGAAAGAGCGAAATTTTTGATAGAAAACTTGTTCGGGTGCCACGTGCAATACTTTGATGGAATCCGTTAAAAAAGAGGTTTCTCTTTCCAAGTAGAGCCATAGCAAACGGTGTCTTTCAAGAGATAAAGTTCCTGGACAAAGCGCATTTTCTCTAATTTTTTGGTAGCCATAGGGTAAAAACCGTCGGTAGGAGCTTCCATCTATAGGATCTGTAAACCGATGTCCTTTAAAATACCATTTGATAAGGGGACGGAACCAGATACTAAGATGGATTAACCAGGGTCTAGGAAAAAAGTTCAGCAACAGTTTCATAAAACCAGAGGTTCTTTTCTAAAGGCTTCCTCTTCGTCACTTTGGATCCCTAATGCCTGGTAGATGTATTGAAAGCTAGAGAGCAATTCGGGTGCCCCGTCAATCAGGGCAACATTGTGTTCAAAATGGGCGCTGGCTTTTCCGTCAGCGGTTAAAATCGTCCAGCCGTCCTTCAGTTGTTTGATCCGATGTGTCCCTTGATTGATCATCGGTTCGATGGCCAAAACCATACCATCAACAAACTGTTTTCCTCTTCCTCTACGCCCGTAGTTAGGTACTTCAGGACCTTCATGCATTACGCTTCCCAAGCCATGTCCTACCAATTCTCTGACGATACCATAGCCTTCTTTTTCACAAAAATCCTGAATGGCAAAGCCTAAATCACCAAGGCGATTTCCTTTTTTAAATGTTCGAATACCTTCGTATAAAGAGGCTTTTGTGACCTTCAGTAATTTTTCTACCTCTGGATCGAGGGTACCTACGGCAAAAGTGTAGGCGTGGTCCCCGTAAAAGCCATTTTTTAAGGCACCGCAATCGATGGAAATAATATCGCCTTCTTCTAGAGGAACATCATTAGGAATACCATGTACCACCTGAGCATTAGGACTCATGCAAAGGGTGTTGGGAAAGTCGTAAAGCCCAAGAAAACCAGGTTCAGCACCGAGGTCGCGAATATGTGTTTCTGCAATTTGATCCAAAGCAAGAGTAGTAACTCCAGGTTTGATTTCTGAAGCCAGAACTCCCAAAGTTTTAGAGACGATCAAGGCACTCTCTCGAATCAGCTCGATTTCCTCTAGGGTTTTTAGTACTATTGCTGCCATATCAAAAATCGGCGTAGGCGTTTTGGTAGGGCTGTTTTTTTAAAATTTTTGAAAAATCATCTAAAAGAGAGACCACAGGTAACTCTACAATGCGATTGTTTTCTTTTCCATTTTCCATAAAGATCAAAGTAGGGATGTTTAGAATGTCATACTCTTTTTCCAGCCCATCAGGACTGTCTTTGTATTCTGAGAGACTGTACATTTTAATGCGATTTTGATCCACCTCCAGAGCATCTAGGATTTTAAACATGGGACCTAACTCCCGTTGGGTGTCACCGCACCATGTGCCTAGAAAAAGTTTAAAGGTTAAATCTTTTGCCAAGGGGAGATGTTCTTTGGTCCATCCTTCGGGGATTTTTTGACTGGCATAGGTAGGATCAAACCATGCTTTAAATTCTTCTGTATTTAAGTTCGCACGATTCATGGATCCTAAAACCACCGTTTCTCCTTCTTCACCGATGAGAGTTTGAACCTCTAGAGGCTCTTGTGGTTTTGCTTTTCCGATGCTTTTACATCCCAAAGCAGAGAACAGGACAATTAAAAAAAGAATTTTTGTTTTCATGATTTTAGTACTAAAGATTTTTGGGTCATTGTTTTTGGGACTTCAATTTTCATTAAATCTAAGATAGTTGGGGCAATATCACCAAGAATTCCTTCTTTTATTTTTTTCATTTCAGGGTCCACAAAAATGACAGGAACGGGGTTGGTGGTGTGTGCAGTATTTGGACTTCCATCTGGATTAATCATCGTTTCACAATTTCCATGATCTGCAATAATAAGGGTTGCATACTCGTGTTCCAGCGCGGTTTTCACTACAGCTCCAGTACATTCGTCAACTACTTCACAGGCTTTGATAGCTGCTTTTAAATCTCCCGTATGGCCTACCATATCTGGATTGGCAAAGTTTAGGCAGATAAAGTCTGGAGCATCTGACTGAATTTTAGAGATAATGGCGTCCCGAATTTCATAAGCACTCATCTCGGGTTTTAAATCGTAAGTGGCGACTTTAGGAGAGGGGCACAAAATTCGTTCTTCACCCTCAAAAGGTGCTTCTCTTCCTCCATTAAAGAAAAAGGTTACGTGCGGGTATTTTTCGGTTTCTGCGATTCGAACTTGAGTTTTCCCAGCTTTGGAGAGTACCTCCCCCAAAGTGTCGGTCAAATTGTCCTTATCAAAAACCACTGCTACATTTTTAAAAGATTCGTCGTAGTTAGTCAGGGTTACATACCGAAGACTGAGGGGATTCATTTCAAAATCAGGAAATGCTTTTTGAGAAAGAACTTGGGTCAGCTCTCTACCTCGATCAGTTCTAAAATTAAAGAACAACACGACATCACCGTCTTCTAGGGTCGTGACTGCTTTTCCGTCAGGAGCAGATTTGTACAAGGGCTTGATGAATTCATCGGTTACTCCTTCTGCATAACTTTTTTCCAAACTCATTTTAAAATCCTCAGTTGGCTGTCCTTTTCCGTGTACTAAAAGATCATAAGCTTCTTTTACACGCTCCCAACGTTGGTCTCGATCCATCGCAAAATACCGACCGATAACAGAGGCGAAAAGACCTCCCGTTTTTTCCATCTTTTTTTCAATACGCTCTATAAAATTGATTCCTGATTGAGGATCGACATCGCGTCCGTCGGTAAAGGCATGAAGAAAAACTTGATCCAGTTCATACGTACTAATGAGTTCCAATAATCCCTCCAGATGATTGATATGGGAATGGACGCCCCCATCGGAGAGGAGCCCGAGGAGATGTACTTTTTTTCCTTCTTTTTTAGCATAGTTTAAGCTGTCTGTCAAGACGCTTTCCTCACGTAGTTTATTGTTTTTAACGGCAAGATTGATTTTGGCAAGATCTTGATAAACAATTCTTCCAGCTCCTAGATTCATATGTCCAACTTCACTATTTCCCATCTGACCTTCTGGGAGACCAACATGTTCCCCATCCGTTCTGAGGGTGCTGTGTGCGTACTTAGTATAGAATGCATTGATGTTCGGAGTTTGGGCTTGATCAACTGCGGAAACTTTGGGATCGGTAGCCTTTCCCCATCCGTCTAAAATTAGTAATAGAGTTTTTTGGGCCATGTAAGTTGTTTTGTCAAAGATACAAATTCACAGACTCTAAGGGGAGGGGGATGGGCTGAAAAAAAAACTGTTACTTTGCAAATAAAACCATTGAAAAAAGGGCTTGTTTATCGATCTACTGGGAGCCGTTATGCTGTGGAGTCAGAGGGTGATTTCTACACCTGTCGAATCAAGGGTAAAATGCGTCTTCAAGGGATACAGAGTACCAATCCTGTAGCTGTTGGAGATCACGTTTTTTTTGAGGTGGTGGAAGATGCAGAAAAACGAGAAGGAAACATAACTAAAATCGAAAAACGAAAAAATTACATTGTTCGAAAGTCAGTAAACCTCTCCAAACAGACCCACATTATCGCTTCCAATATTGATCAAGTTTTTTTGATGGTTACCTTAAACAATCCGCCTACCTTTCCCGCCTTTATCGATCGGTTTTTGGTTACCGCTGAAGCGTATCACATCCCAGCTATTTTGCTGTTTAATAAAATAGATAGTTACACGGAGTCTGAGTTAGAAGATTTGCGAAATCTAAAAAGGGTATATGATGGGATTGGATATCAAACTCTTGAAATATCAGCAAAAACAGGCTTGCACATAAAAACAGTCCGCACGCTTATGAAAAATAAAATCGCGATGATCTCAGGGCATAGCGGGGTTGGGAAATCCACATTGATCAATTCAGTTGACCCCGATTTAAATTTAAAAACAGCCTCTATTTCCGAACAGCATCAACAGGGAACCCACACGACTACTTTTGCGGAAATGTATGCTCTTCAGGATGGGATTAAAATCATTGACACCCCTGGAATCAAAGGATTTGGAGTGGTGGATATGGCCCCTGAGGAAATTGGGACTTATTTCCCAGAATTTTTAAAGCGTAAAACAGCCTGTAAATTCAACAACTGTTTACATCAAAATGAGCCACAATGTGCTGTATTAGCTGGAGTACAAGAAGGAACTATTTCGCAGAGCAGACATGAAAGTTATTTGCAGCTTTTAGCAGGAGACAACCCTTATAGAATGTGATATGAGAGCCGTAATTCAAAGAGTAAAGTACGCACAAGTACTGATCGATCAAAAAGAAAAGAGATCTTCAGGACCAGGGCTATTGGTCTTGTTGGGAATCGAACATGCTGATGAAGAAGCAGATGTTTTTTGGTTGGTAAATAAAGTTTTGAACTTGCGCATTTTTGAAGATGCTCAGGGGGTTATGAATCGCTCTCTTTTAGAGGTGGAGGGAGAACTAATGGTTGTCAGCCAATTCACTCTAATGGCAGCTACTAAAAAAGGAAATCGCCCTTCCTACATCAGAGCCGCCAAACACGAACAGGCCATTCCGCTCTACGAATTGTTTGTCCAAAAGGCACAAGAATCACTCAGCAGTAAGATTGTAACGGGTACTTTTGGAGCAGATATGCAAGTGGAATTAACCAATGACGGCCCGATTACTATTTGGATCGATTCAAAAAATAGAGAATAGGATTTTTTAGAAGATGTTCACTTCGACTTCTAGTTGAACCCCAAAATTTTGAAGTACTTGCTCTTGGATTTGCTGGGCGAGGTTTAAAAGTTCTACCCCTTTTGCGTTGCCATAATTAACCAATACAAGTGCTTGTTTTTCATGGACTCCTGCATCACCAAAACGTTTGCCTTTGTATCCTAGTTTTTCAATAAGCCATCCTGCTGGGATTTTAATCTTCTCTGCTGTGTCGGGGTAATGGGGTATTTCTGGATAGTTTTCCTGGAGTTGCTTAAACTGATTCACAGGAATCACAGGATTTTTAAAAAAACTACCACTATTTCCGATTTGAGCGGGATCGGGCAGCTTGGACTTTCGAATGGCAATCACAGAAGCAGCAATGTTTTGAATGCTCATTTCTTTTCCTTGGAGCGAAGCTTGTAGGGCGCCGTACTGTGTATGTGTTTGATGGGTTTTTTTTGAAAGTTTGAATTGAACTCGTGTAATGATGACTTTCCCTTTTAGATGGGTTTTAAAAACAGAAGAACGGTAACCAAATTCACAGGCGGCTTTGTCAAATTCGTTAAAGGATAAACTTTCTAAATCCAGCGCTTTGCATCGGTGAAACACGGAACTCAATTCAACTCCATAGGCTCCGATATTTTGGATGGGTGCCGCACCGACACTTCCTGGAATTAAAGCCAAATTTTCAATTCCTCCGAAATCATTCTCCAGCGCCCATAGTACAAGCTCATGCCAATTTTCTCCCGCCTGCACCTCGATAAGCACATGGGATGCAGTTTCTTCTAGAATGGAAATCCCTTTATTTTGCATCACCAAAGTGAGGCCCTTGTAGTCTTCTGTTAGTAACACGTTACTTCCTCCTCCTAAAACCCGAAAGGGTTTATTTCCATTGGATTTGAGAACTTCAATTAATTCTGCTTCATTGGAAATAGCAGCAAAGAATTCCGTTTCAACTTCAATCCCAAAAGAGTTGTAGTTTTTTAACGAAAAGTGGCGCTCCATCATACAAGCGTTTCCAATTGAATTTTCTTGTAGGCACGAAGACCTAGCTCTAAAATTTTGGCAGCACGAAGGAGTTTGTCACTATTTAAAATAAAAGCGATTCGAACTTCATTTTTCCCCATACCAGGGGTGGAGTAAAAGCCTGTAGCAGGAGCCAACATGACTGTTTGGTTTTGATCTTGATAAGAAGTCAACAGAAATTTGGAGAACGCCTCAGCATCATCCACAGGCAATTTTGCTATACAGTAAAAAGCACCCATGGGGTGGGATACTTCTACCTCTGGAATTTGTTCCAACGCTTCAATCAATACTTTTCTACGCTTGCCATATTCTGCAATTACACCTTCTAGATAACTGTCTGGAGCATCTAGTGCGGCTTCACTTGCGATTAGTGCATAGGTAGGTGGAGAAAGTCGAAGGTGCGCAAATTTGAGGAGGTTTTGGATAAGTGCTTTATTTTTTGAGACAATACATCCTACCCGCGCTCCACAAAGGCTATAGCGTTTGGAGACCGAATCAATGATAACGGTGTGTGCTGCGCCTTTGGGGTGTTGAAGTACAGAGTAGTGTTCAATATCCCCGTGGATGAACTCACGGTAGACTTCATCTACAATCAAAAAAATATTGTGTGATACAGCCAACTCACAAAGGGTGCTGATTTCGGACTGACTGTAAACATAGCCTGTAGGATTACTGGGGTTGCACAGTAGGATGGCTTTGGTTTTTGAATTTATTTTTTCATTAATATTTTCTAGGGCAGGGAGTTGAAACTGAGAATTGAACTCCGAAATCACAGGAACTACTTTCACGCTGGCAGCACTGGCAAAGCCGTTGTAATTGGCATAAAAGGGTTCTGGAATAATAATTTCGTCACCTGCATCACAGATGGAATTCAGCACAAAAGTCAGGGCTTCGCTAGCACCTGTGGTAACGAGAATGTCCTCTGAACTGACCTCAATTTGATGTTTACTGTAGTATTTTGCTAGTTTTTTACGATAGGACAATTCCCCTTGAGAAGGCCCGTAAGGTAATAATTTAAGCGGCGTGTTTCGAACCGCTTCAAGAGCAGCTTTTGGAGCTTCGATATCAGGTTGACCAATGTTCAAATGTAAAACTTCAATTCCCCTAGCTTTGGCTTCGTCGGAAAAGACTACGAGTTTTCGGATGGGTGAGGTAGGGAGTTCTGTTCCTCTTTTGGATAAGTGCGGCATGCCTTCTAATAAAATACAAAAATGCTAAAAAATCACCTGAAACACAATCTTATGTGTATCAAATAAAGTAGTAGTAAAGATCAAGCGCTTTTAAAATTCTCCTTTTCCCGCCGGTTAGTATTTTATTGGGGTTGAACAGTTCCCTTTATCTTTAAAGCAACAATGGGGTTCTCTTCCGCGTTGGTCGTTACCGTTATGGTTTTACGAAAAGGTCCCGGACGGTTTGTGTCATAACGTACTATAATTTCACTTTTTTCACCGGGTGCTATGGGTCCATCGGGCTTTTTGGGAATGGTACACCCACAACTAGACTGTACATTTTTGATTATAAGTTCTTGATTTCCTAAGTTTTCAAAACTAAATGTACGTTTGCCGTCACTGTTTCTTTCCACAGTCCCGTAGTCGATAAGGGTGGTTTCAAAACTGATTTTTGGCCCTGATTCTTGAGCATACAAGGCAACGCTGATTAATAGAAAAATTACAGATAAGTAGTTTTTGGTTTTCATACTATTGATTTTGAGAATTTAAAAATAGGGTATTTCTTTTAAATAGGACCGTTTGGCTTTTAATATTAGCACAAGTGTCCCTACTTTTGTAAACAAAAATTAGACCAAACCTCTTTATGGAAATCCCTTCCAAGTTCAATTCTCAAAGCGTAGAAAGCAAATGGTACGACTACTGGCAAAAAAACGCCTATTTTAAGTCAGAACCAGACGAGAGGACGCCTTACACTATCGTCATTCCACCCCCTAATGTCACAGGAGTTTTGCACATGGGGCATATGTTAAACAATTCCCTTCAAGACATTATCATTCGTCGTGCGCGGATGAGAGGCTTCAACGCCTGTTGGGTCCCAGGAACGGATCATGCTTCCATTGCTACCGAGGCGAAGGTGGTTGCAAAACTCAAAGAGCAAGGAATTGAAAAAAGTAGTTTGTCCCGAGAAGTGTTTTTGGAACATGCTTGGGAATGGACTCATGAATATGGAGGGGTTATTTTAGAGCAACTTAAAAAACTAGGATGTAGTTGTGACTGGGATCGAACCAAGTTTACTTTAGATCCTGAGATGTCCGAATCTGTCATCCAAGTCTTTGTTGATCTTTATGAGAAAGGACAGATATATCGAGGGTATCGAATGGTAAATTGGGATCCTGAAGCCCAAACTACCCTTTCAGACGAAGAGGTGATCTATGAAGAAAAATCTGGTACTCTTTATCACATCGCCTATCAAGTAGTGGATTCTGATGAAAAGGTGGTCATTGCAACTACCCGCCCGGAAACTCTTTTGGGTGACACTGCCGTGTGTATCAATCCGGAAGATGACCGCTACAAACACTTAAAAGGAAAGGAAGTGTGGGTTCCCCTCACCGATAGAAAAGTGCCCATTATAGAAGATGAATATGTTACCATGGATTTTGGTACGGGTTGTCTGAAGGTAACTCCTGCTCATGACGAAAATGATAAAATTCTTGGGGAAAAACACCAGCTCGAAGTAATCGACATATTCCATCCGGATGGGACTTTGAATGAGTACGGATTGAAGTTTGAAGATTTGGATCGGTTTGTAGCGCGTAAAAAAATTGTAAACGAGTTAGAGGAACTCGGAATTTTAGTTAAAACAGAGACTCATGTCCACAAGGTGGGAACCTCAGAACGGACCAAAGCCGTTATTGAACCCCGCTTGTCAGATCAGTGGTTTTTAAAAACAGAAGCGATAGCCAAACCTGCGCTTGAGGCTGTTTTAGATTCTGGAGCAATAGAATTGGTTCCTGAAAAATTTAAAAACACGTATCGCCACTGGATGGAAAACATCCGCGATTGGAATATCTCAAGACAACTCTGGTGGGGACAACGTATCCCTGCTTATTATTTCGGGAAAGGAAAAGAGGACTTTGTTGTAGCAACCACCCCCGAAGACGCTTTGAAAAAAGCTCAGAAAGCTACAAATGATGAAAAGTTAACACTTGCCGATTTATACCAAGATGAAGATGTACTCGATACTTGGTTTTCGTCTTGGCTGTGGCCCATTTCTGTATTTGATGGAATCAGAAACCCTAATAATAAAGAAATCGAATACTACTATCCTACGCAAGATCTTGTGACCGGTCCAGATATTTTATTCTTTTGGGTTGCCCGGATGATTATGTCGGGATATGAATACCGCCAACAACCTCCTTTTTCTAAAGTCTATCTTACCGGTTTGGTGCGCGATAAAAAAGGTCGGAAGATGTCCAAACAATTGGGCAATTCTCCCGATGCTTTAAAGCTGATCGAAGAGTACGGCGCCGATGCGGTTCGTGTAGGTCTGATGTTAAGCTCTGCAGCCGGAAATGATTTGTTGTTTGATGAAAGTCTTTGTCAACAAGGGAAAAATTTTGCCAATAAAATATGGAATGCCTACCGATTGATCGAAGGGTGGGAAATCGACGAAAAAAAGGCAGCTACACCCGTTGCGTTGGAGGCATTGCAGTGGTATGAAAATCATTTTCAAAAAACCTTGGCCTGGGTTGATGAAAATTTTGATAAATATCGAATTTCAGATGCATTGATGTCGATTTATAAGTTGGTATGGGACGATTTTTGCTCTTGGTTATTAGAATTAGTGAAACCCGCCTATGGCGACCCTATAGATCGGGAAACGTATGACAAAATAATTGTCCTTTTTGAAAGTAATCTACGTTTGCTGCATCCTTTTATGCCCTTTTTGACTGAAGAAATCTGGCATTTTATAGAGCCCAGAACAAAAGAAGAGGCCCTAACGGTCTCCGAGTGGCCTGAGCCAAAAACTGTAGATCCCAAACTTGTGGAAACCTTTGCATTGGCTCAGGAGGTCATTGTAGGAATCCGAAATTTTAGAAAAGAAAAGAACCTTTCCTTTAAAGAAGAGATTCAACTTTTTGTGACCAAAAGTAAGGCCCCTCTTTCCTATGAAGCATGTATTGCCAAGTTAGGAGGGATAGGTTCGGTTGTCTATGATTCTCCTTCAGAGGATTCCTTTGGAGGAAGTTTTCGTGTAGGGACATTTGAATTTTTTATTCCCACAAAAACGTCGGAAGACCCTGAGGCAGAACGCCAAAAATTGAATGAGGAGTTGAAGTATATGAAAGGTTTTCTAGCTTCCGTGGAGAAAAAATTAGCCAATGAAAAGTTTGTAGCCAACGCTCCTGAACAGGTAATTGCAAACGAAAGAAAAAAAGTAGCAGACGCCAAAGAAAAAATCGAGCTTCTAGAAAAAAGCCTTTCGTCGCTTTAGGCTTTGTGGGCTATAGTTTGAACACCGCCTTTTACGATGTCGTTTAACGCTATATCCAATGGGGTGCCTAGAGGTAAAAACAAATCTACTCGCGATCCAAATTTGATAAATCCCGCATCTTCACCTTGTACTACAGAATCACCTACTTCTGCATAATTTACAATACGCCGTGCCACTGCGCCCGCGATTTGTCTATAAAGGATTTCTCCGAAGTTCTCGTTTTCGAGCACTATGGTAGTCCTTTCATTGAGTTCGGAAGATTTCGGATGCCAAGCCACTAAATATTTGCCCGGATGGTATTTGCTGAATTTCACTGTGCCGCTCATGGTGTATCGAGTCACATGGACATTTAAAGGAGACATAAAAATAGATACCTGCAACCGTTGGTCCTTGAAATATTCCTTTTCAAAAACTTCTTGAATGATTACAACTTTTCCATCTACAGGTGCAATAAGATGATTTTCATTGATGGGTGTTTCTCGCTTTGGATTTCTAAAAAACTGCAATACGAGTACTAACTGAATGAGAGCAAAAAGTTGGAGTACCATTTTCAAGATATATTGGTCTTCCAATTTGTATTCAGCTCCAAGTGCAATTGCGGCAGCAATTACAAATGAGGTCATGATAATTTGATATCCTTCTTTATGAAACATAGCGAATAAACATTAAAAATAAATAAATAAATGGAGCGGTGAATAAGACACTGTCCATCCGATCATAAAAACCACCGTGTCCAGGAATAAGTGATCCACTGTCTTTGACCTTGGCTTGGCGTTTGAATTTAGATTGAATCAAATCTCCAACAGTGGCAGCTACCGCCGTAATACCTGCTAAAGTGGGGAACGTCCAAACAGGAAAGGTGGGATGATAGGGGATAAGAAAAAAACTACTCACTACACAGGCTAGGGCTCCTCCCCAAAATCCTTCACATGTTTTTTTTGGTGATACAGCGGGAAAAAGAAGTTTTTTACCCCAACGTCTTCCAACGAGATAAGCAAAACTGTTATTGACCCAGATCAACACGTACATACTTATTGAAATTCCATTTTCTATAGTAGATCCTAGAGAGGAAGTTGCGATAATAACATAGCCTGAAGCAACTAAGTAAAAAAGTGTGAGTCCTGTTTTTTGAAGGGGTAATAACTGAATTTTTTTGTTTGAGAAAAGAAAATAAGTCAAAAGCAGATGAACTCCTACGCAGAGTCCCATTAAGCTGAGGTGGAAGTAAGGGTCTAATTTTTGATTGTAAAATTGATATACAATTACGCCAAAAAGGAGAAAAGGAACGGGGCTTTTATAGTCGATGAGCTTTTGGAACTCAAAGAGCGCTAAGGCAGAAAAGAGGAACACAATCAAGATAAAACTGAGGTCTGAGTACAAGGCTGAAGAGATAACTAAAGCCACGTACAAGAGTCCTGAAATACTCCGAATAATCAAATCTTTCATCGATTCATTGTTATCGTTTGTACTTCAAATAAGTGCCCTAGCTGGGGCGTGAAGTTTACTATCATGATTCTCTTTTACGGGACCTGCTCGGTGTGTGGATCCATTTAAAACCTAAAAATCCTTTAGTAACAAATATATGTTTTTTGTGTTACTCCTAGAGGTTAGATTTTTTTTATCCTCTGTAGGCTCTGATTTAATTTTGAGTGTAGTTATATTGGTAGGGATGGTGTTTTTGTATTTGTTTTTTAGCAATGTCATCCCTTCGCTCACATCTCTTGTGAGTTGTTTTATATTCGCTGTGACGATAAGTGTTTGTGGAAGTTCATTGAGTTTAAAGTGATTAATCTGCTGGCTACTCAGTAAGATTTTTCCTGTGTTACCAATCAAATATTCACACTCTATCAGTAGTGCTTTAAAAGCATCTAGTTTCCCTGAGGAAGAATCTCTATGAGGGAGTTCAAACGCTTGAGCAATCTTTGAGTTTAGGGTTACAACGTCATCCGGATCCCAGCCGTTTTCAATACAAATATTGTTAAAGTTAGAAAGGACTAGATCTTGAGAGTCATTGTATAAAAAGAAGCCTCCGTTAGAAGTAAAACGTTTGGTAAAAAGAATATCCAAAGATTCATCAGTTTTGGGGAGAAAGGGACTTTTTTCTGACTTTTTTGAAGGCGATTTACCAAAAAATTTTTTCCATAGTCCCATGAGTTCTAATTCATTTTTTTTGCTTCAGTGCTTTTGCTTCTTCTATCTTTTCATTGTTTGTTTTATAGGGTCTTTTCCCTAAGATATTTTCCAAATCATCTTTAAAAATAACTTCTTTTTCTAAAAGTCTGTCGGCGAGCTGCTTTAATTTTTCTTGGGAGTTTTTGAGTAAGTCAATTGCACGTTCGTATTGTTTCTCAATGATTTTTGATATTTCCTTGTCAATGACTTGTGCCGTCTGTTCTGAGTATGGCTTCGAAAAATTATAATCCGTTTGTCCTGAGGAATCGTAATACGTAATGTTTCCGAGGGTATCATTCAAACCGTAAATGGAGACCATCGCTTTGGCTTGTCGTGTCACCTTTTCCAAATCGCTAAGTGCTCCAGTTGAAATTTTGTTAAAGATCACTTTTTCTGCCGCACGCCCCCCTAAGGCAGCACACATCTCGTCCAACATTTGTTCCGTTCTCACGATTTGCCGTTCTTCGGGTAAATACCATGCCGCACCCAAGGATTGTCCTCTGGGAACGATAGTCACCTTTACCAAAGGAGCTGCGTGTTCCAGCAACCAACTTACTATGGCATGGCCTGCCTCGTGATAGGCAATGGTTTCTTTTTCTTCTGGAGTAATGATTTTATTTTTCTTTTCTAATCCCCCTACTATTCGATCTACTGCATCGAGGAAATCTTGTTTCCCGACAGATTTTTTATTTTTTCTCGCAGCAATCAATGCAGACTCATTACATACATTGGCAATATCGGCCCCAGAAAATCCAGGGGTTTGCTTTGCCAAAAAGTCAACATCTAAAGTTTTAATTGTTTTGAGGGGTTTTAGATGTACTTTGAAAATTTCTTTACGCTCATTGAGATCGGGTAGATCGACATAAATTTGTCGGTCAAAGCGCCCTGCTCGCATTAAGGCTTTATCCAATACATCCGCTCGGTTAGTAGCTGCAATTACAATTACATTGGTATTGGTCCCAAATCCATCCATTTCTGTGAGCAATTGGTTCAGGGTGTTTTCACGCTCGTCGTTAGAGCCCGTAATATTACTTTTCCCACGCGCTCTCCCTATGGCATCAATCTCATCGATAAAAATGATGGATGGGGATTTGTCTTTGGCTTGTTTGAAGAGGTCTCTCACTCTAGAAGCTCCCACACCGACAAACATCTCCACAAAATCGGATCCAGAAAGTGAAAAGAAAGGAACCTTTGCTTCTCCTGCTACCGCTTTGGCAAGTAATGTTTTTCCCGTACCTGGAGAACCTACCAATAAGGCTCCTTTCGGGATTTTACCTCCCAGAACGGTGTATTTTTGTGGGTTTTTAAGAAAATCTACAATCTCTTGAATTTCTTCTTTAGCTCCTTCTAAACCAGCAACATCCTTAAAGGTAACTTTGACATCTGTGTTTTTGTCAAATAATTTTGCCTTTGATTTACCGATGTTAAAAATCTGCCCACCAGGACCTCCAGCCCCTCCGCCAGACATTCTTCGCATTAAAAAGATCCAAACACCTATGATGATGATGATGGGCAAGAACCCGATAAGGGTATCGAGCCATCTGTTTTCGATAGTGATAAATTCTAAACGAAAAGGAATCCCTTCACTACGTGCTTTTTCTAATTTTTCTTCAAATAATTCTAAACTCCCAACTTCAAACTGATAGTGGGGACCTTGACTGTTTTCTTGTCCAAGGATGTTTTTTGATTTAGCATTTTGGTGTTCAGTTTTATTCAACGCTTCTGGGGTGAGGGTAACACGGACACTGCTCTTGTTTCGAATCACAATGACTTCGCTTACATCACCAGCATTGAGGAACTGCTCAAAGTTTGAAATATTGGTTTTCTGCATTGTTTGCCAATCGTTGCCACCAAAAAGGCTTAAGCCTAGAAGTACAAAGATCACAGCGCCATAAATCCAATAAATATTAAACTTTGGGGGGGTTGGTTTTTTTTCTTCTTTCATAGTTTTTTTTAGTAGTTTGAAGCAATTGGAGTACTGATTGCATCGCCCCATAGTTCTTCGATGTTATAATATTCTCGTGTCTTTTTCTGAAAGACATGAACTACAACGTTTACATAATCAATCAAAACCCATTCTGCTACTTCAAGACCCTCTGTATGGAGCGGTTTTTCATGTAGTGCTTTGCTTACGGTTTTCTGAACAGAGTTCACAATGGCACTGACTTGGGTATTCGAATTTCCACTACAAATAACAAAAAATGCGCAGGGTGTATTTTCTATTTCCCTAAGATCCATTTTTTGGATCTCTTCTCCTTTCACATTTTCAATTCCTCGGATAATTTCATCTAATAGGAGGTTTACATTTTCTTTTTTATTTGCCATTAAATAGTGCTCTTTTGTTGCAAATTTATTACTTTTTGTGTCGCTTACACGGACTTCTATGAGCTATTTTAACATAATCAAACTTGATGCCACTCCCTCTACAAATGATTATTTGAAACACAAGCATAAAAAAGGGCAGGCTTCTGATGGAGATTTGGTTTGGGCAAAAGACCAAACTTCGGGAAGAGGGCAACGTGAAAACAAGTGGGAATCTGATTCCGAAAATAGCTTAACGTTCAGTATTTATAAGGATTTTAAGGGAATTCGCGTCCCGTCACCTTTTCTCATCAGTGCAGTAATTTCCTTGGGAATTATCGAAGCGCAAGAAGCACTTGAGATTCCAAATTTAGCAATCAAATGGCCGAACGACATTTTGTCAGGTGATCAAAAAATAGGAGGCATTCTTATTGAGAATTTTTTTTACAGCGGGAAGTTAAAAACTGCTGTTATTGGAATCGGTTTAAACATCAGCCAAGAAGCGTTCGATTACGCACCTTTTGCAGCCTCTTTAAAACAAGTTTCTAGGAAGCATTTCACAGTGAATCAGGTTCTGGAGGTGTTGCTTCCTTTTTTGGAAAATGCATTGTACACTTCAGATTTTAACGAGTCTAAACGTTTATTAGATCGCTATCAAAGTAAACTTTGGAAACGCAATAAAACGACTTCTTTTTTGGAAGCAGGAGAAATTATAGCGGCCACACCCCTGGGGGTAACTCTAGAAGGCAAACTGATTTTAGAACTAAAGGAAAATCAGATTGTAGAAAAGGACACCCAACAAATTCGGATGTGCTACGAAACTAAGCAGGTTTAGCACTCCACTGTGCCGGATCCTTTCTCCAAGTTTTTAGGTTTTCTAGCTGTCGGCTAGAAATTTTATTTTGTTCCAGAGCAACAGTAAGTAAATGTGGGTAATCACAGAGTGTCTGCAAGGCGACGTTTTCTTGTTCAAAAGCTTCGTCTGCTAAGGTAAAACCGTAGGTGAAAAGAGCCTTCATTCCCAGGATTTGAGCTCCTGCCTCCCTCAAGGCTTTTACAGCGTTGAGACTGCTTTTTCCTGTACTGATTAAATCTTCAATGACCACAACCCGTTGACCAGAACTAAATTGTCCTTCAATTTGATTTTTTTGACCGTGTTTTTTGGGCTCTGGGCGTACGTAAATAAAAGGTAGGTCTAACTCATGAGCAACCAACATTCCAATGCCTATAGCTCCCGTAGCTACTCCGGCGATTGCATAGGTGCCCGTAAAATCTTCTTTTATTTTTTGAGCCAGTGCACGACTTAAATAACTGCGTACCTCTGGATAAGAAAGTGCAATACGGTTGTCACAATAAATCGGAGATTTCCATCCACTAGCCCATGTAAATGGATTTTCAGGATTCAATTTTATTGCATTAATTTGTAGGAGATGTTGGGCGGTTTGCTGCGCTATATTTTTATTAAAAATCATACACAAATGTATAAAGTTTTTTACAATCAAAAGCCTCTTCATTTTACGACAGATTTGAGTAAAAGTTCAAAACAAACGCCTTTGTTTTTTGTGAAATACGCGAACTCCAAGTCTATAATGAAGGCCCTTCGGGATAAGGCGGTACAGGCCATTTACCTATATCATCCAAAACCTGTTAAAATTGAAAAGCACTTTTTTAAAATGTTTCCTATTGTAGAAGCTGCTGGGGGACTGGTAGAACACACCAATGGAAGCTTTTTATTTATTCATCGAAACAACAAATGGGATTTACCCAAAGGAAAAACAGAAAAAAAGGAAGTCATCATTGAGGCAGCTGTTCGAGAAGTCATGGAGGAAACGGGAGTAGCCGATTTAATAGTTAAAAAACCACTGCCCATGACCTATCACATTTATAACGCCAACGGAAAATTCAAAATCAAAAAAACCAACTGGTTTTTGATGAAATCTTCGTACAGCGGTCCCTTAGTACCTCAACTAGAAGAAAATATCAAACGGGCAGAATGGAAAACAAAAGCGGAAATTCCAAAGTTAATGGAAAACGCCTACGAAAACATTAAACTCATTATTGATACCATTAAATAGCACAGCGAAACTAGGGGTCTATTTTCGTTTCCAAACCGCTTCTGGAACTAGGGAAGAATAATCCCCCTGGTGGAGGATAATTTCTCTTACAATACTACTGCTAATATAAGAATAGTCTGCAGCGGTAAGCAAAAAGAGAGTTTCAATACCAGACAACCTTCGATTCATTTGAGCAATACTTTTTTCAAATTCAAAATCAGCGGGGTTTCGAAGACCTCTTACTAAGGCTGTAGCATTTACTTTTTCACAAAAATTAATCGTCAAACCCTGAAATGATTCCACTTTGATTTTAGGATCGTGAGCATGGGTTTTGGAAATAAACGCCATGCGTTCTTCTAATGAAAAGAGGTATTTTTTTTCTGAATTTTCGCCCACAGCAATAATCAGTTCATCACACAGGGGAAGCGCGCGCAAGATGATGTCTTGGTGCCCTAAAGTAATGGGGTCAAAAGAGCCTGGAAATACAAAGCGTTTCATGTCAGTTGGATTTAAAGTGATGTTCGGTTTCTTCTAGGATTTTTGTCAAAAAATGGGAAAGTCCCAACCCGAGTGCTTCGACCTGTTGTGGGATAATGCTTTTTTCGGTCATCCCAGGAACTGAATTGATTTCCAAAAGATGAGGAACCTCATTAATAACTATATATTCACTTCTAACAATTCCTTTTAAACCCATTTTAGAATATATTTTTTTCGAAAGCTCAACCAAGGATTTTTCCCAATCCTTTGAAATTGTTGCAGGAGTGATTTCTTGTGCCTCTCCTTCGTATTTTGCTGCATAGTCAAAAAACTCATTTTCAGTACGAATCTCAGTGATGGGGAGCACTTGAATTTTACCGTCAAATGCAGCGACACCTACAGAGAATTCCCTGCCCTCCAAAGCACTTTCGATAAGGATTTGAGAATCTTCGGCAAATGCTTTTTCAATAGAAGGGATCAGTTCTTCTTTTTGATGCACCTTGTACACCCCAAAGCTACTTCCGGCTCGGTTGGCCTTGATAAAACAAGGAAGTCCCACCTGGGTTACGATGGTGTCACTATCTAGCAAATCGCCTTGATCTAAGGAATAGTGTTTTGCGGTTGGGATCTTCCATTCACGAACTACTGAAAGACAGTCTCTTTTGTTATAGGTTAGTGCTGCATTGTAACTGTCACAGCTGGAAAAAGGGATTTCCAAAAGCTCCCAAAGTGCGGCCAATTGACCGTTTTCTCCCATCGCACCGTGTACGAGGTTAAAAATCAAATCTAGATGGATAGTTGTATTCGAATGATGCAAAGAAAAATCTCCTCTAGAAACCGTGTAGGTGTTTTTAGCATCGTCTGTGGCGGTCCAAGTTTCTTTGGAAAGGACAATCTGATAAACTTCCCATCGCTCGCGATCGAGGTGGGTAAAAACAGTAGCGCCGCTTTGTAGTGAAATTTGACGCTCAGAGGATGTCCCTCCGCAAACTACACCGACTTTTTTTTTATCCATTGATTTTACTTCTTTTGCAAAGGTATAGCATTTCAAAGCAACCAAAAAGCCAAGGTTTTATTATCTTTGACTGCGAAACTTTACAATGAATTTTTTACGTTTTTTATTTAGTAAATCTTTTTTCAAGCAGCTTGTTTACATCGGACTGACAACAGGAGTATTGTTTTTTGTCGTTTCTTTTGGGTTAAAAATTATTACCAAACACAATTCATATCTCATCGTCCCGGACCTAGAAGGGATCCCCATCACTGCTTTACCGAGTCTGATGGTAGAAGAAAATTTACGTTATGAGGTCATTGATTCTACCCGTTTTGTGCCGAGTTTACCTCCCTTGTCTGTGATTTCTCATCTTCCTGACGCTGGGAGTGAAGTGAAAGAAAATCGAAAAATTTATTTGACCGTAAATCCCTCAGGGTATCGAAAAGTGACAGTTCCGAATTTGATTCAAATCACTAAGCGAAATGCTGAATCCTTACTAAAATCCACTGGGTTTCAACTGGGAGAATGTACCTACCAAGACAATATCGGAAAGGATATGGTTCTTGAAATTCAATTTCAAGGCAAGAAAATCGAACCGGGAATGCTATTGCCTAAAACCAGTAAAATTGATTTAGTTTTGGGCAATGGAAAACGATAAACCCAGTGTGCCAGAAGAATTATCTTCTTCGGATTCCCTCTATGAGCATTATGCTTTTATTGCAGATCCAGGGCAGTCTCCCCTACGTGTTGACAAGTTTTTAATGGCGCGAATTGAAAATGCGACTCGAAATAAAATTCAACAAGCAGCCAAAGCGGGAAGTATATTTGTGGGTGACAACGTCGTAAAATCCAACTACAAAGTCAAAGGAGGCGATACCGTTAAAGTCCTTTTTTCACATCCTCCCTATGAAAACCTCTTGGTGCCTGAACCCATTCCATTGGATGTTGTTTTTGAGGATGAGGTGTTAGTAGTCCTCAACAAACCTGCTGGTTTAGTTGTCCATCCAGGTCATGGAAATTATTCGGGGACTTTGCTCAACGGTTTATTGCATCATTTTAAGCAATTACCTAAAAATGCGAATGACCGTCCTGGATTGGTACATCGTATTGATAAAGATACAAGTGGACTGCTGGTCGTAGCAAAAACGGATACGGCAATGACGCATTTGGCAAAACAGTTTTTTGATAAAACTTCAGAACGCAAATACACAGCATTAGTTTGGGGTGATGTAAAAGAAGATGCTGGAACGATAACAGGTGCTATTGGACGGCATCCCAAAAATCGATTGCAAATGGCAGTTTTTGAAGATAATTCTCAAGGTAAAGGGGCTGTTACGCATTATCAAGTCTTGGAACGCTTTGGCTATGTCACTTTGTTGGAATGTCAGTTGGAGACTGGTAGAACACACCAAATTCGTGCGCACATGAAAAATTTCGGACATACCTTGTTTAACGATGCACGCTATGGTGGAGATTCCATTTTGAAGGGGACGAGCTTTTCTAAATACAAACAATTTGTGGAGAACTGCTTTACCCTCTTGCCTCGTCAAGCCCTTCATGCCAAGACTTTAGGTTTTATTCATCCTGTTTCTGGGAAACTCATGCAATTTGACTCTTCACTGCCAGACGACTTTATTGCAGCAGTTGAAAAATGGCGTCACTATGCCCAGCATAAGAATTTATAATAGAATCATATAGAGCATCAATTTACCTTTCTTGTGAATGGTGAGAAAAGCTTGTAAATTTGAAAATTAAAAATTAGCTCTATGAAAATATTGATTTCTCCAGCGAAGTCCTTGGATTTTAAAAAACCCTTGCCGGTTTCAGAATTTACCACTCCTATATTCATTCAAGAGGCTGCTCAGATCAATGAATTGTTAAAAAAGGAGACTCCGAAAGGACTGCAAAATTTGATGTCTATTTCCGAAAAGCTGGCTGAATTGAATTGGGAACGCAATCAAAAATTTGCTCCCGAAACGTCAAATGGTGAAAGTAGAGCAGCTGTATATGCCTTTAATGGAGATGTGTACACAGGACTTGACGTTTATGGCTTGGCTGAAGAAAAAATAGGTCAGATGCAAAACCAACTTCGGATTTTATCGGGCTTATACGGTCTGCTAAAACCACTGGATCGCATCCAACCTTATCGTTTGGAAATGGGAACTTCCTTTCAAGTGGGAGCCCATAAAAATCTGTATGAATTTTGGAAAAATAAAGTAACAGTCCAGCTTCAAAGTGAATTGGAAGCAGGGGAGTTAGTCGTCAATTTGGCTAGCAAGGAATACTTTGGCGTGATAGACACCAAAGCCCTAGAAACCCAGGTTGTTAGTCCTGAATTTAAAGATTTCAAAAACGGAAAGCTCAAAATTATTTCCTTCTTTGCAAAAAAAGCAAGAGGGATGATGTCACGTCATCTCATCGAGCAAAATGCCTCTACTTTGGAGGATATTCGTTCCTTCACAGAAGCGGGATATCGCTTTAGTGAGGAAGAATCTACAAACCCAATGCAGCCTGTGTTTGTTCGTTAAGAGGCGGTTTTATTTTTAGCTTTTTTTCGAGTTCGTCTCACACCGTAAGAGCCTTTAATGATTTTTCCTCTTCGCGTTTTTTTATCTCCTTTACCCATGGTATTGTAAAATTTGGTTCCTACCAAAGTACACCATTTTATTAATTATTTCAAAATCGGAGCAATACCCAAAACATGTTCTGTAATGTAACGAGACAAAAACTCGGGTGTAACTGAACTGCTTCCTTCCAAGCTTTCTGGAATTAATAAGCGATTCAAATCAAGTTTTAAATAAGCGTTAAGCATAGGAATCGAAAGGGGTGCATAACTGTAATGCCAAGGTTCATAGTAAAAACCCTTTCTTTTAGAGTCTTGGGTGTAGGGACGAATAAAACCAAATTTATTGGCGTTTTCATCCATCCATTTTCTCATAGGGGCGTAAGGCCCTTGGTCGTGGAATTTTTCGGTTAGTAGTACATCTCCGTTTTGGGGCTTTGAGCCATCTATCAGATCAACATCGGTCCCCCAATGGTGTCTTGAAGTCCCAGGAAGGGTGGAATATTCGATAATTTTTCGAATATTTTTTTCGGGGGAAAGTCCCTGCTTCGCATTGGAAGTATATTTCCTGTTCCAGATCCTTTGCTGACGTTCATAGGAACGGTAAGCGGAGACGATTTCCAGTTCAATACCGGCTTTACGTGCTTCTTTTTGCATCTCTTCAAAGGCTTTACCCACTTCGGGTAACAAGGGTATGGAAGCACTGTATAAATTGGGGAGACTTTGCCCCAGTAAGGTCTCTTGAGAAAAAGAGGGTTGGTTTTGGGCTTGATTGGGTTGAAACTTAAAAAGTAAGATCAAAAGAAAATATAGTTTAGGATTCATAGGAAAGTAGTTTAAGATAACGTTGATGTGTTCCAATGGGCTCAATTTCAAAAGTCGTACCAATGGGGACAAAGCCATTGGATTCATAAAGTGCATTTGCTGCTATTCGTGCATTGAGCCAGATGCAGTCGGGATGTAAGTTTTCTTCAATTCTTTTGAAAATACTTTGAATGAGTTGGGAAGCAATTCCCTTGCGTTGGTATCCTGTGGCGACGGCCATGGCTCTGAGCTGAACACCTTTTAAATTGGGGTGTTGAGGACAAGGGTTTGAATACGCACTGAGAATACCGACGAGGGTTTCGGACTCAAAAGCACCGATATGAAGGGTTTCTACGGCTTTGTCTCCCTCCAAATGACAACTGCTTAGCGGCATTCCCTTTCGCAGTAAAGCATGTCGGAGTGGGTAGGTTTGACGGGCTTCAATTTCTACGATTTCAATATTCATTATTAAAAAATTAACAGCTAAAAAACAGGTTCTTTCGTCTTACAAAACTATCTTTATAAAATCAATCAACACGTGTGGAACAGATGTTTTACAGGATAGTATATTTGAATGTTATTGTCTAATCTTTTTAAAATTGCTAGAAATTTACAGATGAAAAATACATTAATTTTATGTTTTTTACTCTTGATTTCTGGTTTTGTTTTTGGGCAGGAACGAAGACCGATCAAAGGTCAGCTGCTTTACAAAAACACCAAAGTAGTAGCGGCCAATGTTGTCAATAATACCGCTCAAACCAATACCATTACCGACAGTGAGGGTGCCTTCGAAATAGAGGTTGCAGAAGGCGATGAAATTATTTTTTCTTCTGTGCAGTATCAGATTAGAGCCGTTCGCATTACCCCAGAAATTCTTGCTAAAAATCGACTCGTAGTTACAGTAAATGAACAAATCAACGAGTTACGAGAAGTCGTGGTAACAACGGAGGACGTAGAAAAGTTTTTGGATCTAAAAGAAGAGGAGTTTAAGGGATTTGATTACGAAACTGATAAATCTTCAAAACTAGAAAACAGGGCGGTTCGGGATCGTGTGTTGTCTAATGGGATCGATTTTGTAAATATCGCAAAACTGCTCGCAAAAGCGTTTGCGAACAAAACCCCTGAGGAACAACTTCGGATGAAACCCAGTGAAATTCTTCCACTGGTTTTTGAGACCCGTTTTTTTGTAAATGATTTGAATATAGAAAGAACTCAGTTGACTGGATTTTTGGAATTTATTGATCAAGAAATGAAAACAGGTGCTTTGCTAAAAAGGGACAAACAGTTTCAACTTATTGATTATTTGATTGATCAAAGTAAGCGTTTCAATGCCTCGCTTAAGGAACCACAAAAATAGAACGATTTATGTCAATCTTTTTCTCTCTTTTTTTTATGATTACTGCTTTCGTCATGCCTGAAAAAAAAGGACATAAGTTCTATATCAGTACTACCACAATAGAATATAAAGAGGAGTTCGGTACACTCCAAATCACCAGTCAACTTTTTATCGATGATATCGAAGCCCTCCTTCGAAAGTATGAGGCAGAACTGAGATTGGCACCCGATTCGGATGCCCAGCGTATTGATAAATTGTTTGAACTAGAGCTCAAGCGGTATTTTCGAATCAAATTTGATCAAGAATGGGTGGACTTTACCTTTTTGGGAAGAGAATATAAAAACGAAATTCTTCAATGTTATCTGGAGGTCCAGGTTCCCGAAACTTCACAATCTTTGATCTTGCAAAATAGAATGCTCTTTGAACTCTTCGAAGAGCAACAACATATTATACATTTTAAAAATAAAGGGAGTCGCAAAAGCTTTTTGTTGCATGGCGCAGCTGACACAAAGACCATTGCTTTCCACTAAGAGTCAAATTACTTTGTATATTTGGATCTCTGAATTACTTAAAAAAAACAAATTTACATTATGAAAAAAACACAAAGCCCTTGGATCAATGCTATATTACTGTGTTTTTTGATTTCTTTTGGTGTTGCGGCACAAACCCAACAAGGACATACCAACCAAAATAAGTTTAGACAATTGTACGATCAATTTGCCGATCCAAACAAATACCACAATGCCTCTGGCGCTCCAGGGGTAGAGTACTACCAACAACAGGTGGACTATGTGATGGATATTGAGTTGGATGATGAGAAGAGTAGACTTTACGGAGAAGAAACCATCACCTATACGAACAATTCTCCAGACCACTTGCCTTATCTCTGGTTACAACTCGACCAAAATATTCGGAAAAATGATGCCCCTGCCTTAGAAAAAAACGGTTCTGGAAATTCTGTTACCCAAAGACCTTCATCCTTTGTGAGTACGTATGTTAATGATCCTTTTGACGGAGGATTCAATATCGAACGGGTTGTAGATGCTCAAAATAATGCACTTCCTTATAAAATAAATCAAACCATGATGCGGGTTGATTTACCCAAAGCACTAGCACCAGGTGGAGTTTATGTTTTTAAAATCAAATGGTGGTACAACATCAACAACCACGTGGAAGGGAGAGGCCGATCCGGTTATGAATTTTTTGAAAAAGATGGAAATAAGGCCTACGTAATCGCACAATTTTTTCCTAGACTCTGCGTCTATAATGATGTAGAGGGATGGCAAAATTATCAATTTTGGGGCAATGGAGAGTTTGCTCTAGAATTTGGAGATTATGAAGTAAATATTACCGTACCCTCAGATCATATTTTGGAGGCAACGGGAAGTTTGCAAAACCCTAAGGAGGTTTTGAATCGAGAAGAATACAAACGCTTTCAGGCTTCTGAAAACAGTTATGACAAGCCCGTTATCATTGTAAATCAGCAAGAAGCCACAGCTAAGGAGTCCGATTTTTCACAAAAGAAAAGCACCTGGAAATTTTATGCTGAAAATGTTCGTGATTTTGGCTTTGCGACCTCAAGAAAATTCATTTGGGAACGTCAGGCAGTTCAGGTAGGAGATCAGAAAGTGATGGCCGTTTCGATTTATCCCAAAGAAGGTAATCCCTTGTGGGAAGAATACTCAACCAAAGCGGTAGTCCAGACGTTGAAAACCTATTCCAAGTTTACATTTGATTATCCTTACCCCAAAGCGGTTTCTGTACATGCAAAAAATCAAGGGATGGAATACCCCATGATCTGTTGGAACTACGGTCGCCCGGATGAAGATGGAACCTATTCCGATCGAACCAAATTTGGTATGATCAGCGTGATAACTCACGAGGTGGGTCACAACTATTTCCCGATGATTGTCAATTCTGATGAACGTCAGTGGGGATGGATGGATGAAGGTTTGGACACCTTTGTACAGTATCTTACAGAACAAGATTTTGGGATTTCGTATCCTGAAGCGATTGAAGGGCTAGATGCCTATCCCTCTCGAAGAGGAGCTCCAAATAAAATCGTTCCCTATATGGCAGGCAATCAAGATTTTATCTCCCCTATTATGTCCAATCCTGAAAATGTTTACCAGTTGGGACCCAACGCCTATGCCAAGCCTGCTACCGCTTTAAATATTCTTAGAGAGACCGTGATGGGAAGAGAAGCTTTTGATCATGCTTTTAAGACCTATGCACAACGCTGGATGTTTAAGCATCCTACTCCCGAGGACTTCTTTAGAACCATGGAAGACGCCTCTGCCATTGATTTGGACTGGTTTTGGAGAGGCTGGTTTTACAGTACTGATGCAGTAGACATTGGGGTAAAAAATGTAAAGCGATTTTATTTTTCCGATACGCCCGATCTAGAGGCTCAGGAACGTTTGGAAGCCTATGGCTATAATTTGGAAAACCTTCCCGAGATGGTATTTAAAATAGATGAAAACAGTGAGTCTTTTGATCCAGAGCTTGCGGGAAAAACAGGTATTGAATCCTCACAAATATTGAAGGACTATCTGCAGAATGAAGGTCTAGATTCTAGCGCAACCATTCCAAACTATTTTTATGAAGTGGAGTTTGAAAAACCAGGAGGACTGGTGATGCCGCTTATTGTAGAATACAGCTATGCAGATGGTTCTACAGAACTAGTAACCTATCCAGTTCAGTTGTGGAGAAAAAATGACGCCAGTGTTAAAAAAATAATTGCCTCTGACAAAGAGTTGGTTGGGGTTACGGTAGACCCTCAGTTGGAGACAGCAGATGTCAATACCGACAACAACAGTTGGCCAAAACAAGAAGCCCCTTCAGATTTTGAAAAGTTTAAAGAAAAAATAAAAGGTTAAGAATCACGATCAAATTGCTGAATCTAAATTTAGATTCAGCAATTTTTTTCTCAAACCTTTTATCTTTGTTGAAAAGAATTAGATGCTTTTATTTATTAGCGGTGCAGAAATCGTATTTGTCTTTTTCATAGTCCTTTTGGTCTTTGGAGCAGATAAGATTCCCTCTATTGCGAGAACACTGGCAAAGGGAATGACTCAAGTGCGCCAAGCAACAAACGATATCAAAAGCGAAATTCAAAAAAGTGTAGATGTAGATGTCGAAAACCCTACAAAAACACTAGCTAAAGATTTTACAAATGAGGTGGATAAGGTCAAAAAAGATTTTGATGACCTAGGGGATTCCATAAAACGCGATCTTTAACGAACCCAACTCAAGGTAAGTCCATCTCGGAAGGGGAGTAGTACGGTTTTTACTCGAGGATCTTCTTTACGTTTTTTGTTGTAACGTTGCAGGGCTAGGGTGCTTTCATCTTTTGCGTCGGCTTTGTGAAGTACTTTTCCACTCCACAGCACATTGTCCGAAATGATTAAACCCCCTGAACGTGTTTTGGGGAGTACCTGTTCAAAATACGTGTCGTAATTTACTTTGTCTGCATCGATAAAAACCAGATCAAAGGGGCCTTCCAATTTTGGCAGTACTTCTAATGCATTGCCTAAATGTGCCCGAATGTTATTTTTGAACTTACTTTTCGTAAAATATTTTTGTTGAAAATGTACCAGTTCTTCATTGCAATCAATCGTATGGAGCACCCCTTTTTTATCAAGCCCTTCTGCAAGGCATAGGGTAGCATAGCCAGTAAACGTTCCGATTTCTAAAATTTTTTTAGGCTGTAAAAGATGAGAAAAAAGACTCAAAAGTCTTCCTTGTAACGGTCCGCTCAGCATCCGGGGCTGTAATACTTTCTGATGCGTTTCTTTTTCTAATTCCAACAGAAGTTCAGGAACGGAATCGCTGTGCGACAGAGCATAAGCAATCCATTCTTCTTGGATCGCTTGGTGATTAAGATTTGGGTCTTGCATAGGGAAAGCGTTCTAAAAGTTTTGGGTTGGCATAGCCATCCAATCCGTTGATACTTACAACTTCTCCTTGGTCTAGCTGAACCCAACCATCCTCTAAAAGTAAGGGATCTGAAATGTAAAGATGTTCGATACGCCCTACAATTAAAAGGGTATCGTTCTCCTTGATGTGGTATTCATTTTCATAACGACAACCCATTTGAATCGGGCTCCCCTTGACATAAGGAGCTTCCCAAGATTCTTTGCGTTCTACTTCTAAATCTGTGCGGTCAAATTCGGATACTCCTTCAGGATATTTGGCCGAGGTATGATGGGCATCTGCTATCTGATTTGTTGTAATGGCATTTAGGGTAAAAACACCCCTCGCTTTCATATTGGAATAGGTATGTCTGGGAACGGTTGTTGGACGTAAAATAAAACCGATAAGTGCTGGATTACTACCTAGATGAACCACAGAACTGAAAACAGCTAAATTCTCTTTTCCTTCTTTCGATTGGGTCCCGATTAGATGAGCAGATTTATAGCCCGTGACACTATTGATTAAATTCAGACGATAGATTTTCGGTAATTCCTCAAGATCTTTGAGCTCAAAATGATGCATTGCTTTTATTTACAAAGATACTAAAGGAAGATTAGGTTTATTAAGAATTTACATTCTTGTCAAAACGAAGTACAGCAAGAATTAAAACACTTATCACTACAACTAAAGAGCCAATAAAAAGATAATGATCGGGAATCTGATTGGTCTCCAAAAACCCTGAGAGTATTTTTTTGTCCAAAAACGAGATGAAAATAGCTAATGGGATGAGGATAAGTGCAAATCTAAAGCGTTTGATAGAATTCATTTTTAGTTTTATTGTAACACAAAATAAGAAGAGATTTGTTATTTTTAATAAAAAAACAAAGAGATCGTTCTATGACACAATTTTACATACTTCTAATTGCCCTATTTTCAAATTTATTTCAGCCTACTTCAGTAGAAGGGTTGTGGATCACCCAAGATGACGAAACAGGGAAAAAGAAATCTGAGGTTTTGTTATACAAAGAGGACGGGAAACTCTATGGAAAAATTGTTCGTTTACTTTTGCCCGAAGATCAAGGAAAACGTTGTCAAAACTGCAAGGGAGCTGACAAAAATAAGCCCATTGAAGGGTTGGTTATCGTAAAGGATTTGGTCCTAGAAGATCAGGTTTGGGAAGAAGGGACAATCATGGATCCGAAGTCGGGAAAAGTGTACGATTGTTATTTGAGTTTAGAAGACTCTAAAACCCTTAAAGTTCGGGGATTTTTAGGATTTTCTTTGTTGGGAAGAACCCAAATTTGGAAACGCCAAGAATAAAACAGACCTGTTCTTTAGCGTCCTAATTTTTTATCTATACTAAAGTTACTTAAAAAACTGTTTTTTTATTTTTTATTCTTTACAGGAATCATTTTGTCTACATCGCATTTAGGAGACAATTATATGGGTATTAGTGATGAAGAAGGGTATTTGTTACTTTATAGCTTTCTTTTTAGAATATTTTATTCCAGATTATAGAAAATAATAAGGCATACCCTTTGAGAGAGTAACTTATTAATTTAGATACAGAATTGAATTTGTTTTGTTTTCTAATTAGATTCATACTTATATAACTATGAATAAGTATAATTATTGTGATATGTTATAATAAAGGAAAGCTGTTTCCTAAAAAATAACCTAATACCAAGCCAAGCACTAACATTATTAGTCCTTTAGCATTAAAAAACCATCCAAATTTTTCCTCCCAAGAATCGGGAATAAAATTTCCATCTGCATCTTCTGCTTTACCTGTTCTTGTTAAATATCCTGCATAAAAATAAACACCTGAAACAAGTATAACAATAAAGATTAATGTTACAATAAATTCATTCATTTTATTCTTTTTCAGTAAGTTACAATTTTTTTTTTAATCTTGGTCAATTAATATTGCCATATACCTAAATCCAAAAAAAACAGCGAGTATAACAGCCAAAGGAATCCAAAATCCAAATTCCTCTCCGATAGGAAAAGAGCTCCATTCTGCCTTATCTAAATCACTTCCTATTATATTTAAATTATCCTGAATAAATAATAAGGTGTTTTTCATTTGTTTTTGGTTTGCTATAATATACTAAATCTATCGCAAAGTTTTAGTGAATCCTTAATACTTCAAACACATTGTGTTTAAGATTTTAAAGTATAGAAGAATTTGAGACAGATTAAAGAAGTAAATATCCTGATTTAGATGCGTTAGATATTACACAGTTATACCTTGTTGCTAAACTTGACAAACAAGCTATTAGAAACGTTTACAGAGACCTTAAAATGCATTCTAAAGTGCCTGTAGATAAGGAGAGTTATACGGTTAAAATACCTGCAGAAAACGCATTAGAATAGAGTCAATATTTAGCGATTGTACAAGCGTTTACTGAACTGCGTAAGACTAACAATAAGATTAATATAATGATGCTACCTCAACTAACTAACAACAATATAGTTTTTGATGTTAGAAGTGGTTCGCTTCGTGTTAATGCTTACAAATTTTCAGAAAGCTACAAATGATAGTGACAGTATATAATAACGGATTTGAGAGGTGTACGATACAACTCACTTCGGTTCAACTATTACAGTTCAAGATGAATAAATCAGGGGGGATAGTGGTCGGCAGCGCCTTAAAAGTTGTCAACCTTGCAGGGTTCTTTACTCTGCCCCTCTGTTAATATAGGAATGACGGCAGGTTTTACTTGGTTTCATATATCTGTTCTCCTGCCTGATTTCCATTTAAGATGAAAGACCAAACCAAATGATGGCAACTCCTCCTAGTATCATTAATAAAGCAACTGATTTTAAAAAAATCTGAATTTTCATTTAAAAGAATTTAAAAAGTTAATTAAAATTTATTGAATAGTAGATGATTACTGATAAAACAGAAAGTAAAGCAAATATTAACCCCGTGTTATTCATTTTGCGATTAATTAATAAAAAAAGCAGAAACTCCACACAAACACTTTTGGCAACTGTTAATCAAAAGGAGTCTCTGCAATTTTGAATGAAAAGTTGCACAATATTAAAGGTTTGAAAACATATCTAAAGAAAAACAAATACTGCAATTTTACTTCATCAAGATGAAGATAGAAATAGACTTGACAAAGACCGAAGTAAATAAGTTAAGACGCTTAATTGGACTAAAGACACAAACAAGAGCAGACGTGGTGTTGAGGTCATTTGTAAAGATGATAGTAAACGACCCTGATTCATTAGAAATTATACAGTATGAGCAAAGAAGTTAAAGAAGCAAAGAAAAAGATTGAGATGCTAACCAATCATTTACTTGACAGCATCGATGTTGATTTACTCTCTGACAATCAAAAGATAGCTTACCTAAAAGCCATTCAGCCTTTCGTGATGCCTAAACTACAAGATGTGAAACAACAAACTTCATTTGATGTTAGCGAAAATTTAGAGTGGTTGATTGATAGTGACGAAAAGGATATAGAAAGAAATATTCACAGAGAACTTGGAATCGGAACTTATACAGGAGACAAGGGATTGGCTTAATCCCAAGAAGAAGATGGGTATTCAAAGAGCCACAAAGCAGCTATTATTCGTATTAGTGACCCTTTTGGTTTGTTTGCTACTCATATAGATAGAATGGGAGTTAGATACGAATACACCAACGTTAAAGTAGAGAGTGTTCATTATAATGGAAAGAGTGTTGATTACACCTAAAGAAGATTGGATACATATTGTAAAGCAGGAAGTGTATAAAGACAAGTACGGATATAAAGGAGAGGCTGCTTGGTACACCGATAGAAACGAAAATATTCAAAGGATTAGTTCAATACACCTTGATTTGAGTAGCAGGTTTAGAAGATTGTTTGAAATAAAAAAAGCCTTCAGGAGATAGTCCCAAAGGCATATTAATCATAAACCAATTCGTAATCAAGGAATTGATAAATTAAAATTACAATTATAAATAAAAATACTCTGTAACATAGGTTACACAAAAAAACCGTCTAATAGAAATCAGACGGTTTCAAAAAAAAACAAATTGGTTTATGATAAAAACTTTGGTGAATTTATACCAAAAAACTTTAGCGGAGCGTGATTTTTATCACATTTAAAATTATTAAATAGTTAATGAAGAACTATAACTACGATTTTGAAGAACGTAATCGGTATGAAGAAAACTTTGTAGAGAACAATAGTGCTTTAATAGAAGAACTAACAGGTGCAAGTAGGGTATTTGATATATCACGAACACCGATGGATAAAAGGTCAGGAGTTGATGCAATCCTACAGTTTGATAGAGGACTATCAGGAGTAGCTTTAAGGATACGTAAACCACAATACAAGAAGTTCTCTAAAAGGCTCACTATTGGACACCATATAAGCCAACCTAACAGTCAAATACATTGCATACTAAACAGCACTAATGATTCTAACGTATTCTATCCTCATTTAGTCCTGCAAGTAAATGGAGTTGGATGAAGAGGGATATTGTAAGGAGTGCTACGCTATAATGCTACAAACAAATGTATTTGCTAACTATCTGAAAGAACTAATCAAAACAAATACGCTAGAAGATTATTGTAATACTAGATTAAATGCCTACGAGTTCGAGTTCACAGAGGTTTTCTATCAAACCGATACAGGCGTAGATTTATTTCGCATTCAAAATAATAATATTAAGTATGTCAAAACTCACGAAGAAAGTAGTTAATGGTAAGGTGCAATTCCTATATTTAGGGAAGAGAATAAATGCATCAGAGTATTATAAGTTGAGGTATGAGTTGTCTAAAAAATAGTAATATATTTGTTCGCCTCTTAAAACATCTGGGCACTTAAATGGGCACGATAGATATGTTAATAAGAGGTAAACCCAAACGGGTGTTTAGCTCAGTTGGTTTAGAGCGCTACCTTGACAGGGTAGAAGTCGGGGGTTCGAATCCCTCAACACCCACAAAGGTTCCCAAGAGATTGGGAACCTTTTACTTTTTACCTCTATCCGTTTATTTTTTCACTCGATTTAACGAAACTTAATTGAATTGTAGCATAAATAGCTTATATTTAATTCATGGAAAACATTGCAATTTTAGCACAACTTGTCATAGCAGGATCTATCGTAATTGTTTGGGTCTTTCGTTTTGACAATATTGTTGAGGAGTTCAAGCAATATGGCTTGTCGGATTTAACTCGCAATATGGTAGGAGCTTCAAAAATTTCACTAGCAACTTTATTAGTAGTAGGTATTTTCTTTAAAGCGGTTGTTTTAGTCTCGGCTTTATTAATGGCTTTTTTGATGGTTTGTGCCCAAATAGCACATATCAAAGTTCAAAACCCATTTATTAAATACGTACCCTCATTTTTACTTCTGCTATTATCTCTTTTTGTAGCCGCTGTTGATGCAGGTCTGATTTAACTAATGGATCTGGACCTTATCCTTATTCTCATTTCCGGGTTATCCTTTATTTTCTATGGGATTACCTCTTTTTTTTCTAAAAAAATGAGTTTGGAATACAAACGATGGGGGTATGAAGACCAACGTTATCTCATCGGGGCACTTCAATTCATAGGAGGTCTAGGTTTACTAACGGGTCTCTATATCAGAGTGCTTGTACCCCTTTCCGCAGGTTCTTTGATGTTACTCATGCTTTCAGCCGTAGGAGTACGGATTAAAATTGGTGATCAACCCTTGCTGATGATCCCTGCTTTATTTTACGCCGTTTTGAACTTTTTGATTTTGATCAATTCTACGTTTTAGTTTTTAATCAGTTAGGTTTCTTATTAAACTGGAGTTAACTGCCACTCAATTTTTTTGCCTTAGCAAAATAACAAGTTTAGAGCCTACTTATACAATGAAAATTAAACTCATCTGATCTTTTAGGTATTCCAAGTCTCAATGACAAAGAAATCTGTGAGTGCAGAACGTTTTAGAACCAATGCGGTTTTATCAAGACAAATAGCACAAGAAACAATTATACAAAATGTCAAAAAAAGAAACGAATTTTAAACAGAGATTTGGGTAGCTAGGATTCTATTGTTGACAAACCACAGGTATTTCTTTTTCAATAGCTAAAAAGTATTCTAGCTTTTTATTGGAGTTGTAAAGAGGTAAAATTTTAATTTTACAGTTGTATTCTTCACCGTTCTTCTTGTAATTGATTAAACTACCTTCAAAGGTATTGTTTGTTTTTAACTCTTTTCGAATTTGTTTTTTGACTTTAATTGAAGTCTTAACTCCTTGCAAAAAAGCGGGTCTTTTACCCAGTGCAAATTTTTTAGTGTAGCCGGTCATCTCGGAGAACCCATTACTAACCCATTTAATTTTTTGATTTTGATCTGTTAGAACTAATGCGTCATAATCCTCATGGAAAACCATATTTGTTAAATCTAATGTCCAAAAATTTTCATCCAGAACATTGATCAAACGAGAGATGTCATTGTTTTTTCTAAACGTGTCACTCAAATGTCGAAAGTTGTCTAAGTGAACATCGAAACTAGCTAAAGGGTAAGATTTTTTTAAACTCATTATTTATGGTTTTCTAATATGAAAGTAGAGATTTATCAGTAGAACTAGTTATATCTTCAATTCTTATTACTTATTGTGGTATTGTATTCTCTAATATTCCTAAAAAACGGATAATTCTTTTCCTCAACCGTATACGTTAAAATATTTCTGAACCCAACGTCTGTGGGTCTAAATGCTCTTTTTGACTCATTTCAGGTTGATTTTGTTTAAGGTTTTTGAAATTGTGCTAAAAAAAGTAACAGTTGTTGGTACAACATAGGGTCTTTTAAAAAAAACTCGACTAATTTCAATTTATTAATCAAAATCGAATGAATCAATCAAAAAAATATTACTTAGTTCACCCTTACATTCAGATGTTGGGATGTGTATGGTTTTTAGATTCTTTTAGCTAAGGATTAAATATTTTTTTACTAAGGATTAGGATTGTTTTCTTTCTTTAGAATTTCACTTTCAAGTTTTAGACCATGAATCGATTTGTACTTTTAATAGCCTTGGGTTTGTTTTCATTTTTTTCAAGCTGGGCTCAAAATGAAACGGTAGTTTTAAATTATGTTTCGGAACTCACTTTTCAAACTTCGAACGATTCAGAGTATTATCATTTAGAATCGAGTTTGCTTCTCAGAAAAATAACAAAGGATATTCTAGAGTTTGTTGAAGCTGAGAAAATGAACAAAAAGGATTTAAAATTTACAGTAACTCTAAAAAATAATAGGGGTGCTGCACTTCCAATTCAGTATTTGGTTAAATCTCCTTTCCCAAATTCGAGCGATTCTAAAACGTTATTCAGCGAACGAACTTACAATTGGTTTAACAGAACTTTCAGGTCCGAAATACCGTATTGATTTTTTATTCAGTTGAAACAACCCTGTCTAGGTTATAAATATTGATTATATTTAAATATGAGTAAATCTTCAACTACCTATTGGAATACCAATTTAAAATATTTAGGAGTATTACTTCTTATTTGGTTTTCGGTCTCTTTTGGATGCGGAATTCTCTTCGCAGAAACCTTAAATAAATTTCAAATAGGTGGATTTCCACTTGGATTTTGGTTTGCTCACCAAGGAGCTATTTACTCCTTTGTATTATTAATTTTCGTTTACGTCTATTTAATGAACAAACTCGACAAAAAATTCGATGTCGATGAAATTTAAAATTTTTAGAATATGAGTGCTCAAACATGGACCTACCTTTTGGTAGGTGTCACCTTTTTTATATACATAGTGATTGCAATCCTTTCAAGAGCAGGATCTACAAAAGAATTTTATGTTGCCGGAGGAGGAATAAATCCGATTGCAAACGGAATGGCTACGGCAGCAGACTGGATGTCAGCTGCTTCTTTTTTATCCATGGCGGGTCTTATCGCTTTTATGGGTTACTCCGGGGGACAATATTTGATGGGGTGGACAGGAGGTTATGTGCTTTTAGCCCTTTTATTAGCACCCTACCTCAGGAAATTTGGAAAATTTACAGTTCCAGATTTTATAGGGGAACGCTATTATTCCAAAAATGCTCGCCTTGTCGCCCTTATCTGTGCTCTTTTTGTATCCTTTACTTATGTGGTAGGTCAAATGAAAGGGGTGGGAGTAGCCTTTGCACGCTTTCTGAATGTGCCTTTTGATACGGGGGTACTGATCGGTATTGGGATTGTCTTTTTTTATGCTGTATTGGGTGGAATGAAAGGGATAACCTATACCCAGGTAGCTCAGTTTTGTGTTTTACTTTTTGCATTTACGGTTCCTGCAATTTTCATTTCCTTACAAATGACAGGAAATCCAATACCTCAAGTGGGCTTTGGATCCAAAGGTACCGATGGTGTTTACCTACTCGAAAAGCTCAATCAAATTTCAGTGGATCTAGGCTTTGATGCCTATACCTCTATAAATAAAGGCAACTTGGTAAATATGTTTTTTATCACTGCAGCCCTCATGTTTGGTACAGCGGGTTTACCTCATGTTATTGTTCGGTTTTTTACAGTTCCTAGAGTGAAAGATGCGCGTATTTCTGCGGGCTGGGCACTTTTGTTTATAGCAATCGTTTACACCACAGCTCCTGCCGTTGCCGTTTTTGCAAGAACCAACTTGATCAATACCTTATCTGAAACCCCATACAGTGATGTTCCGGAGTGGTTTACTAATTGGGAGAACACAGGCTTACTCACTTTTGAAGACAAAAATAACGATGGGAAAATTCAATATGTAGCAGAAGCCAATTTAAACGAATTAACTGTAGATCGAGACATTATTGTACTGGCAAATCCAGAGATCGCAAATCTCCCTCCTTGGGTAATCGGTCTGGTTGTAGCAGGTGGTTTGGCCGCGGCACTCTCTACTGCTGCAGGACTCTTACTTGTGATTTCTACCTCGATTTCTCACGATCTATTGAAAAACTATTTACGCCCCAACATCAGCGAAAAAGGAGAGCTTTATGCAGCTCGAGTCGCTATTGCTGTGGCGGTTGTAGCAGCGGGATTGGCAGGAATGAATCCCCCAGGCTTTGTAGCTCAAGTCGTAGCCTTGGCTTTTGGTTTGGCTGCCTCCTCTTTTTTCCCAGCCATTATTTTAGGGATTTTTGACAAACGTATGAATCGAGAAGGGGCCATCTCAGGAATGATTATTGGCATCGTATTTACCACTTCCTACATCCTATATTTTAAACCTCAGCTGGGTGGTTCAGGACTCCCGGAAGATTTTTGGTGGGGAATTTCTCCAGAAGGAATAGGTACCTTGGGAATGTTCATTAATTTTATAGTAGCAATTTCGGTTTCTCGTTTTACTGCATCCCCTCCAAAAGAAGTTCAGGAACTTACTGAACGCATTCGTACTCCGAGAGGATCAGAAACTCCCGATGCGACCCTACATTAACCGTATTAAAGTAAAGCGTTATGAATCAAAAAATACAATCACTTTCGGGATACCTCCACGAATACCAAAAAAGTATCCATCAGCCCGAAAAATTTTGGAGTAGAATAGCCTCTTCTTTTTATTGGCGAAAATCTTGGGATCGAGTTTTGTCCTGGGATTTTAAAGGACCAGATGTCAAATGGTTTGAAAATGCAAAACTCAATATCACTGAAAATATTTTTGAAAAACATCTCTTTACTCATGGCGACAAAACCGCTATTATTTGGGAGCCAAACGATCCAAACGAAGAGGCCATTCACTTGTCCTATCGACAGCTCTTTGAAAAAACCTGTCAGTTTTCAAATGCTTTAGAAGCAGAGGGTGTAAAAAAAGGAGACCGTGTAATCATCTACATGCCGATGATACCCGAAGCAGCAATAGCCATGCTTGCTTGTGCGCGCACTGGTGCTGTACACTCTGTAGTTTTTGCTGGTTTCTCCTCTTCAGCCTTGGCAGATCGGATTGAAGACTGCCAAGCGAAAATGGTGTTGACTTCGGACGGAAACTTTAGAGGAGCAAAAAATATTTCGGTAAAAGCAGTGGTAGATGAGGCACTTGAAAAAACGACTTGTGTGGAAACGGTAATTGTATGTCAGCGCACAAAAGCAGAGGTGCAAATGAAAACGGGTAGAGATCTTTGGTGGCACGATGTTATAAAAGGACAGCCTGTAGAACACCAAGCAGTTACTACGGATTCCGAAGACTTGTTATTTATACTTTACACCTCAGGATCTACAGGGAAACCCAAAGGAGTGGTGCATACTACGGGGGGCTATATGGTCTATTCTCAATATTCCTTTTTAAATGTATTTCAATACGATCAGGACGATGTGTATTGGTGTACAGCAGATATTGGGTGGATTACGGGACATTCTTACATCATTTATGGACCTCTGTTAAGCGGAGCGACCACCCTTATGTTTGAAGGAGTTCCCACGTATCCCCATGTAGGACGATTTTGGGAGATCGTTGATAAATATAAAGTCAATCAATTTTATACAGCACCTACGGCTATTCGCGCATTACAAGCACACGGTTTGGAACCGTTGGAGCCTTACAAATTAGATTCGCTGAAAGTAATCGGATCTGTAGGAGAACCCATTAATGAAGAAGCCTGGCATTGGTATCACGACCACATTGGAAAAGGGAATTGTCCTTTAGTAGATACTTGGTGGCAAACAGAAACAGGAGGTATTATGATCTCTCCTTTGGCGGGCATAACTCCAAATAAACCGGCTCATGCTTCTCTTCCCCTCCCCGGGATCCAACCCATTATCGTAGATGCGGAAGGGAACGAACTAAAGGGTAATAATGTAGAAGGAAACTTATGCATCAAGTTTCCCTGGCCCTCCATGATCCGAACCACTTATGGTGATCATCAACGCTGTAAGGACACTTATTTTTCTACCTATCCCGGGATGTATTTTACGGGAGATGGCGTCAAGAGAGATCACGATGGTTATTTGCGTATTTTGGGCCGGGTAGATGATGTGATGAATGTTTCAGGACACCGAATGGGAACTGCAGAGGTAGAAAACGCAATCAATGAACATCCAAAAGTGATTGAGTCTGCTGTCGTAGGGTTTCCTCACGATATCAAAGGACAAGGAATCTATGCCTATGTAATTTGTGATATGGAGGGAAGAACTGAATCGGGATTAATCGACGAAATAAAAGACACCGTTCGGAAAATAATAGGACCTATAGCAAAGCCCGATCAGGTACAGATTGTTTCAGGTTTGCCCAAGACACGTTCAGGAAAAATTATGAGACGTATTTTGAGGAAGGTTGCAAGTAACGATTTTTCTAATTTAGGTGATACGTCTACCTTACTGAACCCCGAAATGGTGGAGGAAATCATCAAAGGCGCAAAAATCCAATAGGTATTAAAAATCGGAACAGTAGGTTTCTCCAACCTCGTACTGGTCAAATATTTCTTTGGACACGATTCCCTGACGTACTCCATCATCAGGAAGATCAGGTCGGTCGGGCGTATTGTAGTAGTTGATGTACTCGTCTGTTTGTAAAACAAAGTAAAAGGAGGTGTCTCTTTCTACTTTTTGGATAAGGGTTCCACAGCGTTCATCAGAAGGTTGACATCCTGTCACAGTTAAAAAAACAATAAAAAAGAAAAGTTTTCGCATGCTCTTATAGGGTTCCAAGCAAAGGAATAATTCGTTCCAATTCTATAGATCGTGAACCTTTAATCAGTATACGGTCGGGCTTTTTCAAAGACTCTTTAAAAGCTTGAAAAAGTAGATTTAAATCCTCAAATTTTTGAATGCTAGGATGTGCAACGGTAGCTTTTTTAAATCGTTCACCCAGGGTGTAGATTTGAGGAAAGCCAAGCGTAAGACACAGACTGAGCATCTCTTCGTGTTCTTTTTCACTCTGCTTTCCCAACTCCAACATATCGCCTAGGATTACCGCGTTATTCTCAGTTTGATTTTTGGCAAAGGCTCGAAGTGCTACTTCCATGCTACTGGGATTCGCATTGTAAGCATCCAAAATAATTTGAAGTCCTTGGATACTAAGTTTTTGAGAACGGTTGTTTTCCGAATCATATTTCGCAATTGCTTTTTGAATATCCTTAATGGGAACTTCAAACAAGGCGCCAAAGGAGACGGCGGCTGCTAGATTACTAAAATTATACGATCCATATAAAGGACTTTTAAAGAAGAACTCTCTAAACTTTAATTCGAGATGATTTCCATCACTAGGAAGGTATTCAATTTTAAAATCAGATCCCTTTCCTTGACCAAATTGAACTACGCGATGATTTTTTCTTTGTTCTAGTTGCTTTGGGTCATCTCCATTAATTAAAATTTGACCCTGATGCTGTTGTAGATGTTTGTATAATTCTGATTTGCCTTGGATTACGCCTGCTTCACTCCCAAAACCTTCCAAATGTGCTTTTCCAAAATTTGTGATGTATCCCCAGTTGGGCAGGGCTATTTCGCAGAGATTTCTAATTTCATTGAGTTGGTTGGCACCCATTTCGATGATTCCAATTTTGTGTTGCTCTGTAAGTTGCAATAAGGTCAACGGGACACCAATGTGATTGTTAAGGTTTTCGGATGTAGCCAAGACCTTAAATTTTTTTTGGAGAACCTCCCGAATCAATTCTTTGGTTGTGGTTTTGCCATTACTTCCTGTAAGTGCAATGATTGGGGTGTTTAGTTTTTTACGGTGGTGAGTGGCGAGTTGTTGAAGGGCTGTAAGTGTATTTTCGACTAACAGTATTTTGGGATGGTTTGGGAGGGTTTTGGGATCGTCAACAACGACTTGTTGGGCCCCTTTTTCTAAAGCTTCCGTTGCAAACCGATTTCCATCAAAATTGGGACCGCTTAACGCAAAAAAAAGCGCATCTTTTTTTAGGGTACGCGTATCGGTACTTATTTCCGTGGCATTGAGAAAAGCGGAATATAAACGTTCTATTTCCATCTAAAAAAAAGCATATTTGTGTAAAGATGCTGATTTTTTTGTGTTTTATCCCTGTCTTTTATGACGGGCTCTTTTCTTTGATTGACTTTTTGATCCTAGACGCGACATAGCACATCTAAAACCGATGTAGTCTGTTGCTATATATTGCGGTAAGTACCGTCTCTGTGAAGGGTCCAGCCAGTAGGCACGATCTTTCCACGAGCCTCCTTTATATACTCGGACCTCGTCGGTAATTAAGGTAGTCCGTGTAGAATTTCTATCTACCTCACGTTGGGCATCTCCGTCTGAATTTAAAGTCACTCTAGGTGGTGTAGGAGCGTCATACATTTGAGTAGTCTCCGGCTTGTCGCTCGCTCCTTCTTCTGGTTTTCCTGAAGCAAAGTTTCGAGAGGACTCCGTATCACCATCTCTAAAGTTTCGATTGTCGCTTTCCGAAAAATTTTGACGTAAGAAAGTTTCATTTTCATCTATGGCAACTTTATCGAGTTCACCAGGGAGTCGCTTTAGTAAAACTTTTCCATTGGGTAGGGTGTCGAATACCAATTGGTCCGCGGCAATAATCTCTGCTTTTCCATCTTCTCCGATAACAGATTTGGTATAGACGTTTCCTCGGTAATAATTAAAGTCATTAGCTTCATCGTCTACGATGGGACGATACACGTCAGAAACCCATTCGGCTACATTTCCTGCCATGTCATAGATTCCAAAGTCATTGGGTGGGTACTGTTTTACTTGAATGGTTATATCTGCACCGTCATCGGACCATCCTGCAATACCACCATAATCTCCTTTGCCGAGTTTAAAATTTGCTAATTGGTCACCTTCGGTACGTCGCTCACTAGATCGGGTGTATTCACCAGACCAGGGATATTTTTTCTTTCCTCTGTAGGTGTTGTATTCACGATCCCCAACAAGTGCTAAGGCAGCGTATTCCCATTCTGTTTCAGTAGGAAGTCGATACGAAGGGAGAAGAATCCCTTTTTCTATTCCTGCATAGACTTTTACTATAGAATCTCCTTTTTTCTGTTCCGCACGTTTCCCTGCTATACTATCCATTTTTCCTCCGTAAGAAGTTTCAGGGCGTTTGAGATAAGCTTGAGTATTGAAAGTACTATTGGTTTCAACTTCGTTATAACGTACGTCTTTTTGAACATAAGACTCACGTTCAAGAATATATTCGTTGACTCGATCTGTTCTCCACTCAGCATATTGAACCGCTTGGAGCCAGTTTACCCCAACTACAGGGTATTCGGCATACGCAGGATGGCGTAGATAGTTTGTAGTGAGTTCTTCCACATAAGCCAACTGGTTCCTCCATACCAAAGTGTCCGGTAGGGCTCCTTCATAGATTTGTCTATATTGTGTTTCATTGGTTGGGAAAACATACTCCAGCCAATCTAGGTATTCCATATACATCAAATTGGTGACCTCAGTTTCGTCAATATAAAATGACATCACGTGCTGCTTGGTTGGAGAATTATTCCAATCGCGCATTACGTCATCTTGGACTTGTCCTTTTGTAAAAGTACCTCCTTCTACGAAAACCAGTCCAGGACCTGTTTCTTGATTGTCAAACTCAATGTTATATTGGAATCCACCTTTCTTAGAATTTATATCCCAGCCTGTCCCACGGGAAGTGTTTCCACCCCCACAAGCACTCAGAGTAAGAATTCCAAGGAATACGATTGAGAATTGTTTCAAATTACTCACTTTCATATAGTTCTATATTTATTCAAATACTTTTGCAATATACAAATAATCAAATTTAGCTGTATTTGCTTTGAGATTTAATTCTTTATACTTTTTAATTTAACGCAAGCATTAAATAATTATTGCTTTAACTGGTAGAAAGAAATAAAAATTCTCGTTCCTATACACGATTTTTGTCAAAAGAGCGTTTAAAGAATATGTTAAGTCATACCATGAGAGCGCTACATGTTACCCTAACCTACCTTATCCTAGGAGCTGTTTTTTGTTTTGGTCAAAATTCAAATCGGGTTATCACAACAGGAGTCCCTTTTTTAATGATTGCAGCAGACGCTCGTGCCGCGGGAATGGGGGAGTTAGGTGTAGCTACTTCAGCGGATAATTATTCTCAACATTGGAATCCTGCAAAATACGCTTTTGCCGAGAACGAAAAGGGTGTGGGTCTAAGTTACACTCCTTATTTAAGCAAATTGGTGGATGATATTTTTCTTGGAAATATCACCTTTTACAAAAAAGTAGACGATCGTAGCTCTTGGGCTACCAGCCTGAGGTATTTTAGTCTTGGGGATATTCAGTTTAATGAATTTATTGCTGGAACTATTGTAGATCAAGGCATGGAGCGCCCCTCTGAGCTTACCTTGGATCTATCTTATGCCTTAAAATTGAGCAATGAATTTTCTATGGCTGTGGCGGGACGATTTATTTATTCAGATTTGAAAATAGCCGTAGATGCCGATACCTCTTCCGCAAGTTCTCTTGGAGTAGATGTAGCCGCTTTTTATCAGAGTCAGCCTTTTGAATTGAGTTCTAATATGGCCGTTTTCCGTTCGGGAGTCAATATTTCCAATATAGGTCCTAGATTGAATTACGATTCTGGGGCTCAAAAAAGTTTTATACCTACTAACATGAGAATAGGTGCAGGAATAGATCTTTTTTTTGATGATGCCAACCGTTTAGGATTTTATACTGAATTTAGCAAGCTATTAGTTCCAACACCAGTAGCTGTTTACGATTCTAACGAAGATTTCTTAGGCTACCGTCAGCCCGATATCGATTTTATCAATGGAATTATTACTTCTTTTTCTGACGCTCCTGGAGGGTTGGCAGAAGAGCTTAGTGAAATTACAACAGCGGTAGGTTTGGAATATCGTTTTCAAGAATCTTTCTCCGCCCGCACAGGGTTCTTTAATGAAAGCCAGGACAAAGGGTCTAGACGATACCTCACTATGGGAGCTGGATTCAATCTTGATTTTATCGAAATTGACCTTTCTTATTTGTTTTCAACCTCTCGAGTTAGAAACCCACTAGAAAACACCATACGTTTTTCTTTATCTCTCAATTTAGATCAATCTGCTTCACAGCCCTCTTCAAAAGATAGCCTTGATAATAGTTATTAAAATTGATCATACAAAATAGCTCAAATCGTACTGAATTTAAGACAGAATTGAGTAATTTTGTACACCATTATTGGATTAGATTATTAGGATTTTATGAAGAAAATAACGAAACAAACTTATCTCGATTGGTACGAGAACATGTTTTTTTGGAGAAAGTTTGAAGACAAATTAGCAGCTGTATATATTCAACAAAAAGTGCGTGGTTTTTTGCATCTCTACAATGGACAAGAGGCTGTTTTGGCAGGATCTTTACACGCTATGGAAATAGGAAAAGACCGAATGATCACGGCGTATAGAAATCACGTCCAACCAATAGGGATGGGTGTCGATCCCAAAAGGGTAATGGCAGAGCTCTACGGTAAGGCAACAGGAACCTCTCAGGGTCTTGGTGGCTCCATGCATATTTTTTCTAAAGAACACAAATTTCACGGGGGTCACGGAATTGTAGGAGGACAAATCCCCCTGGGTGCAGGAATGGCATTTGGAGATAAATACTTTGAACGAGATAATGTAACCCTTTGTTTTATGGGTGACGGTGCTGTCCGACAAGGATCACTTCACGAAACGTTAAACTTAGCTACACTTTGGCAATTGCCCGTGGTTTTTGTAGTTGAGAATAATGGCTATGCCATGGGAACTTCCGTTGCTCGGACGGCTTCTCATGAAGAGATATGGAAACTCGGTTTGGGATATGATATGCCCTGTGAACCCTGTGACGGTATGGATCCAGTAGCTGTTGCCAAAACGATGGATAAAGCGATAGGTTTAGCCAGAAAAGGAGGAGGCCCTTCTTTTATAGAAATGAAAACCTACAGATATCGCGGTCACTCCATGTCCGATGCACAACATTACCGTACTAAAGACGAGGTTGAAGAATACCGAAAAATTGATCCCATTACCCAAGTCAAAGAGATCATTCTATCTAAAAAGTATGCAACCCAAAAACAGTTGGATGAAGTTGATGCTTCTGTAAAAGAACGCGTAAAAGAATGTGAAAAATTCGCAGAATCTTCGCCGTATCCAGACAAAAGCTTGATGTATGATGCGGTTTATGAGCAAAAAGAGTATCCATTTATAAAACACAAATTGTAGCAGATGGCGGAAATAATAAACATGCCGAGGTTGAGCGATACGATGGAAGAGGGAACCGTGGCAAAATGGTTTAAAAAAGTTGGAGATCAGGTGAGCGAAGGAGACATCTTAGCCGAAATTGAAACTGATAAAGCAACCATGGAATTTGAATCCTTCAACGAAGGGGAATTGTTGCATATAGGTATTCAAGAAGGGGGCACGGCACCCGTGGATACACTTTTGGCTATTATAGGTGATAAAGGGGAAGACATTTCAGCACTGCTTTCTGGAGGAGATGTCACCACATCAGAACCAGAAGAAGAAAAAGTTGTTGCTCCCTCTGCCGATACTGGGGCATCTTCAGAAACTGTTGCGATGCCTGAAGGAGCAGAGGTCATCACTATGCCCAGACTAAGTGACACAATGGAAGAAGGAACTGTGGCGAAGTGGAATATAAAAGTCGGAGACACGGTCAACGAAGGAGATATTTTGGCTGAAATAGAAACAGACAAAGCCACGATGGAATTCGAATCTTTTTATCAAGGAGAATTGCTTCATATTGGATTGCAAGAAGGAGAATCTGCGCCTGTGGATAGTGTTTTGGCGGTTATTGGAAAAGCAGGAACAGATCCGAACCTGATAGTAGCTGCTCTTGCAAGTAGTAGTGAACCTCCGATTAAGCAAGAAGCTACACCCTTACCCGAACCAGTCCCCACAAAAACAGAAGCTGTATCTGAAGTTCAAAGTTCAGCTCTTGTGGCGGCTCCAGTAATTTCAGCACCACCTGTCAAGTCAAACGGAAGAATTATTGCTTCTCCTTTGGCAAAGAAATTGGCTTTTGAAAAAGGCATAGACCTCAGTCGAGTTCAAGGAACAGGTGACGGTGGGAGAATCATTAAAAGAGATATTGACCAGTATCAGCCTCAAGCGGCAGGGACTATACAAGCTTTTGTGCCTAGCGGTACAGAATCCATTACGGAAATTGCAAACTCGCAAATGCGAAAAACCATTGCAAAACGCTTATCTGCCTCTAAATTTTCTGCACCCCATTACTATCTTGGAGTAGAATTTGATATGGACAACGCTATTGCGTTTAGAAATCAGTACAATTCCATTCCGGACACTAAAATTTCATTCAATGACATTGTGGTTAAGGCAGCTGCTTTGTCCTTGAAGCGACATCCCCAGGTCAACGCAAAGTGGGAAGAGCATCAGATCACCCAGCACCATCACGTACACGTTGGAGTAGCTGTAGCTGTTGAAGACGGTTTGGTAGTGCCTGTAGTGAAATTTACAGACGAACAAACTCTACCACAAATTGGTGCTGTTGTAAAAGATTATGCTTTTCGGGCACGTGATAAAAAATTAAAGCCCGAGGAAATGGACGGAAGTACATTTACCATTTCAAACTTGGGCATGTTTGGGATTCAGGAGTTTACTTCTATTATCAACCAACCCAATGGAGCTATTTTATCGGTAGGTGCCATTGTGCAAAAACCCGTGGTTAAAGACGGTGCAATCGTCGTTGGGAACACGATGAAGCTTACCTTAGCTTGCGATCACCGTGTGGTAGATGGGGCTACAGGGGCCCAGTTTTTACAAACCCTTCGGGAGTTTGTAGAAAATCCGTTGACGATGGTGTTGTAAGGATAAATTTATTGAATTTCCTTACCTTTAATACATGTCAAAAACAATTGTAGTAACAGGAGCAAGTCGCGGGATTGGTCGTGCTTTAGTTGACCTTGCCGCACAAGCAGGCCACCACGTATATGCACTTTCTCGAAATACGAAAACACTTTCCGCAACAGAATTTATTCATCCACTTTCTATTGATTTATTAGATGAAGTGGCACTTGCCGATTTTGCTTCTACCTTCCAGAAGGAGCAGAGACCCGTTGACGCTTTGGTCAACAATGCAGGGGCTTTTTTAAATAAACCTTTTGCTGAAACTTCTAGGGAAGAGTTTGAATCCATTTATCAAGTCAATGTTTTTGGTTTGGCATCTATTACAAGAAAACTCTTACCTCAACTTCATCCCCAAGGGCATGTGGTCAATATCAGCAGTATGGGTGGGCTAGCAACTACTTTAAAATTTCCTGGTTTGGCAGCCTACAGCAGCAGCAAAGGCGCTGTGAATATTTTAACGGAATTATTAGCAGAAGAGTTCAAAGAAAGCGGTCCTGCATTTAACGCATTAGCCCTTGGCGCAGTACAAACCGAAATGTTGGAAGAAGCCTTCCCCGGTCTACAAGCACCCTTATCCGCAGTGGAAATGGCTGCCTACGTATTAGAATTTGCCTTGACTGGGCAGCAGTATTTTAACGGTAAAATTCTACCTGTCTCTTCCTCAACGCCTTAGGCTCATGGAGCAAGTACTGTCATTTATCCCAACACCAGCAAAACTGCAAGTCGAAGAGCTTTTGGAAGCGACACTCATTGAAATTAAAATTACCCCAAAGCGACTTACTAAACATGGAGATTTTAGAAGACAGGCAAATGGCACTTCTTTAATCACCCTCAATGCCACTCCGAATCCCTACCGTTTTTTAATTACTCTTTTACACGAATTGGCACACTTTAAGGTGTCTCAACAATTTTCTTTGAGAGTAAAGCCACACGGTGCGGAATGGAAAACTGCCTACAGAAAGATCTTAGTGCCTTTTTTAAATCCTGAGATTTTTCCAGACCCTATATGCAGTGTATTAGCACGGCATATGAAAAACCCAAAAGCATCAACAGATCGAGACTTTAAACTTGTAATGGCGTTGAGAAAATACGACCCCCCTTCTTTGAAAACACCTGTTTTCGAATTGGAATCTGGGCAGTACTTTTCTCTAGATAATGGGCGTGTTTTTACCAAATTAAAAAAACGCCGAACACGCATTGAATGCAAGGAGATAAAAACGGGAAGAATCTATCTTTTTAGTCCTCATGCCGAAGTACTTCCTGAGTAAAGTTAAGTTTTCAAATACATTTCCCGTACTTTCTTGAAAAGATCTGACGAGTAAACAAAGTTAGAAACCGCCTCATTTTCAGTAGTGAAAATATCTTCTTTGGTTCCCTCCCAAGCTTTTTTTCCGTTGAGTAGAAATACGATTTTTTCTCCGATTTCCATAACCGAGTTCATATCATGGCTATTGATAACCGTGGTGATGTTGTATTCTGAGGTGATTTCTTGAATTAAGTTGTCAATCAAAATGGCGGTTTTGGGATCCAATCCAGAATTGGGTTCATCACAAAATAAATATTTAGGATTCATTACGATGGAACGGGCAATAGCCACCCGTTTTTTCATACCCCCTGAGATTTCATCTGGAAATTTTTCATTTGCGTTTATCAGATTCACTCTTTTAATCACTTCGTTCGCTCGATCGCGAATTTCATCATTTTCCTTATCGGTAAACATTTGCATAGGAAACATAATGTTTTCTTCTACTGTCATCGAATCGAATAGGGCGCTGCCCTGAAATACCATTCCTATTTCTTGTCGTAGGACCGAACGTTCATTAACCGTCATCTCACTGATGGCTTTGTTTTCAAAAAGAATTTTTCCTGAATCGGTTTGAAAAAGACCGAGCAAACATTTTAGAAAAACAGTTTTCCCCGACCCACTTTGACCAATGATCAAATTGGTCTTTCCTTTCTCAAAAACTGTCGAGATACCCTGGAGGACTTGTGTTCCATCGAAAGATTTTATAATGTGGTCAACTTGAATCATTTAGGTAAGTAATAGCTGAGTGATCAAATAATTTAATAAAATAATAACGACACTGGTCCAGACAAAAGAGACGGTACTGGCTTTACCTACTTCCAGTGCTCCACCTGTCATAAAGTACCCATGAAAAGAGGGAACTGTTGCCAAGATAAAAGAGAAAAAGATAGTTTTGATAAACGCATAGGTAATATGAAAGGGAATAAAATCCAATTGGATTCCTTCTACAAATTCGGTGCTAGAGGAAAAACCTCCATAAACACAAGCGATATAACCTCCAAAAATTCCTAAAAACATGGAGAGACAAATCACTAAAGGATATAACGAAAGGGCAACAATTTTAGGGAAAATAAGATAATTGTAGGTGTTTATCCCCATTACTTCCAAAGCATCAATTTGTTCGGTAACTCGCATAGTGCCAATACTTGAGGTGATGTAAGATCCTACTTTTCCAGCCATAATAACCGAAATAAAGGTGGGTGCGAATTCTAAAATTATGGATTGACGTGTGGCAAAACCAATAAGATTTTTGGGAAGTAAAGGGTTTTCTAAATTCAATGCGGTCTGAATGGAAACTACGCCCCCTACAAAAAAGGAGATAAAAGAAACGATTCCTAAAGATCCGATTATAAGGGAATCGATATCCTTTAAAATCAGTTGTTTTAAAATTCTCCACTTCGTAAATTTTCCAAACACACTTTGGAGCATTAAGAAGTATTTTCCGATGTTTGAAAGAATTTTCATACCCTATCAAAGGTAGCAATTTTAAGCAAAAGGTTTTTTGTTTTAAAACTCGAATTTTAGACACTAAGGCTTAAATCCTGTAGGTAATGGCATTGATATTCATCCCCGCTCCTACGGAAGCAAAAAGGATTAAATCCCCTTTTTTTAATTCGTGTCCACCGTAATTTTCTTTGCGTACCAAATCAAAAAGAGTAGGTACCGTGGCTACAGAACTGTTTCCAAACTCCTGAATATTCATTGGTAAAATACCCTCAGGCATGGGCATTTTGTAAAGTCTGTAGAATCGTTTTATTATGGCATCGTCCATTTTTAAATTGGCCTGATGAATGAATATTTTTTTGACTTCTTCAATACCTACTCCAGAAGCATCAAGGCAAGATTGAATGGCTAGGGGTACTTTACTCAAGGCAAATTCATAGACTTTTCTTCCAAACATTTTGATGTATTTGGTTCCTTCCCCCTTGTCGTTAGCCGGGCCATAAAAAATAAATTCTGCTTCTCCTTCTGCGGTATAGGTGACAGTTTTGTGAGATAAAATACCTCCTTCCTCTGTTGAAGCTTCAACCATCGTAGCTCCTGCTCCGTCTGCGTAAATCATAGAGTCCCGATCGCTGTGATCCAATACTCGGGATAGGGTGTCTGCGCCTAGTACAAGGCATTTTTTGGCCATTCCCGCTTTTATAAATGCTTTAGCCTGGATGACTCCTTCTACCCATCCGGGACAACCGAACAAAATATCATAAGCGATACAGTTAGGATTTTGAATTTTTAGTCCTGCTTTTACTCTAGAGGCTAAACTCGGAAGTGTATTAACTTGATTTGAATTTGCAGAAATATCCCCAACATTGTGAGCAACAATAATGTAATCAATTTGTTCAGGATCGGCTTGGGCATCGTTTATTGCAATTTGAGCCGCTTCTACAGCAATGTCTGTGACAGTCTGATCGTCTTCAATGTATCTTCTCTTTTCGATACCTGTGATCGCCTTAAACTTTTCAATTATTTCTTCAATAGAGCTATTTATAGGAGCTCCGCTGGAATCGTAAAATGAATGCTTTGAAAAAGCAGAATTGGATGCTGCTTTTTGAGGAATACTACTACCGCTACCTGTGATTTTTATGTTCATATTTGGTATTCAAAAGTAGTCTAATAAAGTATTCCTTTTAATAATATTTAAAAAAGGCTACGAAGTCTAATCCTAAAAATCAGAGGTTTTAGATCGAAAAATAATTAAATAAAGTCTTGTATATCATCTTGTTATATATAATTCTATGGGTGTACAGCTACACACCAAATTACGATCTCCATAGGCTTCATCCACCCTTCTTACGGTGGGCCAAAATTTATTTTCAGCCACAAATTCTAACGGGAAAGCCGCCTTCTGACGGGAATAGGGAAACTCCCATTGATCCCGGGTGATCATTTCCAGTGTATGCGGTGCATTTTTGAGTAAAGCATGGTCGTCTTCGTTTTCCGAGGCAATTTCCATTCGGATAGAAATCATCGCATCACAAAAGCGATCCATTTCCGCCATACTTTCGCTTTCCGTAGGCTCTATCATCATCGTTCCTCCAACAGGAAATGAAACTGTAGGAGCGTGAAAGCCATAATCCATTAAACGTTTAGCGATATCCACTACCTCTATTCCAAATTCTTTAAAGGGTCTGCAATCAATGATAAGCTCGTGTGCTGCACGCCCCTTCTCTCCTGTGTAGAGAATTTCGTAGGCACCCTCCAGACGTTTTTGGATGTAATTTGCGTTGAGAATGGCAATTTCTGTGGCTTTTTGAAGCCCAGCACTACCCAGCATTTTAATGTAACCATAAGAAATCAAACAGGCCAAAGCCGAGCCAAAAGGAGCTCCAGAAATAGATGTAATGGCTTTTTCTCCTCCCGTTTCTATGATGGGATTTCCAGGCAGAAAAGGGGCCAAGTGTGCTGCCACACAAATAGGCCCTACACCCGGACCACCGCCACCGTGTGGGATGGCAAAGGTTTTGTGTAAATTTAAATGACAGACGTCTGCTCCGATAGCTGCTGGACTCGTTAACCCAACTTGTGCATTCATATTCGCACCGTCCATATAAACTTGTCCTCCACAGTCGTGAATCAATTGGGTAATCTCTTTAATTTTTGCTTCAAATACTCCATGAGTACTCGGGTAGGTAATCATCAATCCCGCTAGGTGGTCTTTGTGGAGCATGGCTTTTTCATGGAGGTCATCCCAGTCAATATTTCCCATGGAATCGGTTCCCGTAACCACGACTTTCATTCCCGCCATTACTGCGGAAGCTGGATTGGTTCCATGAGCCGAAGCGGGAATCAAACAGATGTTACGGTGTGAATCCTTGTTGTTTTCGTGATAGGCACGAATTACCATAAGACCAGCATATTCCCCTTGAGCACCTGAATTTGGCTGAAGAGAAGAGGCTGCAAATCCTGTAACTTCATTGAGTTGCACAGTCAGTTCGGCAAGCATTTTCTGGTATCCCGCAGCTTGGTCTACAGGGACAAAAGGATGAAGACTTCCCCAGTTGGGATCACTCAGGGGTAACATCTCTGCGGCTGCGTTGAGTTTCATGGTACAAGACCCTAATGAAATCATGGAATGGTTCAAGGCTAAATCTTTGCGCTCCAAAGATTTGATGTATCGCATGAGTGCGGTTTCTGAATGATAGGTATTGAAAATAGGATGTGATAAAAAACTACTTTTTCTCAAGTGATCACTGCGTAATTTGAGAACCTCTTTTTCCGTCCTTTTAGGCATTTTTGATTTTTCCAAAGAGGCCAAAAATACAGAAGTAATTTTTTCAACATCATCCTTTGAGCATGTTTCGTTTAGAGAAATACAAACCGTTTCCTCATCGGGATAATAAAAATTAATTTCTTGTGCTTCTGCCAGGGGTCTGATTGTGGCAACATTTGCTGTAACTTGAAGGGTGTCGAAAAAAGAGTCATTTTTTTGTACAAATCCTAAGGCTTCAAGATTTTGATTCAGTTTTACCGTTTTCTGATGAATTCCTTCTGCGATAAATTGAAGTCCTTTAGGACCGTGATACACAGCATACATCCCTGCCATAACAGCTAGAAGTACTTGAGCCGTACAGATATTGGAGGTGGCGCGATCTCTTTTGATGTGTTGCTCTCTAGTTTGTAAGGCCATACGAAGCGCTGGAGTGTCGTTTAGATCACGTGTTTGTCCAATAATACGTCCAGGGATATTTCTTTTGTAGTGCTCACGAGTAGCAAAAAACGCGGCATGAGGTCCTCCATAGCCTAGAGGAATTCCAAAACGCTGTGTCGTCCCTACAACCACATCTGCACCAAATTTTCCCGGACTTTCCAACACCACCAAACTCATAATGTCTGCGGAAACAACCGTGCAGACATCTTGACTTTCTGCTTTTTCAATCCACGATTTTAAGTTGGGAATGGCTCCTTTTTTCCCAGGATACTGGAATAAAGCCCCGAAAAATTCTGAGTCGTATTCAAAATGTTCAGGGTCTCCAACAAGAATATCAATTCCCAAAGGAGTGGCTCGAGTATAGAGTAGCGAAAGGGTTTGAGGGAGCACGTTTTGATCGACAAAAAAGCGGAACGCTTGATTGCGTTTTTGGTCTTTGGTTCTCGCTCCAAAAAGCATGGTCATACCTTCTGCAGCTGCTGTACTTTCGTCTAAAAGTGAGGCATTGGCCAATTCCATACCTGTAAGATCACACACCAGGGTTTGAAAATTGAACAGGGCTTTCAGTCTTCCTTGGGCTATCTCTGCTTGATAAGGGGTATAGGCAGTGTACCACCCTGGATTTTCTAAAATATTCCTTTGAATCACAGCAGGAGTTATGCACTGATGATACCCCAATCCGATGTATGTATTGAAAATTTTATTCTCTTTTCCCAGCTTGTTGATGTGTTTTGAAAACTCATATTCACTTATCCCTTCGGGCAAATCCAATGGTTTTTGAAGACGAATCGATTCTGGGATGGTTTCGTCGAGGAGTACGTTCAACGAAGACGCATCGATTTTTTGTAGCATTTTTCGTATCTCTTCTTCATTTGGACCTAAATGTCTATTTAAAAACATATCCGTTCTCATGCGTAAAACTTTTAGTGCCTAAAAATAAGCTTTCCTGTGGATTTTTTTTAAACTTCATTTTAGGTTTTGAAATTATTTTATAAAAAACGGCTTGTCTTTCGAGAAACTTTAGATATTTACCTATGAAAAAAAGGGTACAAATATTTTTTGATTTTTATGTCAAATCGAGTATTCACGTCGCTTTAGCAGTAGTTTCGTTTGCTTTTATTTCGCTTCAAGTCGCTTCACAAAGACCCACCTATTCATTGTTAATATTTATTTTTTGTAGTGCCTTTTTTGCGTACAATTTTGTTAAAATCTACCCTATTATTAAAACAAAAAACAGCACAAATTTCCCTCATCTTATTTTTTGGCTTTCTTTTGAATGTGGTCTCGCGAGTTTATACCTTTTTTTTAAACTGACTGCAGCAGCCCAACTCATCGTTTTTGTCGGAGGTATTTTAGTGCTTTTGTACAGTGTGCCATTTTCACAGAATAAAGAAAATTTAAGAAACTCCAAAGGTTGGAAAATGTATTTGGTGGTTTTGACTTGGATTCTGCTTACGGTGGGGGTCCCTTTAGCCATGACCCCAACTTTTGATGTCAACTTGTTTTTGCAACTTATGTTGATTCAAAGTGTTTATATTTTTGTAGCCATTATTCCCTTTGAAATTCGAGATTTAGCTATAGATCCATCAAGCCTAAATACTCTTCCGCAACGTTTGGGTGTTTTTCGAGCGAAAATTCTTGGCTGGGTGTTACTGAGTATAGCACTGGTTTTAACTTTTTATTTTTTTGGAAGAATAACTCCTTTTACCTTGAGCACCGTATTGTGTTTTGGGTTACTTGCCTTTTTTTTAGCTCGATCCACTCCCAATCAATCCTCGTATTTCAGCAGTTTTTGGGTAGAAGCCATCCCAATAGTTTGGGCAGTCACTTATTATTTTATTGATTAACTTTATGCGTTCTATTTAAATTCAAAGTAATGAAACAGTTTTTTGTAGTCTGTCTTTTCTTGGTGTCTTGTACACAGCAACAACCTCAGTTGCAACTAGTAGAAAAAGAGACATTTGAACTATTGATGAAGCAAGAGGTTCAGCTGATCGATGTTCGAACTTCAGGGGAATTTCATGGTGGAACGATTGGAGATGCACAAAACATTGATTTTAATGCGCCAGACTTCAAGGCACAAGTTTCTAAGCTAGATAAGGACAAGCCGGTATTGGTATTTTGTGCGGCAGGAGGGCGGAGTGCCGGCGCTTCAAAGGTTTTAGAATCCCTTGGGTTTCAAAGGATTTATGACCTTAAGGGAGGCTATCGAGGGTGGTAAACCTTACTTGTAAACCTCTTTTTTTAGTTTTTCAATTTCTTTTTGTTGTTCCACCAATGCGTTGACCAAAACGGGAATCAAGCCCTGATAGTTAAGACTTTTTACTCCTTGACTCTCATAAACTTAATAGGGTATAATAGTTTCGATCTCTTCAGCGATAAATCCAAATTGAACTTTTCCAGCCTTTTCTTTGTATTTGTACTGATAGGGGATCAATTCTTTTATTACTGCACCCCACTAAAAAAAGTTTCATCAAAGGCCACGTGTACTTCTTTACCCCCTCCGATGTACAGATCACCAAAAAAACTTACTTGTGCATCAGCGGAGGTGCAGGACAACAGTACAGATAAGAATCCTATTAGTTTCAAGTTTTGGGGCATAAAAAGAAAAACATTATGCCCTAATTTAATAAAAAAGGAGCTTTATGCCAAACCTGCTCTTCTCAGTAATGCCGAAGGATCAGGGGTTTTTCCACGAAAACGTTTATACAATTTCATGGGGTGTGCGATCCCTCCTTGGGAAAGGATATGATCCAAAAATTGGGTCGCAGTTTCTTTATTAAAAATCCCATTTTCCAGGAAAACTTCAAATGCGTCTGCATCCAGAACTTCTGCCCATTTATAGCTATAGTAACCCGCAGCATACCCTCCTTGAAAGATATGTGAAAAAGCTGTACTCATACAGTTTTCATCGGTGTCTTGGGTAAATTGTAGCGGTGCCAGTTGTTCCTTTTCATGCGCTTTTACATCTTCGATTTCAAGGGCTTTAGAATTGTGAAAAGACAAATCCAGATAGCCAAAACTCAGTTGCCTAAGGGTTTGTAAGCCCTGCTGAAAATGAGCTGCTTTTTTGATTTTTTCTATCAAATCTTGTGGGATGATCTCTCCCGTTTCATTGTGTTTTGCGAAAAGCGCAAGTGCTTCCGGCTGATAACACCAGTTTTCCATGATTTGACTGGGGAGCTCTACAAAATCCCAAAATACATTTGTTCCACTCAACGTACTATAAGTTGTATTGGCTAACATCCCATGTAAAGCATGACCAAACTCGTGAAACAACGTAGTGACTTCTTGGAATGTCAATAGAGAAGGTTGAGTTTTTGTAGGTTTAGAAAAATTACAAACAATGGAGATGTGTGGTCGTTGGTCTTTTTTTTGAGATTTGTAACTGGTCATCCAGGCACCATTTCTCTTCCCTGGACGTGGGAAAAAATCCGTGTAAAGTAGTGAGTAAAAAGCTCCTCTTCGCTTTACTTCAAAAACCCGTACTTCACTGTGATACCCTTCTAGGGAGGTATTTTCTTTAAACTCCAAATCGTAGAGTTTGTTGACCACCTCAAACAACCCCTTCAACACCTGATCCAATGGAAAATAAGGTTTGAGTTTTTGTTCGTCCAGCTCCAGTTCACGTTGTTTTAATTTTTCAGCAGCATAGGCAGTATCCCATTTTTCCAAATCAGAGAGATTTAGATTTTCTCTAGCAAAGGCTTTCATGGCTTCCCATTCTTTTTTTGCGGCAGGCTTTGCTTTTTTGCTCAAATCGTCTAAAAACTGTCGGACTTCTTTTTCTGATTTTGCCATACGTTCTTCTAGCACAAAAGCCGCATGAGACTCATAGCCTAAAAGTTTTGCGCGCTCTTGACGAAGTTTGACAATTTCAAGGATCGTATTGACATTGTTGTTTGGATTGTCTTGAAAGCCTCTTTTACCAAAAGCGAGACTCATTTTTTTTCGAAGTTCCCGATCTTCAGCATAGGTCATAAAGGGAACATAGCTGGGATAATCTAAAGTAAAAATCCACCCTTTTTTTTGTTTTTGCTCTGCTACTGCTTTCGCCATTTCAATCGCAGAAGGGGGGAGGCCGTTTAGTTGGGCTTCGTTTTCAATATGGAGAAAAAAATCTTGAGTATCTGCCAGTACATGCTCTCCAAAGGTTAAACTTAATTTTGCCAATTGGGTGTCCAAAGCCCGAAGTTTTTCTTTAGAGGAATCATTCAGTAAGGCTCCATTGCGGACAAAACCTTTGTATTCTTTTTCTAAAAGAGTGAGCTGTTCAGTGCTCAGTGTGGTTCGGTCTTCGTTTTCAAAAACGTAGCGAATACGATCGAATAAGACCTGGTTTAAACGAATGTCATTTTGAAATTTTGTAAGTATGGGGGCAGCTTCTTGTGCTACCGCTTGCAAAGCATCGCTGGTCTCTGCGCTGTTGAGATTGAAGAGCAACGACGTATTTCTTCCAACTAAAGTTCCGCACGTTTCCAGCGTCTCTAAGGTATTTTCAAAGCTCGGTATTTCCTTTTGTTTACAAATCACATCAATTTCGTATATAGCAACGGCGATGCTTTGTTGAATCGCAGGAATGAAATGGGTTGTTTTGATCTTGGAGAATGGAGCCGCTTCAAATTCAGTTTCAAAACGGGTTAAAAGAGGATTGCTCAAGGGTTTATTTTTTAATCTGCTTACTACTTTGGATGACTTTTTCTTTAAGACTACTCTTGTAGTCTATGATTCTTTTTTGAACCGCCTCATCACTACTGCCTAGGATTTGTGCTGCTAGAATTCCCGCATTTTTGGCTCCGTTCAAGGCTACAGTTGCCACAGGTACGCCACCTGGCATTTGTAAGATAGAAAGGATGGAATCCCAACCATCAATTGAATTACTAGACTTTACAGGAACACCGATTACTGGCAGGGGACTCAGTGAAGCGATCATTCCCGGAAGGTGCGCAGCTCCCCCAGCTCCTGCAATAATTACTTTGATCCCTCGGGTGTGGGCTTCACTGCCGTACGCCATCATTTTTTCTGGGGTTCGGTGTGCAGAAACGATGTCTACTTCCGCTTCGATTCCAAGTGCTTCTAGAATTTCGATTGCTTCTTTCATAACCGGTAGGTCCGATTGACTGCCCATGATTATTCCTACTTGTGCCATATTATTTTGTAATTACTTCAATTGTTTCTTTAACGTCTTCAGCGATTTTTCGTGCCACGCTAAGCTCTTTGTTTACTATGGTAATGTGTCCCATTTTTCGAAAAGGACGGGTTTCTTTTTTTCCGTAAATATGAGGGTTTACGCCTTCAATTGCTAAAATATGTTCGATATTTTTATAATGAACGGGTCCGTTATGGCCCTCTTTTCCTACCAAATTCACCGTGACCCCAGACACTTTATTGGCTGTATTCCCAAGGGGGAGGTCTAAGAGGGCTCTGATGTGTTGTTCAAATTGAGAGGTATAGGAAGCTTCTATGCTATAATGTCCACTGTTGTGGGGTCTGGGGGCCACTTCGTTGACCCATATTTCCCCATCTTTAGTTAAAAATAACTCCACAGCTAAAAGGCCTACATGTTGAAACGCTTTGGAAACTGCGAGAGCTATTTCTTCAGCTTTTTTTGCTACATCTTTTGAAATTCGAGCGGGACTCAACACATATTCAACTTGGTTGGCTTCGGGATGAAATTCCATTTCCACACAGGGATAACACCGGGTTTCTCCTTTGGGACTTCGACAGACAATAATCCCTAGTTCCTTTTCAATAGCAACCAATTCCTCTGCCATACAAGCTCCTTCTTTGATCTGCTCCAAGTTTTGGTTGGAACGGACAATTTGCACACCATATCCGTCATAGCCCATGGACTCAGATTTCCAAACAAAGGGAAATGAAATCAATCCACGCCCCACCGCATCTTTTAATTCTTCTTTGGAATTAAAAAGTTGAAAGGACGCCGTTGGGATTTTATTTTTTTGGTAAAACTGCTTTTGGTGGCATTTGTTTTGAATCACTTTTAAGACCGCTGCTTGGGGATATACTTTTACCCCTTGTTGTTCCAAGGTAGCGAGTGCATCGGCATTGATATTTTCGATTTCGATAGTCAGTACATCCACCTCTTTGCCAAAATCGACTACAGTTTGGTAATCCATAAGATCACCCTGAACAAAATGGTTACAAGCAATACGCGCCGGAGCCTCAGCACTGGGGTCCATGACTTTGGTTTGCAGATCCCACTGATAGGTGGTGTTGAGAAGCATTTTACCCAACTGTCCTCCTCCAAGTATTCCGATTGTCTGTTTGCTAGAGAAAAATCCCATCTTGTTCTTTTGGCAAAAATACGGATAAGTTTTTTGGATAGGAAAAAAGCCGCCTAAAATGGGTATCTTTGGCCAAAAATTGATATCATGACCAATTTTGTTTTATTTGGAAAACCAGGAGCAGGAAAGGGAACGCAAGCCGCTTTCCTGAAAACAAAATACAACTTAGTTCACATCTCTACAGGAGATTTATTTCGCTACAACATTAAAAACGAAACAGAACTGGGAACTTTGGCAAAATCTTTTATGGATCGAGGGGATTTGGTTCCTGATCAAGTGACCATCGATATGTTGGAAGCAGAAGTAGATCGCAATCCACAAGCGCATGGTTTTATTTTTGACGGATTTCCTAGAACTGAATCTCAAGCAGCCGCTTTAGATGTTTTTCTTGCAATAAAAGAAATGAATATCACAGCCACAGTGGCGCTGGAAGCCGATGACGATATCCTAGTAGCACGTCTTTTGGAACGGGGTAAATCCAGCGGAAGAACTGATGATCAAGACGAATCCAAAATCCGGAATCGATTTGAGGAGTACAACCAAAAAACAGCTCCACTAAAAAAATACTACGAAGGTCAGAACAAGTTTCACAGTATCAATGGAATTGGCAGTATTGAGGAAATTACAGAACGTTTGACGCAACTTATTGATCGATTGTAAAATCAGATGACCGAAGGGAATTTTGTTGATTATGTAAAGCTTTTTGCCAGCTCTGGCAATGGTGGAAAAGGCTCCATCCATCTCCATCGTGAAAAGTTTATCACCAAAGGGGGACCCGACGGCGGTGATGGCGGTCGGGGAGGACACGTGATTATCAAAGCGAACAAACACCTCTGGACACTCTACACCTTTAAATTTAAAAAGCACTTTAGCGCAGGACATGGTGGCGATGGAAGTAAAAATCGAAGCAGTGGGGCACAAGGAGAAGATTGTATCGTAGAGGTACCTTTGGGTACTGTAGTTCGAGATTCAGAAACCAATACCGTTTTATTTGAAATTACCGAGGAGCACCAAGAAGAAATTCTTTTAGAAGGAGGTTTAGGAGGACGTGGAAATTGGCATTTTAAATCCGCTACGCGTCAAACTCCGCGTTATGCACAACCCGGTAGAGAAGGAACAACGCTTCAAATCACGCTGGAGTTGAAGGTATTGGCAGATGTAGGTTTGGTGGGCTTTCCCAATGCGGGTAAATCGACACTCTTGGCCGCCTTGACTTCCGCCAAACCTAAAATTGCAGATTACGAATTTACCACCTTAAAACCCAACTTAGGAATTGTGGAATATCGCGATTACCGTTCCTTTGTCATGGCAGATATTCCGGGGATCATCGAAGGGGCAGCAGAGGGAAAAGGCTTGGGACATTATTTTCTCCGACACATTGAACGAAACTCTATTTTATTGTTTGTCATCCCCGCAGATGTCAAGGACGTAAAAGAAGCTTTTGAGGTGCTCTACAACGAACTTAAAAAATACAATCACGAATTGTTGGACAAAGAATATATGGTGGTCTTATCCAAGGCAGATCTCCTGGATGAGGAGCTAAAAAAAGAATATACCGAAGAAATGAACTCCCTCTTTAAAGAAATCCCACACTTGATAATTTCCAGTGTGACTCAATATCAGTTGATCGAACTTAAAGACGTCCTTTGGAAACTCATAACGAAGTAAGATGATTAAAAAACTATTTTTTTTATTTTTTCTTTTTTGGGTTGGATTTGTCCAAGGGCAGGACACCACTCCCATCGCGAAGTATCCTTATCAAACCGATGCCACTTATCAAAGCCAAATCAAAATTTTGGAAGAACGATACAAGTCCACTAAAACGATTCAGGTGTTAGATTCTTTAGCCAATCTTGCATTTGAATACAAAGACTGGGAAACTTCAATGAATTATGGTCAAATGGCAGTGAAACTTCAACCTACTGCAAAGCGCCATTTTCTTTTAGGGGGTGCTGCGGGTTTTCGTGCGCTAGAGGTATCTATTTTTTCCTCCTTAAAACACATCAACATCATGAAACCTGCTTTTGAAGAAGCGGCACGATTGAACCCGTCTAATGTGTTCTATCTCCGTGCTCAAGTGGATGTCTTGGTTGGGTTGCCTTCGCTCTTGGGAGGAGATTTAGAGGGAGCTCTTAAAATCATTGAAAAAATTAAATTTATCGATACGCTGGAAGGCTTACTGGCAGAGGGCTCTTTTTATGAGAAAACAAAAAATAGGGCACGTGCCAATGAAATTTATCAAAGGGTATTTGAATTTTTAGAGCAAACTTATCCGCGTTGTTCCGAACTTTTTTTTGATTACCTAAAAAGTAATCGAAGGGATTTGGCTTATGATTTGGGTAGAATCGCTGCAGATTACAACTTAAGTCCCGTTTGGTGGCAGTGTGCCTTATCTTATTTTGAAGAAACCCATCGCTTGCGGGATACAGTACCCTTGGCTTGGGTGTATTATCAAAGAGCACGTTTGGCAAAGCGCAACGAAAACGAAAAAGAAATGGAGCGCTATCTAAAAAAGAGTCTTGCTTCTAGTAAAACCTATCCAGAGCTTCAAAATTTAATCAAAACAGTACGGTGATTTATGTGTTCCACTACTATGCTTAGCGAAGTCGAAACATGACTATATTTAAGAAAATACCGAATACCAGATGAAAATGCATCTTCACTTTATCGCCATTGGAGGGAGCGCCATGCACAGTTTGGCATTAGCCATGAACCATTTAGGGCACAAAGTAAGTGGGAGTGACGATGCTGTTTTTGACCCGTCCAAAAAGAATTTGGAAGGTGCTGGATTGCTTCCCAAAAAATTGGGATGGTTCCCTGAAAAAATCACTCCAGATATTGACGTTATTGTCTTGGGCATGCACGCCAAAAAAGACAATCCAGAACTTTTAAAAGCACAAGAGCTAGGACTCCTCATTCAATCCTACCCCGAGTTTCTGGCCGCCCGATCCGAGGAGAAAACAAGGGTCGTGATAGCTGGAAGCCACGGAAAAACGACCATCACATCGATGATCTTGCACGTGCTTCAGTATCACGATGTTGAAACCGATTTTATGGTAGGAGCTCCTTTGACAAACAGGAAAGAAACCCTTTCCATTTCTGAAGACAACGATTTTATCTTGTTGGAAGGAGATGAGTATTTGTCCTCTCCCATGGATTTGCGTCCCAAATTTTTATGGTACCATCCTGAAATTGCTTTGATCAGTGGGATAGCCTGGGACCATGTCAATGTTTTTCCCACCTTTGAAAATTATGTACAACAATTCGATTTTTTTATTACTTCCATTCAAGCAGGAGGGGTTCTTATTTACAACGAAGAAGATGAGGTGCTTAAAAAATTGGTTGAAGAGCATACTCATCCCATTAAAAAAATACCTTACCAAACTCCAGTCCATTTTATAGACCAAGGGACTACCTACTTGGAAACACCCGAGGGAAGTTTACCCTTGTCAGTTTTTGGGACTCACAATCTCTTGAATCTTTCTGGAGCGCAGTGGATTGCCCAACTGATGGGAGTCGATGCTTCAGCGTTTTACGAAGCGATTCCCAGTTTTACAGGTTCGTCAAAGCGCTTGGAGCGTTTGGCAAAAGGGGACACAGCACTTCTTTTTAAAGATTTTGCTCATGCTCCTAGCAAAGTAAAAGCCACAGCGATAGCCGTAAAAAAACAATTCTCGGAACATCGCATCGTTCTTTGTTTGGAACTGCATACCTACAGCAGCCTCGATCCAAAGTTTATTGAACAGTATGCCCATACCCTGGACCAAGCCGATGAGGCCCTCGTCTTTTATGATCCTGACGCTTTAAAAATAAAAAATCGAGAGCCGATTGCGCCTGAAACAATTCAACAAGCGTTTGCACAACCTTCACTTGAGGTATTTACTGATGTAAAAACACTTTCCGACGAGGTTCTCCAAAAAGAATATTCAAATACGGTTTTGGTTATGATGAGCTCGGGGAGTTTTGGAGGATTGGATTGGGAAATGCTAAAGACACGGGTTTTAGCGTTTTAAAAGTAAATTTTATCTTGTAGGAGTTAAACTCTGCTCCGATGAAACCTAAGACAAAACCCCTTACCATTAAAGAATTAGACGATTTGGATCGTCCGCGAGAAAAACTAAAAGCCCACGGAGGTGCTGCACTGAGTACGTCAGAATTGTTTGCGATACTCATCGGTAGTGGTACTCAAAATGAAAGTGCAGTAGGGTTGATGCAACGCATCCTTTCCAGTGTGGACAACGACTTGATCAAGTTACAGCAACTGTCTTTAGAAGGGTTGACAAAATTTAAGGGTATTGGGGAGGCCAAAGCCATCAAACTCAAAGCCGTTTTTGAACTAAACAAAAGAGCACAACAGCTTTCCACAAAAAAAGAAGTGGTCATCAGCTCCAGTAAAAGTGTTTACAAGTATATGGTGGGTACACTGGTGACCTTGCCTCATGAAGAATTTTGGGTGTTGTACCTGAATCAGTCCAACAAGATTATAGAAAAATATCGCCTGAGTAAGGGAGGGATTACCCAAACTGTGGTGGATATCCGTTTGGCTTTTAAACGCGCTTTTGAGGTAGGGGCTACGGGTTTAATTTTGGTACACAACCACCCTTCGGGAGCTTTGGTGCCAAGTAATAGTGACAAACAAATCACACGAAAATTTAAGACCGCTGCCGCCCATGTGGACTTGAGAATTTATGACCACATCATTGTTTCAGAAAAAGGTTACTTTAGCTCTGCCGATGAAGAACTGCTGTAAATGCTTTTAGTTTATACGCATAAAATTACCCCTCGAGTGACCTATATTTTTAAACATGTCTTTGAAAATATGCTGGGTCATAAGATCGGTTTTACCACTGCTGTAGATGTTTTTGTAGCCCATTCCGGCCCCAAGTTGAGTTATACCCGCACACGGTTAGGGGATGAATTTTTTATTGCATCGCATGCTCTTTTGTTTGAGCAGGGAGTTCAATCACAAACCATTGAAATGGACTCTTGGGAGGGACTCCCCATTTTTTTTAAAACTCAGGAGGAAGGTCCTTGTCCCTATGATTTTTTTGCGGCGAGTTTTTATCTGATGAGTCGTTATGAAGAGGCAGTGCCTCATTTAAAAAATGCAGCCGGACATTTTGACCCTAGGGAAAGCCTTGCCTGTCAGCACGATTTTTTAGAACGCCCTGTGGTCGATTTGTGGGTGGCCCATTTTAGTACAATTGTAAAAGCATATTTTGAGGAATTTAACCTCAATAAAACCTCGAAACCTCAAAAAGAAATCCTCATCGAAGTGCCGCTCGCTTTTCAATACCGCCACCAATCGCCTTTGGTTGCTTTGGGAGATTTTTTTAAATCTATTTGGAAATTAAATCTTCGGGCACTGGCAACACAACTCTCTGTTTTATTCCGTTTGCAACCCGATCCCTATGATAGCTTCGATTCGTGGAACGATTGTTTTTCCCAAAGTTCATTTCGTCCAAAAGTATTTTTTCTTTTTGCTAAAAGTTCTGCCTTCCAATCCACTATTTCGATATTCAATCTAAGTTTTCGAAAGCGCATCAAGCAAGTGAGTGATTTTTTTCCTTTAGGTGTACTTGCTTCTGTAAAAGCACAGCGGTTTCCTGACCAGCAATTGACTCGGGAAAAGAACGATTTGCAGGCTTTGACACACCGCGTGTTGTCCTCCATTCGGCTGAGTGATTCCCTCCAAGAGCTTTCCAAAGAATACAGTGCATTTATCAATGCTGAATTTGTTTCAGATTACAGCATGGGGTATAAAGATCGTTTGGGGTATCGGTCGGGAACCGCCACTCCTTTTTTCTTTTACGATATTTCTAATGAATTTCAATTGCCTTTAAAAGTGCACCCCATTTTTGCTAGTGAAGATGCGCTTCGGAAAATGGATGAGGTTACTGCTTTTGAAAAAATGAAAGTTTACTCCAACGCACTTCCCCTAGCCAGTGGAAAATTTACTTTAGTTTTGACCAACGGTTTTTTGCATCCCAGTTTGAAAAACAATACCTTTCAAAAAGGATTCCAAGACTATATTCGTGATACCTAAGGAGCAGCTTACTGACATTTTTTTTGATTTGGACCACACCTTGTGGGATTTTGAAAAGAATTCTGCTTTGACATTTGATTTTATTTTTAAGGAACTCAATTTATCGATTGATTTAAAGGATTTTCTCAACCACTACAATCCGATCAACCACTACTATTGGAAACTTTACAGAGAAAATAAAATCAGTCAGGAGGAATTGCGATTCAATCGTCTAGCAAAAACATTTGAAACGTTAAAATTTGATATAGCTCACCCTCAAATCAATCAAATTGCAGCCTTGTATATTGAAAAGTTAAGCACTTTTACTCATGTTTTTGAGGGGGCACACGAGCTGTTACAAAACTTAAGTAAAGACTACAGCTTGCACATCATCACCAATGGTTTTGAGTCCGCACAGCATTACAAATTAGCCAATTCGGGTTTGCAGCCTTATTTTGAATTTACCTTTACTGCAGAAAAAGTAGGATTTAAAAAGCCCCATCCTAAAATTTTTGAAACGGCTATTCAAGCGACACAAGCGAGGGTAGAACACTCCTTGATGGTCGGAGATAGTCTCGAAGCCGATATAGAAGGTGCTTTACAATGTGGAATGCATGCCGTTCATTTTAATTCTCACAACGAGTCAGAACACGACAAATGCCCGATCGTTTATTCTTTAAATGAATTGAACCAAATGTTTAACTAAGACCAGTAGGGGGAACGAAAAGCCAACATTAATCCTTATTTTTGAACATGGAATTAAGTGGAGCACAAAAAGCTGTTGACGATTGGATTAAAACTCATGGGGTTCGTTATTTTAACGAGTTGACGAATATGGCACAACTCACCGAAGAGGTAGGGGAAGTCGCCCGTATCATTGCTCGACGGTATGGGGAACAATCCGAAAAACCAAGCGATCGAGAAAAAGATTTGGGAGAAGAACTGGCTGATGTTATTTTTGTAGCCTTGTGTCTTGCCAACCAGACAGGGGTAGATTTAAGCGCAGCTTTTGAAAAAAAGTTAGAACAAAAAACAAAACGCGACCACAACCGCCACCACCAAAACCCCAAATTAAAATCCTAGTCTAAAGATGCATCTAAAACTCGACCACGATTCCCGAAGATGCAACGGCACATTGCGTATCACGGGGTCTAAAAGTGAAACCAATCGCCTTCTTCTCTTACAGGCTCTTTTTCGAGGATTTGAAATTGAAAATGTTTCCAATTCTGATGACAGCAAGGTCATGCAAGAGGCCTTAACTACTTCTTCTGGCCGAATAGATATTCATCATGCAGGGACTGCTATGCGTTTTTTGACTGCATATTTTTCCCAACTTGAAGGGAGAGAAGTCGAACTGACAGGTTCTACTCGTATGCAGGAACGTCCCATTAAAATTTTAGTAGAGGCATTGCGCAGCTTGGGCGCCTCCATTCAGTATGAAAAAGAGGAAGGCTATCCTCCTTTGCGTATCCAAGGGAAAAAACTAAAAGGCGGAGCGATTCATCTCCCCGCTGATGTCAGTAGTCAGTACATCTCTGCACTGTTGCTTTTAGGTCCTGTTTTAGAGCAGGGGGTCGAATTATACCTCGAAGGAAAAATAACTTCAGTCCCCTACATCAAAATGACCTTAGCCTTGTTGAATAATTTTGGGGTATCCACTGCATTTCAAGGACAACACATCCGAGTGGAGCACCAGTCCCAACCAAAGAAAACGCTTCAAGTAGTCGAGTCGGATTGGAGTTCGGCATCCTATTTTTTTAGTATTGCAGCCCTTTCTGAGGAGGCGACAATTCACTTGGAAAGTTATAAACCGGAAAGTCTCCAAGGCGATTCCGTATTGCGATCCATCTACAAAGAGCTCGGAGTAAATTCCCGTTTTGAAGGCCACCGATTGATTTTAACTAAAGAAAAAATCAAACCTCCAGAACGAATTCAATGGGACCTTTCCAAAGCCCCTGACATTGCACAAACTATTGCGGTAAGTTGTTACGGCTTGGGAATTGGATGTAATTTAAAAGGCTTACACACCTTAAAGATTAAAGAAACCGACCGATTGGTTGCTTTAGATACAGAACTGACGAAACTCGGAGCAACCCTTTCCGTCACCGACCACAGCCTGCATTTATCCCCAGGGGCTAATTTTATAAAAGACTGCGCGATCCCTACCTACAACGATCATCGAATGGCCATGGCCTTTGCTCCTTTGGCTTTAAAATTTCCATTATCCATAGAGGATGCAGAGGTGGTTTCTAAGTCTTATCCCAGCTTTTGGGAAGACCTGAGTCAGCTCCATTTTCAAATTAAAGAGATATAATTGCCAATTTACTTGACAATCCCTAGGTCAAGATGGTATATTTGCAGCCTAAAATTTATTAATGAAGCTTTCTAATTTTCAATTTGACCTTCCCAAAGTACTCCTAGCCCAAAGACCTGCACCAGACCGAGATGAATCCAGATTGATGGTTTTAAACCGCAAGGAGGAAACCATAGAACATCACACGTTCAAAGACGTAATCAATTTTTTTGACGAAGGGGATGTTATGGTCCTTAACAATACCAAAGTATTTCCTGCGCGACTCTTTGGAAATAAGGAAAAAACGGGGGCGCGAATCGAAGTATTTTTACTTCGCGAACTGAACGAAGAACAACGCCTTTGGGATGTATTGGTAGATCCTGCACGAAAAATTCGAATTGGAAATAAACTTTATTTCGGAGACGATGATAGCTTAGTCGCTGAGGTTATTGACAATACTACTTCCAGGGGAAGAACCCTGCGGTTTTTATTCGATGGAAGTTATGCTGAATTTCGAACTAAACTCACAGAACTAGGTCAAACCCCATTGCCTAAATACATTAACAGACCCATCGAAGAAGATGATCAAGAACGCTATCAAACGATTTATGCCAAGCACGAAGGAGCCGTAGCGGCACCCACTGCGGGACTTCACTTTTCCAAACATTTGTTAAAGCGTTTGGAAATCAAGGGAATCGATTTAGCCGAATTGACACTTCATGTAGGATTGGGAACCTTTAGCCCTGTAGAGGTAGAGGACTTATCTAAACACAAAATGGATTCTGAAGAACTGATTATCGATGCATTGGCTGTAGAAAAAGTAAACCATGCAAAAGCAGAGCGCAAAAAAATCTGTGCTGTAGGGACTACCGTAATGCGAGGACTTGAAAGTTCTGTTTCTTCCTCGGGATTGTTGAATGAATACCAAGGATGGACCCATAAATTTATTTTCCCTCCATATGATTTTTCTATCGCAAACAGTATGATCACTAACTTTCACACTCCGAAGTCTACCTTGTTGATGATGGTTTCAGCCTTTGCCGATCCGGATTTTATCAAACATGCCTACAGTGTGGCCATAAAAGAGAAATACAATTTTTATTCCTACGGTGACGCCATGCTCATCTTGTAAAATTTAAAATTCAAAACCGCAATTTTGCGGTTTTTTTAATCCTAATTGTGGAAGCATCAAAAAAAGACATTCGAGCACTGGAGAAAGAGGAATTACAGCATTTTTTCCAACAGCATAAAGCCCCTTCATTTAAAGGGACTCAAGTGTATCAGTGGCTTTGGCAAAAAGGAGTTCACAACTTTGATTTGATGACCAATCTGTCTTTGGATCACCGTGAATTATTAAAACAGCATTTTGAAATCAAACACATCAACATCGACCAACAACAGCGCAGCAGCGATGGAACGATTAAAAATGCGGTACAGCTTCACGACAAACTCGTTGTAGAATCTGTTTTGATCCCTACTTCTAAACGAATCACAGCCTGTGTTTCCTCTCAGGTGGGGTGTAGCTTAGATTGTGTTTTTTGTGCTACTGCAGCTTTAAAACGAATGCGTAACTTAAATGCTGACGAGATTTACGATCAGGTAGTAGCGATGGACCAGCAGAGTAACTATTATTTTGAACGTCCGCTCTCCAATATCGTTTTTATGGGGATGGGAGAACCGTTGATGAATTATAAAAACGTCTTAGAAGCCATTGATAAAATTACCCACCCTGAAGGCTTGGGCATGTCTCCAAAGAGAATCACACTTTCTACTTCGGGGATTCCTAAAATGATTCGAAAGATGGCAGATGACCAAGTGAAATTTGGATTGGCAGTTTCACTGCACAGCGCTCGCCAAGAAGTGCGTGAGCAGATCATGCCTTTTGCAACTAAATTTCCACTTTCCGAACTTTCCGAGGCTTTGACTCACTGGTATGAATACACCAAAAAACAAATCACTTTTGAATATGTGGTATGGGAAGGGGTTAACGATCAAAAAGAAGACATTCAAGCATTGGTAAAACTCTGCAGACAGATTCCTTCAAAAGTAAATTTGATCCAGTACAATGCCATCGATAACTCAAGCATGAAACAAGCCCCCAAAGAAGTGATTGATGCTTACATACACGCTCTTACCCAAGCGCGGATTAAGGTTACCTATCGCCGTTCCCGAGGGGAAGATATTGCGGCGGCTTGTGGTCAATTGGCAAATAAGTTGGAAGCCCAAGGAAAGGGCGCAATAAATATCTAGAGTCCTTTTAGAATTGATATCTTTACTCACCTTAAAAAAGATCCTGAATAAATTTTAGCGTGTGAAAGTTGTTGAGCAAATAAAGAAACCAATCTACGATGAGATGGAGCTCTTTGAGGAGAAATTCACCCAATCGATGTCTTCTAAGGTTGCCTTGCTCAACAGAATTACCCACTTTATTGTAAACAGAAAAGGAAAGCAAATGCGACCTATGTTTGTATTTCTTGTCGCTAAATTATTAGGAAAAGGCAAAGTCAACGAACGGGCTTATCGGGGTGCTGCTGTAATTGAATTGATTCATACGGCTACCCTTGTCCACGACGATGTGGTGGATGACAGTAACAAACGCCGTGGTTTTTTTTCTATCAATGCGCTTTGGAAAAATAAAATAGCGGTATTGGTTGGGGACTACCTTTTGTCTAAAGGCTTGTTATTGTCCATTGAAAATGAAGATTTTGATTTGCTAAAAATCATATCGGTAGCAGTGCGGGAAATGAGTCAAGGCGAATTACTACAAATTGAAAAAGCACGCGATCTGAACATTACTGAAGAGGTCTACTATGAAATTATTCGCCAAAAGACGGCCACCTTGTTGGCCTCCTGCTGTGCGATCGGAGCTCAGGCGGTGAACGGAACTCCAAAAGAGGTAGAAAAAATGCATGAATTTGGGGAGCTCCTCGGGATGGCTTTTCAAATCAAAGACGATCTCTTTGACTATGGAGAACGAAAAATTGGAAAACCGCTGGGGATCGATATCAAAGAAAAAAAGATGACCTTGCCTTTAATTTACACGCTTAATGTAGCCTCACCCAGTGAGAAAAGGAAAATCATCAATACCGTAAAAAATCACAATACCGACAAGGCAAAAGTCCGCGAACTGATCCAAACAGTAAAAGAAAAAGGTGGCTTAGATTTTGCAACTAAAAAAATGGAAAGCTATCGAAAACAAGCCCTAGAGCTATTGGCTGACTTTCCAAAAAACGAATATCGAGAAGCCTTGGAGATAATGTTAAACTATGTTATCGAGCGTAAAATATAAACCCACTAATTCTACTTCGGGATTGCTCAGAATGTTTTAAATTTAACAAAAGACCAATTTTTTGATTACGAGAAGCACCATAGATCAAGTATATGAAACCGCTCGGGTGGAGGAGGTGATCGGTGATTTTGTAGCCTTAAAAAAATCAGGATCCAACTTTAAAGGACTCAGTCCTTTTTCTCAGGAACGTACGCCTAGTTTTATGGTGTCTCCTGTAAAGCAAATTTGGAAGGACTTTAGTAGTGGAAAAGGGGGAAATGTCGTTGCTTTCTTAATGGAACACGAACACTTTACTTATCCAGAAGCCATTCGTTTTTTAGCCAAAAAATACAACATAGAAATTGAGGAAACTCAGCAAAGTGACGTGGAGAAGGAAAAGATGAATCTCCGGGAGAGCTTATATCTGGTCAATCAATATGCACAAGAACAATTTTCTAAAGATTTATGGGAATCCACAGAGGGAATGGCGATTGGTCTGAGTTATTTTAGGGAACGCGGATTTACAGATGAAATCATTCGTTTTTTTGGTTTGGGGTATGCGGCAGAACAGCCTTCTTATTTTTCCAAAAAAGCTCAAAAAGCAGGCTATGCTGAAGACCATCTTGTGGAGACGGGTTTGGTGATCAAAAATGACCGAGGAACTGTAGACCGTTTCCGTGGGAGGGTTCTTTTTCCCATACGTAGTATGGCAGGTCGGGTTCAGGGTTTTGGTGGAAGGATTCTTTCTGCGACAGCCAAAACTGCCAAATACTTGAATTCCCCAGAAAGTGATATCTATCATAAAAGTCAAGTCCTCTACGGGATTTACGAAGCCAAAAAAACGATAGCAAAAGAAGATGTTTGTTATTTGGTAGAAGGGTACACAGATGTGATTCAGCTGTACCAAAAAGGAGTTGAGAATGTAGTTTCCTCCTCAGGTACGGCACTGACTCCAGAGCAAATTCGACTGATCCGAAGACTTACTTCCAACGTTGTGGTTTTGTTTGACGGAGATGCTGCCGGTCTGCGTGCTGCCCTTCGAGGGATTGATTTGATTTTGCAAGAAGGAATGAATGTTCGGATTTGTTCTTTTCCCGAAGGAGAAGACCCCGATAGTTTTGCTAAGTCTCATTCGCTAGAAGAAATCCAAACCTATCTCACCGAACAAGCCAAAGACTTTATTCAGTTTAAAACCGATCTCCTGCTTCAGGAATCTGCCAGTGATCCTGTAAAAAAAGCAACTACGGTTCGTGAAATTGTTCAAAGTATTGCAAAAATTCCCGATGCGATAAAACAAGAGATTTATTTGCGAGAATGTGCTGCTCAAATGGAGGTGTCCGAAGAAGTCTTGTTCAATGCGTTGGCCCAAGAAAAAAGCAAGAAATCGGCTCCTGTTCGGAAAATAGAGTCCCCCAAAACGAAACAAGAGTTGCCCGCACAAAGCCACAACATCAAGTCCCAGCCACAAAATCCGCTAGTAAATCTAGAAAAACAAATTGTCAGTATCTTATTGCATTATGGAAATGAAGAAGCCTTTTTCGATGAAGTTTTAGTCTCCTCCGATGCCGATGGCAATTTAGTAGAAGAATCCAAAATCGTACAATCCAAAGTTCATGAAAAGGTGTTTTTGGACCTACAACAAGACGAGGTTGAAATGATTCAGCCCGAATTTCAAAAACTGTACAACCAACTCATCCACACTTTTCAAAGCGAAGGAAAAGTGTTGCTTGAGAAAATGATTCAACAGGAAGATACTGCCTTAGGACAACTACTTACTGATATTTTATTGGAAGACGAAGAACATCAACTTCACGATTGGGAAAAGAAAAACATCTTTGTCAAAGAACGAAAAAGTGTGGTAGGGCAATTAGTCAGTGAGACCATTTTGACTTTTAGAAGACACCTTGTAGATCAAAAAATTCAAAACCTTGTTACCGTTGCTCAGAAGAAGAAGCTCCCTGACGGAGAAACAGAACTGCTAGAAGAGGTAATGCAGTATCAGAATTTAAAAAAGCTACTTTCTAAAAAGTTAAATCGAGTGCTTTAAAATAAATCTAAATTTCGGGCCTGCTGGTAAAGATCGACTTGATTTTGAACGTCCAATTTTTTCATCAATCGACTTTTATAAGTGTTTACTGTTTTTTGATTGATACTTAGTTTTTCAGCAATTTCTATGTTCCGATCTCCTTCGATCAAACACTTGAGGACTTCTACTTCTCGTGAAGAAAGAGTTCCGTAGGCATTTCTGGGTTTTGTAACATCAATGTTATTGCTGATTTGATTGGCAAAATTAGAAGTGATATGGTATCCGATGGTGACCACTTTTTCAATGGCTTCAATCAATACTTTTCGACTTACTTTTTTGGATAAGTATCCTAATGCCCCAGCTTTTAGGAGGGAGACACCGTAGATAGACTGTGGCAGCGAGGTATAGATCAAGATTGCGATTTTGGAATGCATCAATTTCACTTTCCGAATGGTGTCTACCGCACTTCCATCGGGAAGTTCCATTTCTAAAACCACTACATCTGCTGTATCCCGCGACAGGAAATCCACAAGTTCTTTTATGGTATTAAAAGTTCCTTTAACAGTAATATTTTCTGTTTTTTTAAAAAAAGTTTTGAAGCCTTTTTGAACCACAGGATGTGGATCCAGAAGTACAAGTTTTATCATTTTTATTAAAATTTGGGTCCTTCTGGCAAAATAAGGAATATTTATAAATATGCCTTTGGTATTTCACAAACAGGTATGGGAATCATTTTGTGTTTGTTTTGACGGTGAAGTGTTGCGTACCGCTCAAATACAATTTTTTCTCTATCAGAAAAGTCATTTTTAGAAAGTTTGTTTTGTTCGGCTTCCATTGCCCATTCCAACTCTGCATAAGTGGCACCTAGCTGTTCTTCGTCGGTACGGTGGTCACCCCACAACCCATCAGTAGGGGCTGCTTTTCGGATAGATTCAATTACTCCTAAATGTTTTGCTAGTGCAAATACTTGGGTTTTATTTAAATCAGCGATTGGGCTTAGGTCTACCCCTCCGTCTCCGTATTTGGTATAAAATCCAACTCCGAAATCTTCAACTTTGTTTCCTGTTCCCGCTACCACATAGCCGTGTAGGGCAGCGAAATAATACAAACTTGTCATCCGTAGTCGCGCTCTTGTATTGGCCAAACTGAGGAAATGTGCCTCTTGGTTTGAAGCTGTGGGAAGTAGGTTCTGAAAGGATAAAAATACTGAATCTAAAGGGAGGTGGAGCGAAGAGATATTTGGAAAATGATCTTTCAACCAGTGGATGTGATCTTTGGCGCGATTTTCTTGACTTGCTTCTTGTAAAATAGGCATTTCCAAACAAAGCACAGGTTGGCCTGTTTTTGCACATAGAGTAGAGGTCACCGCTGAATCCACACCTCCAGAAATCCCGACCACAAACCCTTTCAATTGGGCACCTTCTAGGTAAGATTTGAGCCACTCCGTAATGTGATTTTCGACTTTTCTTGCAGATTTCATTAGTAAATCATTTATAGGAAGTAAATTTGTATAAAATTACTGTTTTTGTGGGCATGATTACAAATCTTAAGACGAGACTTACTCCTTTTTTTGCATTTCTTTATTCAACGGCTGGTTTTTTTGTTTTTTTTATTTTTTTCCTGTCCTGTCAAAATGAAAACAACAATAAAGCTGTTATTGATGCCCTTCCGGTAACGATACAATTGGATCGGTTTGATTTAAAATTCTACGACCAATCTCCAGAAGTCATCCCTGGTCTCAAAAAAGAGTACCCCTTTTTATTTCCAAAACAATTTTCTGATAGTATTTGGATTAAACGACAAAAGGACAGTCTTCAATTACTCCTTCAAAAAGCGGTTTCAGAAGTGTATGAAGATGTTGCTCCACTGGAAACTAAAGTTTCTCATCTATTTAAACACATTAAATACCATTTTCCAAAAGTAAAAATACCGCGAGTAATTACCTTGACCAACAATGTTGATTATCAAATCAAAACGGTATACTCTGACAGTTTGTTGTTAATTTCCTTAGACACGTTTTTGGGTACAGACCATCCTTTATACGAGGGAATCCCCAATTATGTCCGAAAAGAGTTGGACGAAAAGTACATACCTTCCCAAATTGTTGAAAAATTTAGCGCCTACACAATTCCACCCACTGAGGATCGAACGTTCTTGGGTCAAATGCTGTTTGAGGGAAAGAAATTGTATTTACAAGATCTGTTGTTGCCCCATGAAGAAGATCATTTAAAAATAGCCTATACCGAGGAAGAGCTGAAATGGGTAAGGGAAAATGAAATTTACATCTGGCAGTATTTTATTGAAAAACAAATGCTTTATCAGACCGATCCCCAATGGGTAGAGCGTTTTTTAGAACCCGCTCCTTTTTCCAAATTTTATTTGGAGTTAGACCGAAATTCTCCTGGGAGGGTGGGAAGATGGATCGGTTGGCAAATTGTACGCAAGTATCGCGATCTAAACCCTGAGACCTCTTTAGAAGAGCTACTTCGACTTCCTGCACAACAACTTTTCAATCAATCAAAATACAAACCAAAACGCTAATGGCCATTCACAAAAAGACCCAAATTACGATCGATGTCGATTTGGACGAAAACAATATTCCAGAACAAATGAAATGGACCGCCCCCGATGGAGGAATTTCTGAAAAGGATACCAAAGCCCTGTTGCTTTCCTTTTGGGATGAGGAAAATCAAGAAACGTTGAAAATGGATTTGTGGGTAAAAGAGATGCCCATTGATCAAATGCAGTTGTTTTTTCATCAAACCCTAGTATCGCTCAGCGATACGTTTTACCGCGCTACGCAAGACGAAAAAATGACCGCGACCATGAAAGATTTTTGCGATTACTTTGCTGAAAAATTGGAATTAAAAAAGCCCTAAACCTTTGTGTTTTGAAGGTATTCGGTATTGAGCAGGTCGATATACTTTAAAATTTCTTCGCCTCCTGTTCGGTGCAATGAAGAAGTGACAAAAATGGGTGGGAGTTCTTCCCAAGTGGAGGCCAACATTTCCTGTTTGTAGTGTGCAATATTTCGATCCTGAGCTTTGGGTTTCAGTTTGTCTGCCTTAGTAAATACAATGGAAAAAGGAATTTGATTTTCACCCAACCATTCCATAAACTTTAAGTCAATGGGTTGCGGTTCATGTCGGATATCAATGAGTAAAAAAGCATTGATCAATTGCTTTCTTTTTTCAAAATACGTTGTGATAAAGGATTGAAATACCTTTTTTTGAGATTTTGATACTCGGGCATACCCATATCCGGGTAAGTCCACAAGATGCCACTTCCCGTTAATTAAAAAATGATTAATCAATTGGGTTTTTCCCGGTCTTGAAGATGTTTTGGCTAGATTTTTTTTGTGACAAAGGGAGTTGATTAATGAGGATTTTCCCACATTAGACCTGCCGATGAATGCGTACTCTGGGAGTGATCCTTTTGGGCATTTTTCGAGATCGGTGTTACTGATTACAAACTGGGCGGATTTGATGTCCATAAGTTCTAGAACTTTCTAGTCTCGAGCCATTGTTGAAGCGTTGTATTGAATTCTTTAGGGTGCTCCATCATAGGGGCGTGGCCACATTTATCGATCCAGTAGAGGTTGGAGTCAGGAAGTAAAGTGTTGAATTCTTCCGCAACGTTGGGTGGGGTGACGCTGTCTTGTTTACCCCAAATGATTGCTGTTGGGGTATACATTTTGGGCAGTTCATTGGCCATGTTGTGTCGAATGGCACTCTTTGCTAAAGCAAGGGTGCGTACCAGTTTATTTCGATCGTTTACCGTTTCAAAGACTTCGTCAACAATTTCTTTGGTTGCAATTTTGGGATCGTAAAATACAGCTTCACTTTTTTGCTTGATGTAGGCATAGTCTCCCCGCTTTGGGTAGCCATCGCCCATATTGTTTTCATAAAGACCAGAACTCCCCGTAAGTACTAAGCCTTTCACAAGTTTTGGGTAGTTTTTTGTAAAGAGTAAACCGACGTGGCCTCCAAGTGAATTTCCCAGTAAAATGACATCTTTAAGTCCTCTGTGTTGGATGAATTTGTATAGAAATTCAGATAGTGATTTTACTGAGGTATTTAAAATGGGAAGCGAGTAAACAGGAAGTTCTGGAATAATGATTTGATAGCCTCTTTTGGGGAAATAATCCAGGACATCTTTAAAATTACTCAGCCCTCCCATAAGGCCGTGCAAAATGATCAACGGTTGTCCCTCTCCTGATTCTATAAAGCGAAACTCTTCTTCTTGGATGATCTTATTCATTATGCCCGACTGCTACAAATTATGATCCCCAAATATAGACAATTACATTTTAGCACCTATTTTTTTATTTCACCTCAGGTGGATTCAAAAGGAATTGAAAAGGGGGGAAACTTATTAACAATGTGGTAAAAAGTGGTAAAAAGTGGTAAATATCAATTATATTTGATTCAAATCTGAACAAAAGGTGCAACATCTCATTGGAACATACGAGTGTAAGGCAGATGCCAAAGGACGAGTCCTGATGCCAATTGCAATTAAAAAGCAGTTGACTCCAGTGGCTTCGGGTGGATTTGTTTTAAAACGTGCGGTATTCAATCCTTGCTTGGAATTATACCCGATACAAGAGTGGATGCAATTGATGGAGAAAGTCAATACCTTAAATCGTTTCAACAAAAAAAACAATGATTTTATACGACGTTTTACAGCCGGTGTAAAAACGGTTGAAATGGATGCTTCTGGACGACTTTTGATTCCAAAAGACCTGGTAAAACACGCGCAGATAGGGAAAGAGATTGTGCTATCATCTGCAGTCAACATCCTTGAGATCTGGGACAAAACGCTTTATGAAAAAGCAATAGACGAAGCTACCCTCGATTTTGGGGCTTTGGCTGAGGAAGTGATGGGAGACAAAAATGATGACACAATATCATAATCCAGTACTGCTAGAGGACGCTCTCCAAGGGTTAGATATTCGACCTGAAGGAATTTATGTGGATGTTACATTTGGCGGCGGGGGTCATTCTAGAGCACTTTTGGATCAGCTCAATGAACAAGGTCGATTATTCGCATTTGATCAAGATCAGGATGCACATGAAAACCGAATTGAAGATTCCAGGTTTCAATTAGTGGCTGCGAATTTCAGTCATCTGTCCCACTACTTAAAATACCACGGTATTTCTTCGGTAAATGGAATTTTAGCAGACTTTGGCGTTTCTTCACATCAATTTGACCAAGCTTCACGTGGATTTTCTACGCGCAAAGAGGGACGGTTGGACATGCGGATGAATCAAAGCCAAACCTTGGACGCTCAGGAGGTTTTGAATCAGTACAGTGAAGAAGCTTTGAGTGAACTATTTTTTAACTATGGCGAATTGAGAAATGCCCGAAAACTGGCAAACAAAATTGTTTCCTTTCGTTCGGAAGATAAGTTGGAAACCACTTCCGATTTAACTCGTGCCGTACAACCGTGGGTCCCCCAGCGAATTGAAAATAAGGTGTTGGCTCAAATTTTTCAGGCGGTACGCATTGAAGTCAATGATGAACTTGGGGTATTGAAATCCTTTTTAGAACAAGCGGCAGCTGTTTTAGAGCCCGGGGGGAGGTTGGTTTGTATCTCGTACCACTCCTTGGAAGATCGTTTGGTTAAACGATTCATCCAAAGCGGAAATTTCGAAGGTCGAGAAGAAAAAGATTTTTACGGTAACTCTCTCAGTGTGCTGAGTAAAGTAGGAAAGCTAAGGGTGCCTACAGCTCTTGAAGTAGAGCACAATTCAAGAGCTCGAAGTGCCAAATTAAGAATAGCGGAAAAAAGATGAAGAATTTAAGATCCATACTCAATATTGAATTTTTGGTCAAAGAAGACGCTCTAAAAAATTGGCGTATGATTGTTTTTCTATCTGTACTGGCGGTAATAATGATTTCCAGTGGACATAGTGCCGATAAGAAGATCTTTAAAATTGCTTCTTTAAATACCGAAATAAAAGCATTGAAAAGTGATTTTATAGAAGCCAAAAAAGAGCTATTGGTCTTAAAGAAAGAGTCCTCAGTGACACGCGTTTTAGCAGGGCAAGGAGTCAGACCAGCTACTCAGCAACCCATTAAAATAACAATTGCAAATGAGTGAAGTAACCCCCTTTTCTAAGCGATTGATGCAGCGGTTTTATTTGCTTGCAGGCTTTCTTTTTTTGTTTGCCTTAATCTTGGTGGGAAAACTGATACACATCCAGTTTTATGAAAACGAGGAAGGTCTGGGACTAGCGCCAGAGACCCTGGTCAAAAATGTTGTTTTGGAACCCAGTCGGGGTAATATTTACGCCGCCGATGGAAATATTTTAGCCACTTCCATTCCGCGTTATGAATTGCACTGGGATGCCGTTACCCCATCTGATTATTTGTTTACTGCCCAGAAAAAAGCCTTGGCAGATTCTATTGCTCGAGTTGTAAACAAAGCGCCTGATCAGGTACTGCATAATTTAGAAAAAGCCCGAAGACAAAAAAATCGATACTGGTTGGTCGCTAAAGGACTTTCATATTCCGAAATCCAACGCTACAAGTCCTTTCCCATATTCGACCAAAATGCTTACCGAGGAGGACTAATTGTGGAGCAGGAAATAAAACGAGAACACCCCCTTGGGAAAATAGCGGAACGTACGATCGGTTACGAAAAGAAAGACAAGAACGGCACTTATTTCCGGGTAGGTCTTGAAGGGGCATTTTCAGAGTACCTGAGAGGGGAGTCCGGTTTGCGGTTAAAGCAAAAAATTGCTAATGGACAGTGGAAACCCATCAGTGATTCCAACGAAAAAGAACCTACAGAAGGCTTTGATTTGCACACTACGATCGATGTTAATATTCAAGATATTGCCCATAACGCGCTGCTGGGTCAACTTGAAAAATTTGAAGCAGAACACGGAACTGTAGTCGTGATGGAAGTAGCAACAGGAGCCATCAAGGCGATTGCCAATTTGGGTAGAACCGAGGAGGGCAACTACTTTGAAAAGCTCAATTATGCGGTTGGGGAAGCCCACGAACCGGGATCTACGTTTAAGTTGATGGGGATGATTGCAGCTCTGGAAGATAAATTTATTGACGAAGAAACTTTGATTGAAACTGGAAATGGGGAACTGCTATTTTATGGGAAATACAAAGTCAAAGATTCAAAAAAAGGAGGGTATGGGACATTGACAGCTGCGAAGGCTTTTGAGGTTTCTTCCAATGTAGGTCTGGTCAAAATTGTATATGATAATTATAAAGACAACCCAAAACAATTTGTAGATCGTTTGTACAATATGGGATTGAATAAGCCTTTGGGATTGCCTATACGAGGGGAGGCAACTCCTAAAATTCCCTATCCTACAGATCCCAACTGGGACGGCTTGGACTTGCCGTGGATGGCATATGGCTATGGGATAAGTATTTCTCCTTTGCAAACTTTGGCTTTTTACAACGCTATAGCGAATGACGGGGAATTGGTGAAGCCTCGGTTTTTAAGTCAAATCAGCAATTTTGGAAACAAACCCACCAAGGTTTTTTCAAAACAGATACTAAACCCTTCCATTTGTTCCAAAGAAACCTTAGCCAAGGTTCAAAAGATGATGTTTAATGTCGTCGATAAAAAATGGGGAACCGCATACCGCATTAAAGATCCATTGTTAACTATGGCCGGAAAAACAGGAACTTGCCAGGTAGATTATACCACAGACGAGGTGCAATACATCTCTAGCTTTGTAGGGTACTATCCTGTAGAAAAACCCAAATATTCTTGTATCGTTGTCATACACCGACCTGATAAGAAAAAAGGGTATTATGGAGCTACTGTAGCAGCACCTGTATTTAAAACCATAGCCAAGAAAATATTTAATGACATACCTAAGGAGGTAATCTTACGTCCTTCTGACCTGGCCCTACTGGACCAAGAAACCCCTAATAAGTTAGAAAAGGTCGTGCCTAATGTTGCAGGTTTGTCTCAAGCAGAGGCTGTAAAAAAACTTGAGCAAAGCGGGTTGACAGTTCAGATTAAAGGGGACGGATTGGTTAAATCTCAGTCGCTAAAACCGGGAACACCTGTTCAAAAACAACAAAAAATCATTTTAGAGCTATCTTGAAAACACTGCAAGACATATTGTATAAAGTAGGTATTGAAGGGATTTCTGGGAAACCGTCGGTTACTGTCTCTTTGTTGAGTTATGATAGTAGAACAGTTCAACAAGGAGGACTTTATATTGCTCAAAAAGGAACCCAACTAGACGGTCATGATTTTATTTCTCAAGCAATCGAAAACGGAGCCCATTCTATTGTCTGTGAATCGCTTCCCAAAAAATGTAAAGAAGGAATTGTCTATGTGGTTGTGAAAAGTGCAGCACAGACGATGGGAGTGATGGCGTCAAATTTTTATGACAACCCTTCCGAAAAAATGCAACTGGTTGGGATTACAGGGACCAATGGAAAAACCTCGATCGCTTCCTTATTGTACAATTTATTTTCTCAAGAGGGACATCGTTGTGGTTTAGTATCTACCGTAAGTGTTAAATATGGGGAAAAAGACATCCAAAACACCCACACCACTCCCGATGCCATTACAGTGAACCAATACCTCAAAGAAATGGTTGATTTAGGGGTGAGCCATTGTTTTATGGAAGTGTCCTCCCATGGGATTGCACAACACAGAATAGAAGGACTAGTATTTGCCGCTGGGGTCTTTACAAACCTTACCCACGACCATTTAGATTACCACGGTAGTTTTAAAAACTATCGCGATACCAAAAAGCTATTTTTTGACACACTCCCAAAAACTGCTTTTTCCCTCACCAATTTGGATGACAAGAATGGCTCGTTTATGTTACAAAATACCAAAGCTAAAAAATACACCTATGCCCTGCGGCAGCATGCAGACTATAAAGCTCAGATTTTAGAATGTCAATTTGCAGGCATGCTCTTAAAGATTCAAAATCAAGAAGTTTGGACCAGTTTAGTAGGCTATTTTAATGCCCAAAACCTCTTAGCCGTTTATGCCTTAGCAGATTTGTTTGAGCTGCCTTCAATTCAAATTTTAAAGCAAATCAGTCAACTAAAAAGTGTAGAGGGTCGTTTTCAGAGCTTCCAAACAACACAGGGAATCACCGTAATTGTAGATTATGCACACACGCCCGATGCTCTGGAACACGTTTTAGAAACCATCAATACCATTCGCACGCGAAATGAAACGCTATTTACCTTGTTGGGTTGTGGTGGCAATCGCGATCGTGAAAAACGACCAAAAATGGGTCAAATTGCTGCGGAACTGAGTGACAAAGTCATTTTTACCTCAGACAATCCACGGGAAGAAAACCCTGCAACCATCATCTCAGAAATGATAGAAGGTGTGCCCCCTGAACATTATAAAAAAGTACTAAAAGTAACCCTTAGAGAGGAAGCCATAGCGATGGCGGGGCAGTTGGCAAAAGAAAGAGACATCGTGTTGATTGCAGGTAAAGGGCATGAAGATTATCAGGAAATTCAGGGGAAACGATACCCTTTCAATGATTTTGAGTTAGCGCAACAAATTTTTTCAAAAACCGACTAGTATGCTCTATTACCTCTTTGAATTTTTAGAACAACAATACCAACTTACCGGAGCTAGTTTGTTTCAATATCTTTCATTTAGAGCTGCCTTTGCCATCATTTTGTCTATGGGTTTTTCTATGGTTTTTGGGAAAAGAATAATCCGATATCTCAAAAAACAGCAAGTAGGAGAAACCGTGCGTGATTTGGGACTAGAAGGTCAAAAAGAAAAGGAAGGGACACCCACTATGGGAGGACTGATTATTATTTTTAGCACACTTATTCCAGTTCTTTTATTAGCGCAATTGAGTAATATTTACATTGTTCTCTTGATGTGTACCACAGTTTGGATGGGCTTTATTGGCTGGTTGGATGATTACATTAAAATTTTCAAAAAGAACAAAGATGGACTTCAAGGTAAGTTTAAAATTGTAGGACAGGTACTTTTGGGAGCCTTTGTTGGGTCTGTGCTCTTTTTTCATCCCCAAGTTAAAGTGAGAACCGAGGTTAATCCTATTAGCAGCATCGAAACTGTTGCAGAAGTTTTTGAAACAAAAACGGATGTCAAAGCCACGCTAACGACCATTCCATTATTAAAAAACAATGAGTTTAACTACCATACGCTGATCGAATGGTTGGGAATCGGATCTCAATATACCTGGCTCATATTTATCCCGATCGTAATTTTTATTATCACAGCAGTCTCCAATGGAGCAAACCTTACAGATGGTATTGACGGACTGGCAGCGGGTACTTCCGCTATTATTGTTTTTGCATTGGCCGTTTTTTCTTGGGTCTCAGGGAACGTCAATTTTGCTTCTTACTTGAACATTATGTACATCCCTAATGTAGGTGAGATTGTGGTATTTATCTCCGCATTTTTAGGTGCCTTGATCGGATTTTTATGGTTTAATACCTATCCCGCAGAAATTTTTATGGGCGATACGGGGAGTTTGACTTTGGGAGCGGTGATCTCTGTTATCGCAATTATCGTTCGGAAAGAATTGTTGATTCCTTTATTGTGTGGGGTCTTTTTTATAGAAACCCTATCGGTGATTTTACAAGTCAGTTATTTTAAGTATACACGAACCAAAACAGGCGTGGGGCAGCGCATTTTTAAAATGGCGCCTTTACACCATCACTTTCAAAAGTTAGGCTTTCATGAAAGTAAGATTGTAGCACGGTTCTGGATTTTAGGAATTGTCCTAGCCGTCCTCAGTATAGTAACCCTAAAACTCAGATAATGGAAAAAAAATTGGTCATTTTGGGTGCGGGTGAGAGTGGAGTAGGAGCCGCAATTCTAGGGAAAAAGATGGGATACGAGGTCTTTCTTTCAGATCAAAACGACATCGATACAGAATTACAAGCACTTCTAGTAAAAGAAGGAATCCTATGGGAGGCTGGACAGCACACTCTGGAATCGATGCAAGAAGCTCATTTGGTTATCAAAAGCCCCGGAATTCCTTCAGATGTTCCTTTGATCAAAACATTAAAGGCACAAGGCAAAACCATTTGCTCTGAAATTGAATTTGCCGCCCAACATACTTCGGCGACTTTAATAGGGATCACCGGTACTAACGGAAAAACAACGACAACTCTACTTACCTATCAAATACTTAAAGATGCTGGACTTCATGTGGGTATGGCTGGAAATATTGGGAACTCCTTTGCACTTCAAGTTGCAGAGACAGATTTTGATTTTTATGTCTTGGAACTAAGTAGTTTTCAACTGGATGATATACAGGATTTTGCACCCCATATAGCTGTAATTACAAACATCACACCAGACCACTTGGATCGATATAACTATCAATTTGAGGCCTATATCCAATCCAAGCTAAAAATCTCTGAGAATCAAACAGAAAAGGATTTTTTCCTATTCAATGCCGAAGACCCCGTACTGATAAATGCCTTAGAAAAAACAACGATCAAAGCAGAAAAAATACCCTTAGCAACCGTAGCCCAAACGACAGGAGTATATGCAAAAGAAAATCACATCACAATACAACGCAAAAATGAAACGACTATGATAAACGCAGGACAATTTTCACTTTCAGGAAGACATAATTTACTCAATGCGATGGCCGCATCGACGATAGCCAGTCTTTTGGAAATCAGTAAAGATTCCATACGCGAGAGCTTGACCCATTTTAAAGGAGCTCCACACCGAATGGAAAAAGTGCTCACCATACAACACGTCCAGTTCATTAATGATTCCAAAGCAACCAATATCAATGCTACCTTTTTTGCTATTGAAAGTACGGACACACCATTGGTTTGGATTGTTGGGGGAGTGGACAAAGGAAACGATTACGAATCCTTACTTCCCATGGTGCGTGAAAAGGCAAAAGCTATTATTTGCTTAGGTGTAGACAATGAAAAATTACGGGATACTTTTGAGAATGTCACAGATATTTTCATCGAAACTCAGTCCATGAGCGAGGCAGTTAAAATTGCTCATAAAGTCGCGGTACCGAAAGACACCGTGCTGTTATCTCCCGCTTGTGCAAGTTTCGATTTGTTTGAGAATTATGAAGACCGTGGGAATCAATTTAAAAATGCCGTTAGAAATATATAAATTATGTTTCAAGCACTAAAAGGAGATAAAGTATTGTGGGGGATTTTAGGCTTATTAGCCATATTTTCCTTTTTGCCCATTTTTAGTGCTAGTTCAAATTTAGTATATGTAGTTGGGAAAGGAACCCCTTGGGGCTATTTGATGAAACATTTTGTGATTCTCACAATTGGTTTTGTTTTGCTGTTTTCGGTTCATAAAATTCCTTCTTATTATTTCAGAGGAATTTCAATTTTAATGCTTCCCATAGTAGTCTTGCTGCTTATCTATACGGCTACACAGGGAACAGTTATTGCTGAGGCAAATGCAAGTCGCTGGATCCGAATCCCGATCATCGGGCTTAGTTTTCAAACCTCTACACTAGCTTCTGTGGTCCTGATGACGTATTCGGCCACCTATCTTTCAAAACTGGAGGAAGCCACTCCTACTTTTAAAAGTTCATTACTTCGTTTTTGGTTGCCTGTTTTTGTAGTAGTGCTGCTCATATTTCCTTCAAACCTATCAACAGCCGCCCTCCTCTTTTCTATGGTCTTAATGTTGGCATTTATTGCAGGGTATCCCTTGCGTTATCTGATGACTATAATTGGAGCAGGAGTTACAGCAGTGCTGTTATTCTTTTTATTAGTCAAGGCCTTTCCAGGAGTTTTTCCCAATCGGGTGGATACTTGGACGAGTCGGATTGAGAACTTTAGAACGGGCGAAAGTTCCGACGGGAACTATCAGGTAGCCCGCGCAAAGACCGCTATAGTGACAGGTAAAATTTTTGGACTAGGAGCTGGAAAAAGCCGTATGAAAAACTTTTTACCTCAAAGCTCTTCCGATTTTATTTATGCCATCATTGTTGAAGAATTTGGACTTGTAGGGGGCGTTGGTTTGATTTTATTGTACCTGCTCTTACTCTATAGAATCTTGGTAATCTCCTATAAGACCACCAGTGTGTTTGGCAAACTTGCAGTGGTGGGCCTAGGCATTCCCATTGTCTTCCAAGCCTTTATCAATATGGGAGTGGCATTGCAAGTGTTGCCCGTTACGGGTCAAAATTTACCCATGATTAGCAGTGGAGGAACTTCAGCTTGGATGACCTGTATCGCTCTGGGAATTATTTTAAGTATTAGTGTTCAGGAGGAGCTCGATGGAGCAAGTCCAATCGATGAAAGCAACCCTTTAAACGTATTAAGTGAAACCCTTTAAACTCATCATATCAGGCGGGGGTACAGGAGGACATATTTATCCAGCTCTTGCTATAGCGATGGGTATTAAAGAACACTTTACTGAATCTTCAATTTTATTTGTAGGTGCTAAAGGTAAAATGGAAATGGAAAAAGTTCCAAAAGCTGGTTTTTCTATTGAGGGGCTTTGGATTAGTGGTTTTCAAAGGTCTTTATCACTTCAAAACCTATTGTTTCCCTTTAAATTGATCAGCAGTTTGTGGAATGCATTTCGAATTTTAAAACGTTTTAAGCCCGACGTAGTAGTAGGTACGGGCGGCTTTGCTAGCGGACCGCTTTTGCAAGTTGCGCAATGGTTAAGAGTGCCCACCCTTATTCAAGAACAAAATTCATATCCCGGGATTACCAATAGAATTTTAAGTAAAAAGGTGGATCGAATTTGTGTGGCTTATAAAGGCTTAGAACGATTTTTCCCAAAATCTAAAATTCAGTTGACAGGAAATCCCGTTCGGGCCTCCTTAACCCAATCCCATTCCAGCGAAAAAGCAAAAACGTTTTTTAATCTCGATCCCAAAAGAAAGACCTTGGCCGTTATTGGAGGAAGTTTGGGAGCGAAGCGAATCAATGAATTGATTCATTCTGAATTGGATTTTATTCGAGATCAGGGACTCCAAGTGTTGTGGCAATGTGGTTCGTTGTATTATGACACCTACAAATCTTCACAGTCCAACGAGGTAGTGATCCGACCCTTTATTTATGAAATGGAAAACTTTTATGCCGCTGCAGATTTTATCATATCACGCGCAGGGGCTGGGAGTATTTCTGAACTTTGCTGTGTGGGCAAACCCCTTTTGCTGATACCCTCTCCAAATGTGACGGCGAACCATCAATTTCACAATGCAGCTGCTTTGGTTGAGGAGGATGCCGCTCTTTTAATTGAAGAAAACGAACTGGATGAAAAATTTAAAACGCAGTTTTCAGATTGGGTTTCAAAAACAGTACAACAACAAAAAATGCAAGCAAACTTAAAAGCTTTGGCAAAGCCTGAGGCTACCCAAACCATCCTTAACGAAATACAACAGCTCTTATGACCAAAGCTCCGAAACATACCTATTATTTTATGGGCATCGGTGGTGTGGGCATGTCCGCTTTGGCGCGTTGGTGTCTGAGGTCGGGTCATGAAGTCTACGGTTATGACAAAACACCTTCTGAGATAACAGCCCAACTCATTCAAGAAGGTATAAAAATAACTTTTGATTCAAAAACCTCGGCTTTATCGCATAATTTGTTAGGAGCAGATGTTCGTGTAGTCTATACGGCTGCTATAGATCAAAGCCATCCCCAATTGGCATATTACTTTGCACAAGGAAACCGTGTGATGAAACGCGCTCAATTTTTAGCAGCATGCTGTGCTGATAAAAAGACACTTGCCGTAGCAGGAACCCACGGAAAAACAACCACAGCGGCAATTTTAACCCATATTTTTACGAAGACAAATCAGTCCTTTACTTCAGTAATGGGTGGATTTATAAATCACAATTCCTCTAATTTAATTGGAACAGGTTCAGAAACTTTTATTGTTGAAGCGGACGAATTCGATCGCTCCTTTTTGCATTTACATCCAAGTTTTGCCTGTATCACTTCCTTAGAACCCGACCATCTGGATATATATAAAACGGAAGCCGCTTTTTTAGAAGCTTTTGTTCAATTTTCGAAGCAAGTCGAGCAAAAATTGATTGTTGCACATGGACTTCCTATTTCGGGATTGACTTTTGGAGTTGAAGTTGCAGCAGATTACAAAGCCTTTAATCTTCAAACAACCGATGAAGGATACCGTTTTGATTTAGCGACTCCCACAGGACTTTTCAAAGCGGTGTGTTTAAATCAACTGGGGAGTCACAACATAGCCAATGCACTTGCAGCAATAGCGCTAGCAGAACAAGCAGGTCTCGAAATGGAGGAAATTTTACCTACCCTAAAAAGTTTTCCAGGCGTTTATCGGCGGATGAATCTGTACCGGTGGAAAGAGGCGGTTGTAATCGATGATTACGCACATCATCCAACCGAAATTCAACGTGTCTTTGAAACGCTTCAAAGCTTTTTTCCCGGCCAAAGAAATTGTGTGGTCTTTCAGCCCCATCTTTTTTCTAGAACGCGGGATTTTTGGGATGAATTTTTAACTGTTTTGTGCCAATTCGATGAAGTAGTTCTTATGGAAATTTATCCTGCGAGGGAAATGCCGATACCCGGCATCACTTCAAAAATCTTGTTAGACGGCTTGGCGCACAATCAAAAAAAGTGTATCCCTAAAACTGAGATTCAATCGGTTTTAGAAACCAGTGAAGCTTCCGTTTTTGCATTGTTAGGCGCAGGCGACATTGGAACCGAAATACAGCAACTAAAACCCGAATTTACAAGTCTATGAAAATCAAAAAATCCAGTTTGTTTTTGGCAACCACAATTCTCTTTTTTGGGGGTTGTTGCTGGTTTGCACAGTATCGATATCAGCAGAAAAAACCTCTGAAAATAGAAGTGAATTTTAGTCATACTCCGCAGTTCTTAAATGAGGCTGTGGTTAATAAATTGTTAACACAAAAGCTACGTGATGAGTCTAGCCTGAGGAAAGATAGTTTAGATTTGAATATGCTTGAAAACCACGTGAACAGTACACCAGAGGTCGAAAATGCCGAAATTTTTGTTCGACCAGAAGGGACGCTTTCGCTTCTAATTACAGAGAGACAACCGCTTTTTAAGGTAGTCTCGGACCCCCCTTTTTTCTCGGATGCTAGTGGCGTACTTTTTGCTTTTAAAATTTTGGATTCGATCTCCTATCCTGCGTTTCATTCACCTACTCCTACATTGTCCATGGAACCCACCGCAGCACTTATTTCAACTCTTAAAAAGGATTCTTTTCTCTCCCGTGAATTGGAATCCATATCGCTAGAAAATAACCAATACGAGCTCCGTTTAAAATCTTATGATTTTCAAGTGGTTTTTGGAGCGCCAACCCGAATCCAAGAAAAAATAAAAAAATTAAAAGTGTTTTGTGCGTTTCAAAATGTACAAGACAGCCTAGGAACGTATCAAAAAATTAATTTAAGCTTCAAAAAACAAGTAGTCGCATCAACATTTTAATATTATGGAACAGACAAATTATTCAGTTGGACTTGATATTGGCACGACAAAAATCGTGGCTTTAGTAGGACAAAAAAACGAATTCAACAAGGTAGAGATTTTGGGCGTAGGAAAGTCGAAAAGCCTTGGAGTGCATCGGGGAGTTGTGAATAACATTACCCAAACAATTCAATCCATCCAGCAGGCTGTGGACGATGCCAATACCAATTCCGGATTTCAGATAAGTGATGTTGTGGTAGGAATAGCAGGACAGCACATTCGCAGTATTCAACACAGTGACTACATCACCAGAGAAAACCCAGAATCTGTGATTGATGAGGAAGATATCCAACGATTGATTCAGCAGGTTTACAAATTGGTAATGTTGCCTGGAGAGGAAATCATTCATGTCCTACCCCAAGAGTATAAAGTTGACGGACAAGGCGAAATCAAAGAGCCCATCGGAATGCATGGAGGTCGCTTAGAGGCCAATTTTCATGTAGTGGTAGGACAAGTTTCTTCTATAAAAAACATCGGTCGTTGTATCAAAAGTGCTGGGCTCAACATGGCAAACATCACTCTAGAACCTTTGGCCTCCTCGGAAGCGGTTTTAAGTTATGAAGAAAAAGAAGCGGGTGTCGCCCTGATTGACATAGGAGGCGGGACCACCGATTTAGCGATTTTTAAAGACGGTATCATTCGACATACAGCGGTGATTCCCTTTGGTGGAAATGTAATTTCTGAGGATATCAAGGAAGGCTGCTCCATTATTGAAAAACAAGCCGAATTGTTAAAAATCAAATTTGGATCTGCCTGGCCGGGTGAAAATCGCGATACCGAAATCGTTTCTATCCCTGGTCTTCAGGGAAGAGATCCTAAGGAAATCTCATTGAAAACACTCTCTAAAATTATCAATGCACGTGTGGTAGAAATTATAGAACAAGTGTTTTTAGAAATCAAAAATTACGGTCATAACGACCAAAAGAAAAAACTCATTGCGGGAATTGTATTGACTGGGGGTGGAAGCCAACTGAAGCACTTAAAACAGCTAGTAGAATACATCACGGGAATGGATACTAGAGTGGGATATCCCAGTGAGCACCTTGCTGGAAATACACAAGAAGCGGTTTCAAGTCCACTTTTTGCTACTTCTGTAGGACTTCTTATGAATGCCTTAGAAGAAGCACCAGCGGGGAGAACAACTGAAGATACTGCTGAAGTAGTACCCACAGAATTATCAAGTGAAGAGCGCGCCACAGTTGACGTTTCTCAACAACGAAAATCAATTTTAGATCGTTTTGGGGAAAAATTAAAAGAATTTTTAGATAACGCATAATTAATAGCCAGATGGACCAAGAAGAAACTAAAGGAATCAATTTCGATCTGCCCAAAAACAGAAGTAACGTCATTAAGGTGATTGGCGTAGGGGGTGGGGGTAGCAACGCGATCAATTATATGTTCCAGCAAGGGATCAAAGGAGTCGATTTTGTCATTACCAATACCGATGCCCAAGCGCTTTCCGAGAGCGGTGTGCCTACCAAAATCCAACTAGGTGCGAGCCTGACAGAGGGTTTAGGAGCGGGAGCCAACCCTGAGGTTGGAGAGCAAGCTGCCAAAGAAAGTCAAACCGAGATTGAAACAGTTTTGTCCACCCAAACCAAAATGGTCTTTATTACAGCAGGAATGGGAGGAGGAACAGGTACAGGAGCTGCTCCAGTCATTGCTCAAATGGCAAAATCGTTAGATATTTTGACGGTGGGAATTGTAACCATGCCGTTTCAGTTTGAAGGGCGTTTGCGGTTGGAACAAGCACAAAAAGGGCTAGAACGTATTAAAGAAAGTGTAGATGCACTGATTGTAATCAACAACAACAAGCTGCGGGAAGTCTATGGGAACCTTGGATTTAAAGCAGGTTTTGCCAAAGCAGATGAAGTTTTGGCGACAGCAGCGCGTGGAATTGCAGAAGTGATTACCCATCACTACACCCAAAATATCGACCTTAAAGATGCCAAAACTGTACTTACCAATTCTGGAACCGCCATTATGGGGTCGGGAGCAGCTTCTGGAAGTAACCGAGCACAAGAGGCCATTGTAAAAGCGCTGGATTCCCCCTTGTTGAACGACAACAAGATCACTGGTTGTAAAAATGTTTTATTGTTGATTGTTTCGGGAACAGATGAAATTACGATTGACGAAATTGGAGAAATCAGTGATTTTATCCAAGCGGAAGCTGGAAACCATACGAACATCATCATGGGAGTAGGGGAAGATGAAAACCTGGGTAACGAAATTTCGGTTACTGTAATTGCGACGGGTTTTGGACAGGAACAACAAAATGAAATTTCAAATACCGAAGCCAAAAAAATCATTCATACGCTAGAAGACGAACAAAAAATAGTACATGATCTCAGTGAAGAATCGAATGAACTTCCTTTTGGTTCAACACAAAATCAAACAGAAATGCCCATAGCACCTGTTTCTTCTTTGGAAAGTAAAAATCAAGACCCCTTGATTCCGATGAATTCGATACTCCACGATATTGAAGTAGAAGCAGAAGTTGTTTTCAATGGAGTGGAAATTCAGGATACGGAAGAAGCGACCCCTTTTATGCAAGAAGAAGCTTCCTTTTTTGAAACTGTTGATCCTGATTTTGAATCAGTAGACAGTCAGGAAACCAACGAAGAATCAAGAGATTTCGAAATCAATGAGGAGGCTGAAGTAGAATCTTTTGAAATGGAACAAACCACTTTTTCCGATCTGGAAGAGAGAGAATTTGATTCCGAAGTTCAAGAGGAAAACCCAGTAACCCCCGAAACGGTTGACCCTGAGGTAAATGAATTTTCGGATCCTAAAGAACCCTTTGTCGAATCCCCGCTTTTTGAACCTCAGTTTGGAGAAGTAAGTGAATCGGTTGAGGAAACTGATTTTATAGAAACACCAACTTCTGAAGTCGAAATATCTGAAGAGGAAGAATTTATTTTTAATGAAGTAACCAATCCTTTATTCGAAATGGACGTGGTGGATCCTGAGATCGTTCCGAGTGAAAGTCAAATACTCATGGATTTTGAGCTTCCTATTTCAGATCAGAAGCCACAAACGATAGCAACTCCCCAAGAGATGGAAGAGGTTTCGGAGCCCGCCGTAGTAGAAAAAGATTTTGAGAATGCCTCACTTGAAGTTCAATTTGAATTAAAAGGTGCTTCTGAAGAAATGGATAGTTCTGCCTCCAAAGCGGAGCCAACGCTTGATTCAGAAGTGGAAGAAGCCAACCCTTTTGAACAGACTATAGATCAAACCGTCTCAACGCAGTCCGAAAAACGCAAATCGCATTTAAAGGCATTTAACCACAAGTTTTCACACCAGTATCAAAAGGTAGAAGAAATGGAAAAAGAGCCTGCTTACAAAAGAAAAGGACTCGATTTAGATTCGAATTTACCTGAGTCTCCTTCACGGCTTTCTTTGGATAATGACGGGAATGACAATCTTCAGATCCGATCCAATAATTCATTTTTACACGATAACGTAGACTAACTATGGGAATACTTTCTAATTTAACTGAAGAAATAAAAAGCGCCATGCGTGCCAAGGACAGCCTAAAGCTGGAATCGCTTCGCGCAATTAAATCGGCTGTGCTGCTAGCACAAACGGCAAAAGGAGGGGGAGCGGAGCTGAGTGATGAAGAAGCGATAAAAATACTACAACGCTTGGTAAAACAGCGCAAAGAAAGTGCTTCAATTTTTAGAGATCAGGGAAGGTCCGATCTTGCTACACCCGAAGAAGCCCAGGCGGAAGTAATCGCTTCCTTTCTACCTGAGCAATTGTCGGAAGCAGAAGTGGCAAAAGTTGTGTCTGAAATTATTATAAAAACAGGCGCAGAGGGAATGAAAGATATGGGTAAGGTAATGGGAATGGCATCGCAAGAATTGTCTGGTAAAGCAGAAGGTAAAATGATTGCCAATCTCGTCAAACAACAATTATCCTCGTAATCTGAGTCTGTATTGAAAGAATTTTAGTGCGGTCTCTTTCCAGAGAGGAAGTGCACTTCAGTTGCTTGAATCAAATTCGTAGGTTTATTTTGAATGGATTGATGTAAATTGTGGTTTTAATTCACAACCACAACATTTTATTTATGAAATTCAACGTTTTTACATTGCTATGTATTTTTTGTTTTACAATCCAGCTTTCCCAAGCGCAATACGAAGGTTATTCCCAATCAAGATGGGAAACTCAGCTTCAAATTGAAGAAGCTTTTTTTAAGCAGATCAATACGACCTCTTTTAAAACACATTTAAAAAAACTAACCGAGCGTCCCCATGTGGTGGGGAGTAAGGCCAATACTGAGGTGCAACGCTACATGGGTGAGGTGATGCAGCACGCTGGATTTGAGATAACTCAATATCCGTACGATTTGTATTTACCCAACAAACCAGGAAGCTCCCTCATAGAAATCGTAACTCCTTCGAGAGCTGTTTTAAATCAAAAAGAGGATATTATTCCTGGCGATTCTTTTTCAGAAGACCCAGAACTTTGGAAAGGCTGGAATGCCTTTTCGGGAAGTGGTGACGTCACTGCAGAGGTTGTGTATGCCAACTATGGACGTAAAGAAGACTTTGATATGCTACAAGAACTCGGAGTTGATGTAAAAGGGAAAATTGTATTGGCACGGTACGGTGGAAACTTTAGAGGGTTTAAAGCAAAGTTTGCTGAGGCAAATGGCGCTGCTGGGTTGATTATTTTCACCGATCCTAAAGATAGTGGTTATACAAAGGGACTTGTCTATCCGGAAGGACCTTATTACAACGAATCAACTATCCAAAGGGGGTCCCTATTGACGACCGATTTTACAGGTGATCCATTAACTCCTTTTGAGCCTGCCTTACCCCTGGATGGGAAAAAGAAAATTAAGCGTATGAATCCCGATCAAGCCCAGTTACACAGCATACCCGTCACCCCAGTAGCTTACGGCGAGGCTAAAAAAATATTGGGACAAATGCGTGGGAGAGCAGTACCGCAATCCTGGCAAGGGGGGCTTCCCTTTACCTATCGATTGGAAGGGGGTGCTTTATTGACGGTTCGCTTGAAGGTCAATCAAAAAATCGATTTTGTACGGGCTGCCAATGTCGTAGGAATGCTCAAAGGAAGTGAAGCACCAGACGAGTGGATTATCTTGGGCTGTCACTTTGACGCATGGGGGTTTGGTGCTACCGATCCCAACAGTGGAACCGCCATGTTACTGAGTCTTAGCGAGACGTTAGGGAAACTTAAAAAACAAGGTTATGCACCTAAAAGATCGATTCTAATTGGTCATTGGGATGCAGAGGAACACGGTGTGATTGGTTCTAGTGAATGGGTAGAACAACTGCGAGATCAACTGAACGCCAAAGGGGTAGTTTATATGAACTTTGACGGAGGTGTATCTGGAAAAAGCTTTAGTGCTTCTGCAGCACCGACACTTAAAAAATTAATGATCGAAACCTCTAAAAAGGTTCGATATCCTTATACCGATCAAAGTTTATTTGAATTTTGGAAAAAAGACACCCAAAGCGAACCGAGTATTGGAAATCTAGGGGGGGGCTCAGACCATATTGCTTTTTATATGTACGCTGGGGTTCCTTCTTTAAGCGGAGGTGCTGGAGGTCCAAATCTGTACCACTCCAATTACGATAGCTTTCAATTTTATGAGCAATTTGTAGATCCTGAATTTCAAATGGGACCTATGGTAGAACACATGGCAGGTTTGATGGCATTACGCATGGCCAATGCTGAACTAATCCCTTATAACCTAAACCGATATGCAGACGATTTGAAACTGCATTTTATAAATGCAACAAACAAAATCAAAGGGTATGACCAAAACTTCGAAGGATTTAATAGTTCAACTGCTGCCATCCGTTCCCTTGAAGTTACTTCTAAAATACTTACAACTCAGCTACAATCGTTTTTAGAGGAAGGAGGTCTTTCCAAAAAAGACCAACGTGCTTTAAACCAACAACTGATTTCTCTAGAGAAGAGTTTTCTGTCTGAGCAAGGAATGTATTTTGGGAAGTGGTATAAATCGCTGTATGCCTCTTCAGATCCTTTTAGTGGATATGCTGCTTGGATTCTCCCTGGCTTGGAGTATGAAATTGCACTGAAGTCTTCTGATCGACTTGAAGAGTGGGATACACGTTATACAGCTGCAATAGGCTCTTTAGAATTAAAAATGAAGCAAATATTACAAGATTTGGAATAAGCTTTCTGCTGGTCAACAAAATAAAAAACCCCTCACGAAAGTGAGGGGTTTTTCTATTAAACAATATCAAAAATTACTAGTTGATATTCTCGTTTGATTGAATCTCAGAGATCGTAATGGGTAAGAAACTACCAGGCGAATTGATCGCTGGAGAGGTTCCAATCCAATATTCTGAAGGACTTGCAAATCGATAGTGATCTGAGATTCTTCTTCCTTGTAGGAATAAATTCACTCGTCTAGAATGCTCTAATAAATCTTGTGCATCCATTTGACCACTGTAAGGAGTCAACCCATCCAATGCTCTTATTTTGTTAATATGAGCTGTGAAGTTTGCAGTGTCCCCGTTTGCTAAAGCATTTTCTGCGATAATCAAGTGCATTTCTCTCCCAGAAACTACAGGATATTCAGGATACAATCCAGGAGCCGTAAAGTTGACTACATTCTTGTACAAAGCAGGATCTGCAATATTGTCAATAGGATCCATAAGCGTAACTGTTGTTGCTGGATTACTATCGCCAATAGCATCTGGACGTTTGTCGTCAGAAGAGATCACATAAGTATTTGAAAGTCTCATCTCAAGACGATCGTTTACTTCTCCCGCAATGTCCAAAGCACCAACTGTTTGAGGAGCTGAAGATGAAGTGACTAAGTTTACAGAGAAATCATCTCCCAAGTCAGCTAAAGCCTCTGCAGCTAATGCAGCAGCAGAAGAAGAACTTACAAGAGGGGTGGCTGTATTTACAGGGTTGTTTTTTGCCCAAATCCCTTTAGAAAATTCAGCTCTTGCTTTTGTTGCTTTGAGCGCTGAGGTAAGCCCTGCGTTCAAGGCGATGGCCTTGTTGAGATATCCTATAGCAGTATCGTAAAGCGATCCCATATTTGCTGGACCCACAGGAGGAGCTGCTTCAGTTTTTCTTGAACCTACAACAAAATCGTCAAACATATCTGCAATGACAATATAAGTGACAGCACCATACCAATAGGCTCTGGCTAAATCTGTCCTATTTGCAGCAGAGAAGGCATCAGTTGTACTAAATTCTTCTCCTCTAGCGATCACATCGTCTGCCCAGAAACGCGCTTCAGCTACAAAGAAAAAGGCAGCATCCACAAACTCATTGTTGATGTTGTCCACATTTCCAAAATTTAACTGTTGCCACGCGTCACGAGACCCAATCCAGATCATTTCATCACTTGCCACCGAATAAGGTGCAAGTATATTTCCATAGGCTCTTACAGTAACACCTTCCAGCCCATTAACCATGGGAGTAAATGCACTTACACCTAATTGTTCTTCCAATAAGTTATTCGGGTTATTAGCATCCAAGCTACACCCGAGGAACATAATGATGGAAGTCAAAAGAATAAATGTTTTTTTCATTGTATTTATATTTTTCATTTTTTCCATTATTTAAAATCCTACTTTAAGAGTAATGATAGCTTGTCTTGGAACAGGCCAACCAAATGCAGCAATACCTTGCCCAAAGTTTTGGTCTAGATTAGAGCCACTTCCACGACCAACAAAATTGATTCGAGGATCAACCCCTGAATATCCTGTAAAGATTGCTATGTTTCTTCCTGACAATCCTAGTGAAGCTGTTTGTAAGCCGAACGAATCTAAAATACTACCAGTAAATTGGTAATTTAAACTCAATTCATTCCAGCTGATATAATCTGCTTTTTCTAGTGTGTTTAACCCAGAGAAGGGAGCTAAAGCAAGTGTATCATTTAACCACTCGTCTAATGCATCAACTCTAACTGATGGATCATTTAAAGGGTTAAAACTTCCATCAACACCACCGGTAGCATAGTCTCTGACTACTCTTGAAGAGGTTGGTAAGTTTCGACCAATAGCTCCATTTGCTTGACGGAATGCATCTGTCAAGTTGTTAATAACGAAGTTTCCAGCTTTATATTCAAAAGTGGTACTAAGAGTAAAATTCTTATAGGATAAAGATCCTCCAAAAGATCCTGTCCAGTCTGGAGTTGCTTTTCCAAGGTAGTGGTCCAAGTAATCTCCGTCACCATCTTCATCTTTAAGAAGTACACTTCCCGTTCCAATAGAGGTGGGAACACTTCCTACTGTATCGGGTGTTTGCCCGGTGAAATAAGAAATCAATTGATCTCTCGTATCGGGTAGTCCGTCAGAATTAGCAATATCCACAGGAAGTTCGTTTGCTCCAACATCTAGTAGCTGTGCACCAAAGTTTGCTCCAGGCGCCTCTCCTTCGATCAAGAAGTTACGGTATCTTGGATAGGAACCCCCTACTTTTAATGGTGGAGCTCCTCCTAAACTTACAACTTGATCTCTGTAATAAGCACCGTTTACATATAGGTTTAAAGTTAAATCTTGAGTTCTGATTACAGTTCCACTAAGATTGATCTCCATACCATAAGCAGCAAGTTCACCAATGTTGGTTAACTGAGTATTTCTAAATCCTCCAGAAAGGGGAAACTGACGTGCATAGAGCGCATCTTCGGTAACTCGATCAAAGTAAGTAAACTCTAAGTTTACTTTATCATCGATTAAACCAGCTGTAAATCCAACTTCCCACTCCTTAGAAATTTCAGGGGATAACTCTGGATTACCAAGGTTATTTGGAGCAATACCCGCTCCAGTTGCAGATGCTAGGGCTTGGTATGAAGTCAATGCACTAAATGCCAAAGGCTGAAGACCAGATTGTCCATAAGATCCTCTTAGCTGTAAAGAGCTGATGGGACCTATATCATTCCAATTGGCAGAATCCGAAGGGATATAGGATGCAGATACTTTTGGATAAAATGCTGCATTAAACTCACTACCAAAGGCGGAGTTGGCATCCAGACGTGCTCCAAGAGTAACAAACAACTGATCGCTAAACCCAATTTGTTCCTGCGCAAAGACCCCAGCTGTAATGTTTTCCGTGAAAAATTCAAATACACTCTGGACTCCAGCAGCAGAAGTTACCTCAAATCCAGGACCTGGAAATTCGGTTCCTTGCGCACCTAAAATTTTAGTTTCTTCAGAAATATACTGCCCTCCAATTATTAAGTTGGACGTAATGTTGCCTCCGATGTTGTTGTTAAAAGAAGCTTTTACTTCACCGGTTTGTGCTAAAAAGTTACGCGTATCCGCACTCAACTGTCCCAGTGGACGACTCCCTGAAAAACCATCGATATTCCAAGCAAATGGCCAAAAGTTAGTACTGGACTGGCTAGAGTAGTTTAAACCAAAAGTTGCGTCAATTTTTAACCAATCTGTAGGATAAAAATTCACTCCCATACTTCCGTTGTAGTTACTCACTTTTGAGTCAATGGAAACTTGAAGTGTTTCGTCTACTGTTGCAAAGGCAATAGTACCTGTGGTATTGTTTTCACCTGCAAGCTCAGGTTTACTAAACTGTGCCAAAGAACCAACCCCATAAATATTGTTGTTGTTCTCTGCAGTCGTACTAAATCTTGAAGTAAATCCTTGTGTTAATCGAATACTCCATTTATCATTTGGATTAATATTCAAATTAATGTTAAACTGTGCTAGTCGATCGAGGTCAGTTGCGTTGGTCTCTTGACCTTCTAGATAACCGTCTCTTTGCTGTGCACCAAAAGGACCATCAGTATAAGAGTATCGGGCGGAAGTAAAATAGGTAATTATTTCATTACCACCGGAAACGTTTGCATTTACGGTATTTTGAACTCCTGTTTCGTACAGGTCTTCCATCGCGTTTGTACTGATTAACTGATAAGGTCTAATGGTATACCCGTAAAATTGGGACAAATCAGCTGCTGTTGATGCACTACTTGTCCATCCTGTATTGTCAGGTACGGCTCCAATAGGATAGCTAATAAAACCTTGAGTTGCTTTAAAGCCAAAACGCGGTGCACCATTCTGCCCCTTTTTTGTAAAGATCTGGATTACCCCATTACTTGCTTCTGTTCCAAATAATGTGGCCGCAGAGGCACCTTTAAGGATTTCTACTCTTTCAATGGACTCTGGGTTGATGTCATCCAGACGTGAGGTAGAACCTCCCCCACCAGATCCAACAAATCCACCACCGAATCCTCCGCCTCGGTCAACACGAATCCCGTCTACAATTACAATGGGTTCGTTCAACTGAGATAAAGAAGCATTTCCACGAATACGGATTTGAGCACCCTCACCAGTCAAACCACCAGAAGGAAATGCCACGATACCGGGCTCACGTCCTGCTAATAAATCCGAGAAACTGTTAATCGGTAATTTTTCCAGACTAGCTGTTGTAATCGATCCAATACTATTTCCTAATTGCTTTTTCGCAACCGGCGCTCCAGTTCCTGTAACGACAATTTCGTTAAGTTCTGAAGCAGAAAAACTCATTTGAAGATCTTGAGTTACATCAGAAGATCCAACAGTTACTGCTTGGGAAATTTTAGAATATCCCGTGTAAGAGACTTCTAGAATATAATCTCCAGCATCTAGACCATTGATGAGATAATTCCCGTCAAAGTCTGATACGGTTCCCTTGTTCGTTCCTTGAACAAGTACTGTCACCCCCAGGAGAGGCTCTCCCGTGTCTACATCAGTTATCGTTCCTGAGATCGATTGCTGTGCAAAAGTGATTACTGGAATCAGCAATGCCCATAAAAAGACATTTAATTTCAGTTTTTTAGATTTAGTTTTCATCATATAATTTTTGATTTTGTTAAAAAAACGTTAACGAATATACTATTTTTTTATTTAGGATGTAAATATTAATATTACAAAGTAAGACACTTTGAATTATCTGTCAATAATTTTTGTAAATTCACCCCTTAAAACAGGTAGGTTGAATACCTCTCTAAAAAGAAATAGGGCCCAGTAGTTCAACTGGATAGAATATCAGATTTCGGCTCTGAGGGTTGGGGGTTCGAATCCTCCCTGGGTCACTCATAAAACTTAGGATAAGCGTATGTACTGGACTTTCGGGTCCAGTCTTGCGTTTATGTCGCCACACAATCGCCACTAAGATACGATTTTCCTGTCTATTTCTACTTGAAAAGTGGGGGTTTTGACCCTTTTTACCTCAACGATTATTTGTATTTTTATCCTATGGATGACTTACAGAAGAAACTTCTATTTGCAATAAGAGACCTAAACGCTGAAATCAAGTCTTTGAAGGGGGTTATGAAAACCCAGTCCAATAGGATTGAGAAACTTGAAAGAGAGTTGAAGCGTAAAAGTGATATTCAGGAGGGAAGGCTCATAAATAGAGATGCTATGCTGTTAGGTCGTGGTCTTATTCCCGAAGACATCTTTTGGGATGCTATGGGG
>Ga0209716_1000032_pt1 | contig 134435 bp, 119 predicted proteins | sample COGITO_mtgs_1205_FD_184811 | JGI IMG/M metagenome (GOLD analysis project Ga0209716, IMG submission 184811) | Pelagic marine microbial communities from North Sea - COGITO_mtgs_120531 (SPAdes) (version 2) | ecosystem: Environmental > Aquatic > Marine > Epipelagic ... | reverse complement strand
CGTACTCCCCAGGTGGGATACTTATCACTTTCGCTTAGCCACTCAACCAACCAATGTTGGTCGAACAGCTAGTATCCATCGTTTACGGCGTGGACTACCAGGGTATCTAATCCTGTTCGCTACCCACGCTTTCGTCCCTCAGCGTCAGTATATTGTTAGTAATCTGCCTTCGCAATCGGTATTCTGTGTAATATCTATGCATTTCACCGCTACACTACACATTCTAATTACTTCACAATAACTCAAGTCTTTCAGTATCAAAGGCAATGCTACAGTTGAGCTGCAGGATTTCACCTCTGACTTAAAAAACCGCCTACGGACCCTTTAAACCCAATGATTCCGGATAACGCTTGGATCCTCCGTATTACCGCGGCTGCTGGCACGGAGTTAGCCGATCCTTATTCGTACAGTACCGTCAAACCGCTACACGTAGCGGCGTTTCTTCCTGTATAAAAGCAGTTTACAACCCGTAGGGCCGTCTTCCTGCACGCGGCATGGCTGGATCAGAGTTGCCTCCATTGTCCAATATTCCTCACTGCTGCCTCCCGTAGGAGTCTGGTCCGTGTCTCAGTACCAGTGTGGGGGATCTCCCTCTCAGGACCCCTACCTATCGATGTCTTGGTAAGCCGTTACCTTACCAACTAACTAATAGGACGCATGCCCATCTTCTACCACCGGAGTTTTCCTCATCTATCGATGCCAATAAATGATCGTATGGGGTATTATGCCAAATTTCTCTGGACTATCCCCCTGTAGAAGGTAGGTTGCATACGCGTTACGCACCCGTGCGCCGGTCGTCAGCAGAGTGCAAGCACTCCCTGTTACCCCTCGACTTGCATGTGTTAAGCCTGCCGCTAGCGTTCATCCTGAGCCAGGATCAAACTCTTCGTTGTTGTTTCTTTATTAATTTCCACAACTAACTAAAATTGACTCGGTCAAAATGGTTCTTTTCACTTGTATCTCTCGATACGCGCTGTCATTCTTATTTTTATTCTTTCAATGAACTTAAACTAAAAATCCCAAAAAAATAACTCTTTGACCTTTTTAGCGGATGCAAATATAAAACCCTTTTTAATTCTTTCAAGGGGTTTTTTAATCTTTTATTTTATTTTTTTGTTTAATCTTCTGAAAGCGGAGTTTTAGGGGCTTTCCAAAGGGTGTAAAGCGAATCTAAATCGTAGGTCAAAGCGGTGGGATCCAGATCTATCAAACCATCGCCATAAGCGCGTTGCAAAATATCTTCAATTAGAAAATCTTCGTAGTTGAGTTCTGGATCGTAGGTATCCTTTAGGGACAACTTAAACAGGGATGCCGTGGTTTGGTATACAAATGCGCGCCATCCATTGCGCAATTCTTTGACAAGAGTGTGGGTGGTCTCGCCCGTTTGACGATGTACGAGCTTGATAAGGATTCTACCTTGAGATCGAGATAGTTTTTTTAACTCTTCTTCAAACTCTTCGTATATGAACTTTTCAACCCGCTTTACGTAAATCCGTTTACTGCGTTTACTTTTGATTTTTTCCAAGCGCATGCTCATCGTATCCAATCGATCCGAGGCCAGTTTTGCATAAGGATAAACCCGAAGGGTACGGTTTCTCAAAATCACATATTCCCGAAGGTCTTTCATGCTTTTAAAACGCAAAGGCTGAAAAAGAACTACCTCTTTAAGTCGAATTCCCGATTGTGGAATGGAGTCGGTTTCAAATTGATACAACAAGTCACCCTCAAAATCTTCAGGAGCTTCAATCTGGGCAAAACAAATCCCCGAAATCAAAAGAAAAAAGATAAAAAAAGGGAGGTGCTTCATGAGGACCAATTTGCTGTTTAGAAGTTTTCCAAAAAAAGAAAAGGGATTCTGGAATTCGTTCCTTTTTTTTCGATTTCAAAAATACAAATATTTTAGTGGTAAGGGTTTTATTGGGGAATATTCTTACTTTTGGTTTCTTTAATTTTAACCTCTATTTTTATGAGTATTCTCGATAAAAAAGCAATAACCTTTTTAGAAAATTATCTGAACAATGCCGCGCCTACAGGCTACGAAAGTGGCGGTCAGAAAATTTGGATGGAGTATCTTAAACCCTATGTAGATGAATTCATTACTGATATCTATGGAACTGCAGTGGGGGTTATCAATCCGAAAGCCAAATACAAAGTGGTGATCGAGGGACATTCTGATGAAATTTCTTGGTATGTCAATTACATTTCGGACAACGGTTTGATCTATGTAATTCGAAATGGGGGAAGCGACCACCAGATAGCACCGTCAAAATGGGTCAATATTCATACGAAAAAAGGAATTGTCAAAGGCGTTTTTGGTTGGCCTGCTATCCATACAAGAAAAGCTGGAAAAGAAAATCCTCCTCAACTGGATAATATTTTTATAGACATTGGTGCCAAAGACAAAAAAGAGGTTGAAAAACTCGGTGTACATGTAGGTTGTGTGATTACCTATCCCGATGAATTTCATGTGTTAAACAAGGATAAATTTGTTTGCAGAGCCATTGATAACCGTGCTGGTGGATTTATGATTGCACAAGTAGCCCGCTTGCTTTCCGAAAATAAGGTAACGCTACCGTTCGGACTTTATATTACCAACTCCGTTCAGGAGGAAGTAGGTCTACGCGGAGCAGAAATGATTACACAAACTATTAAACCCGATGTTGCCCTGGTGACTGACGTATGTCACGACACTACCACACCGATGATCAATAAAAAAACAGAAGGACATACGGAGATCGGAAAAGGACCCGTGATTTCTTATGCCCCAGCCGTTCAAAATAATTTGAGAGAACGTATAATTGAAACAGCAGAAAAGAAGAAAATTCCGTTTCAACGTTTGGCCTCTTCACGTTTTACAGGAACCGATACCGATGCCTTTGCCTACAGTAATGGCGGAGTTGCTTCGGCTTTGATTTCTCTTCCCTTACGCTATATGCACACCACGGTAGAAACCGTTCACCGCAAGGATGTTGAAAACGTCATCCAACTGATGTATGAAACTTTATTGACTATCAAAGACGGAGAGTCCTTTAGTTATTTCGATTAAGCTTTACTTTATAAAGTAAAAAAGCCTGAAGGAGACTTCAGGCTTTTTTTTTGATCTTATTGATACGGTCATTTAGACTTTGCTCAATAACCGCTTCGGACACTGAGCAAAGTTGAAGTGTCCTTCCTCAAAAAAACAAATTGTTCACGGTCATTTCGACTCCGCTCAATGACCGCTTGGGGATACTGAGCCTTAAAACAATCCCCATCTGACCTTCACGGAATCGGCGTAAAGAAGAGGGGTGTGATCTCCGTAAAGAAGTAAAAGCTATTTGAGCGCAGCGAGTTCTTTTGCAAAAAAAAGGAGTTGATTTCAACTACGCATCTCTACTCCAGGTTTTTTTAAAAAGATAAGTCTATTCCTCAGGCGTTTTTCTGGATCAAAGCTTTATTAATTTGCTTTACTACTCCTGGTCCCTCATAAACAAACCCAGTATAAAGCTGTATAAGAGAGGCGCCCGCTTCGAGTTTTTCGATGGCATCTTGGGGTTTATGGACCCCTCCTACTCCAATGATCGGGAAGGCATTGTTACTCTTTTCAACTAAAAACCGAATGACTTCGGTACTTCGTTTTGTCAAGGGTCTCCCGCTTAAACCTCCTTTTTCCTCTTTGTTTTTAGACTGTAATCCCTCTCTACTCAAAGTAGTATTGGTGGCGATTACTCCGTCGATTTTAACGCTGGTTACAATCTCGATAATGTCGAGCAATTGATCGTCGCTTAAGTCTGGAGCGATTTTGAGCAATATGGGCTTTGGCTTGTCCTTTTGATCATTCAAACCTTTTAAAGTAGAGAGTAAATGGGTTAACGGCGCTTTGTCCTGAAGAGCTCTTAAGTTTGGGGTATTGGGCGAGCTGACATTCACAACAAAATAATCAACATGATCAAAGAGGGCTTCAAAACAGTAGATGTAATCGTTTACGGCTTCTTCATTTGGGGTGATTTTATTTTTTCCAATGTTTCCCCCAATCAGCACACCCTGATTCTTTTTTAGTCTTTTTACAGCAGCTTCTACCCCTTGGTTGTTAAAGCCCAGCCGATTGATGAGGCCTTCATCTTCTGGCAGACGAAACATTCTTTTTTTTGGATTTCCGTCTTGCGGTTTGGGGGTTAGCGTTCCGATTTCTATAAAGCCAAAACCAAAGTTGGACAATTCCTGAAAGAGTTTAGCATCTTTATCAAAACCGGCAGCTAGTCCTACAGGATTTGGAAACGTGAGTCCAAAAAGTTTTCGTTCTAACCCTTTGTCCTGTATTGTAAATGTAGCACGAAGCAAGTAGGATACTCCTGGGATTTTATGAGCAATTTTAATCGACTTAAAAACGGTGTGATGCACCCATTCGGGGTCGAAAAAAAAGAGCAGTGGTTTAATTATTGATTTGTACATCTACTTAAAAAAAATCCCGCAAAAAGCGGGATCTAAATTAGTTTATTTTTTTGCTGGGGGCACATTCAATTTGGAACTCATCTCCAAGGAAATTGCCGAACGCTCAATTTTTAACTTCCCTGCAAGGGTTTCAATAGTGCAGGTGTTGTCTTTGTCGTTTAGCTCCATGATTTTTGCATGAATCCCACTTTTGGTGACAATTCGGTCTCCTTTTTTCATCGAATTCATGAAATTCTTTTCCTTTTTTTGTCTGCGTTGCTGGGGCAGGATGATGAAAAAGAAAAACACCACCAACATTAACAGTAAAAAAGGGAGTTGTCCCGATAAGCCTTCTGACATAGGTGATTCTTTTAGTTTTGCTGACGTGCTCTGGCTTGTGCCTCACGTTGTTGTTGTTTTACAGGGTCAGGGTTTACGTTTGCTTTGATTCGAAGCATTTCTCTCCCAGACGCTGTGTTTGCGGAAAGCGTTACTGATTTTTGTTGTACACCAGGTTTGTTACTAGAATCAAAACTTACCGTAATGGTTTGCGAATCCCCCGGTTTGATCGGTGTATTTTTGGGGTACTCAGGCACGGTGCATCCACAACTTCCTCGAGCATCGACTATAATTAAGTCCGATTTACCCGTATTGGTAAACGAAAATTGGGTTGTCACTTTTTCACCTTCCTCAATGGTTCCAAAGTCGTGACTTATCTTGTCAAAAGTCATCGCAGGACCATCTGTTTGTACAGCAGGTGTTGCAGCTTGAGAGTTATTTACCGGATTGGCATTGGTGATTTTCTTAGCTGCAGAGTCTTGACATGCTACAAGTACAGTGAGAGAAATCGCTAAAAAAAGGCTAACTGATTTGTTCATTATAATAGTTTTAATATCCTGTCAAAAGTAACAAAAAAAGTGATTACAACAACCCTCTTCCTTCTTTCATCATTCGCTTTTCTGTTTGAAACTCACGAACCAATTTATCTAAAACCCCATTGACAAAATTATTACTGCTGGGTGTAGAGTAATCTTTTGCAATTTCCAAATATTCATTTAAGGTCACTTTTGTTGGTATATTAGGAAAATAGAGTAATTCGGCAATTGCTATTTTTAAAATAACTTGATCTAGCTTGGCAATTCGATCAGCGTCCCAATTGGGGGTTTTACCCTCCAATTCTTTTAGAAGTTGCTCATCTTTCGATAACGTTTTTTCTAAAAGTGAAACTCCAAAATCCAAATCTTCCAAGTTTTCAATAGGTTTTGGAAATTGTAAGGTATTTGATTGTTTTGGGTCGAGTTGTTTTAACATTTTCATCATGAAGGTATTGACAACTGGAAGGTCATCGATCCAGGTCAACTGGTGGTCTTCGAGATAACTATACAAGTACGACGAGGGTGCGATAATTTCTTTAAAACATTTCATAACCCACTTTAAATCCTCCTTTGGTGTGGGTTCTTTGGTCTCAAAATAGGATCGGAAAGCATCGGCGGAGGTAATTTCTTTTAAAAGCTCTTTAAGAAAAGTAAACTCCAAATCCCAGCGGATAAATTTTTTGTTTTTTAGGTGTTGTTCTAGCTGTGGATGTTGGTCAATAAAGAGTAGGACTTTATTTTTAGATAAATACGTCAGCTTTTGAAAATTTTCATCGCGATTTATCTGATGTTTTTCATAGGCCGTGAGTTGTTCCTCTGTGAAGTTCTTTAACGCCTTTAAAAGAGCTAACAACAAGAGATATAGATTAAAAGATTGGGCTACACTCTCCTTAAAAAAAACAGTTTCATCATCTAACTTTTTTTCTTCACCTAGGGAAAAGGAATAAACAGACTGCATTACTTTGATGCGTATGTGTCGGCGTGTGAGCATGTAAGAGAACTTTTGAGTTGTAAAATTAAATCAATAAAATCAATAGACATTGTAAACTGCTAAAAAGTTTTCTGCTATTTGCAAGGGCATTTGTGTACCTTTGGACAAGCTATGAAAGCATTACAGTACCTCAACAAATATTTTTACAAGTACCGCACCAAATTGTTTGTGGGTTTTTTAATCACCGTAGTTGCCCGAATATTTTCACTTTTCACACCCCGATTGATCGGGAATTCGCTCACCGCTGTAGAGCAGTATGTCAAATCAGATGATGTAAGTCTTGACTCCATTCAAGAACTCTTACTTTTTAATATTCTTATCATTATCGGTGCGAGTTTGGTGTCTGGATTTTTCACCTTTTTAATGCGTCAAACTATAATCAATGTTTCGAGGTATGTGGAATTTGATTTAAAAAATGAAATCTTTTGGCACTATCAAAAACTGACCCAGCGCTTTTACAAAAACAACCGAACAGGAGATCTTATGAATCGGATTAGTGAAGATGTGGGTAAGGTACGGATGTATGTAGGTCCTGCATTTATGTACAGCATCAATACCGTCGCACTTTTTATCATTGTAATTTCCTATATGATCAGTATTGCTCCTGCTTTAACACTTTACACCATCCTCCCCCTTCCTATTTTATCTGTTACCATTTATAAGTTAAGCCGGATCATTAACGAAAAAAGTACACGTGTACAGGAGGTTCTTTCCAAAATGTCCTCCTTTGCTCAAGAGAGTTTTAGTGGTATAGGGGTGATTAAGTCGTATAATCTTCAGCGAATTATGAATCAGGGATTTGACGATTTGGCCTCGGAAAGCTATCAAAAAAACATGTCCTTGGTCAAAGTTCAGGCGTGGTTTTTCCCTTTGATGATTTTATTAATTGGTTTTAGTAACCTCATTGTGATTTATGTAGGTGGAAATCAATACATAAATAATGAAATCGAAATTGGAGTACTGGCTGAGTTTATCATTTATGTCAATATGCTTACATGGCCTGTTGCGGTTGTCGGGTGGATTACCTCTATCGTTCAACAAGCAGAAGCCTCGCAAGAGCGAATCAACCTCTTTTTAAAGGAAGAACCCGAAATAAAAGATGGCTCTGGAGTTCAAAAAGAAATCAAAGGAGCGCTAGAACTTAAAAATGTATCGCTTCGTTATCCAGAAACCCAAATTCAAGCACTTGAAAACATATCGCTAAAAATACCTACTGGAACTACTCTGGGAATCCTAGGAAATATCGGGTCTGGAAAATCCACTTTATTGGATTTGATCACACGACTTTACGATCCTTCAGAAGGGAAAATCCTATTGGATGGAATCGATTTAAAAGAGTACACTTTAGAACAACTTCGTGAAGCTATCGGATCGATCCCCCAAAATGCGTTTTTATTTTCTGAGAGTATTGAAGACAATATTCGCTTTGGCTCTATAAATGCAAGAAGGGAAGCCATTCAAGAAGCAAGCAAAGAGGCGGTTGTACACAAGAACATTATAGCCTTTAAGGAAGGGTACCAAACCCTACTCGGAGAGCGCGGAGTCACCTTATCTGGCGGTCAAATCCAGCGGGTTTCCATCGCTAGGGCGTTTATTAAAGATCCCAAGATTTTACTCCTTGACGATTGCCTCTCTGCAGTAGACACAGACACCGAAGAGGAGATTTTAAAACACCTAAAAAAGATCGCTCAAAACAAAACAACATTAATTGTGAGTCATCGAATTTCTTCCCTAAAACACGCTGACCAAATAATTGTTTTTGAAAATGGGAAAATAGTTCAACAAGGCAAACACCTAGATTTAACAGGGGTTTCAGGCTATTACAAAGAATTATTTGAAAAACAACAATCAGACAGAAACAAATAATTTGTTTTGTTTATTTTTTTTAGTGAAATTGCTTAGTATATACAAAAAATCTAAAACAAAATGCCAGATAATTTAGGCGAAAACCAAGAAGAAATATTCTCAAAAGTCCTCCGAGCAGGAAGACGTACGTATTTTTTTGATGTCAGGGAAACCAAGGCCAGCGACTACTATTTAACCATCACAGAAAGTAAAAAATTTACCAATGAAGATGGTTCGTATCACTACAAAAAGCATAAAATCTATATCTATAAAGAAGATTTTGAAAGTTTCTCCAACTTCTTAAGTGAAACCATGAATTACATCTTCGATCAAAGGGGTGTGGAAGTTATCAGTGAACGCCATCAAAAAGATTATTCTCCAGACAACATTAATTCAGAACAACATTAATTTTTTCAGCCTTGGGCTGTAAAGATTTGTCCTTTCATTTTTTCATTCAAAATTTTTTGTTCAACTTTAGCGAGAACAAAAAATCTTTAGATGAAAAACTTTATTTGCCTCATTTCGGTATTGAGTTGCAGTATTCTCAACGGCCAAGTCAACTTAAATTATTACTTGGATGAGGATCATCCTTACAATCCGAACATACCTCAACCCAAAGAAATATTGGGTTATGAAGTAGGGAGCTGGCATGTTTCACACGATCAATTGGTAAATTATATGTACCGGTTGGCAGCTTCTTCGGACCGTATTTCAATAGAAAACAGAGGGCGTACCTATGAAGATCGATCCATTATTTTGCTTACGATTACCAGCCCAGAGAATCATCAAAACCTAGAATCCATACGGCAAAGACACTTGAAATTCTCTGAGTCGGGTGCAGAAAATATTGATATTGAGCAACAACCCCTGGTGGTCTACCAAGGTTTTTCGGTTCACGGAAACGAGCCCAGTGGAGCCAATGCGGGCCTCCTAGCTGTGTATCATCTTGCCGCTAGCGAAGCCCCAGAAACCATTGAAATGCTAAATGAGTTGGTAATTCTGTTCGATCCCAGTTTTAATCCCGATGGACTGCAACGCTTTTCCTATTGGGCAAATATGAATAAAAATCAAACGCTAACCTCGGACCCAAACGACCGGGAATACAACGAAATTTGGCCTGGAGGAAGGACCAATCACTACTGGTTTGACCTAAATCGAGATTGGCTTTTTGTTCAATTGCCCGAATCCCAAGCGCGAATTAAAACCTATTCCGAATGGTTACCCAATATCTTGACAGACCACCATGAAATGGGAACCAATTCAACTTTTTTCTTTCAACCTGGAATCCCGTCAAGAACCAATCCGCTTACGCCGATCCTAAATCAAAAACTCACCAGCAAGATTGCGGACTATCATATAGAAGCTTTTGATAAATTAGGATCGCTTTACTATTCCGAAGAGGATTACGACGATTTTTATTACGGTAAAGGCTCCGCTTATCCCGATATCAATGGGGGAATCGGAATTCTATTTGAACAGGCCAGCTCCAGAGGACATTTACAAGAAAGTGATAATGGCTTATTGAGTTTTCCATTTACAATAAGAAACCAATTGACTGCGGCTTTTTCTACGTTAAAGGCAGCAACCTCGCTGCGGAAAGAACTCTTAGCTTACTTTACAGAATTTTATGCTGACGCAAGGAAAAACGCTACTAAATCCAAGCAAAAGTCTATTTTGGTGGGCAGTCCAAAAGACCCTGCAACAGCCTACCATTTTGCTAAAATCTTGAAACAGCACGAAATCAAGTTTCACGAATTGAAAAATACGGTTAAGAAAGAAGGGAAAATCTACCATCCCGAATCCAGCTATGTCATTCCACTAGAGCAAAAAAAACATGCGCTGATTCAAGCGTTTTTCAGTAAACAAAGTCGCTTTAAAGACAGTTTGTTTTATGATGTTTCCTCTTGGACACTTCCTTACGCATTCAACTTGAATCATCACTATGACGACACCGTTGATTTAGCAGGAAATGAAATTACTGAACTCAAAGCTCCTCTGGGTCAGGTAACCCAGAAAGGAAGCTATGCCTATCTTTTTGAGGCACATCCTTACTACACCCCAAAATTGCTAAACTACCTTCATCAAAATAAAGTTCTTGTTAAAGTAGGACTCACGCCATTCACTCTAGACGGAAAAACGTTTGACTACGGAACCCACATGATTCCTGCAAAAAATCAGGAAATGGAGGAAAGTGAACTTTATGAAATTCTAAAAGAAGGGGCTCGAAAAACCCATATCGAGATCACCGGAGTATCAACGGGTCACGCTCAGGGAATCGATTTAGGGTCTCGAGATTTTACTACTGTAAAAGCAGCCCAGATTGCTTTACTCGTAGGTGCTGGGGTAAGTAGCTACGATGCCGGAGAAATTTGGCATTTACTAGACACCCGACATCAAATAGCGGTTACTAAAATTGACATCAAAGATCTTAAGGGTTCTAACTTGAGTAGCTATTCGCATTTGATTATTCCAAATTATTACGGATCGGATTTAAATTCTCATGCAAAAAAAATCAAAGAATTTGTCTCGGAAGGAGGAACACTGATTGGCTATCGAAATACAACGAAATGGCTCGACAAAAACGAATTTATTGATCTTGAATTTATTAATCAAAACCTTACAGCGGTTGGTATATCTTTTGAAGACAAGGATAAATTCACAGGGGCACAGTTGACCAGAGGTGCCATTTTTAACACAAAAATTGACCGGAGTCATCCAATCAATTTTGGCTACCTCAACGAAACGCTTCCCGTATTTAGAAATACCAATATTTATCTCAAACCCGATAGTCAAAGTTATAACAACCCGATACAGTACACTTCAAATCCCCTGCTGAGCGGTTATATATCAGAAGAAAACACAGCGCTGATCAGCAACTCCGTACCGTTCAAAACTGTACGCCTAGGACGAGGGAGGGTTATAGCCCTTACGGACAATACGAATTTTAGAGCGTTTTGGTACGGAACCAATAGGATTTTGACCAATGCGATCTATTTATCCGATAAGATGTAACTAGAGAATTTGTTGCCCGTTGGGGAGTTTTGTTTCTGGAGCTAATAGAATGATTGTGTCTTTCTCATTGGCTCCCAAGACCAAACATTGACTTTCAAAGTCTGCAACCATTCGGTTGCCAATATTTACTACTGCAATAAGCTGTTTGCCTTTGAGTTCCTCCAAAGCGTAGCGCTCGGTAATTTGTGCGGAGGACTGTAAAATCCCCAAAGGACCAAAATCAATTTCGAGTTGATAGGCCGGTTTTTTTGCTTTCGGAAATTCTTTTGCGGACAGTATCGTTCCCACTCGGAGATCAAGCTTTTCAAAAGTAGAATAGTGGATCATTTATTATTGACATTTCAGCAAAAGTACTACATTTAAAATCAGTTAAAAAAATCAAATTTATGGCACTTACAGAATCGTATATGCTACCCTTAGGCATTCCAGCACCAGACTTTTCTTTACCAAATGTGGTAGATGATCAAACAGTGTCCTTGGATCGGTTGAAAGGTTTCAAAGGCACACTTATAATCTTTATGTGCAATCATTGTCCCTATGTGGTTCACCTTATGGACGGCCTTGTTTCCACTGCTCAAAATTTTAAGGAGAAAGGTATTGAAACCATTGCAATTTCTAGTAACAGTGAGCATAGTCATCCGCAAGACGGGCCTATAGAAATGAAAAAATTAGCTTTGGAAAAGAACTTTGCTTTTCCTTATTTGTTTGACAAAACTCAAGAGGTTGCCCACCGTTATCAAGCGGCTTGCACCCCAGACTTTTATCTTTTTGACGAAACTCTAAGCTTGGTGTACCGCGGACGATACGACGATTCTAGACCGGGTAACCAAATTCCAGTATCGGGGAAAGACTTGCATCAAGCGGCAACGTTAATGCTTTCTAAAGAATCGCAGCAAACTCCTCAATATCCAAGTATGGGATGTAATATCAAATGGCATTCTGGAAATAGCCCTGAGGAAAGACAATAAAGAATTCCGCAACATCTACAGAATCGTATTTTCCATAGATTCCCTGAAAAAGTATTTCAAGGAATTCTTTTTGATTAAAAATCAACCAACTCCACTTCAAAAATCAGTGTAGCATCAGGAGGTATAACTCCACCAGCACCTTGGGAGCCATAGGCGAGATTACTTGAAATTACAAAACGGGCACCAGCCCCTTTGTTCAACAACATAATACCCTCGTCCCAACCAGGAATAACCTGACCTACACCAACCGAAAAATCAATCGGTTGATTCCGCTGATAGGAAGAATCGAAAACGGTACCATCTACCAAGGTTCCTTTGTAGTGCACTGAAACTTGTGCCCCTTTGGGAGGCGTAGTACCTGTCCCTTCTTTGGTAATGGAATAGTACAGGCCACTATCTGTTTTACTCATGCCTTCAGTAAGTGCCCCGAGTGCTTTTTCCGCCGCTTCCTTTGCTGCTTGTTTTCGAGCTTCGCCGCTGCTGTTAAAGTCTTCAAATGCAGATTGAGGGTTCCATTGTTCCGCTTCAGCTCCGTGTCGTTCTATGGTAAGAGATTTGAGAAGATCGCCTTGGGCTACTTGATCCACTACCTCTTGACCTTCTACAACATAACCAAACACGGTGTGTTTTCCATCCAACCAGTCTGTGGGTCCATGAGTAATAAAAAACTGGCTTCCATTGGTTGCTGGACCTGCATTAGCCATAGACAATGTTCCAGCACGATTGTGTTTTAACTCGGGGTGAAATTCATCGTCAAACTGATACCCTGGTCCGCCAGAACCAGTACCTTGGGGACAACCCCCTTGAATCATGAAATCTGCAATTACACGGTGAAATTTTAATCCATCATAATAAGGTTCTCCTTCTTTTTTGTGTTCGTTTTTATGAGTTCCTTCAGCCAAACTCACAAAGTTCCCTACCGTACCCGGTGTCTGTTGATAGGTAAGTTCGATGAGTATTGTACCTTTTGAGGTTTCTAATTTTGCGTAAATGCCTTCCATAACGATTTTTATTTGTCGGCAAAGATAAGAATCCCAACCAATCCTAAAAGTTTAATTTGCGATTTCGCTCATAAACTTAAGGCGGTACAAACGCAATTCCTCCTCCTCATAGTCTCCGTCAAAGGCTGCTGTTGCTTCTGAAATGGAATCTGAATCGGACTCGATAAAATAGTCATAGAGTTCTTCCAATTGATCATCATCAAAAAGATCTTCCAGATAATAATCAATATTGAGTCGGGTACCTGCAAAAACAATCGTTTCCATTTCCGAAACAAGCTTTTCCATCGACATCCCTTTGGCATCGGCAATATCTTCAAGAGGTAGTTTCCGATCGATACTTTGGATTAGATAAAGTTTCAATGCGGAATTGATTCCTGTACTTTTGACCACCAAATCATCTGGGCGAGTGATCTCGTTTTCCTCAACGTATTGACTGATGAGGTTGATAAATTGGTCCCCATAGCGTTTTGCTTTCCCTTCTCCCACTCCATTAATCGTGACTAGTTCTTCCGAACTAATGGGGTATTTTAAACACATTTCTTCCAAGGAATTTTCTTGAAAGACAGCATAGGGAGGCACTTCATTGGCTTCTGCCACCTGTTTTCTCAAGTTGAGTAACAATTGCATTAAAGTTTTATCCAAGACACCCTGTGACTTGACGGGTTGGATAGGAACATTTTCCTGTCCCACAAATTTGTGGTCTTCCGTCATCATAAATGACTCGGGTTGGTCTAAAAATGCTTTTCCTCGAGTGGTGATTCGAATCAAACCATAGGCTTCGATTTCTTTGATGAGATACCCTGCCACTAAAGCTTGTCGAATTAACGCCATCCAAAAATGGGAGTCTTTGTTTGCTCCACTTCCAAAGACAGCAAGGGTATTGGTTTTGTGAGATTGAATTACTGCATTTTTCTCTCCCAAAAGAGTTTTTACCAACTCTTTAGACTTGTAAATTTCTTTGGTTTCTACTATTGCTTTTAAAAGAAGGACTAGGACGTCTTTTGCGTCCACTTGCTCTTTTGGAAAACGCATGTTGTCATCCATAGCTCCTCCGTCTCCGGTCTCATTGTCAAACGCTTCTCCAAAATAGTGAAGGATAAATTTACGTCTTGAAATTGAAGTTTCTGCGTAAGCCACCATATCTGCTAAAAGTGCCATTCCAATTTCTTGTTCTGCCAAGGGTTTACCTGACATGAATTTTTCCAATTTTTCAATGTCTTTGTAAGCATAAAATGCTAAACAATGACCTTCACCCCCATCTCGTCCTGCACGACCTGTTTCCTGATAATAACTCTCAATACTTTTCGGAATGTCGTGGTGAATCACAAAACGAACATCCGGTTTATCGATTCCCATACCAAAGGCAATGGTCGCTACTATGATGTCGCAATCATCTTTCAAAAATTGATCTTGATGTGATACCCTAGACTTTGCATCCAGACCTGCATGATAGGGCAATGCATTAATGCCATTTACCTGTAAAGTTTGAGCCAACTCCTCCACGCGTTTTCGTGACAAACAATAAATGATGCCCGACTTGCCACTATTTTGTTTTACAAATCGGATGATATCAGAATCTACCTGATTTGTTTTTGTTCGGACCTCGTAATACAAATTCGGTCTATTGAAAGAGGCTTTAAAAACTTGAGCTTTCGAAATCCTCAAATTTTTCATTATATCTTCTTGTACTTTTGGCGTTGCAGTAGCCGTCAGAGCAATAATCGGAATACTTTGTTTAAACTGCTCCAAGATGACCCGAAGATTGCGGTATTCAGGTCTAAAATCATGTCCCCATTCTGAAATACAATGGGCTTCATCAACTGCTAAAAAAGAAATCTTAACCGATTTGAAAAAATCTATAGTGTCCTTTTTGGAAAGGGATTCCGGTGCGACGTACAAGAGTTTGGTAATTCCATTGCGAATATCACTTTTCACTTGAGCCGTTTCGGTCTTGTTAAGCGATGAATTCAGTACATGAGCGATACCATTTTCGGAGGAAATTCCCCGTATGGCATCCACTTGATTTTTCATTAAAGCGATAAGTGGAGACACTACAATAGCGGTACCTTCTTGAACCAGGGCAGGCAGCTGATAACAAAGCGACTTTCCTCCACCCGTAGGCATAATGACAAAGCAATCTTCTTTTTCTAGGATGTGCGTGATTACGGACTCCTGAAGTCCTTTAAAAGCAGAGAAACCAAAATGTTTCTTTAACTGAATTTTAAGTTCTTCCGCATTCATGAAAACAGTAAAGAGTTAATTTTTCAGGCATTTTTATTTGTAAGATACCAAAAATATAAGGTATTCACAATATAATATTTATACATTTTTAAAGAAATCGAAACAATTGATTCTTTAAAAAATGCTGCTGGGTACCATTTGTTTTTGATATTTTTACCCACGAAACGATGGATAAAAACAAGGAACTACTATGAGTGGAGAATCTCCTAAAGACGAAATGTCCTTCTTGGATCATCTTGAAGAATTGCGATGGCACCTCATCCGCTCGGTGTTGGCAATTTTGATAATAGCTACGTTAGCTTTCCTATTTAAAGATTTTATTTTTGACGTGCTCCTGTTTGGTCCTAAACATAAAGATTTTATTACCTACCGTTGGTTTTGTTCCATCTCACAAACATTGGGACAGGGAACTAGTTTTTGTATCGAGGAACTACCGTTTAGAATCCAAAGTCGAACAATGGCAGGTCAATTTTCAGCCCATTTGTGGACCTCTATTCTAGCAGGTTTTATTGTTTCTTTCCCATATATTGTTTTTGAATTTTGGAAATTTATCAGCCCAGGACTGTATGAAAACGAGCGTAAAAATGCACGTGGGTTTATTTTTATCGCTTCCCTCTTGTTTTTTATCGGAGTACTCTTTGGATATTATATCGTTACCCCTTTATCGATTAACTTTTTAGGAAATTATACGGTGAGTAGTGAAATTTTTAATGATTTTGATTTAAGCAGTTATATCGGTCTGTTACGTGCTTCAGTGTTGGCTTCAGGTATCATTTTTGAGCTCCCCATCATCGTCTATTTTTTAACCAAATTAGGCATTATCACACCCGCGTTTTTAAGAAAAAACAGGAAGATATCTTTGGTTGTTGTATTGAGTCTGTCTGCTATTATAACACCTCCCGATATTGTCAGTCAAATCATAGTGAGTATCCCAATATTGATTCTTTACGAAGTGAGTATTTTAATTTCGAGAATTGTGGTTAGAAATCAAGATAAAGCCCTTAAAAATGTCTGATGCCGTAACAAATTTTAACGAATATCGCAGTCGGATGAACGACAAGCTCCTAGATGGAGCGTCCATGACTTTAAAACGCATCTTCAGTTTGGACAACCAGGCGTATAAAGCAGGGAGTCTCGATGTTGCCACAAAAGAATTATTGGGTTTGGTCGCCTCTATGGTGCTTCGCTGTGACGACTGTGTAAAATATCATTTGGAAAATTGTCACAAAGAACAACTCAGCAAAAATCAAGTTATGGAAGCGCTGGAGATCGCTACAGTAGTGGGAGGAAGCATTGTCATCCCCCACTTGAGAAGAGCTTACGAATATTGGGAAGCACTAGAAACGGAAACAAAATAAAATCATGAAGCTACGCGCAGAGGGTATCGAAAAATCGTACAAGGGACGGAAAGTCGTTAAAGGAATTTCATTGGAAGTAACCCAAGGAGAAATTGTAGGTCTCCTAGGACCCAATGGAGCGGGAAAGACTACTTCTTTTTACATGATCGTAGGACTGATCAAACCCAATGCCGGAAGTATTTTTCTTAATGCAGATGAAATTACAAAATACCCCATGTATCGTCGGGCTCAGAACGGAATTGGATACCTAGCCCAGGAAGCTTCTGTATTTCGAAAACTGAGTATCGAAGAAAATATTTTGAGTGTGCTGCAAATGACTTCTCTAAGCAAAGCGGCACAAAAAGAAAAAATGGAATCGCTTTTAGAAGAATTTGGACTTACACACATTCGCAAAAATCGCGGAGACTTACTCTCCGGAGGGGAACGCAGACGAACGGAAATTGCCCGAGCACTAGCCACCGACCCTAAATTTGTTCTTTTAGATGAACCCTTTGCTGGAGTGGATCCAGTGGCAGTAGAAGACATTCAGCGTATCGTAGCGCATTTAAAAAAGAAAAACATCGGAATCCTTATCACCGATCACAATGTTCAAGAAACCCTTGCTATTACAGACAAAACTTACCTAATGTTTGAGGGAAGTATCCTCAAAGCAGGAACCCCTGAAGAACTAGCCGAGGACGAAATGGTCCGCAAGGTTTACCTCGGTCAAAATTTCGAACTTCGCAAAAAGAAGCTTTCGTTTTAAACAAGGACTACCTCTATTGGATTCACTAAAATTAGTTATTGAAGGTGGTGCTATTGCGAATCACGTTGAGAATAAGATAAATCAGTATCAATAGGGGGACTGCAACCCAATTGAAAAAATAAAACATCGGTAAACTCAGCAGCAGCAAAATCCATTGAAATTGGTATTCTTGAAAGCTTAGAGACTTGATTTTAAATGAAAAAAGCGGCAACCGAACATTCATCAGAATTGCAGAAAGTAGTGTGATGATAACCAAAGTGGAATAGGACGTAATCACCTCCTTTAAAGATTCAAAAATAGGATGTTCAATCAGCAATGGAAGGGCTACGATAAACAAGGCATTGGCAGGAGCTGGAAGGCCTTTAAATTCTTCTTGTTGTTCTTTATCAATATTAAATCGGGCCAAACGGATTCCTGCACCCAAAGGAATCAAAAAACCTACCAGCGCAAGGGGAGCAAAAGAAAACGTAAATTCACTTTGTAAAATAATCGTAGAAAAATTCAACTCCCGAACCCCACTTTCCAAAAACAAATTATACATCACTACTCCGGGTACTACTCCGCTCGTAATCAAATCCGCCATGGAATCAAACTGAAGACCAAACTCACTCTCTGCATCCATTAATCGGGCGAAAAAACCGTCGAACAAATCAAAAAAGGCACCTAAGAAAACTAATAAAAAGGCTGCCTCAAATAAATTCTTGTAGGCTAAATAAGCCGCTGAACAACCACATAAAAAATTTAGCGCCGTAAACAGATTGGGAATGATTTTTTTAAGTAAGTGCACCAAAAAATATTCTAATTTTCTACAATATACTAATTGCAATAGCTTCAAAAAAATTAATTTCGTATAAATGTCGAAGACTTTAAATCATCTTGTCCTTTCCCTTTCCACAGGAATCCTCCTTGGACTTTCTTGGCCTACGCAGGGACTAACTCTTCTCATTTTTGGAGCACTCGTCCCGTTGTTGTATGTGGAGGAGTCCATCCGAAAGGACACAGGCAAAAGAAAAGGACTTCGCCTGTTTTGCTTCAGCTATCTGAGCTTCTTAACGTGGAATCTGATCACTACCTGGTGGTTGTTCAATTCTACCCTATTTGGAATGTTGTTTGCCAATCTATGCAACAGTCTTTTTTACGCTCTTATTTTTCTTCTCTTTTACTGGGCCAAAGGAAGGTTGCCCCTTCGCAGCGCTCATATTTTTCTAGTAAGCCTTTGGTTGGCTTTTGAAAAACTTCATCTGATATGGGATTTTTCTTGGACCTGGCTCAACTTAGGAAATGTGTTTTCAGAACAAATCTATTGGATCCAATGGTATGAATACACGGGAACTTTCGGTGGTTCACTGTGGGTACTTTCTCTAAACCTTTGGTTTTTTTACATCCTTAAAAAGCAAAATTTCAAGCTTTCCAAAGTCCTTGTCCCTAGACTTGTTCCTCCCTTACTGTTCTTAGCTTTACCTATCGCTTTTTCTTTGTATCTCTATCAAAACGTAGAAACTCCTGAAAAAACTATTGAAGTGGTGTTGATGCAGCCCAACATCGATCCGTACAGCACCAAATACGAATTGACCAACAAAATATTTTTAGATCAGTTTTGGCAACAATCCAAACCCTTTTTAACCCCAAATACAGACTACGTTTTAACTCCAGAAACCTATTTTGCAGAAGGCTATGGAGAAGAGTTTGCCACCTATGCTTCCACAGAAATCCACGGAGGAATTCAAGAGGGTCTGGCTGCTTACCCAAAGCTTCAATGGATTAGCGGGATCCAGTTTTACGACACCTACGTTCAAAAAGAAGCCCCTTCACTTACCGCCAATCTTGTTAGCAACAACCTATGGGTTGAATTTTACAATAGTGCAGTGCGTGAACAGTACGACGAAATACCGGACGTATACCACAAATCCAAATTAGTAGTTGGAGTGGAAAACATGCCATTTAAGGCGGTTTTAAAGCCCCTTTTAGGTGAGGTGATGATTGATTTGGGAGGTACCGTTTCAAGCCGTAAGATTCAAGAAAATCGATCTGTTTTTTCAAATAGCAATTCCACTGAAAAAGCAGCCCCCATTATCTGTTATGAATCTATTTTTGGAGAATTTGTTACAGAATATGTTCAAAATGGAGCTACTTTTTTAGCTGTCATCTCAAATGACGCCTGGTGGGGAGAAACTCCGGGACATCGTCAATTATTAAGTTATACCCGGCTACGTGCCATAGAAAACCGACGCGACATTGCGCGAAGTGCCAATACAGGAATTTCTGCATTCATCGACGCACGAGGTGAACTTCTCCAACAGACAGCGTACAACACCAAAACTGTACTGACAGGAAAAATAGCCTCGCGGTCCCAACTGACCTTTTACACTCGTTTTGGAGACCTGATTGCTCGTTGGTCCATTTTTATTGCTGCTCTTTTCTTTTTACTCGCCCTTAGTGGACGTTTGAAAGCCTCTTGAACAAATCCTACAGGAAAACACTAGTCATTTAAATATAATTAATACCTTTGAAATAGCTCAAAATTTTAATCTACCTACGCGAGGAATGAAGCGAGAATATGAGAGAGAATAAAGTCTATACAAAAACTGGAGACAGTGGTGAAACCAGCTTAATTTCTGGTAAAAGAGTTCCTAAACACGATATCCGAATCAAAGCCTATGGCGCAATTGATGAACTCATTGCTTGGTCTGGACTGATTCGTGATACTACCGATAATAAGGTAATTCAAAATACGTTGATGGATATTCAAAAACAATTGATGACTGTTGCAGCACAACTTGCCATTGACACAGAAAAGGATTTCCCTAAAAATCTAAAACCCTTAGAAAATAAAACAGTTGCTTTTATAGAAGAAGAAATTGACAAATTGACCGAAGAGCTTCCCCCATTACGAAACTTCGTTATTCCTGGGGGGCATGTATTGATTTCGTATGTACATATTGCACGATCTATTTGCAGAAGGGCAGAACGCCACGTGACCGAATTGGATCAAAAAGCTCCAATATCTGCAACATTGATCGCCTATGTGAACCGTCTTTCTGACTATTTTTTCACTCTTTCTAGAACCTTTTCCTATGAATTGGATGTAGAAGAAATAAAATGGAACGGAAACTAAAATTTAAGAAAAGGTTGCACACTATAGATAAAAATTTATTTTTGCAAAAAAATATTAACCTATGTATTGGACATTAGAATTAGCATCTTACTTAAGTGATGCCCCTTGGCCCGCTACAAAAGACGAATTAATCGATTTTTCTATAAGAACGGGAGCTCCTTTGGAGGTCGTTGAAAATCTCCAGTCCATGGAGGATGAAGAGGATATTTACGAGTCCATTGAAGAAATTTGGCCTGACTTTCCCACCGAAGAGGACTATCTTTGGAACGAAGATGAATATTGAATTATACTCCTCACGAATTACAAAAGTCTCTTAGCTGAGACTTTTTTTTAGTTACTTTTAACCAACAGTAAAAGCACCTATGAGCATTTTAAACAGCATATTAAAAACCTTTGTAGGAGACAAGACAAAAAAAGATCTCAGTAAGATTACTCCTCTGATTGCTGAAATTAATACGTTTCAAAAAAGCTTTGAATCACTTAGCCACGACGATCTTCGAGAAAAAACAAATGAATTTAAATCGTTAATTACAGAGGGGAATCAAGGGTTTACAGAAAACATTAACCGCCTTCAAGAGGCCGTCAAAAAAACCAATGACCTCGACGAAAAAGAAGCGCTTTATAAAGAAATAGACCAGGAAAACGAGGCTGCCCAAGCCAATGCAGAAACTATTTTAAACAGTATCCTTCCCGAAGCCTTTGCGGTAGTAAAAGAAACAGCCCGTCGTTTTGTTGAGAACAAAACAATCGAAGTCACAGCGAGCACTTCCGATCGTGAATTTTCACAATCCAAACCGTATATTCAACTAAACGGGGATAAAGCGTTGTGGGCAAACTCTTGGGATGCGGCAGGAAAACCTATTGTATGGGATATGGTTCACTACGATGTACAACTCATCGGTGGGATCGCATTACACCAAGGAAAAATTGCAGAAATGCAAACGGGAGAGGGAAAGACCTTAGTCGCAACTCTACCCGTATATCTCAATGCACTCACAGGGAAAGGGGTTCATCTGGTAACGGTCAATGACTACCTCGCGAAGCGAGATAGCGCTTGGATGGCGCCACTCTTTGAATTCCACAGTTTGAGTGTGGACTGTATCGACCATCATCCCCCAAACAGCCCCGAAAGAAGAAAGGCTTATCGAGCGGATATTACCTACGGAACCAACAATGAATTTGGTTTTGATTATCTACGAGATAATATGGCACACACCGCTGAGGATTTGGTACAACCCAAACACAATTATGCCATTGTAGATGAGGTAGATTCTGTCCTGATAGACGATGCAAGAACCCCTTTGATCATTTCAGGCCCTACTCCCGAGGGAGATCGGCACGAATTTGATGTTTTAAAAGCTAATGTCAATAGTTTAGTCTCCAATCAACGCAGCTTACTCACAAGTGTCTTAGCAGAAGCGAAGGCGAAAATTAAAGCTGGGGATACCAAAGAGGGAGGTCTTTTACTACTTCGGGTTTTTAGAGGGTTACCAAAAAACAAAGCACTCATCAAGTTTTTGAGTGAAGAAGGAGTCAAACAACTCTTGCAAAAAACAGAAAATCACTACATGCAGGACAACAACAGAGAAATGCACGTAGTGGATGCAGAATTGTACTTTGTTATAGACGAAAAAAACAATCAAATTGACCTCACCGAAAAAGGAATTCAGATGCTTTCCGAAGACAATTCTGATTCTCACTTTTTTGTCCTTCCAGACATTGGAAGTGAAATTGCTAAAATAGAATCTCAAGAGTTGGATCCTAAGAAAGAAGCAGCCCTTAAAGAAACACTTTTTAAAGACTTTGACATCAAGAGTGAACGCATTCACAGTATGAATCAACTGCTGAAAGCCTATACCCTTTTCGAAAAGGATGTGGAATACGTGGTGATGGAAAATAAGGTAAAAATTGTTGACGAACAAACAGGTCGGATCATGGAGGGACGTAGGTATTCCGATGGGCTCCACCAAGCCATTGAAGCCAAAGAAAACGTAAAGATTGAAGCCGCCACCCAAACTTATGCCACCATTACCTTGCAAAACTACTTTAGGATGTATCACAAACTCTCTGGGATGACCGGTACAGCCATCACAGAAGCGGGAGAATTTTGGGAAATCTATAACTTGGACGTCATCGAAATCCCTACCAACCGACCCATTGCAAGAAAAGATGAGGAGGATTTAATATATAAAACCAAACGCGAAAAATACAACGCAGTAATCGAAAGGGTGAGTGCCTTTTCTGCAGAAGGAAGACCTGTACTGATTGGAACCACCTCGGTGGAAATTTCTGAGCTTTTAAGTAAAATGCTCAATATTAGAAAAGTAAAGCACAATGTCCTGAATGCTAAAATGCATAAAAAAGAGGCGGATGTTGTTGCAGAAGCGGGAAATCCGGGAGTGGTTACCATTGCCACCAATATGGCGGGTAGAGGAACGGACATCAAGCTCTCTCAAGGAGTAAAAGACGCTGGAGGCTTGGCTATTATCGGAACGGAACGCCACGATTCCAGACGTGTTGATCGCCAATTGCGCGGTCGTTCAGGACGACAGGGAGACCCTGGAAGCTCTCAGTTTTTTGTTTCTTTAGAAGACAACCTTATGCGTCTTTTTGGCTCAGATCGTGTTGCCAAAGTGATGGACCGGATGGGTCTGGAAGAAGGAGAAGTCATTCAACACTCCATGATGACCAAGTCCATAGAACGAGCACAAAAGAAAGTAGAAGAAAACAACTTTGGAATCCGAAAACGTCTCCTAGAATACGACGACGTAATGAGTGCACAACGAGAAGTCATTTACAAAAGACGTAAACACGCCCTGGAAGGTACTCGACTCAAATTGGACGTGCTAAACATGTTGTACGACACCTGTGAAGAAATTGTACTGAACAATAAAGCTGCTAATGATTATAAAAACTTTGAGTTTGAAATCATAAGCAATTTTTCAATGACTGCCCCGATCGATGAAGCGGTATTTACTGAAGCTAGTGAAAACGAATTGATCCAAAATCTCTACAATGCCCTACTGGAACACTATACGGAGAAAACCACTGCCAATGCGCAGATGGCCTATCCTGTAATCAAAGATGTCTTTGAACGTCCTGATAATAAATTTGAACGCATCGTTGTTCCCTTTACCGATGGGATAAAATCGTTAAATGTAGTGACCAATCTCAAAGAGGCTTATGAGTCCGAAGGGCAGAGTTTAGTAGACGATTTTGAACGTAATATCACCCTCGCTTTAATTGACAATGCATGGAAGGTGCATTTGAAAAAAATGGACGAGCTGAAACAGTCTGTACAATTGGCGGTTCACGAGCAAAAAGATCCTCTTTTGATCTATAAATTTGAAGCCTTCGAGCTTTTCAAATCCATGATCAATGCACTAAATAAAGAAGTTCTTTCGTTTTTAATCAAAGGCGGGTTACCCAATCAGAAAGCTACCAACATTCAAGAAGCCAAAAGACCGCGCTCCCAACAAAAACTCAAAACGTCAAAAGACGATGTCCTCAATACAGAGGAATTGGCGCAAAAAGCGCGTTCTGTAGGGGCTGGTGTCAGTCCCTCGCAACGACAAACCATAGAAACCATCGTACGTGAAAAACCAAAAATTGGCCGAAACGAAAAAGTAACCATCAAGAATATCGCGACTGGGGAGACCAAAACCCTAAAATACAAGCAAGCAGAACTCCTCATTAAAAAAGGAGAATGGGTCATAAGCACATAATTTCTTATTTTTAATCAAAATAAAGGGAGTATGGATGCATATGCTGCTGTTTTGTTGTGGGCGATACCTGGTTTTTTAGTTTTGGTTTTGGCTGAAATTCTGTACGGATATTTTACCAAAAACCAATCGTATACTTTTATGGACACCTTGGCGAGTTTAAGCTCGGGGATGACCAATATTCTCAAAGATGTACTCGGTTTAGGTATTCTGCTGATTTCCTATCCTTTTTTGCTAGAAAAAATTGCAGTTGGGGAAATAAAAACTACCCTTGGGGTATATCTTGTCGCTTTTATTTGTATTGATTTTGCATCCTATCTCGTTCATTTACTTAATCACAAAATCAATATTTTCTGGAACCAACACCTCATCCACCACAGCAGTGAGGAATTTAATTTGGCCTGTGCCCTACGTCAAAGCATTTCAAATCTAGTTGGCTTTGCCGCTATTTTTTTGATACCAGCAGCTCTTTTAGGTGTTCCTTCCAAAGTGATTCTAACCCTAAGCCCGATTCATCTTTTCGCTCAATTCTGGTACCACACTAAACACATCGGCAAGCTTGGTTTTTTAGAGTACATTATCGTGACGCCTTCCCAGCACCGTGTACACCACGCGATCAACCCCATTTATATCGATAAAAACTTAGCTGCGATTTTCTGTATTTGGGATCGGATGTTTGGAACTTTTCAGGAAGAACTCGATAGTGAACCACCCATTTATGGTACCCTAAAACCTGCTCAAAGTTGGAATCCCTTTTGGATTAATTTTCAGCACCTGTATCTGTTGGCACGTGATGCATGGTACACCAAAAGTTGGACGGATAAAATTCGACTTTGGTTTATGCCTACAGGCTGGCGTCCCAAAGATGTACTGACTCTATTTCCTGTTCAAACGCGAGACCTCAATGCAAAGGACAAGTACAAACCCCATTATGACAAAACCTGGAAGCTCATTGCCTTACTGCATTTTTTCGCTTTGGTCGTGCTGTTGTTGTTCTTTCTTTCTTCCTTTAGTGAATTCACTACGCATTTTAAACTAAGTTTTGGCGCGTTGATTTTAGTTACCATATTCGGATTTACCTCTTTGATGGATTATCACAACTGGGCACCTCTTTTTGAAATGTTTCGAGGTTTGGGGAGTATGGTCTTTCTGTTCCTTCCTCAATTTGAATTTTTACGAGAAACTGCTCCTTGGCTTCTGGTATTTTTGGGGGGCTACGCGATCTATACTTTTGCAGTCGGAATTTGGGCAAAAAGTAAGGATCCCAATCGAAAATTAGCAGTGAACTAATGTCCCAAAACACTTTGGATTATCTGATTCTTGGCCCCGCACACCCTTTTCGTGGAGGCATAGCAGAAACACAGCATCAGTTTGCAAAAGCCTTACAAAAACAGGGCAAAAAAGTAGGCCTTTTGACTTTTACAAAACTCTACCCCAAGTTGCTCTTTCCTGGAAAAACTCAACTCAGTACAGAAGAAGCTCCTGAAGATCTGTCTATTTATAGAGCAATTCACGCCTACCATCCGCTACAGTGGGCGGAAGCGGTTCGGTTTATCCATTCCCAAGACCCAGCTGTAGTTGTGTTTCGATACTATACCCCTTTTCTGTCATTTGTTTATTATTGGATTGGGAAAAGACTTTCCAAAAAAATTAAAAAAATAGCACTAGTGGACAATTGGGTTCCCCACGAACCTAGGGGAATTGATCAAAGGTTAAATCGACTTTTTACCAAATCTATGGATGCTTTCACCTGTCTTTCACCTGGAGTAGCAGAACAAATTAAAACGGATTTTAAAGGGCCGCTTTGGGAAGGTTTTCATCCCATCAATGAAAATCTCCTTCCCCGACTGGATCAGAAAAAAGCAAAAACAAAACTGAATTGGGATACGGAAACCACTTACGTTTTATTTTTTGGTCTCATCAGAAAATACAAAGGACTGGAACTTTTAATCGAAGCGTTCAGCCAAAAACCTCTTTTCAATAAAAACGTAAAACTCTACGTCGCTGGCGAATGCTACGAAGATCCCCAAAAATATATCCAGCTGATCGATTCCTTGGGACTTACCGATCGGATCATTTTAGATTTTAACTATAAAACTAAAATTGAAATACAGGAACTATTTTCTACAAGTGACATCGTTGCCCAAACCTATCATACCGCTACTCAAAGTGGTGTTACTCCCATTGCATACCACTATCAAAAACCCCTTTTGGTATCCGATATTGACGGTTTGAGGGATCCCATACTAAAAGATCAATCAGGCGTTGTAGTTGAAAAAAACAACCTAGCAATTGCGGAAGGGATTGTTTCGCTCTTGGAAAAAAAGCAATGGGAAACCTGTGTTGAACAAATTAAAAAATCCAGTCCTCAATACCGCTGGTCTTCTTTTGTTATCCAATGGGATGCTTTTGTTTCTGAAACAAAAATTAAATCCAATTGAACCAATAATTTTAAATTGTAACTTTCTAAAAAACTTAAATTGAAGATCTACTCGTTACCCCTACTCTTTTTTTTATGCGCACTCACCCCCAGTATGGCACAAATCAATTTTGAAAACTACCAACTCACCATAACAAAAACTTCAGAAACTATAAAAATTGACGGGGTACTGGACGAAAGTACATGGGAAACGGCGGCAGTAGGAAAAGACTTTTTTATGATTACTCCTGTTGACACGGGAAAAGCAACCCAGTTTTCTGAAGCTCGTGTCAGTTTTAACGATGAGTTCTTATACATCGCTATGATCTTTTTCAACAATTCCATACAAGGGGAGTATGTTGTAGAATCTTTAAAAAGAGATTTTTCTTTTGGAAAAAATGATAATTTTCTAGTCGCCATCGATCCGTTTAACAATCAAAGTACGGGTTTTGCCTTTGGTCTCAATGCCTATGGTGCGCAATGGGATGGTACCATGTATGACGGGAGAAGTGTGGACTTGAATTGGGACACCAAATGGTATTCAGAAGTTCAGTTTCATGAAGAAAAATGGGTCTGTGAAATTGCAATACCCTTTAAATCCATTCGATATGACGAAACCAGTGGGGTGTGGGGCATCAACTTTAGTCGCTTGGATCTCAAAGCTAGTGAAAAGTCAAGTTGGGCTCCTGTACCGCGCCAATTTCCCTCCGTCACACTAGCTTATGCTGGTGCCTTAGTTTGGGAAAATCCTCCACCAGAGCAAGGAAATAATATATCCCTGATCCCCTATCTTTCAGACAATCTTTCTCAAGAAAATTCCGATCCAGAAAGCAACAGCTTTAAAATCGGAGGAGATCTGAAATACAACCTGACCTCTGCACTTAATTTGGACGTTACCTTAAATCCTGATTTTTCGCAAGCCGAAGTTGACCAACAGGTAACAAATTTAGATCGGTTTGAACTCTTTTTCCCCGAACGAAGACAATTTTTTCTGGAAAATGCAGATCTGTTTTCCAATTTTGGATACAAGACCCTACGTCCCTTTTTTTCGAGAAGAATTGGACTTAATGTACCCATCATCGGAGGTATTCGACTGAGCGGAAACCTGGATGAAAATTGGCGTTTGGGCATCATGGATATTCAAACTCAAAAAGAAGAAAACCTCGGGTTAGCAGCTGAGAATTTTGGTGTTTTTACCCTGCAAAGAAAAGTATTGGATCGCTCCAACATCAGTTTGATCTTCGTAAACAAACAAAAAATAAATTCACCCGAAAACAGTCCGTCGGAAGACGCGTACAACCGAAATTTAGGTTTGGAATACAACTATTTTTCGGAGGACAACTTGTGGAATGGAAAGCTTTTGTTCCTGCAGTCCTTTAGCCCTTTGGAGGCCAACCAAGGAAGTGTTTTTGCCTCGCATATTGGGTACCAATCGACCCGGTGGAACTGGAGAATTCAACAAGAATATGTAGCTGGGAATTACAGTGCCGATGTGGGTTTTATCCCGAGAAACAATTATATCAAATTGGAAACCCGTGGTGGACATTTGGTTTATACCCAAAAAGAAACACCACTACTCTCTCACGGACCCAGTGTGGAAAGAACCTATTATTTTGACACCTCCTTTGAGAAAAAAGACCAGACTACCGAATTCAACTACCTGTTTAATTTTAAAAACAGAAGTCGTTTCACTTTGGGATTTCAAAACCAATTCATTGAATTACTCTCTGATTTTGATCCACTGCGAACTGGAAAAGCAGAACTTCAAAAAGGTACCGAACATCGGTGGAATAGCATTACCCTTTCCTATGATGCAAAACCCCAAAACCGATTTACCTATTCCCTAGAGGCCTTGACGGGTGGCTATTACAACAAGGGAAAGCGCAGCGCATTTCTAGGAGAATTTAGATACCGTTTCCAGCCTTTTTTAGAGCTCAGTTCTGTGGCAAACTTCAATCAAATTAATCTCCCTGCCCCTTGGAATGACAATTCCTTTTGGCTTTTGGGAATGAAAGCCAACCTAACCTTTACCAATACCCTCTTCTTTTCCAATTTATTTCAATACAACGAACAGCTGGGACTTTGGAACTTTAACTCCAGATTTCAATGGCGCTACAAACCAGCCTCGGATATTTTCTTAGTTTTTAACAGCAATGAAATCAGCGTACCCAACCTTTCCACTGGATGGAACTTGACCTTAAAAATCAATTATTGGTTAAATTTATAGCATGAACGAAAAGCGACAACACTGGGAAAAGGTATTCCAAACCAAAACTCCCGCCGAGGTGAGTTGGACCGAAAAATATCCTAAAACCTCTATGGACTGTATCCAGACGTTAACTCTAGATAAGGCACTCCCTATTATTGATATTGGAGGCGGCGACAGTCGCTTGGTAGATGCCTTACTCGAAGATGGTTTCACCGATGTCAGTGTCCTAGACATTTCAGAAAAAGCACTTCAGAGAGCTCAGGAACGACTGGGCACTCTGTCCAAAGAAGTTAGTTGGATTGTCAGTGATGTGTTAGATTTTAAACCTGAAAAAAAATATGCCCTTTGGCACGATCGGGCTTCGTTTCATTTTTTAACCCAACGGGAAGACATACAGCGCTATACCAAGCTTGTTAATCAAACGGTTTCAAACACATTGATTGTTGGTACGTTTTCTACTTCGGGACCTTTAAAGTGCAGTGGCTTGCCCATTACACAATACAGTTGCGCCAGTCTCTCCAATAACTTTGAAGGGGGCTATGAAACTTTAGATTGTATCGAAGTGACTCATAGAACCCCGTTTGACACAGAACAAAACTTTGTTTTCGGTAGTTTTCAAAAAAAGAATTAAGGTGTCGGGAGCTGTTCCTCAACAGCCGCTAGGATAATATTACTCCAAACAGCATAGCCTGTTTTGTTTAAATGCAATTGGTCTCCTACAAACCACTCGGGCTTTGGTTGTCCTTTTGTATCTAAAAATTCGGGCACCGTATCGATATAATACAGATTTGAAGTCTTTGCACAGTACGCTTTTATCAATTCATTGGCCTCGTTGATTTCTGACCATTTGTTCCAGCGGCCTTTGTCATCGATAATAATTTAAATGTTCGAGGAATTGGAAATCGAATGCAACGCGGAAGTGCACTAGCAGCCTGGAACACCGAATATAGACATACACTACTTGAACAACGTTGGCTCGCAATTCAAGCGAACGGCTTTTTAGATATCGCCGCGATTCGCCCCGCCGGAAGTTCGATTAGCAACACTTTCGATAACCAAAATACAAAAGCCTTTGGCGGAATAGGAATCCTGATCATCCATAAGTTTATCCACAGTGCCATTTTGCGAATAGACTATGGATTTTCACTAAAAAAACCGAAACAAAGAGGCTTGGTCTTTGGAATCGGTCAGTTTTTTGAATTACAACAAATAGTCCGTAGAAACAAAGTTGGATTGTTCTGAACGGAGCAAACGCTCTAAAATTTCCTTGTTATACGGTGTGTCTTTGGAAGCCAAAAAGGTCCGTATGGAAAACGAACGTAAGGCATCATAAACACTCAAGGTACTTACAGCCGAATTTTTTCGCCCTGTAAAAGGATATACGTCTGGTCCGCGTTGGCAAGCTGAATTTAGATTCACACGACATACCAGGTTTGCAAGCGTATCTACTAGTGGCCCCAATTTGGTCACATCCCGACCAAAAAGGCTAACCTGCTGACCGTATTCGGAAGCCGCCATAGCATCCAAAGGCTCGTCAATTTCTTTGTATGAAATTATTGGAATCACTGGACCAAACTGCTCTTCGTGGTACAACTTCATCTTTTCGGTTACAGGATACATCACTGCGGGGTAAGAATAGTTTTCTGAAAGTTGTCCTCCTTTTTTATTTAAAACTTTTGCCCCATTTGCCTTTGCGTCCTTAATTAATTCTTGAAGGTAGGCGGGCTTTGAAGGTTCTGGAAGCGGCGTTAAAAACGTATCTTCCCAAGGCATCCCATACTGAAGTTCATCTACTGCTTTTGAAAAGCGACGGTTGAACTCATCCACTATGGATTCGTGAACGTAAAGTACCTTTAGCGCGGTACAGCGTTGTCCATTGTAAGAAAGAGTTCCTGAGATGCACTCTTTGATCGTATGATCTAAATCAGCATCGGGAAGAATGATCCCTGGATTTTTTGCTTCTAAACCAAGTACCAAGCGCAAGCGATTTTTGTTCGGGTGCTGATCTTGTAAAGAGACTGCGGAAGAACTGTGTCCGATCAGTGCTAAAACATCAATTGCTCCCGTTTTCATAATGGGAGTTGCAATTTTTCTTCCTCTTCCGAATAAAATATTAACCACTCCAGGAGGAAAACTTTCTTGAAAAGCTTTAAGCAAAGGAGCTATCAATAGAACACCGTGTTTGGCGGGCTTAAAAATGGCTGTGTTCCCCATGATAATGGCGGGAATAAGCAAGCAAAAAGTTTCATTTAAAGGATAATTATAAGGCCCTAAACAGAGTACCACCCCCAAAGGACCCCGACGGATGTGCGCATACACACCCCCTTGCATATCAAACTTGGCTCCCTTACGGTCTAAGTTTTTATAGGCGTCTATGGTGTCATAAATGTAGTCTACCGTACGATCAAATTCTTTGTAGGAATCCGATTTGTTTTTACAAATCTCCCACATCAGTAACTTGACTACCTCTTCGCGATGCGTTTTCATCTTCTCGACAAAAATCTCCATACACTTTAGACGTTCTCCAACTTTCATTGTAGGCCAAAGTCCTTGGCCGCGGTTGAATGCTTTTTCAGCTGCTTCTAAAGCTTCCAGAGCCGTGTCCGTTTCCATGTCTGGAATAGTCCCTAAAAGCGTGGGTTGCCCCTCAGTGGGGATCACAGAATAGACTTCAGAAGTTGCGCCTTTCCATTTTTTGATTTTTCCATTGATGAGGTATTCGTCACAAGCCAAGGGCTGCACTTGAAATTCCTCTGGGATCTGAGTTGTAATCGTATTCATTTCTTTTTCTTTTATGTAGCAAGGTTTAGATTAAAAACTGAAACAAACTTTGTTTGTCGTTTAGGTAATCGAATTTGAAGTTATGTTTTTTCATTCGTTCTACCAAAAGCGATAAATCTGTCGCTTCTTGTAATTCAATTCCGACTACTGCTGGTGCAGTGTTTCGGAAGTTTTTTTTTGAAAATTCAAAATGGGTAATATCGTCTTTGGGTCCTAAAATTTGGGTAACAAACTGTTTTAAAGCTCCGGAACGTTGTGGAAAATCAACCAAAAAGTAATGCTTTAATTTAGAATACATCAAAGCGCGTTCCTTGATCTCGGGCATCCGAAAAACGTCATTGTTTCCCCCACATACCAAAACCCCTACGGACTTATTTACAAAGAGGTCTCCAAGGAGGTCTAGAGCTGCAATAGCGAGCGCTCCTGCAGGTTCAGCTACAATTCCGTCTTTATTGTAAACCTCTAAAATTGTTTGACAAATTTTTCCCTCTGGAACCAAGACTACCTGATCTAAGTGGGACTTACAAATTTCGAAGGCCAATTTCCCAACCTGACGTACGGTGGCTCCGTCTACAAAACCATCCATCTCCTTTAGAGTCACGCGCTTTCCCAAATCGAGCGCCCGTTTCATGGACGGTGCTCCTTCTGGTTCTACACCGATGATTTTTGTCTCGGGAGACTGCTCTTTCAAAACCGTTATTATACCAGAAACCAAACCGCCTCCCCCAATAGGGACCAATAGATAATCATACGCTTTGCTGCGTTGCTCCAGCATTTCGAGAGCCACGGTTGCTTGACCTTCTATAACTGTGGCATCGTCAAAAGGATGAATAAACGTCTTTTGGTCATTTTTAGCTGCTTGAAGTGCGATTTTTTGACAAGCGTCATAGGTATCTCCAACCAAAATAACCTCAACATAATCCCCTCCAAACCGATGTACTTGAGTAACCTTTTGCTGAGGGGTCGTAGCAGGCATATAAACCTCCCCTTTTATCTCTAATTTTTGACAAGAAAAAGCAAAGCCTTGCGCGTGATTTCCAGCGCTGGCACAAACAATTCCAGATTGAAGGTCTTTCTTGTTTAAAGATGAGATTTTGTTGTAGGCCCCACGAATTTTAAACGATCGTACCTGTTGCAGGTCCTCTCTTTTTAAAAAGACTGTAGCTTGGATCAAATCAGACAAACGCTTGTTGTACTCCAAGGGAGTGACGCGCGTCAACCCATTGAGCCGTTCCGCTGCTTTATGTACACCTCGTAGTGAGGGTAAGTGCGACATTATACGATTTTTTTCATGGCTGTCATCGAAGCCCGAAGTTCGTAACCGATCATCTCTACAGGGTGATAGCGGATGATTTCATTAATATCAATTAATTGTTTGTTATCCACACCCTGATCGTTTACGGAAAGTCCTTTTCCAATCACATCACTTTTGATTTCTTTCATAAAATCTTTGAGTAATGGTTTGGCTGCATGATCAAATAAATAACACCCGTACTCCGCAGTATCTGAAATGATACGGTTCATTTCAAATAATTTTTTTCGTGCAATGGTATTGGCTATCAGCGGAGTTTCATGAAGGGATTCGTAGTAAGCAGATTCCTCTTTAATTCCCGCCGCTACCATCGTATCAAATGCGAGTTCTACTCCAGCACGAACAAAGGCAACCATCAAAATACCGTGGTCAAAAAAGGCTTGCTCTGAAATTTCTTGGTCAGTAATCGGTGTTTTTTCAAAAGCGGTTTCTCCTGTCGCTGCACGCCAAGTCAATAAATTTTTATCGTCGTTCGCCCAATCTTCCATCATGGTTTTTGAAAAATGTCCAGACATGATATCGTCCATGTGCTTTTCAAAAAGGGGAGTTAAAATAGATTTGAGTTGTTCAGAAAGTTCAAACGCTTTAACTTTAGCAGGATTGGACAACCGATCCATCATGTTGGTAATCCCTCCGTGTTTTAAGGCTTCTGTGATGGTTTCCCAACCGTATTGAATAAGTTTCGCCGCATAACTAGGATCCACTCCTTCTTCTACCATTTTGTCAAAACTCAAAATAGAACCCGTTTGAAGTACACCACAGAGAATGGTTTGTTCTCCCATTAAATCTGACTTTACCTCGGCTACAAAAGAAGACTCCAATACTCCAGCGCGGTGTCCTCCTGTAGCGAACGCATAAGCTTTTGCCTGAGTTAAACCGTGCCCTTGGGGATCGTTTTCTGGGTGAACAGCAATGAGGGTAGGAACTCCAAAACCTCTTTTATATTCTTCACGAACTTCAGAACCTGGACATTTGGGCGCAACCATGATTACAGTCAAATCTTCACGAACTTTCATTCCTTCTTCCACAATATTAAACCCGTGTGAATAAGAAAGCGTGGCCCCTTTTTTCATTAAAGGCATTACTTCATTAACCACAGGCGTGTGGTTTTTATCGGGCGTTAAATTGATCACGACATCAGCAGAAGGAATTAATTCTTCATACGTTCCTACTTTAAAATCATTGCTTGTTGCATTTACGAAAGAAGCTCTTTTTTGCTCTATAGCCCCTTTTCTTAGGGCATATGAAATACTGAGTCCTGAATCGCGCATGTTCAAACCTTGATTTAAACCTTGAGCGCCACAGCCCACAATTACAATATTTTTACCCTCAAGGGCAGCTATTCCGTCTTCAAATTCTGAGGCTTCCATGAATCGGCATTGACCCAGTTGGTGCAGTTGGTCTCTTAATGATAATTGGTTGAAGTAATTTGACATAATTAGTTGTTGTTTTTAAATGAATCTAATATTTCTGAAATTCCCATTTTCGCTTTGGTAACTGAAATGCGTCCCGATCGAACAAATTGCAACAGCCCATAGGGTGCTAAGTCTTTCCGCAATTGTTCGGTTTCTTCTCTAAAGCCTGTTTTTTCAATCACAAAAAACTCAGGAGATACCGTCACAATAGTCGCATGACTGGATTTAATGATATTCTGAATGTGTCGCTCTTCGAACAAAGAACTCGATTTTACTTTGTAGAGTGCATTTTCCTGAAAGATCGTTTCCTCATCCGTATGGTAAAACGCTTTGATCACATCTACCTGCTTTTCGATTTGTTGTACAATTTTCCGAACCCGTTCGGCATCGGAGTGTACCACTATTACAAAACGAAAAACATCGGGTATTTCTGAGGCAGAAGTGGAAAAGCTTTCCAAATTAATATGACGTTTTAGAAAGATTGCAGAAATACGGTTCAGCAAACCAATATTATTCTCTGCATAAACTGAAATGGTATAGATCGTATTTTCCATTCTACTCTAATCTTATATCTGAAACACTGGCTCCTGAAGGTATCATTGGGAAGACATTGTCTTCTTTCTCTACGCATACTTCAAGGAAATAAGGCTCTTTAGAGGCCATCATTTCTTTTACTGCAGCGTCCAGTTCTTCTCTTTTCTTTACTCGTTTTGCTTTTATTCTAAAACCTTGAGCGATGGTCACAAAGTCTGGGTTCACCATCTCTGTAGAGGCATAGCGTTTGTCAAAAAATAATTGCTGCCACTGACGTACCATCCCGAGGAAATCATTGTTTAAAACCACAATTTTCACAGCAATTTGCTGTTGGTAAATGGTTCCCAGTTCTTGAATGGTCATTTGGTACCCCCCGTCTCCGATCACAGCGACAACCTCCCGATGGGGAGCTCCCATTTTAGCACCGATAGCTGCGGGAAGGGCAAAACCCATCGTTCCCAAGCCTCCTGAGGTTACATTACTTTTGGATTGGCTAAACTTTGCATAACGACAGGCTACCATTTGGTGTTGTCCTACATCCGTAACAATCACGGCATCATTCTTAGAATGTTTGTTGATCATCTCCACGCTTTCACCCATGGTCAATCCCTCTTTCTTTGGTAACAAATCCGATTTGATGACCTTATCGTATTCGATTTTATCCAAGGCGTCAAAACGGGCAATCCAATCGGGATACGTTTTGGGTTTGATGCGTTTGTTTAACTCCTGAAGTGAAATTTTACAGTCTGCATGTAAGGTTACATCTACCGTTACATTTTTATTGATCTCGGCAGGATCCAGTTCCAAATGAATGATTTTAGCCTGTTTGGCGTAGGTGTTCAAATCTCCTGTGACACGGTCGTCAAACCGCATCCCAATAGCGATTAGCAAATCGCATTCATTGGTGAGTAAATTCGGTGCATAATTTCCGTGCATTCCCACCATTCCCCGATTAGATGGATGGTCAGTAGAAAGCGCTGAAAGCCCTAAAATAGTCCAAGCTGCTGGTATTCCAGAGGTTTCCAAAAAGGTTTTAAACTCTTCTTCTGCATTTCCTAAAATAACCCCTTGCCCCCAAACTACAAACGGTTTTTCAGCTTGATCGATTAATTCCAGTGCCTGTTCCAAATCTGTACTGGAAAGTTTAGGATAAGGAGCGTAACTACGAATCCCAGTACACTTTTCATAGGTGAAATCAAAAGTGTCAAACTGGGCGTCTTTGGTGATGTCAATCAATACGGGACCGGGTCTTCCTGAACGTGCGATATAAAAAGCTTTGGCCATGATTTCAGGAATTTCACTGGCCTTTGTAATTTGGTAGTTCCACTTGGTTACAGGAGTAGAGATTCCAATAATATCCGTTTCCTGAAACGCATCCGAGCCCAAAAGATGGGAAGCTACCTGTCCTGTAATACAGACCATGGGGGTAGAATCGATTTGCGCATCGGCAATACCGGTTACTAAATTGGTAGCTCCCGGACCTGAAGTTGCTATCGCCACACCTACTTTCCCAGAAGTACGAGCAAATCCCTGTGCCGCATGAGTGGCTCCTTGCTCGTGTCTTGTGAGTACATGGTGTAATTGATCTTGAAATTTATACAGTTCGTCGTAAACTGGCATAATAGCGCCCCCAGGATATCCGTAGATTAAGTCGGCACCTTCTGCCAATAGGCAGCGCACTACGGCTTCTGCACCCGAAATATGCAAGGGTTTTGCTTGGGTCTGGGTTGCTTTTACTTTTGTTTTTGTTTCCATACTTCTTAGGAATCAGTAACACAACCTTCTGAGGCTGTCGCTACGCTTTTTATGTATTTATAGAGTACGCCTTTTTCAAATTTGTAGGGAGGCTGAACCCATTGGGCTTTTCGCTCCGCTAGTTCGTTTTCACTTAACGCTACACTGATTGTATTGTTTTCCGCATCGATGGTAATTTCATCTCCGTCTTGGACTAATCCTATCGCTCCTCCTTCTTGTGCCTCGGGCACAATGTGGCCTACCACAAAACCGTGAGTTCCTCCAGAGAACCGTCCGTCTGTAATGAGTGCCACACTTTTTCCTAAACCTACACCCATGATGGCTGAAGTAGGTTTTAGCATTTCTGGCATCCCAGGACCGCCTTTGGGTCCTTCGTAGCGAATGACCACAACTTCACCCGCTTTTACTTTCCCGTTTTTAATTCCGTCATTGGCAGCAAATTCCCCGTCAAAAACACGCGCGGGACCTTTAAACAGTAAGCCCTCTTTTCCAGTGATTTTGGCCACCGAGCCTCCTTCGGCTAAATTGCCCTTTAAAATTCGGAGGTGACCTGTCGGTTTGATCGGCTGATCGATGGGGCGAATGACATCTTGGTTTTCTTTTAAACTAGGAACCTCAGCGAGGTTTTCTGCTAACGTTTTTCCAGTAACGGTGATGCAATCTCCGTGAAGCATTCCCAATTCTAGCATGTATTTTAACACAGCCGGGACACCCCCTACGGCGTGCAAATCCTTCATCAAATACTTACCGCTGGGTTTTAAGTCGGCTAAAAAAGGAGTGGTATCGCTTATTTTTTGAAAATCGTCTAGAGTCAAATCGATTTCGGCCGCTTTTGCAATGGCTAAAAAATGTAACACGGCATTGGTAGATCCTCCCAAAACGGCAATCAAACGCAATGCATTTTCCAAAGACTTTCGCGTTACGATGTCTCGGGGTTTTAAATCGTTTACAAGAAGATTTTTTAGATGGGCACCCAGCGCCTCACATTCTTCTTTCTTGTCTTTACTTACGGCAGGGTTTGAAGCATTGTATGGCAACGCCATCCCGCAAGCTTCTATGGCAGAGGCCATCGTATTGGCTGTGTACATTCCTCCACAAGCTCCCGCTCCAGGGCAGGCGTTGCGAATCACATTCTTGTACTCTTTTTCATCTATGGTACCAGCTACTTTTTCTCCCCAAGCTTCAAAAGCAGAAACCACATCCAGTTCTTTGTCGTTGTGACAACCGGCGGCTATAGTCCCACCGTAAACCAAAATAGATGGGCGATTCAAACGCAGTAAAGCCATCAAAGCTCCAGGCATGTTTTTATCGCATCCCACTACCGTTACCACTCCGTCATAAGACATGGCCTGAACCACGGTCTCTACAGAATCGGCTATGATGTCTCTGGAGGGTAAAGAAAAACGCATCCCAGGGGTTCCCATAGAAATTCCATCACTTACCCCAATGGTGTTGAACACCAAACCAACGAGTTCTTGTGTATTGATCCCGTTTTTAATGTGTTGAGCAAGATCGTTCAGATGCATATTACACGGATTGCCTTCGTAGCCTGTAGAAGCAATCCCAATCAAGGGCTTTTCAAAGTCTTCATCGGTCATCCCAATAGCGTGTAACATCGCTTGTGCAGCGGGCTGCGTGGGATCTTGGGTGACGGCTTGGCTGTACTTGTTGAGCTTCATTGATTTATTTTGTTTAACGAATATAATTTTTGTTTAATGCTTTATTTCTGTTGAATCAAAATGTCTCTTATATTCAAAGGAGAATATTACCAGCTAACATGTTGATTATCAAATTATTTTAATTCATTTTTTAATACATTCAAACCTTATAAAAAGGGTGCAGTTTTTTTCTAGTATCTTTAAACCCAAAAAAGAAAACAAAGCTATGAATTCCTCAATGATTACCGACCTAAAGGAGGCTCATTATCAATTTTTTAAAGCACATAAAAAACAATCCCTCAAGGTTCGTATCGATCATCTCAAAAAATTAAAGAAAGTGCTCAACGAAAAGGAGCAAGACATTTTTAATGCTTTGGATCGGGATCTTAAAAAGCCCGTTTTTGAGTCCTTTACCAGCGAACTTTTGATGGTCCAGAAAGAAATCGACGCTTTTATAAAAAATCTAAAAGAATGGGCCGCCCCCAAACGGGTTTCGGGGAGTTTGCTCAATTTTCCCTCTCAAGATTTTCTCTTGTCCGAACCCTATGGAACGGTACTGATGATCTCCCCGTGGAACTATCCTTTCCAACTTACTATGGCTCCTTTGGTGGGTGCTGTGGGTGCCGGAAACACTGTAGTTTTAAAACCCTCAGAATCTGCACCCCATACTTCAAAAGTTTTGATTGACATTCTCAGCGCTGTATTTCCAAACGATTGGGTCAGTGTAGTAGAAGGAGATGCTCAAGTGGCGCAAGCCTTACTGAAAGAACGCTGGGATTATATTTTTTATACGGGAAGTACACAAGTAGGTAAAATTGTTGCCAAAGCAGCGGCTGAACACTTGACTCCTGTCACACTAGAACTCGGAGGAAAAAGCCCTTGCGTAGTGGACGGTACTGCTCCCCTGCAAAAGACTGCCCGACGGATTGTCTGGGGCAAGTTTTTAAACTGTGGACAGACGTGTATCGCCCCCGATTACGTTTTGGTCAAGTCCGAACACAAAGACGCTTTAATTCAAGCCCTAATCGAAGAAATCGAAAAGGCTTTTGGAGTCGATGCCCAAAACTCGAAAGATTACGGTCGCATCATACACGAAAAACACTTTAAAAAACTGGAAGCTGATCTGAAAAATCAAAAAACCATCTATGGAGGTAAAACAGTAGCCAAGGAGTTGTTTTTTGGTCCTACCCTTGTGGATCAGCCCGCTATGGACAGTTCCTTAATCCAAGATGAAATTTTTGGTCCCATTTTACCGATCCTTAGCTATGATACTTTGGAGGACATTGACGAAGTACTGACTGAATTAAAAAATCCTTTGGCTTTTTATGTCTTTAGTCAAAACAAAAAATTCATCAACACCTTGATCCAAAACTATCCCTTTGGTGGGTCAGTTGTAAACGATGTCTTAGTGCATTTCACCAATCCCAAACTTCCCTTTGGAGGAATTGGAAATAGCGGTGTAGGAGCCTATCACGGAAAGTATAGTTTTGATTTGATGAGCCATACCAAACCGGTAGTGAAACGCTCGTTTTGGCTTGACTTGCCCCAACGTTACGCCCCCTACCCCAAGTCGATTTCCCTACTAAAAAATATTTTAAAACGCGTTTAGCTATGAAAGAGAAAACTGTAAGTGATGCTGTAAATTTTAGAAGATCTGTACGGGTTTACGATCCTGAAAAAACCATTGACACGGAAAAAGTCAAAAAATGTATCGAACAAGCCACCTTGGCACCTTCCAGTAGTAACCTTCAATTGTGGGAGTTTTACCACATCCAATCTGAGGAGTTTTTAAAAGAGGTCGCCAAAGTTTGCTATAACCAACCCGCAGCCAAAACAGCTCAAGAGTTGGTAATCCCTGTGGTGCGTCTCGATCTATGGCAGCAACGCATTCAAGCCAATGTGGATTTTATTAAAAAATCCAATGCAGGAAAGGAGCAAAAAAAAATCCAGGGAGCCCTCGATTACTATCAAAAAACCATTCCTAAATTGTACCGAGGGTCGCAAAAAATTACCGGTTTTCTCAACAGCTTAAAAAGTAACTGGGACGGTCGGAAAAAAGTGACCTACCGCGAAGTCAAAGCTGGAGACCTCAGAGTGGTGGGTCATAAAAGTACGGCCTTAGCCGCTCAAAATTTTATGGTAAGTATGGCGGCATTTGGCTACGATACCTGCCCCATGGAAGGTTTTGACTCGGTACGCCTAAAAGCACTACTCCAGCTTCCCAAAGCGGCAGAAATCAGTATGGTCATCGGTTGTGGGCTTCGCAAGGAAAAGGGAGTTTATGGCGATCGTTTTCGCATTCCCTTTGAAGAGGTGTATTTTAAAAAATAAGATTTCTACCCCATCCACCCCTCTCGGTCCAAACTTCGGTATTGGATGGCTTCGGCGATATGAACGGATTGTACAGCTGTAGCTGCTTCCAAATCAGCTATAGTACGCGCCACTTTTAGGATACGGTCATACGCCCGTGCGGAAAGCGACAAACGTTCCATGGCTTTTTTTAATAAATCCGAAGACGTAGGATCCAATTTGCAATACTTGCGGATTTGACGGGTATTCATCTGGGCATTGTAGTTGATGTTGGGATGCGCTTCAAAACGCAGGGTTTGGAGTTCACGAGCGGCGGTAACCCTTTTGCGAATGGACTCGGAAGACTCCTCAGCTCGGGTATCGGAAAGTTTTTCAAAAGGGACGGGTTCCACCTCGATATGAATGTCAATTCGGTCTAGCAGCGGCCCCGATATTTTCCCCATATAGCGTTGCATTTCGGTTGCAGAGGGTCCTAGTTTGGAATAAGGGTCTGTAAAGTAGCCTGTGGGACTGGAGTTCATACTGGCCACCAACATAAACGAAGCGGGATAGGTTACTGTAAACTTCGCTCGTGAGATGGTCACCTCTCGATCTTCCAAGGGTTGATGCATAACCTCCAAGACAGAACGTTTAAACTCAGGGAGTTCATCTAAAAACAGGACTCCATTATGCGCCATGGAGATCTCCCCAGGCTGGGGGTAAGCTCCTCCTCCAACCAGTGCCACATCGCTAATGGTATGGTGCGGCGACCGAAAAGGGCGTATGCTAATCAAGCCTTTGTTTTTCACTTTACCCAATACAGAATGAATTTTTGTGGTTTCTAGGGCTTCCTGCAAGTTCATCGGGGGAAGAATACTGGGTAGGCGTTTGGCAAGCATGGTCTTCCCTGCCCCGGGGGGACCAATAAGAATGATATTGTGTCCTCCTGCCGCTGCAATTTCCATACAGCGTTTGATCCCCTCCTGCCCTTTGACATCGGAAAAATCGTGTTCGGGATATTTCAGTTGTTTTTGAAACTCTTTTCGCGTATCGACTACCACAGGCTGGAGTGCCTTTTTTTGGTTAAAAAAATCAATGACTTCCTCCAAATGCGAAACGCCATAGACATTGAGGTCTTTGACAATCGCAGCCTCCATCGCATTTTCTGCGGGCAAGAGAAATCCACTAAATCCGTCTTTAAGGGCTTGGATTGCGATGGGTAAGGCCCCTTTGATGGGTCGGATACTGCCGTCCAGTGCCAGTTCACCCATAATGATATAGGACTCAATATTGGGCGCACTGATTTGTCCTGAGGCGGCAAGAATACCTAGGGCTAGGGGCAGATCATAGGCGGATCCTTCTTTGCGTAAATCGGCAGGCGCCATATTGATCGTAATCTTTTTACCGGGCAATTTGTAACCAATATTGGTTAGTGCTGCCGCAATGCGGTAGTTGCTCTCTTTGATGGCATTGTCGGGCAGGCCTACCAAGTGGTAGCCAATTCCACCCGCAATATTCACTTCAATAGTGATCAAACTGGCTTCTACATCAAAAACAGAGGATCCGAAAACAGAGATAAGCATAGTATCGATTTGGTTCTTCTAAAATACAGTTTTAACTGAAACTAACTTTATTTTGAATTCACTTTTGAATTGAATCCTTTCATCAGACCTATAGTTCCGTTTGTTCTATCTTAAAATAAAAACTGTTTTTGTGCTTTTAACTTTATAGAATCAGCGAGTTGCTTGTCCGAAAAAGCCGAATCAAATTTTTAAAAAACAGCACGGCTCAGGTTAATACCATTAAAATTTAAAATAGTTCGCCTTGGGTGTTGTAGGTCGGTTTGACAAACCTGTTTCTAACCAAATGCGAAAGGTATCGACATCGGTGTATTGGATGGGTACATTTAGCAACGTTCCCTCGGGAGTCATTTGAATGTAAAAGGGTTGGGAAGCCGTGTTGAAGTTGATCGCCTGAAAGGTCGCCCATTTTTTTCCCACAGTATTGATTCTTTTGATGCGTCCGTCGGGGTATTGAAAATCAAATTGGTCGGCATCAGCCAAGGCTTTACGGTCATCAACATAAAGGGAAATGACAATAAATTCATCTCTTAAAAGGGGATATACATCGGGGTCAGACCAAACGTTTTCTTCCATCTTTCGGCAATTGACACATGCCCAGCCCGTAAAATCCAAAAGAATCGGTTTTTCTTGGGAACGAGCCGCAGCTACCCCTGTTTCAAAATCTTTATAACAATCCAAACCTAGTGGACAATCGGAATCTTGAGCTCGCAAACTGTAAAACTCAGGAGGGGGAAAACCACTTAAGATTTTAAGGGTATTTTCTTTGGCAAACAGTCCATTGATCAAAAACCCACTAAAGAGAAGCGTGACCATCCCCAATAAAAGTCGCAGTTTGTGGATTGGAGCTTTCGTCTCATTTTTAAAACGAAACAGTCCGAAAAGATAGAGTGTTAAAGCCAATGAAATTAAAATCCAAATGGTGATAAAAGTTTCTCTTTTTAACAGTCCCCAATGTGCGACCAAATCAGCATTAGAAAGGAATTTTAATGCCAAAGCCAATTCTAAGAATCCCAACACTACCTTTACTGTGGTCATCCAACTTCCCGATTTGGGTAGTGCTTTCAGCGTATTTGGAAACAAAGCAAACAGACCAAAAGGCAAACCCAAAGCAATTCCAAAACCGAGCATTCCTATGGACAATTGCATCGCACCCCCCTCTGCTGTAAGGGAACCCGCAAGTAAGGAGCCCAAGATGGGTCCTGTACAAGAAAATGAAACAATGGCAAGGGTCAACGCCATAAAAAAGATGCCCAATATTCCGTTTACGGCAGACGCTTGATCCGTCTTATTTCCCCAACGGGTGGGCAGGGTCAATTCGTAGAACCCAAAAAAGGAAAATGCAAAAAACACAAAGACTGTAAAAAAGAGTAGATTCAAGTAAACATTGGTCGCCAGCGTATTTAAAATCTCTGGATTTAGAGAATCAATAAAATGAAACGGCAGACTCAACAAACCATAAATCAAAACGATAAAAAAAGCGTAGGTTAACGCATTCACAACTCCGCGTGCTGAAGAAGTGGCCTGCTTGAGGAAGAATGAAACCGTGAGTGGGATCATGGGAAAGACACAAGGGGTCAACAAAGCCAACAGCCCTCCAAAAAAGCCCAATAAAAAAATAGTAAAATACGAATAGGTTCCTTCCTTTACTTCGGTACTTTCCAAATAATCCCTGCCCGATAGTTTTAGTTTTAAAGCTTCGGAACGACGCTTACTGGCTTCATCTATTTGCTGTACGGCAACGGATTCTGATCCGTCCAATACAAAACGAAAATTCTCCGTTCTAAAAATACAGAGTTCGTCATCACAAGCTTGGTAATTTACTTCTACCTCAAGTATTTTCAAGTCAGGATCCAAAAGTTCTATTTGTTGGGTAAAGACAGCTTGATTATTAAAAAAGGTAAGGTCCATTTCAAAAACTGAATCATAGGCAACCACTGAAGGACTTTCTTCTACTGGCCCTAGACGTTGGAACGATTCGTTCTCTTTAAAAATAAATTCGGTAGGAATGGCCCCATCGGGATCCGATTGCTGGGAATACAAATGCCATTTAGGAGCAATACGCGCTTCAAATGAAAGTGTGATTAAATTCGCTTCTGTACGTTCCCATCCTGATTGCCATTCTACTGGCTCGTCGATTTGGGCGCTCAGCAGCGTACTCCATAAAAATAATCCCAACCACTTCTTCATTTCTTAGTGCGCATTAGTAGTTTATTTTGAGTTTGAGCGGTTGCAATAAAACGTCGATCACAACGCCGTCCTACAACCCAAACGATTTGATCTTGAGAACAAAACAACCATTGTTTTTCCTTTTCTATCAAAGAATACTTTTCATCTTTAAAAAATTTACTCAGCAGTTTTTTGCCTTTCATTCCCGTGGGACAAAAATAGTCGCCTTTCTTGTACTTTCTTAAAGTCAACGGGTTTTTTAACAGGTCTTTGTTTAAAAAGGCTTCCTGTGCTTCCCATTGTTGTTGGATCGGGGCTTCCACAATATTCCATTCTAAGTCTAGGGGAAGTTTTTGATTTGGTTTTTCTAAATCGACAGTTAATTCTACAAATTTTTCTTCAGATACTGGAGTTAATAGGAGTTGTTCTCGGTCTCGAATCAATCGATGTGAACTACTAACCAATTGTTTTCCAGAACTAGCGTGGAGTAACTTCTGAACTTCTTTTGTTTCAAAACCAAAAGGAGCAAACCAATGATGCAAACAAAAATTCAAAGGGCGCTGTTCCTTTAATTGCTGAACTTCTATAGCAAATACACCCTGCTGCTCGTTGAAAATTTTAGCCTTTAATTGATCCAGTTGGTGCGACATAAATTCCTCTGCTTCAGTAAGGTGGCTTAGGGTATCTTTAAAGTTTTCAAGAGCTTGAGGTTTTAGCTCCTCTAGCGGAGTCACGACTTGATGCCGAATTTTATTTCGCAAATACGCATCCGTCTGATTGGAAGCGTCTTCTCGCCATGGGATGTTGTGTAATGCGGCATAATTCAGGATTTCTTTTTTAGAACTCTTCGCTAATGGACGAATAATATTCTGGGTTTGAGGAATCCCCAACAAACCTGAAATTCCCGTACCTCGAGTCGTATTGATTAAAAAAGTTTCCAACTGATCATTCAAATGGTGTGCTGTAACCAATACGTCTATTCCTTGTAGCTCCATCAACTGTTGAAACCACTCATAACGCAATTCGCGCGCTGCTTCTTGTGTACTTTTTTTAAAACTTTCTTTGTAGGAATTTGTGTCAAAAGTCTTTATGTAAAAGGGGATTTCTTGCTTCAAACACCAGGCTTTCACAAACTCTGCGTCTCCATTACTGGCCTCTCCTCGCAGTTGAAAATTGCAGTGGGCAACGGAAAAATTCATTCCTTTTTTAAGTAATATATACGCTAAAACACAGCTGTCCACTCCTCCACTGTGAGCCAAAAGCACGGATTTATTTTGTAGTCCATTAAGTTGGAGCGCTAGCGTATTCATTGCGATTTTTAAGTTTTACAAAGTTAAGCATTCACCCATTACTCGATATTCTTTTAAGAAAAGACTTATTTTTTTTTGTGAAATAAAATTTTTAATGGACTTTTGTACTCTATGTTTGAAACGACAACATATAATTCAACTAATACTGCCACGACACTTTCGTTGCGCAGTCCGCGTCGTCGCCCCTTGGGGGTGTAACTTTTCTATAGAGTATGGTGTGCCCTGCTCTCTTCTCGAACTCATCTTTTTTTTTATCACATTTTACTAAATATGAAAATTTTACGCGCAAAAGCGGAACATATTATATATTCTAAGGCAATAAGTCTCTGCATCGATGAGTCTGCCAAAATACGGGGTACTGGAATTGCCCGACGAACCCCCGAGTACATCGCAACCAAAATAGAAAACGGAAATGCGGTCATCGCGTTAGAAGAGGACCAGTTTGCAGGTTTTTGCTATATCGAAGTTTGGGGACACGGAAAGTATGTAGCGCATTCTGGGCTTATCGTAGCACCAGATTTTAGAGGAAAAGGACTAGCTCGAAAAATCAAAAAAGAAGTTTTTGAACTTTCCCTAGAAAAATATCCCGATGCCAAAGTATTTGGAATTACTACAAGTATGCCCGTGATGAAAATCAACTACGAACTGGGGTATCAACCAGTTCATTTTTCAGAATTGACGGATGATCCCGAATTTTGGAAAGGCTGTCAAACCTGTAAAAACTATGATATCCTTACCCGAACCGAGCGACAAATGTGTCTCTGTACTGGGATGCTCTACGATCCCGCAAAAAAAAAGACCTGACAAAAAACAATTGATAAATACGTGTTAGAACACCTAAAAAAATTAAATTAAGCTACTCGCGAAAAACAAATAAAATGGAAAAGGAAAAACTAGTACTAGCCTACAGTGGAGGATTGGATACTTCATACTCCCTAAAAAAGCTATCCCAAGAAAACTACGAAGTGCATGCGGTAAGTGTCAATACGGGAGGGTTTTCTATAGAAGAAATCGACACGATCGAGAAAAAAGCCTACGAGATGGGTGCCTTTACCTACAAAAACATCAATGCATTACAAGCGTTTTACGATCAAATTGTGAAGTATTTGATTTTTGGAAATGTTTTGAAAAACAATACCTATCCCCTCTCGGTCAGTGCAGAACGGATCATTCAAGCAGTAGAAATTGTTCACTATGCGAAGTCGATAAAAGCAAAATATATTGCCCATGGCAGCACAGGGGCTGGCAATGACCAAGTACGGTTTGATCTAATTTTTCAAATTTTAGCCCCTGAAGTTGAAATCATTACCCTGATACGAGATCAACAACTGTCGCGAGAAGATGAAATTGCATATTTAAAATCACAAGGAATTGATGTGCCTTGGGAAAAGGCGAAATACTCCATCAATCAAGGTTTGTGGGGCACCAGTGTAGGAGGTGCTGAAACCTTGACTTCAAACGAAGCACTTCCCGATTCAGCCTATCCCAGTTCTCTGACAAAGACCACACCTGAAGATTTAGAATTGGAGTTCAAGTCTGGAGAATTAATCGCTGTAAACGGGCAAAGTGGAACCCCTATAGCTTTAATTCAACAACTACAGGAATTGGCAAAAGGCTTCGCCATTGGTCGTGACATCCACGTAGGAGATACCATCATCGGAATTAAAGGAAGAGTCGGTTTTGAAGCGGCAGCCCCTTTACTCATTATAAAAGCACACCACCTTTTAGAAAAGCATACCCTAAGTAAATGGCAGCAACACCAAAAAGAACAACTCGCCAGCTTTTACGGCATGCAATTGCACGAAGGGCAGTACTTAGATCCTGTCATGCGAGATATGGAAGCGTTTCTGGAAAATAGTCAAAAAAAGGTCAGCGGTACCGTTTTTCTAAAGTTGCATCCCTATCGATTCGAGCTTTTGGGGATCGCATCCCCCCATGATTTAATGCAAGCGGAATTTGGAAGCTACGGAGAAATGAACAAAGGCTGGACTGCCGATGAGGCGAAAGGTTTTATTAAACTCACCGCCAATGCTTCGAAAATATACCAACATTTAAATAAGAATAGATGAAAAAAGTAGGCATTATTGGAGGTTCGGGATATACCGGTGGAGAACTCATTCGATTGGTACTCCAGCACCCCGCTTTGGAGCTGGAGTTTGTGTACAGCACCACCAGAGCAGGAAAACCACTAACCCATGCACATCCCGATCTTTTGGGAAGCACAACACGTAAATTTACGGATCAAGTCAACCCAGAAATTGATGTGGTCTATCTCTGTTTAGGACATGGAAATTCTGTAGCTTTTTTACAAGAACACTCCTTTTCTGATCACACTTTAATTGTAGATTTAGGAAACGACTTTCGATTGAAGGAGGATGCAAATTTTAAAGGAAGAAATTTTGTTTACGGTCTGCCAGAACTTCAAAGAGAAGCAATTGAAAAAGCAAATGCCATTGCCAACCCTGGATGCTTTGCTACGGCATTACAACTCGCCATGTTGCCCTTGGCGAAAAATAACAATCTAAAATCGGATGTGCATGTCCACGCTACTACAGGAAGTACAGGTGCAGGCGTAGGGCTAAGTTCCACAAGTCACTTTAGCTGGAGAAACAATAATTTTTCTTGGTACAAACCTTTTACCCACCAACACCTTGGAGAGATTCATCAAAGTTTGGAACAACTCCACAGTAGCCCGAAAATTCATTTTTTACCCCATAGAGGAGATTTTACAAGAGGGATTTTTGCCACGGTCTATACCGAATACGAAGGGAGTTTGGCAGAAGCCCAATCACTTTTTCACGACTTCTACAAAACCCATCCGTTTACCCATGTTTCTAAAGAGGAAATCAGTTTAAAATCGGTGATCAACAGCAACAACTGTTTTCTTCATTTACACAAGCATGAAAACTTGTTATTAATAACTAGTATACTAGATAACTTAATTAAAGGAGCTTCGGGTCAAGCGCTACAAAACACAAATCTCATTATGGGTTGGGAAGAAACCCTTGGACTCCAACTCAAAGCCTCAACTTTTTAAAACAAAAACAATGAAAATAGCCCTTATCGGAACCGGAAATTTAGGATTGAGTATTGCTAAAGGATTAGTAATCAATAATACCTACACGACCTTATCCCTTACAAAAAGAAATTTAGACTCCATAAAATCGTGGACCCAATACAAAAATGTATTTGTAACGTCTGACAACAAGGAAGCGGTAAAGAACGCTGATATCTTAATTCTTGCCGTGCAGCCCAGTCAGTTGGACAGTGTTCTCACAGAGTTAAAACCTTTGTTAGGAGCGCGACACATTTTAATTTCCACTGTTACAGGCTATCCGATCAGCCGGATCGAAGCATTCGTAGGAGAAAAAATATCAATTGTCCGTTCCATGCCCAATACTGCGATTTCAGTTCGTAAATCTATGACCTGCTTGTGTAGTAATGCTCAAGGAAAAAAAACACTAACTGTTGCGGAAGCTATTTTTAATGGTTTGGGAACCTGCCTAATCATTGATGAAAAACTGATGCAGGCCGCTACGGTGCTCTGTGCCAGTGGTATTGCCTTTTGGATGCGCCTAATCCGTGCCACCACCCAAGGGGGAGTTCAATTGGGCTTTGATGCAGATGTCGCTCTAAAAATGTCAATGCAGACTGCCATGGGTGCAGCCAGTTTACTGATAGAATCGGGTACCCATCCCGAAGAAGAAATTGATCGGGTCACTACCCCTAGGGGTTGTACCATTACGGGTCTAAATGAAATGGAGCATCAGGGATTAAGTTCTTCTCTTATCAGAGGATTAAATGCTTCTTTCAATAAAATCAAGGAAATTGCACAACACTAACGAATCCATAGCCAATGAATTTATTTGATGTTTACCCACTTTATCAAGTCCAGCCCACCCGAGCTAAAGATGTGTATGTTTACGATGCTCAAGACAACGAATATTTGGATTTATACGGCGGTCATGCTGTGATTTCCATAGGGCATAGCCACCCGCATTACGTCAAACAAATCAAATCACAACTGGAGCAGATTGCGTTTTATTCTAATGCAATTCAAAATCCGTTGCAACAACAGCTAGCGGATGCCATCGGGGAACACTCGTGTTTACACAACTACCAATTATTTTTGTGTAACAGTGGTGCCGAGGCGATTGAAAATGCACTAAAACTCGCCTCTTTTCACACCCATAAAAAACGAATTATTGCCTTTAAAAATGCATTTCATGGAAGAACGTCTGCTGCAGTGGCGGTAACCGATAATTTAAAAATAAATGCACCTTTAAATCAACAACAAGCCGTTACTTTTTTACCCTTTAACGATGTAACAGCTTTGGAAAAAGAACTCTCAAAGGGCGATGCTTGTGCGGTTATTTTTGAAGCCATCCAAGGGGTCGGTGGACTGGATGAGCCCTCTGAAGAATTTGTCTATGTCATGGAACAACTCTGTAAAAAATACAAGACCTGCCTTATCGCAGATGAAGTACAAGCAGGTTTTGGGAGAACAGGCACCTTTTTTGCCTATCAAAAGTACAACATCAACCCGCACGTAGTGACCATGGCAAAAGGAATGGGAAATGGATTTCCCATCGGTGGGATTTTAGTTCACCCAGAGATCAAAGCTTCCTATGGGCTTTTGGGAACTACTTTTGGAGGAAATCATCTGGCTTGTCAAGCCTCTCTTGCGGTTTTGGATGTATTAAAAAAAGAACGTCTTCAGGAAAAGACACTGTCCTTAGAATCGCATTTTAGAGCTGGAGCTGAAAAAATTCCTGAAATAAAAAAAATTAAAGGTAGAGGATTGATGCTGGGTCTCAAATTTGATTTTGAAGTAGGCGAACTCAGAAAAAAATTAATATACGATCACCACATCTTTACTGGGGGAAGTAGCAATAAAAACCTCATCCGAATTTTACCTCCGCTCACCGTTCAGGAACACCATATTGATTCGTTTTTTACAGCCCTAGAAAAGGCTTTAACTACTATATAATTTGATAAAACTTCCATGAAACAATTTTTAACCTTAGATGATCTTCCTGATTTGGATCGGGCCATAAACGAAGGGATCGCGCTAAAAAAAGAACCCTATAAATGGGAAGCACTAGGAAAACAGAAAACCTTGGGAATGCTATTTTTTAATCCCAGTTTACGAACACGATTGAGTACTCAAAAAGCAGCGCAACAACTTGGGATCAAAACCATGATCATGAATTTTTCCAATGAAGCTTGGGCACTGGAATATGAAGACGGTACCCAAATGAGTGGTTTGCGATCCGAGCACATTAGAGAAGCCGCAGCAGTAATTTCTCAATACTGCGATGTGGTCGCCATTCGGGCTTTTGCCAGTTTAACCGACAAAGAAAAAGACGAGCAAGAACTTGTCTTGAGCAGTTTTATAAAATACGCCACCATTCCTGTTATCAATATGGAAAGTGCCACCGCCCATCCTTTGCAAGCTTTGGCGGACGCCATTACCCTAAAAGAACGCCAACAAAACAAGCGACCTAAAATTGTTTTGACTTGGGCTCCCCACCCCAAAGCGCTACCCCATGCAGTAGGAAACTCTTTTGCTCGTATGATTCAAAAAATTGAGGCTGATTTTGTCATTGCCCAACCCGAAGGTTATGAACTCAATCCAGAAATTACAGGAAATACGCCTTTGGTGTACAATCAAGAAAAAGCATTCCAAGGGGCTGATTTTGTTTATGCTAAAAATTGGTGCTCCTATTCGGACTATGGTAAAATTTTAAAAACGGACGATGAATGGATGGTGACAGCTGAAAAGATGAAGCTTACAAACAAGGCAAAGTTTATGCACTGCCTCCCGATCCGAAGAAATATCGTTGCTGAAGACGCAGTGCTCGATTCCCCAAATTCCTTGGTAATTGAACAAGCGAACAACCGAACGTTTGCCGCGCAAGTAGTACTGAAAAAAATACTGGAACATGGATAAGGTACAACTGGTAAAAATTGGGGGAAACATCATTGAAAATCCTGAACTAGTAGCAGATTTTCTAAAAGATTTTGCTGCACTTAAAGGACCTAAGATTTTGGTTCACGGGGGTGGAAAAGAAGCCACTGCTTTGGCAAAAAAAATGGGTGTTGAAGTAAGCCTCGTAGACGGAAGAAGGATTACCGACGCTGCCAATTTGGAATTGATTACCATGGTCTATGCTGGGAAACTAAATAAATCCATTGTGGCACAACTCCAATCCCTGTCCTGTAACGCTGTGGGGATTACCGGTGCGGATGGAAATGCCTACACTGCCAAAAAAAGAGCGGTTCAAGAGCTGGACTATGGCTTTGTAGGAGACCTTACCCAAATCAATACCGATTTTTTTAAAAACTTACTCCTTCAAAACAACTGCCCCGTTTGCTGTGCGGTTTCCCACGACGGACAAGGACAACTTCTCAACACCAATGCCGATACCATCGCAGCAGCGATTGCCGTCGCCCTTTCCGAACATTTTGAAGTAGTTTTAACTTACTGTTTTGAGAAAAATGGAGTTTTAGAAACTCTTCAAGATGAAAACTCTGTTATCCCTATCATTGACTCTAAAACCTACGGCGAACTGAAAAGCAAAGGCATCATCGCTGAAGGGATGCTACCAAAGCTACACAACTGTTTTGAAGCGTTGGAACAAGGCGTGCAGGAAATCCGAATTGGAGGTCCAAAAATCTTTTCAGAGAATAACCCATTTACTAAAATTCAAAAATAATGCTGACCCAAAACGCCATTACCTTATTACAAGATTTAATTCAAATTGAATCCTTTTCCAAAAAGGAATCCGGAACTGCCCAACGGTTGGAACACTGGTTTGAAGAATACAAGATTCCCTTTCAAAGAAAGGACAACAATTTATGGGCGGTAAACAAAGCTTTTGACTCAAAAAAACCTACACTACTCCTAAATTCACATCACGATACCGTTCTACCCAATCTGGCCTATACGCGAGATCCTTTTGCAGCGGACCTCGTCGACGGGAAGCTTTACGGTTTGGGAAGCAACGATGCGGGGGGCGCTTTGGTTTCCCTCTTGGCTTTGTTTACCCATTATTACGATCATACAGACCCTGCATACAACCTCCTTTTTGTGGCTTCCGCCGAAGAAGAAATTGCTGGAGAAAAAAGCTTGCGCAACTTACTCCCTGACCTTCCCAAGATTGATTTGGCAATTGTTGGAGAGCCTACCTTGATGCACTTAGCCATAGCCGAAAAAGGCTTGGTCGTTTTTGATGTTGTAATCAAAGGGACCCCAAGCCATGCTGCACACCCCAATACGGACAACCCGTTGATGAAGCTCCCAGAAATCATTAAAAAAATTGAAAACCTATCCTTTGAAAAAGTCTCTCCTGTACTGGGTCCTGTGAAGGTGACGCTCACTCAAGTTGAAGCGGGAAGTCAACACAATGTGGTGCCCTCTGAAGTCCAATTGGTATTGGATGTTCGGGTAAATGAATGTTATACCAATACTGAAATTAAAGAACGTATTCAAGCCGCGCTCCCCTGTGAAGTAACCCCTAGATCGCTACGTCTGCAAAGCTCATCAATTGATGAAAATCATCCCCTTGTTCAGGCGGGAAAAAAATTAAGAAGAAACGTCTATGGCTCCCCTACTCTTTCAGATCAGGCGGCATTGAGCTGTCCTTCCTTAAAGTTGGGACCTGGAGACTCTACCCGCTCTCATTCCGCAGATGAGTATATTTATGTAAGCGAAATTGAAGAAGGCATTGCCCTTTATATCGAATTAGTAAAACAAATCCTTTAATTATGAAACTCTGGCAAAAAGGGGCAGCAGCCCATGAAAAAGTAGATCATTTTACGGTGGGTAAGGACCGGGAATACGATTTAGTTCTGGCTCAATACGATTGTCAGGCCTCCAGTGCACATGCTAAAATGTTAGCCAAAATTGGATTGATTCGCTCCGAGGAAGCCGAGCAACTCGTAGCTGTTTTAACCGAGATTCAACAACAGGCAGAAGCGGGCACTTTTACTATTGAAAAGGAATTTGAAGACATGCATTCTAAAATCGAGCACGTCCTTACAGAACGTCTTGGTGATCTAGGGAAAAAGATCCATACCGCCCGTTCCAGAAACGATCAAGTATTGGTGGCGATGCACCTCTATATAAAATATGAATTAGGAGCAATCAAAACCCAAGTCACCGCACTCTTTGATTTACTTCTTTCCTTAGCTGAAAAACACCAAAACGAATTGATGCCTGGCTATACCCATTTGCAAGTGGCCATGCCTTCTTCCTTTGGTTTGTGGTTTTCCGCTTATGCGGAAAGTTTGATCGATGACCTCTACTTTTGGCAAAGTGCCTATAAAATAGCGGATCAAAATCCTTTGGGTAGCGCAGCAGGGTACGGAAGTGCCTTTCCCATTGATCGGGATTTTACTACAAAGGCACTTAATTTTTCCCAACTCAAAATAAATTCTGTAGCGGCACAAATGAGCCGTGGGAAACTGGAAAAAAGTGCTGCTATGGCTTTATCTGCGATAGGAAGTACATTGGCAAAATTCAGCATGGACGTTTGTCTTTATATGGGACAAGACTTTAATTTTATTTCTTTTCCAGACAATTTGACTACCGGCTCTAGTATTATGCCTCATAAAAAGAATCCCGACCTCTTTGAATTGGTACGAGGTAAATGCAATAGTGTACAAGCCTTACCCAATCAGTTGGCCTTGTTGACCAGCAACCTACCCAGTGGCTATCATCGGGAATTACAACTGGCAAAAGGGCCGATTATCGATGCGATCCAAGAAATCAAAGGGTGTCTTGAAATTCTCCTATTCAGTTTACCTACGATACAGGTAGCGAAAGACAGCACTACTCAAAAAAAATACGACTACCTTTTTAGTGTGGATACGCTCAATCAAGAGGTGCTGGCAGGAAAACCGTTCCGAGATGCCTATCGGGACTTAGGTAATGCTATTGAAAAGGGAGAATACCAACCCAACCGAGAAGTAAAACATACCCACCTGGGGAGTATCGGAAATCTTGGTTTAGAGCAAATTAGAGAAAAAATAAAACCTTTTTTATCTTAAAAATCTCGGTAGTTATAGGGAGCTCTATAGGGGCGGTCCAGCATTAAATTGGCTCCAGGATCGTCCACAAATTGTTCACCAACGGGATTCCATTCCAGAGGTCGCTGCAAGGCGTATGCAATGTTGGCCACATTACAAACTGAAGCCGTACGGTGTCCGATTTCCACATCACAAATAGGACGAGTGCGATCTCGAATGGCTTGCAACCAATCTTCGTGGTGATTTTTACTGTGATATACCCGTTTGGCATTGGGAGTCTCAATGGGTTTGTCAGCTAGACTTGCATCGGGATAGGTTTTTAAATATCCCCGACTGATTTCCAAGCGTCCTTCAGTACCGATAAATTGAATCTCGTTGTTGTTTTCGCCCCACTTCGTATGGGTTACCTTAATGCCATTTTCGTAGGTGTAAACCAAACCACTTTCTGAGGGTGAACTAGTAGGTGTAAACTGGACAGGGCCTGTATGGTCTTGATCCAAAGCCCACTGTACAATATCAAACATATGAGCACCCCAGTCGGTAACCATACCTCCTCCGAATGGATAGTAGTCTCGCCACATACCCCAACGTTTGTCTCCAATAGGACATGCCAAATCCTCATGGTACCCTCGGTAGGGGGCGGGACCGATCCACGCATTCCAATCGATGTTTGCAGGTGCCGCTTGGGTTGGTAAATCACAAGATTTATAAGGAGCTCCAATAGCGACTTTTATTTCTTTAATCTCTCCGATGTACCCGTTGCGAATCAGCTCTACGCCATGTCGAAACCGATCCCAAGAACGTTGCATACTTCCCGTCTGAAATACCCTTTGGTACTTCCGGGCAGCATCGACCATGGCTCGGCCTTCTGCTACCGATGCTGAGAGTGGTTTTTCACAATAAATATCTTTTCCCGCTTTGGCAGCATCAACGGCCATTTGGGCGTGCCAGTGATCTGGAGAGGCAATGACTACGGCATCAATTTCTTTTCTGCTGAGCAATTCCCGATACGAAGCCATTTCACTCAACTTTTGTGACGGTTTTTTCTTCTTTGCCAACGCTTTTGAAAAGGCTTCTGAAAACAAGGACATCTTATCTACATCTACGTCGCTTACCGCAGTAACAGCAGCGGCATCATAGTTCACAAAGTTGGTCATCAGACCTCTACCTTGTTTTCCCACTCCGATAAAACCAAGTTGAATTTTGTCGTTGGGGGCCACTCCAGAAAAACCCAGAACATGGCTGGGAACGATACTAAAGACGGAAGCCGTAGCGGCTGATTTTTGAATAAAAGCTCTGCGTTTCATTTATTATAGTTTTTAATATTTAAATGTAACAAAAAAATAGGGGCTGAACTTAGGGATTTTGTAAATTTCAAAATGCCTACTCAAAGTCGTATTGTATTTTTAGATGCCTTACGTGCCTTTGCCATTTTGATGATGCTGCAAGGACATTGGATGAGCGGTTTACTCAATGTGAACCAACTAGACACCACTCATTGGGGTTATCGGTTTTGGTTGTATTGCAGGGGATTTACCGCACCTGCTTTCTTTACCCTAACGGGTTGGGTATTTTGTTTATTGCTATTAAAAAATCCTCTACAAGGAACACAAAACCCAAGAATCAAAAAAGGACTAAAAAGAGGAGCAGAACTTTTGATTTGGGGGTATCTCTTGCGGTTGAATCTTCCTTCACTACTTTATGGCAATATAAATCCTTCTTTTTTTCAACCTGATGTATTGCATATCATTGGACTCTCCCTTTTTATTATCATTCTGATTTATAGTTCATTGTATTTTCTAAAAGAACGATTAGTTTGGATCTTCCTCCTTTTCGGGATTGGAATTTTTATGCTTGAACCATTATACAGAAGTTGGAATTTAGATTTTTTACCTCCTGGAATTTCGGGCTATTTGGTGAAAGGATATGGGGGTGTATTTTATCTATTTCCCTGGCTGGGGTATGTTTTTTGGGGGTGCGCAATTGCCTACTTTTTTAAAAACCGGTACTCCAATTATCAAAAATGGGGAATTGCTTTTATGGCCGTAGGACTGGCACTCATTTTTCATTCCTCTTCTTTTTTTCAGTTCTTAGGAAGTAGTTTTCAAATCTCATTGTTTCAAAAAATAGCCTGGAATAATTTTCTCTTTATCCGCTTGGGCGACGTCTTGGTTCTTCTCGCTCTTTTTATGTTTTTCCAAGCACAGATAAAAGCCAAACTTTGGCGTTTTATTGGAGCACATACCTTGGAACTCTACATAGTGCATTATTTTATTCTTTATGGAAGCATCACTGGCTATGGTGTTTATAAATTTTATGCAAAAGAGTTACTACTGTGGGAAAGCATATTGACCTTACTCTTTTTTCTGGGGGCGTGTATTGGCATCGTTTTTGTTTGGAGAAGAAAAAATCATCACCCATGATTAAAACTTCTTTATACATTTCTATTTTTCTTCTTGTTTTTAATTGCAATCCATCCGAAATCAGTGAAGAGGAAGAATATATTCCTCAAGGCAAAGTACTACGGGTAAATAGTTATACCGAAACTTGTCAAGGATTAATTGAAATGCAATGTTTACTCGTTCAAGAGGGAGATCAAATCGGAACTGATAGGTGGGAATTCTTTTATACTACCATTGACGGTTTTGACTATGAGGAGGGGTTTCTTTACGATTTGGATGTAAAGATCACCGAAATTGAAAATCCCCCAGCCGATGCCTCCTCACTTCGTTATGAACTGATTAAACTCATTGAAAAATTTAGACCCTAGATGTGCAGCGGACGGTTTTCTGTTGCTGCAAGGGCAGCTTCTTTTATCGCCTCTGCATAAGTAGGATGCGAGTGACTCATTCGCGCGATGTCTTCTGCCGAGGCGCGGAATTCCATAGCCGTAACAGCTTCGGCAATCAAATCTGCTGCTCGGGCACCGATCATGTGAACGCCTAGGACCTCATCCGTAGCCGCATCTGCTAAGATTTTAACAAATCCATCGGTATCCATACTCGCCCTAGCACGCCCCAGGGCGCGCATGGGAAATTGTCCTGTTTTGTAAGAAATCCCAGCTTCTTTGAGTTGTTCTTCAGTTTTACCTACTGCGGCAACTTCTGGCCAGGTGTAGATAACATTGGGGATCAGATTGTAATCGATATGTGGCTTTTGACCCGCAATCCATTCCGCAACGAGCACCCCTTCTTCTTCCGCTTTATGTGCCAACATAGCTCCGCGAACGACGTCACCGATAGCGTAAATGTTAGGTGCCGTAGTTTGAAGATGCTCGTTCACTTCCACTTGACCGCGCTCGTTGAGTTGAACTCCTGCCGCCTGAGCATTTAATCCTTCTGTATGTGGTCTTCTTCCTACAGATACCAAACAGTAATCTCCTTTAAAATCAACATTTGCCCCTTTTTTATCGGTAGCAGTTACCGTTACTTCTTTCCCTTTTCGGCTCACTTTATTAACACCATGAGAGAGATAAAATTTCACTCCTTGTTTTTTCATGACCTTCATCAATTCTCTGGATAACGCGGCATCCATAACTGGAGTAATTCGATCTGCGTATTCGATTACGGAAACCTCTGCGCCTAAACGTCGGTAGACTTGTCCAAGTTCCAAACCGATAACGCCTCCTCCAATAACGACAAGATGTTTTGGAATTTCTTTGAGTTTGAGTGCTTCGGTAGAAGTAATCACACGTTCTTTATCGAGCTCGATAAAGGGCAGCGTTCCTGGCTTGGAACCTGTTGCGATGATGATGTTTTTGGCTTCTAGGGTTTGTTTTTTCTCCCCTTCAATTTGAATATGAGTCTCATCAATAAAGCTTCCCAGCCCATGAAAGACTTCGATTTTATTTTTATCCATCAAATAATCTATCCCTTTAGTGGTTTGGTCTACTACCGCAGCCTTTCGGTCGATCATTTGTTTAAAATTGACTTTGATTTCCCCTTGCACCTCAATTCCGTGCTCTCCGAAATGCTTGGTAGCATCTTCATAGTGGTGGGATGAATCCAATAAGGACTTGGAAGGAATACAACCCACGTTGAGGCAGGTTCCTCCCAAGGTATTGTATTTTTCTATTAAGGCGGTTTTCATTCCCAGTTGGGCACAGCGAATTGCAGCAACATACCCCCCGGGTCCAGAGCCGATCACGGCAACATCAAAGACACTCATAATTCAATTCAATTAGTTGGTTCAAAAATACAAATGTTTCTAATCTACTTCAATCCTTTCTCCGTTTTTAATTTATTTTTTACACATTTAATATGCATACCAAATCGCCCCACCCAATGAAAAATCTATTTATTTTCCCACTCGCTTTTTTGGTGTCTTTCTTTTATACCTCCCAAGTTTACTCCCAAGAGATGACCGTCTTTTTAGGACTTACTGGCTATCAATATTATGAAGACGACCGCCGTTTTGATCACGGCTGAAGTAAATTCATTACTCTCCGATAATGAATTGGCCTTTACCTATTGGAAACGTTCCCGAACGTACAATACCATCGCCTTTGCCTCTAGTGCCATAGCCGTAGGAACAGGAATTGCAATTGTAACTCGAGATGCTGAAAATCCCGCTTCGGGAGGACTTTATGCCGCCAGTATTGGCACTACTCTCATGGGTCTCATCTTAACACTTTCTGCTCACAACCAAAAAAAGAAAACAGTCTTAAGCTATAACAAAGGACTTGAACATCGAACGGTATATAAAATAACCCCTATTGGAAATCGAAATGGGCTTGGACTTGCCCTAAAATTTTAAATCTACCTATGAACAATCCCTCAAAAACGTCTCCTGAAAAGTACAAAAGCATTATTGAAAAATCTCAGGAAATCCATTTTGAAATGTATTCCCAAGAAGATCTAGGAATCTTATTGCGTTTTTTAACCGCTTCAAAAAAAGAGGCTTGGGTTCTTGAATTGGGTACGGGAACGGGGCTCGCCCTTTCTTGGATTTTAGATGGACTTGGAGCAAAAGGAGTCGTTGTTTCAGTTGAAAAAGAAGCTCAGTATTTGGAACTCGCCGCTTCTTTTTTTGGTGATGATTCACATCTTCAATTGGTGCATCAAGATGCACATCTCTGGGTGAATGAAAACAAAAAAGCCCGATTTGATCTCATTTTTGCCGATACTTTGGACAGGGAAATTTACAGAGTTGGAAACAGTACTAGACATGGTGAAACCTGGAGGATTTTATGTCGTAGACGATTTAAACCAACAGCCGGACTGGCTCAGGGGTCATCAGGATAAAGTTATTCTACTGCTGGAAAAATTAAAATGTCAAAAAGACTTTTATACACTTCCTTTAGATATCGGAAGTGGTTTTATGGTGCTTTGTAGAAAAAGAAACTGAGCGATTGTGTTTCAATTAAATTGATTAAACTTGTAATCCAAGAAATACATTCTCATTGAATAATAAAGAACTTTCCTTAGGCACAGCACTTTTACCCATTCTTGTTTTGGTCGCTTTACTCTCCTACAATGTTTGGGTTTATGGAGATGATGCCCTAAGTGGTTCCAACCAATTTATTTTATTGATCGGAGGGGCTTTTGCTGCGGTGATCGGTTTTTTAAAAAAGATCTCCTACAACCGTATGATTCAGAAAGTGGCTGAAAATTTACAGTCGGTTACAGGCGCATTATTGATTTTACTTTTTGTGGGGGCACTGGCTGGAACATGGCTGATCAGCGGCATAATTCCTGCAATGATTTATTACGGCTTACAAATCCTTCATCCCAGTGTTTTTTTACCGGCCTGCATTATTATTTGTGCTATTATTTCATTGGCAACTGGCAGCAGCTGGACGACTTCGGCTACTGTGGGAATTGCTCTTATTGGCATAGGAACGGTTCTTCAAATTCCCGCAGGTATGGTTGCAGGCGCTGTGATTTCGGGGGCCTATTTTGGAGATAAGCTTTCCCCTTTGTCCGACACGACCAACCTGGCTCCGGCTATGGCAGGAGGAGAACTCTTTACACACATTCGTTATATGACCTATACGACTGTTCCCAGTATTGTCATCACTCTACTTGTATTTTTAATTCTCAGTCTCACCCAAGATACTGCTGGTGGAGCAGATACGGAAACCTTAATGCGCGCAATCAAGGAAAAATTCACCATCAATCTTTGGCTTTTTCTTGTACCCGCCACGGTCATTGCTTTAATCGTTAAAAAAACGCCTCCCCTAGTTGCACTTTTAGTGGGTACCCTATTGGGAGGATTGTTTGCTTTACTATTTCAACCTAGTATATTAATGGAGGTTTCGGGTTCAGACTCCCTTAACCCTGCCGCTGCCTATCGAGGAATTATGGATGCCATCTCGGTATCTACAGAAATTACCACTTCTAATGTATTGCTCAATGATTTATTTACTTCTGGAGGTATGGAAGGGATGTTGGGAACCATCTGGTTGATCATCTGTGCGATGGTTTTTGGAGGGATCATGGATGCCATCGGCGCCCTAAGTCGGATCAGTAATGCGTTGCTCCAGTGGGCGCAAACTAGCTTTCAACTTTTTGCCAGTACCGTTGCCTCTTGTTTGGCGATCAACCTTACCGCGTCTGATCAATATTTATCTATCGTGATTCCTGGAAAAATGTTTGCTAAAGCCTATGACGAAAGAGGCCTTGCTCCAGAGAATTTAAGCCGTACGCTAGAAGATTCGGGTACGGTAACGTCCGTTCTGATTCCTTGGAACACCTGCGGAGCCTACCAATCTGGGGTTTTGGGCGTAGGTGTGGGCGAATATTTTATGTATGCTATTTTCAATTGGCTCAGTCCATTTATGACTTTGTTGTACGCCGCCTTACGCATAAAAATTGCGATGAAAAAATAGTTTTTTGAACACGTAAAAACGTGTAAAAATTAAACAATCGTTTTCGATAAGAAAAACTTATTAGTTCATAAAAAAATCTAAATTAAAAATTGCAAAACTTGATTTAGGATTCTTATTTTAGTTCAAAATTAAATTAATTATGAATGAAAGTAAATGTCCTTTCCACGGATCTACGACTACACCAAACTTAGGTACTCAAAACAAGGATTGGTGGCCCAACCAGCTAAACATAGATATCCTTCGCCAACACAGCGATCGTAGCAACCCACAACCCGAGTTGAACTACAAGGAAGAAGTAAAAAAATTAGACCTTGAAGCTTTAAAAGAAGACATCAAAGTCATGTTAAAAGATTCCAAAGATTGGTGGCCTGCCGACTACGGTCATTACGGTCCTTTCTTCATTCGAATGACATGGCACGCTGCAGGTACCTACCGCACCGGTGACGGTCGTGGTGGAGCTGCTACAGGAGCACAACGTTTTGCTCCGCTTAATTCTTGGCCTGACAATGGAAATTTGGACAAAGCACGACGTTTACTTTGGCCTATTAAAGAAAAATATGGAAATAAACTTTCTTGGGCAGATTTACTCGTTCTCGTAGGAAATGTAGCCATCGAAGATATGGGAGGTCCCAATCACGGAACCGTGATGGGAAGAGAAGATATTTGGCAACCGGAAAAAGACATTTATTGGGGAGCAGAAGATGAGTGGCTCGGTGACAAGCGTTATGGAGATACACGTCAATCCCTTGAAAATCCTCTTGCTGCGGTACAAATGGGCTTGATTTATGTCAATCCCGAAGGGCCCAATGGAAACCCAGATCCCGCCTTATCTGCTCAAGATGTTAGAGAGACCTTCAAACGAATGGCGATGAACGACGAAGAAACTGTTGCGCTGACCGCTGGAGGGCATACCTTTGGTAAAGCACACGGCGCAGGAGATGCTGCTTTGGTAGGTGTAGAACCTGAAGGAGCTCCAATGGAACAAATGGGGTTAGGATGGAAAAGCACACATGCCTCTGGAGTGGGAGTAGATACGATCACAAGCGGTATAGAAGGACCTTGGACAACCAATCCGATCCAATGGGATATGGGCTATTTAGAACTTCTCTTCAAATATGAATGGGAATGTAAAAAAAGTCCTGCTGGAGCTTGGCAATGGCATCCCATTGACTGTGCGGAAGAAGATCTGGTTCCTCAAGTGGACGGTAGTGGTGAAAAAGTTCTTCCCATGATGACCACAGCGGATATGTCCCTAAAAGTAGATCCACACTACAAAGACATTTGTATAGGCTTTTTGGCAAATCCGGAAGAGTTTGGAGAAACGTTTGCCCGAGCTTGGTTTAAGCTTTTACACCGAGATATGGGTCCAAAGACCAACTATGTAACTGGAGACTATAAGGATGTAGAATACATCTGGCAAGATCCAACTCCCGCTGGAAAAATTTTAACTTCTTCCGAAGAGCAAAATTTACGTGAGGCGCTTTCTAAAAGTGGTCTCAGTGTTCAAGAAATGGTAAACACCGCTTGGGCAAGCTCCAGTAGCTTCCGAAGCTCAGACAACCGAGGTGGGGCTAATGGAGGGCGTATTCGTCTTGCTCCACAAAAAGATTGGGAAGTCAACAAACCCGAAGAACTTGCAAAGGTTTTAGCAGTTTATGAACAAATTGCCGCAGAACACAGCACAAGTGTAGCGGACGTGATCGTCGTAGCTGGTGCCGTAGGTATTGAAAAAGCAAGTGGTCAAAAAGTGGCTGTTTCAACGGGACGCGGGGACGCAACACAAGAGAGCACCGATGTAGATTCATTTGACCTCTTAAAACCAAAAGCGTGTGGATTCAGAAACTACTCCGAAAAAGAATTTGCTGTTAGTCCAGAAGAAATCTTGCTTGACAAAGCACAGTTATTAGGGCTTACCCCTGCAGAAATGACCGTCCTTGTAGGAGGAATGCGTGCTATGGGAGTTTCGTATACTGGAGAAGGAGTTTGGACCGATGGACAATTGAACAATTCCTGGTTTAAAACCTTACTCTCTATGGACGTAGAATGGAGCTCTACAGGATACAATAGTTATGTAGCAAAAGATCGCAGTACAAATGAAGAAGTAAGAACAGCGACACGAATAGACCTTGTTTTTAGTTCCAACTCTGTACTTCGAGCAATTGCTGAAGTCTATGCGCAAGACGATAACAATGACAAATTTATTTCAGATTTTATCAAGGCTTGGAATAAAATTATGAATGCAGATCGTTTTGATTTAGATTAAATTCAAAAACCATTTGAATTAAAACACCCGATTTGATATCGGGTGTTTTTGTTTCTAGGCATTTGCGCTGCCGATCAGAAACGAGAAAATGCTTTGGCATCAAAAGGGTTTAAATACCCTAGTTTTGCAATTGAATTCGTATTTTTGTTTGAGAAGTTAATGGAATGGCAAAAAAGGGAAAACCCGCACCTACCGATCCAAAAGTAATCCGCCAGCGCCAAGTGCTCTTTGGGGGTGCTTTGATGTTGCTTTCGCTACTCCTGTCTCTAGCTCTTGTTTCTTATCTCTACAACTGGAAAGCGGATTACAGTACGCTGGACGCATTTACAGACAAATCTGTGCTGGCTAAAAATTTGCTCAATAAAGCTGGAGCGCTGATCAGTCACTTTTTCATCTATCAAGGTGTAGGCCTTGCATCCCTTCTTTTTCCCTATTTGTTAGGGCTTAGCGGATTTCAATTGTTTTTTAACCGTGGGAACAACCGTTTTGCTTCCAACTGGGCATGGGGAATCGCTCATATCCTTTGGCTCAGCATTGCCTTGGGCTACTTCTTTCCCAGCCAACCCCTGTACTCAGGTATTGTGGGATATGAGATCAATCTCTTTCTCACCTCCTATATGGGCCGTATTGGTATTTTGGGTGCTTTGATTTTTTTCTTTTTGTGCTTTTTAGTGGTTGAGTTGGAATGGACTCCTGAAAAAATGAGGTTGTGGTGGGAGCGAATCCTGGCACAAAAAAAGGATATTAATCCTGCCGAGGAGGAAGTCCCTGAGCCTGCTGTAGCTTTGGATCTTCAGACGGAGGTGCAAAGTGAAGAGGCAATGGAGCCTCCAACAACTTCCCTTCCAAAAGAGGAAATTTCCAGCGAGGAACCTTCTTTAAAAAAGGACGAAATTATAATGGAGGTGGAAACCGTTGAGGAAGAAACCGTAGATGATGTGTTGGCAAAAAGTTTGGTTGAAAAACAAGGTTTTTTTGATCCTACCCTAGAACTGAGCAAGTTTAAAATGCCAAACATTGAGCTGTTAAAAGACTATGGGGAGTCAGGTATAACGATCAATCAAGAAGAACTTGAAGCCAATAAAAATAAAATTGTCGAAACCCTAAACAATTACAATATTGGAATTTCAAATATCAAAGCGACCATTGGACCTACTGTAACGCTTTACGAAATTGTCCCCGATGCAGGAATTCGAATTTCAAAAATTAAAAATTTAGAAGACGATATTGCCTTGTCACTCGCCGCTCTTGGTATTCGCATCATCGCCCCTATTCCAGGTAAAGGAACCATTGGAATTGAGGTTCCCAACCAAAAGCCCAGTATTGTTTCGATGCGGTCGGTGATCGCTTCCACAAAATTCCAAAATGCGGAGATGGAACTCCCTGTTGCCCTAGGGAAAACAATAAGCAACGAAACCTTTGTAGTAGATCTAGCCAAAATGCCGCACTTGCTCATGGCAGGAGCCACAGGACAAGGGAAATCCGTGGGGCTCAATGCGGTTCTCTCTTCCTTACTTTACAAAAAACATCCCGCAGAAGTAAAATTTGTTTTAGTAGATCCCAAAAAAGTTGAATTAAATATCTACAGTAAAATAGAACGGCACTACTTGGCAAAACTCCCCGATGCAGAAGAAGCGATTATTACGGACAATACAAAAGTGATCAACACCTTAAACTCCTTATGTATTGAAATGGACAACCGCTACGAATTACTCAAAAATGCGATGTGTCGCAATTTAAAGGAATACAATAAAAAGTTTAAGGAACGAAAGCTCAACCCCACCGAAGGACACAGTTACTTACCCTACATCATCCTAGTTGTTGATGAGTTTGCAGACCTGATTATGACCGCGGGGAAAGAAGTAGAAACCCCCATCGCGAGATTGGCACAATTGGCCAGGGCGATTGGCATACACTTAATCATTGCTACCCAACGCCCTTCAGTAAATGTAATTACAGGGATCATCAAAGCCAATTTCCCTGCTCGGGTGGCTTTTCGGGTGACCTCCAAGATTGATTCCCGAACCATTTTAGACAGTGGGGGCGCCGACCAATTAATCGGGAGAGGTGATATGCTCTATACCCAAGGAAATGAATTGACTCGGATCCAATGTGCCTTTGTAGACACTCCCGAGGTAGAACGAATAGCTTCCTACGTAGGAGGGCAAAAAGGATATGCAGACGCACATTTACTCCCAGAGTACGTGGGCGAAGAAAGCAGTTCAAGTCTTGATATCGATGCCAGCGAGCGCGACGCCCTTTTTAGAGAAGCTGCAGAGGTTATTGTAACCGCCCAGCAAGGTTCGGCATCTTTATTGCAACGCAAATTAAAATTGGGATACAACAGGGCGGGAAGAATCATTGATCAAATGGAAGCTGCTGGGGTCGTTGGCCCTTTTGAAGGAAGTAAGGCACGCCAAGTGTTGATCTCAGATTTGGGCAGCTTAGATCGTCTTCTGGAAGATGAAAAACTCTAATCCCTTCTAAAAACAATAAAAAAACTATGAAAAAAATTGTTTGGATCTGTTTCGTTTTTTTAGTCTCCTTCCCCCTTCAGGGGCAAAGCCCAGAAGTGGCAAAAAAACTATTGGATGACGTATCAGAAACCATCGCCTCTTTTGAAAATTTGAGCTTTGATTTTAGCTATGTATTGGAAAACCGTCAAGAAAACATCCGGCAGGAGACCACAGGATCTGCAGCGATTAAAGGAGATCAATACAAAATTAGCTTTTTAGGAAACGAACAATTGTTTGATGGCGAAAAAACCTACACCATCATTCCTGAAAACGAAGAAATTACAATCAGTAGTCCGGATGATGACTCGGGTTTTGGAATCAATCCCTCTGAACTTTTGGTGTTTTATAAAACGGGGTATGCCTATCAGTGGGACATCAAACAAAATGTGAAGGGACGCCTCATTCAATTTATCAAGTTGATCCCCAATGAAGAAAACAGAGAGGTAAAGTATTTGTTGCTGGGCATTGACATGCGAACAAAGGTCATTTACCGCTTAATTGAAATTGGGAACTCAGAAACACGCACCACATTGACGTTAGAAAATTTAAGAACAAATATCCCCTTAAACTCGGACTTTTTTACTTTTGATGACAGTAAGTATCCTGACTATTATATAAACAACTAGCAGAGTGAAGATCATAGATCGATACATATTGAAAAGCTATCTGACCCGATTGATCAGTGTCTTTACCATTTGTATGTTCATTTTTGTGATCCAAACGTTTTGGTTATTTATTGATGAACTAGCGGGTAAAGGTTTGGATCTTTTAATCATTGGGAAATTTTTGCTCTATTATTCTCCCAAATTAATTCCTTTAGTCCTACCCTTATCTGTCCTCTTGGCTTCCTTGATGACCTTTGGTAGCCTTTCTGAAAATTATGAATTTGCAGCGATGAAGTCCACAGGGATTTCCTTACAGCGTGCTCTTTTGGGATTGGTTATTTTTCATGTTGCTTTGGGCATTGGAACTTTCTATTTTTCAAATCACGTCATTCCCTATGGTGAATTAAAATCATACAATCTGAGAAGGAATCTTGCTAAACTGGAACCTACCCTGGCCATCCGGGAGGGGATTTTTAACGAAATTGGACAATACAATATCAAGGTCAAAAACAAATACGGTGACAATGACCGTTTTTTAGAAGATGTCATTATCCATGAATATACTCCCAACAAACAAAACAACATTGTCATCAAAGCGGAACGTGGTGAAATGAAAAATGAGCCTACCGATCCCAACCTCAAATTAGTCCTTTACAATGGCAATCGGTATGAGGAGGTCATCCCCAAAAAGGTCAAAGATAGAGCACGTATTCCTCATGCTAAAGTGTCTTTTGAAGAATACGAAATGAACATTGACTTGTCTCAATTCAATAATGTGGATTTAGAAGAAGAAAAAATAACCACTTCCTACCGCATGCAAAAAATTGATCAATTGCTGGTTAGTATTGACACCTTACAAACTAATTTCTCAGAGGAACTGGAAGTATTCAATCGTAATTTTTCAAAGAAAAGTGTGGTGTCTTCCCTCGTCAGAGACGAAAAGAAACTTATTGAAAGTAGTGCTCTACCCAAACATTTACTTGATTTTATCATTACCGATATGGATTGGAAAAAAAGTCGAGTGTATGACGAAAGTATGTCCAAAATTCAAAACGCGTTACGCGATTTAAGTATTAAGAGAGGTCCGTTTTTTGCCTATCAAAAACTAATCAATGTTCATAAAATAACCTTTCATGAAAAATACACCTTACTTTTTGTCTCGTTGTTGTTATTTTTAATCGGTGCCTCCCTAGGAGCCATCATTAGAAAGGGAGGTCTAGGACTTCCACTCGTGCTCTCAGTAATAATCTTTTTGACCTATCATTACATTGGCCTTTTTGGTAAAAATGCTGCTGAAGATAACAGCATCTCGCCTATAATTGCAAGTTGGCTGTCCACACTTATCCTAGCTCCTTTCTCCTATATTTTAACCAAAAGAGCCTCGGCAGATAAAGGTTTTATAAGCCTCTACGATGTTTATGCACCCATATTAAATTTGATTAAAAAAATTCCTTTTCCTAAAAAATCATGACACAAAGTTCTATCGAATTACACAGCATATCCGAAGCTATAGAAGCCATTAAAAAAGGGGAAGTCATCATCGTAGTAGACGATGCGGATCGGGAAAACGAAGGAGACTTTGTCGCTGCTGCAGAAACGATTACTCCCGAAATGATCAACTTTATGGCAACCCACGGAAGAGGATTGATCTGTACTCCCCTGACCGAGGAACGTTGTCAGGAATTACAGTTAGGAAAAATGGTCTCCAACAATACCGATCCCATGGAAACGGCATTTACAGTCTCGGTGGATCTCAAAGGAAACGGGGTGACCACTGGAATTTCGGCTTCAGACCGAGCACTTACAGTAAAAGCACTCGTGGATGCGAACACCAAGCCTCATGAACTATCCCGTCCGGGACACATTTTTCCATTAATTGCAAAAAGTGGTGGTGTACTGCGCAGAACAGGACACACGGAAGCTGCAATTGATTTTGCGCGTCTGGCTGGATTTAATCCTGCTGGAGTGATTGTAGAAATAATGAATGAAGATGGGACTATGGCTCGGTTACCTCAACTTCTGGAAGTAGCCAAAAAGTTTAATCTAAAAATCGTTTCTATTGAAGATTTGGTTTCATATCGAATGCAACACGACAGTTTGATCGTAAAGAAAGTAGATCACGAAATCAATACCCGCTTCGGAAACTTCCGAATGCGTGCCTACGAACAAACTACCAACGGAAATGTTCACTTGGCGTTAACCAAAGGTTACTGGAAAAAGGATGAAATCGTGCTAACGCGTATACAATCGTCAAAAATGTCGAACGACATCTTGGGAATGTTAACCGGATCTGTAAACCAAAGCCTTGATGATATTTTCAACCTCATCAACAACAAAAAAAAAGGGGCGTTGCTGTTTATCAATCAAGAGCAAAGTCCGGAAAACCTACTGGCTCGTATTGAGACCCTTAAAAAAATGCAAGAAGAAGGAGAATTGGATCGAGTTCCACCCATGAAAATGGATCGTAAAGACTTTGGTATTGGGGCGCAAATTTTGCATGACATCGGAATTCAAAAATTAAAAGTCATCACCAATTCAAAACAACAACCTCGAATTGGGATTACGGGTTATGGGATAACCATAGCAGGGTACCAAAACTATTGAGCTACTCAAAAAACCAAAGTTTTACCGCCATAATAAAAAGAGTAATAAGCATGGCATAACGAATGACTCGGTCTCCTTTTTTCACCGACCACCTGCTTGCCCACCAAGCTCCCAAAGAGGTTCCCACTGCCATAAAAGCGCCCATTTTCCAATCGACTGCATCATTTAAGGCAAAAATAAGCAGGGCTACGAGAGAATAAATAAAGACTACTGCCACTTTGGTCGCGTTGGTTTTTACCAGGTTCATTTGATTGAATCGATTTAAAAATAACATGATTACAATTCCTATTCCGGCATTGATGAATCCTCCGTAAATTCCGATTATAAAAAAGCCCAGTAGGCTCCACACCAAATACTTCCCTGTAAGACGTTCTGGCAAATCGAGGTCAATATTTTTTCGACGCAAAAGAAGTAACATCCCTACAATAATCATGATTATGGCAAGGATTTTATTAAAGATGGACCCGTCGAGATCCATTGCAATTTGCGCTCCTAAATAGGCGCCAAAACAGGCACTAATGCCTAAATAAACAGTAAAGGGAAAACTTGAAATTCCTTTACTCCGATACCCCAGCTTGCCACTTAAGGATTGGACTACAATCGCGATGCGATTGGTACCGTTGGCAACTTGAGGAGGTAAGCCCAAAAAAATCAATGCGGGTAGCGTAAACAAGGAACCTCCTCCAGCTAGGGTATTGATCACACCCGCCAAAAATCCAATGACCACAAGAAATACGGGTTCAAAAACTGTATCCATAGAGACTATTAAAGATACAAAACTCAATTTTACTTCTCTTTTAAAAGAGGGAGATTAAATATTTTCAAATCAAAAAAAGGAGTGTATATTTGCAACCGCTATAGGAGAAATGGCAGAGTGGTCGAATGCGGCAGTCTTGAAAACTGTTGAGGGTCACACCTCCGGGGGTTCGAATCCCTCTTTCTCCGCTGTATAGTCCTGAAAACCTAGTGTTTTCGGGACTTCTTTTTTTCAGTTGCCTGCAAAGTTGCCTTTTCTATTTCTGACACTACTGATTTTCACTCTTTAAATTTAGCTGTTTTTTTATTGAGTATCTTTGAGTATTCAAGTAAAATTCATTCCAATTCCAAGTATTAAATAACCAGCGAGGGCATGGACCACCTTAATCTATGCTATTGCATAAACTTAAGAGAATGAATTTATCTAACGATTACGCAGACTTCATCCAGCAATTACAATGGAACTACTTCGTCACATGTAGAACTCCTTACAAAATCCATACGATGACAGTGAGAAACTGGCTTACAAAGCTTCTAAAACGCTCTAACAAGGTAGAACAGGCATTCTTTGTATCAGAGAGAGACAAGGGAGATTACAACAACCAACACGCTCATATACTTATTGGCACTAACACAGACATGTCCTACCAGGAAGTTAAATATGGAATGGGCAATGTATCAGTAGGAGACTATCAACCAGTCTATGATAACGAAGAAGTTTGTAAATATGTCTCTAAGTATATAGGTAAAGATGTGGACTATGACATTGTATTTAAAAGCTAAAAGTTCTCAAGCACTCCTATTCCATGAACAGGGGCATGGGTTTTATGAAACGGTTTTTCTATTGAAACATGGGGTTGGGATTTGATATGTAATCCATTATCTATATCTTAGAGGCATTATTAATCATAAATCAATTAAAATGAAAAAAATATTACTGTTATTATTATTTGTCTTTTCTCTATCATTTACATATGCACAGGAGAAAGGATATTGGGTATGCTTTAATGTCGAAGTAGATGCTGATGGTGCTGGAGATTTTGTTCAATCACTGGATAATTTCATGAACTCTGATGCTGCAAAGCAATTACCTTTTGTAATTACACTTAATGAAATTTTGTTTGCAAATGAAGATAATTCCATAACCCATCAACTTTGTTTTCTAGCTCAAAACGCTGACGCAATGGCAAATTGGGGCTCTGGACCACCGCCAACTCCTGAAGGAATTATTTTGCAAATGAACTTTCAAAAATATGTCGATGTAAAACAATCTATTCTTGGTTCTCCACTAATTTTTGACGCAAAGGGCTTGGGTCTTGATTATTTTAATATTTGGCAATTTGGAGTTAAAGACGCAGCTACCTACGCCAATGCTTTTGTGAAATTTCAAAAGGATTCAAGTAAAATGATGAAAAATGCAACCTTTGGGTTACATGAAGCTATTGCAGGTTCAAGTAAGGGGGTAACTCATTATTTTGCAGCAAGAGCTTCAAATCTCGCTGAATTTTTAAAAATTCGTGAAAATATATCTACCTCAAAAGCAGCTGCAGATTTTTTCTCAAAGACAACTCCTATATCAGAAATAATTGGCGTTTTTGGTGGCAGAATAATCAAAAGATATAACGTGAATTAAGATCTAATTTTTTTCTCAGTAAGCTACAATAACCCTCCCAAGTGGAGGGTTTTTCTTTACACCAATGCCTCCAATCCAAATCCCTTCTAATCTATTGATATCATTGTCTTAAGCTAGGACTCCTGAACTTTATTTACTTTCTAAAGAGGAACTAGGTTTCTACATCGAGAGTTTTTAGACGGTACCCACCCCAATGACCTTGGGACGGTGCAATACGTCACAATCTATGAAAAAATCATTCGGTCAATAATGGAAAGTAAAAACTAAATTCGCTTCCCCTCAGAATCGGTGATATTAATTAATCTACTTACTTTAGGAAGAGATTACTAAAAACAAACCCATGCGAAGTATTTCCTTTTTTTGTTTATGGCTAAGCTGTATGCTTTTTTTAGCGGCCTGTACTACGGTTCCACCAAAAGATCAAAACACACCTAATATTCTCTTTATTTTCGCTGATGACCAACGGGCAGATGCGCTGGGTAGTGCCCAAAATCCATACATTAAAACACCTCATATTGACGCTTTAGCCACGAATGGCATCCGCTTTGAAAATGCCTATGTGATGGGAGGTCACCATGGGGCCATCTGTGCACCTAGCAGGGCGATGCTTCTGAGTGGAAAAAGTCTCTTTCACGTGTATGATCGTTTGGAGGGTATCGAAACACTACCCCATTTTTTGAGTACAAAAGGATATCAAACCTTTGCCACAGGAAAGTGGCATAACGGAGCGGCTAGTTTTGAAGCAAACTTTCAAGAGGGGAGGCAGATCCTGTTGGGAGGAATGAGCGATCATTTTAAAGTTCCCGTTAGGGATTTAGATGAAAATCACAAATTGAACAACCCCCAAAACAAAGGCTTTTCTACCGATATTTTCACGGAAGAAGCACTCCAGTTTCTAGATCGGTATCAAACCTCAAAAAAAGAAAACCCTTTCTTTTGCTATATCGCCTATACCGCTCCTCACGATCCCCGATCCCCTGCTCCAAACTATTCCAAAGCGTATGCAGACGAGGAAATTCCTATTCCAGAAAATTTTAAACCGCTACATCCCTTTCGGTTTGACAATTTTAATGTCCGCGATGAAACTCTGGCACCTTGGCCTCGAACTCCAGAAGTCATTCAGTCATCATTAGCGGAATACTATGCTTTGATTCAACATATTGATGACCGTGTGGGAGATTTAATCAAGCGTTTAAAGAAACATGATTTATATGACAATACTCTAATTATTTACGCTGCTGATAACGGTCTGGCACTTGGCAGTCATGGCTTGCTAGGCAAACAAAACCTCTATGAACACAGCACCAAGGTCCCGCTAATAATAAGTGGTCCAGGAATACCAAAAGCGCACACTTCAAAAGCTTTGGTCTATTTGTTTGACCTCTTCCCTACCCTGGTGGACTATCTCAAATTTGAAACTCCTGAAGGTATGGATGGAAAATCTTTGGTAAAGGTGATCAACCAAAAAGAAAAACAGGTCCGTTCCAGTTTATATACCGCCTATAGAAATACCGTAAGAGCCGTTCGTAATGAGGACTGGAAACTGATTCGCTATCCCCAAATAGATGTCACGCAACTCTATCACTTAGAAGAAGATCCGCAAGAACTAAATGATCTTTCTCAAGAGCCAGCCTACCAAACCAAAGTAGAGGAAATGATGACACTGCTTAAGCTTCATAAAGAAGCTACTGACGATACGATCAATTTAAACCCAGCTCAAATTCAATCCAAAACCTACGATTATAAAACACTGGTCCAAAAACTGGATCCATGGCAACCCCCCTACATAATCGAAAAGTATTTTCCCAAAGGGACACAACGAAAATAAATTCTTATTCAAAACTATTTTTGGTTGGTTCATGACTTCAAAAAACATGAAAACCGATTCGCACTGGAGGGTTTTTCTTTTACACCTTTTCTCTATATATTAGTAGTCTTATTAATCATAAATCAATTAAAATGAAAATAAAAATTATCAGTCCTTTTATCGTTTTACTTACTTTAATTTTTTCGTCTTGCACACCAACTTCAGATTCTACTCCTATTACGGATTTAGCCAAAAGCTGGGTTCTATCTTCATATGAAGGTAAAGATGCCGCTCATAAGATGGTAACTGAAAACATGAGTGAGGATGGGCATAACGTAGGCTCACGATATATCGGATTTGGATTTAATTTCAATGCTGATGCTATGGAAAAAGAAGGAATGGTAGTCACAAATATAATCGCAGGGGGGCCTGCTTCGACTGTGCTAGAGGTTGGTGATCAATTTCTTTCGGTAAATGGCGTATTAGTAACTCCAGAATCAATTGACGATGGGAGTCTGTCTTTTAGAGGAAAACCAGGTGTGCCAGTTACGGCATCTATCATGAGAAACGGTAAAGAAATTTCAGTCACTGTGGAACGAGGGATTGTAGAACCAACCTATTCAAAAGAGCAAATCTTAAAAAACATCTCTAGTGCTGATGCAGATAGTTGGGGAGAAAATTCACTTGAAGTTGAAATACGTGAGGTAGTCACAGATGTAGCTCAAAAGATAGTTTATGTAAAAACCTGGGAGAAGTTTTTAGACGATGTTTCCGGTCTTGAAGCAGAAGCAATAACACTAATACGATTTGAATTTAATGAAGAAGGTAAAGTACGTACAGTGGGCAATATGACAGAGAATGAATTAATCTTGAGGCAAACAGGCTGGTCAATTACCAGATAAGTTAAAAAGCCCTCCCAAGTGGAGGGTTTTTCATTTACACAAAAAAAGCAATGTAAGCGTCCGATTAACCTATCTCATTTTAGATTTTATTTACTTAATGATTCATAACTCGACACATCCATTTCGCTAATTTTTAAATCGTCTAGTCCTTTTTGATCAAATGGATTTTCAATGTAGTCTTGTACGTTGTACAGAGCTATTAAAATAAAACTTACCACAATACTTATAGACAAGGAGATTATGGATTCTAAACCAAATCCAAAAGTAGATTTTTCTACAATCAATTGGGTATTGAAAAGGAATGGAGACAGATAGATGAAGATTAAACAGTAATTTCTTAAGGAAATTGGAGTTGCGTGTAATTTAACTCCTCTTAATTTTTCAGCACTTTGAAAAAGTTCATTTTTTACACGAATTAAACTGTCCTTTTCTCTTTCATTATAAATGTCTTTATAAGAGTCTATAATTAGAAATATTTCTTTTCTTTTCTTTCTGATATTTTTATAAGAGTTTTCTTCTGACGAATTTTTTAAATAACTCACAAAGAGTTTTTGAAGCTCTAGTAAGGAAGAAAACAATTCTTCATAGTCTCTTTTTTTTGTATCGTTTACTGAATAGAAAATATTCGATAAATCAATTATTTTATTTCTAAATATAGAGAACTCATTAATGGAATCTTGTCTTCTTTGGTAGGCACTTGTAATAGAAAAAACCAAAGGGAATACAATGGCTACACTCATAATTGTGAAGTCCAATTGAAATCGGATTTGATAATAATCATACAAGAAATAAATAATGATTGTTTCTATCAAAATGATTACCATCCTGTAATTAAATACGGATGTTAGGGAATATAAATTCATAAATTAGAGTTGTACAAAGTGAAACAGATATCCTAAAAGAAACCCAAGAATGATTAATATGAAAGATTTTAACTTGAAGATTATTTTAAACTTTTCCCACTTGTCTGGGATATTGTTTTTGTTTTCATCTATCGCAAATCCACCCTTGGTAGAGTAGTTTGCATACCAATAAATAAACATCATTAAGAGTGTGAATGCTAAAGCAGCGTAAAAAAGAATATTCATTAGGTCTAGTTAAAGTGTGAAATTAATATAAAATAAGCAGTATAAAAAATTTCATCCTTTAGTCAACCTTTTTCTGGCATCTTTAGTCCTGCTCTAGATAGATTTGGGAGCGTCAACTAGAAGTAAAAATATTTAATCAAATACAACACATATTTAAACCAAGTCAATCCCTATCTCTGCTGTAAAATTCTGCTTGGAATTTAAACATAAGCTGCATCTCTTTTGTGTTCGTGGGATTATTGGAATCTTAATTTATATTATTATCAGGCAGGAAGGTGATATTTGTTTTTATGTTTTCTCATTTATTCTCTTCCACTACTTCAATTTTAAAAAAAGATTTTACTCTTATTTTTTAAGTAATTTTTTGTTGAACTGCATATAAATTGCCAACTCATAAGGGAATACATATCTTTGCGTGGTGAAATTATATTTTTGATATCCGGAACAAATGAATAAAAATTATTTAATTCCACTTTTTTTACTTTTTACTATAATATTAAAAGGTCAAGTGGGTATCGGGACTACCTCACCTGCAGCCTCAGCAGTACTGGATATATAGTCGAGTTCAAATGACAAAGGGATTTTAATTCCCCGAATGACACAAGCACAACGAAATGCAATTAGTAGTCCAGCAACAGGACTGATGATTTTCCAAACGGACGGAAATAGTGGTTTTTATTTTTATGACGGTAGTTCTTGGGATGGTTTTGGAGACGGAATACCGAATAGTGAAGACACCTTCCCTGATGACCCGAATGAGTGGCTCGATACAGATGGAGATGGTATCGGTGATAATGCAGACTTAGATGATGACAATGATGGGATCAGCGACCTACATGAGGGCTTGTGTTTTACCGACCCCAAAGATCCTTTTGATGTCCCAGGGGATTATGATGCCGATGGACTTCCAAATTGTATTGACCTAGATGATGATGCTGATGGATATTCCGATGAAGATGAACTTCTATGTGGATCAAATCCTTTAGATGAAACAGCTACGCCTGTTGACACTGATGGAGATTTTCTTGCCAATTGTATCGATCCAGATGATGATAATGATTCCTATTTAGATGCGGATGATGTATTCCCACTAAATGAACTCGAGTGGGTGGATACCGATGGAGACGAAATTGGTAATAATGAAGACACCGATGATGATAATGATTGCTATAGTGACACCTTAGAAGTGAGTCAAGGCAGCGATCCTCTAGATCCCTCCAGTATTCCTGAAGATGCTGACTTAGATTGCATCCCCGACGAGTTAGATCCTGACGATAATAACGATGGATATCCTGACGGCCAAGTATTAATCTCAGAATTTGTGTCTCCAAATGGTGATGGCATAAATGATACCTGGCTGGTAAAAGAAATTAATCGTTATCCCAACAATGAAGTGCGGATCTTCACTAGAAGTGGTTTTGAAGTCTTTTATTCGCAAGGGTACAAAAATGATTGGTCCGGGACACGAAATGGTTCTCCATTGCCAGAAGGAAGTTATTATTACCGAATTGACTTAGAAGGAAAAGGCTCCATAGAATTTGAAGGGTGGCTCTATTTATCTAGATAATTTAGGAAAGATAAAACCAAGCTAAAGATAAAGGGAGTATAAGAAGTATTGATTTTTAAAAATTAAATTCTTGAAGCTTGAGCTTGTGTACCCCTCCAAAAAATCGATTCACTACTCTAGGTGCAGGATGATAGGGATTTCCTAATTTGGTTTTGCCAATACAATAAAGAGGTAATTGGGCAGTAGTAATCCGATTTAAAATAATTTTGGCTTGTTCTTCAAGATACTTTCGATCATTTATATGATTACCCCAACAGCACAATACCATGGTAATGGAAGGGCTGGGATCATTTAGAAGTTGACTCAAGACTTTTATATTTTGCAATAACAAGGGCTTATTTTTTCGTTTGGGCAAATTTTTAGGTTGTGGTGTTCTCGCAGGACACAAGTTCATGAGCCACCAACCGTCACATCCGTTGTCTTGGGCTATTCTTTCAATAACTCTCGAAGTAGGGTCTAAAGTAGTTTCGTTTGCAGTACTCGGATTGAGTCCAATCGCCAATAGTTCTACATTTCCTTTTTTTCCCAACAAAAACCTTTTCTTAGGATCTTGTAGCGGCAGGCAGTAAATTTTACTTGAAATCATACGAGTTTCTGCTAATATTTAACTTATTTTAATTTAATTAAAATTTTGAACAGTAAATTTACTTTTCTATAAGCATTACTATACTTCTATGGAATTGTTAGCCTATGTTTTGGCCCTATTGGGATTGTTTATTTTAATAAAAGGTTTTCGACCCACCTTGCTGTGGATCTCTAAAACAACAGACAAAGAATTAGTCAAAGGAGTGGGTTTTATTGCATTACTAATGACTGTACTCTTTTATATTTTTGTAATGATACAATTTTTAAGAACCTATTAACCGAATAAAATCAACTGAAATGACGAACCATTTACTTTACCTTTTTATTATTTTACTTTCACTCTCTTGTGAGAATCCCCAGCCAAAAGAAAAATCCTATCAACTTATTTGGAGTGATGAGTTTGAACAAGAGGATAAGGCTGTGGATGCGACGAAATGGTTTTTGGAAACCAATGCCCCCAATAATGGAAGTTGGTATAATGAAGAGCTTCAGCACTACACAGATCGGATCGATAATGCTTATGTCAGTGAGGGAAGCTTAAAAATTTTTGCAAAAAAAGAAGACTATACCCACTCAGGGACTACCCAGGCCTATACTTCGGCGCGCCTGAACTCAAAGGTTTCTTTTACCTATGGAAAGGTTGAAGTTCGAGCCAAATTACCCCAAGCTCAAGGGACTTGGCCTGCCATATGGACCTTGGGAAGCAATTTGGAAACCGTGGGTTGGCCGGCCTGCGGGGAAATTGACATCATGGAACAACTTTTTGAGGACTTTGAAATGATTCAATGTGCCGTTCATACCCCCGATACACATGGACCCGATACGGTCGTGAAACAGGTTCCTGTAAGTGATGTTACCGAAAATTTCCACGTGTATGGCATGGAATGGACCCCAGAACACTTAAAATTCTTTGTTGACGACAAGCATTACTTTACTTATGAACCCCAGGTGAAAACACCTGAAAACTGGCCCTATTTTAACGATCAATACGTGTTACTGAACATTGCGATGGGTGGTGCGCTCGGGGGGGCTATTGATCCTAACTTTACTCAGGATCAAATGGAAGTGGACTATGTCCGGGTCTATCAGAAAAAATAAAAGTCTCTAAGGCGTTTGAAATGAGGAGGCGGGCAAGGCTTCCGCATTAAACAAGGTGGCTTCAAAATAATTTTTCCAGCCATATCGTACGCGTTTTGGATTATTGACTTTTCGAGAAGAAACACGAACCTTATCATCCAGTATTTTTGCTGTAGCAGGATAAAAAACAGAATCGCTACCCGCTATTTTAAATCCCTGAAGTGACTTTTTTGCCCTAAGCCCCGACCCAACATAATCAAAATCGAGATCGATATAGGAAGGAAATAACTTTTGACTTTTGTAAAGGGGTCCACTAGCTAAAACTTCTGACTTCCCATAATCGTTTGCCAGGGCCAACCGCGCGAGACGTTTTCCTACATCTTGCTTGTTTGCGGGATGTATATCGTCTTCCTCCCCGATATCTAAAGTCACCGCCATACCTGTTTTTTCCAAGGCTAAGGTTTTTCGCTGTGCCTCACGCAGGGCATGTGACTCGGCTTCAGGAGTGTATCTATAGGGAGCTATTTGCACAAAATAAAAAGGTAGTTTTTGCCCCCACTTTTCTCGCCAATCTGTGATCATACCCGTAAACAAACTTTGATATTCTTTATAATTACCTACGTTACTCTCCCCTTGATACCACAAAAAGCCTTTTACTTGGTAAGGGAGCACGGGCTGTATCATGGCGTTGAACAGCACACTGTACGTGTTGGGATTTTGAACCAAAATCCCTTTTTTAAGTTGTTTTTTCAGAGTCTCTTTTTGTGTTGACAATTCGGCAAAAGTAAAATTGTGTTTTTGGAAGGAAGTATTGAGGAAGTAGGCGATATGTTTAAATCGCCAAGACTCGGAATCCAGTTCGATACGCTCTTGATCACCTGCTAAATAGGCCGCCCCCCTAAATCCACTTTCCCCACCCGTATCGATAACTCGAATCGCAAGGACATTCCCTTCTTTCTTTAAAAGACCGGCAGGAATTTCATAAGAACGTCCAGTACAACATGAAAACCCTTGGCCAATCTGTTTACCATTGAGGTAGGTATAATCAAAATCATCTATTCCACCTTCTACAACAAAATGAGAAAAAGCGGATGGGTTTTTAAGATCAAACGTTTTACGCAACCAAAACGCACCATCTTCTGCAAAGCTCCCTTTAGTAAAAACAGATTCCAAAGCCGTCTTTGGCTTTTCTGAAATTTGGGTGTTAAAAACAGACCAGTCGCTGTCGTCATATTCGGGAGCAGCAAATTCAAGATCTCCAAGGTCCAGTGATTCCCAAGCTTCAATACTTTCGGGTACTGCATAACTTTTTGCTTTTAGAACAGTTTCATTTGATCGGCGAATTTGGCTGTTTGACTCGACAGCGTTCTGCCGAATGGCTTCCAGTCCTCCTTGACCTAAAATTTCATTAGCTTCTTCTGCACTGGCCTCCATACCTGCTAACTTTTCTATACTTGTCCAGGCTTCCACTCGAGTTCCACCCCACGAACTATTTAAAATCCCTACGGGTACTTCTAATTTTTGATGAAGCTCGCGAGCAAAAAAGTATCCTACCGCACTGAAATCCGGAGCATTCTCTGGCGTAGCGACTTTCCATGACGCAGTATTGATATTGGTCCCATTCAAATTTCTAGGTACAGAAAACATCCTGATTTTTGGGAAATTCACCTCTGCAATTTCTTCTTCTTGATTTAAAATTCGTGCCCGCATTGGCCATTCCATATTGGACTGACCCGAGGTCAACCAAACTTCACCAATTAAGACATCATCAAAAACTACTTGATCTGATTCGTACAAAATTGTAATCGTGTAAGGTCCCCCATAGGTAGGGGTTTGAAGATTTAATTTCCAGTTACCTGTTGCATCTACAGTAGTGGTTGACTTTTTATCCCATGAAGCTTCTACCGTGACAGTCTCCCCTGGCTGCCCTTTCCCCCAGATAGGGGCGAGACTTTGTTGCTGCAAGACCATATGGTCAGAAAAAACAGGGGCCAGCTCAAGTGCTTGTTTTTGATTTGTGCAGGATAAAAAGAAAAAGATTATAGAGAAAAAAAATAGAGAATACCGCTTGCTTCGATTCATAATTGGTACTTGATAAATTGTTTAACAAGACCAAGTATAGTTAATTTTTATAAAACGAGTGAATACAGTTGTCTCAGGGCTTGAAAAACTCTTCTTCCGTGATTTCATAGTAGTTGCTTTCCTGCCTAGGATCAAAGAAAAAATTAAATATGTGTTTGTCTCCATAGTTTATTGGAGTCCTTTCAAGATCTTCAAAATAAAACTCTTTGGATTTAAACTGAACATACAAGCGGGTAATCGGAAGCTTATCAAAAGTAAATTTTTCTAAATTCCGGATATACACATGCCGCAGGTACTTCTTTTCCTGATCACGGATCACTACAATAATGTCGTGGTCCACTTCATTAATAAGTGTTAAAGAGGCATCCGAAACGGTGTTGAAAACGTCATTTGGAAATCGATGTTTAAAGGTTGTATCCCCTGTTTTTCCTCTTTGTGAAAAGGCAAAAGACACAGAAAGCAACAGTAAAATAGTGAGGGAATATTTCATGATAAGAAAAGTTTTAGCTTGTGAAGTTACACCACAAAAAACGTACCAAATAAAAGCATTTAGCTACTTATTCAAAGTCAATTCTAGAAAGTTGGCTAAATCTGTTTTGAATTTCTTCATAGAAGGTTCGTGGATGTACATCATATGGCCTGACTCATAGTAGGTCATGATGATATTGTCTTGAATTTCGGGAGCCAAATTCATATGAGTAAGGGTGTGTTCTACTCCGTAAAAAACAGTAGCCAAATCGTAATAGCCATTCATAATCAAAACTTTTAGGTTCGGATCTTTACTTAGGGCACTTGCCATATCAATAGAAGTATTGATCGCAATTTGTGTACCCCATCCTATATTCCCGCGATGACTCCAGTCCCATTTAAAACTGTCGTCGGCAACACCTGCACTGGTTTTGTAGTTAAGCTCTTTAGAAACACCTAGATCACGATGCAAATAATCTAAAAATCCGATGGTGTAAGCAGGTGAAATAGCGTCGCTCTGGGGATCTGTAATCGCATATTGATTTTTGGGATTTTCGTTTATACCCGTATAACGCGAGTCTAACCTTCCAACTGTTTTTCCTTCCCCGCGCATAAGTTCATTAAAATACTCCCCAGCCTTCACTTTGAGGTTAGCTCGCGACCAGTAGGCTGTAGAGATACCCGCATACTGAACCATTTTTTCAGCGAGTTCCTGTTTTTCTTTATCTGAAATTCGAGTTCCTTTAAACAAGGCTGGGGAATAATCATTCTCTGTAAAATCTCGTACCTCATCCAAAAAAGTCTCTAAAGGTTTTGCTTGCATGGCGGGGCTCAACTTCTTGTGGTAGTGAGCTGTTGCAGCATAGGTAGGAAAATGAACTACATAAGGCAAATCGTCATTGGGAGGAAAGGTCAAGGTACGTAAATCAAAAACCGCAGAAACCATAACCACTCCATTTAAGGCATACCCCCGATCCAAAAGATAATTCATCACACCTGCATTTCGGAATGTACCATAACTTTCTCCTAAAAGATATTTCGGTGCTTGTAAGCGATCGTACTGCTTTAAAAATTGCATGATGAACAAGCTTGTTGCCCGTATGTCTTGATCCACTCCCCAAAAGTCTTTGCCTTCACTATCTCCGATTAGCTCACTCAAACCGGTTCCGATAGGGTCCATCATTACCACATCGGCCATATCCAAAATGGAATAAGGATTGTCCTCTAGGGTGTAGGGTGCTGCTTTATTGTAGTTGGGATCATCGACCACTATGCGCTTGGGTCCCATAATCCCCATATGCAACCAATAGGAAGAAGAACCAGGACCTCCATTGAATGAGAAAATAATTGGGCGGTTTTTTTCGGCTCCCTCTTTAAAATAAGCAGTAAATCCGTGTAATGCGATGGGCTTATTTTTCTCATCACGCAATTCCATGGTTCCCGCTAGGGTATTAAATTTTAAATTTTGATTGCCCATTTTAAGGGTCTGAATACTTTTAAATACTCGTGCCTTGGGGAGGGTATCATTACTTTTTTGTGCGGTAAGTCCCGCTGAAATTAAGAACACTAGGGCTAAAGAATAGCTATAAAATGATTTCATCTTCAATTGTATTTAAATATAAAGATAGGAATCCCTATCAAAACCGTTCCTATCAAAGACGGGATTTCGCTGCAAAGGCTTTATTAGAAAATACCATCAGCAGCATTGCAGCAAACACAAAGAGTAAAAATGCACGGTTCAAAGAAAACAAATGGGCAACATAGCCAACAAAAGGTGGGGCAAGTAAGACCCCCACAGTAGAATAGGTTCCTACAATAGAAATTGCTACCCCAGCAGTATATTTTTTGGACTGCCCCGCCAATAAAAAGGACATGGGAAAGATAGAAGCTACGCCAAAACCAGTAATAAAAAATCCTAATAAAGCTGGATAGAAGTATGGGAATACAATCAAAACGCTAACTCCTAGGATGATCACAGAAGCACTGACGACAAAAAGTTTTTCCATTCCCAGTAATGCTATTAGACGGTCCGTAAAAAAACGAGCCACCGTCATAGAACACATAAAAACTAGGTAGCTTAATGTAAACAATTCTGCATTGACAACTTCCTTAAAGTAAACACTACTCCAATCGTAAATACCTCCTTCACAAACAGCCGCACAAAACACCATTAGACCAACATAAAAAATAAATGAATCGGGTTTTCCAAAACGCAACTTATTCACCGTAATCTCACGATCGTTTTTTAACATAAAAAGATAGGATATGAGAGTAATGATAGCCGCCAAAATCCCAACAAAAGCCAAATGCTTTCCAATTCCCAAATTGAAACGAATCATCAAAGTGGCAAATAAGATTCCCATCAGGCCACCCAAACTCCACAAGCCGTGAAAAGATCCGTTTATGGGTTTGTCAAATTTACGCTGTACCTGAATTGCTTGGGTGTTCATAGAAATATTGATCATTCGCAAGCCAAAGGCAAAGAGGGCTACAAAAACAATAAGGACTTCCATTTCTTGTGTCCATCCGATACCAACCAAGGAAAGCGTAAACAATAAAAAACCAACTAACAAGGGGTGACGACTGTCGAAACGACTCACCAACCAGCCAGAAATAGGTAAACCAATCAACGAACAAACGGGTAAAATGAATAAAAAATTTCCCAGTTGTGCTTCGTTCATTTCAAAAGCAGCTTTTAATGTAGGAATTCGTGAAGCCCAAGAAGAAAAACAAAACCCAGAAGTGAAAAACAAAACACTTAAAGCAGACCGATTTTGTTCTTTGGTTAACATCGTTTTTTTTGAAGCCCAAAGATGATTGCAAAATTCGACTTGTGAAAATTCTTGGTCAACTTTATCAAAAAAAAGTTACATTTAAAAGCAGAAATCAACAATTAAAAAAATGAAACCAAAAAAACAGGAGTCAAGACGTAATTTTATTAAAACTGGAGTAGCAGCTTCTTCGATCATGATAGTGCCTCGAAATGTTCTTGGTGGCCCTGGATTTATTTCCCCAAGTGACCAGCTCAACATTGCAGCCATTGGTTCGGGAGGAAAAGGAGCCAGTGACATCAGCAATGCTTCGGTTCAAGGGCGTGAACGTGTTGTTGCACTTTGTGATGTGGATTTTTCTGGAAGCGCAGCCAATACGGTCAAAAAATTCCCTAAGGCAAAACGTTATGCCGATTACCGCATTATGCTGGACAAAGAAAAAGACATTGACGCGGTCACCATTTCTACACCTGACCATGTCCACGGACCCGCTGCCTCTTTTGCTATGCAAAGGGGAAAACACGTGTATGTACAAAAACCTATGACACACAACATCAAGGAAGCGCGAATGCTTACCGAAATGGCTCGAAAAGAAAAAGTAGTTACCCAAATGGGAAACCAAGGAGGGTCTAATCCGTTGTTGAACATGGTTCAAAATTGGATTGATACCGACCAAGTGGGTGCTATTTCAGATGTTAAAATTTGGACCAACCGTCCCGTATGGCCTCAAGGGGTAATGATGCCACAACCCGATCCAAGCTCAAAACCCGATGCACTAAATTGGGATTTGTGGTTAGGTCCAGCAAAAGAAAAACCCTACACGCCAAACATGCATCCCTTTAGCTGGAGAGGATGGTGGGACTATGGTACGGGAGCCCTAGGAGATGTAGGATGTCACCTGATTGATATCCCTTTTAGAACCCTAGGATTAAAATACCCTACCTCTGCCGAGTGTAGTGTAGGAAGTGTATTTTCCAAAATGTGGACTCCTGATTATATCCCAGAAGGATGTCCACCCTCCTCATTGATCACGATCAACTTTGAGGCTACCGAAAAAAGTAAAAAACCCATTCAGATGACTTGGAGTGATGGTGGAATACGACCTCCACACCCCGAAATTATTCCGGCAAATAGTGATATCGGAGGTAAAGACAGTTTAAATGGAGTTCTTATCATAGGAGAAAAAGGAATCATTTCGACCAATATCAACGATAGTTCACCACTCATGCCAAAACTCTACCGCTATGATGGAACGACTGAATTTGGTCCCGAAGTTGAGAAAATGACCGAACCTGAATACGGACACCAACGCAAATGGGTAGATGCTTGTAAAGCAGGTTTTAATAGTAAAGAACACCGTGGATTAACTTCTTCTTTTGATTATGCTGGACCCATGACGGAAACCGTCTTAATGGGGAATTTAGCCATCCGAAGTTATATGTTGCGTAAAGAAAATGCAAGTGGTGGTATGGACTTCTTCGCTCGTAAAAAGCTACTTTGGGATGGGGAAAATATGAAAATCACCAATCTTGAAGCGGCAAATCAATATGTGACCCGTGACTACAGAGAAGGTTTTATGATGTAGTCAAAATTGAGTTTTTGTAGTTAAAAAGATTTCCCGCTAATTGCAAGCGGGTTTTTTTTTGAATACAGCAAAATTAAATTATGTACCAAAAAAAGCGTGAACGGTTTAAATTAGATTACTTTTGCAGGCATAATACTATTTATGACAACTTTCAAGTCCCTAGGGCTAAACCCTGCGCTACTCAGTGCAGTTGAAAAACTAGGATTCGAAGCTCCTACAGAGGTTCAAGAAAAAGTAATCCCCATTCTTTTACAACAAAATACCGACCTGGTTGCTTTGGCGCAGACCGGTACGGGAAAAACTGCTGCCTTTGGATTTCCAATGCTCCAAAAGATCGATTCCTCCCAACGGACTACACAAGGGCTTATCCTCTCTCCTACCCGCGAATTGTGTCTTCAAATCACAAACGAAATGGGGAATTATGGAGGACACCTAAAGAACATCAATATCGTTGCCATATACGGGGGTGCCAACATTTCCGAACAAGCAAAAAAAATAAAACGAGGTGCGCAAATCGTCGTAGCTACTCCAGGACGTTTGAAAGATATGATCCGAAGAAAATTAGTGGACATCAGTGCCATTGAATACTGTGTTTTGGATGAAGCCGATGAAATGCTCAATATGGGCTTTTACGAGGATATAAAATCTATACTTACCCACACTCCCAAAGAGAAAAACTCTTGGTTGTTTTCTGCAACCATGCCACAGGAGGTCAACACCATTGCCAAAAAATTCATGCACGACCCCATAGAAATTACTGTGGGTACCAAAAACTCAGGAGCAAAAAATGTAAATCATCAGTACTTTATTGTAGGTGCCCGAGAACGATATAATACATTGAGGGCTGTCATCGGTATGAATCCCGATATATTTGGTTGTGTATTTTGTCGAACAAAAATCGAAACCCAAAAAGTTGCTGAAAAACTCATCCATGACGGTTATAAAGCTGCAGCTATACACGGGGATCTGAGTCAAAATCAACGCGATGCGGTAATGCAATCTTTTCGCAAGAAAAAAATTCAGCTCCTAATCGCTACCGATGTTGCGGCTCGAGGTATTGATGTGGAGGACATCACCCATGTGATCAACTACCAACTTCCAGACGAAATCGAAACCTACACCCACCGAAGTGGAAGAACGGGTCGCGCTGGAAAATTGGGAACTTCCATCCTTTTTGTAACCAAATCGGACCGTAGAAAGATCAAGTTGGTAGAAAACAAACTTCAAACAAAACTAACTGAATTGGAAATTCCTTCCCCCAAAGAAGTCTTTCAGTTTAAAATTGAACATTGGGTAGAACAACTAAAGACCACGCCGATTAAAAGTGATTTGAATCCCTACCTTGGCGGAGTACTTAAAAATTTAGAGGCCTTTTCTAAGGAAGAGCTGGTTGAATTGTTTCTTTCCAAAGAATTTCAATCGTTTGATTTCAACGCCAAACCTCTCGAATTTAAAAAAGAGGGGGCGTCTGAGCGGCATTCAGAACGGACAATTAATGCAGCCAAAGACAAAGATCGTTTCTTTATCAATGTAGGAGCCCGTGACCAATACGAATGGCAAACCTTAAAAGATTTCTTGCGTTCCTTTTTAAAATTGGATCAAGATGATGTCTTTCAAGTAGAAGTAATGAAAAATTTTTCGTTTTTCTCTACTCATAATAAACATCGTGATTTGGTCTTAAAATCATTTGATGGCCTCGTCTTAGACGAGAGAAAAGTAAACGTAGAACTTACCAAAAAAGGCAAAACGTATTCTCCCAAAAAGCACTTTAAGAAAGGTAAGAAAAAGAAAAGATCGCATTTTTAAATTAGAGTTTACGCATCCAAATATTTCTAAAACTCACTAAATCCCCGTGGTCCTGAAGCATCAAAGAACGATGTCTGGACTTTTCAGAGGGATAGGATCCAAACAAGTCATCTCTTCCGTTTTTGGGGAGTCCTATATACTCCGTAGTCCCTAAAATTTCTACATTATTTTGAACCAAAACTCCGTTTAAAAAAATCGTAAAAGTTCCTGATTTTATCTTTTCGCCTGCCGCATTAAACTCGGGCTCGTTGAAAATAATATCATAGGTTTGCCATTTTCCTGGGGGAAGTGTTGCATTGACTAGAGGAATATGTTGCTTGTAAATAGAAGAAGCTTGCCCGTTGGAATAGGTTCTGTTTTGATAACTGTCCAACACTTGAACTTCATAGCGTCTTTGAAAAAAAATACCACTATTGCCTCTTCCCTGCCCTTTTCCTTTTACAATACTGGGGGCAAGCCATTCGAGATGCAATTGGATAGAGCCGTGTTCTTGGAGTGTTTCTACACCTCCTGTACCGGGTTTAACTGTCATCGATCCGTCTTTGCTTAAAGTCCATTGCACTGGCTTTTCTGAACCTTCTTGCTGCCATTTAGAGAAATCGGTTCCATCAAACAGAACAATTGCATCACTGGGAGGAGCGCTTAGAGCCCCAGGTTGGACAAGCTCAGGTTCGGGTTCCCAAACCTCTGTATCTTCAGGTTTCATCTGCTCTTGTCCAAAAAGAATTTGAACGGTAAAAAATAGTAAAACTAACTGTTTCATAATTTAATATTTAGGTAATTGATACCCGTTGAAATAAGGGTTCGTAAAGTATTGATCGTTAATTTTTGCATCTGAAAATTGACCTTTAGCGCCATCCCATAACAACTTCTGTCCAGAACGGTAGGAGACATTTCCCATTTGAGCAACTGTTGCCACATGGGCACCCTGCTGAATGGAACAATTTACGCTTTGGGGAGCATTTTCTCTAATGGCTTTTACAAAATTAAGTGCGTGTTGTTCCAAACCGTTATCCGAGGGTTTTACAAGCGGTTTTGCTACTTTATTTTTACTTCTACTTTCTTCGATCACTTCCCAGCCCCCTCGATTTAGAACCAAAGTTGCATGATTGCCCACAAAGGCAATTCCGTGATCTCGGCCATAAGAACCGTTATCGATTCCCATCGCAGAATCCCAAACCAGATTAAAGTTGTCAAATTCATAAAGGGTTGTTAGCGTATCTGGAGTTTCTTCGGCAAGGGTGGGATAAGCAAATTTCCCACCTAATCCTACTATGGATTTTGGAAGTGAGGCCTGCATTCCCAGAAGTGCGTAATCCAATAGATGTACTCCCCAGTCGGTCATGAGTCCCCCAGCATAATCCCAAAACCAGCGAAAATGAAAATGATAGCGACTCGCATTGAACGATTTCATTGGTGCTGGACCCAACCAACTTTTGTAATCTACACCTGGAGGAGGTGCGCTGTCAGCTACCTGATCGGCAGGACGCATCCATCCCTGGTAACACCATACTTTTACGGTCCGAATAGGTCCTAAAACTCCCGTGGCGATAAAATTTGTGGCGTCTTTGAAGTGTTGTTGACTGCGTTGCCATTGACCCACTTGAACGACATTCCCATACCGCTCTTGCGCAGAAACCATAGCATTACACTCTCCAATAGAATTTCCAATAGGCTTTTCACAATACACGTGTTTGCCTGCCTCCGACGCATGGATCATCATCAATGCGTGCCAATGATCCGGGGTTCCAATCACGACCGCATCAATATTTTTTTGGTCCAATAAAGCCCTGTAATCTGAAAACGATTTTACTTTCAATCCTAGGGTTTCTATCTCCTTCTTTCGTTTGTCTAAAACGTTTTGATCGACATCACAAATTGCGACTAGTTCTACGCCAGGTATTTTTATAAGTGCTTTGGTATCCGCCCAGCCCATACCGTTGACTCCGATAGCACCTATTCGAATACGATCGTTGGATCCTAAGATAGGATGGGATTGAGAACCTAGGGAAAATGAGGGAAGTAGTAATCCTGCTCCTGTAGTTAATGAGGCCTGCTTGATAAAATCTTTGCGTTTCATAAAGTCGGTGTCGTTTAAATTCTTTATTAAATTAGGAAAATTGCACCAGCTTTTAAACTTTTTTTTAACGGACTCCTTAGATATACTCTTCAAAATCTTAATTTTTTGTAATTTAAAAAAATTTTTGGATCAAATGGAGTCGATAATTGCATATTTTGAAACGATCCCTTCAGCACACCGGAGTATTATTTTAGTAGGTGGATTGAGCTTTTTTTGGATTTTAGAAGGTAACTTTTCTTTGTTTCACTTTAAATACAAAAAATGGAAGCACGCACTTCCAAATTTATTTTTCACCTCAACTACGGTGGTCATCAATTTTATTTTGGCCTTTCTTTTACTGAACACTTCCGATTGGGTAGTGTCCAACTCGTTTGGATTTTTACACTGGATCCCTGAACTCCCGCTATGGGTTGAAGTACTGCTGGGGGTTCTCCTTTTAGATCTTATCGGTGCCTATGCTCCACATTGGGTAGAACACAAGGTCAAACCGCTTTGGATGATTCATTTGGTGCATCACAGCGACCATCACGTAGATACCACAACAGCAAATCGGCATCATCCGCTGGAAAGTTTTGTTCGATTTGGATTTACACTAGTGGGTGTATTCCTCGTAGGTGCCAATGTGGGCATCATCATGTTGTACCAATCGCTCTCATTAATTGCTACCCAATTTAACCACGCCAACATCAAACTTCCCAAAAAAGTAGATTTATACCTAAGCTATCTTTTGGTTTCACCAGATATGCACAAAACGCATCACCACTATCGATTACCTTATACAGATGCAAACTTTGGAAATATTTTTTCTATTTGGGATCGGCTGTTTGGAACCTACCTCCCCTTTGATCGAAAAAAGCTTGTTTACGGAGTGGATGTATTTTTTGATGAAGAAGCCAATAGTAAAATAGGGCATCTTTTAAAACAACCGTTGCAACCCTACTCCAAACCTACATTAGCACCAAAGACGGAGCACTAGCCTAAAAGGGGTACCATATCCGTTAGAGGATGTGTACTTTGTGTCCCCGTTTCCATATCCTTGAGTACAAAAATTTTCTCGGCCAATTCCTCCGGACCAATAAGAATTACCTTTTGGATTTGTTTGGTGTTTGCATAACCCAGTTGTTTTTTCAATTTTGCCTCTGTGGGATATAACTCACAAGAGATGTTTTGGTTTCTCAGTTTGTGGAGAAAAGCATAGGCAGATTGAACCGCTGCTCCACCAAAATTGGCAAACAAAACTTGCGGGCGTTTTAAAAGTGTTTTGGGAAAAAGGTCAAGAGCTTCCATGACTAAATAGATACGTTCAAAACCAAAAGAAATTCCAATTCCACTCATGTCTTTTAATCCAAAAACCCCCGTAAGATCGTCATAACGACCGCCACCCCCAATGGAACCCATTTTAACCTGAACTGGAGGGGCAACTTCTACAATCATACCGGTGTAGTAATGTAAACCCCTCGCTAAGGTTAAATCAAATTTCAATTCGGTGGCTTGTAAGGGGTTGTCATGGAGTTGGGAACTGATAAATTCTATTTCTTCTACACCTTCTAATCCTTCGGGTTGATTAGAAAACAGAGATTTCAACTCAGTGAGTTGATGCTCGGTATCTCCCTCCAGAGCCAGTAATTGGTCCAGTACGCTGAGGGAGTCAACTTCAAATCCCCTTTCGGACAATTCTTTAAAAACCCCTTCTTTTCCAATTTTATCTATTTTATCTAATGCCACCGTAAAATCTACCAAACGGGATTCGGGACCGAGTAGCCCTGCTATGCCCGCTAAAATTTTTCTGTGGTTTATTTTCAAAACAACTCCGGGGAGGTTCAAGTCTGCAAACGCACGGTCATACAAGGACAACACTTCTACTTCCTGCCATAGCGAACGGTCCCCTACGATGTCGGCATCACATTGATAAAATTCCTGAAATCTACCGTGCTGGGGACGATCTGCACGCCATACGGGTTGAATTTGATACCTGCGAAATGGAAAAGTAAGTTCGTTTCGATGCTGCGCTACAAAACGGGCAAAGGGAACAGTAAGGTCATATCGCAAAGCTTTTTCTGAGACAGAGTGTATAAACTTTTGATTTTCTCCCCGAGCCAAAGCTTCGGTATCGGCTTTTTTTATCTTTTCTCCTGAGTTTAAAATTTTAAACACTAGACGTTCTCCTTCTTCGCCATAAACCCCAGTCAGGGTTTCCAAACGTTCAAAGGTTGGGGTCTCAATGGGACTGAATCCAAAACATTCAAATGCGTTTTGAAGAATATTTTTGATGTAGGTTCTCTTAGCTAGTTCTTCTGAAGAAAAATCTCGAGTCCCTTTAGATGTAGCGGGTTTTATTGCCATGTCTGCTATTGAGGTACAAATATCTTCTATTTTACCGAATTGGAAAAATAACTTTGCAATCGGTTGAATCGATCTCCTTTAGAAAGTTCAGCTCCCTTTTTTAAATATTCATAGATAAATTCGTTTCGGGAAGGAGTGTAGGGCTTGGAAGCATGAAATAATGCCACCTGATCAGAATCCAATTGGCTTAGCGCTTTTTCAAATCCGGCTCCAGAGGTCAAGTCAGTATAGTTTGAGTCAATTTTTAACACCAAAACTTCTGCTTTATTTTTTCCCGTCTTAAATAGAAAAGCTTGATCGGGAGTGGTAAACTCCAAATAGGAACACTCTGAAAGTATTTTTTCCCAAACTAGATCGCTGAATGAGGCTAAAAAGTCTTCAATCCTATCGGGTTCTTTTTCCTTAATACGATCCCATTCTTTTTTATTGATTGCTTGGGAGGCCAAAAAAATCGCAAACTCTTCATGCATTTCGTGAAGCTGTGCTTCGGAAAGTTTGTGATATCGCATAGAAAAAAGAAATAAAAAAAACCCACTTGAAAGTGGGTTTAGAAATTAAGCTTTCGTATCGGCAATGATTTCAAAGGGAAATTCAAAACTGACCTCTCGATGCAATCGAATGGTCGCTTCGTATTTACCGAGCCGCTTTATGGTTTTTCCTGGGAGGGTAATGAACTTTTTATCGATTTCGGAAGTTTTGGCGCTTATGGCACTAGCCAAATCTGCGTTGGTAACCGATCCGAACAACTTATCTCCAGAACCTACCTTTGAGGCAATTTTGATTTCGATTGCTTTGATTTCTTCTCCTCTTTTTTGAGCTGCATCAATGATTGACTTTTCTTTAAAGGCGCGTTGCTTTAAGTTTTCAGCTAAAACTTTCTTTGCAGAAAGGGTTGCAATTACTGCCTTGCCCTGAGGGATTAAAAAGTTTCTACCGTAACCGTTTTTAACACTCACGATGTCGTCTTTAAATCCAAGATTTTGAACGTCTTCTTTTAATATTAATTCCATAATGAGAGTTTTATTATTTCAACATATCCGCTACATAGGGCATCAAAGCCAAATGGCGCGCTCTTTTAACCGCTACAGAAACCTTGCGCTGGTATTTTAACGAAGTACCTGTAAGTCTTCTAGGTAAAATTTTACCCTGCTCATTTACAAACTTTAAAAGGAAGTCAGGATCTTTATAGTCCACATACTTGATTCCAGATCGTTTAAAACGGCAATACTTCTTTTGTGAAGTAGTATCAATATTTAAAGGAGTTAAATAACGAATTTCTCCTTCTTTTTTTCCTGAGTTTTGTTCTTCTATCTTTGACATTGCTTAAGATTTAGCTTTATTTCTTTTTTTTCTTTTTTCAGCCCATGCTTGTGCATGCTTGTCTAACTTGACCGTCAGATAGCGCATGACACGTTCATCGCGGCGAAATTCAATTTCTAAAGCCGATATAGCTTCGTTGGGTGCTGCAAATTCAAAAAGATGATAGAAGCCACTCTTCTTATTTTCAATCGGATAGGCTAGCTTTTTAAGACCCCAATTTTCCTGGTTCGTAAGAGAACCTTTTTGGGCCTTAATAAAGTCTATGTACTTTTGAACTGCTTCCTCTATCTGTGTTTCAGACAGAACGGGATTTAAAATGAAAACAGTTTCGTAATGGTTCATATTCTTATTTTTGGATGGCAAAAGTACACTTCTATTAGGATAAAGACAAATTATTTCAATAAATTAAAAAGTATTCCCAAATATTCTTGTTGAATCTCTTTAAAGTGTTCCCAATTTTAAAACAAACACCATGATACAAATTAAACTAGTTAAATAATTATTGAGTATATTATTGTGAAATTCAAATATTATATTACTTTTACATCACCTGAACATAAGTAGGTTAAGTTCATGGTAAGATTTGGGGCAAAAAGGAGGAATTTATTCCTCCTTTTTATTTTTAGAAAGGATCCACATCAAAATTGATACGCGTGCTTCGAAATGCCGCGATAGCTTGGAAGCTAACATACGTCCGATTCAAAAGTTTTTTTACCGCTTTAGCATTCATCTCGTGATCGATCTTGACAAGTAATTGTTTATGATAATAATTCCTTACTCGAGCCACCGCTGGAAAAGCTGGGCCTAATACGGAACCTTTGTAGCTCTGTTGTACCACATTTGAAAACCATTGAGAAGCTGTATTCACCGTCTCAAACTGACGGCTTTTAAAAGTGATTCGGATCATTCTGTAATAAGGAGGATAGCGATAGCTTTGGCGTTCTTTTTTTTGAACCTCAAAAAGCCCTTGGTAATCGTGTGTTAAAACTTGTTTTAGCGTAGGATGATCCGGCTGAAAAGTTTGAATCAAAACCTTTCCTTTTTGATCTGAACGACCTGCTCTACCGGCAACTTGACACAACATTTGATAACTGCGTTCGTGTGCTCTAAAGTCTGGAAAATTGAGTACGTGATCTGCATTGATCACTCCGACGAGCATTACATTTTTAAAGTCCAGACCTTTAACGACCATTTGAGTTCCTACCAAAATTTGAATACGCTCTTGGTCGAAAGCTTCAATAATTTTATCGAAATCCCATTTCCCACGAGTACTGTCCCAGTCCATTCTTCCCACCGTGACTTCAGGAAAAAGTTGGTGAACTTGTTCTTCAATTTGCTGGGTACCTACTCCCTTGGTTGTCAATGTGGCCATCCCACAAGCGTGACACTGGGCGGGCATTGGAATGTGATATCCACAATAGTGACACCGCAATTGATTTTGGGTTTGGTGGTAGGTTAAAGAAACGTCACACTGGGTACACTGCGGGGAATGACCACAGCTTAAACACTCCAGGATGGGGGCATATCCCCTTCTGTTCTGAAATAAAATTACTTGTTTACCAAGTTCTAAAGTTTCCTTTATAGCGTTGATTAAAGTAGCTGTAAACATTCCTGTAAGGGTCTTTTTACGATGGGCTTCCTTGAGGTCCACGAGCTCAATATGAGGCAAGGCGACTCCACCGTAGCGCTCTTTCAGTTCTACCCAGCCATACTTTCCATTTCGTACATTTTCCGAAGTCTCTATGGAGGGGGTAGCTGAACCTAAAATCACTTTAGCATTCATTTGTTGGGAAAGGTATATTGCACTATCACGCGCATGATAACGGGGAGCGGGATCGAATTGTTTATATGAGTTTTCGTGTTCTTCATCTATAATCACCAGACCCAAATCGAGGAAGGGTAATAATACGGCTGATCGAGCCCCAACAATAATTTGTCCCTCAGGATTCCCATCTAAAACTTGATTCCAAACCTCGGTGCGTTCGTGTATTGAAAATCGGGAGTGGTACACCAAAACTTGATCGCCAAAACGCGCAGCCAAACGGCTTACGATTTGAGAGGTCAAGGAGATTTCAGGGAGTAGGTAGAGTATTTGTTTCCCTGCTTTTAGTTGTGCTTCAATCAAGCGGATATAAACTTCTGTTTTACCTGAAGCAGTAACGCCTTCAAAAAGTACAACAGATTGATTCTCAAGATTTTTTTCTAATTCCAAAAAAGCCTGTTGTTGAGCTGGAGATAGTTCTTTCTTCGTGTGTCGCTCTTGTACTTTTCGAATCAGTACACGATACTTTTCTTGGTAACTCTCGTTGAGTATTTCTTTGTCAATTAAACTTTTAATATGAGAACTACTGGCTTGGGCTTGCTCCTTTAATTGAGACACTTCGTGCCATAGATCCAAGGCTTTTCCTGCACTCAAAAGAGCCATTAGAACTCGCTTTTGTTTGGGCGCCCTTTCCAAGTCATCAAAGAGTTCTTGAAGTTTTTTTTCTTGTTGGTATTTTTTTTCTAACTGTACAACGCGAACTTTTTTTGGTTTAAATTTTTCTTCAAGCCTTTGGTGGATCAACGCTACTTTTTTTTCAATCATATCCACAATAACAGGCATGACATGCTTCCGATCGGTAATCTTACTGATTTCCTCTAAAGTGAGGTTTTGCTTTTGCAAGGCTTCATAAATCAGAAACTGAGAATCGGAAAGGGAATCCAATTGCTCTTGAGTGGCTTCACATTTTACGATACTACTTTGACTCTCTATTAATAAGGCAGCTGGCAAACTAGCACGAAGTACTTCCCCCTGGCTACACATATAATACTCCGAGATCCATTCCCAAAACTTCAATTGATCTGGAGTTATCACAGGAGCATCATCCAAAATCATTACAATGGATTTGGGTTCATAGGTTTGTGGAGCTACCTGATGCACACGTTTTACTACCGCTGTGTAAATTTTTTGTTTTCCAAAAGGAACAGCTACACGAAATCCAGGACGTAAAGTAGCAGCTTCATCTTTTGCTAGGCTGTAAGTATAGGTCTTAGGTAGAGCCAAAGGAAGGATCACATCAATAAAATTCAGTGACGCTTCATTCTTCATGGGGAGTCACCTTTGGTTCCCTTTTAAATCGTGTCAAAGTTGCATTCAATTCAAATCCAAGAAGTAGAATATTGGAGTTGATCCAGATATAAAGTAAAAAGATTAGGAGCGCCCCTATGGATCCGTACAACTGATTGTAAGTGGAAAAATTATCGATATAAATTCCAAAGCCATAGGTCGTCAAAAAGAACAATAAAGTAGTCATCAGTGCTCCAGGAGTAAAAAATTGACTTTTTCTTCCCTCTGCCGTTCCAAAAAAATATAAAATACTAACAGTAATGTATATAAACAATCCGAAAAATGCGATTTGCCCAATCCGAGTCCATCGGATCTCAGAGGGAATCAGCGAATTTAGGTTGTTTAAAATATAGAATTCAAAGTAAAAAAAGATGATGACTGCTAGCAGTGAGAGAAGAGCTAAAAGCACACTTATAGCGACAGAAAGCAGATACTGTCTAAAAAAGTTTCGGGAAAAGGTCACATGATAGGACCCTTCAAAGCTTCCAAAAATAGCTGAGACTCCATTGGCAGATAAAATAATGGAAAGCACAAAAACAGAGGACAATAAACCTCCTCTGGGTTTGTTTCGAATGTCTTCAAATACATCTGCAAAAAAAGTCTGGGTTTCGGAAGGTAAAAACAACTCGATATAATTCAGAAACGTTTGATCAAAGTTTTCAATTTTTATGAATGGAATTAGATCGATAAAGGGGATTAGATTTAAAACAAACAGTAAAAATGGAAACAAGGCCATAAAAAAACTATACGAGATACTCCCAGCCCTTGAGGTTAATGCGCCTTTGACAATTCCAATACTATACATTTCCAACAAATCATAGAGAGAAAATCCATAAAAACCAAGAGGTTTTATGGCTTTAAGGAAAAATACAACGGACTTAACAACAGGAAGTTCTAAAATTTTTGACATGACGAGATTCCGTATAACCCTACAAAGATAAAAGGCTAAATCATATGATGGGTTAAATCCCAAAAAAATCCAAAGCCTTTGTAACTTCGCATTATGGAAATTCAATTGCTCTGTATCGGAAAACCGGATCGATCATTTTGGACTGAAGCGTTGGAACAATACGAAAAACGCTTGCAGCACTATGTCAAGTTTTCTTTGATTTACCTAGCAGATGTCAAATCTTCAAAGAAGACTAATCCTTTAAAAATAAAGACAGAAGAAGCCAAACAGCTTCTTCAAAAGATAAAACCAGGAGATACGGTCATTCTTTTAGATGAAAAAGGAAAAGCATTCAATTCTGTTTCTTTTTCAAAAGAAATCGAAAACCATATGATATCTGGAAAAAAGAGAGTTCTTTTTATCATAGGAGGTGCCTATGGTTTTTCAGAAGAACTTTACCAAAAGTTTCCTCAACGTATGGCACTTTCCCAAATGACTTTTTCTCACCAGATGGTGCGTCTCTTTTTTTGTGAGCAGCTCTATCGTGCATTTACCATTTTGAATAACCACCCTTATCACAACGCCTAATGAAATATCAATTACTATTTAAAACGACACAGCAGCTTGACAATTTGAATGTTCCATTAGGATACTAAACGTAGCAGAAGCCAAACCATTTTAAAAACAAAACACAGTAACAGATGAAACTAATTTTTGCCACACATAATAAAAACAAGGTAGAGGAACTCAATCTACTGGTACCCAAATCCATTTCACTCTTGAGCCTAGAGGACATCCATTGCTTCAAAAAAATTGAAGAAACTGGAAGCAAACTGGAAGAAAATGCAAAAATTAAGGCGGACTTTGTTTATCACAAATACGGTTTGAATTGTTTTTCAGATGACTCGGGATTGGAGGTAGAAGCTTTGGACGGTGCACCAGGGGTATACTCGGCACGGTATGCAGGAGCTGAGAAAAATAACGAGGCCAATATTGAGAAAATCTGGAGGGAACTTCGTGGAATTCCAAATCCCAAAGCCTGCTTTAGGTCTGTATTTCACCTAAATCTTCACGGAAAATCCCACTCCTTTGAAGGGCGGGTAGACGGCACAGTACTCTTTGAAAAAAGGGGAAGTAAAGGATTTGGTTACGACCCTATTTTTATTCCAGAAGGATATGAAAAAACCTTTGCCGAATTGGGCGATACGATCAAAAATAAAATAAGTCACAGAGCAAAGGCTACCGTAAAACTCTTGCAACTTTTAAAGCAACATTTATAATTTTATTAAATAAAAGGACAGCGAGTACATTTTAGTGATTTTTACATAAATTTATGGCATGAGGAAGATTTGGGTTGCTGTACTTATTTTATATGCCTGTAAAGGGTTTTCACAACAAGACTTCAATGCGGTTGTGGAAAATGAAACCACAGGACTTCCCATGTCTAGTGTCCACGTGTTAAATCTTACTCAAGTAATTGGTTCCATTACGGATCAAAAAGGGGTTTTTCAAATTCAAGCACAAGCCAATGACACTCTTTACTTTTCCTATTTGGGTTTTAAACCTTTAAAAATTGCAGTCACAAACGACATGTTGAAATTTGGTAATTTTAAATTTGTCATGACCGAGCTGGCATTTGCCCTAGAAGAAATTGAGGTGCGTCCGTATCAACTCACGGGCTATTTGGATATCGATGTCAAAAATGCTCCTATCAATACGGCAAGGCGATATAGTATTTCGGGACTTCCCAATCTTGGCTACGAATCGGGAGGGAATCGATCCTCCAACGGTCTTTCTAAAGCGCTTGGTAATCTCTTTAATCCCGTGGACTTTTTAAACAATATGTTTGGGAAAAATGCTAAGCAAATGAGAAAACTCAAGCTGATGCGTGAGGATGATGAAATCAAAAATTTGTTGGTTTCTAAATTTGACAGACAGGTCCTTATTCAGCTTTTGGGAATTAAACGAGTTGATATTGACGACATTCTAAGAAATTGTAATTATTCGGACACCTTTATGGAGGAAGCCAATGATCTGCAAATATTAGAAGCCATGTCCAAATGTTATGAAGAATACCGCGTTTTACAATTGTAAATGGATACACTCGTTTCCTATTTTCAAACACGTACTGCCTCTAGAAAACATCGTGAAGAAGCGCTAAAAGTTGTTAAGAACTCACCCGAAAGGGAAGCTGCATTACTCCAGCTTGCTTTTAATCCGAAAGCCGAAAGACAACATATTTATGCTGCCTGGATCTGGGAACTTTTTATTCTTGAAGATTTAAGTCGTTTACATCCTCATTTGAATCAGTGTATCGTCCGTCTTATTGCGATTACAAACTCCAGTATGCGACGTTCTTTAAGCAAGAGTTTTTGGCATTTTTTAAAAGAAAAATCAAATCGAGAGGTGCTGAACAAAAAGGAAAAACAATTGCTTGTCGATTCCTTTTTAGATTGGGTAATGACCGAAGACAAGACAGCTCCTTTGGCTTTTAGCATCAAAATTCTTACGCTTTTTCAAAACGAAATTCCAGAGGTACAAAAGCAGCTGGAAGATCTTCTGATTCATTCCAAACGAACCTTCCCAAAAGGACTCTATCCTGTATTGCGGGATGTTTTTAAGAATTGAATTCTTATAAAGCTGAATTTACTCGTATCTTTACAGCACAAATACGTCAAACATGCTGCTTACCGCATTAAATGCCATCTCACCAATCGATGGCCGTTACCGGTCTAAAACAAAATCACTGTCTGCCTATTTCTCCGAAGAAGCCTTGATTAAATATCGCGTACAGGTAGAAATAGAGTATTTTATCGCTCTCTGTGAACTCCCTCTTCCCCAACTCACAGATTTTAATCCGTCACTGTTTGAAGAACTACGCAGTATTTACAAGCATTTTTCCAACGAAGATGCCCTTCAGGTGAAGGAGATTGAAAACACTACCAATCACGATGTGAAAGCCGTGGAATATTTTATAAAAAATGAATTTGACAAGCTCGAATTGCAGTCTTTTAAGGAATTTATCCATTTTGGATTAACCTCTCAAGACATCAATAACACGGCTATTCCACTTTCAATTAAACACGCTGTTTCTAAAGTCTATCTTCCCGCGCTTGAGGATGTTATAAACCAGTTGAACTTCCTAGCGGAAGAATACAAAGACATTCCTCTTTTAGCACGCACTCACGGCCAGCCTGCTTCCCCTACCCGATTGGGAAAAGAATTTGAAGTTTTTATAAAACGGATCCAGAACCAAAAAGAGATCTTACAACAAGCTTCCTACGGTGCAAAATTTTCTGGAGCAACTGGAAATTTTAATGCCCATCATATGGCTTTTCCCGATATCGACTGGAAAGGATTTGGACAGGGATTTGTAGAAGGAAAAATGGGATTGAATTACTCTTTTCCCACCACTCAAATTGAACATTATGATTCTTTTGCAGCACTTTGTGATACCTTAAAAAGAATCAATACCATATTTATTGATTTAAATCGGGATTTGTGGCAATACATTTCTATGGATTACTTCAAACAAAAAATAAAAGAAGGAGAGGTGGGATCTTCTGCGATGCCGCACAAGGTCAATCCTATTGATTTTGAAAATTCAGAAGGAAACTTGGGTATTGCCAATGCACTTTTTGAGTTTTTAGCCGCCAAACTTCCCATTTCACGACTTCAACGGGACCTTACTGACAGCACCGTGCTCAGAAATATCGGAGTTCCTTTTGGTCATACCCTAATCGGACTTCAATCGACACGTAAAGGACTTGGAAAATTGGTTGTCAATACCACAAAAATAGAAGATGATCTAAACGCCAACTGGGCAGTCATTGCAGAAGCCATTCAAACCGTGTTGAGAAGAGAAGGCTATCCGAACCCCTACGAAGCGCTAAAAGAACTTACGCGAACAAATACAGCCATCAACCGAGAAGTCATTCAACAATTTATTGAACAATTGGATGTAGAAGATCATATAAAATCTCAACTAAAAACCATTACTCCGTTCAATTACACTGGGATTTAAATTTCTTTTTCAAAAATACTTCCCAATGATGCAGTTGAAGATTTCAGTTGCTCTTCAAGTTGATCTGGATCCACTTTTTTTATCAGACCTGTCAGAATTGCAGGATTGATCTCTGATCCTAAAATGCGCAAGACACCAAACCCCTTATCGGTGGCACTTAAAAAAACAATCCCTTCCTCTATTTTATCAGTGGCTCCTTCAAACAAGAGTTTTCCTTGACCTTTGTCAAAAGCTTTAAAATCCATAAGGTGCTGATATTTGCTGTGGGCAAGGATGGTATTCAATTGATTCAATTCACTCTTAAATTTTGTCTCTTCCCCAGATCTAAATCGGTAAAACAATAAATTCAATTTCCCTACTGAGGCTAGGGCCTCTTGTTCCGTAGCTGTCAAATCCTTTGTAAAGAGTTTATCGAGCTTGAAAGGAAGGTTGACAATCAAGAAAGTAGGGTCGTCCATCTTTTCGACAAAGTAGGATTGAAGTGTAGGACCCTGTGTGCAGTTGACAAAAAGTACAACTGCCAACAGGGATACATAAAAAATAGATTTCTTTTTCATATTAGAGTGACTTTTTCTTTTGGGCTTTCTTCAGTTGTTTTCCCCCTGGCAAATCCATTTGATCGGTCAATTTTGAAATTTTATTGAGATCAATATCACCCTCTAAAAGCATTAAAACCGCCTCGATAGAACTTCCATTAAATTCAATTTTATTGATTGAGGTTTTGATGTTTTCCTTGACATACATCAACAATTGCTCTACGTGGTCTTCTCGTTTTCCATCTTTAACATAAAAGGTAACATTCGCCTCAGGATCTTTTACGCTCATCAATTGCTCCATCCCGTTTTTGGAAACCTGTAGATTAACCCATTCTAACATATCACCACTAATTTCTTGATTGGATGAAATCAATACTTTAAAATTATTGATACTCGTGACCATATCGAGGTACTCTTGAGCTTCTGGATCATCTAGATTAATACTCATTTGTCCGAGCATCTTAAACATTTTAGGACTAATCGATACGAGGGTGACCTCGTCATTTTCAGCGTAACGTTCAAAAATAGATTGTCCATAAACTCCAAAGGTGATTAAAAGGGCGGATACTAATAAACTGTACTTTTTCATAATTTTTATTTAATTAATTTTTGTGTTGTGGTGTTCCAATACTCCAGATAGGCAATCTGCTCAGTGCCTTTGTTGAGGTGGTTTGAAACCCATTTTATGTTGGTTTGAAACTGCTCAAAGGCAAGGTCTAAATCTTCGGGATTGGAGTTTGTTATCGTATTTTGATTTTCCATACGTGTCAAAAATACCGTTAGTACAATGGCAACCATTGCAGCAACTGCCATCCACGGTTGGAAAGCAATTGATTTCGTGGTTCTTTGTTCAGGAAAAGATTCTTTTGGCGCTTCGGAATAATACCCAAAAAATGCACGATAAGACATCCATTTTAAGGGGATCTGATCTGTGGCGGAAAAGTACTGTCTCAATTGGATTTCCTCTTGGATACTCGTCTCACCTGCATCATATTTTTGGAGCAATTTGGTAATAGCTTTAGATTCCATGTGATTGTATTTCTATGAATTGTTTTTTAATCTTTTTTCTTATTCGCGATAAGTAAACTCGGACCGTTCCTTCTGGAATTTCCATCAAAGAGGCAATTTGATCAAACTCATATTGTTCTATTTCTCGAAGCTGAAGAATCATGCGTTCGCGCTCCGGAAGTTGATCTATAAGTTTGACTACCCACTCCATTTCATTAGAAACTTCGATTTGTTTCTGTAGCGAAGGACTCGGCTGACTTTGAAACTGCTCATTGAGTGAAAGAACTTGCGCTTGCTTTGATTTGATTCGATCCAAGCAGTAGTTTTTTGCCATTGTTATGGTATAGGCTTCCAAGTTGTTAAATGACTTGCGATTGCTCTCCTCCATATTCCACAATTTTAAGATCACTTCTTGAGTAGCATCTTCTGCCTCCTCTTTGGAAATTAAGATTCTTTTGGCTACTCGAAAAACTCGATCTCGTATCCCTTGAATTTGATCTAAAAATTGTTTGTCCGCAGTCAACTGCATTTATTTAAATTCTTGTTTTAGTAAGACGAATGTACTGTCTATTTGTTACAGAAGTAATTTATTTCTCCAATATTAGGAGTATTTATTTAACTTTGAGGGATATCATTTTACCAAACTCGCTATGAAAACTAATAAAAATTTCAATTCGTTCGTGCTCTCTGTTGCAACTATATCTCTTCTTATTTTTCTGGGATGTTCATCAGACGAGATTGAGGGAACTACAGACACAGCTATCACTTCAAACTCAGATACAGACGATGTCGCGATAAGTCTTGAGGGCGAACTTCAAATCAGCGATTTTGTTTGGCAAGGGTTGAATCAATATTATTACTGGCAAGAAGAAGTTGATGCTCTTTCAGACACAAAATTCAATGACCAAAAGGCCTACGCACAATACATTAGCGAAAATCCAGATCCGGATGCATTCTTCGAAACGTTAAAACATCCCAACGATCGCTTCAGCTGGATTCAAGATGATTACGTAGAACTAGAAAACACCTTGCAAGGGATCTATGCGACCAATGGTGTCGAATTTGGATTAATGTATGCGTGTCAAGATTGTAACGAACTCTTGGGCTTTGTAAAATACATACTCAAAGATTCCGATGCAGATGGCAAAGACATCCAACGGGGAGATTTTTTTACAGGCGTCAACGGTACGGTTCTTACGGTCAGCAACTATCGCTCGCTACTTTTTGGAGATAACCTCTCCTACTCCTTAAACATGGCTTCTGTACAAAATGGCGCTTTGGTAGAAAATGGGACCGTCGTTGAACTTACCAAGGAAGAAAATTTTGAAACGGACCCCATACAAGTAAGTAAAACACTTCCTCTTTCTGGAGGAGAAAAAGTAGGCTACCTGATGTACAATCAATTTGTAGCAGACAAGAGTCCCAACTTAAATTCTGTACTCGCTGACTTCAAAAGCGAAGGAATTACGGACTTGGTTGTAGATCTGAGATATAATGGTGGGGGTTCTGTGAGAAATTGTGTAGAACTCGCCAGCATGATCACGGGGCAATTTGAAGGTGAAATTTTTGCACAAGAACAGTGGAATTCCAAACTTCTTACCTACATCACAGATCGGTTTGGTGAAGAATCTTTATTTAACCGTTTTGTAGGAGAATTGAGTGGTGGCGAACCGATCAACTCCCTAAATCTAAATCGCGTTTACGTGATTACCACCTCAGAATCAGCTTCGGCAAGTGAATTATTAATCAATGGCCTTGCTTCTTACATTGAACTGATTCAGGTAGGTGAACCGACCGTGGGGAAAAATGTAGGTTCCATCACCGTTTATGACTACATTGATAACGATGGAACAAAAAATCCAGACCACACCTACGCAATGCAACCTATTGTTCTAAAAATTGCAAACAGTGAGGGATACGCAGATTATGCTGATGGACTAATACCTAGTACTGAAATGGATGAAGATGTCAACAACTTAGGTGCCCTAGGAGTACCAGAAGAGCCTATGCTTGCAACCGTACTGAATCTGATTTCAGGAACAGCAAAATATTCTATCCCCGAAGCCACTCGATCCAGAGCCTTACTTATCCAAGATCCTCTTATGCTCAAAAGACAACAGATGGTGGTGGATAAAAAACTAGGATATCAAGGAAAAAGATAGTTTAACCCCACCACAACGTTTCTTCCCCGAGTAGCATAGCCTTCGATCTCTACATAATTTTCATTAAAGAGATTTGTAGTATGGAAAAAAAGCTTGAGCGGGGTTTTTTTGATTTGATAAAAAACGCTGGCATTTACCAATTGATAAGCTTCTAGCACGGTGGTGTTGTCCAATCCAAAACGTTTGCCGACAAATTGTCCTCCAAAATTGACACTCCAAACTTTTGAAAACGAATAAGAGAGTCGGGTTTGAGCAGAAAAGTTAGGTAAATAGCGTAAGTCCCCATCTCGAGTCTCCGTAAAAGTCATTTGATGGTCAAGCATTAATTTGGAACCTATACTTCCTAACAAGACTGCTTCAACTCCGTAATAGCGCGCTTGGTCAGTTGCATTTTCATAACGGTAGGTGGCTAAATCATAAATGAGAGAAGGTGATTCGATTCTATTGAAATAGGTGCCCGAGAGTTCCCATTTTTTTAGCTTGTAAACCAACCCTATTTCAAAAGAGGTGTTTTCCTCAGGTTGTAGATCTAAGTTACCCGAAAAGGCATCAAACAGTTGATACAAACTCGGGGCAATAAACGCCGTACTATAGGCCGCTTGGAATTTTAAGCTATTCTGATTTTTATCAAAAATTTGTATTGAAGGATTTAGGCTGTAAGTAAAATGACTCCCGTAATTGCTGTGGGAATTCCATCTCCCTCCAAAATTGATTCGAATTTGATCTGTAAACTCAGTCACTACATTTGCAAAAAAATCACTTTGTGTAGTTTGCTGTCCCTGCTGGTAGTCTGCATAGTTCTTTTGAATCAGTGTCCCGACAACGGTATAAATGCGATTGTTAAAAACGTATTTGTTAAACAGTTCCACTTGGGTATTTTCAGAGGCGGTCTGAAAAGGAAAATCGCTTTGGAAATCACGGCTGATTTTTTGATAACCCAAACGCAAAGACAAGCCTCCATTTGTATAATTGTAATTTGGATTTAAATACATACGATCCATTTGTGTCGATAGTTTGTAATCCGCATCTTCTAAAGGAAAGCTGTTGTCATAGTCGGAATTAATAGTGGAATGGTCATACCCGGCTTTGACTTCAAATTTTGTTTTTCCTTTGTACTCAAAAGAAGTTCCTAAATTCAAATGGTCAAACGGATCTGTTTCTGTTCCCACAACGGCACTCATACCCGTGGCACTGTGATGTGATACATAGGCGTCGGTACGAAATTTTTCTCCACCCTGACTCAAACGCAAACTGTTTTTAAATAGGTTCAGGTCTCTTTTAGTCTCTTGACTGTTTTGAGACCCCGTACTGCTTTGAAGACTCGCTCGAAAACCCGGAGCATTTGTTTTTGTCTTGATATTTACTACTCCCGTCGCAGCAGAGCTACCGTAAAGGGTACTGGAAGCTCCCTTTAAAATTTCTATGGACTCTATTTGACTTAGGTCTAAAAAATTTAAATTAAAATCATTGTCTATTCTGGAAGGATCTGAAACCCGTACTCCATCAATTAAAATTAGGACTTGTCTATTTCTCCCTCCCCGAATAGAAACGGTTTTATTTTGACCTGCATAGGTTTGACTTCCTAAAATTTCAATCCCCGCATATTGCTTAAGTACAGCGCTAAGTCCCAAGCCTTGAAAATTTTGAAGGGTTTCTGAATTAATTTTAATCACGGGCTTTCCCGATTGCGATCGCTTGGTAGGAAAACGTGTGTCAATCACAACCACCTCCTCCAATTGCTTTGTATCAATGCCTCCTTGAAGACTGTCTTGAATACGAGTACCTTGCTGGGCAAAAAGCAACTGCACAACTAGTGGCATACACCACAGCACTTTCAAAATTAATTTCATTTAAAATAAAATGTGCTTTCGGCTTTATCCCCGAAGCCAAAAACGATTTACATTAAAAGGCAGGTCTCCTGACTTGCATCTCTATTCTACCTTCCCATCAGTTTTTTGACAGTGGCGTAAGTTCGAATAAAGTGTCTATTCAGACGAAGCTTACAGTTGCGGGTACAGTTTTGGATTTACACCAAATTCCCTTTTCATCTTTGTTTAAAAAAAACCTTTAAACAAAAGTACGGGTTTAATTAAAGCTGAATGACGTTTGTTTCAATTTTTTAAACGAAAATTGAAGTACACTAGTATAGAACAAGTCTCCCGCTAAAGAGTTGATAAAAAATGGAATAGCAAGCATAAAACAACTTGTTAAACCAGCCCAAGTGAGTGGATAATAAAAATACCAAACCCCTAAATTACTAAGGATAAAAAAGGAAGTTGAAGCTCCTATTACCGTCATAAAGGATAAGGATTTTACTTTAAATCCAATAAATGAAATAAAAGCAAAAGCAGTGTAAATAACAGGAATCAAAGCGTGGATTCCCAAGTACAGATCTGACAAAAACATACAAACGAGGGGGAGAAACAAGGCCCATCGTTTATTAGTAAAATGGAAGCCCGTAAACAAGGCAATACTGGTGATCGGTGCAAAGTTGGGAGGGTGTGGTAATAGTCTGGTCAACAGGGCCAAAACTACCAAACCAAAAACAACCTTTATTTCATTTCCTTTCAATCCCATGGTCGATGTTTTTTGTAAAACTATACAATTTATACTACTTGGTCAAATACATTTTACGTCTGGCATACAAATCGTAAAAAGCATCTTCTTTCAAACTGTCAATAAAAAGGATACTTTCCCCTGTACTTTTCATCTCGGGTCCGAGTTGCTTATTGACATTCGGAAATTTATTAAAGGAAAATACAGGTTGTTTGATGGCATATCCTTCTAACTGTGGATTGTACTCAAAATCAGTAACTTTATTTTCTCCCAACATGACTTTAGTCGCGTAGTTGACATAAGGTTCTTTGTAGGCTTTTGCAATAAATGGAACTGTTCTTGAAGCTCTCGGATTGGCCTCGATCACATAAACCTTGTCGTGTTTTACTGCATATTGGATATTTATGAGTCCCACAGTATTTAGTGCAAGTGCAATTTTGTGGGTGTGGTCTTTGATTTGTTGCACCACATATTCCCCAAGATTAAAGACGGGTAAAGTTGCATTGGAGTCTCCCGAGTGAATTCCGCACGGCTCTATATGCTCCATGATCCCAATAATCTGGACGTTTTCTCCATCGCAAATCGCATCGGCTTCACACTCAATAGCACCATCTAGATAATGGTCAAGTAATAATTTGTTGTTGGGGATTTTTTGGAGTAAGTCCACCACGTGGGCTTCTAAATCTTGTTTGTTGATCACAATTTTCATCCCCTGACCTCCCAGCACATAAGAGGGTCGAACCAAAATGGGAAAATCCAATTGATCTGCCAATTCCAAAGCCTGATCTGCAGTTTGAGCCACTCCAAACTCAGGGTAGGGAATGTTGTTTTCTTTGAGAAGTGTTGAAAAACTTCCTCGATCTTCCGCAAGGTCCAAAGATTGAAAGCTGGTACCGATGATCTTAACCCCATAACGGGCGAGTTTTTCTGCAAGTTTAAGTGCGGTTTGACCTCCCAGTTGTACAATGACTCCTTCTGGTTTTTCGTGCTGAATAATATCGTATATATGTTCCCAAAATACGGGTTCAAAATACAATTTGTCTGCCGTATCAAAATCTGTGGATACCGTTTCTGGATTACAATTGATCATAATGGTTTCGTACCCACATTCACTCGCAGCCAAAACTCCGTGTACACAGCAGTAGTCGAACTCGATACCTTGACCGATACGATTCGGTCCCGACCCCAATACGACAATTTTTTTACGGTCAGTAACCTTACTTTCATTTTCACTAAACGGCACACCCTCCTTTGTCTTGAGTTTGGCTTCAAAAGTAGAGTAGTAATAAGGGGTTTTTGCTTCAAATTCTGCCGCACAGGTATCTACGAGTTTGTAGACACGTTGGATGCCCATCTCCACTCTTTTGGCGTGAACTTCACTTTCCAAGCACTTGAGCATGTGTGCTACTTGCCGGTCTGCAAACCCTTTTTGTTTGGCTTCTAAAAGCAAGGCAGTATCGATTGAGTCTATATCGAAATTCGAAATTTCCAGTTCCAAGTGGTACAGCTCTTCGTACTGCTTTAAAAACCACATATCGATTTTAGTAATTTCGTGAATTCGTGTTAATGGGATTCCAATTTGAATGGCATCATAAAGTACAAAAACACGATCCCAACTAGCTATTTTCAATTTACTGATAATGGTGTCATAATCTGTATATCCCTTACCGTCCGCACCTAAACCGTTTCGTTTTACTTCCAAAGATTGGGTGGCTTTGTGCAATGCCTCTTGAAAAGATCTTCCAATTCCCATAACCTCTCCTACAGATTTCATTTGCAATCCTAGAGTCCGATCTGAACCTTCAAATTTGTCAAAATTCCAACGTGGGATTTTTACAATTACATAGTCTAAAGTAGGCTCAAAAAGTGCAGAAGTGGACTTGGTAATTTGATTTTCTAGCTCGTCTAGTGTATATCCAATGGCTAATTTTGCAGCAATTTTTGCAATGGGATAGCCTGTTGCTTTACTTGCTAATGCCGAAGATCTAGAAACTCGGGGATTGATCTCTATTGCAATAATATCTTCTTTTTCATCTGGACTAACCGCAAATTGTACATTACAGCCCCCGGCAAAATCACCAATACTTCGCATCATGTGAATGGCCATATCGCGCATTCGTTGAAAAGTTGTATCGGATAAGGTCATTGCAGGTGCTACGGTAATGGAGTCTCCTGTATGGATTCCCATAGGATCCATATTTTCTATGGTACAAATGATAACGACATTATCATTGTTATCGCGAAGCAACTCCAACTCATACTCTTTCCAACCAATCAGCGCCTTATCAATCATCACTTCATGGATAGGAGAAACTTCCAATCCGCGAGTCAGCAGTTCATCAAAATCTTCGGCCTTGTGTACAAAGGAAGCCCCTGCTCCACCCAAGGTGTACGAAGCGCGAATAACTAATGGAAAACCAAACTCTTGTGCTATTTCTTGTCCTTTCAAGAAGGAATTCGCAGTGGCTTGAGGGGCCATATCAACTCCAATTTTTAGCATCAAATTTCGAAATTGCTCCCGATCCTCGGTAATTTGTATGGCATCTATATCTACCCCAATAATATCTACCCCAAAGTCTTCCCAGATCCCTTTTTCGTCCGCTTCGATACACAAATTGAGTGCTGTTTGTCCCCCCATGGTGGGAAGTACTGCATCAATTTTATGCTTTTTAAGAATCTCGATAATGGATTTGGTATTCAGAGGCTTCAGATAAACATGATCCGCCATTGAAGGATCGGTCATGATCGTCGCAGGATTGGAATTGATTAAAATGGTCTCGATACCATCTTCGCGAAGAGATCGTAAAGCTTGAGATCCTGAATAATCAAACTCACACGCTTGACCAATGATAATGGGACCTGAACCGATTACTAAAATACTTTTGATGGAGTCTACTTTTGGCATAGCTTAAATATAGATTTTAAATATAAAAAAAAGGTGTTACTCTCGAAAAAGTAACACCTTTATTATGGGATGATTTTATCATTATTTTTTGTGACGCGGTTCAGAGGATACAGATATTTTTTTTCTGCCTTTGGCTCGACGTGCAGCAAGAACCTTACGTCCGTTTGCTGATGCCATTCGTTCTCTGAAACCGTGCTTGTTTCTTCTCTTTCTTCTCGAAGGTTGAAATGTTCTTTTCATAATAATAATGACCGGCGGTATGCCTCGTTAAAAGTTGGGCAAATATACAACAACTTTTTTGTCTTCCAAATTGGTTTATCAACATTTCGCCTTCGTTTTTTTTTACCTTTGAAAAAAAATAAATAATGTTTCCTAAAATCATAAAATTAATTCTTGCGTTACTGACATTTGCGTATGGTATTTATCAATTTGTCGATGACTATATCGGAAATGGAATTATGCTGCTACTGCTCTCGGGTATGTTTGTGTTGCTGTACTTTAAAAATGAAATCATTTTCCTAGCCTTTTTAAGACTTAGAAAACAAGACTTTGAGGGAACACAAAGATGGTTGATGCGTATTTCCAATGTAGAGCGCAACTTAGTAAGCAAACAACAAGGGTATTACCATTACCTTTTAGGTATTATTCATTCTCAAACAAACCTCACTCAGGCAGAAAAGAGTTTTAAGGCAGCTCTTAAACTTGGATTGTCCATGAACCACGACTTGGCCATGGCGAAGATGAGTTTAGCGGGAATTTACCTTCAAAAAAGACGGAAACGGGAAGCTCAAATACTGTTGACAGAGGCAAAAAAATTAGACAAACACGGAATGTTGAAGGGACAGATGAAAATGATTCAACAACAGATGAAGCGGATCTAGTAGTAGCCTTCCTCAGGAATTGAAATTTCGTAATATTTCCTCGAATTGTTATTTAAATGATTTTGAATCAACCAAGGATTGTGGATTTTTAGCAATTTGTAGTTGATACCGCGTTCTCTCGCAAATTCTGCAATATTAGTAATGGGTACATCCCAACCTATTTTTTTAACGGGAATGGGTTTGTACAAGTCAGATTCTTCAAATACAAAACCGTACCGCTGAGGATGCGACATTATTTCTTTGACCGCTAGAATTCGAAAAACATAGCGACTGGTTTCTTTATTTAAAAGTAAATCGTAGTAGTTTTCTACCAATTGTTTGCCTAGCAATTTGTGAGTACCATAAATCCCTCTATTATAGGAAGCCGCAGCTAAGGTCCAACTGCCAAAACGTTTTTTTGCTTTAAGCAGATACTTACATGCAACACGGGTAGCTTTCTCGATATGATACCGCTCGTCCACATTACTATTTAGTTCCAGTCCATATTCTTTTGCTGTTCCAGGCATCAGCTGCCAAAACCCTTTGGCTCCTTTTGGAGAACGCACATTTTCCAATCCACTCTCAATAACCGCTAGGTATTTAAAATCCTCTGGAACCCCTTCTTCTTCAAGGATGGCTTCAAGGGTAGGAAACCATTTGTTGGCTCGTTTTAGTAAAAGCATCATATTGGATTGCCAATAGGTATTGACCAATAGCTCCTTGTCCAATCGTTCTCTGATATCTGGTGCGCTCAAAGGAGCAGGTTCTCCAGAAAAATCAAGGGTCTCAGGAAGCTTGAGGGCATATACTTTAGAAGAATCTTCTTCTTTATTGTTAAAGGCGTTGTTACGTTCTGGATGGACGGCAGTAAATCCAAAGAAAACCAACAAGATTCCAATTAAAATTCCAGAAGTCAGTTTATATTTCATTGTACGAGGCTTTTAGTTGTCATAGCTTTCAAATTTAGTCATTTTTTAAAAGAAGCTTAGGCAACTCCTCATTAAACCATTTGGCTTGTGTAATTATGGCAGCATGTCCCCCTTTAATTTTTATAAAAGGATTTGATAAATTTTTTATTGGAAAAACTGTATCTGATGCTCCATGGATATGAAGAATTTCTTTTGGACTTTCTATTTGCTCCCATTGGACTAAAGCATCAATTGCCCAATTGAGATATTCTGGATTTCTTTCTGAGAGATACCGCTGATACATCACCAATCGCTTTTTGATTCCTTTTCCAAAAGCAAACAATGCCAAATGATCTATGTTATTGATCCACTGGGTCGGTAAGAGTTTGTGGGCATTTGTTTTTTGTGCCATTTTCATGGGAAAAGAAAGTTCTTCTCTGTTTTTTATACTCGAGACAATGACCGTATTGCGAACGGGAATGTGTTTTGCCATTTCCTGAACCAAAACCCCTCCAAAGGAAACCCCTAGCAGTACGGGATGTTCGTGTTCAATTCGCTCACACATACGCTGGGCATAAGCACTCAACGTTTCTTGCTTCTTGGGTGGAATCCAACTCAACAAATGAATTTGAAACGGCTTGGGAAAATCGAGATATTCAAAAATTTTTGGACTCGCTGCCATACCGGGCATACAATAAACAGGCATAGGCTCCATTTAATCTTTTAATTTCATTAGTTGCATGGTATATTTTTGTATTTTTGTATTCCCTTCACAAAAACAAATTTAAAAACATTAGCAATATAGTAATCAATTCTATCCCTTATGAATGATTTAACTTTGATAAACAACGAATTCCTACGCCAATTTGAAATTGAAGTAAACAACAGCCTAGCCCGAATCGAGTATTCTGAACAAGAAAGAAAAATTTTCCTCACCAAAATACACATCCCTGAAGAAATTAAAGATGACACATTTGAAGACGCATTCATCGTCAAAGTACTTGAGTTCATTTCAGAGAAAAACCTTCGAGTTGTTCCCACTTCACCAAAAATAGCTCGATTTGTTCGTTCTAATAGACGATACAAGCAGTTACTTCCTGTAGGAATTAAGCTTTAGTTTAAAAAAGCGAAACGGACATAACCTTCCTCATCTATTTCTTTTAAAGTTATGAGATGTAAGGTATTGACTAATGAAGGATTCCAAGGGGTTCGTACTTTAACATAGTTTTCGGTAAATCCAGTAATGTAACCCTCTTTATTTTCTCCCTCAAATAAAACCGTATGGGTTTTACCCAGTTGTGATTCGTAAAAAGCACGGCGTTTTTTTACGGACAAAGCACGTAGCATTTTACTTCGTTTACTTCGTGTAGCGCTATCAACTTCCCCCTCCATAACCGCAGCCTCTGTATTGGGTCGTTCTGAATAGGTAAAGACGTGCAGGTAAGAAACTTCACTGGAATTTAAAAAGTGATAGGTGTCTAAAAAATCTTCTTCCGTTTCTCCAGGATAACCCACAATCACATCGGCTCCAATGCATGCGTCTGGAAGCTTCTCTTTAATGTGGGTAATCCGATTTGTGTACAAAGAGGACAAATAGCGTCGTTTCATGCTTTTCAAGATCTTGTCACTTCCACTTTGCAGAGGAATGTGAAAATGGGGGACAAAACGCCTACTTTGCGCCACAAATGAAATGATCGCATCGTTTACTAAGTTAGGTTCAATAGAGGATATTCGGATTCTATTGATGGATTCTAGGGTGTCCAGAGCAGTAATCAATTCCAAAAAAGTATGCTCGTGTTTTTTATTGCCAAATTCACCTTTTCCATAGTCTCCGATGTTAACCCCAGTGAGTACAATTTCTTGCAATCCCGAGTCGGCAATTTTCTGTGCATTCGTTAGGACATTCTCCAAAGTATCACTTCTAGAAATTCCACGCGCTTGAGGAATAGTACAATAGGTACATTTATAATCACAACCATCTTGAACTTTTAAAAAAGCTCGAGTTCTGTCACTAAGAGAATAACTACTCTCATAAAAATTAGCCGCTTCAATTTCACAGGTATATATCTCCCCCTGTTCCTTTTTGGTAAGATCGTGGAGGTAATCATTCAATTTAAATTTTTCAGTAGCTCCAAGAACCAAATCGACTCCTTCTAAAGAAGCGATTTCTTCAGGTTGAAGCTGCGCATAACAACCAATGACGGCCACAAAGCCTTTCGGATTTTGTTTTAAAACTTTTTTTACCAAACCTTTGAGGCGTTTGTCAGCATTTTCAGTAACAGAGCAGGTGTTGATGACGTACACCTCTGCAGGACTGTCAAAGTCCACGCGTTGGTATTGTTTTGGATTAAAATCACGAGCGATGGTTGCTGTTTCGGAAAAGTTTAACTTACAGCCTAGGGTGTGAAATGCCACCCGCGGTAGTTCCAGTGCTTTTGCTTTGGGGGTGTAAAGAATGTTTTCCATAACCGTTTTAAAGCTGTAAATTCGATGCAAATATATCAACAAAATATTCATGGTAAAGTGGCTTTCGGTTGTTTCTCGGTTCGGATTCATCTTCGTACTTTTTTTGTTACTCAATCAATGCCGCTCCGAAAACACAAAAGATAGCCGTAAGGTGTTCCGGTACAACGAGTACCGAAACGTTACCTCTTTAGATCCAGCTTTTTCGAGAAATCCACAAAACATTTGGCCCATCAACCAACTTTTTAATGGATTGGTACAACTGGATCAAAATCTGGGTATCCAGCCCGAAATAGCCCATTCTTGGAGCATTAGTCCAGATGGACTTAGATACACGTTCCAGCTGAGAAAGGATGTTTACTTTCACCCTTCCCCTCTATTTGGAGCTTCGCAAACAAGAAAGGTCGTTGCTGCAGATTTTGTGTACAGCTTTGACCGATTGAAAGACGCCGAGCTGGCCTCGCCGGGGAGTTGGGTACTCCAGCAAGTAGAACGCTATGAAGCTCCGGCAGAAGATGTATTTACCATTCATTTAAAAAATCCCTTTCCCGCTTTTTTGGGTTTGTTAACCATGCGCTACTGCGCCGTTGTTCCTAATGAAGTTGCAAATCACTACGGTGCTAATTTTCGTTCCCACCCCATAGGCACAGGACCCTTTTGCTTTAAACGTTGGGATGAAAATGTAAAATTGGTGCTACGCAAAAACCCCAATTATTTTGAAAAAGACGAAAATGGAAACAAACTCCCCTATTTGGATGCCATCGCCATTCAGTTTATTTCGGATATTCAAAGTGAGTTTATGTTGTTCTTGCAAGGAAAATTAGATTTTATCAATTCGCTAGATGCTTCCTATAAAGACGAACTCCTGACCCCAACAGGAACCTTACAAAACAAATACAAGGAGCGTTTAAACATGCTGAAAGGTCCCTATCTGAATACAGAATACATCGGAATCTATTTGGACAGCGACAACCCCGCCCTACAATCCAAAAAAATACGCCAAGCCATCAATATTGGTTTTGACCGCAAGCTGATGATAGCCTACCTTCGCAATAATGTGGGCTATCCTGCCAAAAAAGGAATGATCCCCAAAGGCCTTCCAGGTACAAGTTCTGAGGAGTTCGAATACGATCCCGAACAAGCCCGAATCTGGGTAGAAGAATATAAAAAAGAAATGGGGGAAACTCCCACACTTAGCTTGGCTACCGACTCAAATTACCTCGACCTTTGTGAATACTTACAACGGGAACTTCAAAAAATCGGAATCGAAATTCAGATTGAAGTCATGCCCACTGCCACGCTACGCCAAGCCAAATCCTCTGGAAAATTGGAACTTTTTCGTGCCAGTTGGATCGCAGATTATCCCGATGCAGAAAATTACCTTTCGCTCTTTAACAGTTTTAACTTTTCACCTAATGGGCCTAACTATACCCACTACAAAAATCCCACTTTCGATCGGATGTATCGAGACGCTTTAAGTCTAGTTTCTGACAGTTTGCGAATTGAAAAATACAAAGCTATGGACTCCCTAGCCCTATCCGAATCTCCAGTAGTCCCGCTGTACTACGACCAAGTCATTCGGTTTGTCCAAAAAAATATCAAAGGGATGGAAATTAACCCCATCAATCTTTTGGTGTTGAAAAATGTTAAGAAACTATAAAAAAAGCCGCTCAATGAGCGGCTTTCTATTAGATGGTTAAAACAATACTTACTTTTTAAACTTAGCGTATTTGTTTTTGAATTTATCAATACGACCTGCAGTATCTACCAATTTGGATTTCCCTGTGTAAAATGGGTGTGATGTTCTTGAAATTTCAAGTTTCACTAGTGGGTACTCCACACCGTCTACTTCTAGAGTTTCCTTCGCATTTACCGTTGATTTTGTGATAAAAACGTCTTCGTTTGACATGTCTTTAAAGGCGACTAAGCGATAATTATCTGGATGTATGTCTGCTTTCATATTTAATAAATTGAGTGCAAATTTAATTTTATTTTTTAAATTGAGTCTCCCAAGGCATTTTTTTTTATCTTGAAAATGAATTTAAACACGCAATCAAATGGATACTCAAACCCCCTCTATAAAATCTACAATAATAAACTTCGGTCTTTTACTCGGTGGAATCTCAGTCGTTTTTCAGCTTATGCTCTATTTCTTGGATATGCACTACAAAAACGATTCTACCGCTGGAATCGTTTCTTTAGTTATCATGATAGGAGTCTTACTCTATGCGTTTATCTACTTCAAAAAGTCCAATGAAGGCTTTCTTTCTCTTGGCGAAGCCTTAAAAATTGGTATGGGTGTTGCCCTAGTTTCGGCGCTCGTAGGAGTTGTTTATACCCAAATTTTAATGAATTTTTTAGATCCTGATACCTTAAAAAAGTCGTTGGAATTGAACATGGAAAACCTACGGATACAAAACCCTGAAATGCCACAGGACGCGTTAGACACCGCCCGTTCGATGCAAGAAAAAATGTCAAGTCCATCGATTCTCACCGCCATTCAAATCATCTTTGCCTTGTTTTTTGGTTTTATTGTCTCTTTGATCGGAGGATTGATCGTCAAAAAATCGCGGCCTGAGTAAGCCAAATTTCGTAGTTTTGCTCCTATGCAAAACCCTGTAGATCTTTCTATTGTGATCCCTCTTTTAAACGAGGAGAAATCTTTAATCCCTCTAACGGATTGGATTTTTAAAACCTTTGAAAAACTCCCTTATCGATACGAAATCTTATTTATAGACGACGGCAGTACAGATGGTTCTTGGGAAATCATCAAACAACTCAGCACAAAACAACGACACATCAAAGGGATTTGTTTTGCGAAGAACTATGGTAAATCCCAAGCTCTTCACGCGGGTTTTGAAGCAGCAAAAGGAACCTATATAGTCACCTTAGATGCTGACCTTCAAGATTCTCCTGAAGAAATCCCGCAAATGATTGACCAACTCAAAGAAGGTTATGATTTAATTTCTGGATGGAAAAAGAAACGTTACGATTCTATTTTATTTAAAAACCTTCCTTCCAAACTCTTTAACTGGGCGGCTCGTAGGGTATCAGGGATTCGATTACACGATTTCAACTGCGGGATCAAAGCCTATAAAAGTGAAGTTGTAAAAGCCATTGATGTCCACGGGGAAATGCACCGATACATTCCTGTACTGGCTGCACAGCAAGGTTTTTCAAAAATCGGAGAACAAATTGTCCAACACCAAGCCCGAAAATACGGTACAACAAAATTTGGGGTAGATCGTTTTTTTAAAGGCTTTTTGGATTTAATCACCTTGTGGTTTCTCAATAAATTCGGGAAACGCCCCATGCATTTTTTTGGTTTGTGGGGAAGTTTTATGCTTCTTGCAGGTTTTCTCTTTACCGTTTATCTAGGGATGAACAAACTCTACTTTGACACGCAAGCTAGATTGATCACAAACCGTCCCGAATTTTACATCGCCTTGACTTTAATGCTTCTTGGAAGTCAATTTTTTATCGCAGGTTTTTTAGGCGAAATTATCTTGAGAAGCAAACGCAATACAAAACGCTATACCTTCAAAGAACAAACCCCCAACGAATGACCACAGAAAAACGCATCGGAGAATGGCTCCAAGCCACATTTGATCAGGAAACCCAAAAAGCGGTACTCGAATTAAAAAAAGATCCCCAAAAACTGGAAGATGCCTTTTACACTTCACTAAAATTTGGAACGGGTGGCATGCGCGGTATCATGGGAGTAGGGACCAATCGAATCAATAAATACACCCTTGGAAAAAGCACCCAAGGCTTGTCCCATTTCTTAAAAGAAAAATATCCTGAGGAACAGATCAAAGTTGTCATCGCCTACGATTGTCGTCACCAAAGTAAAAGTCTAGCGAAGGTCGTTGCCGATGTGTTTACTGCAAATGGCTTCTCTTGTTATTTATTTAGTGACCTTCGTCCCACTCCAGAGCTCTCTTTTGCTGTACGACATTTAGACGCACACTGTGGAATTGTATTGACCGCTTCGCACAATCCACCTCAATACAACGGCTATAAAGTCTATGGAAAAGACGGAGGACAACTAGTCCCTCCAGAGGACAAAGCAGTTATTGGAGAAATAGAGGAAACCACTTACGAGCAAATTCAATTCAAAGGAAATGACACTCTGCTAAACTACATTGACGAGACGATTGACGATGCCTACCACAAGCTCGTACTTCAAGAGGCTCAAATGGATTTAGAAGATCGAAATTCACTTCATATTGTTTTTACCCCCATCCACGGAACTTCAATTACTGCTGTCCCCCAGGTGTTGAAAAAAGCAGGCTATCAAAATGTACATATCGTCAAGGAACAGGAAACGCCCGATGGAGGTTTTCCTACTGTACTTTCTCCCAATCCTGAAGAGCCCGAGGCCTTAAAAATGGCTGTAGCGCTGGGGGATCAAAAAAATGCGGATCTCATTATCGGAACTGATCCCGACGCAGACCGCTTGGGAATCGTGGTTCGGGATTTGGAAAACCAATGGTACCATCTCAATGGCAATCAAATCATGATTGTTTTAACCGAATATCTTTTGTCCAAAAAACAGGCAGAGAACCAACTGAGTTCCAACCACTTTATTGCCAGTACAATTGTTTCTACTCCCATGATCAAGGCCCTGGCAGAGGAATATCAAATTCAATTCAAAAACTGTTTGACCGGTTTTAAATGGATTGCCAAACTGATCGAAGACCATCCGAAGTTGACCTTTGTAGGTGGTGGAGAAGAAAGTTTTGGATATCTGGTGGGACATCAAGTTCGAGATAAAGATGCGGTATCGGCTAGTTTGTTGGCCTGTGAACTCGCTACGGAATTAAAATCTCAGGGCAAAAGTGTGTACTGCTTTCTTTTGGAATGTTTTCAAAAGTATGGGGTGTATTACGAACGACTTATCTCTCTCACTAAGGAAGGGAAATCAGGATCTGAGGAAATCCAGGCTCTAATGGATCGGTTTAGAAATCATCCCCCTACCCATGTTGAAGGAATTTCCATTCTAACAGTTGAAGATTATTTATCGGGGAGTACCAAGAATTTAAAAAATAAACAAGCCCAAAAAATAGACTTGCCCAAAGCAGATGTCCTGATTTTTAACTTGGACGAGGGGAGTAGAATTGCATTGCGCCCGAGTGGTACAGAACCCAAAATAAAATTTTACTTTAGTGTCCAAGGGGAATATCAACCTGAAATCTCTTGGCAACAACAAAAGCAACAATTTGATAGAAAAATCGATCAATTCGTTAATGCCCTTTTAAACTGATGTTTTCTTCTTTCAAAAAAATTATTCGATTTGGAGTCCCCTACAAGGCCTATGCATTCTTAAATATCTTTTTTAATGCCCTCTATGCCCTTTTTAGCGCCCTCTCTTTTGTCTCCTTGATCCCTATGCTCAATGTTTTATTCGAAACCACGGAAAAACGTTTAACTCCTGTCAAATACGAAGGCATACTCAGCCTTCAAACCTATGTTAAAGACAGTCTGAACTATTATGTTTCCCAACAGATGGAACGAGATGTTGAAGGCACACTCCTCTTTGTTATTGGTCTAGTTCTAGGTTTGTTTTTCTTAAAAAACATTTGTAATTACCTAGCACTTTTTTTTATTACTTATCTCAGAAATGGGATCCTAAAAGATTTGCGAAATACACTTTACGAAAAAATCCTGGTACTCCCCCTCTCCTTTTTTAATGAAAAAAGAAAAGGAGACCTGATGGCAAAAATGACTAGTGATGTCACCGAGATTCAAAGCTCTTTTTTGTCTATTTTGGAGCTAATTGTTAGAGAGCCACTCACAATTTTATTTTCACTAGGAGCGATGTTCTTTTTCAGTTATCAGTTGACTCTATTTGTCTTACTTTTTATCCCACTTTCTGGGTGGATCATCTCTCGTATCGGGAAGCGATTAAAAAAACAATCCGCGCGTATTCAAGAAGAGCAAGGTGATTTTTTATCTATAATAGATGAAACTGTTAACGGGCAAAAAATCATTAAGACTTTTGGTGCGGGTGCCCAATTTAAAGCTCGATTTAAAAAGGCCACCCAACGGTTTTATATCTTTTCGAATAAACTCTTACATCGAGCGAGCCTCGCCGGTCCTGCAAGTGAATTTTTAGGGATTGCTGCCATTGGAGTTCTGCTTTGGTTTGGAGGGCGTATGGTATTGGTGGACGGAAGTCTCTCGGGTACAACTTTTATTGTCTTTATCGGTTTGGCCTACAACATCCTGACCCCTGCTAAAGGAATAAGCAAAGCCAGTTACAGCATTCAAAAAGGCAATGCCGCCGCCGAACGGATTTTAGAAATTTTAAATGCAGAAGACAGTCTCAAAGAGCTTCCCTCTGCAATTCCCCTTAAAAAAATTGAAAAAAATATCGTCTTTGACCGAGTTTCCTTCGGTTACGAAGATACTCCTGTTATTAAAGATCTTTCTTTTGAAATAAAAAAGGGTCAAATGGTCGCCTTGGTTGGTCCTTCGGGAAGTGGAAAGACCACCTTGACCTATTTACTGAATCGATTTTACGACATCGATCAGGGTCGTTTAACTCTAGACGGCATCGCTATTGAAAAAATTCAAAAACAGAGTTTGTACCAACATATCGGTATGGTTACCCAAGAATCCATCTTGTTCAACGACAGTGTCTACAACAATTTACTTTTAGGTAAATCAAATGCTACCGAAAAGGAAATTATTGCTGCTGCTAAAGCAGCCTATGCGCATTACTTTATCGAAGCCTTACCAAAGGGCTACCACACTTCTATTGGAGATCTAGGCAACAAGCTCTCAGGAGGACAAAAACAACGTCTAACCATCGCAAGAGCGTTGCTCAAAGATCCTCAATTACTGATTTTGGATGAAGCGACCTCCTCTCTGGACACCGAAGCAGAACAACAAGTGCAGCAAGCCTTAGAAAAATTAATGCAAAACAGGACTTCATTGGTCATCGCACATCGACTTTCCACCATTCAAAAGGCGGATCTTATTTTGGTCTTAAACCAAGGGACGATCGTTGCCTCTGGAACACATCAGGAATTGGTAAAAAACAGTAAACCGTATAAAAGCTGGGTACAAATCCAACAAATGAATTAAACTATTTATCTTGTAATTTGTCTACAGTAATACAATAAATGCGTTTAATTTGAAACAACAGTCTCTATTTGTTCATGCACTAAAGCATCCCAGTTCTAGGGAAGAAGCCTTTGCACGATTGGTGTCGGAGTACAAAGAGCGCTTGTACTGGCACATTAGGAAGATTGTTTTGGATCATGATGATGCAAATGACGTTGTTCAAAACACTTTTATCAAAGTACATTTGAACATTGAAAACTTTAAAGAAAACAGTACGCTTTTCACCTGGATATATCGGATCGCAACTAATGAAGCTTTAAATTTTATTACTAGTAAAGCAAAAAAAATGGGCTTGCAAAATCAAGAATGGGTAGAAGCCCTTACAGACGGACTTGAGGCAGATTCCTATTTTGACGGGGATGAAGCAGCATTGCTCTTACAAAAGGAGGTTGCGAGACTCCCTGAAAAACAACGGATTGTTTTTAATATGAAATACTTTGACGGAATGAATTACGATGCCATTTCAGAAATCTTAGATACCAGTGTAGGAGCCTTAAAAGCTTCCTATCACCACGCTGTAAAAAAAATAAAAACCAAGCTGACCGATGAAGACCCGAAAAAATAATCCTTTTAAAGTACCCAAAGGGTATTTTGACACCCTAGAGGAAGCCTTATTGCAAAAAACCAAAGCGAATCACAATGCCTACGGACTTCAAACTCCAAAAGGCTATTTCGATCGATTAGAAAAGGAAATTCTTTATAAAACGCAAAAGAAAGATAAAAAGGTAGATAAAAACATCCTACGTATCTTAATTACATCAGTGAGCATCGCTGCTTCTTTCCTATTTTTCTTTACAGTTTCAAGCCCATCAGAAACCTTAATCATTGAAAATACAGAACAGGCTTTTGACGATTATATTGAAACTTATTATATTGAAGAATTTAACAGTTATGAGCTTTTGACTCTACTAGAAGAAGGAGAGATTGAAACAAGTCTTACCTACAATTCAAAACCTTAAAATGAAAACAAAAACTCATTATTTACCACTTCTTTTAGTAGGCCTATTAATTTCAAATACGGTTTGGTCGCAAAAAGAAAAATCGCGTTTCGAGGAGCTCAAAGCCTGGAAGTTGAGTTATATTATTGAAAATACAGAGATGAACTCCGAAGAGCTTGAGGCGTACAAATGCATCTTTGAAGACTATGAAAATGCCTATCATAACGAAATCTGGACTAAGGTCCGCCAGATGCGAAAAGCGTTGAGAAAGTCTATGGACACCCTCAACACTGCTTCCGCATCTGCTTACATCTCTGAATTGGATGCTTTTGAAATCAAAGGATTGGAAATGAAACACGAACGCAATGAGAGGTTACTTAAAAAAATTCGGCCTAAAAAAGTACTCAATATTTTATACCAGGAAAAGCGATTTGATCGAGAGTTGTTGAATCGCATAAAAAATAAATCAAAAAAGAGAAAATAAAAAGACCACCTTTGTCATTACCATACAAAAGATATAAAGATGAAACTACACCGCAATACAGCATTAGGTATTGTACAAGGTCTGGAACAAATTCTACAAGAAAAAAAAGCGTTGCGACCTACGCTCAATCAACTTTTAAAACAAAATCGAAAATGGGGTTCCCGAGACCGCAAATGGGTGGGTGAAGGAGTACTAGAAATTGTACGTTGGCAAAGAAAATTTTCTGAAATGGGGTCGCTTGATCCTAAGTCAAAATTTTATTTTTGGAATTTGTTAGGTGTTTGGATTTTAAGCAAGGGTATCACCCTGCCGGAATGGGATGAATTTTCAGAGCTAGATTCGAAAAAAATAACTCTTGACCTCGACCCAAAAAGCACCCCATTAAAAATCCTTGAATCGCTGCCAGATTGGCTAGATGACTTGGGTGTCAGAACGTTTGGAGAAACCCTCTGGAAAAAAGAAATTCAAAGCTTGAACACTACTGCTCCTCTAGTTTTAAGAGTAAATACTTTAAAAACTACCCCTGAAAAACTACACTCCTTTCTAAAGACAAAACACCAAATTGAAAGCACTTTCATCGCAGCGCTTCCCGAAGCTTTGGTACTCAGCAAACATCAAAAGCTAACCCATACGGACGCTTACAAAAAGGGTTGGTTTGAAATACAAGATGCCAATTCACAACGAGTTGCCCATTTTGCTGATCCTAAGCCCGGAATGTCTGTCCTAGACGCTTGTGCAGGTGGTGGTGGAAAAACTCTTCACCTGGCTGCACTGATGCAAAATCAAGGTACAATTGTAGCAATGGACCCTTATGAAAAAAAAATAAAACAACTCGAAGCGCGCGTCCAACGAAATGGAGTAACTATTGTACGTGTAGAAAACACAGATGACGATGCGTTTTTAAAAACTCAAAAGGAAACTGCAGATCTGGTGTTAATCGATGCTCCCTGTAGTGGTCTGGGCGTTCTGCGCAGAAATCCTGCAGCCAAATGGCACATGACCCCAAAACGAATTGAAGAACTAATCCTTTTACAGCAAGAAATTTTACAAACCTATGCTGGACAGGTTTCAAAAGGCGGATCACTTGTTTATGCGACCTGTTCCATCTTCCCCGAAGAAAACCAAAATCAGGTTCAAAACTTTTTAAATTCCGATTCAGGAAAGGACTTCCAATTGGAAAAAGAAGAAACGTTTTTGACACATACTACCCAAGGAGATGGGTTCTACATGGCGAAAATGGCAAAGTCATCCTGATGCGTTCCTTTTGTGAATAACTCCGAAACAACTTTGAACATTTCGAAGCGGCAAGAGGAGGAAAATCGTTTAGAAAAGCATTATTTTTGAAGTTTAAAACTGCACCGTATGCTCTTGTTTTTTGGCGATGTCACTACCAAGGTTTTTGTCGTTCAAACTACCACAACACTTACCCCTGAATACACAACAAAACTACAATGGCTTTTTGGCGATGCCCCTCTGCTCAGCGAAAAAGTTATAAAAGGTTCTTTTGTGGGTCCCAGATCCACAATGATTACTCCTTGGAGTACCAATGCAGTTGAAATCACACAAAACATGGGGATTCCTGGAATCCAGCGTATTGAAGAATACGTTTCCAAAGCTACGGTGGACCAAATAGACCCCATGCTGGTGGTAGAATTTAAAGAGCTGAACCAAACTCTTTTTCAAGTAGAAATTGAGCCTGAAAAGGTTTTGCCCATAAAAGACATCAAAGCCTATAATCAGCAAGAAGGATTGGCCTTAAGTCAAGAAGAAATCGATTATTTAAACGATTTGTCAAAAACCCTAAAAAGGCCCTTGACCGACTCTGAAGTATTTGGATTTTCTCAAGTCAACTCAGAGCACTGTAGGCATAAAATATTTAATGGCTCTTTTGTCATAGACGGCCAAACAAAAGAACAGAGCCTCTTTCAACTCATTAAAGAAACTTCCAAAAAAAACCCAAATACCATTGTCTCCGCATACAAAGACAATGTCGCATTTATAGAAGGACCACAGATTGAACAATTTGCTCCACAGACTGCAGATCGACCCAGTAGTTTTAACAAAAAAACCATCGAAAGTGTCCTTTCTCTAAAAGCGGAAACGCATAACTTCCCGACCACGGTAGAGCCTTTTAACGGAGCTGCTACAGGATCGGGAGGAGAAATCAGAGACCGATTAGCTGGAGGAAAAGGATCTCTACCCCTAGCTGGGACAGCAGTTTATATGACCCCTTATTCTCGTGTCCAAGAAGATCGAAAAAACAGTTCTTTCCCAGAGCGCAAATGGCTGTATCAAACCCCCATAGATATTTTGATCAAAGCTTCGAATGGAGCATCAGATTTTGGAAATAAATTTGGGCAGCCGCTAATCGCAGGATCCGTTTTAACTTTCGAACATCAAGAAAATGATCAGCGTTTCGGCTTTGATAAGGTGATCATGTTAGCAGGTGGAATTGGGTTTGGAAAAAAAGAGCAAGCTCAAAAAGGCACGCCGAAAAAAGGAGATCAAATCATCATTTTGGGGGGCGATAATTATCGAATCGGAATGGGAGGTGCAGCAGTATCCTCTGCAGACACAGGAGCCTTTGGCAGCGCAATTGAACTCAATGCCGTACAGCGCTCCAATCCTGAAATGCAAAAACGCGTTGCCAACGCCATCCGTGCCTTAGTAGAACACAGTGAAAATCCAATCATTTCTATCCACGATCATGGTGCAGGTGGACATCTAAACTGTTTGTCTGAATTGGTAGAAGACACAGGAGGTTCTATTCAAATTGATGCGCTTCCCCTAGGCGATCCTACCCTATCCGCCAAAGAAATCATTGGAAATGAATCTCAAGAGCGCATGGGACTTATCTTGGCACCTAAAGACGCTTCCTTTTTAGAAAAAATCGCCAAACGCGAATGTGCCCCTTTTTATATTGTTGGAGAAGTCACAGAGGATCAACACTTTTCCTTTCACTCCAAAAAAAGCAATAAAACCCCAGTTGATTTAGGTCTTTCATCTCTTTTTGGCAGTTCGCCAAAAACAATTATGAATGATGTTTCCATTCCGCGGAGGTATAAAGAAATAAACTACGATCAAAACGAACTTCCTAACTACATCAAACAGGTTCTTCAATTGGAAGCTGTAGCCTGTAAAGATTGGTTGACAAATAAAGTGGATCGTTGTGTCACGGGTCGGGTTGCCCAGCAACAAGGTGTCGGCGAGCTTCATTTACCCCTCAGTAATTGTGGGGTCACGGCACTTGATTACACAGGACAGAAAGGAATTGCAACCTCTATAGGACACGCCCCAGTAAGTGCATTGATTGATCCTAAAAAAGGAAGTAATACGGCCATTGCAGAAGCCCTTACTAATATTGTTTTTGCGCCCCTAGAAAAAGGCCTGGAAAGTGTCTCCTTGTCCGCAAACTGGATGTGGCCTTGTAATAATCCTGGGGAAGATGCACGTCTTTTCGAAGCGGTACAAGAGTGCTCCGACTTTGCAATTGCATTAGGAATAAATATTCCCACAGGAAAAGACTCCCTTTCCATGAAGCAAAAATATCCTGACGGGGATGTGCTTGCCCCAGGGACGGTCATTATCTCTGCTGCTGGGCAGTGTAAAGATGTAAACCAAATTATTACCCCCGTAGCTCGGTGGAATGGAGGAGATTTTTATTATATCGACTTTGCTCAAGACTCCTTTCACCTTGGAGGGTCTTCTTTTGCCCAAAGTCAAGACCGAATTGGGACAGAGACGCCCTGTGTTCAAGATGCTGCCTATTTTAAAACAGCCTTCAACGCAATTCAAGATCACATTACTGCCGGCAAAATAACTTCTGGACACGACATTGGTTCCGGAGGACTGATTACCACCTTGCTAGAACTTTGCTTTCCTTCTACCTCGATAGGCATGCAGCTCGACTTTAGTGGACTAAAGGAAACCGATCTTGTAAAGATTTTATTTTCTGAAAAAGTAGGTGTCGTCCTACAATCCACAGAAGATTTGACCGCTTCTTTCATAAAAGTGGGAGTTCGCGCACTGAAAATCGGATCGGTTACAAATCAAAACGAGTTAATAATCGGTTCTTTGCATTTTTCGATTACTGAAATGAGGAAGACCTGGATGGCCACATCGACCCGATTGGAAGCCCAGCAAACTCGAGCAGATTTAGCAGCAATTCGTTCGGAAAACATTGTCAAACAACCCCTCAAATTCCAATTTCCAGACCATTTTGATGGTAAAAAACCAGTCCCAAAATCAAATCGAATTAAAGCTGCTGTGATCCGAGAAAAAGGGAGCAACTCCGAACGTGAGATGGCCTATATGATGGACCTCAGCGGTTTTGAGGTTCGCGATGTACACATGACCGATCTTATTGAAGGAAGAGAAACGCTAGAGGACATTCGCCTTTTGGTAGCCGTAGGAGGTTTTTCCAATTCCGATGTACTGGGTTCAGCTAAAGGTTGGGCAGGGGCTTTTAAATACAACCCCAAGGCCAAAAAAGCCCTTGAAAATTTCTTTCAACGCACTGACACACTCTCTTTAGGCGTCTGTAACGGTTGTCAATTGTTCGTAGAGCTGGGATTATTAACTCCCCCAGACCAACCCCAACCTAGAATGCTACACAACGATTCGGGTAAATTTGAATGTATTTTTACCGCAGTTACGATAAAAACCAGCAGCTCCATTATGCTACAAGGGCTTGAAGGAAGTACGTTGGGTATTTGGGCAGCCCATGGGGAAGGAAAATTTTCTTTTCCACAAAGCAAAAACCACTATCAAATCCCTGCCAAATACTTATACCTTGACTATCCTTCCAATCCGAACGGATCCGACTATAATGCTGCCATGCTGACCAGTTCAGACGGAAGACACTTGGTGATGATGCCGCATTTGGAGCGCTCCACATTTCCTTGGAATTGGGCACACTATCCTGCCCAACGAGAAGATGAGGTAAGTCCTTGGACCCTCGCTTTTGAAAATGCCTATGGGTGGCTGGAAAATAGCGTCATATAAATCTTTTTCTTTTACTTCAAAATATTTCCTATTTTGCAGTAAAATGAATAAATGACACCGACAAGATTATTTGAATTTATTGAATATCAAAAAGAGCATGCCCCACTAGAAAAAGCTTTTACCACAAAATACAACGGAACATGGGAAAGTGTTTCCTCAACTGAATTTCTCAATCAATCGCGGGCCATCAGTCGTGCCTTAGTTGGAATGGGAATCAAGGCAGGAGACAAAATCGCAATGATTTCTTCAAACAACCGGACCGAATGGAGCATCATGGATGTGGGCCTTTTGACATTAGGGGCTGTGAATATTCCAATTTACCCTACTATATCAGCAACAGACTACGAGTACATTCTGAATCACTCGGAGAGCCTCTACTGCTTTGTTTCTGACCAAGAGGTATATGACAAGGTAAAAGCCATTCAAAAAAATGTTGAGTCGTTAAAAAAAATATACAGTTTTGACCAAATCAAAGGCTGCGCTCATTGGTCCGAACTTTTAGACGAAGGAGCAAATACGGATCACGATAATACAGTTGCCCAAATGCGGGATCGCGTTAAGCCTGAGGAACTTGCTACAATCATTTATACCTCTGGAACAACTGGGGTGCCAAAAGGCGTTATGCTAAGCCACGACAACGTGGTATCGAATGTCATTTCGAGTTCCAAAAGACTACCTCTTACTATAGGCGAAGCGACTGCACTGAGTTTTCTGCCCATCTGCCATATTTTTGAACGGGTCATTTTATACATTTATATGTACAACAGCGTTTCTGTATATTTTGCAGAATCGATTGATACAATAGGCGATAATTTAAAAGAGATTAAACCCAATGTGATGACTGCCGTTCCCCGATTATTGGAAAAGGTTTACGATAAAATTTACGCCCGAGGCGCAGAACTCTCAGGGATTAAGAAATCACTCTTTTATTGGGCAGTAGATATTGGACTTCAATACGAGCCCTACGGTCAAAATGGTGCGTGGTATGAATTCAAGTTAAAAATTGCGCGTAAACTCATTCTTTCCAAATGGCAAGAAGCCCTAGGTGGGAACTTGGAACTCATCGCATCGGGAAGTGCTGCTTTGCAACCGCGTTTGGCACGCGTATTTACAGCAGCAGGAATGACACTTGTAGAAGGATATGGACTAACAGAGACTTCACCTGTAATCTCGGTAAATGACATGAGACAAGACCAGTTTAAAATCGATACAGTGGGGAAAGTTATTGACGGGGTAGAAGTGAAAATTGCTGAAGACGGGGAAATTTTGTGCAAAGGACCTAACGTAATGATGGGCTACTACAAAGAAGAAAAGATGACCCAGGAGGTGATGACGGGAGAGTTTTTTCACACCGGAGATATCGGGGAACTTGATTCTGAAGGATTTTTGAAAATTACGGATAGAAAAAAAGAAATGTTCAAAACCTCTGGAGGGAAATACATTGCTCCACAAGTCATAGAAAACCAGATGAAGCAATCCTTGTTTATAGAGCAAATTATGGTCGTAGGTTCCGGAAGAAAAATGCCTACCGCAGTAATTCAACCCAACGTAGATCATGTGACACAATGGCTTAAAGAAAAAGGTATTGTATGTGATTCATTGGCCCAAGCGGCACAGGAACCACTTCTCAAAGAAGCCATAGAAAAAGAAGTGGAACACTACAACCAATATTTTGGCTCTTGGGAACAGGTCAAAAAAATAGAACTGACTCCCGAAGAGTGGTCTATAGATGAGGGACATTTGACGCCCACTATGAAACTGAAAAGAAAAGTGGTTGCCGAAAAATATGATGCACTTATTGAACAGATGTACAGTTAAACCTTATGACGGCTCACATAAAAATGTGAGCCATTTTTTTATCATTTTACTATGCATGCATAATAAAATATATTATATTTGAATCAATGAAACAAGAAACTTTTGACAGTGCCTTGCGTTCCACATGGCAAATGGTAAGTAAAATGTACAACAAAGAAGCGAGTAAATTTGATTCGACTATGGCAACGGGATTTGCACTTTTGAGCATTGATGCTGAGGGCACTCCTTCTACCACACTAGGGCCAAAAATGGGCATGGAACCCACCAGCCTTTCTCGCTTACTCAATACCATGGAAGAACGCAATTTAATCTACCGCACACAACATCCAAACGACGGAAGGAGTGTACTAATTCATCTCACAGAATTTGGAGTTGCAAAACGGGAAGATTCTAAGTCTGTTGTACTCCACTTTAACCAGGAGATCGAAAAAAGCATAAGCAAAAAAAAAATTCAACATTTTTTTGAAGTAATGCAGTATATTAAAGAAAAAGCAAACGAATTTGAACATTTTCAACCCCAACTTTAAAACTACATAATTATGGAAGCTACAGAAAACAAAAAAGGAAGCGGCGGCGCTTTTATCATTCAAAACCATCTCAATCAGGAGATTTTTACTCCAGAAGATTTTAATGAAGAGCAGCAAATGATGAAAGCTGCCGTAAAAGAATTTATAGATCGTGAGGTTTGGCCTCAAAAAGAACGATTTGAAAAAAAGGATTATGGACTTACAAAATCTTTAATGGAACAAGCTGGGAGTCTTGGATTCTTAAGTGTTTCTGTGCCTGAAGCGTATGGAGGTCTAGGAATGGGTTTTGTTTCCTCCATGTTAGTTTGTGATTATATTTCTGGTGCCACGGGTTCGTTTTCTACGGCCTTTGGAGCGCATACGGGAATTGGAACTCTCCCTATCACCCTGTACGGTACAGAAGAACAAAAACAAAAATACTTACCTAAATTAGGTTCTGGAGAGTGGTTTGGTTCCTACTGTTTGACTGAGCCCGGTGCGGGTTCTGATGCCAATTCCGGAAAGACCAAAGCGGTTGTTTCCGAAGATGGAACCCATTATAAAATTTCGGGCCAGAAGATGTGGATTTCTAATGCAGGCTTTGCCTCATTAATGATTGTCTTTGCCCGGATAGAAGACGACAAAAACATTACTGGATTTATCGTACCCAACGAGCCCGAAAACGGAATTCGACTGGGAGAAGAGGAAAATAAACTTGGAATCCACGCCTCCTCTACCCGACAGGTATTTTTTAACGAAACTCAAGTTCCTGTAGAAAACATGCTCGGTGAACGAGGTGGCGGATTTAAAATTGCCATGAATGCCTTAAATGTAGGCAGAGTGAAACTAGGAGTTGCCTGTTTGGATGCCCAACGAAGAGTAACCACAGAAGCCATAAAATACGCTAACGAACGAGTTCAATTTAAAACTCCAATCTCACAGTTCGGAGCTATCAAAGAAAAAATAGCTCGAATGGCAAGCTCCTGTTATGCAGGGGAATCCGCTTGTTATCGTGCTGCTAAAGAGATCGAAGACCGTATCCAATATTTTGTCTCCCAAGGGATGTCACATCAAGAGGCAGAACTGAAGGGAGTAGAGGATTTTGCGGTAGAGTGTTCTATTATAAAAGTAGGTGCTTCTGAAGATGTCCAAAATTGTGCTGATGAAGGCATCCAAATTTTTGGAGGTATGGGATTCTCAGCAGACACCCCCATGGAATCTGCTTGGAGGGATGCCCGAATTGGGAGAATTTATGAAGGAACCAATGAAATCAATCGTATGCTTTCTGTTGGGATGTTACTCAAAAAAGGAATGAAAGGCCAAATTGATTTAATGGCAGCAGTGATGCAAGCCGTAGCTGAGCTCGGCGCAAATGAATCCCCAAAAAATGCTTCAGGGACTATTTTAACTGAAGAGCAAAACTTGATTCACAACTTCAAACAATTGTTCTTAATGCTCACAGGAAATGCGGTACAGAAATACGGTACCGAACTGGAAGACCACCAGCAGGTACTTCTTTCTCTGTCTGATATTCTCATTGAAATCTATTTTTCAGAATCAGTCCTATTGAGAACGTTGAAAAATTGTGAACGCGAGGGAGCAGAAGCTCAAAAAACTCAACAAGCGTTGGTACAACATTATGTTTATGAAGCGCATGACATTGTTCTTAAGAAAGCAAAAGAAGTCATTTTAAGTATTACTAAAGGAGCAGAACAAAGACAACTCTTGGAGGTAGTATCTAAAAGCTGTTCGTATTCAGATTACCCTAATATAGTTGATGTTAAGACTGAAATAGCAGACCGTTTTATTTCAGAAAATTCGTATTTTTTGTAAGAATGATCTAGAATACATTTCGAAAACCGACACTTTACAGTGTCGGTTTTTTTAGTACTTTGACCAAAAATAAATTTATGAAAAAGTTACTCCCTGTTTTTGTCTTTTTAAGCATGACACTGACTCAAGCCCAAGAAAAACAAACCCTCTATACTATTATCGAAGGTGTTTCTAGCGAACGACTAGAAAACGACATCCAGACGCTCGTTGATTTTGGTACACGCCATACCCTAAGTGATACCCTTTCGTCTTCAAGGGGAATTGGTGCCGCTCGGAGGTGGATTATATCTGAATTTGAAAGCATTTCCAAAGACTGTAACAATTGCCTAAAGGTTTTTGAGCAAAAGAATTATTTTACTCCGAAAGATGGAGACCGAATTGTAAAACCCGTTTGGATCAACAATATAGTGGCCCTCCAACGCGGGAAAACCCATCCCAACCGATTCATCATTATGAGTGGGGATATAGATTCGAGAATTTCAGATCCTACAAATTATACAGAGGATTCTCCTGGAGCTAATGATAATGCCAGTGGTATGGCAGGTACGATAGAAGCAGCTCGTGTTTTGTCAAATTACACTTTTGAAAACAGCATCATTTATGTAGGTCTAGCTGGTGAAGAACAAGGTCTTTTTGGAGGCAAGGGTCTTGCAGCTTATGCTCAAGAGCAAGGTTGGGAAATCATCGGGATTTTAAACAACGATATGATAGGGAACATCAGAGGGGTGGATGGCGTAATCGATAACAGAACTTTTCGGATTTTTTCCGAACCTGTCCCGGCAAACGAAACGGAACTCCAACGCAATGCACGTCGATTTTATGGAGGTGAAGTGGATGGAATCTCTCGGCAGCTGGCACGTTACGTCCATAAAACTGTAACTGAGTTTATGCCGGAAATGAACCCAATGATGATTTATCGTTTGGATCGTTTTGGTCGAGGGGGACACCACCGTCCATTTAATGATGTGGGCTATGCGGGGATTCGTATAATGGAAGCACATGAAAATTATGTGATGCAACACCAAGATATCCGTGTAGAAAACGGAATTGCTTATGGCGATGTAATCGAAGGAGTTGACTTTGAATACGCAAAAAAACTAACGGCAGTAAATGCGATCAACCTCGCTAGTTTGGCTTGGGCACCCCCTGCCCTAAAAAAGCTTTCTATCGGAGGAATTGTTCAAGCTTCAGTAAAATTCCATTGGGAAAAAGTAACTGACCCCAATATTGCGGGCTATAAAATCTATTGGCGCGATACCACCTCTCCTATATGGGATCATTGTCGTTTTGTAGGGGATGTATCTGAAACTACCCTAGAAGGAATTGTTATTGACAACTTCTTTTTTGGTGTGGCTACGGTAGGAAAAAACGGCTATGAAAGCCCAGTCGTATTTCCCAATAAAATTTTTAGAGATTAAAAGATTAATTAATGTTAAAACTCAAAATTTCTATTTTAATAATTTCATTAATTCTTATTTATTCTTGTGTTGATAAAAAAACAACTTTAAATCAAGTTAAAATAAATAATAAGGATGATAAGATGTTTTTTGAGAAAAAATCTAAACCATACTCCGGTGTACTATATGAGTTTTATGATAATGGTATTGTCAAAATGAAAATGAATATTAATAATGGAATTATAGATGGTTATGTTTACCAATACTTTAAAAATGGAAATGTGGAAACAAAAGCATTTTTTGAAAATGGAGTAATGGTGAAAAAATTTGAAGCGTTTTATATAACTGGTTCTATATTTCAAATATCACATTATGAAAACAACATGAAAAATGGGAGTCATGAAGAATTTTTTGAAAATGGAAAACTTAAAATGTGTGGTGATTATTATAGAGGTCTTAAGATCGGTGAA